>Ga0209373_10000085_pt1 | contig 205116 bp, 164 predicted proteins | sample Higcelweek5metaG_FD_187173 | JGI IMG/M metagenome (GOLD analysis project Ga0209373, IMG submission 187173) | Freshwater pond sediment microbial communities from the University of Edinburgh, under environmental carbon perturbations - High... | ecosystem: Environmental > Aquatic > Freshwater >... | reverse complement strand
CGCTCGGATTGGTGAAGTAAAACGGAATCTGGACCGGCGCAACGCGTTCGGTCAGAATATGGCTGACGATCCCGTTTTCCGGATTCTTCCATACTTTGAAATACGGATGTCTTGTCAAATCGAACATATTCGGCACGTCCTTTATCAGAAAAAAATCAGTGTTTCAAACGCTTCTTTTTCGCGGGATAATCGTATATTCCATTCTGGAGTCATCCGTGGTGAATGTCATGGATGGAGGCATCACACGCTTTTCCAACCAGTTGAATACGGAATCGACGGTATACCCGCTGATGGAATTCACTTCGGAATTGTCCGGCACCATCAGGACCTCAGTCCCGCGCGGGACAAGCGGCATCAGTGCCTCCGTTTCCATAAGAATGAAGTGTTCGAGCGGAAATCCGGATTGTCGGAGTGCGGAGAGTACATTCGCTCCGGTGACACTGTAGAAAGTTTTTGTAATCTTTCCGAGTTCAAAATCCGCCCCGGCAGGAGTGGTATGCCACATGTAGCCCCTCACGAAAGGATATTGCCGGAATTGAGGGACCCCATTCTCAAGACTCGCCTGAACACATCTGGAAAATCCGCGGGAGGCAGCGATGTCCATGATGGTTCTGTCCAGTTTCGGGGCCACCGGATACGCACAGTAGACATCCTTCACAAGGGGAAATCCCAGAATCATATAAGGAAGGCTTGATTTCTTGAGATACTCGCAAAGTTTTTTGTGGGAGCTGGGAATAATGTTCGTGACAACCCCGCCAAGCAATCCGTTTCCGGCAAGATTCTGCAACCGTTCGAGTTGTTCCTCTTCGGTGGAATAAGGGATGAACACGACTTCCAGTTTGTGCGTATTGAAGGCAAAGGTCATGTTGATGAGACAGTTGTAAATGAATGTCCCGACACCTGATTTAGTATCTTCCTTGCCAAGGTGAAGGAGGAGCCCTACGATCGGGACATGCTTGAGTTTGATCGACCGGGCGAAAAAATTGACCTTGTAGTTCATTTTTTCGGCGGTATCCAGAATCTGTTTCTTCCGTTCGGGGGAGCAGCTGATGCGTCCCTTTCGACGGTTGAGGACGGCGGAAACCACTGTCGGGGTGACTCCGCAGGCCAATGCGATATCTTTCAATGTCACCGTTTTTTCCGCCATCTTTCTTTCTCCGGTCCAGTTTAATTCATCGTTGAATTAATTATAACACAGACCGCCTTCTTTGTCAAGGGGGATGCAAAAAAAAGATGATTTTTTTTTGAAAGAGGCAGAAAAACGACGGTGGATAAATCCATTGAAGCATCTAGGACGGGAAGCAGCCGGAAATCAGTTCGAAGTCATTGTTTCACTGAATGATTCTGACCTCGGGGGGCGCATGGATGACAACATCATCCGGAGTGGCTTCAATGCTTACGTTGCCGAAAGAAGTCGGCAGAGTCCCCCTTACCCACTTGAGTCCGCAGAGAGACGGGGTGACGGCAACGCTGTCCGCACGAAGAAGGGTGGCTCCGAGAATCTGGCGGATCAGCCATTCGGCGGGAAGCGAAGCCCACCCGTGGCAGAGGCTGTGCCGGAATCCCCGGTAACATCCTTCTCCGCAGTCCCGGTGGATGTCGCGTTTTCCCGGCGGAACCGGATCATCGATCCGGGCGGCGTTCTCCAGCCAGCCGATGTCGAAATGCTCCCAGAAAGAGGTTGCCCCGAGGGAGAGCATTCCGCCCCAGTATGCCCGGAGATGGTTCAGCGCCTCGGCGCGGTGTCCGGACAGGGCGCAGGCATCGAACACGAAACAGCCGAGAAACGTGGAGAGCCCATGCGGCAGCGTCCCGGCAAAACATTGATCGTAAACCATTCCGGCGTCGCGGAGTCCGGCAAGCACCTGAAATGCGTTGGCGGCGGCGCTTGAGGTCAGCGAGGGAACGAACGAGGCCATTTTTGCGGCGGCCGCCCCGGCTTCGGCGGCACAGTCATTTTCTCCGAGTTCGCGGCAAAGTTCGGCCCCACGGAGGAAAGCCATCAGAAGAAGCGCATGACACCCCGCACGGATTGCGGGCGCGTCTTCTTCGCGTGTTCCCGTCGCCCAGTCAAGGAGCAGATAGCCACGAGTGAAACGGGCCTCGCCGCTATCATCGATCATTCCGGCAAAAAGCCGGAGAAGTCCGCATAAATACTTCCGCTGCGTTTCAAGATATTCCTTTGCTCCGAAAAGACGGAACCACGTGTGCTGAGCCCATATCCACCAGACCGAATAGGCGGCGCATCCGTTCATCATCTCGGGAAGCGGGGTTTCATCACGCAGAAAGTCGAGGCTTTTTTCGAGGACCGGAAGACGTCCGAAAACCGTTCCCGCCGCCAGAAGTTCTGGATAAAGGTCGCCCATCCAGACCAGACGGTCGCGCTTGATCCCGTCCCACGCGAAGGACTGCATGCAAAGTCCGGCCGTATAAACGGAAGTATTCCATATCCGGTTCAGCAGAGGGTCGGAACATTCGAATGAGGCCGAAGGCCGGAGATCACGATGAATGAAGCGTCCGCGAATTCCGCGCAGAAGAACGGGATGTTCACTGTCCATATTTTCCAGCCGGACAAAGCGGAATCCGACCTCGCCGAAATCCACGGCGGCATATGGGGGCAATTCGACAATGCCCTCCTGAAGCGCGTGATTGTAGTCCGGATGGGAATAGGTTTCCGAGACCGACTCGCCGAAAGTCACGAGAAGACGCCGGTTCGGCAAAGGAAAATTTCCTGTGACAAAACAGATCCCTCCATGAATCTCACGCCCGAAATCAAGAAGAATATATCCTCCGGCCCGGATTACACATTCTTCTCCGGGCCGGGTGGTCGCCTGACCGGAGCAAGGACACAGCAGAATGTCTCCGCCGGAGGTGTTTTCCTTTGCAACAATGCGGACCGGCGTGAGAAAATCGATGATCCGTTCGTCACGCCCCGAAATATGCGTTTCATTCATGTCGCCTTAATCCTACAGAAGAATGATATTATTGTCCATCCCCGCGTTTGTAGTAGTCGTATCCATAGAAAAAGAAGCGGTGTGCCTGATTGATGGATGGATAGGGTGCCTTCGGAAGAGGACTGTTATAGGTTTCCCGGTAGGTCAAGTCATCCACATGTCCGTCCATGAAAGCGCAGTTGACCTGTCCCCGAATCCCTACCGGTGGTTCATATCCATAGCCGCGGAAATTGTCGGGCGCGCCATGCCAATAGCGCAGACAGCCTGTCTGGATTGCATTGTAAGTAGACGTTATGGCGCTGTCTCCTGCATAAAAGGTTTTGGTGGGTTCATACAATGCGCTGAGTTTGCGTGGAAAATACTTTCCGGAGCCGTCGCGGTCGGCCCGGCTTCCGTTCAGCCAGCCGTTGAAGGCATAGGATGTACACGTGACGCTGCCGGATCCTGTCCCGACCGGTCCTTTTTCCATGGGACAGAAGAATGTGCCTTTGGCCGTGCTTGTCCCGTAAAACGAACATCCGTATCCGCCGAAAATCCGGCTCTTGTCTCCGGCGCACTTGATCCCGGAAAGGACAACATAGTAAGCAAAATTTTCATGATCGTTTGCAAGTTCCTTGATGTTGCCGTGCAGAATCCATTCATTGTAGTCAGAGGAGTACATCAGCGAAGCGAGAGTAATCGTTTTAAGATTGTTCTTGCAGGCGATGCTGTTGGCGATCTGCCGAGCTTTCTCCAGGGCGGGCAGGAGCATTCCCGCCAGGATCGCGATAATGGCAATCACAACGAGGAGTTCTATTAATGTGAACTTCGCGCATTGCCGCGGATTAAGGTGAACTTTCATGGTCGGACTCCTTTCTCTTTTTTCAGCTGTTCAAGAAATGCCGTTCCGAAACGTGTATCGGGTTCGAGGTAACTGCCCTCGGTCCATTCGTTCCATGCGTTGATGAAAAAAATCCGTTCTTTCTCAGGCCGTTCCGACAGATTTTCAAGCGTGCACCGGACCGCATAAGCGAAGTCGTCGGGGGCCGCCTCCATGACGGGCATCCACGGATACCCCCCCGCCTCATACGTCTCGGACTGGATACAGCGGGGAGATGAGTCCCATCCGGCAGTCACGACCGGGTAATACGGGGCTGGAAGCGTGTTCTGGGCTTTCCTCGCGATTTCCAGATATTCGTCGGAGGACTTGCGATAATCCACACGCGGGAAAGAACCGTCGAACCAGACTTTGCCCGTACAGACATTGTTGTAGCTGGTATAGCTGTTTAAACCGAGTCGGCTGGCCCATTCTGTTTGAGGACAAGCCGAACAGGCCGGGTGGGAGTCGAGGATGTCGAACCAGATTCCGTTCAGATGTACTCCGGGCAGTCCGGCGGCCCTGGCTTTCTCCCGGAACAGCGCAAAGACCTCCGTACATGCCTCGACACCGCCCATCTGAAGAATGAACCGGTTCATGGCATAGATGGAGAAATAGGGAAGACCGTTCACACGCCAGTAGTTCGGCTGTGAGAAATAATGTTTGATGACATGATCCCAGACACAGCCGACTGTTTCGCGGGTGGTGCTCCATGGAAAATCGGTGGGATAACTCCCGGTGTCGCGTCCGCCCGGATGGAAATTCTTCCAGTCGTGATTGGCCCACATGAGCGCAAACTGGAGCTTGCCGCGGTTGGGGGCGCGGAGGAACCCTTCGTTCAGACAACGTTCGAGATAGGGTCCCTCATACCAGTACCAGTCGAAAATGAAAGCGTCGATTCCGTGATCGGCCGCGGCGTCGATCTTCTTCGCCATGACGGTTGGATCGGCTTCGTCCTCGTAGCCCCATAAAGGAACCTTCGGCTGGTCGTGACCCGGGAAACGGGGGCGCGCACACTTCATGAGTTCCCATTCGGTCCAGTTTTTTCCATGTCGCTTTTCATTGCGGGGATCGACGTGGTAGTTCGGGAAGTAATAGGCTGCAGTTTGAATCTTTGTAATCATTGAAGACTTTCCTGTTGCGTGATGACCATTATCGGGCAGTGAGTTTGAAATTCCTCATTTCAAAATATTTGACAGTATTGGGTTTGTCATAATAAATGATTGCGGGACGGAATCTCTTTGCATTGGCGGGTACATTGAAGTCACCGCCGACGGTTTTCCATTCCTTCCCGGCGAAATTGTACCAGGCATCTTTCGGACAGGGAAGATAGAACGAGCCGCTGTGATGGAGCCTGACTTTGGCGCCCGCGGGGAATTCCGCGTAAAGCGGCTTGCCCAGCGTGACCTTGATATTATCGCCGTCCTGTGCAAAGTTCGTGATGACCGTGGAAACCTTTGGGTTGGGAAGGTCGGACTTGTCTTCCTTTGCGTCGAAGGCAACGACATAATTCCATTGTTTGTGTTTCTTCCATTCCGGATTGGCCTTGACCGTGAGAGTTGTGTCGGTCATTCCTGCGGGCGCGGCAAGCTCGGTTTCGGTGCCGGGCATGGCAAGATATTCGCGGGTGGGAATGGGCTTTCCTTTGTCATCGACGAAGACGACGGCGATACAGACGCCAGGCAGTTTTTCCTCCTTCGGATTCCGGATTTCAGCGGTAACGGAATAACTTTTTCCGGGTTCGACGGGAACCAGTTCTTTCCCGAAAAAATGAAGCTGTCCTTTCAAGGTAAAAACCCCACTGTCGCAGACCGGTTTTTCCTTTTGCCCCTCATAGGTCCAGCATTCGGCTTTGTCATACAGGATTTCCGCCGCGCCGAGAGGACAAGCGAAAAGAGAGAGCGCCATGAGCAAAACGGTGAACTCTTTCATAGCATTTCATCCTTTCAAAACAGAGTAAGGTTCAGTTCAATTTTTCGATTTTGAGCAGTGCGTATCCGTGACGCGGAATTTCCACGGAGGGGGCGTCAATGACCTTGCCTGTAAAGACATCCGTGATTTTGCACTTGCCGTATCCAAGCCCGGAAAGGTTGAAGTCGGCCTTGACCGTGTCGCCCATGTTGCCGATCATGAGAAGCGCCTTGCCGTCGGGCCGGATCACTTGCGTCATGCGGATATCTCCGGCATTGCACGTGACCGGCTGTTTTTCTTTGCTGTAGAAGGGGATCGTCCTGACGTCCGGCGCGCCATAGCCGAAAGAGAATACGGCGTCACGGGCGGCGGCATAGTTTTTATGATTGCGTTCGACTCCCTGATCGCAATGATTCATGAGCGCAAAACCAAAGGATTCCGCCAGTAGCGTCTTCATTTCTTCTATTGTGGAAACGCCCTGTACCGCTCCTCTTGTGGACACGATCGGACGAGGAATAATACCCGCCTGCGTTCCAACCGTATCCGCCAGAATGTAGCTTTCCGGAAAACGGGTCTGATATTCACCTCCGCCGCTGCCCCGTTCCCATGTGATGGTGGTCGTGCAGAAAGCCGCGACCGGGACGCACTGGCAATGAGTTGCATGGAGTTCGACCCACGGGAATCCGTAGGTGAGTTTGTTTTCAACATACAGCATGGTGGCGGTTCGTTTGGTCAGTTCGCGCCAAGTGAAGAGTCCCATGCCGCAGTCGATTCCCGGAGGCGCGGTCTGGAGCATGTTTCCATTGTGGATGAAAGGAACTTTGCCCGGACGAACCCGGTAACCTGCGCCGATCACGGTATTGAAGCCACCGCCGAGAGGGAAACAGTCGAAGTTCATGCCGTCATAGCCCATACGTGCTTGTGCGCGCATTTCATAGAGCAGCTTGTCGATGTATTCTTTCGTGTGGGTGGCCACGTATTCGTTGGCGGCGTCGTCCACGGGGTAATCCCAGGGAAGCCATTCGGCCTTGTACATCTCCGCTTCAGGCCAGCAGGAGGAATAGATCGCCGGATTGTGGTAGAGCAGAAAATATTTCTGTCCGTATTTACGTTTGTTGAGCATGCCTCCGCGTAATACCGACTGATCGACAAGCGGCATGTTTTTGGTGATCCACTCGCCGTTGCGGGAAAAATAGCCATCCACGAAAGTCTGTCGTTCCTTTTCGGTCGGAACCCTGTTGCGGCTCCCGAAGAGAAATTGATAGTAGCTCCGGTCGTCGTTTGGAACAGTACCGAGCGGATAGCACAGGGTGTTGACCATATCGTGCTCCGCAGCCATGCTGGCGAAATCGGCGCCCTGCGGCGGAGGGTAGTCATACATCCACTCACCTATCCGGCGGTAACCTTCCGGCTGGGGCTTGACCGGGGTCGGCTCGAATCCCATCACGAGTTCGAAGGGTTTTTCCCAGGTAACGGGCTTATTTACAATGTCGATCGTATAGGTGACGGCGCCGTTTTTACGGGAAAGATGCTGGGCGTCCTTCTTCGGATCCAGTGAGAAATAACGGTCCGTATCCATCATCCAGCTGATCCCTTTGTAGAGACCTCCGAACCAGAAATAATGCTCGATGTGCCCCTTGTTACTACTGCATGCTTTCATTTCAAGAATGCCTTCTCCCGCGGGAATCGCCAGGTCGGGCGCGCCTTTCGCACGGGCGCCGGATTTGTCAAGCGGAACGTAATATTTCACGATGTCATTTTTCAGCGGGATGCGGAGTTCAAAGCTGTTTATCTCAACTTTGCCCTGCGGAATGACTTTGACTGTTACCTTGCAGAAGCCGTCGTAGTCGTATTCCTGCTTCAGTTCGAGCTTCACCTTGCCTTGGGAAACCTCCGCCGTATAAATGACGCGGTCCTTTTCCGCGGATACCAGCCGGATATTGCCAGGTTCAAACGGTTTGCCGTTCAGCAGGAATTCAACCGGAGCCGCCAGTATGTTTTCCCCCTCCGCATAGACGGCATTCCACAGCGCCCCGCCGAGTTTGTAACCGGTCAGGAGTGCATGAACTTCATTTTTCGATTTGTCGACTTGCAGCGGTTTGAAAGGCGGAACGATGACACGCTCCATGCCGATATCGAGTCCCTGCCAGGGGAATTTGCGGAGGGCGAAAGTGCGCTCATGCGCATAGTGTTTTCCATTGGCGTCGGAGGCGTCGAGCGTAACGGTGTATTCCCCGAGCGGGAGGTCCGGCAGAACGGTTTCTTCCTCAAAATCGGAGATGGGACGCCCGAAATCGGCGCGTTTGAAGGTCTTCCATATTTTACCGGCAGCATCCTTCACGGTAATGACGGCCATGACGCACGGGAGTTTCGAATCGAAAACCGCGGCCACGCGGAGCTTGTTTCCGTAGGAAGGATAGAAGCCGGCGCAGAGATAGGGCAGTCCGAGGTGGTCCGCATACACGGCCGACTTCATGGAGGCCCTCACATCCCAGAACATCGTACGGTTGTAGTATTCGGTTCCGGTCATGGCGTTTTTGACCTGGGAAAAAAGCAAACGCGGCTGTCCATAGAATTGGGCCATCTGATACAAGTCAAAAATTCCGGTCTTGCCGGGATCAACGGTAAATTTGCCTCCGATGCCTTTTTTCTCGGCTTTGCCTATCAGGTCGGGATTCTCGATGTCAAGCGTAGCCGCGCCGGGAATACCGACTACATAGCAGCCGGAAGCAAGTTTGAGGGCGGAGGCTGTCGAATTTTCCACACGATAACTCCACACATAGTTTCCGGTTGCTTCGTAGGCATGGTATCCGAATCCGTCGAAGCTGACGGCGGGCGCCTTGGCATCCGGAATGAACGTTCCGAGTTCTCCTTCGGTTTTCGGCTTGTGCCAGTAACCGGTTTCAGGGTCGCTCGACCAGTGCCGGATCATCTGAAGTCCCCAGGAGTCTCCGTCTTTGATCTTGTCAACCCCCAGTGAAGAGAGCGGGATGGAGGCTTCGGCGGTCCAGCATTTCCCCTGATTGCATGTGAGGAGGTCCTGTGCGAAACCATTGCCTGTTTTCACCCCCGGGGGAACAACCCCCTTTCCCGTGGAATCGAAACGAACGATGAACGGCTTATCCTTTCCCGGAGGAAGAATATGAAATTCAACAGAATCCTCTCCCGTGAGTTTCTGCGGAGCCCGCGGCTGTTCGCTGGTCACTGCAAGATAAAGATTTTTATTATCATATCCGAAACGGAAATTATTTTTACGGTAAGTCATGAGACCGGTTTTCGTGGAGATGCCGCCGAATGATGTGGAGGCGTCTTTCCATTCGTCCGCGGCAATTTTCCCGTCGATGACCGGAGCTTTCGGCATCGGAGACAGCCGGATCAGCGTCGCGTTCGACACGGCGGCGGCATGGGATGAGACTGCCAGAAAAGCTACAAGCGAAGGGAGCAGTTTTTTCATATAATGACTCCTGATGTTGGAATTGTTCTGATGTAATTGTAACGCAAAAAATCATTTTTGTCCATGATAAACGGATAAAAAAATAGTAGGATCCGCCAAATCCGCAATAAAAGACATTTGCATTTTTCAAAAACACGCCTTATTTTTCCGGTAAATCAAAAAGACACGGAAACGGGTGGAAGCATGAAATCGTATCTCGCCGAAAAAATGTTTCTCCAGGCGGACTTTCCCCTGTCGATCTCGTATGCGAAACAGCGGCAGGCGATGGTTCCGCACTATCACGACTTCATCGAAATCGTGCTGGTCGCACAGGGACACACCATCCACAATATTCACTTGCAGGACGGACACGAGGTTTCCTACGGGCTGATTCAGGGAGACCTCTTTTCCATTCTTCCCTACGAGGTGCACGGATACAACGAAAGCAAGAATCTGGTGATCTACAATGTCGCGTTCAATCCGGAACTGATCGCCGCGGAACTGCCGGAACTCTCCCGGCTGAGCTCCTGGGAAACCCTCTTCAATCCGCATCCGCGTAAATTCCGGAACCGCGTGCATCTTCTCCCGTTCCAGCGTTCGGGCGCAGAACATTGCCTGAAAAAAGCGATTCTTGCCCTTTCCATGCGGAATCCGGGATACCGTCTGAATGCAAAAACGCAACTCCTGGAATTCCTCCTCATCGCGGCCAACGTGGAAGCGGTCGAATGGAAAGCGGACGTCGATTCCATCAACACTCATTTTTTCGAATCGCTCGAAGAATTGGAAGCAAACCCGGAAAAGCCGTTCCTTCTGGCAAGGATCGCCCGGAACGCCGGAATGAGCGTTTCCGCTTATACCAAAAAATTCAGGGAGACGACCGGACTCTCCCCCTTGGATTACTGCATCAACCTCCGGATCGAACGGGCCCGGAAACTGCTGATCGAAACCGGCGCGTCCATTTCGGAAATCGCTTTCCGGACCGGTTTCTGCGACAGCAATTATCTCATCAAGCTCTTCAGGCGGCGGCATGGAATCACGCCGGCGCGTTACCGGCGGCTGATCACATCCCCCTGAATTCCGGTTATTCCCGTTTCAGAAACCATGCTGGAGGACAACCGTTTCTCGCGCAGGAATCCGGCAGAGCGACAGCGTCTCGTTCGTCCTCTTCTCCACGGCGGGGAACGGCAGATGGAATTCGATCGGCTCCTCCGTCAGATTCTGAAGGATTTCCAGACGTCTGGTTCCCCCGGGCTGAATCCGGCAATAGCCGCGGATTCCCGTGATGTTGCTCCACCATTCCGGAGTCAGTTCCAGATGATGCCTCAGTTCCCGGTAGATTCCCGGAGCGTCCTCCATCCGGAAGAACGCGCCGAGATACAGGATTTTTCCTTTCCCGAAATTTCTCCGGGTCAGGATGGGACGGCGTTCTTTCCCGAGGGTGCATTCCATCAGGATTTCCACATCCGCCGCGGTGATGGTCAGATCGTCGAAGAAGGAATCCACTGTCCATTCTTCGTGACTGAAACGGACAGGTCCCGCGTCATCGGGAATTTTTCCGTACAGCCCGGCTTCGACTCCGGCGGCGGAACGGAGTTTTTCCGGCGGGAACGGGGGCGGATATCCGCGTCCGCTGGAATCATACACACCGGTCTGCGTGGTGATCAGCAGGATTCCTCCCTCGCGGGCATAATTCAGCACGTTTTCGATGTCGGCATCGTCCATGACCAGCTGATGCGGAAGGATGAGGCACGGATACTTCCGGAGATCCCCCTTCAGGTCCGCGAAGTCGAAACGGATGCCGTTGGCGGAAAGGCCTTCGACATGCCGGGACAGCATCTGGGGATAGGCCAGCATGCGGATGGTTCCGGGAAAGTCGAGAACGGCGGTGTCCAGCGTCTTTCTCCAGGACTCGAACGAAAAGGCCAGCGCACATTTCGCGGGCTCGCAGACCGTATGGTCGAAGACCGGTCCCAGATCCGCCATTTCACGGCTGAAAGCGCGGAACTGTTCCGCGAAGGATGACCTCCACGGGGAACCTCCGATCAGGCCGTAAGCCATTTCCTCGCCTCCGAAGGGGGGAATGTCCAGACGGAAGAAATTGATCAGGGACGCCCCGTTGCCGATTTCCGACCAGACCCATTCCCGGAAGATTTCGGGCCGGGTGTGAAACGACGTATGAAGCTGATTCTCGAGGAACCAGAAAGCCTTTCCTCCGGCGATGGCCCGCGTATAGGCGCAGTTGAATTCGAGGGACGTCGTGCCGTAGGGCATGTATCCGTGGAAGGAATAGGGATAATAGTCCATGCCGACGACATCGAGTTCGCGTCCGACAGGAAAATGGTCGTATCCGTGCCAGGGTGCCATCATGTTGGTGGAGACGGGCGCCGCGGAATATTTCTTCAGGATTTCCAGATGGGACGCAATGTACATCCGCCATTTCTCCGAGGTAAACTGGCGGTAGGCGAACTTGAGCTGCGGATTCGCCATTGAATCGAGGTTCGGAATGCGGACTTCATCGAAGGAATTGTATTCATGACTCCAGACCATCATGCCGAAGGCGCGGTTCACTTCTTCGATGGAGCTGTATTTTCTCTTCAGCCATTCGACAAACCCCCGCCGACAGTTCTCGCAGTAACAGAAAGGATGTCCGACCTCGTTGTCGATCTGCCAGCCGAGGAGTCCCGCGCGGTTGCCGTAACGCTGCGCCATCATCTCCGTGATCTTCAGGACCCGCCGCATGAATTCCGGGCTTGAGGGGCAGCCGTGACGGCGGACCTCGTCGGAAACCGGACGTCCGTCAGTCCCGACCGCCAGAACCTCGGGATGCTTCTGCGTCAGCCAGCGCGGCGGAGTCGCTCCCGGCGTCGCGAGAATATACCGGATGCCGTTCTTGTCCAGAAGGTCCAGAAACTCGTCCGCATGCTCAAAGCGGAACACTCCGTCTTCCGGTTCGAACTCATGCCAGCAGAACTCGTAAAGGCGCAGGAACGCAAGCCTGGCCTCCCGCATGAATTCAATATGCGCCTGACGTTCCTCCGAACTCCAGAAGCCCGGATCGTAGGCGGCGCCGAAACCGGAAAAAGGGATGGTATCCATGTCACATATATCCTTTCGGTGTTTTTTGAAAAGCGGAATGGTTTGATTCACGGCTGAAGGCCATGCGGGATAATATAAATGGAAAAAGAGGGAAGTCCAGCGAAAAAAGGAAAATGGAGGAAAACGTCCCCTTTCCGACGGTTTCCCGGAGGGGGGAAAAAACCTTCAGCCGCCGTTCATCCGGTTTCGTAAAAGCGGGGAGAATCTCATGTGTATTCGAAGACCGCCAAGGCATATCCTTCGCCCGAGGGAAGATTCGCAACGCAGTATTCTTCCTTTTGTTCGAAGTTGCGTTCAAGCCTTTCCGGACACAGCACGACTTTCCGGAAATTCCGTCCGTCGCGCCGCAGGGAGATCCGGCATGGAGGAATGGGAAGCCGTTCCTCCACGACAAACGCGTTGACCCGTTTTTCCGGAAGATAGCTGAGGATATGAACCAGAACGGAATGCTCCTTCCTCTGCACGAAAACCCTTGCATGGGAAGGAAGCCCATCAACTTTGACGAGCGGAGAGGGAATCAGGCGGTTCAGCGCATGGGCGAAAATCGTCCGGAGGGGAAGCGAGCCCGAATTCGCATACCCGAAGAACAGTTCCGGGGCGAATACGGCGATACGTCCGTGAAAAAGCAGAAACGGCAATTCCGTCTTCTCTCCGGGCGGGGTATAATAATCCGCGCAGATGCCGTCCCATTCGCGGCTGACGAGCGGGCGGACGAAACAGGCCGCGGACTCGGAATCCGGAGAAGCCAGAAGCTTCGCACTGTCCGCATACACGGCGAGCGGCATGTCGGGAAGTCCGGCGGAAAACGCATTCTCCGCGATGAAATACGCGGGAGTGAAGAGAAGTCCGCCCGGTTCCGCTTCCGCGCCCCATATCTCGGGAAGCGTAAATACATCCTTTTCCCATGCCATCGAGGAACTGCCGGAAGAGATTACCCGACCGCCATCCGCGACATATTGCCGGACTCGTTCCGCCATCCGTGCGGAAAATCGCATCGTATCCGGAAAAATAACCAGCGGACATTTCTCCCATGCGCCGTTTTCAGAAAAAATATCAAAGGGGTATTTGAGTTCGGAAAGCATCTGCGTCGCACCCCGGACAGAGGTGTTGCAGACAATCCCCGATGGTTCCCGTGTGGAAACGATGGCGATCTCCGCGCAGTTCTCCGCACCAAGAGTCCAGCGGTCGTATTTCCGCATTTCCCGGTAAACGTCCCGGACCCGTTCGAAGACAGGCGTTTCCCACTGTCCGGAAGGAGGCAGATGCGTGCCGATGTCCGGGCGCATTCCGTTGGCCGCGCCGTAGAACATGTCGAACTCCAGACTGGCGCGGCTCCGGAGACCTCCGAAGTCGCCCCAGTCGAGAAAACGCCCGGTCATGTTCAGCACGCTTTTGCCCGGAGCGGCGTTCCGGAAATAGTGAGCGGCGACAGGCAGGAAGGAATAGCCCCATCCCGCCGTAGGCAGACATTCGCACTCGACATGACTGACGGACTCGCGGAGCGGCTCCTCGAGCCCCCCGTTGTAACAGACCGTCGCATCGGGCTTGCGCTTCCGCACACGTTCCGAGAGGAACGCGCAGAACTCCACCGCGGAATCGAAGGAAAAACGGTCGACGTCCTCCGCTCTCTTCACATCCAGTCCGCGCGCCCGCATCTTTTCGACACAGAACGGACAGATGCACTTCTGCGGATGAACGCAATCAACGAAGAAACCCGCGACGGTATATTTTTCGAGCACCTCCTCCATCATGGACGCAAGATGATCCCGCCAGGGGGAATTCATGCAGAGCTTCCGGCAGTACGGCGTGATCCGGCTGTGTTCCGGATACACGCGGCCTTCGGGAGAGATCACATTCCAGTCGCAGTGCAGACGGGCTTCCGCGTCGCTCAGCGTCCCGTTGAAGTAGGCCGCGAGCCGGATTCCCTTTTCCCGGCAGGCTCCGGCGAGCTCCCCGAAAAGATCGAAGGAGAGCCCCGGATGCCGGATGCCGATGCGGGTGTCGTAATAGGCGTATCCCTGGTTGCACCGGGCGTGGAAGGTGATGAAATCCGCACCGCATCCCGCGATTCTGTCCGTGAATTCGCCGGAATGGAAATCCTTTCCGATTCCCCCGATCCGCCCCGAGGTATGGAAATCGAAAAAAAGAGCGTATTTGAATTCAGGTGTCATGACTTTTCCATTCCCTCGCTTTCCGAAAGGCGATTGCGGACAAGCTCTCCGGAAAAACAGTGAAACCGTCCTTCCAGATGATATCCCTGACGCGGATCGCGGTCGAGATACGGAAGGACGGAGCGCATATTTTCCTTCTGCCGTTCCAGCAGACGTCCATATTCGGTTCTGTCCGAATCGCGCCAGGATTGTTTGAGCGCAAACAGACTGTAGACAAGGCTGGCCGAACGCCAGACACGCCCGCAGATTTCCGCGTTTCCGAGCTCGCGCAGAGCCCATTCGTCCTTCGAGTCCTTCATGGCTTCGCGCATCAGGACAAGTCCCCGTTCCCAGATGTCCGAGATGGACTTGAACGCGGCGATGACAGCCTCGAGCGGGAAAGTCTCCGTGATCGAGCCGGAAAGATCGAATCCGCGCTCATCCGGCAGCCACGCACGCCCGAATTTCTTCCCGTCGGACGGCCCCGGCGGAGGCGTCAGGGAAAGAGCGAGATTGACCGCGGAGTTGTAGAGGAACGGAATCGAGAAGGGGTATTTTTCCATCGCCTTCCCGAAAAGGAGCCACGCTTCGGCAAGCATGATCGATTTGCAGTCTGGAAAGAATTTTTCCGCGAAGGAAACAAGAGCCTCGCCGATCGACGGATTCCCCTTGAATTCAAGGAAATAGTTGAATGCGCGGACATTGGCCGATTCCAGATTGCCGAAGTTCCAGCAGCCCATGAATCCGCCGAGACCGTTTTTCCGGATGAAGTCGGCTTTGAGGAAAAGATTCCCGATCAGCGGAAGGGAACGGACCGCGCCCAGTTCGTGGGTCGTTCCGATCTGAAGTTTTGCGAACATTTCGATCCCGCGTTTCCGGGCAGACTCGAACGTTTCGAGAAATTGTTCCGACGGACCGGGATACGAAAGGGAATATTCGTTGATGTAGGTCCCATCTCTCCTCATGCCGCCTCGCTCGAAATCGGCCATCAGCCCCACATCGGACGGCAATGCGTCGAGGATCTCCCGGCAGGGGGAATCGACATACATCGTCCAGGACCAGTTCCAGAAAATCACCTTCTTCTTCGAGACGGAACGGATGCCGTCGCGGATGGTCCGGATCAGTTCGGAGACGACTTCCGCGGGTTCACGGAGCGAACAGCGCGGACAATCCGTCGGAAAGAGCGGAACGGCGTTCCGGCGTTTCGGGGAAACGCCCGGACGGCAGTTCCGGCACGAATAGCAGTGGGCCGGATATTCGGACGCCGTGATGATGACATATCCGCCCAGTTCCGGAAGAAGTTCCGTCAGGGTTCCAAACGACTCCGCGATATATTCGCGCACATGCGGAAGGGAAGTGCAGAGACTCCGGACAAGATACTTCCTGCCGTCGTGTCCTTCCCATTCGACGCATTGCCCGCCGGTATCGGGATGGGCGTTCCAGAAGGTGGTGTCGCTGACAGGAATACTGTGGGGCGGCTCCAGATAGAGGAACACCCTGATCCCGAATTTCGCCGAGCGCGCGACAAGCGCACGGAGCGCCGCGATATGCCGTTCCGAATTTTTCCCGAATTCCGGAAAGACCGGGTTCCGGACAAGGTTGTGGAGCCGTCCGTGAACCCAGACCGCGTTGAATCCCTGACCGGCAATGGACGCCAGTTCCATCTCCGTATAAACGGACTCCGCGGTCAGTGTCTCGTCCTGACTCTCATCCGGCTTCTCGACGAGGAGCCCGAAATCGCTTTTCGGGCTCCTCCAGATTTTCAGAAACCCGCTCATTCACTTCTCCCGCGGCTGAAGAGAGACCTTCAAATCCTTGATCTCAACCACGGACGGCGAGGGTTTCCCGCTCAGATTGACGCCAAAAAGAATTCTGGCTTCATTGATCGCTCCGGTATCGCCCTCCTTGAACGGGAAGCGCTCGACGGGTACAACGACCTTGAAATCCTTCCATTCCTCCGTGGGAGAGAACTCCACGCGGTTCCAGCCGCCCGGAGGCGACGGATAGAAATACATTCCGCAGTATGCCGTGTTCTTTCCCTTCGCCTTAAATTCGAAAACGATTTTGTCCCCGAGATTGACCTTCACATAGTCGCGGCGTTCAACGCGATACATGTCGCTCTTTCCAAGAGAATCTATCTTGAGCACGCCGTCCTTCACCCCGAAGATATCTTCAAATCCGGGTTTCGCGGCATGGTCGCACTTCCAGCCGTCGGGATATTTCCCGTCGCCGGTTATCTTGAAGGAACTGTTGCAATCGATGGTTTTCGCACTGCTCTTCTGCGCAAGGAATATTTTCCCGACGCGGGGAAGACCCTGACGGTGGACAATGCTGAAGATCGGACTCCAGCAGAGGGACCTTTCCGTCCAGTCGAATCCGCGTGTGCGGAAGAAATTCGCATACAGGGGTTTTCCGGGTTCAACCGGAATCAGCGGAGCAAAGGACTTGAGCGGAATCGCCAGTTTCAAAGTCCAGCCGTTCGGCACGACTTCCGTCTTCACGACCGGATCGGCAGTCCATTTCCCTTCCTGAACGACTCCGTTCACCACGGACATCTTGATTCCTTCGGTTTTTCCGTCCGGGGTCACGGCGAACTGAAAGTAGTCGCTTTTCTTCTCATTCGTGAAGAACATTTCGAGATTGTCTCCCCAGATATCCGCTTTCGGACGGCTCGCGGCATTCGGGTCTTTTTCCTCGAAGAGAACGTAGAAATGGGTTGAGTCGGAAGCAAACCGCAATGTCGCCGGTGTTTTCGCCGCTTTGCCGTCGACGGTGGTCAGGACATAGGAATTCGAGTTCCGGAAATCGGCTTTCGAAGGATCGCCGCCGAATTCGGATTCATAGGCGAGCGTGGCTTCCGGGACGGGATTCTTGCGTTCACGGTCGCGTTTTTCAAACTCAACACGGCCTTCGACGGCCGGACGCCAGGTATCGTCGATGAATTTCTGGACGCGCTTCTTTTCGACGGGCGTGGAAGCCGATTTGAGCGCGCTGTCGATATATCCCTGAAGTTCGGCCATGATCTTCGGATTACCGAGATGATAATTGGCGAAATCGGGATGCACATAATAGGTAAATGAACCGTGCGGAGGATTTTTCTTCACATATTCGTGGTAATTGTCGATGTTCCATGTATGTTCCTGAATCCGCTTGTAGAATTGCTTCATTGCCGGACCGGCCTTGCCGTAGTAGAGCGTGAAATATTCATCGATGAGCTGGTTCACATCCACCGACGGATCGTCGCAGATTCTGGCCGCGACATACGCTTCCAGCGGATTGTGTTTCAGCTGGACCTCCACAAACGCGCCCTTGACGCCGTCGTTCGCGAATTCCTTGTAGTATTCACCCACCTTCCACGGATACAGGACCGGGAAGAATTTCTGATAGCGGTAGATCCGTTCAGCTTCCCAGGCCGGAGTCAGGAGATATGTCCAGACGGTGATCGGCCGCTTGGAACCTTCGTTCTGAATCCATTCCTTGTAGATTCCATGCTGTTTCTTATAGACGTCCGGATGGAACCACGACTGCGGCGCAATGCAGACCTGAACGGAAACATTCTTCTCCAGCGGAATCGTCTTGTCATAGAAAAGCGAATGTTCGTAAGACCACGTGGCAATGCCGACGTTCTGGTTCAGTTTCGCGGCTTCCTTCGCAATTCCATTGATCCAGCGGAGCTGGGCGCGGCCGTCCCAATGCGGGTTCGTCCCCTTTTCCTTTGCGCATTCGGCGCACAGACAGATGTTGCCAACATCGTCTTCCCCCATCGGATAATAGAACGGCTTTCCGGGCATTTTTTTCGCCTGGGACAGAGCTCCCACGGTGTTTTTTCCGTTGTAGGCGTCCACGGCTTCCTTCGCGAAATATTTCCTCACTTCCGGACTCGAAAAACAGACCTGCGAGGGAAGGTCCTTGTCATCCGGCCAGCTCCAGGTCCGCAGGGAATTCGCGACGTTCTTCCCCGCGTATCCCTGTGCAAAATATTCGGGACGGGATTCGATGAAAAGTTTCGCCATGTGCGGCAGTTTCGAGGGTTTCCAGTAACGGTAATAGATACTGAATGTGTTATGTCCCATTTCCGAATAGATCAGCGCCGTGCGCCAGCGGTGCCGGAGCAGAAAGCCGTCGCGCGTTTCGGGCGAATGGAAAAGCGCGTTCCGGAACGCGTCCATCTTCGGTGCGCGGCGGATCGACGGCGTATCCACGGCCAGGGTCGTCCGCTTCTCGAAAGCGGTTCCGTCGTCGCCCAGCGAATAGAAGCGCACTCCGCAGGCCTTTTCAAGAAAATCGTAGACCGCGAATTCCGTTCCGCGGAATTCATAGTTCAGCGGGGGAAACGTCTTCGGATCGCTGTAGCTTACCTTGCCGAATTCGGGCGAATCGTTGCCGAAAAGGTAAATCTCATTCCCTTTCGCGCCGACCACATATTCCTCTCCGGTCAGTCCCGCGGCCTCCTTCTTCGCATAGCCGCAGGAATCCGCGCCCACATTCAGACACGTCTTTACCGTATCCGGCGCTTTCGCGACTATCGGCAATTCGCAATCCGTCATCAGCCTGATCACATGCTGCAGTTCAAATGCCGCAAATTGCGCCGAACGCGTGGGTTTCTCGCCGAGAACGATCACGGAACAAGGCTTGCCATCCTTTACCAGTTCGTTTCCGGCACAGAGAATTCCTCCGCCGAACAGAACAGCCAGAAAGAGAATACTGCTTTTCAGGAACATGATACCACTACTCCTCTTCATTCATTATTTCACCCCGGGACGGATTCACGAAGGCTTCCCGTTTCCGGACCGCGTCTGAATCCGCCCCCTTCATTTCATTTTTCAGCATCCACGGCGACTTCCATCGAGTCGATCCGGACCGGCACGGTCGTGTTGTTGCAAAGCTCGACGATATTGTCGTCGTCACGGAGAACTCCCGCCGGAATCCGCCAGGCGGTTTGCACCCCGAAATTGAGCCGTGCGGGAGGCGGAATACCCTTCCCGCAATCAACACCGTTGACTTTGACCAGAAGCTCGGTGATGAGGCCCTTCTTTTCGGTACATCCGACAATGACATACCCGCCGCGCCCCGCCGTATTCTTCCCGGCGTCGAACCGCAACGGCGCCCAGACAACCAGTTTTTCAGGGAGGACCGGACCATTGTTGATGCCCGCGTTGAACCCGAGAGAGGGATACGTCCAGGCATGGCGCCGGGCCACGGACTGGAGAGCGGACGGCGTCGCTGTATTCCAGAGCATCTCCTCCATTCTGGTCAGATCGTAAATTCCCGTTTTTCCATACATGTGATTGAAAAGATAGATGGCATCGGCGCCGCGGCTGAAGAATTGGTTGGCGAAGCCATAGACATGCTCCGGCGTGTTGCGGTAATGTCTGCCGCCGGGCCGCAGTCCGTGCTGGAATTCAAGCCCGACCGCCAGCCGCACGGAGTCACCGAGAACTCTTTTCCAGACCTCGACCGGAGTTTCCGAATCGGTGACGGGGTAGAAGTTCGACACCGTCACCATGTCGACCAGTCCACCGTCCACCCATGCCGCATAGTCGAAACCGAGTCTGGAAGCAAATTCAGGACGCGACGGAATCCTCACCGACACCTTGATCTTGTGTCCGCGCTTCTTCTCCGCCTCCGAGGCGATTTTTTTGACCTCGCGCATGAGTTCAGTCAGACACTCCGCATTCTGCCGTTCGCACCCATCCTTGAAATAGCGCGGCGAACGCATCCAGTCCAGCTCAAAACCATCCATATCGTAGCGGTCGAAAAGCTCCCGGACCAGCCTCAGGATATGCTGCCGCACCTCCGGGTGCGAAAAGTCCAGCCCCGACGCCCCGCCGGGAATCACCCGGAACTGCGGATTCTTCCGCCAGAAATCATTGTGCAGCGGATCGTCGGCATTGTGCACATTGTGGCAATCGTTCATGCGCATGGAAATCCAGCCTTCCACCCCGTTCCGGCGCAATGTGTCCAGCCAGACCGCATAGGGATCGATCCCTTTCTCATCGAAGCGGACAGCATTTCCGATCCATTGCGTATAATGGGCGTCTATTTCCTTTCCACGGAAACAGATCTTTCCGTCCGGCTTCACTTCACACCCGTCCCAGATGCTGTTCCATCCTTCCGCGGAAGTGCGGTAGGAGCATCGCATGGCATTCGGGTTGAGAAGCACCCCTTTGACTCCGCCCCGGATGTAGTGGGTGATGTAATCCCTCGCAAACGCCTCGCTGATATCCTCAGGCTTGAAGTCGCGGAAGAAAAAGTTTGAACAGTCCTCATTCAGGTAGAGGTCCCGTTTTTCCGTGCGGTCCGTTCCCGCACCTGGCTTTTTTTCACACGGGGCCGTCATGGGACAACTCTTTTCTTCTTTCCCGGTTCCGTTTCCATTACATCCGGCAGTGGAGACTGCCAGGGCGGACAGGAGGAAAAAACTTTTTATCAGGGACATTCTGTTTTCTTTCATCTCGGGGCCATTCCTCTTTCGGGTTCAAACAGCGTCAGCGTCTCAGCTTGCCGTCGCCGTTGTACTGATGCCATGCAAAGTTCCGGTTGAAAATTTTACGCAGCGCCGAACCGTCCACATAAAGAACGCTCGGGCTGTTGTCATGCGAGTTCACATTCCGCATGCCCGCGGCGGTATTCACCACAAAGTCCCACATCAGGGGCTCCTGTCCGGAAATCCCGGTGACTTTAGTGAAATCCAGCTGTCTGGAAGTCGCGAGCGGAGGATAGACCGTATAATGCCATTTTACCCCGCCCGCGAGGCTGTAGGTGGACTGTCCCAGCCAATAGAAGGATTTATTGCCGGCAGTGATATTCGGATTGTATTTCTCCTGAAGTTCCTTGTTCTGAAGACAATGAAACGGATATTTCGTGGCGGCATACTGACTGGTGATGTAGCCGGCCGAAATGAAAAGAGCCTCCCCGTAGCGCTTGGCCGGATCTTCCATGGTGTAATTGCTTGAAATGGGGGTGTATGTATCGACGTACTTCGTTGGATAGAAGTCGCGGTAGTCCCCGGTATACATGGAAAGCCAGACCCCGTTCTGATGGAGTTTGCCGATGCACTCCGAATCCTGCGCCTTCCTTTTGGCCTTGTTCAGCGCCGGGAGCAGCATCGAAGCGAGAATCGCAATGATCGCGATTACCACCAGGAGCTCTATCAGTGTAAAGTTTTGAAGCACTCCGGCCTTTCCGCGGACCTGTCTGCCGACACCCATTTCGGGACCTCCTTTTTCAGTTTCTCACAATTAATTTCCCAGGAATCCGGACGATCCTTTTCCGTCGTGCGGAACCTTCCCGCAGAAGGGAAACGGCGGTTTCCATGATTTTTCGGTGGTCAATGGCGACTGTCGTTAGTTTTCCGGAGGGACTCCCGAACTCCACGCAATCGTCGAAACCCGTGACGACAAGCCTTTTCAGCTCGTGCGGTTCAAGAATCTCCAGAAGCCGCACAGCCTCGGTGTCCTGCGGAAAAATGACGGCAGTTTTCTCTTCCGAAGACCGGATGAGGTTCAGGAGGTCATCGAAGGAACCACTGTCCACAACGCAGCATTCCTTTCCGCGCCTCCGGCAGTGGTAAACCGCCCCGTACGCGCGTTCCTCATTGTAGTAATCGCCAAGGGATTTCACGAAATTCTTCGCGAAAATGACCCTCTGGCATCCCTGCGAAAAAACATAATCGACGATTTTCTCCATTCCGTCGAACGAATCGGTAATGACGCAGTCCGATCCGGGAACCACATTATCCACAAGCACGCTGTGCACGGTCGGATTGAAAAGGATGTGGCCGCAATAAAGCATCGTGATGGCTCCCTGCGATACAACCAGATACCCCGTGTCCGGCTCGATTTCGCAGGCGCTCAATGTGTTGCCGGACACTTCGGAAGGCGTGTAAATCTTCAGGGTATATGGAAACGGCTCCTTTTCGAAAACAGAATCCAGCGCACGGTAAAATCGCTTGGGAAACTCATAGGCCGCGCCCGGTCCGAAACGGAATTCGACGATCCTGGAAATCTTCCCGGCCTGTTGTGTCTCCAGCGCCGAAGCCAGCGGAGTCGTCATGAAGTTGACATAACAGCCGCCGCCGACGACCTTCCGGATATATCCGTATTTGGCTAGCATGTTCTGAACCCGGACCGCCGTGGGTTCGCTGATTCCGCAGCGGACCGCGAGCTGGGAACGGGAATAAAATTTGTCGCCCGGTTGAAATTTGCCGGAGACAATCTCATGCCGCAGCTCCTCGGCTACTTGGATATACCGAATATTTTTGGAAGAATCAACCATTTTTCCGTTCCTTTTCATGCTGTCTCATACAATTATACAGCTTTTAAAAATAAAAACAAGGGGCATATCCAAAAATATTTAAAAAAATCATGAGCCGGGGAAGACGGGCCGGGGGATCAAAGGTTTTTAACCTCTTTTTCGAACTCCTGATAATTCGTGAGGGAAAGAAACGGGTTCACTTTTTTCTGGTTGCCCAAGGTGTCGGAAGGCACTTCCCCGTAATCGTGTCCGGAATAAACAACCGCAGAGTCCGGAAGTTTATACAAGATATCGCGCATGGTGCGGAACATGATCTTCGGATCGCAGTAGCCGCAGCAGCCGATGAACAGGGTGTCACCGGTGAACAGAGCGGAATTGTCCCCCAGCAGATAACAGATGCTGCTGACAGCGTGCCCGGGAGTGAAAATACATTCTATATACAACTCCCCGAACGGCAGGCGCATGCGGTCCGTAAGCAGGATGGAGGAACGGATGCGGCACTGCGGATGGGCGATCACTGTCGCTGGGAAGAAAGAACGGACATCCTCCAGTCCGGAAATATGGTCCGCGTGCCCGTGCGTGATGAGGATGTAGCGCAAGTTCCCTCTGGAATATTCCGAGAGTTTCGCAAGGATGAGCGATGTGTCGCCGGTGGGATCCACCACCGCCATCTCTCCGGTTTCGGAATCATAAACCACATAGGAGAAATTATCATCGAGCCCGCCGACCCGCAGTTGAGTCACCTCGAACATGATTCCATTCCTCCCTGTTTTTCAAAAGATGACGAACAGAAATCCCGTGAGGAATACCAGCGCGGCGGCCAGACAGAACACGGTGCGCTGGAAACGGACGCTGTCCTCCAGAGATCTGTCTCCGCTCCGCTGGAAGCGTCCGGCATGAAGGTATTGCGTCAGCCGCCGCCGTTCACGCATACTTGACTTATAGTCGATCCGCTGCCGTTTTTTCTGAAGCACCCTCATAAGCCGATCCGGAATGTCATGACAATCACAATCGAAAGCAGTGCGCCGAAAAGCAGAACCGCAATCAGCAGGGGCAGCGAAAGATACAGCCCGACCCGGAGAATCTGCCAGAAGGAAACCGAATCCAGCTCCGCGAAGAAATTCGAACGCGGGGCGGATTCCGCGGAAGAGACCTGCTCCTTTTCAAGCGGCGTCTGAAGCGGAATCAGATCGAGGCGGAGCCTGTCAAGAGAGCGGCAGGCCACGGAGAGACGGATCTGGTAGTCGGAGGTGTCGGCATCCGGTTCGCCCAGCTCTTCAATTCGGGTCAGGAGGTCTTTCAGCTGCGTCTCCACAAGGGAAGAATCCTCCGCCTTTTTCCGGGCGGCCCCGGCTGCGGCGGAAGAAACGGACAGCAATTCATGAACTTTGAAAAGCACATCGCGGCGGAAACGCGTGAATTCCTCGTGCCGTTTGCGGAGAGCCTCGCGGGTTTCCGGTGAAAGCTGTTCCTGCGGAGAAACCGTTTCCGTCCCGGCGCCCGGAGAACCGGAGACGTCCGTTTCAGGCGATTTTTTCGCGGCTTCCGCGATCTGCCCTTTGATCCGGAGCAGTCCTTCTGTCACATAAACTTCTTTTTTCATGGTCACCGCCCTGAGTTTCTTCCAAATATAACACGAAAGCGCATGAAACGCAAGAGGGAAAGGGTCAAACGTCCAGAGAAACCTTTTCGACACGCCCGGCGTCTTCCCCGAAGAAACGTCCGGCGCTTTCCTGAATATTGGACGGGAGGTCGGTCATGAAGAAGCGGGAGGTCCCTTTTTTCCGTGGACTGGCATTGAGATTTTTCCCGGAAAGATACCGGCCGACCATGTCGGCGCAGGCGTTGGCGCTGTCGATGATGCGGATGCTTCCGGCGAAATAGTGCTCCAGCGCTTTGCGGAAAACCGGATAATGGGTGCAGCCCAGCACGAGGATGTCCGATGGATTCCGCCGGAGTTCGGAGAGATAAAGATCGAAGACATGGAAGGTGACGGGATCGTCGCAAATCCCCTCCTCCGCCAGCGGCACAAGCAGCGGACAGGCCAGTGTTTCCACGATCAGGCCGGGATTGATCGCGTGGAGGGCGCGGCGGTAGGAATCGCTGTTGACGGTCGCACGGGTTCCGATCACCGTGATCCGTTCGGCCTCCGCAGCGAGCGCGGCACTGACTCCGGCCTCGATCACCCCCAGGATGGGGAGGTCCGGATGGCTCTTGTGGAGGGCATCCATCGCAACGGAGGAGACCGTGTTGCAGGCGGCAACAATCATCTTCACGCCCTTGCGCATGAGAAAGGCCACATCCTGACGGGCAAAACGGACGATGGATTCAGGAGATTTGTTGCCGTAAGGCACCCGCTCGGTATCGCCGAGATAGAAAATATCCTCATTCGGCAGGGCGCGCCGGAGCGCCGCCGCCACCGTGAGGCCGCCGATGCCGGAATCAAAAACCCCGATGGGGCGGTTGTCAAACCGGGCCGGACTCATTTTTTTGTTCTCCTGCCGTTTTGGTGTTGCGTTCGATCCAGGCGTTCTTTTCAAACAGGGAAAAGGCGATGTTGTCCAGCGCGGTCCTAGCACGCTTGCCCAGCTCGGTGGACTGGTATTCTTCCTTGATGCCGCGTTCGATTGTTTCAAGAAAAGAATGTATTTCATTGCGGCTCAATGCCTTCGGATGTGCGGCCCATTCCCGGAGAAAACGCTGTTCCGGAAGCTCGGACTGCCCTTTGGGCGGGATGGAAATCGGGCGCGCATGGGTGCCGAACTGGTATCCCTTGAGACAGACGATCAGGTTGGAATAATCGGTTTCCTCCCTGCGGAGGCGCATGAATTTATATTCCATCACCTCGGAAGCTTCTTCCTCGCTCTGGTCGGGACGGCTGTAATGATACTTCCGGGAAGAAAAGTTCAGCGACCCCAGCAAATTGGTGTCCAGCTCCTTGTTGAAGATGCGCCATTCGCGGAGCTGTCCGGTTTCGTCCTTGCGGAAATCTCCGCCCAGCATCAGGAGACAGGCCAGATCGCTATCCTTGTGGGGATTGGGACTGTTGTAGGAGAGCTTGTTCCGGGGGAGCTCCATCGAAATGTGAAGGCTGTGCGGCGGAATGTTCAGGAAACGGACCGCTTCGTTGATCAGCTTGGACATGCCCCACGGACAGTCGAAAAGCGGACGGGAAAGGTCGCCGACAATGTTGAAGCGCCCGAACGCGTATTCGAAGAAACCGCGGTGGCGTTCATTGCCGGCGACCGCGCTGCGGTGGGAGTCCACATGACCGCCCATGCGCCAGGTCCGGCGCTGGAGATCGAAGTCGTTGAACCAGAAGAAACCGTCGTAATAGGGGTCCTCGCCGGGTTCGCCGACCACCGCGCGCGGCCCCAGATAGCTGAATTCAAGCTCCGCGCCGAGGGGCGTCGGGGTGGAATACCAGTGGGATTCGACGTATTCACAAAGTCCCCGCATCTCTTCGCGGAAGTAAATTTCCTCGACCAGGGAAATACAGAGGACGGCATAGTCGCGGTAAAGACGCCCCGGCACGATCCGGTCCAGAGACTTTTCCTTCATCATGGCCTCGATCCGGTCTCCGTAGCGGTTATAATAGAGGAATCCGAGGAGGACCGCCAGACCGTGCCGGAAATATTTCTTGGAGAGGCGCACCGCATCCGGGAAATCGTGACGTATCTTCTCCACGAACTGGTTGAATATGATGTGCTTGCAGGCCAGCTTGATGTAGTTGTCCGCGTAGGGACGGAGTTCCTCGATCGTCAGGACATTGGCCAAAAGCGGCGGTTTCGCATCGTTGAACGCCTGGATCATGATGTAGTTGCAGATGTAGTTGCCGTCGAAGTGCGACTCGATCAGGGAGTCCACGGCGGACCCCATGAGTTCGCGGAGGGCGCGGCGTGTGATTTCACGACGGTCGGGGTCAATCTTTTCAAGCGTCTGGTCGATCTTTTTTTCCAGATAGAGGCTGTAGCGGTCCTCGAAGAGAATCTCCTTGCCGAACGAACGCTGAAGCGCCGGAATGTTGCCGACATAGGTCATGCAGCGTCTGCGGCGGTTTTCCTGATTGCGGACGACCACCACGCGGCGGAAGTAAAGGTTGCCCTCATCCTCGAAGGCGTCCAGACGGGCAATCTCTTCCGGCGCAAGACCTTTCAGAAGACGTCCCTGCGCGGTGGCGCCGTGCTGCCTGACCACGAAGTAGAACGCGCCGGGAGGAACCACGCGCATGTAGTTGTGAAGAACCGCCGGTTCGCTCTCGACACGACGGTTCAACAGAAGCCGGACATGCTGGTCGTTCATCATGGTCCCGTAGACGAAAAGATCCATCTTGTCGCCGTGCGTGCGATGAAAGGAGTCCCGGATCCGGGCGGCTTCGGCCGCACTGCGGGACGGATGCACGTTCTCAGGGAGAAGCGGCGGAAACACCTTCAGTTTCAAAGGATTTCCAGCAGAACCGCTGTCTCGTCGCAGTTGTTTTTCTTCGGACATACCGAGCAATCGCTCCAGATTTTTTGCGGGAACATTTCCTTGTCCACGACCTTGAAGCCGAGGCGGCTGAAGAAATGAGCCCGGTAAGTCAATGCGAATACGCGGGCGATAATCCCTTTTGAACGGAGGGTCTCCACAGCTCCCAGCACCAGCCGGGAACCAAATCCGCGATTGTTGAACTCCCGCCGAACCGCCAGTGAACGGACCTCGTAAAGAGAATCCCCGAAGTCCCGGAGCGCCAGACAGCCGACAAACCTGCCGTCCACTTCGCCCACCCGGAAATTCTTGAGTTTCTCCAGAATATCTTCCCTTGTTCGTCCCAGAAGAAGATGCTCCTGGGCATATACGCTCAACAGTGACTGTATGTTCCCAACATCCTTTTCCTCAGCGGACCGGACAGTCAGTTCATCGGTCATTTCACATCATCCTTTTCATCCGGGGGTTCATTGTAGAAGCTGATCTTCCGAAACCGTTCATAACGGGTGTCTTTCAATTCATCCGGCGACTCTTCCGAGAGAGTCCCCAGCGCAGATGCGATGGATTTCTTCAGAAGCTGCGCGGCCTTGTCGTAATCCTTGTGGGCGCCGCCCAGAGGTTCCGGAATGATTCCGTCCACAAGACCCAGTTTTTTCAAATCCTTCGCGGTAAGGTGGAGCGCTTCCGCCGCCTTTTCCGAATAAGCGCGGTCCTTCCAGAGAATGGCCGCGCAACCTTCCGGCGTAATCACCGAATAGTAAGCGTTTTCCATGATCAGGACCGTGTTGCCGACCCCGATTCCGAGCGCTCCGCCGCTGCCGCCTTCTCCGATCACCACGCAGACGACGGGAACGGTCAGGGCAAACATGTCACGGAGATTCACGGCGATGGCTTCGCCGATATGACGCTCTTCCGAAGCAACGCCGGGGAAAGCCCCGGGAGTGTCGATGAAGGTCACGATGGGAGTCCGGGAGAGTTCGGCCAGTTTCATCAGCCGGAGAGCCTTGCGGTAGCCTTCGGGATGCGGACATCCGAAGTTCCGGAACACATTTTCCTTGGTGTTGCGCCCCTTCTGAGTGCCGATCACCATCACGGGACGTCCGTCCAGCTTGGCGAAACCGCCCACGATCGCCGGATCGTCTGAAAATCGTCGATCTCCATGAAATTCAAGGAAATCCGTAAAAATGCGCTCGATGTAGTCCAAGGTGTAGGGACGGTTCGGATGACGCGCCAGCTGGACGCGCTGCCAGGGGGTCAGGTTCAAATAGATCGCGGTTTTGGTCTCGTCGATCTTCTTTTTGAGATTCTGCAATTCTTCCGCAATTTCGGGGTTGCTGCTCAAGGTTTTTTCCAGCTCAGCCTGCCTGGCGGCCATCTGCTCGATCGGCTTTTCGAAATCAAGTATAATTTCAGGCATAGTCCATCTCCGAATATAACGATGCGTTTCGTTGAAAACCACCCTCCGTTTTCCTCCCCGGAAAACAGAACCTCCCTTGCGCGGCCTCCGCCTTCCAGTCCGCCGGCCGCGCCTTTTGCCATTTCAAAACCTTTCGGTCTCAAAATGCTAATCTTTACTATACACCTATGAATCTTATTTTTCCAGCGGAAAAACGGAATGTTCCCATCCGCAAAGTGAAAAATTCACGCTTTGGAGCACTCTTTCCGTGCGGCGGCCTCCTTCACCAGCATGGTGCAAAGTTCCGGGAAGGAGAGTCCCATGGCCTTCGCGGCTTTCGGAACAAGACTGTTCGCCGTGCATCCCGGAATGGAGTTGCCTTCCAGCATGCAGAAGTCTCCGGTGGCCGGATCGACCATCAGGTCCACGCGCAGGATGTCGCGGGCGCCGGACAGCTCGTAGAACTTCAGGGACGCCGCGGAAAGAGTATCGCACAGGTCTTTGGGAATCGAGGGAGCCGGACACAGATACTGGGTCTCACAGACCTTGTGAGTGTATTTCGCATCATAATCGTAAACTTTTGATGAATAACGGATTTCAATCATCGGAAGGGGTTTTCCCGCAACGATGCCGAGAGTCACTTCGACCCCCTTGAAAAACTCTTCCACCAGAGCGGTTTCCCCGTAACGGAAGACCAGTTCCAATGCACGGTCCCAGTCGGCGGGGGACTCCACCACCGAAAGGCCGAAGGTGGACCCCTCCGACACCGGCTTGACCACCAGCGGGAACTTCAGTCCGGCGGGAATCGACGGGGAGGAACGCTTCACCACCGCATGTTTCGCATTCGGAATTCCGTGCTTGTTCATCAGTTTCTTGCTGGCCACCTTGTCCATCAGCAGATTGCACGCTTTGGAACCGGACCCGACAAAAGTAATGCCGGCATCCTCCAGCATTTTCTGGATGCGGCCGTCTTCCCCGAATCCGCCGTGAAGAACCGGCCAGACGATGTCCGCCTCCTTCATTTCAGGGGACAGCGCAAGCGCCTTCACATCAAACTCGTCCACAGTGAAACCACTCTCGCGCAACGCTTTCGCCACCGCCGCGCCGGATTCCAGGGACACTTCCCGTTCGCTGCTGCAGCCGCCTTTCAAAACCAGGATTTTCAACGGTTTCTTCTGAAACTCATGATGATCGGACATATTCGCAAACCTCACTTCCGGTGTTAATATTATCGAATGGGCCGACATGACCCTTCTTCTCATTTCCCGCACAAGCGCAGTAAAATCGGAGGCGCGCGCCGCCGCCTCTCCGGGCTTCCGGACAATCCAGTTGGCATGTTCGCCGCTGACCCGGAACGCGCCGCGCTCCAACCCCTTGCACCCGGCTTCCTCCAGCAGTTTCCCGGCGGAAACGCCCGGCGGGTTCTGAAACACGCTGCCCGCACTCCGCCCTTTCGGGGCATGACTCCGGCGTTCCGACTCCGTCCGGAGCAGAAGCCGTTCCTGTTCCTTCTCCACCGGGCGGAACTTCAGAACCGCCCCCGTAATCAGCACCCGGTCACGAAGACACGGAGAACTGCGGTAGGAAAAGTTCAAGTCCGCCGCCGGAATCCGGCGTTCCTCCGGGGAATCCAGCGGAATGACCGTCACCGATTCCACAAAATCCGAAATGGAAACGCCCATTGCCCCGGCGTTCATCGCCAGAGCGCCCCCGAGAGTTCCGGGGATTCCGCTCAGGCCGGACGCGCCTCCCAGCGAATGCTCCAGCGCAAAGAAAATCATTTCCCGCAGGGAACAGGCCGCTCCGGCTTCGATCCGGCCGTCTTCCAGAAACCGTAAAACGGAAAAACCCGCTCCGGGAGCGGGTTTCAGAAACACGGTCTCCTCCGACACGGAGTCCGTTCCGACAAAATTCATTCCTCCGCCGATCACCCGGAGTTTCATTCCGGAGGCGGTCAGGGAACGGATCGCATCCAGCGCGTCCGCGGCGGTCTTCAATTCCGCAAGCCGGTATCGGGCAATCCCCGCGCCCAGTCCGGTGGAGGTATTCCAATCGGCCGGACGGGAAGGAAAGCACATCAAACCGCCGGAAGACATTCCGTGGGAAGACATGATGATCCCGGCTCCGCTCGTTTATTTTTTCTTGTAAACAGCTTTGGGATCAAAAACCCTCTCCCCGACAACGGCAAGGGACCCGTTTTCCAGACGGCGGAAGAAACAGGAACGGTATCCCTCGTGGCAGGCCGCGCCGCCGATCTGTTCCACTTTGAAAATGACGGTATCCTCGTCACAGTCGATCAGGATTTCCTTGACGATCTGGACGTTGCCGGATTCTTCCCCTTTTTTCCAGAGTTTGTTCCGGGAACGGGACCAGTAGGTGGCCTTGCCGCTTTTCAGAGTCTCGTTCCAGGACTCTTCATTGATATAAGCTAGCATCAGGACGTCATTGGTTTTCCAGTCCTGCGCGATCGCGGGAATCAGCCCGCCGCTTTTCTTGAAATCCAGTTCAATCATTCGTATCTCCCTCACTATTTTATTCAATGCCGTGTTTCTTCGATCATTCAAAAGATTCCGTCAATTTCGCGGGCTTCGGGGCGGGTTTGCCCGGCTCCGCTTTGACATCCGCCTTCGGCGCGGGGGTAGCTTCAGGTTTCGCTTCCGCCTTTACAGACGGTTTCACCGCTTCCGCCTTCGGCGCGGGGGTGGCTTCAGGTTTCGCTTCCGCCTTTACCGCCGGTTTCACCGCTTCCGCTTTCGGCGCGGGGGTGGCTTCAGGTTTCGCTTCCGCCTTTACCGCCGGTTTCACCGCCTTCGGCGCGGGGGTGACTTCAGGTTTCGCTTCCGCCTTTACCGCGGTATTGTTTTCTTCTTCGTTCAAGACAATCTTGAGCTTAAAGGCAACTACCCGTTCGGAGGGAGCGACCCCATGAATACTGACGATGTTGCCGGGAAGTGAAGGAATGACATGCTTTGCCGCTTCCTGAGAGGCGCCCTTGGCGTCGATCCACTGAAAGCGGTAACTGACATTGATTTTGGGATCTCCTCCCCATATCCAGGCCCAGGCAGGCGTAATGCTCAGAGACACGGCGGCATCGACCGTCAGCAGTCCGGCATCATCGACCTTGGTGTTGGAAGAGAGCAGCTCCATGGAAAACTCATCGTTGTTGACCAGTTCGATTCTGGCATCGGTGAATTTCTTCTCCACCGGCGGCGGTTCGGTAACGCACCCGGCAAGAAACCATACTGAAAGCAGTGCGCATGCCATGTTTCCTAAAAATTTCATTCTCCATATCCTCCTGAGCATTGGTTGAAATTCCAGAATAGTCCCGATTGTGTGAAATATAGTCCGCTTTTGAAAAAAAACATCCCGTTTCCGGAAAAAAATCAGGAATAAGCGACAATCACAGCGAGAACTTCGAGTTTTTCCAGTCCTTTGCACACAATGGAATGACCTTCTCCCTTACGGGTAAGGGTGCTGTCGCCGGGCTGAAGGGTAATGACTTCGCCGTTGTCGTTGCACTCGGCGGTTCCGGAAAGGATGTAGTAAATTTCATCCTCCCCCTCGTGGACATGATATCCGATGGAACATCCGGGCTCGAGAACGATCTTGGCGCAGAGCCTCATATTCGGGTTCAGTTCGGTTCCTTTGCTCCAAATATGATGGAAAGCGGCGTCGCCGTTTCCGCCACGGACACTGTTTCTGACTTCCAGTCTGGATTCTGTGTTTTTCTTCAACATGGGAAACTCCGTTGTTGTCAGGATTATAAAGTCGGGCCGAAAATATTGCCGTATTTCTTGCTGTTAAGGGCTTCCGTGAAAGCGCTGATTTTGGTGAACGTGCTGCAGGGGTCGATAGTCTGATCCATGCAGTCGCCGTCCAGAACGAGGAGCGGCAGGTTCACTTTTTTGAGTTCTTCACGGAGGTGCTTTGTAAAGCAGCTGTCGGAAAGGGAACAGCGGCCGAAACCGTGATTGTAAAGGATGCAGCCGTTCAGTTTCGCCTTGGCAGCGTTCACACTGATGTAGTCGATCCGGAGTTTCGGGTCCAGATATCCGACCGTAAGGAGCTTGCGCGCCAGGGACGGATAGGGGTTTTCCGGATCGAGATCGACCCAGTCCACGAAGTTGACTTCCTCGAAAACGATCGGGGCGTTGCATGTGTCTTCCACGAAATCGAGAATCCGGGTGTCGTAGAACGGCGGCAGATGAAGCCAAAGGATCCGGTGGGTGTCCCCGATGGGACAGCGTTTGTCCATGATCTCCCGGCGCTCGAGAAGTTCGTTGTAGAACTGCGTCTGAATATCGACCATTTCCTGTTTCCCCCAGAGCTGGGAAAAGAGGATCGCATTGTAGACTCCTTCCGAGCCGCGAATCAGGGGCGGACTCTGCCACCGGAGAAGGTTGCATTTTTTGGAGGCTTCGGCGGCGAGGTTGGAAAGATGGCAGGCCTCGGAAAGACGCCCCGGGTCCATCTTCATGCCCAGCGCCTTTTCCATCAGTCTCACCGACTTCTCCAACCCATCGGCGATGGTTTCGACGGCATTTTCGTCTTTCATGCTGATAGGCGTGTGAAGCGAATAGAAACGGTCCGTAAAGTCATACTGGCGCGCAAGGTCCTGAAAGATCCGCTCTCCCTGCTGACAGGGCTGCGAAGTGGAAACGGCAAAGTCGGGCGGCGTCATAGTGGTCCCTTCCAGCACGCGCAGAAAAGAACAGGTTTCAGCGGAAAACCCTTTGTAGGCGGCCACATCCAGCATTTTCTTCGTGCGTTTGGAATTCCGGGCGAACAGCGCGGCATAGGTTTCAAGAGTCAGCATTTTCACGCCGAGCGCATTCAGAATTTCCGTCGGGAAGAAGAGGTTGCGCCAGACGGTGGGCGCCTTGGAATTTTTCGAAAAGAATTCCTTCCTCGTGGAATTTGCCCGCATGGCGACGGATTTCAGGGGAATGTCCGTGGCATAATCGACTTTTTTCTTGACCAGCGTGCCGCGGATTCCCGCGTATTGGCGGGCAAGGCAGGCCGCGCCGACAGCGCCCATGACGCGGTGGTGCTTCGGGATCAGAATATTGTTGGAAGTAATCTCCCGGAGATAATGCGCCACCGCGCGGTTGGAAGCGACGCCGCCCTGAAAAACGATGTCGCCTTTGTAATTGAAAAGCAGTTCTCCCACGCCGGAAATGATGGTACGGGCCTGGGCGCGGCAGGCGCCGGCGATGATCTGTCCGATGGGATAACGGTTCTTGAACTTGTTGATCGAGGTGGCGCTGAGAACCGCGCAGACGCTGGAGAATTCCAGCTCGGAATCATAGTCCACTTTGTCGGCCATCTCCTCGACGGGAATATTGAGCTTCAGTGCCACGCTGTCGAGAAAGGCTCCGGTGCCCGCGGCGCAGATGCCGCTCATCTTGGAGTTCCACATCGTCATGGCGTCGTTGTAGATCATTGCCTTGCTGTCCTGTCCTCCCACGTCGAGAATCGCACGGCATTCCGGGTAGTAGTGGAGAGCTCCGGCGACATGGGCGGACACCTCGCTGACCTGAAAATCATAGGGCAGATATTTGCGGGTATCCTCTACGATCTGGCTGCCGGTCACCACCGCGCACTGAATATCTTTTTTGGCAATACCGGATTCGGACAGAAAATCCAGAACGGTTTTCTTCAGCGCACCCTGATTGCAGTGACCGCACTCGCCGCAGCGCCCGGTACAATTCAAACTGCGTTCGGAGTCCGCAGGACGCGTCCGCGTATAACAGGTGTTCCGAATTTCTCCATCGTCTCCCATAAGAACAGCTTTGAATGTTGTGGAACCCACATCGATTCCAAGAAAATAACCGTCCATCTTGTTTCTTACAGACCTCTTCCTTTTATTTTTTTTCAAATCAACCGGATAATATAGCACGGAGAATCTTCATTGTCCATGGGGGAACAATATTGAATTTCGAATTAATTACGGCAGGGCGCATGAGAAAAAGGATATTCTCCATCCTTGAATAAGAGAGAAAACGGAGAATATCTTCAGTTATAACATGAAGAAAATGAATCACTCCGGAATTTTTTCAAGAAAAATCCTTTTCCGGTTTGTTTTTTTCCGGGCAGACGGATAAAGTGTTGAACCGTGGAAAACAAGTTTGGAAATCGGTCCGTTTGGATATTGCGGAGAAACGCTTTCCACATAACAACTTACAAAATCAGGAACATACAAACCAACAACACTGTCTAGGAGATTCTCCCATGAACAGCCGCTTTTTCAGGAATACCTCTCTCGGACGGATCGGAATCGAAGACAACGGAAGCGCCGTTGTCCGCCTCTATCTTCCCGGTTCGCACCCGGACAGCACCCCGGCCGTCGAAAAGGAAACGCCCCTTCTCAAGGAGGCTTTCCGCCAGCTTCTGGAATATGCCGACGGCAAACGGAAAGACTTCGATCTTCCGCTCGATCCTCAAGGAACCGCGTTCCTGCGGAAAGTCTGGGAGGAACTCCGGCGCATCCCCTTCGGGAAAACAGCCGCCTACAAGGAAATCGCGGAACGCGTCGGCCGCCCGAAGGCATGCCGCGCCGTCGGACAGGCCAACCACCGGAATCCGATCGCAATCTTCATCCCGTGCCACCGGGTCATCGCCGCGGACGGCTCTCTGGGCGGATACGGCGGCGGGCTGGACATGAAACAGCGTCTGCTGGACCTCGAAACACGCTTAAAAAAAATGTCATGCCTCAGTGACGGAGCTTGAATTCGTTGGGCGTGCAGCGGTAGAGCTTCTTGAAGGCGTTGCAGAAACTGCTGGCGTCGCAGAAACCGTGCTTCTCCGCAATCTCGTTGAGCGTGAAAAGGCCGGTCTTGACGTCGTTCGCCGCGTTGGAAAGACGGACCCGCAAGGCAAACTGTCCGTAGCTGACCCCCATCGCCGAAGAGAAAAGAACGGAGAACCGGCTGACGCTCAGGGAACACGCCTCGGCAGCTTCCCGCAGGGATGGCGGAATATTCCGTGTGCGCACCAGGCTGACCGCCTTCTGGATCCGGCTCATGTCGGCGTTGAGCAAGGCGTTGTTGCCGGGCTCCTTCTGGATGTTTTCGGACGCCCGGAGAATCAGCTGATGGATCAGGAGCCAGCAATGGGTCTGCCAGTTGAGCGGCTTCCTCGATTCGAGGCGGAAAAGGCTCCTCACGATGGTCCTGATCTCCAGATGCTCCTCATCCGTCGAAGGACAGTAGCGGCGCGAAGGAGGCACAATGAACGGGGCGAGCCAGTCCGCGTTCGAACAGGGACCCACGCTTCCCAGATTGTCGATATTGATGTTGACCGTCATGACCATGTTGTGGCGTGCGACGAGCCGGAAGGCGTGAGGCTCCCAGCACATGGTCCACCAGAGTTCATTCTTGCGGAAAATCCGCGACCAGTCTCCAAAGGCGGCTTCGACGGCACCGCAGAGAACGATGGAAAGCTGAAGCGCATAGTGAACGTCCCCTTTGAGATGCTCTTGCGGACCGCGTCCGTATTCAACCAGAATGTCGAACGGCGTCGAGGCGGTCAGCATCGGGTGCATCTGCGATTCAAGCTTGATTTCTTCAAATTCTCCCATAAAAGTAACTTTTCACAATTTATTGATAATATTTCGCAAATGAATACCATTGACTGGAACGGGCTATCCGTAGTAATTTATGTGTAGAAAACAGAAATGCAAATCGAAACCGTAATTTTTCCAGAGCAAACTAAAATTACAAGGAGGTAGCCCATGGCTGCTGCAAAACAGAAACTCGCAATCGACGGCGGAAAGAAAGTCTTTACGGAATCCTTCCCCGGGTGGCCCTGCTTTGAGGAAACGACCGTCCAGGCGGTCGCAGACGTTCTCCGGAGCGGAAAAGTGAACTACTGGACCGGCAAAGTCGGCCAGCAGTTCGAAAAGGAATGGGCCAAGTGGATGGGCGTCCGCAACGCCATCAGCGTAGCCAACGGCACCTGTGCCCTTCACACCGCGCTGTCCGGTCTCAACATCGGTCCCGGCGACGAGGTCATCTGCACCTCCTACAGCTTCATCGCTTCCAGCTTCTGCGCCCTCCAGGCCGGAGCCCTCCCGGTCTTCGCGGACGTCACCACCGACCACACCATCGATCCGAAAGCCATCGAGCCCCTCATCACCGAACGCACCAAAGCGATCGTGGTGGTCCATCTCTACGGCATCGTGGCGGACATGGACCCGATCCTGGCGATCGCCAAGAAGCACAACCTGAAGGTCGTGGAAGACTGCGCGCAGTGCTTCGGCGGCTACTACAAGGGCAAAATGGCCGGAACCATCGGCGACGTCGGCTGCTTCAGCTTCTGTCAGAGCAAGCACTTCACCACCGGCGGCGAAGGCGGCATGGTGGTCACCAACGACGACGATCTCGCGTGGGAATTCCGTTCCTTCCGCGACCATGGCTATGATGTCCAGGCCAAGCTCAACCTCCTCGAAATGGAAGGCAAGCAGCTCTACATCCACAAACGCGTCGGCTTCAACTTCCGCATGACCGAAATGCAGTCCATGATCGGTCTCTGCGAACTCAAGCGTCTGGATTCCTGGAACCTCAAGAACCGCATCCGCAACGGCAAGTACCTCATCAAGGCCCTGAAGAACCATCCGCTGATCCTTCACGCTCCGGTCGATACCAAGGATCGCCAGAACGCCTTCTGGTGGGCTCCCTTCGTGCTCGATACCACGAAACTCAAAGACGGAATCACCACGAAAAAGTTCATCGCCGCGGTGGCCGCCGAGGGTGTGCCGGTCTACAGTGTTCTCTGGCCGGAGATGTACAAGGAACGCGCCTTTGCCGAACGCAACGGTTTCGGCGTGGCCAAGTATCCCTTCTTCGATCCCAAGGCCCGCAACATCGACTACTCCCAGTTCAACTGCAAGCAGGCGAACTGGATGACCGACCGCACCATCAGCTTCTTCACGCACCCGGTTTACTCCGACAAGCACATGAAGGCTTATGTGGACGCGTTCAACAAGGTCGCGGAAGCCTACATGAAGTAATCTTCTCCGATGCGAACCCCCGAACCGCGGATGCGAATACGTTCCGCGGTCCGGATCCCGAAGTGCCGCGGCTGCGTTGCAATACGTATCCGCGGCATTTTCTTTCAAGAGAAAAGCGCTTTTTTTCAAAAAGTCCTTGACGCGAATTCATTCGCACGGTAAATTTCTTCGATGCACACTCACTCAAACTCATTACAATAAAAGGATCCCGGAAAATGGCAAAAGTCAAGTATGGTCTGGTCGGCTTCGGCGGCATCGCCGAAAATCGCATCGCTAAAGAAGGTTTCGCCTGCGACACTTCCCGTTTCGCTCCCCTCAAGAAAGCGCAGCTCGTCGCCGCCACCGACCTCAATCCCGCCCGCAAGGCCGCCGCCGAGGCTCTCGGACTGAAGTGGTTCGGCTCTCTCGAGGAAATGCTGGCCGACAAGGAAATTCAGGCGGTCTTCATCGCCACCAACAACGCGTCGCACGTGCCGATCGCGCTTCAGGCGCTCAAGGCCGGAAAGCATGTCATCTCCGAAAAACCCGTGGCAACCAGTTCCGCCGACGCCCTCAAGGTCATCGAACTGGCGAAAAAACAGAAGCTCTCCTTCACGGTCGACCACATGATGGTCTACAACGCATGGAACATCAAGGCCGCCGATCTCGTTCAGAAGGGCAAGCTCGGCAAAGTCAACGACAGCTGTTTCCACATGGAATTCGCCTACGGCTACGACCCGGCCGAGGCCGCCACCTGGCGCTGTTCCAAGATTGAGGAAATGGGCGGCCCCATCGGGGACGTCGCCAGCCACTGCTTCTACGTCGCCGAATTCATTTTCGGCAAGAAAATCAAGAAGATTGCGGCGGTCTACCTGCCCAAACTCATGAAGATCAAGGCCGAAGACGGCGCCTACGTCCGCTACATCTTCGAGGACGGCACCCAGGGCAGCGCCAAGGTCGCCTTCTCCGAATTCCGCGGCGGTCTCGGCGGCACGCTCTCCAACCTCGGCTTCGAAATCTACGGCGACAAGGCCGCCCTCCGCAGCTACGGCACCATGTTCCAGCTCTCCGGACACGAGGGCGAACCCCTCAAGATGCGTCTCGAACTCGATAAGTTCAACGGCACGACGGAATCCATCGTTCCGGCCAAGTTCAAGAACATCTACCAGAGCCTGATCGAAGATCACGCCGACTCCATCCTCAAGGGCAAGCCGCTTTGCGGATGCGACGCCCGCCACAACCTCCTGCTCTGCGAAGCGGCCCACAAGTCCGCGCAGAACAACGGCAAACTCATCGAGGTGGGAAAATGATTGAAGCCGGCATCGCCTCCGAAATCATCACGCCGCCGCGCGGGGAACCGCTGGTGGGATACTTCGATCCCCGCCCGAACACCGGCGCGTTCGATGACCTTAAGGTGAAAGTCACCCTGTTCCGGCAGGGAGACCTTGTCACAGGGTATGTTTCCTTCGACCTCTGCTATCTGCGGATGGCTCTCGTGGAACGCATGCGCGGCCAGATCGCCGCTTTCGGGCTGACCTTCGCGGACAACCTGATCTTCCACTGCACCCACACCCATACGGGTCCTTACGTTTCGGCCTTCTTCGGCGAGGAAACGGTCACCCCGGCCTACCTCGATGAGCTGGTCTGCAAGACGGCGAAAGCGGTCAAACGCGCCTACGCCAATCTGGCTCCCGCGGAACTCTCCGCCGCCAGCACGGTCGGGAACCCCTGCTCCTTCAACCGCCGTTACTATATGAAGGATGGCAAGGTCATGACCAATCCCGGCAAGCTCAATCCGAAGATCGTCAAGCCGGAAGGCCCCGTGGACGAGGAAATCTCGGTGCTCGTCATCCGCCAGGACGGACGCATCGCGTCCCTGCTGGTCAATCTGGTGAACCACACCGACACCATCGGCGGGAATTTCGTCTCCGCCGACTGGCCCGGCCGGATGGAAAAGGAGCTCCAGAACATTCTCGGCAGCGATGTCATGGCGGCAACCCTGATCGGATGCTCCGGCAACATCAACCACTTCGATGTGAAATCGGATGTAGACCAGACCAACTATGAGGAAGCCAGACGGATCGGCGCGATTTACGCGGACATCGTCGGCAAGCTCGTCGCCAAGGCGAAGAAACTCAAGGGCGACAAGCTCCAGTGCGCTTCGGAAACCGTCAACATTCCCTGCCGCCTCATTGACAAGGCCGACATCAAGGAAGCCGAAAAGATCATGCGCGAAACGGAGAACCTCGACGAGGAAGCCGAGATGACCAGCGAAGGCCTTGCGGCCGGTGCGGGTCCCGTGCTCCGCTTCTTCGCGAAGGAACTGCTCGCGTTCGCGAAGGACTGGGCCGGAGTCAAGCGCGACTTCGAGTTCAAGTCCCTCAAGATCGGCTCGGACTTCTTCTCGGTCAGCTTCCCCGGCGAACCGTTCACCGAGGTCGGACTGGCCATCAAGGAGGCTTCCAAATCGAAGTTCAACTTCATCGCCACGCTCGCCATGGATGAACCCGGCTACATCTGCATGGAAGAGTGCTACAGCCGCGGCGGCTACGAAATCCGCCCCATCACAGAGGCCGGACTCGACTACAAGGCGGCAAATATTTACATTGCGACTGGAAAAAAACTTTTGAAGCATTATGTTTAAAGGGTTTTCTTCCACATTCAACTCACAAAACCAAGGAAATGAAATGCGCGCATTCAGCAAAATTTCCCCGGAGTGGTGGGACTATACCACTCTCGACCGCGCCATTCTGGACGAAGCGGCCAAAATCAACATCGACACCCTGAAAAGCTTTGAGCGTCCCGGCTTCAAGATCAACATCTTCGACACCCTTCAGGAATTCTACTGCGCCGAAGCTCTCGAATACATCGAAGCCTGGAAACAGGCCACCCCGTCGCGTCCCGCCGGCATCTGCGGACCGATCGGACCGACCGAACAGCTCCCGCTCGTAGCCCAGATGGTCAACGCCATGGACCTCAAGCTGAAGAACTGCCACTTCTGGGGCATGGACGAATGGATCCTCGACGGCAAGGCCGCCGGTCTCGACTTCCCCCTCGGATTCGCCAAGGCCGACCTCGACCTCTGTTTCAACCGCATCCGTCCCGAACTCCGCATGCCGAAGGAAAACCTCCACTTCCCGACCGAGAACCCGAAGGAATATTCCAAGTCCTACGACGAGTTCCGCTGCATCACCATGCAGGGCGGCCAGGGCGAAACCAAGCACTGGGCCTTCAATGATCCCGTGAAGCGCGAAGGCAAGTTCAAGGACAATCCTCCCACCCCCGCCGAATATTGCAAGAAGGGCGCACGCGTGGTCGAGCTCCATCCCATCACCCTGATCCAGAACGCCCGCACCTCCGGCGGCGGCACGGTCCAGAACGTTCCCTCCTCCGCGGTTTCCGTCGGACCGGTCGAAACATGGAAGGCTGAAAAAGTCTCCATCTGGCATCCCGGCCATCATGACAATCCCTTCGGACAGCGTCTCACGACGTTCATGATCTCCCAGAAGATCGCCGACAGCTGCGTCCCGATGTCCCTCCTTTCCAAACATCCCGGCCAGATCGTGTTCAACTTCTACCGTCACGGTTTCGGCGTCTGCGAAGTGGAGATGCACTGATGACGAAAAAAGCCTTTGCCATCGCCTGCCATCCGGACGACATCGAGTTCGGGATGCTGGGGACCCTCCTGATGCTCAAGGACGCCGGCTACGAGGTTCACTACATGAACATCGCCAACGGCTCCCTCGGCACCAACCAGTATGACTACCAGACCATCGTGCGCATGCGCCGTGATGAGGCCTTCAACGCCGCCGCGATGGTCGGTGCTCATTACCATGAGAGCATCTGCGACGACCTGGAAGTCTTCTACGACTACGCCACGCTCGCGAAGCTGGTTCCGATCGTCCGTGAGGTCGAACCCGAAATCGTCCTCACCCAGGGTCCCTACGACTACATGGAGGATCACATCAACGCCGGACGCCTTGCCGTCTCCGCCGCCTTCTGCCGCGGAATGACCAATTTCAAGTGCGCCCCGACCGCGAAGCCGACCCTTCAGGACGTCGCCGTCTATCACTCCATGCCCCACAGCATCACCGACCAGCTACGCCGTCCGGTGGAAGCCGATTTCTTCGTGAACATCGCTTCCCAGATGGAGCACAAGCGTCAGGCGCTGGCCTGTCACAAGAGCCAGAAGGAATGGCTCGACGTCAGCCAGGGCATGGACGCCTACATCAAGGACATGGAAAGCCGGGGGCTCCTCTTCGGCAGACAGTCCGGGGTCTTCGAATTCGCGGAAGGCTGGATTCAGCACAATCCGATCGGGTTCGGCCCTGAAAAGTTCAATCCTCTGGCCGCCTCGCTCAAGGGCAATGTGAAACTCACGCCCCGCGCGATCCAGTAAGCGGATTTTTACTGCAGGGAAAAAGGAATCTCCTTCCGGGGCGTTTCCTTTTTCCCTGTCCGCTATGAAACGTAAACAGAACCGGATGGTTTTATGACAATATCATTCAATTCGGAAAAAATGCCGCTGCCGGAAAAAACCTCTCTGGCAAACTTCCTTGCGGAACACTCCATCCGGCGGGAAAACGTCATTCTCGAATACAATTCCGAAGTGATTCCGCGAAGCCGGGACATCTCCGGCCTTCTTCTCTCGGACGGCGACGAAATAAATGTCTTCAAAGTGGTCGCCGGAGGCTGACATGAACCCGTATCTGACCGAGGCTCAGCGGGGAATCCTGGAAAATGTCCACATCGGAATTGCCGGGGCGGGCGGACTCGGTTCCAATTGCGCGGCCCATCTGGTCCGAAGCGGAATCCGCCGCTTCGTCATCGCCGACTTCGACACGGTCTGCGAATCCAATTTGAACCGTCAGTTTTATTTCGCGGACCAGCTCGGGCGTCTGAAAACAGAGGCCCTGCGGGAAAATCTTCTCCGGATCAATCCGGAACTTGATCTCGTTCTATTTTCCGACAGGATCACCGCGGAAAACGCGCCGGAACTCTTCGCCGAATGCGACATGGTCGCGGAATGTTTCGACAACGGGGAGGCCAAGGCAATGCTGATCGAAGCCCTGCTGCCGTCCGGCAAACCCTTGATTTGCGCCAGCGGGTTGGCTGGATTCGGCCACAGCAACAGCCTGAAAGTCCGCCGGATCGGACGCAACTGCTTCATGGCGGGCGATCTGGAGACCTCCGTCTCGCCGACCTCTCCACCCATCTCGCCCCGGGTCGGCATCGTCGCCGCGATGGAAGCCAACACGATTCTAGCCCTTTTACTCGGAGGTGAAATATGACCGACTTTGCTGAAATCAAAGTCCCTTCTTCTCTGGACGGTTCGGACGAACCCTCCCTTTTTTTCCTGCCGGACGGAAACGGTCCGTTTCCGCTGGTCGTCGCTCTGCATACATGGAGCTTCGACCGCTTCAACCTCAAGGAGCTGATCGAACATGCTCGGAAACGCGGATATGCCCTGCTTCTGCCGGAATTCCGGGGTCCCAACCTCGTCACCAATCCCCGCGCATGGCAGGCATGCGGCTCGGTTCTAGCCCAGCAGGACATCGTCGACGCCACGGAATTCGTCCTCAAGAATTATCCGATCCGATCCGATCTCGTGTTTCTTCTGGGCGGTTCCGGCGGAGCCCACATGGGTCTGCTGGCGGCCGCGCTCCGCCCCGACCTGTGGCGGGCGGTCGAAGTCTGGTGTCCGATCACCGACGTCACCGAATGGCACCGCTACTACGGCAGCGGCAACGGGTATGCCCCGCACATGGAAGCCTGCTGCGGAGGTCTCCCCTCTGATTGTCCCGGAGAATACGCGGTCCGTTCCCCGGTCTCCTGTCTGGAAAACCTCGCGAAGGTCCGTTACCTCTCCGTCAAACACGGACGCTACGACAAGTCGGTGCCGTACACTCATACCCTGAAACTGGCGACCGCCTTGGACGCCCTCAAGCCGGAAGCCTTCTTCTTTGAAATCTTCGACGGCGCGCACGATACGATCTACATCGAATCCTTCAAGCTCTTCGAAAGCATCTGCGACGGCAAACCGAAAAAACTGAACAGGATCACTTCCTGATGGCGCTCGCACGGATCATCCATTTTTCCGACACCCATGAACCGGCCACACTGGAACATTGGCACGCTCTGTTCGACAAGCGCATGGCGGGCGTGCTCAATTCGTCCGTCGTGCGCCGGAAACATTACAACCGCGGACTCCTTCCACGCGCCATTGAATACATTCTGGGCAATCCGCCCGACTGCGTCGTCTTCACCGGCGATGCCACCAGCTGCGGACAGCCCGGCGAATTCTCCCGGGCGCTCAAACTTTTCAAGCCGCTCCTGAAAAGCAACATCCCGTTTCTGTACATTCCCGGAAATCATGACGCATACGTCCGCGACAGGGCCTGCGTCTCCGCTCTCGAACGCTTTACACTCGCCATGTCTCGTGACAAATATTCTCTGGAAGAGTATCCGTTCGTTCTCGAATTCAACGCCTTCCGGATCGTCGCCCTTCATTGTGCGCGCCCCTTCAACCCGGTGCTCTCCTGCGGCTACATGGAACCGGAAACCGTTCAGTTCCTGATGCACGAGGCGGCCTGCCTCAAGACGAAACCGCTGATCAGCGCGGGACATTTCCCGATTCTCGGAAAGTTTTCCCTCACCTCCGCCCGACGCCGTCTTTACGGAGCCGGAGGCGCCGCCGGACTCCTCCGCGACCGGATCATCGACCTTTCCCTCTGCGGACACGTCCACAAGCCGTATGAGCTGCTGGACGCCTCCGGGCGCGGCGAGATCGTGGCCGGCTCCCTGACCCGCTACGGATCGATTGCGGAAGTCACCTACGATACCGAATCAGACGTCTTCCGCCTCCGCCGAATTCAGCTGGAACGGTAAGCCGTCCGAAGCCCTCAGTAGACCGAGTCGGGATAGTAATATTTCGCCGCGTTTTCGGAAGTCACGATTTTGGATGAAATGATGATCTCCTTCTGCCGGGCTTTCTTCCCGTTGCGGAGGCCGTCGAGGGCGGCATTGACCCCCTCTTCCAGCATCCGCGGAGAATAGGTGACCGTGGCCTTGACCAGCGGGTCTTTGTCCATGATTTTCTTGACCATATTTTTGCCCCCTCCTCCGCCGATCATCCCCTTGACGTCTTTGCGTCTGGACTCCTCGTAGGCCTTGAGCGCACCGATCAGGACGTCATCGTCGCCCGCCCATACCGCGTCTATTTTCGGGAATTTCTGTAGATAGTTCTCCATGAGGGAAAGCCCCTTTTCCGTATTCCAGTTCGCCGCCTGGGAATCCAGAATCCGGATGCCGGGATATTTCTCCGCAAGCACTTTTTTGAACGCGCCGACCCGGTCCGAATTGATCGGACACGGCACGCCTTCCATGACCACGATGTCACCCTTCCCTTTCAGGAGAGCCCCCATGGCTTCCGCCGCGGCCGCCCCGAAACTCCGGTTGTCGCCGTTCACAAAGACATCCTGCACCGGCTTCTCCAGCGGATTGGAGACCACCACCAGGTACACCCCCTGTTTTTTCGCCTGTTCGCAGACCGCGGTCACCGGACCGGGTTCCTGGCTCATCACTACCAGAGCATCCACATTCCGGGCCAGAAGGTTTTCGATGCGGCCCACCTGATCCGCGGAGTTCGCGCTGGTCGCGACCAGCACTTCCAGATCGGGATTTTTCGCTTCCAGATTCTTCTTCGCCTGCTGGGCGCTCCACACGACTCCACCGGTCCAACCGTGCGTGGCGGCCGGAATGGACACGCCGATTTTGAGCTTCTTCGAATTGTCTCCGCACCCGTTCAGAAGAAGGGCGCCCGCCAGCAGCAGAAATGTCCCGAGTTTCATGTATGTTTCCTTTCGCAATATAAAAATACACCCGGATATTTTACCATGTCTTTCGGGGAATGCAAGAGTACGCCTTTTCTGAAACTCCGGAAAAACAGGAGCGTTTTTCCATGAAAACGCCCCGTTTTCTTTGGCTTCGCATCTTGCATGAATCCGTTTGAGCGGTTACATTATCGCCTGAATTTTACGGACAATCACCGGAGGCGTCATGAGCAATCCATTGCGGGAACGGCTGCAAAGCAAAACCGTCATCTTCGACGGCGCGATCGGCACGGAACTTTACAAGAAGAATTTTTTTCTGAATACTTCGTATGAGAGTCTCTGTCTTTCCGCCCCGAAAGCGGTGCGCGAAATCCACGAGTCCTACCGCGACGCCGGAGCCGAGGTCCTGACGACCAACTCCTTCGGAGCCAACGCCGAACTCCTGAATAAATTCCTGCTGGGCGACAAGGTGGCGGAGATCAACCGCGCGGCCGTGACGCTGGCCCGGGAAGTGGCCGGAAACGAACTTCTGGTGGCGGCTTCCATCGGCCCCGCGGGCGAAATCCCCGGCGTGGACCCCGAATCTGTCCGGAAAACCGCGGCCCTCCTCAAACAGCAGGCGGAAGCCCTGTTTTCCGCCGGACCCGATTTTCTTCTGTTCGAGTCCATGCGCGGCGCGGGCGATCTGGAAGCGGTCCTTCTCTGCATGAAAGAGCTTCCCGAAGTTCCGTATATGGTGAGCTTCGCGGTCGACCGGGAGGCAAACTCCAAAACGGGCGACACTCCGGCGCGTCTTCTGACGATGCTCGACGCCGCCGTCCGTAAGCCGGAAGCCTTCGGGCTGAACTGCGGGATCGGGCCGGAATCCATGCTCAACGCATTGGAAATCCTCCTCAAACAGTGTCATTACCCCGTGATCGCCCGTCCGAACGCAGGAATGCCGAAGAGCGTGGACAACCGGTCTTTCTATATGTGCAGCCCCGAATACTTCACGACCTACGCGACTCGCTTCGTTTCACTGGGTGTTCAGGGAGTGGGCGGATGCTGCGGCACCGGACCCGACCACATTCGCGACATGGCCCGCAGCGTCAGTCCCCTCAGCCGTTCCAGACATGCCGCGGAGAAAATCTTCGTCAAGGAGGAAGCCGTCCCGGAACATCAGACCATCCCGCTGGCGGAACGCTCCAGCCTCGGGGCGAAGCTCGCGGCGGGAAAATGGATCCAGTCCATCGAGATCGTTCCTCCGCAGGGCTACGAACTGGAAAGCACCGTCGAAAAGGCGCGCCTCAGCAAAGAGGCCGGATTCGACGCGGTGAACCTTCCGGACGGCCCCCGCGCCAGTTCGCGGGTATCGTCCCTCGTGACCGCTGTGCGGATTCTTTCCGAAGCCGGAATCGAACCCGTGCTTCATTTCTGCTGCCGCGACCGCAATCTCATCGGCATGCAGGCGGACCTTCTCGGCTGTGCGGCCATGGGAATCCACAATCTTCTGTTCATCACCGGCGACCCGCCCAAGCTCGGCGACTACCCCTTCGCGTCCGGTGTGTTCGACATGGATTCCATCGGCACGGCGCGTCTTCAGGGACGCCTCAACCGCGGCCTCGACATCGCCGGCAAAAGCATCGGCAAACCGACCGCGGCGGTCATCGGAGTGGGCGCCGATCCCAATGCCATCGACATGGAACGCGAAATCCGCCGGACGCGCGAAAAGCTCGACGCGGGAGCGGAATTCCTCATCACCCAGCCGGTCTTCGACATCAAACCCCTTCTGCGGTTTATCGACGCGGTTCCGGGACTTTCCGGAATTCCCGTCATCGCGGGAGTCTGGCCGCTCGCCAGCTACCGCAACGCCGAATTCATGCGCAACGAGGTGCCGGGCGTCATCGTGCCCGATTCCATCATGGAGCGCATGGCGCGGGGAACCACCAAAGAGGAACAGCGCGCGGAAGGAATCCGCATTGCGCGGGAAGCCGTGGCGGCCATCCGGCACAAAGTGGCCGGGGTTCAGGTGAGCGCGCCGTTCGGCAATGTGAAAACCGCCATCGCGGTCATCGCACCGGAATAATCTTTCTTTCCTCCGGCAGGACGATGTTGAAGAGCTTCTCCGCGTTCTTGTGGAAGATCTTTCCGTTGTCCTCTTCCGAAAACTCCAAGGAAAGGACATCCTTGATCGCCTTTCTGTGGCAGATCGCCGGATAGTCGCTGGCGAACAGAATCCGGCCGGTTCCGTGCGACAGAATCATGTCCCGCATCTTTTCCCGGTCCAACGCCCAGAGCGTGCTGGAAACATCCAGATACAGATTCTTTCCCAGCAGATGCTCGCACACCTCGTCCCACCGGGAATAGCCGCCCAAGTGCGCGGCGATCACGGTCAGGTGCGGGAACCTTTCCAGAACGCGCGCCAGCCGGACTGGCGCGGAAAAGTCGTTCACGGGATCGCCCATGTGGAACAGGATCGGAAGGGAGTCGCCGATCGACTCGTAAATCCGCAGCATCTTCGGATCGTCGAGGTAGAACCGCTGGAAATCGGGGTGGAACTTCAGTCCGCGGAGTCCGAGTTTTTTCATGCGGCGGATCTCCGCCGGGAAATCCTCGAAATCGGGGTGAAGCGTCCCGAATCCGGTCAGAATCTCCGGATACTGGCTCTGAAGGGCGCCGATGAAGTTGTTGATGGAACACACCTGCGTCGGCTTGGTCGCACACGAAAAGATCACGCTCCGCCCGACGCGGGCAGTCCGAAGACTCCGCAGAAGGTCGTCCAGAAGACCGCTTCCCTGCCAGCGGAAACCGTAATATTCTTCCAGATCGTGAATGACTTTTCCCGCAATTCCGGGCGGAAAAATATGAGAATGCACATCGAAGTATTTCATGATTTCAATCCAGTCCGCTACAGGCGGACAACGTTATTATTCCATAATGAAGACGCATCCGTGTTCCGTCTCGTATACGGGACGCCAGCCACGGTCCTTGAGATATTCCACATAGTCTTCGCGCTTGGCGAGAACGAATGCGTAGCGGGCGCCCGTCAGGAGTGCGAGCCTTCGCGGGGTCAGATGTTCCGGCGCCAGCAGGAGACGCTCCAGATCGCGGGTCTTTTTCGGATTTGCGGCAATGGAGAAAGCGGGATCCATGCCCCACAGATAGACCTGTTTCCGGTTGGCGTGGAAGATGGTCGGGAAGTCGCCCCAGTTGAAGTTGACCAAGACCGCGTTTTCCGGCAGATTCTTTCCCATCCATTCGCCGATCTCCTTTGCGGGAGGCGTCGTGCCGCGCGAGATGCTGATGTTCATCACGGACGAGAAACACGCCATCGCGATGGCGAGAAGGGTCAGCACCAGACAGAACTTCATGGGACGATCCCGCCACGGCAGAAAGATTTTCTCCTTCAGCGCCCGGTCGAAGACAAGCCCCGCCAGCAGGACCGTGAAGGGCGCGGCATACTCGATGGTCCGCTGGACCACAAGGATGCCTCCGGTGAAAAGCAGCGACAGAATCGCAATCGCGATCACATAAGACGGAAGCGAGGAGAATCCCCGGAACTCGATCAGCCGCGCCAGACAAAGAAAGGTGAAGTAGGAAAACACATAAAACGGAATCGCAATCTTATGCCATGACAGCATCGGCGGCATCATTTCCTTCGGAGGCATCAGCGAGACGCTTTTTGCGGCGCCGTCGGACATCATGGGGCCGAAGAGGGCATCCCACGACTGGACCTTCCAGATCAGGAACGAATTCGGAAACTGCGGATGAATCAGGAGTCCCAGCAGAACGCCCGCCACCGCCGCGGCGAAGATCCAGAGGGACTTCCAGGAGTCCTCCCGGAAGCCGACCAGCGCAAACACCGCCGCCGGAATCAGAATGAACTGCGGATTGGAATAGCTCCATGTATAAAAAAAGGAAATCCCCAGCGTCCAGAACGACCGGGAACGCAGACTTCCCTTCGACAGCATCGCAATCAGCAGCAGAAGGAACGCCAGCGAAAGCACATGCGGCCGGAGCATGAGAAAGCGGAAGGTGAAGTTCGGAATGGCCAGCGGCATCAGAATGGACATGGCCAGAATCAGCGGCGGAGAAACGTCCAGCCGTTTCATCGTATAGAGAAAGGCCAGCATGGAAATCCCCATGAACACCGCGGCGGGAAGATGGAACGGCGCGGCCGTGTTCAGGCCGAGGAACTCCTGCGTCCGGACGATTCCCCACAGGGCGAAGTGATACAGCAGCTCCTTGTCCGCGAAGGTATCGCGCCAGACGGAAAGCTCCAGCCACGGAAAAGTTTTCGCACAGAAGACGGACGGCCCCAGTTCCGCCATCGCGACATGGTAATATGCGTCGCTTGAAATTTCACCGTTCCCCATGCAGGGAGGCCGGATGACGCACAACCACACAAACGGGATCAGAAACGCCAGCGCAAGGAAAAGCCCGGCATGTTTTTCACAGGCGGGGGGAAATGTGGATTCCAAGGTTGGCGTGCTGCTGTTCATAGGGTGTCCGTCCCTCCCGCCCTCAGCGGATGTAGCGGCCGATGATCGGCGCAAGCTTGGTCTTGAGGTCCGGGCGGATCATCTCCGGCGCGGTGATGACGGCTCCTTCCAGTGCCTTCGAACAGGAACAGGTGCGTCCGACCGAGCCAAAGGAATCCGCGAAATGGATGATGATCTTCTTGGCCAGCGCCACATTCGCGATGAAGTTGTCGATGATCATGGAGACGGTCACGTGATCGTGTTCGTCATGCCAGGAGTCGTAGTCGGTGACCATGGCCACCGTCGAGTAACAGATTTCCGCCTCGCGCGCCAGCTTGGCTTCCGGGAGGTTGGTCATTCCGATCACGTCGAATCCGAGCGAATGATAGCACTTCGATTCGGCGGCTGTGGAAAAGGCCGGTCCTTCCATGTTCACATAGGTTCCCTTGCGGTGGACCATGCTGCGGCGGCCGCCGCTCTCCGGAAGTTCGGACAGCGCCTTCTGCGCCGCGTTCACCGCCAGGGAGGCCATGCACGGACAGATCGGATGGGCGAAGGCAATATGCGCCACCACGCCGTCTCCGAAAAAGGAATGGGAAGCGGAACTTTTGGTCCGGTCGTAGAACTGGTCGATGATCACCACATCGCGCGGGACATATTGTTCCTGAAGGCTGCCGACCGCGGAAATGCTCAGGATGTGGGTCACTCCCAGCGTCTTGAGCGCATAGATGTTGGCGCGATGGTTGAGTTCGGACGGCATGATCGTATGCCCTTTGCCGTGCCGGGGCAGAAAGTAGAGGGTGTTCCCCCCGATAACGCCCTCCAGAATCGGGGCGGAAGGTTTCCCGAACGGGGTGTCGATCTCATGCATTCCGACCGGTTCGATGTGATCGATTTTCTCCAGTCCGCTTCCTCCGATAATTCCAAGTTTCATTCTCCGCACCCCTTCCTTTTTTTAATGAGACACTCGAGGAAATTATACCATCTTTTCCCCCATTTTCAACTGGTTTTTCAAGATATGGGGCGAAAAATGGACAACAGAGGGTTGCAATCTCGTATTGGCGTATTATCTTTTCCCAAATTACATCCTTGAAATAAAACGGGAGAAATCATGAACTTCTTTATGAAAACGCTTCTGTGTTCCGTTGCGCTCATGGCATTTTTCCCGGGCTTCTGTGATGATTTCGAAGATCTGATTCAAGCGTCCGCCACCATCGCCAATAACTACAACGGAGCCATGGACGCGCCCAAGACACGCTTCGATCAGGAATACCGGGCGCACCTCCAGAATTTCAAACGCCTCTCCGGAAATGTCCAGGCGGTGATCCGGAACCTGAACCTCGGACAGGATTTCAATTTTCCAGCCATCGCCAATGAACTGGAAACCATCTATACGGGAAACTCGGGACGCTCCTCCAAAAAGCAAAGTCCGTCGCACAAGGAAAATCTGCCCTATTCCTCCTCGCCCGAGGGGCTACTGAAAGTTCTTCAGTTCGATGTCAACGAACTGCGGAAAATGGATTTCACCACGGAGGACGGCGGTTCCATCAAGGCCTCACTTGAAACCCGCCGGAAACTCAAGGAATTCGAACGGCTCTACAACTTCTTCCGCGAAAACGCCATGTCTCTGAGGAAAAGCCAGCCGGATGTTTCCCTCCAGAAGTTTTTCGACGCCCGCGCCTCCCGGATGCAGTCGCTTTCCATTGAACTCTCCCTTCTCCTCCGGAAAAGCAGTCCGGGCTCCTATCAGAAATACAACATTCAGGAAGAAACGGAAACAATGGTCCGTTGCTACAATGAAATGTCGGACTCGCAGCAGGACAAAAACCAGAACCAGAAAAAACGTCCGTTCAAAACCAACCGTCTGGACGGCAAAAGCGCCAATGCGCTCAAAACTGAAATGGGCGTTTCAATCCGCCGCATCCGCGAAATCCTCATCCAGCTCGAACAGTCCGGATTTGAAAGCGATCCGCCGCTTCGCAAGAAGTCTTCCAGCGGAGCAGACTCCGACGATCCCGCCGCCGCCCTGAAAAAAGGGGGAAAGAATGAGGTCGTCTACGCCGATATGTCCCGCACGAAACTTGTCGAGGAACTGGAAAAAAGACGCAACGAGATCTTCCGCGGGAACACCTCCATGAACGGTTTCGACACCCAGTCGGAACGGCTCTATCTCATCACGCTTTCCCGCGACCAGAAAAAACTCTACAACGGCTACCTGAAGGAATTTCAGGATCTGGGGTATTCTTCGGAACTCGCTACCCGGAGCGCCATACTGAAGATTCATACCAAACTCAAAAATGAAAAGGAAAATACGCAAACCGCCGAAATCGTGAAAATGCTGGAGCGTCTGGATAAAGAGGAAAAGAAAATCAAGGAAGACCAGAAAATCAAGCTGGAAATGAAAAAAGGAACCTCCGGAAAGCTGTTATGAGCGACGTTCTTTTCAACGACGGGGAAAACTGGACGGCGGGGGGACTCTTTTTCCCGAGGACCATTCCGCTCCATTCCATGCTCGTCTCCTGCGGCTATGAAACGCGCACGTCGCCCAGTTATGACTTCTGCGGCCTACTCCGGGGACAGTCGGAGTTTACCATCTTCCAATATACCATCGACGGAGAAGGCTCCCTCGACTACGAGTCAAGGACGATCAAAATGCACCCCGGCGACGCCATGCTCCTTCATGTGCCTCATAATCACCGCTATTATCTCGCACCCGGCACCCCTTTCTGGCGGCACCTCTTCCTGACCATTACCGGCGCGGAAGCAATCCGCCTCATGCGGGAAGCGGAAGGCCGCTACGGTCCCGTGGTCAATCTCCCCGCGGACTCTCCCCCGATCCGCAAAGCCGTCGAAATCATTCTGAGCCTCCGCAAGCAGGAACTCAAAAGTCCTTTCCTGATTTCTTCCATGGTCTATGATTTCGTGACCGGGCTTCATGATTATTTCACCGACGCCACACGCGGTACGGAACGGTTGAATTCCCTCCTCATACGCTCGGTCCATAACTTCTGCATGACCCATCTGTCCGATGATATCGATGTGAACGACATTGCGCGCGAAGCCGGCTACAGCCGCGCCCATTTTTCACGTCTTTTCCATCATCTGTACGGAATTCCGCCCTCCCAGTATCTGACGGAACTGCGGCTCCGCGCCGCCATCCGGATTCTTCAGATCGAACTCTGTTCCGTCAAGGAAATCGCGGCACGCTGCGGCTTCAAGGACGAGAGCTACTTCTGCAAGGTTTTCAAACGCTACCACGGACTCTCTCCGAAAGTCTTCCGCCAGGGCGGCCCAGTCCCCCTCTCCAAAGCGACCTGACTCATCCCGCTTCAAAAGCCGGAGGAAGTTCCCGTACATGAAAAAAGCCCCTTTTGACAGGGGCTTTTGAAAAAATCAAACGATCAGGAATCAGGCCTTGCCGGCTTTGCATTTAAGCTTTTCGTAGTCGGCCTTGGAGATGAACTTCGTCAGATTGGTGCCATCATCGTCTTTGGCTCTGACCGCATAGCGTTCCTGAATGCCCTTGCTGGTTTTTCTCTTGTAGATAACCTTCGTGCATTTGGCTTCGTCGATCTTGACCATTGCTCTCTTCTTGACGTTGTAGATCTGCATTTGAATGCTCCCTTCTCTGTTGGTTTGCGGATACACTTTGTATCCTCGGCTATAAAAAATTATCATACCTGAAAATAAATGCAAATAGAAATTCAATTTTTTTTCATTTTTTTTGAGGTTATTTTGAGGTGAAACACCAAAATCCCCGCTTTTTTGCCTACTTTGTAAATGATTTCAACGAGATACGACAATTTTTCGGAAAATGAAAAAAGAAAAGTCCGGACGCTCATTTCAGAGAGGAGAAACAGAAATCAGCGGAGACGGTGATAGACGTTCCCCGTCTTCTTCACACGGCGCAGAAGCTCCAGCCCGATCAGGGCGGAAATGACTTCGCCCGCCGGCAAATCCGAGGCGGCGGAGATCTCATCGACCGAGGCGTCGCCCTTCTGAAGAACCTCGAGAATCTTTCCGGCCTCCGTGCTGACGGACGAATCGGCGGCTTCCTGAAAGAAGGCGTCCGCCGCGCTGTCCTCGCGGATCGTATTCTCCTTATGGGCGAGACCGGGCAGGAAGTCGAACTCCTCGAGGATGTTGTCGAAATTCTCCACCAGAATGGCGTTCTGCCGGATGAGCCGGTTGCAGCCCGCCGCCTGCGGATTGTCCGCCTGCCCCGGCACCGCGAAGACAATACGCCCCTGTTCGAGCGCAAAGGCGGCCGTGATCAGGGAACCGCTGTTGAGTCCCGCTTCCACCACCAGCGTAGCCCGGCAGAGTCCTGAAATGATCCGGTTGCGCATGGGGAAGGAGTGACGCGTAGGGGAAAATTCCATGGGAAATTCAGTGATGACCGCGCCGTGCTGCATGATTTCCCGCGCAAGCGGGATATGATCCTGCGGCTGAATCCGGGCAAGCCCCCCGCCCAGCACGCTGACCGTCTCTCCGCCCGCGTTGAGCACCGCCTGATGCGCGGTGACGTCCACCCCGTAGGCGAGTCCGGAAACCACCGTGAAGCCGGAGAACGCGGCCGCTTCGGCCAGATGTCGCGCCATGCGCTGTCCATAGGCCGTCATGTTGCGGGTTCCGACAATTCCAAGGGAACGCTGCGAGATATTTTCGGGAATCGCCCCGCGCACATACAGACAGATCGGCGCGTCGTGGATCGTGGAAAGAAGTTCAGGATATTCATCTTCTCCGCGCGTGATGATGCGGGCGCCTCCGCGTTCGGCCAGATCGAGTTCCCCGGCCAGATCCACATGGTCTTCCCAGTGGATGATTTTATCCGCCAGCGCTTCGCTGATCCCCTGGACGGAAGCCAGATCGTGCGCCGGGGTGCGGAAGATTTCGGACGGTTCGCCGCAGAAGCCGAGAAGGGCGGACAGCCGAACCGGGCCGATCCCGCCCATGAGATTCAATATAATATAGGCCTCGTGGTCGGTCATAGACGGCCGCTCACGGCTTCTTCGATCTGTTCGCGTCCGATGCCGGAAAAGACATCCGCATGGCCGATCCGGTCCGCCAGAACGACCTTGATCCGGCCGCCTGAACTTTTCTTGTCATGGGTCATGGCGTCAAGCAGAAATTCCGGAGAGATGCTTTCCCCGGCGTCCACGGGCAGTTGGAATTCCCGGAGAAGGGCTTCCTGCCGCTCCGCCTCTTCCGAGGACATCAGGCCTTCCGAAACCGCCAGATCGGCGGCCATGGACATGCCGATGGAAACAGCCTCCCCATGTGCGAATTTCGTATAGCCGGTGACCGATTCCAGCGCATGCCCGAAGGTATGGCCGTAGTTCAGGATCGCCCGAAGATTCGATTCCCGCTCATCCTGGGCAACCACCTGTCCCTTGAGTTCGCAGCACCGTTTCACCGTTTCCGCGATCGGGGAATTCGGCGCCAGCCGGAGGAGTTCCGGGGCGGACCGTTCCAGCGTCTCGAAGAGCTCTCCGTCAAGAATGACGGCAGTCTTCACCATTTCCGCGAAACCGTTGGACAGCTCCCGCGAGGGAAGAGTCCGGAGAAAATCCATATCCATCAGGACCAGCATGGGCTGGAAAAATGCGCCGACCAGATTTTTGCCCTCCGGCAGATCGACGCCCGTTTTGCCGCCGACCGAGGAGTCCACCATGGCCAGCAGGGTCGTGGGGACCTGAATGTAACGCGTACCGCGCATGTAGAGAGCGGCCGCGAGGCCCGTCATGTCGCCGCAGACGCCGCCTCCGAGAGCCACAAAAACCGAGGAACGGTCCAGCCCGGCCCGGACCGCCGCCCGGCAGATGTTTTCCACCGTGGCAAGATTTTTGGAGCCCTCTCCTGCCTCGAACACGAATTTCTCGGCGGACGCCGCGTTTTTCCGGATCTCCGCCAGATATTTTGCCCCGTAGAGGGCATCCATATTGGAATCGACGACCAGAAGCACGTTTTTCGTCATCACGCAGGGAGCCAGCAGTTCCGCGGCATTCAGGCCGTTTCCGATATGGATCGGATAGGAACGTTCTCCCAGTTCAATGCGAAGAGTCTGCATTTTGTTCATGTCTGCACCGCAATCCTTCCCCCCCATGTTTCCAGGCGGTTTTTGATGAAATCAACGATATGAGCGTGTTCCTCCTTGCCGGAGACCTTCATGATCGGCTCGGAAAATTCGAACCAGATCGGCCTCTCGCGGCGGATCGGGCCGAGGTCCTTGACAAGACGTCCGTTATTCAGAAAGTCGGTCCGCAGGGCAAAGGGGATGATCGGAGCATCCGCATGACGTGCCAGTTTGATGCCGATCGTGTTGAACTGCGACGGATCGAAGGTGGCGGAACGGGTCGACTGCGGAAAGATGATAACGCTTTTCCCTGCCTGAAGACGTTCCTTTCCAAGATCCATGACCGCCTTGAAATCCTCCCTTGGATTGACGCGGTCGACGGGAATGCACTCCAGCTGGCGCATGATGTCGCCGAAGAACGGCACGTCCAGCAGAGAACTCTTGATGACAAAGCAGAAATCGCGTCTCGGACGCACGAAGGCATGCATGACGGCGGTTTCCAGAAAACTCATGTGGTTGCCGATCATCACAGCGGGTTCCGGGAAGCGGGACAGGTTGTCCAGCCCGCGCAAGTGGAACTTTCCGCCGCAGCTTTCCACAATCCTGACGTTTTTCAGAGAGTAATCGACCTGATCCTGGTCCGAGAAAATCCCCTTCCTGCAACGGTAGCCGGAACAGGAGAAAACATAGAAGTTGCGGATATAAAAGGAAAGAGGGGTGCCCAGAGAGACATATTCCCAGACACTTCGCGGAGTGTTTTCCGGCGTGTCGTAGGTGTCTGCGGTAAATTCGGTTTTGAGAAGCATTTCAGGTCACCCCCCGGCCGCGGCGGCCAACTCCTTATAAGTAGTCCGTCCGTCGTAAAGCGCCTTCCCCACGATGACGCCCTCCAGGTTGGACAGGTTTAAAGCGGCCAGCGAGGCCGCATCGTTCGCCCCGGAAACGCCCCCGGACGCAATGACAGAACAATCCGGGAGCAGACGGCATAGTTCGGAAGTGGGGCCGAGGCTCGGCCCCGTGAAAGCGCCGTCGGTGGCGATGTCGGTGAAAATGATCCGCTTGATGCCCAGAGCGACCATGTCCCGCGCCAGTTCCGTCGCTTTCACCCGGCTGGTTTCGAGCCAGCCGCGCAAGGCGACCATACCGTCGCGTGCGTCGATCCCGACCACGACGCGCTCCGCGCCGAACCGGGCAAGAAAGCTCCTGACCAGATCCGGATTTTCGCAGGCGGCGGTCCCGAGAATAACCCGGGAGATCCCGAGCGAAAACATCTGTTCGGCATCCTTTTCCGTGCGGATGCCGCCCCCGATCTCGCAGGGGATCTTCACTTTCTCGCAGATTGCGCGGATGGAGTCGAGGTTGACCGGATGTCCGGCCTTGGCGCCGTCGAGGTCCACCAGATGGATCAGAGGAGCTCCGGACTCCTGCCAGACAAGCGCCTGGGCGGCGGGAGTTTCGTCGTAGACTGTTTCCTGATTGTAGTCACCCTGGAACAGACGAACGCAGCGTCCGTTCCGCATATCGATGGCCGGGAAAATCAGCATATGCCGGAACTTCCTTTCGCGCAAATATTGACAAAGTTTCGCAGAATCATGAGTCCGCAATCCTGACTCTTCTCGGGGTGGAACTGCGAGGCAAAGACGTTGCCGCGCCCGAGAGCGGCCGCGAACTCCACCATGTAGGTGCAGCGCGCCGCGACACAGGACGGATCGTCCGGCTTCGCATAGTAGGAGTGGACGAAGTAAAAGAAGGAGTCCTTCGGAACCCCTTTGAGAAACGGGTTGCTTTCATCCGGAACGATCGAGTTCCAGCCGATCTGCGGAATCTTTTCCCCGAGTTCCGGGAAACGCACCACTTTTCCGGGAAAGATGGAAAGTCCGGGGACGCCGGGCGCTTCCTCGCTGGAGTCCAGAAGCATCTGCATTCCAAGGCAGATGCCCAGGAACGGCAGCCCGGAAGCCGCCGTTTTCTGAATGAAAGGAACCATGCCGGAGGAACTCAGATGCTCCATGCCGTCGCCGAACGCGCCGACGCCGGGAAGGACCACGCCGGAAGCACCTTCCGCCTCGGCTGGTTTTTCCACGATGCGGACCTTCGCGCCGACAAATTCCAGCGCTTTGGAAACGCTCATGAGGTTTCCCATGCCATAATCGATCAGGGCGACGAAACTCATTGGAATCACACTCCCGAGAAGGCCGCGAAACCGCCGTCGACGGGGATGACCGTCCCGTTGACGAATCCGGACGCGCCGTTGTCCACCAGCCAGAGAAGCGTGCCGGAGAGGTCCTTCGGCTCGCCGAAACGGCCCATCGGAGTGTGGGAGAGGATCGTGTTGCCGCGGGCGGTCAGGGAACCGTCGGTGTTGGTGAGAAGCGCGCGGTTCTGGTCCGTGAGGAAGAACCCGGGGGCGATGGCGTTGACCCGGATGCCGACTTTGGAGAGGTGGGTCGCCAGCCACTGGGTGAAGTTGCTGACCGCGGCCTTGGCTCCGCTGTAGGCGGGAATCTTGGTCAGCGGACGGAACGCGTTCATGGAGGAGATGTTGATGATGGTTCCGCCGCCCTTGAGCACCATGTCCTTCGCAAAAACCTGAGTGGGAAGCAGGGTCCCGATGAAGTTCAGGTTGAAGACGAAGGAGATGCCGGAGGGATCGAGGTCGAAGAAGGAGACTTTTCCTTCCACGGAACCTTCCGCATCGGATTTTTCAAGATATTCGCGGGAGGTGGTTCCCTTGGGATGATTGCCGCCCGCTCCGTTGATGAGGATGTCGCACGGGCCGAGCTTGGAGTTGACCACTTCCTTCGCGGCCAGGAGACTTTCCTTTTCCAGCACGTTGGCGGAGACGCCGATGGCGATGCCGCCGGCCGCGTTGATCCGTTCGGCCGCTTTTTCAGCATTTTCAAGCCGCAGGTCAAGAATGGCCACCTTGGCGCCGCATTCCGCAAGGGTTTCCGCCATGGAGCTGCAGAGGATTCCGCCTCCGCCCGTAACCACCGCGACTTTACCGCTCAGATCGACCTTGAAAGGAACACTCATTTTCCACTTCTCCTAAATTGGTATGAATGATTCACGCTGACTGCTTCCGTCCGGCGGTTCCGCCGTAGATGAGAAATGAGGCAAAAACAACGTGTGCGGGGTACATTAGCACTCCTCCGCCTTATTTTCCAATGCGGACGAAAAGATTTTTACGATCAAACTTGTACTTTCAAACAAGCCGGACGCTTGTACCATGACGACACCGGATGGATTCCAGAAAAAGGAGCTTCTGATAATTTTGAGCGTAAACGATTGAATGCGGAACCGCCGAAAATTCCCGGAGACCAATTTGACAGGGCATCCGTGAGCCGCTTGTGCGATGATGAGACATCGTCCCGGCTGGAGGGTTCCGCCCAAAACAGGAACCCGGATTTGACAGCTTCATGGCAGGCATTTTTGAAACTTGAATCTTGTTGACACGATCCGCGGATTCCCCCGGAAACATTATTTTTGATAAAAAAACGGCGACGGGGATTGACAACTCGGGAAATCTGAATTATAATAAAATTGGACAGTGTCCACTTAATCATGGAGACAGCAATGAAAAAACCGGTCACAATGTGTTTCAGTCTGCTGATGTGCTTCGGTCTTGCGGCGCTTGATTTTCCCGATTACGACGCGGGAAAGGGGTTGCCGGAGGATAAGGTCTATCCGCAGGGACGCATCTTCCCCTATTCCGGATTTCAACCGGCCGACGTGAAAGAAATTCGGAACAAAGGCTTTACGATGGCCGGTCCCGCCTACGGCACCAACCGGAACGTGATGCTCGAAACGGCGGCCGGACTCGATTTTCCCGTAATTTATACGATCTGCGGCGAAGAAAATGGAGAGCCTCTCACGGCGAAACGGTTGAACGATCCGGCTTTCAAACCGGACTGGAAGCAGCTGGAAGCAAACATTGCCGGACAAGTCAAAGAAGCCGCCGCGAAATACCCCAATATCGCCTGGTGGTATCTGACCCCCGAAGAATTGCGCTTCTGGCGGAAAAATGAATATCAATATCTGCAAACGGCTTACCGCGTGATCCGCGAAACCGATCCGCTGAAACGTCCCGTCTGGCTATATCTTCCCAATCATTACAACCTGACGGCGCTGAAAAAATACGTCGGCTGCAATGAAATAATCGGCAAAGGCGCTTACGCCAACTATTCGAATATGGCGCTCAGCCGCGGTTGGATCCGCTGGTCGGCCGAAAATCAGGTCTCGGCGCTGGAAGGAAGCTCGGGCGGCAAGTTCAGCATCTGTGTCCCGGAGATGTTCCAGAATCCGCCCGGAGGAAAGAACGACCGTATTGAGGCATGGGCCCGGCACGACGTGTATCTCTCGCTGGCTTGCGGAGCCCGGGGCGTGGTCATCTTTTCGCTGGCCCGGCGCAAAACGATGAACGACGATGTGCACCGTCTTTACTATGACGCCTACAGCCGGATCGCCTCGGAACTGACGGGGAAAGAGGGACTCGGACAGGTTTTCCTTTTCGGCAGACGCTGCAATGACCTCAAGGGAGAGTCCGCCGGATCGGAAGAACTTGCGCTTTCCCTGGGGGCTTCCGGAAAAGAGAAGTTCAAATGTCCGCCGGTCATGATGACCGAACTGCTTTACCGCCGGGCGCGTTATCTGGTAACGGTCAATTCGGCGGAGAAGCCGGTTTCATACCGGATCAGCGGGATCACCGGCAGTGTCAAAGTGAACGATATATGGGCGGAAACATTTTTGATTCCAGTTGACGGAGCCGTTACACTTCAGTTCAAGCCGCTGGAAGTGAAAGTCCTGAAAATAACCGCGGAGGCGGGATTGTGAACGAGTTGACGGAAAAAGCAAAGATCATATTTGCGGGCAGACGGCAATGCTTTTACCGCAATGAATCACCGGTGTTCGTGTTCGATCTGATGAACTTCGTGCCGCATGACCTCAGGAACTGCCGTCTGACGGTACGGCTCGGCGCTGATTTGATCCATGAATTGGAAATCCCCCATTTCGGCACCTTCAAAAACGATGTCCGGATCAAGTTCCCCGCCGGGGCGCTGAAGCACGGCTGGTATGAGCTCAGGACGGAGTTGTCCGGTGAAAAAGGACTGCTGGCCGGAGATGTCCGGCGGATCGGCATCGCACGGGAGCCGAACCGTGGGCGAATGCGCCTGTGGCACTGGCCCGCAACCGTTCATTACAATGCGCTGGAAGCCGATTGGGAGATGGCCGTGCGCCAGCTGGAACGGCTCGCGGAACTGGGATACGACTGGGCGCAGTTCCGGGCCAACTGGGCGTTGTGGGAACCGGAAAAGGCCGCCCGTCTGATCGAATACGCGATGATGCTCGGAATCGAGCTGGGAATCCTGATCGAAAACGCGCAGGGCGGAATGTTCCGGATGACGCCCGACCTGCCGCCGGATGCCGAACTGATCGACGCCGAAGGCAAAAAGACGGGACTGGTCAACGCTCACGATCCGAGGGTCCTGGAAAGTAACCGGATGCGGATGGACCATGTCATGCGGCTGTTCCGCGAATTTCCGTCCTGCACCACGGTTTTCATGAATAGCGAAGTGGAGGACCGCCTGAAGCTGTCGTTCAACCCGGAAACCCGGAAAATGCACGAGGCGAACCTCGGATTCCCGCTGGATAAAATCCGGCGTCCGGACTGTATTTTCGCGGCGCCGCTGGCGGAGGGCGATTTCATTCTGCCGGGCGTAATCCGTGACGACGACCCGGAATATGTATACGCCAAATACTACTTCAAGTCCGGCGACGGCTTTGTCACCGTCAACACGGCGATGGGGGATGTCGTGCACCAATACCGCCCTGACATGATCACGATTTCAGACCCCATGCGCTACTGTTCGGTATTCGGGCGCTTCGGCGGGATGGACGCGGTCAGCTCGTGGACTTACAGCAATCCCGATCCCAAGGCGACCCTCTTCATCGAAACGCTGCGGCGCGAAGCCGAACACGATTCGAAGGAATTCATCCACACGATCACCCTGTGGAATTATGCGGGAAGCCTGGTCCCCTGCGGAAAAGACCGCTTCGCCCGGGAGTTCACGCTGCGGATGGAACCTGACCGTTTCACGGAAAACGCCTGGCTGAATTTTTCCCGCGCTCCCCTGGCCATCGGAACCTATTTCGGGCAGTCCGCTGAATTCTTCTTCCAGGAGGGCGACCCCTTTATTTATTCGCCGGAAACGGAAACGGCGGTGGCGGAGTTCGTCCGCAAGGTATTGCGTCCGTTCGGGGAACTCATGCGCCGGACGGTCCAGTCCCGGCGCGACATCGCCGTGCTGGATTCTTTCGCCTCGCGGGTTTACGGGGTTTCGCCGCGTCCCTACAACCATTACCCGAATTACGCAGTCTACAACTTCTACACGCTGCTCAACATGGCGCATCTTCCGGCGGATGTCATTTTCGACGAGACAGTTATGGAAACAGGTCTGGACGGTTACAAGATGCTGGTCCTGCCGGTCTGCGACACCCTGCCGGAAACGGTCTACCGCCGGATTCTGGCATTCGCCGAACGGGGAGGGATCGTCATTGCCGACCAGTACCTCCGGGCGGAAATTCCGGGCGTCATACGGTTCGATTTCGACTTCGAATACCGCAAACGGGTCAACGCCAACGCCAACTGCCGGAAATGCGATTTCACGATCAAGGACGATACGAACTTCCGCGACAAATGGGTGACGGCTCCCGTGGAAGGGGTCCCGGCCGACCGGGATCAGCAGATTCTGGAGGAATACGCGGAACGCCTCCGCAAAGTGGTGGACAGTCTGTATCACCGCAGGTTCGATTGTTCGTCCCCGCGCATACTGCTGAACAGCCGCGAATCCGGAGAAGTGCACTATCTGGTTGCGGTCAACGATCACCGGGCCTTCGGGGATCGCGTCGGACAATGGCTCTCCATGCTGGAAAAGGGACTGCCGGAAGACGGCGTTTTCACCTTGCACGGATTCGAATACGAGCCGGAGGTTTATGAATTGACCTCGCACCGGAAGCTGGAAGTGACGGCGGACGGTAAGGGCGTTTATCGTTTTGAGTTCAACTTGCCGCCGGCTTCGGGAGCCGTCTTTGCCGTTTACCCGAAACAGAAACCGGCGTTGCGGGTCTTTCAGCCGTGCGTGAACCATCTGCGGGTGGAAACCGGCTTCACGGTCGGCTTGCAGCCATTGAAAGTGGAAATCACCCTGCCCGACGGCCATCCGTATGACGGCAGCGGTCATGTCACGGCGGAACGCGGAGTCTGGGAGCTGGAAATCAAGCCCGCCCTGAATGAGCCGGAAGGGAAATGGACGGCGGACATCACGGATCTGACGACCGGCGGGCAGGTTTCCGCGAAAATCTCCGTTGTACGGGAACAAACCGGAAACTGACTTTGCAACAAAATTCAAAGGACAGTGTCCAATATAAGGGGTAAAGCAGATGAAAACAAAATTATGCATAATCCTGACGGTCGCGGGACTGTCGGCGCTGGCAATCGATACCGATGTCGATAAGTTCTTCAACCACGGTGTCGGCCCGAACTCGGTGAAACTGCCGCAGAACGAAATTTATCCACGGGGACGCCTTTTTCCGTTCTCCTTTTACTCCGTGGGAGGCGGAAGCGAGGCCAAACGGGGCGATCTGCTGCCTGAGGCACAGAGGGCTGCCGACCAGCAGAGGATCATCAAGGGCGGAGTGACGATGATCGGCCCGCAGTATGAACTGAATGACAGTTCCCTGGAAACAGCCCGCAAAAACGGCGTCAAAATGATCTATACCATCAAGCCGGTCATCGACGGTGTCGTCGTCGACCGAAACTGGCTCCACAAGCTCACGGAGGAAAAGAAACAGCTCGATACCGCGAAAGTAAAGGCATCGGTGGCTTCGATCGTCAAGTCGGTGGCGGACCGCCCGGAAATCGCCTGGTGGGACATCACCCCGGAAGAATTGCGCTACTGGGTCCCCAACGAAGCGGAATACCTGAAAACAGTCTATGAGGCGATCAAGGAAAACGATCCGCTGAAACGGCCCGCCTTCATGTATGAGCCCGGACAGAGGACCGCCGAGGCATTGGCAAAGATGCTGCCCTGGCAGGACCTTTCGGCAAAAGGGATGTATCTGAATTATTCCGGCAAGAAAAACCAGCGGGTCTGGGCGAGATTATCGACCGAGCACGAAGTCGGGGCGATCCGTAAGGCAAACCGTCCGGAAGTGGTGCCGCTGGCCCTGCCGGAAATGTTTCAGCAGCCGGAAACGGGCGAGATGAAACTGATCCGCGACTGGGTCCGGCACGATGTCTATTGCGCGCTGGTCAACGGCGCGAAAGGCGTGGTGGTCTTTTCCGCCAGCAGGCGTCCAAACTTTGCCGCACGGGAAGATTATCTCCGGGCTTATCTGGAAGTCTGCGGAGAGTTGACGGGACCGAAAGGGCTCGGACAGGTTTTCCTGTTCGGCAAGCCCATGCACGATCTGGAATTCGCGGTGGTGGACGGTCCCGCCGAAACGGTGCTGAAGGAACGCAAGGGGGAGATCACCTATCCATCCGTGTCGATGGCCAACTATTCATGGGAGAACCGGCGTTATGTGTTTCTGGTGAACTCTTCCGCGCAAACCCTGAAAGTCATTGTGTCGGGACTGGTTTACGGCAGCGGCGTCACCGTGAAGGGAGTCTTCGATCCAAAGCTCGAATTCACCGCACCGGAGGGAGATTTCGAGGTCGAACTCAAACCATTTGAAGTGGCTGGTTTTGAAATATACTGGAAAAAATAAAACACGGAGGCAGAAATGAAAAAACGGACAAATTTCACATTAATCGAACTCCTGGTCGTGATTGTGATCATCACAATTCTGGCGGCGATGCTTCTCCCGGTGCTGAGCAGAGCCCGGAGCAAGGCGGTCACGATCGAATGCGCCGGGAACCTGAAACAGACCGGCCTTCTCCTGGGGCTTTACCAGCAGGACTTCGGCATGTTCTTCGTCAACCATAACACCGCCAGCGGCGAATGGCGCACCATGCCAGCCGCCGGCTGGGTCTGGAGCGCATTGCTGGTGCACTGCGGGTATGTCCAGGGGAACAGCAAGATGTTTTATTGTCCGAAAGCCGTCAATACAATCCCGGATTTCGACAGCGACAATCTGATGCTCTCTTACGGCGCCTTCTACACGAATATCGCTTCCTATTGGGCGATCAACCTGAAGAACTCCGACATCCAGAAATACGGCTTTTCGAAAACGATGATGATTGCCGACGCAGGCAACGCCACTGCCTCCCTTACGGGCTCTCCCTACTTCAAAATGCTGTCCACGACCGCGGCCGGAAGCTATTCGCGGCTGTTCGCGCTGCACAACAACTACAGCAATACGCTTTTCGCCGACGGACATGTCAGTTCGGAGAGTCTGCGCGCACAGCGCAATGACTACAAGGGACTTTATTACGGCGGCCTGATTCAGGTCAGGACGTTCCTGATCGGCGACATCGGCAAATGCGCTATACAGGAATACTGACGCTGCCCCGTTCGATCAGCGGAGCCTCCAGCAGACGGTTCGCCGGAGCCTTGCCGTCGACGACCCATCGCTGGAGCATATCCACCGCGTTTTCGCCCAGTTCGTGCAATGGTTCGTGAAACGTGGTAAGTCCCTGCGATGCCGCTTCCGGCCAGGTGCAGTCGTCGAACGATATGACGGAAATATCCCCGGGAATCCGCAGTCCCTTGAACGCGGCGGCGGCATACAGGACCTTGGCGCGATAGTCGCGCATGGTGAAGAACGCCGTCGGCGCCTTGCGGCTCCCCAATACTTTCAACAGTGGCTCCGTGGGAAGGGTGTGGATATCGGTGACAAGCCATTCCTGATGGAATTCCAGACCGAATTCCTCCAGTGTCTGCCGGTAAGAGACAATCGCCTCGTGATAAATATAATCTCCCTCCGCACCCGTCAGGAGACCGATCCGGGAATGTCCCCGCTGACGGAGATAATCGATGGCCGCCCGGGTGATTTTCCGGAAGTCGATGCCGCCTTTCACCGCCTCGAATCCGTGCATGTCATGCGCGATCACGCAGGGGATGCCGGCCTTTTCCAGCGGACGGATCAGTTCTTTATATCCCTGGCACTGGAGATAGATCACGCCCTGGATGTCGCCCCGGCTGCAGGCGTTGATGATGGATTCGGTCATGTTGTCGGAGTCGGAAAAAGAAATGAGAACTTCGACGTTTTTCATTTCGGCGGCATGACAGACGCCGCACATGGTATGCATGGCGACAGGCAGATATCCGAAACTCCCGAAATCGGAGGGACGCATGTAGAAACGGCGAAGAACAGGTTTCTCCGAGGTATATTCGGTCACCAGCGCGCCGCGTCCGGGGCTCAGCTGAAGCAGACCTTCCTCCTGAAGCATTTTCAGGATCATGTGCACGGCGCTTTTGGAGAGTTTCAACCGTTCCCCCAACGCCCGCACCGACGGCAGGTAAGTGCCCGGCTTGTAGCATCCGCTGATAATTTCACGCCTCAGAAAATCGCGACAGCCTCGTATCTTTTTCATGACGCTTCCTTCATTATGACGGGTCTTGTCCGGCGCTGCATCCTTTTTCCCGTTCCTGAAACCCTGAAGGAATAATGTATACCGGGGAAATATCCAATGCAAGCGGAAAAAGATTTAATTGAACGCCAACCTATTTCCCGGTCAGAGCGCTCACGTCGATCGTGTAGACCTGCCGCGAGCCCTCGTGAATGGAGTCGATGCAGACCGTTTTATCGTCGCGAGACCAATTCGGATGGAGGTCGCAGCGGGTCGGTCCCGGGTAGGACGGATCCGAATAGAACGCGCCGATTTCGAAAGCACGCTTTTCCTCCAGATGATAGAGGAACAGATGGCGGCAGTTGTCCTCCAGCGGATAACTGTCGGTCAGCATCCATTTTCCGTCGGAGGAAAAAGAACAATGACCGTCCCCGGGAAACACGTTTTCCGCGATCAGTTCTGTCTTGTGGGTCCGGTCAGTGTAGAGATAATACTGCCAGCCGTGCTTGTAGCGGTTGGAAAAGTTGATGATTTTGTCCGGGGCTGTCCACGTATAGTGAGAACTCATATTTTCGAGGTTCAGCGGCCAGATGCCCGTGCCGTCGATGTTGGCTGTGAACATGTGCGTAATGTGCCATCCGGGGGTGCCGTCCTTGTTCCACAGACGCCAGCGGTGGAAAAAGGCGATCCGGCGGCTGTCCGGGCTGAACAGCATGTGATTGAACCAGCCGGGCGTATTCTCCATGTCCGAACGGAAGAACATTTCCGTGACCTGCGCCACGCTGATGATGAGCCGGGAGGTGTTGTTTTTCAGGTCCACCAGAAAAACGCCGTCGGGGTCGGGACACTTGATCTTTTCCGTCGGATCGAAGGCGCCGGGATAGCCGTAGCCGGGACGTTCGCGGTCCAGACGGGAAAAGTTCAGGCTCAAAGCCCACCGTCCGTCGGGGCTGAGACAGTACACCGGACGGCAGAGCGTCTGTTTCTCTCCGGTCTTCACGTCCAGAATGCGGGAGACGAAATGGTCGTCCTCGCGGTCATTGTAGATCACCTTCGTGTCCGCATCGTTCAGCCATTGGAACATGCATCCCTGCTGCCAGCACCAGGCGCCGGTTTCGGCCAGCGGAATGAAACGGTCGCCGTCGTGAAGGTCGATCATGCCGAGGAGTGCTTTTTCTCCAGGCTCGGGCTGGCGCGCCGTGAAGCCGACTTCCTGCGACAATAGATAACGTCCCGACTTGTCCCACGGGAATTTGTCGAAATATCCGAAGAAATGATGTTTCGGACCTTGAGTGATTCCGCGAACCGGGAGATGCTGTTTTTCGATCATGATTTTACTGTATTCCTTACTGTTATATTTCAACCGGACTTGCGCACAATCAGTTTCTGGGGGATGCAAATTCGTTTTGCCGGACCCGTTTCGGTTTTCTTCAGACGCCGGATCATCAGAGACCAGACGGTTTCGGCGAAAATGCCGTTGTCATACCCAATAGTGGTCAGCGACGGATCGAAGTATTCGCCATAGGTGATATTGTCAAATCCAACCACCGCGCAATCTTCCGGCACCCGGATATGATGCTTCCGGAGTGCGGCAATGATGCCGAGCGCCCCCAGATCATTCGGAGCAATGATGGCTTCCGGCGGATACTTGAACTTCAGAAGGTATTCTTCCGCGGAGGCAAATGCCGTTTCCATACGGCTTGCTGAAACTTCCCATACGGCAATTTTCTTTTCCATGTGATGCTCTTTCATGGCGTGGAGATACCCCGGAGTTTTTAGACTGCCTGAAAGTGAATCGAAAAACACGATCTTCCGATATCCTTTTTCCAACAAATGGGAGGTCAGACGGAAAGCGCTGTCCGGAAAATTGATTTCCACACAGTCGGCAAGCTCTGTCTGAGGTTGTCCGAAGACCACCACGGGAGTCTCATTCTGGCGGCATTCCTGAAGAAGGGCACCCAGCGGCTGTTCTCCGGTGAGCCCCCATATTGCGCCGATGATCATTCCATCGACCCTGCGGGCAAGAAGGTCTTCGATGGCATCCAGATTTTTTGTATCCCAATCGTAATCGAGAGATGTTGTCAACAGGCGATATCCATCCCGTTCGGCATAAGACCGGAGTTTTTCACAAAGTTCCATCCGGACGGGATTGTCCGGCTCGGTGACGGCGACGCCGATAATCGAGGTTTTGCGCAGAACCAGACTCCGGGCGTTGAGATTCGGCCGGTAGCCGAGCGCGGAGGCGGCCTCTTTGACCCGTTCGCGTGTTTTGAGTCCGATGTCAGGCTTGTCCTTCAGGGCGCGGGACACGGTATTCACCGATACCCCGACCAGTTTCGCAATATCCTTCAAAGTGGCTGACGGCATGCTTTCCTCCATTCCGTTTGCTCATAAATATAACTACATTATGGTTAATGTCAATCCCCTCCTCTAAAAAAAAGTAATTTTTTCTTTTTCTACCATTGACAAATAAAAAAAGAGCGTCTATAATTACAAAAGGCAAAACAATTAACGTTAATGTAAAATAAGGAGAACTCCCATGAAAACAATGGTGTTCCAAGCCCCCGGCCGTAAAATAAATTTCACATTGATCGAACTCCTCGTCGTAGTTGCAATCATCGCAATCCTGGCCGGAATGCTCCTTCCGGCGCTAAATGCCGCCCGGGAAAAAGCAAGGGCATCCAGCTGTCTTGGAAAACTTAAGCAGATTATGACCGCTTCAATCATTTACATGGATACATACGGTGGTGCCATGCCGTTATGGTCCAACAATATGGAGAAGACTTCCCCCGGCCAGTGGCGCTGGGCGCAATATCTGTATCGCACCGGCTTCATGCCAGCCAATTATTCTCTTTACATTTGTCCTTCCCAAACACAATACATGACGGACATAGGCAACCGGATCTATGGTTCGTTGAATGATAACTCCACTCGTTTGAAAGGGTCGAAATGGGAAGGAGACTACCGTATGGTGGTCAATAAACTCGTTAATACAAGCCCATCCACTTATATCGTTTATGCCGATGGAATTGATCTTCCTTCCAAATTGCCGCCCGGAGCGATTTACATCAACCAGGTCAATACAATGATGTTCAGCGTCCACCACACAGGAAGAGGGAATGTGGCATTCCTCGCGGGAAATGCCGGGTCGTTTTCCCCGGTGGAATATCGTAATGCTGTAAAAACAATGATCGTAGGAAGCTCTCAGACCGTTTATGTGGCAGACCGGAATGGAATTGCTGTTCCGGCAACCGTAACACGCTGATATTTAAGGAGAAATTTAATGAAAAGCATCTTGTTCGTCTGTGTGGGGATGCTGGTAGGCATCACGGGACTTTCCCTTGATATTCCGGATATTTCCACCTTCAAGGACCTTACTGCCATCAAAGATAATACCAGCTTTTTCGCCGAAGATTTTGAACACCCGAATCCGAATTGGAAATTTGGAAAGAACTGTCGCATTGAAAAACAATCCGGACTTACCGGGAGCACAGCCCTTCTTTGCGAACGTACAAACAAGGATGACTACGACTCGGCCGTGGCAAAAATCAAACTGAACGTAAAACCCGGACATGTCTATAAGGTCTCGGCCTGGTTCCGAACCGAAAATGTCGATGGAAAAGCACTGCTCCATTCCCCTTGCATTGAATTCTGTGAAAACGGAAAATACGTGAACATGATCAACCCGCACATCAGACCCGCAGCCAAAGATTCCTGGCAGAAAGCCGAGACCCAGTTTACCGCTTCCAAGGAAAACAACCTGATCGTGCGGATGTTTTACTACATTACCGGAAAATCATGGTGGGATGACATCCGGGTGGAGGAAGTCGGTTCCAACCAGGGAATCGTCTATCCGCTTCAACCCGTTCAACTCCTGCTGGATGACAAGGGAACGCTTGAATTCAAGGCATATGCTTGGGAATTTCCGGCGGAAAAGCTCGCCGATCACGCGGTTCTCTTCGAAATGAACGGAATCAGGAAGATCGCAATTCCCGACAAATCCGGAAATGTCCGGGTCGAATTCGGCCCACTCAAAGACGGCGACTATTCGTGCAAGGTTTTCCTGCTGAATCTGAAAAATAAAACGATTGTAGCCAAAGGCGAATATATATTCAGACGGATTGCGGCATTGAAAAAACAATCCTATCTGGACGATCACAACCGTCTAATCGTCGACGGCAAACCATTTCTTCCCGTTGGAGTATTTTACACATGGGTCCGTACGGAAAAGGACTTGCGGCGCATTGCCGACGGCGGATTCAACTTCATTCTGACATACACGCCGAATTCGTTGAACATTCAGCCGGAGATGAATGAAACAGCCAAATTGTCTTGTGCCGGACTCCCCACGAATTACGGTTCACCGGAATGGAAAGCCAATATCCGGCGTTCTCTCGATCTCTTCCTGAAATACAATCTGAAACTGCTGGGCTTTCCAGCGGACGAAGGTTTCCGTCATCCGGTTCTGATCGGAACCTATACCGCGGATGAGGTTTCCATTGCAAAATTACCCGGATTGACAAAAGCAAGGGAGAAATATCTCAAGATATTCCCGGGATTCCCCGTCGTTGCCTTGACCGACAAACCATCCGATTATATTCCGTATTCACAGTGCCTCGATGTTCTCGGAATTGATCCATATCCGATTCTCACCAAGGATTCCCATTCCATGCTTGACATAAGGAAGTGTCTGAAAGAAACCAAACGGACGGGAAAACCGGTTATGTTCGTTCCTCAGGCGTTCAACTGGGGCGCTTACAAAAATGAGGAATACTCCAGATTTGTATCTCCGACGGAAGAACAACTGCGTTCGATGGTTTTGCTTCCCGTGATTTATGAAGTCAAATGGTTCTGTTTCTACAGCTACACGGGAATATTCGAACGGATGGAGGCGAAACAGCCGGGCGGGGGGAAGGCGTTCTGGCCGATCGTCGTGCAGAGTGCAAAACTTCTCCGCGAACTTGAACCGTGGATTTTGAGTTTGGAAAAAGCGCCTGAAGTGAAAATAAAAAATCAAGCGGAAACGGCTGTCGATGCAAAAGCGTTTTATGCCAACGGAAAAACTTGCGTAATCATCACGTCATGCGGCCCCGGCCAAGCTCAAGCGGTCATCAGCGTTCCCGGGAAAAGCAACCTGAAATCACGTTTCGGACACACAAAATTTCTCGAAAAAGGAGATTACTTGTTTACCGGAACGGATATTGTTTCCGATGTTCTTTCTGAATGATGTTCACCTTCGCAAGTGTCGTGCGGATACTTCCCGCCTGACGGAATAATCCAGAGACTCGCGAGGCTCGGGAAAAATATCTTTTCTCCGGGCCTTTTTCTTTTTCCGGAGAATGTCCGTTTTATAAAATGAATGTCCATAATACAAAACACTTCCTCTATTGCATAATCCAGAATCTTCACTATAATATATTTTCAGACAGGGAAGGAAATCCTGTTGAAATGAACCGGATATCGCGGATATCTTCAAAGTGAGGAAAGTTCAAAATGGTTTTTTCTGAAGTCAAATATATGCCGGAACGGTCTCAAACCTATCTGGGAAGTCCAAGCATTATCCGATTGAATGACGGTACGCTGGTGGCGAGTCACGACTACTTCGGCGCTCTGCGCAATCCCGAAAACGAGTGCGGGCTGTCCAGCATTTACCGTTCGGAGGACAACGGCGCGACCTGGTTTCAGGTCACTCACATCATCGGCTCCTTCTGGGGGACGCTGTTCCTCCGGGGCGATGAGCTCTATCACTTCAGCATCAGTCAGGAATACGGCAATATCGTGCTGAGGCGGAGTCTCGACGGCGGATTCACATGGACCGTTCCGGCGGATGAAAAGCACGGGCTCCTGTTCCGCGGCGGTCCCGCACACAAGAACCCCAATTATCATTTCGGCGGAGCCACGCCCGTGTTTTTCCATAAAGGACGGATCTTCAAGGCGTGCGAGGACCTCTATACGGACGGCACAAGTCCGGAATGGCGCGCGGACCGTTTCCAATCCTTCGTCCTCTCCGCGAAAGAGGATGCGGACCTGCTGGACGCCTCCAGCTGGACCTTGAGCAACAAGGTTCGCTTCGATTACCGCCGGGTCAAGGAGGCGGACATTGCCAACGAATTCTGCGGCTGGTTGGAAGGCAATCCCGTCGCCGACCCCGCCGGGAAACTTCACAACATGCTGCGCATCCATCTGCTGAAACCCAACAAGGCGGCGCTCCTCGACCTCAGCGACGACGGCCGGGAACTATCCTTCGATTATGAAACAGGGATCGTCGATTTTGTCGGCGGACGCTCGAAGTTCACGATCCGCCGCGATCCCGAAACCGGATTGTATTTCACCCTTTCAAGTTACGTCACAGACGATCCGGTACCGACAAACCGCAACCTCCTCTGTCTGGCGGTCTCCGAAGATTTGCGGATCTGGAAAAATCTCGGTCCGCTGCTTTCCGACGACACCGGACTCGAACCGGAACAATCCGCGATGCTGACCGGCTTCCAGTATGTCGACTGGCAGTTCGACGGCAGCGATCTCATTTACCTGAGCCGGACCGCCTATCGCGGTGCGCACAATTTCCACGACTCGAACCGGATTACATACCATGTCGTCAGGAACTTCAGAAAGAATTGGAAGAAATCATAAATACCATTGTCAACCTCTCAGGGAGATGCAAAAATGAAAAAGAAAATCGGACGCCGCCGGGTCAGGGGGAATTTCACACTTATAGAACTTCTGGTTGTGGTTGCCATCATTGCAATTCTTGCGGGAATGCTGCTTCCGGCCCTTCACAAAGCCCGGGCCATGGCCCAGCGGGCGGCCTGTACCAACAACCTCAAACAGATCGGGCTTTCCATGGTCGTTTACGAAGGAGACTACGGGCTGTATCCGGCGGCTTATCAGCCGGACTCCACAGCGTCCCTTTTTAAAAGCGTCGCCTGGTACATGCTCCTGTACGGCGTGCGTGACAACCCGGAATCCAGCTGGAACACGAAAACGCCGGTCGGCAAATATAAAGTGCTGGCATGTCCGGCGGACAACACCAACTGGACCAGCGCGCAGGATATCCAGTGGACCAAACGCCGCACCTATGCCGCGAACAGCTGTTCCCTGGCCAAACTGAACGCGGCCGGCGTGGCCGATCCGGTTCCGAGCAAAAACGGATACAACGGACTTTGCGGCAATCTCCGGTATGCCTACAAATCGCCTTCCAAAATCATGACGATTCTGGAGAGTCCCGCCAATCTCCAGCGGGCCGACATCTGCGGTTTGGACGCCCAGCGGCAGTGGCTTGCCACCACCGGCAGCTATGCGATCATCCCCGGAGGCAACTATGATCCGAACGCCTGTCACAAGACCAATGCGAACTATCTCATGTGGGACGGGCATGTGGAGAATCTGGACTACCGCCATCTCGGAATGACCGGCTTCACTACGAAATATTTCTACAACGGCATGGACTTTATGTGGTAAAAACTATCATTACAAATAGAATGAACGAAAGGATGAATTCATGAAGTATGCACTGCCTCTTCTCTGCGCTCTTTTCCTGAGCGGAACACTCGATGCATTCGATTTTGCGAAGGACGGAAAACCGCTCTGCGCGATTGTCGTTTCCGGACAGCCCGGTGAACTGGAAAAAATGGCGGCCGACGACCTGAAGGAGTTCCTCGGCAAAATGACCGGGGCGCAATTCCGGATCGTGACGGAAAAAGACGCGCCCGATACTCCGGCCGTTTATCTCGGACAGACAGCCTTTGCCGCGAAAAACAAGATCGACTTCGGCAAGCTCGGGGCGGAGGAGTGGGTCATCCGGAGCGCAGGAAAAAACCTGATCGTTTCCGGCGGACGTCCCGTCGGCTCTTTTTACGGAGTCTGGTCCCTGCTCAAGAAATTGGGCTGCTACCCATTGACGATGGACCAGACGGTCATCCCGGCACGGAAGACTCTTTCGATTTCCAATCCCGATGAACAGAAAAAGCCCGCCTTCGAAGGCCGTCTCATCTTTAACGATTTTCCGGGCAAGGCAATGGTTGCCGGAATGCCGAAAAACGAGGAAACCGCCTACAATCTGTGGTCGCTCCGCTGCGGCATGAACGGACAGCAGACCCATCGGAGCAAGCCCTATTACATCGGCGGCATTTACAACATTTCCCACACGCCGCAGGCCCATTCCCTTTCCGTGTATGTGAATCCCGACAAGTATTTCAAGGCACATCCGGAATACTTTTCCATGGACGCCAACGGCAAGCGGTTCCGTCCGACCGGACTTCTGAACACCAAATTCGGAAGTCTGTGCATGTCCAATCCGGAAGTCTGGAAGATCACTCTGGATTCCCTGCGGGAAATGATCCGGAAAGACCGTAAAGAGCGCCCGAAAGAGAACTGTCCGTATCTTTACGACATTTCCATTCTGGATGCTTCCCCGTTCATCTGCAAGTGCCCGGCCTGTTCCGCCATTTCCAAAGAAGAGGAATCCGAATGCGGCCTTCTGCTCCGCTACATTAACCATGTGGCGGCGGAAATCACCAAGGAATATCCGGAGATCGTCATCCGCACCTTCGCCTATTCCGCGGCCCGCAAACAGCCGAAGATCACGAAGCCGGCAAAGAACGTCCTGCTTCAGCTCTGCGACGAATTTCCGGAGGCGGACGCCTACCGCCCGCTGACTTCCAAATTCAATGAAAATCGTCTGGCGGACCTCCGGAAATGGCAGGCTACGGGAGCCAATCTGATGGTCTTTGATTACTGGAATCTCGGCAATGAGTATTTCAATCCGCCCCGCGTGGAAGTGCTGATCGATACGATTCAGCCCGATTTGAAGCTGTTCCGCGAACTCGGTGCAAAAGCACTGTTTCTGGAAGCGGAAAGGGATTTCGTCTCCCCTCAGAATTTCATCGATCTGGAATACTTCATCGCCACGGAGCTGATGATGAATCCCGATCAGGATGTCGAGAAACTCATCGACGTGTTCATGAACGGGTTCTACGGTCCGGCAGCGCCTGTGATGAAGGAATGGCTCAACGAGATCCGCGCCGGAATCAAGGCACACCCGAAGAAGCAAACCATTCTCACGGCGGGCAACTGGAACTATATTACCGATAAATTCGCCGTGGATTCCTATCTCAAACTCAAAAGAGCCGCGGAAAAACTTCCCGAGGACAGCGTCTGCCGCCGTCGCGTCGAAGACGAGATGATCACGCCGATGTGGGCGTTCCTCGTCAAGCGCGTCGCTTTCGAGCCAGCCTTCAAAAAGGCCGGAATCAACATGGACGACATGGTCCGCGACTGCAAGAAATATGTCTATAACCATATCCGCCGATACGGGGCGCGGAACCCCGCCTATCTCGACAAGATGTTCAATGACAAGTTCACGCCAGTGACGGTAAATCTGCCGCGTCCGGAGAAGTTCAAGGATGTCGCCGACGAAAATATCCGGGTGCTCGGATATCCGCAGGCAACCCCGATCAAGCATTTGAATTCCGCTGTGGTGGACGATCCCGATTCCATCACGGGAAAGACATTGAAGTCGCCCGGCAAAGACAACTCCTGGCATGGAGTGAATGCCCGGATCGATGCAACGCCGACCGTCAAGGTGCCCGCGATGAAATTCGAACTGGGCAACATCGGTACGCCGGGCGCGGTAAACACGATTCTGCGACAGGTTCCGCAAGATGAAAAGTATCACTGGTACAAGCTGAACGGAAAAATCGATCTCCGGGAGAAGTCCTATTTCTGGGGGCATTCCTGGGCGATTCAGTTCAACACGACCTCCATCTATGTGCTGTCCGACGGCATTGCGGACAACAATGTATGGGAGTGCTGGTTCAATGCGAAGTTCACCGGTCCGGCCTATGTTCCGAACTCCAAAAAAGAAAATGCAATCTATGTGGACATGGTGGTTCTCACCCGTCCCGGCAGCATGAAGTAAATCCCCCCGCGGCCCCCGACATGCGGTATTTGCATGGGCAGGGGGCCTTTTTTTGCAAAAAAAAAGATTTTCCTCTGCATAATTTTCACTTTTCTCCCGAATAAGTTAATGGCGGTAATTTTTTGAGAGAGTTGCTCTGGGGGGTGGGTCTTGGGGGTTTCATAAGTCCAAGTCAGGCCTTGGTCGGATGTCCGGGGGAAAGACATCCGAATACAAAAAAGGCCTGTGAGGCCTTGGAAGACATCGGACAGGCAAGCATCATGGAAATAAAACGGGTTGCAGCACCCGCAAGTTTTCAAGATCGTCTGCGGAATGTTCTCACCGGGGGCTCGCGGAGGGGCTTAGCTTCGGGAATTGGATGAAGATCCGGTTCCCGGAGTCTTTTTTTTATGGAAAATCAAGCCAAATAAAACCTGCCGGAAACGGGTGTTTCAGAATTCCGAAAAAAGGTCAGCTTTTTAATAAATTCCCGGACATTTTCCTGAACGCGGTGGGCGAACAGCCGCACATGGAATGAAACAACCTGGTAAAATAACTGGAGTCGGCAAATCCCGAACAGGATGCAATTTCTCCCATATTCAGGTCAAGACGGGAAATCAGCAGGTTTTTCGCATTTTCAATCCGAAGTGAGTTGATGTATTTCAGGAGCGGAGTTCCCGTGCGTTTGTGAAAAAATTCACTGACGTAATTCTTGCTCAGGTTCCCGACGGAGGCAATCTTCCCGCGAGTGATTTCCGTAAGATAGTTGCGGTTGATGTAGTCGAGAATCCGGGAGAGTGTATTGAAATCGTTGTCGGAAGTGTCCAGCAGAACTTTGTTTTTCCCAGCCTCCGCGCTGATGCGGCATATTTTAGTGAGGAGCATCACCAGGATCGATTTGCTCAAAAGCCGGTATCCTTTTTCCCGCTGGTTCAGTTCCTGATAGAGCTGTGTGAAATAGGCTCCTATCATGGAATTCTGAACGGGAGAAAGTCTGATTTTGTTGTATTTGGCCTCATCGGGAGAATGGGTGAAAATACTTTTGAAGTTGTCGCATTCGCTCAACTGGCGCAGTTCTCCGGCCGTGAACAAGGAAAGCGAGAAAATGAGGTTGTACACCGTCAGCTTCGAGTAGGAGTAGAAGGAGTGGAGCGATCCCGGCTTGATGATGTACAAATCCCCCGCGATCACCGGATAGGAGAAATGATCGATCATATTCACCCCGTTCCCGTGAACGGCATAGATGACTTCGATATAGTCATGCTTGTGCTTCGGAAACGCTTTGCAGTTATCCCAGTTCTGAAGATGAATGGCGATCTTCGTATTGGAACGGTCCAGGTCTTTTAAGTGATAAGTCAGCATAATATCTTTTATTATACAGCCTGCTTTCGTTTTTTCAAAAAAAAATGATTTATTCCTCCTGGTTTTTCTCAAAAACTTTTTTTTGTCCAAGGAATTCCTCAATTTGTTATGGCGGAAATCCATTTCATAGAGTAAAATAAGGATAGAAACATCAGGAGCTTCCCAATCATGAAATGCAAAACGACCCCGTCTCAATGGAATCTGAATATTGAAACCTACAGGGACAAAGTTCTCGGATGCTGGACCGGCAAAAACATCGGAGGCACGCTCGGAGGACCGCTCGAAGGTCCGCCCGTGATCCACGATGTAACCTTCTACACACAGGAGATGAACGGGAATCCCCTTCCGAACGACGATCTGGATTTACAGCTTTCCTGGCTTCAGGCGGTGGAGGAAAACGGGGTCTACAGCATTACGCCCCGTCTGCTGGGGGAATACTGGCTGGACCATGTAACCGGCCCGTGGTGCGAATATTCCGTGTGCAAGGCGAACATCAAGCGAGGATTCTACCCGCCCGTCTCCGGGGTCCTGAACAACAATACCTGGAAATTCAGCAACGGGGCCTGGATACGGTCGGAGCTCTGGGCGTGCCTGTTCCCCGGCCAGCCGGACGAAGCCGCGTTGTTCGCCAGTTTCGACGCGTGCGCGGACCATTGCGGAGAAGGGATTTATGCGGAGATGTTCACAGCGGCCATGGAGTCCGCGGCTTTCGTGGTTTCCGATCTTCGCAAACTCATTGCTGTCGGACTTTCCAAGATTCCGGAAAACTGCCGGATCGCCCGCGCGGTGAAGCTGGTCTGCGAGCAATATGACGAGGGGCGCACCTGGCTGGAAGCACGGGAAGCCGTCGCCCTGGAATGCAAGGATCTTGGCTGGTTTCAGGCACCGGACAATATCGCGTTCACGATTCTGGGACTCCTTTATGGAGAAGGCGATTTCGGAAAGTCGCTCTGCACCGCGGTGAACTGCGGCGACGACACCGACTGCACCGGAGCCACGGCGGGATCGATCCTCGGCATCATTCTCGGACGGAAGGGACTGCCGCAGAAATGGATTGAACCCATCGGGGAAAGCATCCAGACGGTCGCCGTCAATCCGTTCCCGTTCAATCTGAAGGTGCCCAAAACATTAAGCGAACTGACGGACCGCGTCATGGCCGCCGCGTTCCGGGCAACCTTCGACAATCCGGCGCTTCTCCGTCTGACGCACGGCGAAACCACTTTCGACAGTGCTTTTCAGGAAGGCTTGAAGGATTCCGAAATGATCCGGGAACGTGTCTGGAACCGCTCTCCGTGGGAACTGGTGTTCGATCTGCCCTACGGGGAACTGGCCGTGGAATATATGGACACGGCTGAGATCGAACCCGGCCGTCCGAGCCGACTCAAAATCAGCTTCTTCAGCAAACGCTATGAATCGGATCTGGTGAATGTGACATGGCGTCTTCCCGAAGGCTGGAGCGCCCCCGGCGGAACCGGCTATTCCATCCGCAAATATTCCTCCAGCATCGAATGCGTGCTGATTCCGGGAGATTTCCCCGGACCTTGCTGCTACATCCCGCTGGAAGTTCTTCTCAACGGACGGTTCAATCCGGTCCCGCTTTCCATCCCGTTCCAGCGGAAAGGGGCGGCCTGTCATGATACAAATGAATATCCCCCGCTCCAGACCGACCGTCTGTGGCGGACAAGATTGCGGCAGCAGGAAAAAATATAAGAATCAAGAGGAGGCACATCATGAAAACCGGGAATAAAAACAGATTCCACTCCGATTTCACATTAATAGAATTGCTGGTCGTCATAGCGATCATCGCGATTCTGGCCGGCATGCTTCTGCCCGCATTGAACAAAGCGCGCGAAACCGCCCGGGGGATTCAATGCGTCAGTAATCTCCGGCAGATCGGGCTGGCCGGACATTCCTACACGTCGGACTCCGGATATTTTCATCCGGGGTATACGAACGTCGCCGGATGGTGGTATTCCGTACTCGCACAGGAAATGGGCATCAAGGGTACGGTAACCGGAACTGAGAAGAAAATAACCTGTCCGTCGCAAACCAAAAAGCCAATGGAGCATTATTATGACTACGGACCCAACTGGTGGGTGCATCCCGGCTACAACTACGCGGCAGGAACCGAAACAAAAATCATTTATCCTGCCTGGACAACTACATCCACCGGAAATTACATGCTTCTGTTCCTCCGTCCGGAACGGGTCAAATATCCGTCCAACACATTATCTTTCATCGATAATCCGTATGGCAGCGTGGGAATTTCCTACATCGTCTCGACCTCTCCGATCCCGAACGCATCTTACGGTCTGACACAGAAGGAAGCATTCCGCCATCTGGACAAACGCAATGCGCTGTTTCTTGACGGCAACGTCCGCTCCATGCGGGCGGACGCACCGGCCAAAGGCACCACCAAGGCGACCAATCCATCGGTCATGGCAGTCATTCTCGCCAACACGACCAGCAACGACTACAGAGGAATCTACTACTGATGAAAAGCAACTCAAATTTTTCCATTCAGCCGTATCACGGCGCCCCTGCCCTCTTCCGGGAAGGGGAGCCCGTCTTCCCCCTGTTTTTCTGGCAGAAAACCGTGGAGGAGACGGATGGAAAGGCCTTTCATGAGGCGGGAGTCCGGCTTTTCAGCTTCTTCTGCTCCTATCATTATGCCGCCCATCCGTACTGGGTCGGAGAAAACGAATACGATTTCGAAATGTTCGACCGGGAGATCGGACTTTTTCACTCCCGTTTTCCGGACGCCTTCTGTATTCCGCGAATCTTCGTCTGGGCGCCGGAATGGTGGCTGGCGAAACATCCTTCCGAACGCTGCGGCTTCGCGCTGGGCGACGGCGCGCTGACCGGCGTGGAAGGCGACTGGCAGGGCACAAATCATGAATCGTTCGCTTCGGAACTCTGGAAAAAAGAAATGGGAGAAGCCTTCCGGCAGGCGGTCCGGCATCTGAGAAACGCGCCGTATGCAAAGTGTATTCTGGGGATTCATGTCTGCGGAGGAATTTTCGGAGAATGGCCTTTATGGAATCCGTCGCTGGCGCCGGACACCTCCGAACCCATGCGGAAACGTTTCGGACGGGAGATTCCCCCGCCGGAAAAACGGTCCGCCGAATATCTGCGTTGTCTGAACGGCGCCACGGTGGAGGCGATCGATCATTTCTGCACCATCGTAAAAGAGGAAAGTCACTTCCTGACGGCAGTCTTTTATGGATACATCCCGGATCTGACCGGAAAGTGGTGGCGGATCGAGGGCGACCATCGCGCGCCCGAAAAGATGCACCGTCTGAAAAGCGTGGACATGGTCAGCGCACCGCATTCTTATTTGCGGCGCGCCATCGGGCAGGACGCCTATTTCCGAAACTATCCCGCGAGTCTGGCACTGCATGGAAAGTTCTTCCTCGACGAGGGAGACGACCGCACGCACTGCGATCCCTGCCATGGAAAAGACACTCCGGGAACGCCGTCCACACTCTGGGAATCCGTCCAGATTCTCCGCCGGGAATTCGGCAATATGCTCACGCATAACATCGGACTGTGGTACATGGATCTCAACGGCGGCAATTTCCGGGACGAATCCCTGATGTCCGCCATCCGGGAACTGGTCCCGTGGGGAGAACGCTCCATGAAACTTTCCCGCCGCCGGAACGCGGAAGTGGCGGTTGCGGCGTCCGTCGCGGGAGAACTCGGTCTGCCGCAGCGCCGGTCGCCGGGCAACCTCCATTTCGAAGCGCTGTTCGACACGCAGCTCAAAGAACTTTGCACCGGCGGCGCGCCGTTCGATTTTTACGTTTCCGCCGATCTGGACGCAGAGATCATGAAGCAATACAAGCTGATCCTGCTTCCGGATGCTTCCTCCCTCACCGGAGAAGAAAAACGGTCACTGGAGGAACTCCGCGAGAAAACCGTTGTCCGCGAAATCGGCGACAGTGTCCTTCCGGCGGAGGAATTGCGCACTCTTTACCGGTCCGCGAAAGTGCATGTCTATTCGGAAAGCGATGACGTTTTTTCCGTTTCCGAAAGCGCAATGATGCTTCATGCTTCCCGGGAAGGAGAAAAGATCCTATCCCTCCCGGAAGAAAGATACGTTACGGAAATTCCATCCGGAAAAGAACTCGGAAACACCCGGGAAATCCGAGTATTCCTGCGGATGGGAGAAACGGCCCTGTATTTACTGGAACCCAAGAAACAGAAGGAAATCCAATGAAAAAAAAGACTTTTTTTGCCCTGAGCGCGGCGATCTGGACCGCGGCCCTCGGCGCTTCCGAGGTTTATCCCATTTCTTCCGAAGCGAAGGACTGGAGCAACTTCCGCTTTTTCTCCCAGCCGAACGAAAATGCGGTTGTATCGAACCTGGAGGAAAATGGAAAGAAGGTCCTGCGGGTGACGTTCACTAAAAAGCCAGGAATCAAGGATGTTTCCGCTTCCGCCTACAGAAAATTCACCCCGCCGCTCGACACGGGAAAATACACCAACTTCCGCTTCAAGGTCCGTTTTTCGGAAGAGGTCTCCTCCGCAAGCGTCACTTTTTATTATAAAGGCTGGGAAAAAGAGGGCTGGAAAAAGATGCAGTCCGTCTCCCTCGGAGACAGTGTTCGCTCCAAAATTCTTCCGAAGGGACAGTGGCTCGACATTGATGTTTCCCTGAAATACAAAGAACTGGAAATGCTGTTCCTCGGCCTTCTGATCCGCGATTTCAAAGAAGGAGAAAAAGTGATGGCGGATTTTCAGTTCATGGAATTCTACACGCCGGAAATCGACGCCTCCCTCGCCGCGAAACGCGCCGAATGGCAGAACTTCGTGAAGAACTTCAAGGCGGATTATTCCGACGGGAAAGACCTCATGGAACCGTCGAAAACCAACCGTTTCGCCACGCCGGTTTGTATTGTCAAGGACGGCAAGCCGATGGCGGAAATATGGTATGATAAAAGCTACAACGGCGAACCGGTCGAAACGGCGGCAAAAGAACTGCAATACCACGTCAAACTCATGACGGGAGCGGAACTTCCGATCAATCAGAGTCTGCGGAAACCCGGAATCACGAAAATCGTGCTGGGACGCAACAATAAAACCATCTGGCGTCCGTTCCTTTTCGGGAAGGAGCTGGACCAGCTCTTCGGATCGGACGGCTTTCTGATCCGGAAAATCGGGGATGAACTGTTCGTCCTCGGACAGAACGACAAGGGGACGCTGAACGGCGTGTACACCCTCATTGAAAACAATACCGACCTGATCTGGGCGCGTCCCAACAGGCAGCATGGAACCGTCTGCTCGACCGGGCTGAAAGACCTCGACTTCGTCTGGGGCGACCAAGTCTTGGACAAACCCGCTTCCAAAATCCGCGGCTACATGACCTTTGCGCCGCTGGACTGGATCGCCCGGTCCCGCTGCAACTCCATGACCGGAGGCGGCGGAGAAAACTACTGGAGTTTCGCAAGCGCGAAGAAATACGGTCCGGCACGGTTCTATGCACGCGGCGGACACAATGTAGGAGAGTTTGTCAACGTCAAAAATCCGGAAGGCGACGATCCGTCCTTTTACGGATTGGTCAACGGACAGCGGAAACGCGGAAACCATGTCTGTTTCTCCAATCCGAAAATGCGGGAATATTACATCAATACATTCTTGAACATTTACAAAAGGCTTCCCTCCGATATTTCCGGCGCCAACCTCTGGCTGGATGACACCTGGGACTGGTGCGAATGTCCCGGATGCAACGCCCCGGTCAAACTTCCCGACGGCACCGTCGTCGAGCGCAAGGACCCGGCCTATACTTCCACAGTCGCCTTCCTTTTCTTCAATCAGATCGCGGAGGCTTATGTGAAGGAGTTTCCGGGAAAACGCATCCGGGTCGGCGCCTACTGGCAGACCGCGGAACCTCCGAAATGCGAGTTGCATCCGGCGATCGTCCCCATGTTCTGCCCTTACGTCCGGACCAACGACAAGGCGCCGGTCTATTCCCCGGAAAACATCGTCTGGCTGGACCGTCTTCAGCGCTGGGCCAAAAAAGCCGGGACCATTGAAATCTACGGCTATAATGCGCTCGGCTACAATTTCCCGCGTCCGCTGGCACACACCCACAAGCGCGACTTCAAGGAATACTACCAATATGTCATCGGAATTTCCGCCGAGGGAACCACGATGTGCTGGGGCGATGATCCGACCCCGACAAACAACATGAATACATGGGACTATTCCGCCATCGAATTCTGGGTGATGAACCGTCTTTACTGGAACCCGGATCAGGATGTGGAAAAGCTCTATAAGCAGTTCTGTTACAGGGCGTTCCGGGAGGCGGCCGTGCCCATGGAAAAATTCTACGGGACAATCCGGGAGGAATTCCTTCACAGTCCACTGGCCACCACCATCGGCGAATTCGGGACTACCGCCACCAATGACTATATCATTCTGACGGGAAAAGAAAATGAGTTGCGCGCCTGTCTAAAAGAGGCTGAAAAACTGGCGGTTCATCCGAATTCAAAGTGGATGATCTCCCGAATCCGCGACCGGTTTGAATTTTACATCGACAAAGTCAAGAGTGCCAAAACGCCGTCCATCACACTGCCGCTGATCCGTCCGGACAAACCGGTGACCTTTGACAGTCCGGTCTGGGACGGCGCGGCCAAACTGGAAAACCTGACGGACTACGAAAATCCCAAAAAGCCCGCCGGAAACAAGACTCAAATCGCTATGTTCCACGACGCAAAAAACCTTTATTTCCGCATCCGATGCTTCGAACCGGATCTGAAATCAATGGCACTGACGAAGAATTCCGACGGGAAAGAGTTCATGGGCGGAACTCATGTGGAAATTTTCCTTGCCGATGCGAAAACTCCCGGCGAATACTACCTCTTCGGAATCTGCCCGGACGGGAACAGCGCCGACTATAAAGGATATGACATCAAATGGAACAGCCATTGGAAACATGAAGCCCGGATGTTCGACAAAGGCTATGAAGTGCTGGCCGTCATTCCAATGAAAGATATCAACGCAAACCTGAATGAAATTTCCCAGCTCCGGGGAACCATTGCCCGGGAAGTATACGGCAAAACCAAGGCGGACACCGAATACAGCACATGGAACGGCGGAAAACACCATCAGACCAACACCTTCGGCACATTCCAGCTGATGAAATAAAGGAATCATCCCGCAGGAGCCCTCCCTGCCGAATTCAGAGAGATATGGAATCCCTGTCTCTCTGAATTTATTTTAAACGGCTCTGTTCAAAGAGAAAAGGGTCAAGGACAATCCAGGGAATATTTTATCCCCTTCTGAACAAGAAGTTGATAGAAGTAATCGACACAGGAGGTCCTTGGACGGAGTGAATGGAATTTCCGCAGAACCATCAATGCTTCATCATACTTTCCAAGATTGTAATATGCCTGAAACAACGGGGCGTAAACAGCGATGTTGTTCGGAGTCAGGTCACGCGCTTTGAGGGCAAAGAAAAGGGCATTTTCATTATCTCCCTTTCCGGCAAGGTAATTGGAAAGAACAAGAAGGCCGTAGGCAGCAACAAATTTATTGTATCCGGAATAGTCCAGCGCCTTCAGTCTGGAAAGGATTTCTTTCGCCAGCTTGTGATCCTGTTTCTCTCTGGCAAAAATATAATAATGATACATCATGAAAAGAGAATTCGAAATTTTCGGATTCAGCGTGATGAAACGGCGAATAATGGACATCTGCCGTTCAGTGGTGTCAAAAATGCTCATGCCGGTAATCAGCGGCACCAGAAAAATCGAATTGTCCTCCCCCTTGAAATACTGGAGCCATTCCGCATAATCCTTCACTTGTTCATAGAGAAATTTATTGTCAGGAGTTTTCAGGAAAGCGGGATCGCTTTTTTTGATCTGGACAAGCTGCCTGTCAATCTCCTCCAGAGTCATCGAATTGATGTTGTTGTAAGTGAATCCCAGCAGACGCCCGGACTCCTCGTCGGAAAGGGGTTCCTCGAAATGAGAGTCCCAGACGAAATAAAAATTCAGGGAAAGAGAAAGTCCAAGAAGAACCAGCAGGATGATAATTCCCCTCTTCCGGATGGCTTTCCAGGCAACATCGAGAGCAGATGGCTTCTTGAGCTTTTGAATATCCTGACGGATTTCCTGAACACTCTTGTAACGGGCGGCGGGATCCTTTTCGCAACATTTCAAGGCGACTTCATTCAGATGCGCCCATTGTTCGATCTCGAGACCGTCAGGAATTCCCGGGAAATCCGTTGCGTCTTCACGCGTAAAAAGACAATAGATGATCTTTCCGATCGCATAGATATCCGCCTCGGTGCCGGTGGCGTCCCATGGGGGATGGAAGCCGCTGGTTCCCGAATGGTGCGTTTCGCGGGAGGAGGCGATCAGGCCGGGATCGGCGACCTTCAGTATTTTCTTCACAAAAAGGATATTTTCCGGTTTCAGGTCGTGATGCGCGATATGATGGGAGTGAAGCTGTTCGATTCCGTCAAGGATGGCCTCCACATAACTGGTGACCTCGCCCGGGGGACAGATGGAATTCTGGATGCGCCAGGCCAGGGTGTCCGGTTCGTATTTGTTGTCGAACTGTCCCACATTGTCGGCCAGTTCCGTGACATAATACAGGTATTTGGAAGTTTTGCCGATGTAAAGGATTTCAAGCAGATTCGCATGCTGGTTGGCGACATTGCGATAGAGTGCAATGGCCTTGCTTTCGGCCTCGATACGGTGCACGGTCTCCTCGTTGACCTTATCCATGATCCGGATGGCGCGCTTGATTCCGTCATCGTCGATTCCGAGCCAGACCTCACTGCTCCCGCCCCGTCCGCAGAGCTCCACGATGGTGAAGTTCGGAATTTTCGGCTTGACGGCACTCATATATCCAGCTTTTCGGCAATCTGCTTGAGCTTCTCCTCAGTCCGGTTCCGGATGGAATAAATCGTGGCTTCGGGGAGCTTGAAGAATTTTGCGACATCATGGACTTTCCGGTTCTGGATATCCAACAGCTGAAAAATCTGGAAATGCTTGGCGCTGACCTCTTCCTTGAGCTTTTCCACGCTGCTTCTCCGGATATGTTCTTCCCACTCCGATTGGAAAAGGTCATCCAGAGCGGACTCGGCTTTTTCCATTTTCTGAAAGCATTCCTGTTTGTAAATGTCGCGAAGCATGTCGTAGGCGCGTGCGCGGATAATATGGCGCAGGTAATCCCGGAAACGGCCCCGGTTCGGATCGTATTGAAAACTCTGGACCTGTTCCACAAGAGAAAGCATCACATTCTGGACGAGATCGTCCAGGTGTTCGTTCCGGAGGCCGCAGTCCTTGCCGTGTAGGCGGATCAGCGGGGAATATACGGCAAAAAAACGCTCCCATGCCTTATTGTCATTGTCCTTGATTCCCTCCAATACGCTGAAACGTGTCGTAAAACTCATAAGATTCTGGCCTTTCCCGGAACGACATTTCAGTTATCCATATCATCAGCATTAATATAAGTACAAAGGCCGTCTTTGTCAAGGAACACAACGAAAAAATATTCGAAACTTGTTTATTTCAGTAAAAGGGAAAATACAGTAAAAAAAGGAGAAGGGGAAAATTCAGAGCAGTTTTTTCAGGGAATCATTTCCGCACGAATTAATTCCGATCGCCTCCATTTCCACCAGCCAGGCGGTACGGCAGACCGGAGCGCGGAGGATCACAAGCGGAAGTGCCGCCGGAAGCCGTTGCGCAAATTCCCCCCGGACGGCTTCCGCATCCGCGGAGTCCCGGAGATAAACGGTGGCGCATTTCAGATCGCAGATACTGCCGCCCGAACTGTGCAGCAGCGCCTCCACGTTGTCCAGCATGCGGACCGTCTGCAAACGGACATCCCCCGGATGAACCACCTTTCCATGTTTGTCGATGCTCGCGGTCCCGGAGATGTAATAGTGCGACCGGTCCCCGAAGACGAGCCGGGTTCCACGCTCGAAACTTACCCCGTATAGAGCGGTCGGCGAAAGCATTTCCGGAGCGGAAAGATAAATCTGCTGCCCGGGCTCCAGTCCGATGAAACTCAGAGAATCCATGGTGACAAGACGCGACGGCACTTCGGCTTGTCCTTCGATTCCCGTGCTGGCTATGAAATGGGTGTCCCTTGTGAGTCCGATCTTCGTAAAATATTCATTCCGGGCCCGGACCAGACCGGCATAGTTATTGTCCACATCGCGGCAGTAAAGCCATGTGCGGATGGCATTGTCCGCCACGCTGCCGGAGTGTCCGGCAAGGATTTTTTCCAGAGAAAGAAACTCGTCCGCCGTCTGGGAAAAACTGTCCTTCGCCTCCGGGTTTTCCCCTTCAGACAGAACGGCCTCGTAGTTGCGGAAACGAAAGCAGAAGGAATGGTTGGACAAAGCAGTCTTTTCCATCGGATTGACATGCCATGCCTCCAGAGCCAGCCGCGCCCCTTCCGCGGGGGGCTGTCCGACAATCGAAATAAAAGAGTGGCGACCGGCAAGCATCCCCCGGAGGACCGGCGCCTGATTTGAAACATCACTCAGATGGAACCGGAGAAGGAATTCTGTCCGGACCGAACACCCGAATTCCGCGGTCTGATGATCATATTCCGAAAGCAGGGACTCCGCTTCTGCCGCAAAACTGTATCCGGGATGCGAAACGGCGCTGAAGAAGTGCTCGCTGCAGCCGTTTTCGGCCTCGAACAAACTGTGTAAAACCATTCCCTACTTACCTCCGATGTCAAGTTGAACAGCCGGCAATGCGATTTCCGATTTTCTGCTGGAAACTTTACCTTCCTTGTTCGGAGGCGCATTGTAAGAAAGTCCGACTGTCACGATCTGGTTGAATTTCTGTTCTTTGATATTTCCGTCCGCCTGAAGAGTCAATGTGATTTCCGCGGTCCCCTTTTCTTTTTCCGCCGTTTCCACTTTCGCAAGCGTCAGGCCTTTGACCTCGTTCCTGAGTTTGAACTCATATTCGGCGCCTTTCGGAAGCTCTTTCCGGAGAATCTTCAGCTGAAGCGTTCCGCCGGGAGACAGTTTCCAGCAGAGCTGCCTTGGATTCGCCCAGGAAAAAAGATTGGATCCGAACTGGCTCCACCTCTTCAGGAGGTAGAGGTTCTCGGACGGCATCAGATGCGTATAGGCAAACGCCTGAGTCACTTCGTCGGCGGGAATCACTTTCCTGCGGACTTTTCCGGACACCGCCGTAATTTCCGCGGGAACAATGCCCCGGTTCCGGTCCTGCGCACAACTCATGGTGACAAATGCGCGTGTGCAACCGGCCGGAATCACGGGATTTCCGACAAAATAAAACCGGTTGGTGGCCTTCAAATCCAACCGGATTTCGTCGTTGAATCCTTCCAGAGGCTCCACTATCACTTCAACAGGAGTCACGCCGAAAATTTCAACGGACAGCGAAGACGGAACGCAATAAATATTGAAATCGGGCCGTTCATGGTCGATCCGGAGATAATATCCGTAGTCCTTTCCGCCCTTCCCGGTATTGTCGGTAACGCGGAAGGTATATTCTCCATTCTCTGGAGCCGTGAAACTGAGGAAAGAATCGGTATGCTGGAGAAGCGTTCCGACCTTGATGCGCGGAAAATCATCGTTGACGGCGATCTGCTTTCCATCCGGTCCCGAAACGGTCAGATACGAATCCAGGGGAGACAGCAGGCGCCGCGCAAAAACTTCACCGACGATTTTCTCTCCCTTGACAGCCTTTATCCTGAAAAGTTCGGAAGCACCCGGTTCCGCAATCCGCCCCTTGAGAAGCACGGGAAAAGAGGTCTCCCGGGAAACGGGAAGTTTTTCGGACTCCGTCAGCGGCAATCCCATGGGAGGGGGATTCAGGAGTTTATACTGGGAAGCTTCTCCCTCGGTCACGGAAATGCGGTAGACGAAGTCGGCGCGCCCGCGATAAATAGCGTCCCGAACCAGAAGACGATATTCTCCGTCCTCCGGAATCACACAGGAGAGGACGGGGTCCGGATCGAAGTAGTTGTCATCGGCATAACCGATCCGTTTTCCCTTGGCGTTCAGCACCTCCAGGGAGCATTGGAAATACCCGGGCACGCAATCTCCCATGAAAGGGACCAGAGAGCGGGCTTCCGTCTGGAAAATCAGTTTTTGCCCCTTCTTCGCTGAAAAACACCAGGTGTCCGTTTCTTTCGGCAGTATCTGTCCGTTGAGAACGGAGGGGATCCGGAAACGTATTACCTCCTGATTTTTCGGTGGAATTGCCATATAGGGTTCTTTTTCTTCCGGAATGGTTCCCACATAAAACGGCAGGGGATTGCTCAGCTTCGTGTTGCCGAGCAGACGGAACTCACGGCATCCGGGAGGGGCGTCCGGAGCTATCTTGATTTTCAGAATGGCCAGACTGTTGATCGCAGGACTCATCTGAAGGGAGTTCCGCGGAACGAAAATGCTTTCCGTAAGGATGTGAAGTTCAAGAGGAGTCAGCGTGTCAATCTTGTCAAAATACGGATGCTTCCGCCAATCCTTGAGCTCTTCAGGATCGGACGGCTTCAGGGGAACCCCCTTCTTCCCTTTCGCCACATCCCGCATCCAGTCGACAAGGAAGGTCCTCTGTTTTCCGCCCACCGGAGGAATTCCGGGAACCAGCGTCACCGATTCCACCGTCACTCCTTTTCCGGTGACGATCCCCTCCCTGATCCCCCAGAGCTGCTGTCCTCCCAGAAGCACTTCAACCGTCTCCCCCGCCTTCCCGCCGGAGGGGATCAGGTATCCGATATGCTGTGCGGACAATGCGGACGCCGCAAACAGAATACTCCAGATCAACGCGGTTTTCATGGCTTGAACTCCGGGGTTTTATACAGTTCACTGATCTTGTTTTTCCCTCCGTCAGGCGGGAGGATTGTCAGGTCCATTCCCCGTGGATTCGGAAGTTTTCCGGAGGGATCGATCCCGGCAAGTTCATAGATGCTCCAGAGCAGATCCACCGGATACACCGGGCGCTTGACCGGATTCTCTCCGCGCGCGTCCGATTCCCCCAGAACCCTTCCTCCGGCAAAACCGCCCCCGGCCACCACCGTGCAGAAACATTTTCCGTAATGGTTCCGTCCGCCGTTCCAGGGTTCCTGCCAGTCGATCTTCGGGGTGCGGCCGAATTCGCCGCTCCACCATACCAGCGTGGTATCCAGCAGTTTCTTCTCGCTGAGATCCTCCAGAAGCGCGGCAAAGCCCTGATCCATCTCGGCGGTGCGCTGTTTCATCGTCTCGAAGTGCCTCTTGTGGGAATCCCACCCGGAAGCATTGATGGTAATGTATGGAATCCCCGCCTGAACCAGGCGGCGGGCCGCCAGCAGAGCCTGCCCGAAGGAATTGCGGCCGTATTTGTCCCGCATTTCAGGAGACTCGAGGGAAAGGTCGAACGCTTTCGCGGCATCTCCCTGAAGGATGGCTTCCGCGTCTTTACCCGCTTTGTCGAAGGCCTTCAGTCCGGAATTGTCCGACAGATAGGCCCCGAAGGTGTCCAGCGTGCCCGCCAGCCTCCTCCGGGCGTCGATCTGGTCCTGCGTCACGTTGCCCGGAGGAACGAAACCGTCCACGATGAACTTGGGCGCGTTCGGGTTGCCGCCGGTAGCAAGCGGACGGTAACGCTCACTGAGAAATCCGTTCTCCGAAAAGCGGCCTTTATTGACGGGGATGGCGATATAGGGCGGCAGTTTGCCATGATAGTCTTTGCTTTTCAGCATGGCGATCACGGCTCCGATGGCGGGATAGGTAAGGCCGCTGCCGGGCATGCGGCCTGTCTGCATGAGGTAGGTGGCGATCTCATGCCCGTTGATCCCGTGGGTCATGCTCCGGATGATGGAATACTTGTCCGCCTGCTGTGCAAGCTTCGGGAGGAATTCGCTGATGCGGATGCCCGGCACATTGGTCGGGATGTCCTTGTATCCTCCATTGTAGTCCCGGCCCGCGTCCGGCTTCGGATCGAACGTATCCAGATGGGACGGTCCGCCCCATACCCATATCTCGATTACGGACTTTGCACAGGGGACCTTCTCATTTTCAGCAGAGTAAGCGGGTTGAAGGGTCGGAAGAAGAAGCAGAATCAACAAATTTTTCCACATGTGTCCAGTCTCCCGTTTCAATGGTAATACAGAAATTCTTTGGAATTGACAAGAACCCAGAGGACATCCGACCATATCCGCCCCTTGTCTTTTTTCGGAAGGTTGTCCTGATACTTCTGAATCGACTTGACCTCATCCTCCGTGGGATAGCGCGAAAGAACCGTCAGATAAACGGCTTCGGCGCAGGGTTTCAGTCTCCATTTGTTTTCCTGGGCAATGCGCGAAGCAACTCTGTTCAGCCGGTCATAGAGAGCACCCGAATTCATGAGAAACAGTCGCTGTGAATCGCTGATGCCGCTGTTGCGTTCCGAAAGCAACCCCGAATCCCGGGGCGGACGTCCGAAAAGCTCCAGCGTTGCGCTGGAAATGCTGCCGTCCTCGATCTGAACAGCGCGTGTGCCGGACGGAAGAAACGTGAACGGTTCCGGAATCACGCTCGAATAGCTGCCGTAAAATCCGGTCAGGGATCCCAATGCGTCGGAAACCACTTCCGATTCCATACGGCGCACCGGATAGACGGCGAAATATTTTTCGGTCAGTTCCTGGTGTTCCGGCACAGCCATCGACGATGCCTGAAATGCGGCCGAATTCATGATCAGCCGGAAGAGTTTCCTCATGCTGTAGTTGGACTTTCGAAACTCATTCGTCAGATATTCGAGCAATTCAGGGTTCACTTCGTTTTCCGGCGGACGGCTCAAGCCGATCCAGTGTTTGAACTGAGTCCAGGATCCCGATTCCGGAGTAATGTCGTCGGCGGGTTCGATCAGACCGCGGCCGAAAAACCAGTACCATGCGCGATTGACGAACGCCCGGGCAAAATAAGGGTTGTCCTCCGCCAGCAGGGCATCCGCGAACACCTTTCGGGGATCGGTCTTCGGCGAGCGGATCGTGAAACCCGGACCGCCGGGCATGGAGGCTTCCACAACCGATTCCTCCGGATTCGTATAGACAATTTCCTCTTTCCACTCCTCCGTTTTCTTACACTGGATGCGGGAGAAGAAGGCGGCGAATTCCTTCTGCTCTTCTTCCGTGAGTTTTTCCGTGCGGAGCCCCATGAAAGTCAGGGCGGTCACCTTGGCAAGGCCCTCCGGAGTGCGGTCGGCGGAAGCCCGGAAGAAGTTGGCGTACGGAACACGGAAATTGCTTCCGGAAGCCGTCAGCATCTCGCGCGCGATTTCCGAATACGGGCGGTCGTTATAAATATCGGTGCGGAGTTTCTGGCAGTAGGCCTGAACCGCGTTCGGCCAGAGATTGATCGGGAATTCCGACTTGATCCGGAGCATGTCCGCGAAACGCATCGTCATCATGTCGGCATGCTCCGGAGAATCCAGCAGACGGTCGATCAGCTTCTCCCGCTTGTCCGGAGACATGTCTTTCAAAAATTCGCGGACGTCCCTTGCTGTCGGAAGGCGGCCCGTCGCGGTCAGATATGCACGGCGGATGAAAACGGCATCCGAGGCACGGGGAATCTTCGGCAGTCCCGAATCACTCCAATGTTCATAAAGAATGGTATCCTCTCCGGATAACTTCCGGTCCTGTGCGGAGGGTCCTTTCGGCAGCGGCTGGTCGTATGGTTCCACAGCGGACACCTGACAAAACAGAAACAGAATTCCGAACAGAAGAAACACTCGATTCCACATAATAAATATCTCCTGTTTTGCAGTTCTTCCTGTGAATATAAGCGGTTGACATATACTTGTCAAGATTGACAAACACGAAAAAAAACTCCTTTTTTTATAATTAAGGCTGTTTTCACACAATAAAAGACGTTGTCTCAAATAAGTGACAATAAGATTCCCGAAAATTAAAGAGGAACATCCGCAGCCGACAGAGGGAACGCCCGGCCGCGGGGACAATTTTTATTTCCTGAGTTGTTTTTTCGACACCTTCGGATTATATTGAATGGGTTCTGCACAAAACAACAGCAGAAAAAACCATTGCGGCGGAAAGAGGCCGGTTATGAAAATCTTACTTATTGAAGACGATCGGAAAATTGCGGAATTCATCCTGAAGGGACTGGAGGAGGTAGGCTATACCACCACCCATGTCTCGGACGGTCAGGCGGCGCTTTCCAAACTGAGAACGGAAGTGTTCGACCTCGCCATCATAGACCTGATGCTTCCCCTCGTGGACGGCTTCACCGTCATCGAAAAAATGCGGTCGTCGAAGATCATGATTCCGGTCATCATCCTGAGTGCGAAAAGCTCGACGGACGACAAGGTCCGGGGACTCCACGCGGGCGGAGACGCCTATCTTACGAAGCCGTTCTCGTTCACGGAGCTTCTCGCCAACATCCAGGCGCAGCTCCGCCGCTCCTCGATCTCTTCGGAACCCACATCGATCACCGCCGGCGACCTCACGATGGATCTTCTCCGCCACAAAGTGACCCGCGGCGGCAAGGTGATCGATCTCCAGCCGCGCGAATACCAGCTTCTCGAATATCTGCTCCGGAACAAAACCCGGGTCGTAACTAAAACCATGATCATGGAACATGTCTGGGAATACAATTTCGACCCGCACACAAACATCGTCGAGGTAAGAATCCACAACCTCCGGGAAAAGATCGACAAAGGCTTCGAACGGGAACTGATCCATACCGTCCGCGGAGTGGGTTATGTCGTTGAATAGTCATTTTTTTCACCCCTCCCTGAAGTCGAAAGTCGCCCTCAGCTACCTGCTCCTCTTCTTTCTTTCGTCCTGCTTCCTTTTTGCCGCCGTCATCCTTCTGGTCTGGGGGCTTTTTGTAAAAACAAACGACAAAACCATGCTCCAGATGGGCGCCGACATTCAGAAGGAATACCTGATCGGACGCCGGTTCGACCGGCATGGAGAACTGATTCCCGCCAGTGAATGCGATCCGGGATACCTCAATCAGATCAAAACAAAGTCTCCCGGAATCGAGATCATCTATATCTTCCGGATGAATCTCCGCAAAAGCTACTATACGGTTTTCGCCTGTCACAACAACGCCTTTTACGAGATGCGCATCGAACCCGACGGCAGTTTGTTCAGCCGGAAGGTTCCCGTCGAATCCAACCTGCCGAGATTCCGCCAGTATCTGAACCAGAAAGCCGCCGAGGCCGGCACGATCAACCTCTACTTCAACCTGATCGCGCCCGACGGCAAATCCCTGATTTCAACGGATCTGCCGCCCTCTCTGAAAACCGTCCAGGAAAAAAGATTTCTGGCTCCGGCCGAGGGAAACGAAACGACCTCATTTCTTGACATTAAAACAGAAGGCGCTTTTTTCCGGGTAATGAATCTGAAGTTACCCGACGGAAACCGGCTGGTGATCGGACAGAACATCAACACGGCACGGGAACGGTTTCGTGTGATCTCCACTTGGTTCTTCACCATCCTTCTCTTTTTCGGAGTGATGGGCGGGATCATCGGCTGGTTCATCGCACGGCATTTCATCCGCGGAATCGAAAGGGTCACCCGGGCCGTGGACATGACCTGCAACGGAGACTATTCCCAGCGGGTCGAATCCCTCGAGGAGGACGCTGAAATCAAGCACCTGATGATCCGCTTCAACGAACTCAACGAGAGAACCTCTACCCTGATGTATGAACTCAGGACGATTTCCGACAACGTGGCTCACGATCTCCGCACCCCCCTCACCCGGATGATGGGCACTCTCGAAATCGCCCTCAGCAACCGGGAGCAGAACGTGGATGCCCTTGTCGACGCCTGCGTTTCCGTTTCAGATGAATGTTACCGGATGAAGGAACTCATCAATACCATTCTCGAAATCTCCCGCACAAACGCGTTTCCGGACTCCCTGAACAAAACGGAATTCGACCTGAACGAACTCCTGTCCGAAGCTCACGAACTGATGCTCCCCTTCGCGGAAAAGAAAAACCTCGAGTTCAAAATCAAGTTGCCGGAAGTCCGTTTCAAAATCGTGGCAGACAAGATGAAAACCCAGCGGACCGTCTCCAATCTTCTGGACAACGCTTTCAAATTCACACCGGATTCGGGCCGGGTCGAACTGCTCCTCGAAGACACCGGCAACTCGCTTCATATCATTGTACGCGATTCCGGCTGCGGCATCTCCTTCGATAACCAGCAGCATGTGTTCGAACGTTTCTTCCGCGCCGACTCCAGCCGCAATCATTCCGGCAACGGCCTCGGACTTTCCTTCGTCAAATCCGTGACCCGGGCCCACCACTGGCAGATTTCGCTGGAAAGCTGCCCCGGTCACGGGACAACCTTCATCCTTCAGATTCCAAAACAGGCTTCCGGCACTTTGCAAGCCTGATTTCCTCAAAAAAAGCTGATTTTTATCCGTATTTCCCATTTCGGGAAGCAATTATTACAAAAAAATAATCTTGCCACATACTGTCCCGTAATTTCCCCGGTATAAATTAAATGCCCAGTTAAATCACAATAAATTTCTTAAGCACTTAAAACGAGGCTTTTCTTATGATGATCGAAAAAACAGGAAGAAATTTTTATCTGGGATCCATTGCACTCTGGAGCGTATTGATCGCTGTGCTGCTTTCCGCCCCCTACATCTATTTCATCGTGGAGCCGAACCTCTCCATTTACGGAAGCTCGACTTCCTGGTTCCTGATCCTGCCGGGAATCGTCTTCACCGTGATGGGGCTCTTCTATCTGCTGTTCTCCGCCATTCTGGCCTACATCTACAAACCCTATCCGAAACAGAACCTGGAAGACCGTCCCGGCTGCACGGTGATCGTGCCCGCCTACAATGAAGGCAGACATGTCGCGGAAACGCTTTACAGCCTTCTGGAATGCGACTATCCGGCGGACAAGCTGGAAATCATCGCCATCAACGACGGTTCCAAGGATGACACCTGGAACTGGATTCTCGAAGCCGCACAGAACGCCAAAGGACGCATCACTCCCATCAACCTGGCGAAGAACGGCGGCAAAAAACACGCTCTCTATTGCGGAATCCTGGCGGCCAAACATGAAATCATCGTGACGGTCGACAGCGATTCCATCGTGGAGAGCGACGCGATCGCAAATCTGGTCGCTCCCTTCCAGGATCCCGAGGTCGGCGGCGTCGCCGGCAACATCCGCATCAAGAACCTCCGCGCGGGAGCCATCCCGGTCATGATGGATATCGGCTTCATGTTCGGGTTCGAAATCATCCGCAGCGCCCACAGCCTCATCGGCTCGGTCATGTGCACCCCCGGCGCCCTGAGCGCCTACCGCCGCACCACGATTCTCCCGCACCTCGACGAATGGCTGGACCAGACCTTCATGGGCGTCCCCGCCACCATCGGCGAAGACCGTGCCATTTCCAGCATCATTCTGCGGAACGGACACAAGGTTCTGTTCCAGAGCAACGCGATCGCCTACACCTGCGTGCCGTCCGACTATCCCAAGTTCTGCAATATGCTCCTCCGCTGGACCCGCAGCGACATCCGCGAAAACTGGGTGATGTTCAAATACGCCTTCGGCAGTTTAGAGCTCCCGAGCTTCTGCCGGATCGGACTTCAAATCAACCTCATGGCGCAGATCCTGAATATCATGATGCCGATGTTCTACTTCCCTTCCATGATCTACTTCCTGATCGTCTATCCGCAGTGCTTCGGCGGCATCCTTTACATCAACATTGTCATGGGGCTGATCTGCGGAGCCATTCCCGCCATGATTTATGCAAAGCGCTATTCCATGACGGATTCCATCTGGGCTTTCGTGTTTTCCATCTACAACATGTTCGCTCTGTCGTGGATCAACGTCTATTCCATCTTCACGGTCCGCAACTCCAAGTGGCTCACGCGTGAATTGCCCGGACGGAAAAACAGCGTCATCATTCCGACGCCGACAACCTGACAGGGCCTTCCTTTCCACTGCAAGAAACATTATCCGATGCCGGGCTTTTCCGCCCCCGATTGTGACGGAAATCCCGGCATTGCGGCTTTAACAAAAAGAGGTTACAACATGTATTCATTCTCCATCTTTCTGTCCCACCCTTGGTTCGGACAGGAAGGAAGTGTCGAGCATTCCGTCAGTCTTGCCTTTCTCGCCTCCGTGGTCCATCAGAGAAGAAGACAGAGAAACGAGGAAAGAACGGAATGCGCTTCCGTTCCGCTTTACCAGGCGCTGACTCTTCCGTATCTGTAACAGAAGTCCCGAACGGGACATTGAAAAAGCCGTGCTTCCTTTCAGGGAAACACGGCTTTCTTTTTGTTGCAATTTTCCGCGGCGGTGAAACCGCGGAGCGCTGGAAGAAACAGCGTTTATTCCTTGCTGCCTTCTTCCTTCTTGCCCTCTTCCTTATCGAGGTCTTCGAGAGCGGCCTTGCGGCTCAGGCGGATCTTGCCGGTGCGGTCGATGTCGATCACCTTGACGGTGACGTAATCGCCTTCCTTGCAGATGTCGCTGACTTCGCGGACGCGGTAGTTGGCCATCTCGGAGATGTGGAGGAGGCCGTCCTGTCCGGGGAGGATTTCGACGAATGCGCCGAAGTCGCGGACGGTCTTGACCAGACCGCGGTAGATTTTGCCGATCTCCGCCTCTGAAGTGCAGGCCTCGACTCTGCGCTTGACTTCTTCGAGAACCGCCATGTTCTTCGCAAGGATGGTCACGGAGCCGTCGTCCTCGATGTTGACCTGGGCGCCGGTGGATTCCGTGATTTCCTTGATGTTCTTGCCGCCGGTTCCGATCAGAGCGCCGATCTTGTCCGGATTGATCATGATCTTGGTGATCTGCGGAGCGTTCGGGCTGAGCTGGGCACGCGGAGCGGGCAGACATCCGGTGATGACGTCAAGAATTTTGGCGCGGGCGCACTTGTTCTGTTCCATGGCGCGGGCGAGAAGATCGATCGAAACGCCGGGAAGCTTGAGGTCGAGCTGGAAGCCGGTGATGCCGGCGGCGGTTCCGCAGACCTTGAAGTCCATGTCGCCGTAATGGTCCTCTGCGCCGATGATGTCGGTCAGGATCAGTTCCTTGCCGGAGCCGTCAGTCACGAGGCCGCAGGAGATGCCCACGACCGGCGCCTTGATCGGAACACCCGCATCCATGAGGGCGAGGGTGCCGCCGCAAACGCTCGCCATGGAGGTCGAACCGTTGGAGGACATGATCTCGGAGACGCAGCGGATCGTGTAGGGGAAATCCTCGGGAATGACCTGAGCGAGGGAACGTTCGGCCAGATTGCCGTGTCCGATTTCGCGGCGTCCGGGACCGGAAATGCGTCCGACTTCGCCGACGCTGTAGTTCGGGAAGTTGTAGTGCAGATAGAACTTGCGGGTCACATCGTTGTTGTAGATGCTGTCGCCTTCCTGAGCGTCCTGCGGGCCGCCCAGCGTGGCGATGACCAGCGCCTGCGTTTCACCGCGGGTGAAAAGACCCGTTCCGTGAACCACCGGCAGAACGCCGACTTCCGCCGTCAGGGGACGAAGGTCCTGAACTCCGCGACCGTCCGGACGGAAACCCTTTTCCAGAATCGCCTTGCGGATGGTGGTTTCGACCAGCTTGTCAAAGCCCTGGTTGAGCACCATGCCGAAGCCTTCTTCGCCGAGGACCGGAACGAACTGTCCCTTGAGGCCTTCGACCGCGGCCGCTTTGAGCTCGTCAAGAGCTTTCAGGCGGTCTTCCTTGCCGGGGACCAGACAGGCGGCTTCGAGCTTTTCACCGCAGACGGAAAGGATTCCGCTGTTGATCTCTTCCGGGACCAGGTGCAGTTCCGGTGTCTTTTTTGGACGGCCGGCCGCTTTCATGAGCTCGATCTGGGCTTCGACCTGTTTCTTGACGATTTCATTGGCGAATTCCATGGCTGCCACGAGGGTGGCTTCCGAAATTTCCTTGCAGTCGCCTTCGATCATGATCACTTTGTCCGGAAGACCGGCATAGATCAGTTCCAGGGTGCTCTGCTTCATTTCAGCATAGGTCGGATTGGCGATGAACTGTCCGTCGACACAGCCAACGCGCAGCGCTCCGATCGGGCCCTGGAAGGGGAGATCGGAAAGACAGAGGCTCGCGGACGCGCCGAGGATGCTCAGGACGTCGCCCTCATTTTCTCCGTCGGCGGAAAGCAGAAGACCGGAAATCTGGACTTCGTCGAAGAAGCCTTCCGGAAAGAGGGGACGGACCGGACGGTCCGCCATGCGGCAGATCAGGATTTCCTTGTCGGAAGGACGGCCTTCGCGTTTGATGAATCCGCCGGGGAAACGTCCGGCCGCGGAATATTTTTCGCGGTAATCGACCTGAAGGGGAAAGAAATCCTGTCCGGGCTTGGCTCCTCCGGAGCAGGCCGCACTGAGGACGACGGTGTCGCCCTGGCGGATCAGACAGGAACCATTGGCGAGTTTTGCGACTTTTCCGGTGGAAATTTCGATTTCCTTCCCGGAACCGATGGGAATTGAGACTTTTGCCTCAGGCATTGGAATGCCTCCTTTTTTTGAATGGCGAGGATACGATCCTTCGCCCGCGAACCAGTTATCGGGGCCGCGATGAGTGTGTGTTGCGGACAAGAGCGGGAGGAGGAAGTTGCTGGGTTCCCGGGGGGCTGCCGGCGGAATAGCGGTATCAGATTCCGAACGCGATCCCCGCGCCCGGGAGCTGATACCGACCGAATTCCACAAAACAACCCGGACCGCCTGTTTGACAGACTGTCCCGTTTTGTCCTTGTTCCGTAAATAAACAATTCAAATAATATAGCACAAAGTTTAAAAAAAACAAGCGGTCGTCCTGAAAAAACAGGACAACCACTTTATCCGATCCGGAAAATGAATTTCCGGAATCCCAGAATTCGGCGACAGAAACGTCAGGCTTTCACGCCGCGTATTCCGAACACCTCGGCCAATTCAAGATATTTGGCGCGATTTTCTTCGGAAAGATACCGGAGAAGACGTTTGCGGCGATTCACCATTGCCATCAGGCCGCGCCGGCTGCTGTGGTCGTTTTTGTTCACACGCATGTGATCGGTGATTTCCGCAATGCGGGTCGAAAGAAGAGCAATCTGCACTTCGGGGGAGCCGACGTCGCCTTGTTTGCGGGCATACTTTTCAATAATTTCTGTCTTTTTAGCTTTTTCCATGATTCCTTTTTCCCGATTTTTTTTGCGAAAGCAGACCTATAATATAAACCGCTCTCAATTTTTTGCAAATGCTTTTCGCGGAAAGAAGATGAATTTTTGTTTTTTTTACTTTCCTCGACCGTTGAGAGCATCCACATCCGCCGCGTTCTTCAGCAGGATTTCCTTTTCCGGAGACGGGACCTTGTCAAGCTGCCCGGCGAGGAAAGCGGCACAGGTCTTCGCTCCTTTTCCGGAAAGCATTTGCGCATGCCCGTCCGCATAAAGAACCGCGATCATGCCGGACGCCTTGAGCCAGGGTTTCTCGAAAGCAAGCGGAGTGATGGAAGGCGATTTGAGCTTTGTGGCAACAATGCCTTTTCCCACATAGGCAAACGAAGTGTTCTTTTCCGTAAACGACTTGCCGTCGGAAAGCACGCTGGTCTGGTCATAGGGGGCAATGTACACCTTGCCGTCCGGCAGATAATTCTTTTCCTTCAGAACTGCGAGCGAGTCCGGGAACGCTTCGGCGTGGTCGTTGGCATACATGAAACAGCCGAGGCCGATCTGTTTCAAACTGCTTACACCCGCGGATTCGCGCGCCTTTTCCCGAGCCTTTCGTCCGATTTCCGCCGCATCGGTGAAGAATGCCGAATTCAGACCGATCAGCAGGGCCTTCCCTTCGGTTTTCCGGTCGATGTTCTTGAGGATTCCGGGATTTTCACGCCCGATCATCCCCAGTCCCATATTCAGCGCGGCAAGCGCTTCGGCGGGCGCCTTGTCATCGGAAAATAACAGTCTGATGTCCAGCTGGAACGATTCCGGGGAAGCGGGAGCGTTGAAAGTGACAAGGGTCAGTTTTTTCATTACGGGCACCATCTGAGTCACCGCATCCGTATTCTTGTCCTGGGGCAGTTTCACGGTCACGGCGCCGGAAAGCATATCCTTGAAGCGAAGGTCCGCCAGCAGAGGATTCTTCCCGGGAGTCTCGTAGGATTCGAATTGTGTTTTTTCCATGGACAGCAGAAGGAGATTCTCATGATAGAGGACAAGGATCATGCGGTCAAGAGTGATGCGCCGCTGTTTGCCGGAAACACTCTCCGTGAATTTTTCTTTTTTATCTTTGATCCCCTTCAGGATCGCGTTGAAAAGCCGGGCGGCGGCGCCGTCCGTTGTCTTCACCACGACGCCCCCCCATTTTTCAGTGAATGAACCGAAGAGAAGAAAACGGCTGGCAAGGTCTTCCTTCTTCAGGGAAACGGCGGCAAGTTTTTTCTCCAGTTCCGTATCCTTCTGAAGTTCTTTCTCCACGGTTTTGTTACGGATCACCGCCGCGCCGTCGAGATAAACGACCGCTTCGGCTTTGGTCGGAACCTTTGCCTTGAAGTCGGCATCGGGGTCGCTGCAGCCGGAAAGAAAAAGGATAGCCGCCGCGGCGGACAGGAGAGCGCAGGCAGACAGCAGATGTTTCATGACAAAAGCCTTTCTTTAAAAAGAATTAACATCCCATCGAGATACGGAGTCCGTCCGGAAATTTCAATTTTCGACGGCTCTTCATAATATAGTTCCCGATGATGAAAATACAAATCCTGACAAGTTCCGGCCTCCCTGGCGGAAGGATGAACCGCTGAAACGGGAATCCCCGAAAAACCGGGGAAGTAATTTTGAAAAAAATTTCCCTTCGCTCATTTCATCGACTTTGAAAAAAATTGACAGCCGGCAAACAAGCACAACTTTCCAAAAAAAATATAAATTCAAGGTTTCCCAACTTGAGATTTTGAAAAAACTGGGTATATTGCTTGATATTATTGTTGTGCAGCGGACAGAGTTCGCGTGATTCGGATAAAGGTGTGAGCGGGATCTGGTGAACGAAAGAATATTGTGAAATGAAATATGCGATACTAAGCGACATCCACGGAAATCTGGAAGCCTTGAAGGTTGTCCTTGCAAAATGCGCGGAAATGCAAGTGGATGAATATATCTCGCTTGGAGATATTGTCGGTTACAACGCAAATCCCAAGGAATGCCTGGACCTGGTGCGCGGCCTGAAACTGGTGGGCGCGGTCAAGGGGAACCACGATGAATACGCCGCCAGCAACGACAACACGATGGAAGGTTTCAATCCCCACGCGAGAACGGCGGTGATCTGGACGAAATCGCAGCTTCCCCCCGAAGACCGGGCGTGGCTGGCTTCCCTGCCCATGCGTCTGACAATCAAGGGAACGCTGATTACGGCGGTCCATGCGACGCTCGACAGCCCGGACACCTGGGGTTACATTTTCGACGTTCATCATGCGGCGGACAATTTCGCCTATCAATTCACTCCACTCTGTTTCATCGGTCACTCGCACGTGCCGGTGGCGTTCTGCAAGAAGCCGATCGCCCTTTATTCCGAACGGATGATTACCGAGATTGAGGAATGGGTGGACAAGAATCCATCCCAGGGAGCGTTTCTCAAAGGGGATTCCGTTTCGATCGACCTCGAACCGGGATTCAAGTATCTGCTGAATGTCGGAAGCGTCGGACAGCCCCGCAACAAGGATCCGCGCGCTTCTTTCGCCATCTATGACTCCGATGTCAAAGTGGTCACGCGCTATCGCCTGCCCTACGATATACGGACAGCTCAGGAAAAGATCATCGCCAGCGGGCTGCCGGAACGGCTGGCATCCCGTCTGGAACGCGGAACATGATCCGGGGTTTCCCGTTCATTCCGGATCGGAGCGGATCATGAAACGAGTTCTGATCGTAAAACCCAGCAGCATGGGGGACATTCTTCACGCATTTCCGGCAGTCAACGCCTTTCTGGGCGCCTATCCCGAAGCGGCCGCCGACTGGGTGGTCGCCCCGCAGTTCGCGGAACTGCTGGACTACGTGCCCCGGGTGGAACGCAGAATTCTCTTCAGACGCAAGGAACTGGGAGGCTTTTTTTCATTCGCTCCCGCATTTTTCACACTTCTCCGGGAGCTGCGCAAAGTCCGTTATGACGCGGTTCTCGACCTTCAGGGACTCATGCGCAGCGCGGTGGTGGGACGGCTCGCGCGGGCCGATCTCTACTGCGGGTCCGGCGAAACACGGGAATTCTTCGCAAGGCTCTGTTACACAAAAAGGATCGGGATACCGGAAGGAATCAGCCACGCGGTGGACAGAAACTGTGCCCTTGTCCGCGGTATTCCCGGCATAACCGACGTTTCCGGGGAGTATCTTCTTCCGGTGGTGGAAAAGCACCGCGCGGCCGCTCTCGAACTGCTGAAGAAACACGGGTTCCGGACGGAAGCGCCGTTTGCCGTCGTCTGTCCGGGAGCCCGGTGGGACACCAAACAGTGGCCCGGCTCGTTTTTCGCGGAAGTGATCGGCCGAATGGAGGAAGAACGTCCGGAGCTTTCCTTCGTGCTTCTCGGGGCGCCTTCGGAAAAAGAGCTCGGAGCAGAGGTCGTGAGACACCTGAAGCGGAAGGAAAACACGGTTGACCTGACCGGACTGACCGGCATCGGCTCTCTGATCGAAGTCATCCGCATGGCATCTGTGATGATCTGCAACGACAGCGGGCCGATGCATGCCGCGGCCTCCGCGGGAACGCCGGTGGCGGCCTTGTTCGGACCGACGGACCCGGAACTGACCGGACCTTACTGCCGGGAAAAACGTGTCTTTCAGCCGGATCTCGATTGCATCCGGTGTTTTCGGAAATCGTGCGACAGGGGATATTGCCATACATCGGTCGATCCCGCGACCGTCGCGACAGGCGCCCTTGAACTTTTTGACCACAGGAGGAAACAGCCATGAGAGGAAAAATCACCGCGGCATGCATCCTTGGATGCCTCGGACTGTTTTTCGGAATGTTTCATGCGGAGGCGCAAGTCGCGCTTTCTGTAGAGATGACCCAGCTTCACTATCTCCAGTATGAACCGGTTTATGTCCGGGTCACCATGCGCAACATCAGCGGACATCCCCTCGCGTTCGGGGAAAACAAGGGGCTGCGGGGGGAACTCCGCTTTGAGATCGACACGCCCTCTTCAGGACGGTATTCCCCGCTGCTCTCCAAAGAAACGCCGACCATGCGCGGAATCATTCTCCAGCCGGGAACGTCGCGCACCTTCACCTACAACGTCACGGCGTTTTATGATGTAAGAAGGCTCGGGACCTATACCCTGAAAGCGGTCATTTCGCATCCGCAGCTCAAGTCGGCCTATGAATCGAACAAGGTGCAGTTCACCATCGTAGCCGGAGAAACGATCTGGGAATCGATCGTCGGGGTGCCGAAATATCTTCAGAAGCAAGGGGACAACTCGTCCATGATCGCTACGCGCCGCTATAAAATCGTCTCCTACAGCACGGGAGAACACTTCCTTTACATGCTCCTGATCGAAGACAAGGACAATATTTACATGGTCCGCAAGCTCGGGCTCGACCTCGGTGCGAATCTGCGCCCGATGTGCGCGGTAGACGACCTCAGCCGGCTGAATGTGCTCGTGGCCGCCAGTCCGAAGGTATTCGCGTATTATCAGTATGACGTGACCGGAAAACTGGAGAAGAAAGAGGTGCGCATCAAGTCCGACACCACTCCCCGCCTGGTCACCAACAAAGACCTCGGCACGGTTGTCCTCAACGGCGGACGCGGCGCGCGGCGCGATCTGGACTACGAGGAAATCAAAGACCTGCCCTTCATCGCCTCCGCCATGGATGAAAACATGAAAGACATCACGGAAGGAAAGAGCATCATCGATGAAGCCAACGACAAGGATTGACACTGTCTCCTGGCTGACACCGGACGGGGCCGTTCACTTTTCACCTGTTCCCGGGGCTCTCATGCCCGGAGGCAAGCTCCGGATCATCGACCAGCGGGCACTGCCGGGGCGTCTGGAATACCTTGAAATCGACACGCTGGAAGAAGCCTGCGACGCGATCAGGACGCTCGCGGTCCGGGGCGCACCCGCCATCGGCTGCGCCGCCGCGTTGGCGCTGGCGGCCATCACGGAAAAATCCCCCACCGTGAATCAGGAAACTCTTCTGAAGGAAATCATGGAAGACGCCCGCATTCTGATGGAATCGCGCCCCACCGCGGTCAATCTCGCCTGGGCGATCAACCGGTGCACTGCCCGGATCGTCACCGGCGGGTCCGGAGGCACACAGCAGATCCGGGAATCCCTTCTGCGGGAGGCTCTCTCCATTCTCGAAGAGGACATCAAGCTCTGCGCACGCATCGGGGAACACGGCAAGGCCCTGCTGCACAACGGCATGGGAATCCTGACGCACTGCAACGCGGGAGCGCTGGCCGCGGGAGGCGACGGCACCGCCCTCGCCCCTATCTACGCGGCGCACGCCGAAGGAATCAAACTCAAAGTCTTTTCCGATGAAACCCGTCCTCTCCTCCAGGGAGCTCGTCTCACGGCATGGGAACTCAAGCAGGGCGGCGTGGATGTGACCGCCATCTGCGACAACATGGCGGCCCAGCTCATGCGGGAAGGACGGATTCACGCGGTCATCGTCGGCGCCGACCGCATCGCCGCGAACGGCGATACCGCCAACAAGATCGGAACCTATTCCGTAGCCATCGCGGCCCGCTATCACCGGATTCCCTTCTATGTGGCAACCCCTTATTCCACCTTCGACATGAGCCTGCCCTCGGGAGACCGGATTCCCATCGAGCAGAGGGCGCCCGGAGAAGTCACTTCATTCGCGGGCGTAAAAACCGTTCCGGACGGCGTCTCCGTCTACAATCCGGCTTTCGACGTCACCCCGAACTCATTGATTCATGCCTTCATCACCGACCGGGGGATCATCCGTCCTCCGTTTCAGGAAAATCTGCTTGTCTTTCAAGACATTCAACTATAAGATCAACCATTCTAAGGAAGGAGTATTTCATCATGACACGCACACTGGTCGCAGCAACGCTTACCCTTTGCCTGTTTGCACCGGCACTCCACGCACAGAACCGAATCGTTTTCAGAACTCCCCAGGAAGCAGTCCAATACTATGAGGAACTGGTCGGGACCCTGACAAAACAGGTCAAGCTCATGCAGGACGACAATGCCGTATTGTCATCTACCACGCAGGAGCTGAAGGGAAAAGTCGAGCGTCTGGAAAAAGAAACGCAGGATATTGCCGCCGAACTCTCCTCCCTCCGGAAACAGATATCCGCCGATGCCGAAGTCCGGAAATCCCAGCTCAATAAACTGGCCGACAAACTTTCCTCAACCTCCTCGGCTTCTTCTTCGGCTTCCGCTTCCTCATCCCCGTCCCGCACATCCGCATCCCAGCCCGCCGCCGGCGGCGGTGAATTTGTGGAACATACGGTGGAGCCCGGAACCACGCTGTCGGCATTGGCAAAAGCCTACGGGGTTTCCGTTTCCGACATCGTCAAAGCCAACAAACTTTCCAAAGACACGATCTTCGTAGGACAGAAGCTGCTGATCCCGGCCGCCAAAAAACGCTGATCTCAATCCGAAGGCACCCGTCACCATGGTATTGAATGAAACCTACACGCGACGAATCCTTCCGCTGGTGTTCGCCCAGTTTTTCGGAGTATTCAACGACAACGCCTTCAAGATGTTCGTCGTGCTTGCCATGTTTCACGGGCTTCCGGATTATTTCGAGAGTTCCGCTTTTCTCTTCATCCTTACGACCGCCTATGTGCTGCCGTTCATCCTGCTGAGCGGAATCTGCGGCGGCGTTGCCGACCGCCTTCCCAAAAGAAGCGTCCTGATTGTCGGCAAGGTCGCGGAATTGGCGGTCATGCTCCTCGGAACTTTCTGTTTCCTCAAGGTCGGCGTCTGGGGCGTTTTCCCGCTGGTCGGCGTAATGTTCCTGATGACCGCCCAGTCCGCGTTCTTCAGCCCCGCCTTCAACGGTATCCTTCCGGAAACCTTTCCGGAATATGAAATCTCCAAAGCCAACGGGGCCGTCGGCATGATGACCTTCATCGCCGCGATTCTGGGAGCGGGGACGGCTCCGATCATCTGGGAAATCTGCAGCAGGAATTTCATCCGGTGCGGAGAGTTGATGTGTCTTTTCTCGATCCTCGGAATTCTTGCCTCGCTTGCGGTGCTTCCTTCCTCTTACTCGGCTTTCGAACGGAACGGGATGGTCTCCAGTTTTCTGAAAGGCTGGAAGGCCATGACGCAAACCCGCGCGCTCTGGATTACGGCGCTGGGCGATGCGTTCTTCTGTTCCATCGGGGTGGTGATCCAGACCCTTATCGTGCTGTATGCACACTTCACGCTGAAATCGGGAGAAATCGAACTGAGCGCCATGCTGCTTTCGCCCGCGCTCGGCATGGGTATCGGATGTTTCCTCTGCGGCCTGTTCTCCGGCAAACGCGTCGAGCTGGGCTTTGTTCCGCTCGGAGGCGTCGGCATGGGCTTTTTCCTGATCCTGGCAGGGTTTTTCCCCGGCGATCCCGTCTCGTTCACCCGCGGAATCGTCCTTCATCTCCCGTTCCTTCTGTGGCTGGGATTCGCCGGCATCTGCGGCGGCTTCTTCGTGGTTCCGGTCCGGGCCTATTTCCAGCAGTGGGTCGATCCCGAACGGCGCGGCGCGGCGCTGGCCGTCGGCAACATGCTGACCTTCGGGTCCATCCTTGTTTTCTCCTTCTTTCTTTTCCTGCTGGTCTCCGGAAAAACAGCCGCCGCGAGCCTTTCCCTGCCGGAAGTTCTCCAGTCCGTTCCGATGCCCCAGTTCGAACCGCCGATCCTCTTCTTCATCACCGGGCTGGTCGCAACAGGCGGCACCCTGCTGGCCATGATGCTCCTGCCCGATCTGCCGATGCACGCCTTCATCCTGATCCTGACCCACTCCCTTTTCCGCCTGAAAATCATCGACTCGGAGAAAATCCCGGATCACGGACCGGTTCTGCTGGTTTCCAACCACGCCTCTTTCGTGGACGGCTTCATGATCAGCGCGTGCACCTCAAGACGGATCCGCTTCCTGATGCACGAGGACTATTACCGCATCCCCCTGCTGAACCCCTTCGCCCGCTTCCTCGGCTTCATCGAGGTCCCCCGCCGGAACCGCATCAAAAGCATGGGCGGCATGATTGAAAACGTCCGCGACGCTCTTCGCGCCGGGGAAATCGTCTGCGTATTCCCGGAAGGAAAAATCACCCGCAACGGCCTCATGGACGAATTTTCCTCCGGATACAGCGCCATGCTCCCGAACGACGTCAAGGTGCCGGTCATCCCGGTCCGGATCGGGATGATCTGGGGAAGCATCTTCAGCTATTATTATGAAAAACTGAAGTTCCGCATCCCGCAGGAAATTCCGCACCCGGTGACCGTCACATTCGGCGATCCCGTTCCGGAAGGGACCACGGCTTTCGAGCTCCGGCAGAAGATTTCCGAACTGGGCGCGAAAACGGAAATGGTCCCGCGCAGTTCGGAGCGTCCGCTTCACTATCAGATTGCGCGTCATGCGAAACGGAAACCGTTCTTCACAGTCGTGTGCGACTACGGCGGAAGAAAGATGAACTGCTTCCAGTTCTGCACCGCGTCCGCGATCCTGAGCCGGAAAATCCGGGCAATGATTGCTCCGGACTGCCAATATGTCGGAGTGATGATGCCCAATTGCACCGCGGCCTCGCTGGCCTGCACCGGCATCATGATGGCCGACAAGGTTCCCGCAATCCTCAACTTCACCGCCTCCCGGGATTCCCTGAAGGCCTCCATCCGGAAAGGTTCCATCACGCATGTCCTGACCAGCCGGAAGTTTCTCGAAAAGATCAAGTTCGAAAAACTGCCCGAAATGGTGTTTCTGGAGGACATCGCCGGCTCCGTCACCCGCAGGGAAAAGATCCTCATGGCCCTGCTGCTGGGGGTGCTGCCCCATCAGGAGTTCATGAATCTGATCTCCCCCCTGACCCACCGCAACGTGATGGGAACAGCCGTCGTTCTCTTTTCCAGCGGCTCGACCGGGAATCCGAAGGGCGTCATGCTCTCCCACCACAATTTCAACAGCGACATCCATTCCTTCATCAAGGTCATGTACTGGACCCGCGACGACGTCATTCTGGGAAACCTCCCCATGTTCCATGCCTTCGGACTCATCTCCGCCTACTGGCTCCCCCTGATGATCGCATGCAAAGTCGTCTATGTGACCAGTCCGCTGGACTGCGACGCCGTCGCCAAGGCCTGCAGGGACCATAAAGTGACCATCCTTCTGGGAACGCCCACCTTCATGCAGTCGTATCTCCGGCGCTGTGATCCGGTGATGTTCAGTTCACTGCGTCTCGCCATTGCCGGTGCGGAACGGCTCCGCATGGATATTTCCGACCGATTCGATTCCGCCTCGGGCGGACGGCGCGCCCTGATCGAAGGCTACGGATGCACCGAACTTTCCCCGATCGTCGCCATCAACATCGGCTCCTCCGTGCTCGACCTCGGCAAGAAAGAAGGCAAAAAAGGGAGCATCGGACCCGCCATGCCGGGCATCTGCGCGGCAATCGTCGATCCCGTCACCCGCGCGCCGCTGCCGCCGGATACCGAAGGTCTGCTGGTTGTCAAGGGACCCACCGTCATGCAGGGCTACCTCGGAGAACCGGCCTTGACGAAGGAGGTCATTCAGGACGGCTGGTACAACACCGGCGACATCGGCAAAATGGATGCCGACGGCTACATCACTCTCTCCGGACGTCTCTCCCGCTTCAGCAAAATCGGCGGCGAAATGGTGCCTCACGAACTGGTCGAATGCGCCATCAACGAAATCCTCCGGCTGGAGGAAAAAGTCGCGGCCGTCTCCAGCATTCCCGATCCCGCCAAGGGAGAGGCCCTTGTGGTATTCTATACGAAATTGCCGATCCCCCCGGAGAAAATCATCGAGGAAATGCGCGCAAGGAATATCACAAATCTCTGGATTCCAAAGACCTCCAATTTCCACCATGTCGATTCGCTGCCCATGCTCGGCAGCGGCAAGCTGGATCTGGCCGGACTCAGAAAGATCACGGAAGAACTGATTCAGAAACTTGAACAATGAAAGGTTCCGGCAGCGGACGTTTTCCTGAATAATAAGGACGCGGTTCCCGTTTGATCCCGGGGGATGAATTCGATATGGACATTGACATGATTGGGAAGGTGATCCTCGCGATCGTCAAGACCTTCTGTTTCTTCGGCATCGGCGCTCTGGCGCTGCGGCTCAAAATGTTCGGACGCGCCGACCTGGGCCCCCTCGGACGGTTCGCCATCGACCTCCTGATGCCCTTCTTCACTTTCCACAGCATCGTCACGAATTTCGGAGCCGGCGACGCAAAGGCGCTCTGGCAGCTGCCGCTGATCGGACTGGGAATCATGCTGTTCGGAATGCTCTGCGGGTACGGACTCCGTTACGGCATGCGCAACCGGACGCCCCGCAGGATGGCGACTTTCGTTCATCTTGCAACGGTCAACAACTATGCGTTCCTGCCGCTGATTCTGCTGGAAAGCATCTTCGGCATGAAGGCGGTCGCCTATCTTTTTCTGCTGAACGTGGGATCCACCATCGGCTTCTGGACCTGCGGCATTTTCGCTCTCGTCGGGGGCGGCGACCTCAAACAGACGGCCAAAAACATTCTTTCCACCAACATCGCGGCGGTCGTTCTGGCACTCCTGACGGTCTTCACCGGAGTTCACATTCCGGACCATGCAATGAACCTGTGCCGGGACATCGGCAGCATCGCCGTTCCGCTGGCGCTGATCCTGACCGGCGCGGCCATCTTCAGCTCGGGGGCGCGTCTGATGGCATACCGGTATGACGCCGCCTACACGCTGGTGACGCGGCTGGTGATCCTTCCCCTGCTGACGGTCCTCGTCCTGAAATTGTTTCCGCTGGACCCGCTTACTCGCAACGTTGCGATTGTGGTGTCACTGATGCCGGCTTCGTGCGGCTCCGCACTGATCGTCAGGCAGTACGGAGGCAATCTGGATCTGGCGGGACAGTCCATTTTCATCTCAACGATCTCCTCGATCGTGACGATTCCGGTCTTTCTCTATTTTCTGGTGTGAATCCGGTTTTTCAGTGTTCGCCGAATTCCCGTTTCAAGCGGCGGAGATTCGCCTGTTCCTTGGTGTCCCTGAGATTTTTTTCCAGCAGGGCCAGTTTTTCATAAACCATCTCGGCGGGAAGCCCCCGCAGCAGCTCCAGTCCGGTTTTCCGGACCCTCTCCTTATAGGATTTGGCAATATTCGGATCTTCAGAAGAGAACGAGGCCAAAGCCAGGGCGGCGGCAAAAGCGACCTCAAAGTCTTTGGACTTGCGGACAATCTCCAGATGCGGAGCGATCCGCTGGCGTTCCTTGTCATCCAGTTTCGAAGTCGTCCCTTTTCCGTCGCTGTCCAGCGGAATATACTTGAAGGTTTCGGGCGTCTCGCCCATCCGCATCATCAGGAACATGATGTCGTTGACCGCCTGATATTCCGGAAGACCGGTGAATTTTTTACCTGCCTGGAATTCGCGCACGGCCGCCAGCGCCGCCGTATACTGTCCGATGGATTTGGGCTCCTTGAGAATCTGCTGGAGATCGGGAATCAGCATCGCGCCTTTCTGTCTTGCGCGGAAAACTTTGATCACACTGTCCGTATAGGCTGGAACTTTCAGAAGCCGTCGGTAAAAGCCGTCCGAGGCAAGATAAGGTTCTTCCACAAGAAGTTTCAAGGCCTGATGCGCCAGCCGGAAATCCTTGGACGCGGCAAAGGTGATCAGGGCCTTGCCGGCCTCCTCGGTGCCGATCAGCTTGAGGGCATACAGGTGCTGAATGGGAGGCGTGTTTTCCTCCATTTGCCAAAGTCTGGCCGAATTGAGAATCAGCGGGACGCACGCGTTTCCGCGTCCGCGAAAATATTCAACGGCCACCCGGGAGGTGAAAAGGTCATAGTCGATCACATTGAGGGCCTTGGCCATGAAGGAATTCATATCCTCTCCGCCGGTGAGCTTCATGTATTCCTGCATGTTCATGAGCCGTCCGGCGTCGCTCTTCATATACCAGTGGTATCCGCGTCCACGCCCGAGATACAGCACATACTGCTTCAGGTCATTGTCGGGGGTATGCCAGTCAAGGACATCGATGAACTCCTTGCCGGGATCGATCCCGGCATCCGGAACAAGGACGATCACGATGTAACCTTTCCTGCTCGGAGCCTCCGATTTGACGTCTGAGGAAACGGAACGCTCGAGAACCACCTTCCACGCCCACAGGTCGCTGCCTCGAAGGACGGCACAGCGTTCGGACGCGACTTTTTTCCAGTCCGGAAATCCCAGTTCGATCTTCTTGAGGGTGTCGGAATCCGGCTGCGGCGGGATGGCCGCCCGGAGAGTGATTGCCATACAGAAAAAAATGCCGAAAAGAAAACGGAGTCTCATATAATGTTCCTCTTTTTCAGTTTTACGATTCGCTTTCCTGTCCCTCTTTCCAGGCGGGACGCTCGAACTTCGGACGCGGGACGGGCACCGTATCATCCGTTTTCACCCGCCAGCGCTTCTCTCCGAAAAGAGACTGGAGAGACTGAAGGAACTCCAGCGTGACTTTCACCCGGTAACGCGCCGACGCCTCGATGAACACATTGCCGCCCGTCAGGGTGCGGATGCAGAGAACCAGCTTGGTTTTGGCGCCAGGGTGTTTCCCGATGAGTTTCAGGAGTTCCTTTAGCCGCGACGGATTGTCGGAGGACTCGTTGAGATGAATATGGAGTTCCTCGCTGTATTTTTCAAGAGCCTCGTCCAGAGTGATGACCTTCTCGGCGGTGATGCTGACCGCGGCGGATTCGTCGGCCTTCCGGGTCAAGCCGATGATGAAAACCGGCGTCACGTCCGGAATGGAACCGTCCTCGTTCTTCACTTCGCGGTTCGCCTCGTCCCGGTGGATCAGTTCCTTGCAGGATTCGTATGTGCGTGAATACGCCAGCACTTCGATGGAGGCGGTCAGGTCCTCGAACTGAATGATGGCGAAGGGACGGCTGTCCTTCTTGCTGATCTTCTTGGAGACGCTCTTGATCATGCCGCCGACCCGGATTCCGATGTCGCCCGCGCCTTCGGTGACCTTCGCGACGGACTGGGTCGAGAACGCCTTGAAATATTCCGCGTATTTCGCGATGGGATGTCCGGAGACGTAGAAGCCGAGGAGTTCCTTTTCCCGCGCGAGGATTTCGGATTCGGTGAACTCGGGGATGTCGGGCGGGGGAACGTCGCCGAACCCGGAATCCTCGAAATCGGCCAGCATGTCGAACAGGTTGCCCTGCCCCATTTCCTTGTCGCGGCGGCGGGTGTTCGCGGACTGGATGGAGCCCTCGATGATCGCGACCAGCTGGGAACGTTTGAGCCCGAAGGAGTCCATGGCTCCCGCGCGGATGAGGTTCTCGCTGCTCTTCGTGTTCAGCACGCCGCCGGTTCGCTCCAGCAGATCGCTGAGACTCTTGAAATCACCGTCCTTGGCGCGCGCCGCCAGAATGGCCTGCGACGCGTTCTGTCCGAAACCTTTGATCGCTCCGAGACCGAACCGGATGGAACCGTTGTCGACGGTGAAATTCACATCGCTTCGGTTGACGTCCGGGGGAAGAATCCGGATGCCCGATTCGCGGCAGGCGTTGATCAGGAAGGTGATCTTGTCCGCCTTGTCCAGTTCGCTGGAAAGCACGGCGGCGAAGAATTCGGGCTTGTAGTTCGCCTTGAGATAGGCGGTCCGGTAGGAGATCACGGCATAGGCGGCGCTGTGGGATTTGTTGAAGCCGTATCCGGCGAATTTCTTGATTTTCTCCCAGATCTGGTCGGCCAGCTTTTCGTCGATGTTGTTGGTTTTCGCGCAACCCTCGACGAATTTGACGTGCTGGTATTCCATGTCCTTGATCTTCTTTTTTCCGATGGCGCGGCGGAGGATGTCCGCTTGACCGAGGGAGAAGCCGGCGAGCACCTGGACGACCTGCATGATCTGTTCCTGATAGAGCATGATGCCGTAGGTTTCGTTGAGGATGGGCTCCATGAGGGGATGGTCGTATTCGATCTGACGCCCCTGCACTTTGCGGCTGACGAAGTCCGGGATGAATTCCATGGGACCGGGCCGGTAGATTGCCAGCAGGGCGCTGATGTGGTCGATGGTCTCCACCTTGAACTTGCGGCAGAGGTCCTGCATGCCGCCGGATTCCAGCTGGAACACCGCGACCGTGTCGCCGCTGTTGAGCAAGTCGTAGGTGGCGGGGTCGTCGAGGGGGATTTTGTCCCAGTCGATCCTGATGCCGCGGCTCTTCAGGATGTTTTTTTCCGTGTCGTCGATGACGGTGAGGGTGCGGAGCCCGAGGAAGTCCATCTTCAGCAGTCCCACGCCTTCGCAGAGGGGAGCGGTGTACTGCGTGATGATTTCGCTGTTGGCGCCGCGCCCGAGCGGAACGATCTCCGCCAGCGGATGGTCGCAGATGATGACGCCCGCGGCGTGAATTCCCATGTTGCGGTTCAGCCCCTCGAGAGGTTTGGCCTCGTTGAAAATTTCCTGAACCCACGGCTCCTGCTTGATCAGATCCTGAAGCTCGGAAGATTCCTTGATCGCCTTGGCGAGCGTCATTTTCGGATCGTTGGGAATGCGCTTGGTGATCTTGTCCCCTTCGGACGGAGTGCGCCCGAGAACACGGGCAATGTCCTTGATGGCGTTCTTCGCCTTCAGGGTTCCGTAAGTGCCGATCTGGGATACGCAGTCCTTGCCGTATTTCTGAGTCACATACTGGATGACTTCTTCGCGGCGTCTTTCGCAGAAGTCAATGTCGAAGTCGGGAGGGGAAACGCGGTCCGGGTTGAGGAATCGCTCGAAGAAGAGCTTGTAGCGGATCGGGTCGATGTCGGTGATACCGGTCAGGAAGGCGACCAGGCTTCCCGCGCCGGAGCCGCGTCCGGGGCCGACCGGCACGCCGATTTCCTTGGCGGCGTTGATGAAGTCCCAGACCACCAGAAAATAGCTGTCGTATTTCGTCTTGTGAATGATTCCCAGCTCGTAGTCCATGCGTTCCAGCTTGAGTTTGGCATCCTCCTTGTGGGCCTCGTCCGGATGCAGGGGATCGTAGCCGTAGCGTTTCGGAAAACCCTTGAGGCAGATTTCGCGGAGCATGCCTTCCTGTGTGGTTCCTTCGGGCACATGGTAAACCGGATAATGGTTCTTGTATTCGATCTTCACTTCGCAGCGCTCGGCCACGCGGAGAGTATTGGTGACCGCCTCGGGAATCTCGTGGAAGATGGCTTTCATCTCGTCGGCGTTCTTGAAGTAGAACTCGTCGGAGGACATTCTCATGCGGCGTGCTTCCTCGTAGGTCGCATGGGTCTGGATGCAGAGCATCAGGTCGTGCGGGCGCGCGTGTTCCTTCTTGAGATAATGGACGTCGTTGGTGGCGACCAGAGGGATGCCGGTCTCCCGGGAGAGCTTGACGAATTCGCGGTTGATGGTCTTCTGTTCCTCCATGCCGTGGTCCATCACTTCCAGAAAGAAATTTTCCTTCCCGAAGATGTCCACGTAATCCTGAAGGGCCTTGCGGGCGGCCGCATAATTCTCGTGGAGGGCTTTGTTGGCGACCTCCCCCTGGATGCAGGCGCTCAGGGCGATCAGCCCCTTGCTGTGGGCGGCGAGGAACTCCTTGTCTACGCGCGGCTTGTAGTAGAATCCGTTCGTGTGAGCCTCGGAAATGACACGGCAGAGGTTTTCGTATCCCTCGTTGTTCGCAGCCAGCAGAATGAGGTGATACCCCTTGATATGGGGAATCTCCGGACGGCGGTCCGTGCGCGTGGTAGGGGAAATGTAGGTTTCCGTTCCGATGATGGGATTGATCCCGGTATCCTTGAAGGCGTTCTGAAATTCCACGGCTCCGCCCAGCACTCCGTGGTCGGTGATCGCGACGGCGGGCATTTCGAACTCCTTTGCCAGCGTGACGATATCGACCTTTCCTTCCCGCTCCTCGGGTTTGAGCTTCGCCCAGGAGATGGCGCAGGCGCCGTCCAGCAGACTGTAATCCGTATGTAAATGAAGATGCACAAAATCGGATGGCATCGGAATATCCCTTTCCTTGCGGTTGAAAAACATTGATCCGGGTATCATATATCGGTTTGTTGGATTTGTCCAGAAAAAAGCGTAAAGTATTTCAAAAAAAGAGCGTGAAATTCCGATGTTCCCCCCTCTTCCGGAAAGATGCGGAACCATCATCAGAGAGGAAAAATTCGGCAAAAAACAGGGAAACTCCTTGAAAAAGAGCGGTTTCGTGATAAATTAAACGAATCCCGATATGGGAGCCTTGATCCAGAGATGGATTCGACGCCGCCCGGTTATGACCGGAAACTGTGTTTTCACAGCGCGGCCGGCCCGAAAGGTTCTGCAGCGATGGGAAGCACAATGGGTCCGGCGGCATCTCCGCATGGACAGGTGTTTCTTTTCCGCCATTCCTTCGGTTCCGACTGAATCCATCTCTCCAGCGGGTTTCCGTGTCCTGAAAAAAATTATTTTAATAGATCAAAAGTAATTCATTATCAAAGGCAAGGAGTGAAACAGGTTATGGATGGGTATTGTTACGGGTATGCCAGAGACATCCGGCTGTTCAGCGGAACCGCGAATCCGGCGTTGGCCGAGGCCATCGCACGCCACATGGAAATGGAACTGGGACACGTAAACATCGAACGTTTCCCGGACGGCGAAATATTCGTGCAATACCGGGATCAGCTCCGTACGGCGGACGTGTTCATCATTCAGCCGACCTGCAACCCGCCGAACGAAAACATCATGGAGCTTCTGATCATGCTCGACGCCGCCCGGCGCGCTTCCGCGGCGCGGATCACGGCGGTCATTCCGTTCTTCGGCTATGCCCGCCAGGACCGCAAAGACCGTCCGCGCGTGCCGATCACGGCCAAGCTGGTGGCCAATCTTCTGACAGTCGCCGGAGCGAACCGCATCCTGACCATGGATCTCCACGCCCAGCAGATTCAGGGCTTTTTCGACATTCCCGTGGATCATCTCTATGCCGCGCCCGTCATGCTCCGGTATCTCCGCGACCAGCTGAAAATCAATGAGGACGCGGTCATCGTCTCGCCCGACTCCGGCAGCGTGAAAATGGCCCACGGCTTCGCGGACCGCCTGAACTGCGGCTTTGCCGTCGTCGCGAAACGCCGCGTCAACGCCACCACGGTGGAATCATCCCACCTGGTGGGCGACGTCTGCAACCGCGACTGCGTGATCTGCGACGACCTGACCACCACGGCCGGAACCCTTTGCGCGGCCGCCGAACTTCTCAAACGCGAGGGCGCCAAAAAAGTATACGCGGTCGTCTCCCACTGCCTCCTCACGGAAGCCGGACGGGAACGCCTCCGGAAAAGCGCGATCGAGGAACTCATCACGACCAACTCCGTCCCGCAGCCCGAATCCCCGGACAGCCGCGTCCACCCGCTCTGCATCGCGTCGCTGATGGCCAACGCCATCCGTCGGATTCACAGCGGCGAATCGGTCTCCTGTCTCTTTCAAGTGAATCCGCCCGAGGATTTGCTTCTCTGATAAACATAAACGGCACAAGACACAACATTGCATAACCAGTATTAAGGAAGGTAAGAAATGGTAAAACAGAAACATGTGTTGAACGTGGTTACGCGTTCAGAAATCGGCAAAGGCGCGGTCAAACGCCTGCGTACCGCGGGGCACATCCCGGCGGTCGTCTACGGCAAGGGCGCTCCGGCCAAAACGTTCTATTTCGTTGCGGCGGAGTGGGAAGTGCTTCAGAAATTCGAACTGAACCTGATCTCCCTCAAGGAAGGCGAAAACGAAATTCTCGCCCTCGTCAAGGAAGTTCAGAACGACTTCATCCGCGGAAAAGTCAAACACGTGGATTTCCTCGAAATCCGTCGTGACGAAGTCATCCGCACAGTCGTCAAGGTCCATCCCGGACACACGGCTCCGGCCGGCGCCTCCATGGGCGGAATTCTCGAACAGGCCATCCATGAAATCGAAGTGGAGTGTCTGCCCGACGCTCTTCCCGAAAGCCTGGAAATCGACGTCGCCGCGCTCAAGCTGGGCGACTCCCTCCATATCGGCGAGCTTCCCATGCCCGAGGGCGTGAAAGCGCTCTCCGATCCGGAACTGGTCGTCTTCCACGTGATGGATCTGTCCAAGGTTGCGGAAGAAGCAACCACCGCTTCCCCGACCGAGGGTGCAGTTGCCGAACCGGAAGTGGTTGGAGCCAAGGAGAAGGCTGAAAAAGCCGCTGCCGCCGCTGCCGCCGCTGAAGAAGGCAAGAAGAAATAACAACCGGGAGGATAGGCCTGTGCGGAGATTCCGGCAGGCCTGGAGAGTGCAGCGATGGGAAGTGCCGGCAATCATCTGGGAAACTGCGTGCTGATCGCGGGTCTTGGAAATCCCGGCGCCGAATATGCCGAAACCAGGCACAACATCGGATTCATGGTGCTCGACAGGCTGGCGGGACATCTGCCGAAGAAAAATTTTGAAGAGGTTCACGGGTGTTCCTCCCGTTATCTGAGAGGGACGTATGCGGGCAGGCCGCTGTTCCTGCAGAAACCCGAAACCTTCATGAACCTGAGCGGGGAAGCGATCGCCGCGCTGATGAGGCGCGAGGAGCTTGAACCCCGGGAGCTTCTGGTCGTGTATGACGACATGGATCTGGAACTGGGACGTCTCCGGATCCGTGAAAGGGGCTCCTGCGGCGGACACAACGGAATCCGCTCCATCATCGAGCATCTGGGAACGGAATCGTTCCCGAGGCTCCGGGTGGGGATCGGACACCGCAAGGGCGGAAACGGCGTGGATCACGTGCTTTCCCCTTTCGAAACGGATGAGCGTGCTGTTCTGGAAAAAGTGCTCACCGCTGCGGCCGACGCTCTGGTTCTGATTCTGAGGCGCGGAATCAAACAGGCTATGAATTCATATAATCCGCTGGATTTTTCGGCGGAACCCGAAACGGAAAAAGAGAAACCGTTAACAACATAAAGACACCAGGAGGTGTGAACTTGAAAAAGTATGAGGCAGTTTTCATTCTCGACATGAGAAAGGTGGAGGATGAGGGAAAGGCCTTCTCTGAAGAATTCGCGCAGAATATTCAGAGTTGGGGTGGCAGCGTGACTGAATCGGTTCCCATGGGACGGAAACAGTTCGCCCGTGAAATCGAAAAACGCAAAGCCGGTATCTACTGGAACTATATCCTTGAGATCGAACCTCTCAAGGTGAAGGAAATCCGCGACAAATACCGTCTGGATGAAAGAGTTGTCCGTCTGCTCGTCATTTCCTACGAACGCCCCGAACAGGTCCGTTCGACGATGAACGTGGCTCCGGACATCACCGAATAAACCCGGTCCGGGGGAAAGGAGTCCTTCGTTATGGCATCTTTGAACAAAGTATTGTTGATGGGAAATCTGACCCGTAATCCGGAGATCAGATACACTCCCGGCGGCAGTGCCGTATGTGAATTCGGAATGGCGATCAACCGGCGCTTCATGCAGGCCAACGGACAGGAAAAGGAAGAAACCTGTTTCGTGGACATCACGGTCTGGGGCAAGCAAGCCGAAAGCACCTCCCGCTTTGTGCAGAAGGGATCTTCCGTTTTCATCGAAGGGCGCCTTGTTTTCGATCAGTGGGAAGAAAAGGAAACCGGCAGCAAACGCTCCCGTCTGCGCGTCTATGCGGAACGGGTTCAGTTCCTCGACCGCCGCGATCCTTCCGGCGCTCCGCGCACGGAGGATGGCTCCCAGCCTTCCAACGCACCGCAGCAGGGCGGCTACTCCCGTTTCCGCGGACAGCAGAACGGTCCCTACGGCGGTCCGGTCCAACAGAACCGGCCTCCGCAGCAACAGCAGAACCGCCCCCAGCAGAACCGGGAAGAAGTGCCTTCCATGCCGGCCGAAGAGCCTCCTTTCGAACCCATCGAGGGAGTCGACGACGACATTCCGTTCTGACCGTAAAGATTCAAGAAATAATTCAAACCAAGGAGATGTTCCATGGCAATGCAGAATAAGAAACGCCGTATGAAGCGGCGCATGTCCAAACCGAAAATTTGCAGACTCTGCGAGAACAAAATCAATTTCATCGACTTCAAGGACGCGGATCTTCTGAGAAAGTTCCAGACGGAAAAAGGGCGCATCCTGCCCCGCCGTATCACCGGCACCTGCCTGAAACATCAGAAAATGCTCAGCATCGCGATTCAGCGGGCCCGCATCATCAGCATCGTTCTCTGATGAAACTCTTTTAAGAAAGGCACACTACAATGGCATCTATGAATTTGATCCTTCTGCAGGATGTTGAAGACCTCGGCCTCGCCGGGGAATCCGTCCATGTTTCTCCCGGTTTCGGAAGAAACTATCTGATCCCGAAAGGACTGGCCGCACCGGCTTCCACCGTCGCGCTCAAGCAGATCGAAGCCCAAAAGGAAAAGATCGAAGCCAAGCGCAAGACCGACCTCGGAGCCGCTCAGGCGCTGTCCGCTAAAATCGCCGAAATGACAGTTGAAATCCCCATGCAGGCGTCCGACGACAATCACCTCTTCGGTTCCGTCACCGAGCGCGTCGTCTGCGAGGCTTATGCCGCCAAGGGCGTCAAGATCGAGCATCACCGCGTCCGCATGGACAAGCACATTCGCACGCTTGGCGAATATGCCATCAGCATCAAACTTCATCAGGACGTGGTCGTCAACGGTAAAATCGTTATCGTCCGGGCGTAATGATGAGCGGGAGCGGGAACAGCAGCGATGTTCCGGCGCCGGGGGAACTTCCCTCTTCGCCGGAACCGCAGGTCCCTGCGCGGAAAACCGTTTCTTCCAAAAACGGTTCTTCCGCCATTCCTGTCTACGCGGATGTCGAAACGGAACGGGCCGTCATTGCGGCTCTCATGATCGACCCTTCCTGCCTGTCCACCGTCACTTCCATCCTCGGCGGACTCGCTTCCGCTCCGACTCCCCAGGATGGCCGCAGGAAAAAGACGGCTTCCGATCCTGACAGCCTCAAGAAGGAGATGTTCCACAATCTCGCGTGCATGGTCTTTCACGACCTCAAATACGCCGCCGTCTACGAAGCCATTCTGGAAATGACGGACAAGGGAGCCGGGATCGATCTCCTCAGCCTCACCAGCCATTTCGAACGCGTCAAACGGCTGGATGTCCTCGGCGGTCAGGATTTTCTCATCGACACCCAGGCCGCCATCGCCAGCACGGCCAACATCGAATCCTGGTGTTACAATCTCCGGGATTACGCCATGCTCCGCGAAATGCTCCGCACCTGTTCCGGCGCGGTCGACATGTGCAAGAACTATCAAGGCAACGTCAAAAGCCTCCTGGACTCGGTCGAATCGGAAATCTTCAAGGTCCGCAACCGTTTCGTCCAGCCTGAAATCCGGGAGCTGCGCACACTCCTCGAGGACACCTTCCAGACCTTCATGGACTTGATCGACCGCAAGATCGAACCCGGAATCCCGACCGGATATCCGGACCTTGACCGTCTGATCGGAGGCGGACTGAAACCCGGTGAAATGTTCGTCCTGGCGGCACGGCCCTCCATCGGGAAAACCGCCATGGCGCTGAACATCGTCCGCAACATCGTGATGCGGGATTTCAGCGGAAGCCGCAAAAACGTGCTCTTCTTCAGTCTCGAAATGAGCGCGGAACAGGTCACTCAGCGCATGCTCTGCACGGAGGCGCACGTCCCGCTTTCCTCCATCATGGACCGCAACCTGAAGCCCGGCGACATCCCGCGCCTGACTCAGGCCGTATCCATCATGAAGGACGCACGGCTTTCCATTGACCCCACCGCAGGCATCTCCGTTTTCGAACTCCGCGCCAAGGCCCGGAAGATGAACGACCAGCAGAAAATCGACCTGATCGTCATCGACTACCTCCAGCTGATGAAATCCGGCGAACCGACCGGAAACGAAAGCCGTCAGGTGGAAGTCTCCGCCATTTCCGGCGGCCTCAAGAAGCTGGCCAAAGACCTCGGAGTCCCGGTGCTGGTTCTGGCTCAGCTCAACCGCGAACTCGAAAAAGGACAAAGCGCCAAGGCGCTTCCGAAACTCAGCCACCTGCGTGAATCCGGAGCCATCGAGCAGGACGCCGACGTGGTGGTTTTCCTGCACCGAAACCGCGACGACGCGAAGGAACAGAACCCGGAAGCCAACCGCGCGGGCGTGGAAGCCAAACTCATCGTGGAAAAGAACCGAAACGGCAAAACCGGAAACGTCGAGCTCAAGTTCTTCCCCGCTCTGATGGAATTCCGCAGCATCGACCACCGTTACTCGGATTCCGACCGCAACCCGGAAGGCAAACCTCCGGAAAATACCCCGAAATAAGATTTGATTTTTAAACAAATCGGGGTTATAGTTCTTGATTCTAAAACAACAATAAGACTTTGAAAGAGTTTTCGTCATGGTTAAATGTTTTATTTTTCCGCTGTTTGCGCTTACGCTGCTCCTCACGGCGTTTTCGCTTCAAGCGGAAGAAATCTCTTCCGTAGTCTTTCAGCAGGGCGGCAGCTATAAATTTGAGGAAGACGTCCTTCGTGCCAACGTTCAGAGCCGCAAGGGGGCCACCTACAGCGAACGGGCCGTCAACGACGACATCAAGCGGCTCCACGCCATGGGGATGTTCTCCGACGTCGCCGCGGAAACCAAGAAAACGTCCGACGGCAAGATCGACATCATTTTCAAGGTTCTCCCGAAGCCGGTCGTTTCGGAAATCCGTTTCGAAGGCAACAAAAAATATACTGACAAAAAACTGATGGAAGAAGTCAAGATCGTTCCGAATGTCCCGCTGAACGACATGTCCCTCCGGAGCAGCGCCGAAGCCCTTCGGAAGTTTTATACCGGCAAAGGATTGAACGACGCCATCGTGGATCCCGTCTTCGAGAAAATCGACGCCAATCATATCCGGGTCATCTTCAAGATCAAGGAAAACCTTCGCCTCCGCGTCGGACAGGTCAATTTCCAAACGGCAGACGGCGGCAGCATCACGGTTTACAAACCGGACGAACTCCGCGACCAGCTCGCCAACCAGAAATCCTTCCTCAGCCATCCATGGTTCAGCTGGGCCATTGACTACGGCCTTCTCGACCGGGAAGAGCTGGGACGCGACAAAATCCGTCTCCGCGATTTCTACTGGAAAAAGGGTTACCTCGACTTCAAGATTCTCGACGTGAAAATCACCGAAGCTCCGTCCGACCCGGAAATCGCCAATGTCATCTTCGTCATTCATGAAGGCAAACCCTATAAAGTCGATAAAGTTTCCTTCACCGGCGCCCAGCGTTTCAAACCGGCTGAACTCGCCGCGCTGATTCCCATGAAGCCGGGCCAGACTTTCTCCAATGATACCGAACGGGCCTCCTCCGATCTCATCGACCACAAATACAGCCGTCTGGGTTATGCCGACTTCGTCATTCGTCCCACGCTGACCCCCAACTTCAAGACACATACCGTCGATGTCGATTACAAAATCAACGAGGGCCAGCTCTTCAGAATCAACGATATTTTCATCTCCGGCAACCGCTATACCAAAGACTACGTGATCCGCCGCGAACTGCCCATTCTTCCCGGCGATCCGGTCGACAAAAACCTGATCAAGCTCTCCAAGGACCGCCTTCTCGGAATGGGATATTTTGACAAGGTCGAAGCGGTCTCCATCCGTTCCGACAACGGCCCCGTGGACACCAAGGACGTCGATATCCGGGTGGAGGAAAAGCGTTTCATCGACGCCCGGATCGGCGCGACATGGTCGGACTCGGACAGTCTCGCCGGAATGCTCGAGGTCACCCATAAGAACATGGACATCCTCGACCCGTGGAACTACTTCACCGGCGGCGGACAGCGCATGAGACTTCTGGCCGTCATGGGTCTGGAACGCTATAACTTCGAACTCGACTTCACGGAGCCGTGGCTCTTCGGCATTCCTCTCCGCTGGGATATTTCGGGATATGTCAGAAATGTGAACTACGAATACTGGGATGAACGCCGCATCGGTTTCACCACCAGCCTTACCAAACGCGTTTTTGACGATTTCACTTCCGCGTCCGTCGGATACACCTTCGAACAGGTTTATGTTCACGGCATGAGCAGCAACCTCTCCGAAATGTTCCAGGAACAGAAGGGCAGCGACCTCGTAGGCAGGCTTCAGCTTACCCTCGACCGCGACACCCGCAACAGCGCCACCGATCCCACCAGCGGCTATAGCATCGGAGGCCTCGCCAGCCTCACCTCGCAGGTGCTCGGCGCCTCCTACAACTATATGCGGCTGGAACTCAAAGGAACGTATAACTATGCATTCTTCAACGACTGGTTCGTTTTGAGCACCGGCGGCAAAGTAGGATTCCTCTCCACCATCGCCAACGATGACATGGTCCCCCTTTATGAACGGTACTTCCTGGGCGGCGGCGACTCCATCCGGGGATTCCCCTACCGGTCCATCGGCCCCGTGGACGATAACAACGACAACTACGGCGGCCAGACCATGTATATCCTCACCACCGAACTTTCCCACCCGATCTACAGCATCGTGCGCGGCGCGGTCTTCATGGATATCGGCGACTCCGGCGCGGACCGTTTCCAGTTCAACGGCATCAACATCGGCGCCGGTTACGGACTCCGCATCAAACTGCCCAACATCAACACGCCTCTCCGTCTCGACCTGGCATTCCCGGTCCTCAACAATCAGGACGGCGTCGGCAGTTCGCTCCGCTTCCACTTCAATCTGGGCGCGTCTTTCGGTCCCAGATAAGCCATCGCCTCCGGAAGCTCTTCAAGGCGCGGCCTTTTTCCCGGTTTTTCCTCGTACACGTGCGCGCGCGGCCTTGAGTTTTCCCGAAAACGGTGTATATTTTCCGTATTGCTGAAAAGCCCTCAAACCACATTACACAAGGATACCTCATGAGTGAAACGATGATTGAGAAACGGGATATCCCCGTCAATATTGAAGACATCATGCACACGGCGTACTTGCAATATTCGCTCAGCGTGAACGTCGGACGCGCCATTCCGGATGTCCGGGACGGCCTCAAACCCTGCAACCGTCGTATCCTTTTCGCCATGCGCCAGCTCGGTCTCGTCAAATCCCGCGCCCACATGAAGAGCGCCAAGGTCGTCGGCGAAGTGATCGGCAACTACCATCCCCACGGCGACGCATCCGTCTACGACACCCTCGTCCGCATGGCTCAGGACTTCTCCATGCGCATGCCGCTGATCGACGGTCAGGGAAACTTCGGAAGCATCGACGGCGACCCCCCGGCCGCCTACCGTTACACCGAGTGCCGCATGGAGCGCTTCACCGAGGAACTCCTCGCCGACATCGACAAGAACACGGTGAACATGGTCCCGACCTTCGACGAGCAGAACCGCGAACCCGAGGTCCTGCCCGCCAAGTTCCCCAACCTGCTGGTCAACGGCAGCATGGGCATCGGCGTCGGCATGGCCACCAACATCCCCCCTCACAATCTGGGCGAGGTCATAGACGCGACCGTCCACCTTCTCGAAAATCCTTCCTCGACGGTCCGCGAACTGATGCAGTTCCTGCCGGGTCCCGACTTCCCCACCGGCGCTCTCATCTGCGGCATCGACCCGATCCGCAGCCTTTATGAAACCGGACACGGGATCATCAAGATTCGCTCCAAGGCCGAAATCGTTGAGAAGAACGGCAAGGAAATGATCATCGTCAAAGAGGTTCCCTACGCCGTCAACAAGGAAATGCTTGTCCGCAAAATCGGAGAACTGGTCAAGGAGAAAAAAATCACCGGAATCTCCGACCTCCGCGACGAAACCAGTCTGCGGACCGGCATCCGCATCGTGATCGAAATCAAGCGCGGCGCGATGGGAACGGTCGTCCTGAACCAGCTCTATGCCCATACCCAGCTCGAAACCGCCTTCGGCTGCCAGCTCCTCGTGGTCGACCACAACCGTCCGCGCACCCTGAATCTGGCTCAGATTCTGCAGGCTTTCATCGACCACCGTCTGGAAGTCGTCACCCGCCGCGCACGCTTCGACCTCGACAAGGCCGAGGCACGCGCCCACATCCTCGACGGATTGCTGATCGCGGTCAAGAACCTCGATGAAGTGGTCAAGATCATCCGTGCCTCCCGCACCCGCGAGGAAGCCGCCTCCGCCCTCATGGCGCGCTTCAACTTCTCCAAGCTCCAGACGTCCGCCATCCTCGACATGCGCCTCCATCAGCTCACCGGTCTCGCCATCGAGGACCTCCAGAAGGAATACGACGAACTCCAGAAGATCATCGAATACCTCCGGAGCCTCCTCGCCAGCCGCGAACTCCGTCTGGGCGTCATCAAGACCGAGCTCCTGGAAGTCCGCCAGAAATACGCCGACAGCCGCCGCACGGAAATCACCTATGACGAAGGCGACCTCAACTACGCGGACCTGATTCCCCGCCATTCCTGCATCATCACCGTTTCCAACACCGGCTACATCAAGCGCGTCCCCGCCGACACCTACCGCACGCAGCATCGCGGCGGGGTCGGAATCATCGGCATGGAAACCAAGGAAGAGGACCATGTGGAGCATCTCTTCAACGCGGACAGCCATGACCTGATTTTCTTCTTCACCAACCGCGGATACATGTATTGGCTGAACGTCTACGACATTCCCGAAGGCATCCGCACCGGCAAGGGCAAAGCCATCATCAACCTGATCAAGATCGAACCCGGCGAACAGATTCAGGCTATGCTGACCCTCCGCAAGGAAATGTTCGACGAACCGAATCTTGCGATCGTCATGGCCACCCGCCGCGGCGTCATCAAGAAAACGCGTCTCTCCGACTTCCGCCACCTGGCCAACCGCGGACTCCGCGCCGTCAGCATCGACGAAGGCGACGACCTGATCGGAGCGGACATCACCAACGGTTCCAGTGAAATCATCCTGTCCACCTCGATGGGCATGGCCTGCCGCTTCGTGGAACGCGACGTCCGCACCATGGGACGCACCGCGCGCGGAGTCACCGGCATCCGTTTCAAACTGGAAGGCGATTATATCGTCAGCATGGAAGTGGTCCCCGGAACAGCGGTTCCCGGCACGGAAGCGGATATTCCCGAATCCGACGAAACCGCGGCCGGAGAAGCTCCCGACGTTCCGGAAGAGAACGATACGCCGGAGGAACCCGAAACCGACGAAGCCGACATTCCCGGCGAAGAGGACGAAGCCGCACTCGAAGACGACGGACGTCCCCAGCTGCTGGTCATCACCAGCGGAGGCATGGGAAAACGCAGTTTCGTGGAAGGCTACCGCCTGACACGCCGCGGCGCCAAAGGCGTCAAGAACGTCAATCTCCGTCCCGGTGAAGAAGTCATCGCCGCGCTCAAGGTCCATCATGGCGACGAGCTGATCATCACCACCGAACGCGGATTGGTCTGCCGTCTGCCCGTGGATGAAATCCGGATCGTCGGCCGTGCGTCCAAGGGCGTCCGCATCATGGAACTGCGCAAGAACGACAAGATTACCGGAGCCTCGGTCGTCCTGGAAATCGAAGCGCCCGAAGCTCTTGCTTCCGAGGAAAGCGGTTCCGTCGCCATCCCCGGTCCGGAAAATGAAGTCCGCCCGGACGATGAGTCCATGGATACTGCCGACACCGCCGCCGAAACAGCCGGCAGCGAACCGGAAACGGAACAGTAATTCGCATACAGCCGGAAGGATGCGCTTTCCGCCATCCTTCCGGATTCCATTTTCACTAAAAACGTCTGACGGAGGAAAAGGAATATGCGTCTGGCCCTGAAGGATAAATCCCCCGTCGAGTTCAATCAGTCCACGCCCGCGATATTCGGGATCATCAACCTGACCCCAGACTCCTTCAGCGACGGCGGCAAATATGCCGACGTTCAGACGGCTGTTTCGGAAGCTCTCGCCATGCTGGACGCCGGAGCCGCGGGCCTGGATCTTGGGGCGGAATCCACCCGTCCGGGCGCACTTGAAGTCTCCCCCGAAACGGAGATCGAACGGCTCCTGCCGGTCATCCGGAAAATCAGGGAAGCGCGTCCGGACGCCCTTCTCAGCGTGGATACGCGCAAAGCCCCGGTCGCAGAAGCGGTTCTGGAAGCGGGCGCCGACATCATCAACGACGTGAGCGCAATGACTTTCGATCCCCGCATGGCGGAAACCGTCGCCTCCCGTGACGCGGCGGTTGTGCTGATGCACATGCGCGGAACCCCCGCGACCATGCGCAACCCGGAATTCATGGTCTACGACAATGTGACCGACGCGGTGGGGCTGTATCTGGAGGATGCTTTTGCGCGCGCGGTTTCGGCGGGTATCCGTTCCGACGCCATTCTGCTGGACCCGGGACTCGGGTTCGCCAAGAATCCGGCGCAGGATTATGAACTGGTCAAAAACGCCGCATTATTGAGAAAACGACTGAAAGCCCCCCTCTTTTACGGGCCCTCCCGGAAATCGTTCCTGTCGCAATTCTGTCCCGGAAAAAAACCGATGGAACGGGATTACGCCACGGCGGGAATTCTCTGTGCGCTGGCCGCGGCGAAAGTGGAAATCGTCCGGGTGCACAACGTCCCAATGGCGGTCGAAAGCATGAACGCTTTCATGCGTGTTTTCTGAAGAAGAAATAGAGAAAATTCCGTTCAGAGAAGTCCGGACGCTTCGTCCAGACCAAACCGGATGTTCATGTTCTGAACCGCCTGCCCCGAAGCCCCCTTGGTCAGATTGTCGATCACGGAACAGACAATCAGATTTCCGGTGTGTTCATCGAAGACATATCCGATTTCACAGGAATTGGTGAGCGTGACGTTCTTGGTGTCGGGCAGCTTGCCGGACGGCAGGACCCGCACGAAACGTTCGGCGCCATAGGCTCTGGCATAGGCTTCCGCGACAGCTTCCGGCGAAAAGGCGGAGGTCGGACGCAGAATGATGGTGGAAAAAATTCCCCGGTTGACGGGAACCAGATGCGGAATGAAGTTCATCGCAAGGGAACCGATCTTCGCCGCAACAGCCAGTTCCTGCTCGATTTCGGGCAGGTGACGGTGACGGACAATGCCGTAGGCCCGGACGCTCTCGTTGCATTCCGGGAAAATGTAGGGCAGATCGACCTTGCGGCCCGCGCCCGAAACGCCGCTGTCGGCGGAAACAATGATGTTTTCCGTCGAAACCAGCCCCGCCGCGAGGAGCGGTGCGGTCGGCAGAATAATGCTGGTGGGATAGCATCCCGGACACGCGATCAGGTCCGCCTTGCGGATTTGATCCCTGTAGCGTTCCGGGAGACCGTAAACCGCTTTTTTCAGGAGTTCAGGCGACGGATGATCCGCCCCGTAGTATTCCTTGTATTTCTCCGTCGAGCGGATACGGAAATCGGCACTGATGTCGATGACCTTCACCCCCGCGTCAATCAGAGGAATGGCGAATTCTGCGGCAAGCCCGTGGGGAAGCGCAAGAAACGCCACCTCGCAGGTTTTCGCGATTTCAGGCACATCCGGAACGGAAAAAGAGAGGGAGGAATCCGCGAAACGCGGAAAGATCTCCGAAATATTTTTCCCTGCTTCCTTGCGGGAGGTAATCACCCGCAGATCAACGGAAGGATGCCGGAGAAGCAGACGAATCAGCTCCTCGCCGGAATAGCCGGAAGCTCCGATCACAGCCGCACGAATCTCAGCCATAAGAAAAACTCCTGAAAAATAAGGATGCGAAAAAGGGTCAGCGCTTGGAGAACTGGAACCGCTTTCTGGCGCCGGGCTGACCGGACTTCTTGCGTTCCTTCTCACGGGCGTCACGGGTCAGCATGCCGCTCGCCTTGAGCACGGGACGAAGGGTTTCGTCCAGCTGAAGGAGGGCGCGCGCAATGCCGTGACGGAGCGCTCCTGCCTGTCCGGCTTTGCCGCCGCCGTCGATATTGGCGGAGACGTCCAGCGTGGACGCCAGACCGGTCAGGGAAAGGGGCTGAAGAATATAGCCGCGAGTGGCTTCGGTGGTGAAATATTTGTCAAAGGCTTCGCCGTTGACTTTGATTTTGCCGGACCCCTGAGCGACGCGCACTCTGGCGCAGGCGGTTTTTCTGCGTCCGGTGGCGCAAATTTCATTGGAAACGGATGTGTTCATTCAAACATTCTCCTTCACAGTTTAACCGGTTCAGGGTTCTGGGCCGCGTGAGGATGTTCCGCCCCGGCGTAAACCTTGAGCTTCGCGAACTGAGCCCGTCCGAGACGGCCCTTGGGGAGCATTCCCCAGACCGCTTCACGGATGACCATGTCGGGTTTCTTCTCCATGACGTCCTGAATGGAAACAACCTTGTGTCCGCTGCGGTAGCCGGAGTAGGATTCATAGGTTTTCGTGACGCCCTTGGAACCGGTCAGCAAAACTTTTTTCGCATTCACAACGATCACATAGGTGCCAGTATCAACATGCGGCGTATAGGTGGGGCGATCTTTCCCGCGAAGGCTGTTCGCGATCTTGACAGCAAGACGGCCCAGAGGGACATCCGTGGCATCGAAAAGCACAAACTTGCGCTCGATCTCGCCGTTTTTGGCCAGATAGGTCTTCATTTTTTTTCTCCGCTTTCAATAAAGCTTTTACTCAAAATACAGAACGAATTCGAGGACCATGCTGCCAGGCCATGTTGTCCTCATCAATTCACCGGTCATGATCGGGGAATATGACCGAAGAGACCATTAAAATATCACGGAAACCTTTTTTTTCAAGATTTTTTCGTTCTTTTTTCCGTTTTTTTATCACAAATCCTTTTGACTTTCCCGCTTTCCGTGGTATTATAGCCGCATGGAAGTTCATGTCTCATGAATTTCCTGCCCGCCCCCGGTTTTGAGAGAAAGCCGCCCGCGGGAAAACAAAGTCTTCTCCGGACTCTAATCGGAGATCAAAAAAGTGGGGGTGAAGGCTTCGGCCTTCACCTTTTTTTTCCGCCAATTCCAGACTCTTCCCGGAAACGCTGTTCCTTATTTCATACATCAATTCCCGCCATTTGCCGGAATGCGGAATCCGTTTTCCTCCTCCTGTTTACGGATAAGGAGCCATCATGTGGATGCGGGAGCCGCTTTCTGGCGGGCTATCGGAACAAACCGGACAGAGTTCCCCTTGAAGAAGGAATCACTGACCGTCCGGAGAAACTCCGCGGCGGCTTTCCGGGCAGCGGTGGAGTCCGTCGGAGAGGTGATGCGGAATTTGATGATGCGGTCGCCATAGGGAAAAACGACCAGTTCCGAAGTGAAACTTTCCCCGTCCATGTCGAAATGGAACACCGCGCGCCGGCCGACGTCCTGTTTTCCTGTCTGGAGGGTGTATTCTTCTTCCAGAGTGATCTGGTCCAGGCCGGTCGCTTTGGAAGCAAGCCCCAGAATACTGTTCTTGATCTCTTCATAGTGCTCCAGAGCCCTTTTCAGGGGAACCTCCGCCGGAGTCGCCGAAAGGGAATAAATATAGATGTCCGCCGATGTGCCGAAATTACCTGAATAGCGGATGAGCGTCCCGAAAAACGGATTGTTGTTCTTGCGGACTTCGATTTTCGTAAAGAGCCCTATCCTGGCGGGAAAGACAATCCCGGTGATTTCATCCGAATAGGGTGTGCTTTTCGGGAGATTGGTCACGCCGGAAGATTCCTCCGTCTCGGAAAAGACGCGGAACGGAAGAATCAGCGCAAGCATCATGCATGAAAAAAATACGGACCGCATATTCAGTTCTCCATGGGTTCCTGAAGGTGCTTTTTCCAGAAATCAAGCTGGGTTTCGACCTGTTTGTATCCGGTGGCGCCGAAAATGTCGCGTTTTTCCACAGCGCTTTCGGGAGAAAAAACTTTCAGCATGTCTTCATCGGCTTCGGGGAAAACAGAACGCATCTCCTCCAGCGTGATCTCGTTGAGCGCCTTGTTGTGCTCGGCGGCGAAACGGACCAGGGAGCCGACTTTGTGGTGGGCGTGGCGGAACGGAACGCCTTTCCGGACCAGTTCCTCGGCCAGGTCGGTGGCCATCAGGCCGGGATCGGAAGCGGCGCGGCGCATCCTCTCCGGAAAAACGGTCATGGTCCGGATCATGCCGGGATAGACGGACAGAATTGCCTGGACGGTATCGATGGCGTCGAAAAGGCCTTCCTTGTCCTCCTGAAGATCGCGGTTGTATGTGAGGGGCAGTCCCTTGCAGATGGTGAGGATGGAGATCAGGGAACCGTAGACCCGGCCCGTCTTGCCTCGGGAAATTTCGGCGATGTCCGGATTTTTCTTCTGCGGCATCAGACTGGACCCGGTGCAGTAGGCATCGGAAAATACGATGAAGGAAAACTCCTGGGACATCCAGAGGATGAGATCCTCGGAAAGACGCGAAACGTTCATGCAGAAGATGGACAGGGCGGCCAGCACCTCGCAGGTGAAATCGCGGGACGCGACGGCGTCCATGCTGTTGCGGGTCATGGCGGGGAAATCGAGTTTTTTGCGGACGAATTCGCGGTCGATGGGAAGCGTCGTTCCGGCGATGGCGCCGGAGCCGAGCGGGAGAACATTGAGGCGGCGGCGGGCGTCCAGAAGACGTCCGATATCGCGTTCGAACATTTCCGCGTACGCCAGAAGATGATGTGCCAGAAGAACCGGCTGGGCGTGCTGGAGATGGGTGAATCCCGGCAGGATGACGCGCTTGTTGGCTTCCGCCTGTTCCGTGAGGGCGCGCTGGAACATCCGTATGCCTTCCGCCAGATGAAGAATCTCTTCCCTCAGATAAAGCCGGATATCGAGGCAGACCTGATCGTTGCGGCTGCGCGCGGTATGGACCCGTGCACCTTCGTCGCCGAGCGCCTTGATGAGCTCGGATTCGATGTGCATGTGGATGTCCTCCAGTTCCGTCTTGAAGGTGAAATCCCCGGCGTCGATCCGCTTCCGGATCCGTTCGAGTTCCTCGCAGATCGCATCGGCGGAAGCCTGCGGGACAATGCCGACGGAGGCCAGCATCTGCGCATGGGCCTTGCTTCCTTCGATGTCATGCTTGTATAAACGCCGGTCATAAGAAATCGATTCTGTAAAATCGCGGACGCTGTTTTCCGCGTCTTTCGCAAATCTTCCGCCCCACAAGGCCATGTCCTCACCTCTCGATTGATTCATTACCCATGGGAATATAGCATCTTTTCGATTTTCTGAAAGAGGAAACTTTTTTTTTTACAACAAATAGAAAAAAAACTTTGCATTTTTCTTGCTTTCAACAAAGAATCTGCTATATTTTCTGGAAAAGCAAATTCCCGCAAAAACAACAGGAGTTGAACAATGAAACTGAAAAAAGCATTTCTTTACTCGATGGCGCTGGTCGCATCCATTATGGTTACCGGCTGCGCTACCCCGTTCCCGCTGGGCGTGATCTACACGAAAGCGACCCTGCCCGGAGCTCTCGGAAACAGTGAACTCCAGTATTCCAAGACCGGAACCGCTTCGTGCTACAGCATCATCGGCATCATCGCCAGCGGCGACGCTTCGATCAATGCCGCCTGCCACAGCGCCGGCATCACGAAGGTCTCCTGGGTCAGCTACAGCGTCAACAACATTCTTGGCGCTTACGGTGTCTACACCACGACGGTCTACGGCGACTGATTCAAAGTCATTCGCTCATAAAGGGACGCATCCTTCCAGATGCGTCCTTTTTTTATGAAAGCGGTCATGAAAACAGCAGAATACCAGCAGCGGCTGACCCGGATATTCACGGAACACGGATTCGAGGTCCCCGAGATTGAAAGCGCCTACATCCTTTCCGAAGTCATGAATGTGCGCTCTCTCGAGCTGCCCCTGCACGCAAACGAACCGCTCCCGGAAGAACAATTCCGAAAAGCGGAAGAATTTCTGAGAAGACGACTGTCCAACGAACCGTTCCAGTATATTTTCGGCTGGACTCCGTTCCGTTTTCTGGAGCTGAAGGTCGGACCGGGCGTGCTGATCCCGCGGCCCGAAACGGAATATCTGGTCGAACTTGTGATGAAGCGGATTCCGCGCGGGGCGGATGTCTGCGAACTGGGGGCTGGCTCCGGAGCCATTTCTCTGGCACTGGCCTCCGAACGGAAAGACATTTCCGTGGATGCAAGCGAGCTCTCGGAAGAGGCATTCGTCTGGGCGGAGACCAACCGCAAAGCACTGTCCCTCCCCAATGTGCGGTTTCACCGGGGCGATCTCTTCACGCCTTTCCCCGGACGCCGTTTCGACGTCGTCGTCGCCAACCTTCCTTACGTGGCCGGATCGGAAAAGGAGCTTCTCCCTCCGAATGTCCGGGACTACGAACCTTCCGAAGCCCTCTTTGCTCCGGAGGAAGGGTTCTCCCTGATCGAAAAGGCCCTGCGGGAAGCCCCGGACCATCTCCGTCCGGAACGCTCCTTCCTGTTTTTCGAGATCGGCGAGACGCAGGGCTCGCGCGCGCTGGACGCCGCCCGGAAAACCGGCTTTTTCAGACAGATGTCCATCGAGCCGGACCAGTATGGGATCCGCCGTTTCCTGTTCGCGGAACGGTAACTTCAGCCTCTTATGGATATCGGTCCGGCCGGATCGATATCCCTGTCCGGCGGACTCCCTGATCCGGGATTATTGTTTTCCCTGACGAATGCGTTCGATGACGATCTGCCGGACGAATTCTTCCGGGGCAAGACCTTTTTTGCCGGCCTCCGCGCGGAGAATTTCATAGTCGTCGATGCTGATGAGGAACCCGGGCGAATATGGGCTGTTGACGACCGGCGCCATCGAAGGGATCTTATTCCATTCCTTGCGGAAGCTTTCGATCTCGGCGGGCGTGACGCCGAACGTTTCCAGAACCCCGGCCGCCATCATCTGGTTGCCGTATCCGTTCATGTGGAGATTGTCGATGGTCAGCTTCAGGCCTTTGAGGTTCTTTTTCGCCGTAAGCTCATCCCGCATTTTCTGATTCAGGTCGGCCAGAAGAAGTTTCCGGTCCGCGGCTTCCTTGCGGAGAAATTCGCAGTAACCGGCCAGTTTCTTGTTGTTGGCGCTGTCGAGCTGTTCCGTATGGGTGGTGGGGGTCAGGATCATCACCTTGACTCCGGCGGCTTTCGCCTGATCGAGGATTGCCGAAATATTTTTCTCGAAGTCCGGAAGCTCGACCCCGCTTTTTCCGTGTCCGACGTCATTGACGCCGCAGCTGAGCAGGAGCCAGTCGGGCTTCTTCGCCAGCACGCCGGGCAAACGCCGGAGCATGTCATTCGATTTGTTTCCCGAGATCCCCGCCGGAATGGCGACGGCGTTGACTCCTGCCCTTTTGAGGCCATCCATGACCAGCCTCACATAACCGTCCGGACGATCTCCGAACTGCGTGATGGAATCTCCGAGGAACGCAATTTTTTCTCCGTTTTTCACGACCGGGGCGGCAAACGCCGCAAAAGAACACAGACAGATCGTCGCCAGCAGAAACTTTTTCATACCCTATTCTCCCATGATGAATTTTGTCACGGCTTCACGGCCTGATCCGGAAAAATAATGTTCTTCCCTGAAATATCAAGTCCGGACCGGAAAACTTTCCGAAAAAACGTCTTTATTCTTTCCTGATTCCTCTTTTCTGTTTTCCGCGGCGGCATCCGCCTCTCCCGGCAATATTTACAAATTTCCCGGAACAAAGGTGGAAAAAAGCCCTTTCTCATGATATATTACCATTACGGGCTGAAAGGGCTGATAATAAACACAATCTGATATGAACATAAAGGATCCTCAAAATGACGAAATTAATGCTTGGACTTCCGAAGGGAAGTCTGGAACAATCCACGGTGGACATGTTTGCCAAGGCAGGCTTCAAGGTTGAAATCAACTCCCGCTCCTATTATCCGACGATCGACGATCCCGGGATCGAATGCATGCTCATCCGGGCGCAGGAAATGTCCCGTTACGTCGAAGAAGGGATTCTGGACTGCGGCCTGACCGGATACGACTGGATTCAGGAAAACGGCTCGGATGTCTATGAAGCCGCCGAACTCGTCTACGGCAAGGTCGGACGCAATCCTCTCCGCTGGGTGCTGGCCGTGCCCGAAAGCTCCGGAATCACCTCCGTGAAGCAGCTCGAAGGCAAACGCATCTCCACGGAAGCGGTCGGCATGACCAAGCGCTACCTTGAGAAAAACGGCGTCAAGGCCAATGTGGAGTTCTCCTGGGGCGCCACCGAAGTAAAGCCTCCCCGTCTGGCGGACGCCATCGTCGAAATTACCGAAACAGGTTCCTCGCTCCGCGCCAACAACCTGAAAATCATCGACACCCTCTGCATCAGCACGACCCGTTTCATCGCGAATCACAAAGCCATGCTCGAACCGGAAAAGAAGCAGAAGATCGAAAATCTCGCGCTTCTTCTGAAAGCGGTTCTGACCGCCGAGGGAAAAGTCGGGATCATGCTGAACGTCCGCAAGGCCGACCTTGAAAAGATCCTCACAAAATTGCCTGCGCTGGAACGCCCGACGGTTTCCCAGCTCACGGATGAAAGCTGGGTTGCCCTCAATTCCATCGTCTCGGAACACATCGTGCGGGAACTCATCCCCGAACTCAAGCGTCTCGGCGCCAGCGGCATCGTGGAATATCCCCTGAACAAAATCGTTCCGTGAACCGGATTCCGTAATCCGAAGACCTTTCACCGCACAACCGAAGGAGATGAAAAATGACAGAACGCAAACCGATTCCCCCGGAAGAATTTGCCGCCAACCTGTTCGATCTTTTCCATCGGAAGTGGTTCCTGCTGACCTCCGGATCCTTCGAGACACGGAAATTCAACCCCATGACCGTAAGCTGGGGTTTCCTCGGGGAAATGTGGATGCGGCCGACCGCCATCGCAGTGGTCCGGCCGCAGCGCTACACCCTCGAATTCATGGACCGTTATGAGTCCTTCACCCTCTGCGCCTTCGGGGAAGCTCACCGGGAAGCCCTCAAACTTTGCGGCGCAAAATCCGGACGGGACTTCGATAAGACGAAACTTCCCGGACTCACGCCGATCGTTTCGAACACCGTGGATTCTCCCGGTTTCGAGGAAGCCGAACTGATCCTCGAATGCCGGAAACGCTATCGCGGTGAATTCCGGAAGGAAAATTTCATCGACAAAATGATCCCGGAGGAATTCTACCCCGGGAAGGATTTCCACCGCATCTTCGTCGGGGAAATCACCCGCATCTCCGGAACCGACGCCTATCGCCGCAGGCCGGAATAATCCGCCGGACTCACTTTCCTCCGGGCGCTTCCTCTTTCAGAAGCGCCAGCATCGCGGTAAAGTCATCCGGACAGGGCGCCTCAAAGGAATGAACCTTCCCTGTGACAGGATGGGGCGCCTCCAGTTTCCAAGCATGGAGCATCTGGCGCGGCGCGGCAAGTTTCCGGGCTCCGCCGTAGACGGAATCGCCCGCAACGGGATGTCCCAGAAATGCCATATGAACCCGGATCTGGTGCGTGCGCCCCGTGTAAATCCGGACTTCCACCAGACTGGCGGGAATTCCTCCGACGGTCCCTTCCCGGAGAACCCGGTAAGAGGAACGCGCTTCGCGTCCGCCGCTGGAAAGCACCGCCATTTTCTTGCGGTCCGCCTTGTGACGTCCAATCCGGTTGACGATCTCCCCTTCCTTCCGGGCAAGGTGTCCCCGGACAATCGCAAGGTAGATCTTGGAAGTCTTCCGTTCGGAGAACGCTTCGGACAGCTTCATCAGGGCGTCCGGGGTACGCGCGACAATGAGGCATCCGGAGGTGTCCTTGTCCAGGCGGTGCACAATCCCCGGACGGAGCGGATCGGTTTCGGCGAACTCGTCGCCCATCTCCGGCTCCCGCCCCAGCAGCGCGTTCACGAGCGTGCCGCTCCAGTTCCCGGCCGCGGGATGCACCACCATCCCGGCGGGCTTGTTGACGACGATCATCTGATCGTCCTCGTACAGGACATCCAGAGGAATATTTTCCGGAGCGGCGGAAGTGACCGGGACAGGTTCTTCACTCATTTTGACGAGGATGGCGTCCCCTTCCGAAACAGTGTATTTCGTAGATTCGCACGGAGTTCCATTCACGAAGACGCTTTTCCCGCGGATCAGGGCCTGAAAGCGGCTGCGCGACTTTTCCGGCATCAGCCGGGTCAGGCACTGGTCCAGACGCAGTCCCGAAAACTGAAGCGGAACTTTGAACTCAATGTTTTCCAGAGGCGACAGGTTCGATTTCGACATTTTTCCCGTACTTCCCGAAGTAGAAAAAGAACAGAAGACCGACCGGCACCATGATCGTCAGACCGATAACCTGCGCATTTGTAAGGCCGAGGAAATAATCCGTATGGTCGCCCCTGAGGAACTCAAGACAGAATCGCAGGATTCCGTAGCCGATGAAGTAGGATGCCGCAATCTGCCCGGTTTTCTTCACCTTCCGGAAAAGAAACAGAAGAGTCAGTCCCAGCAGCAGATTCCCGAACGACTCAAACAGCTGCACCGGATACAGCGACTGCGAAGAGGCCACCGCCTGACCGTAAACCTTCAGATTCTGGACCGCCGATCCCATGTCCGGATAGCGTTCGGCCGGAGCCGATCCCGGCGGAAAAACGACCCCGATGCGGCAGGGAGCCCCGAAACAGCACCCCTGCATGAAACATCCGATCCGCCCGAAAGCATGCCCCAGCGCCATGGCCGGGGCGCAGATATCCAATATACGCAGAATCGAAAGTTTTTTCCAGCGGCAGTAAAACCAGATCGTGAGAATCGCAAGGATGAAGCCGCCGTAAAAGACCAGCCCTCCCTGATCGATCCGGAAAACCTTCAGCCAGTTGCCCTCGAACTGGCTGTGGAACTGAACCACATAAAACAGGCGGGCTCCCAGAATGCCGCAAACCACCACGATGATTCCAAGGTCAAAAACCTGATCCGAAGTCAGTCCTGCATACTTGCGTTTGTACTGCATCACGAACAGGGAAACCAGAAAACCGGTTGCCACGCAAATTCCATACCAGTGAATCGGCATGCCGAAGAAATGAAATGCGATCCCATGCATAAAAACCGTTCTTTCCAAAAATTATTCAACTCATTAACTGGACAAAATCCTCTTTCCGGTGTAATGTATCATGTTATTTCTGTTTTTCATAATTATTTTCACATAATTTTAAGGAGTTTCCATGTCTGCCGAGTACATTGCTTCCCACATCGAGTTCGCCATCCAGCACGCCGCGGTATGGGGATTCATCCTGATTTTCATTTTCATGACCATTGAAAGTTCTTTCATTCCATTCCCCAGCGAAGTCATCATGATTCCAGCCGGATTCCTGGCCTACCGTGGAGAACTGACCACAGGAATCCCGTGGCTGGATATCGTGCTGGCAATCTTTTTCGGGCTCCTCGGGTCCATGCTTGGCGCCTACATCAATTATTATCTCGCCATCTGGCTTGGACGTCCCGTCCTTCACAAATACGGCAAATATTTCTTCCTGCCGGAACCCGCCCTGAACCGCGCGGAGGAAATCTTCCGTAAATACGGCGAACTGACGACCTTTGTCTGCCGTCTCCTTCCCGCCATCCGCCAGTTGATTTCCCTTCCGGCGGGTCTCGCCAAAATGAACTTCTGGAGCTTCTCCCTCTGGACCGCTCTCGGCGCCGGCATCTGGACTGCGATTCTGGCTTTGGTCGGCTGGTATCTGGGACATCTGGCGGGCAACATGACTCCGCTGGACATGGTGGTCAAGGGAAAAGAACTGATCTCCAAACACTACATCTGGGTTTTCGTTTTCCTCGCGCTCTTTATCGCGGGGTACTTCGCTGTTCAGAAATGGGTCATGCGTTCCGAAGAGGAAAAGTGATTTTTTTCATTTCCCGGCTGGAAAAACCGCGGAAAAAGCGTATAGTAAGAGCTCTTCCGGTTTACCCCGTGGTGTAACGGTAGCACAACTGGTTTTGGTCCAGTTAGTTTGGGTTCAAATCCCGACGGGGTAGCCACTTGTATTTGGGGGGCTTCACTCACGGATATGTTTCCATCTCACCAGTGCAATTCGAGCTTTCGGATGTCGGCGGCGCATACGTATTTCCGCTCATTCCCGACAAAATACGCAAGACACCATTGATCCGGCGGCAATTCGACATCCCTGAATAATTTCCGGATGCTCCCATTCGTATAGCCGACCGCCAGGAATTCCTTGTTTTGGATTGCATAATCCGCCAACTGCCGGTCCCCCGAAATGAAGGATTCCGGTTCCCGGTTCATGTTCAGAGGAATAAAAGTAATGCCATGTTTGTCCTGCGAGTAGGTCTCGTGATCCTTGTAAAAGGGAAAAGTTCTCCCATTGTATTTCAAGGCCCAGCGGGGAGCGTCGGTCAGAGTGATCGGCGTCTTTTGAGAGGGAATCTCATGTTTTGCCAGAAAACAGAAAATCAGGTCTTTCTGTTTTTGAGATTTCGAAAGACGTTCCGGATTGGTTTTTTCCAGCAGATTCTCCCCGACCGGAAAGGTGTGGTTGTGCTTGACTCGGCTGAGGGCAAGAAGGGTCGGCGCCCAATCGGAAGTCGCCCCCGGAGTATCGACGGCGCCCGACCTTCCGGCGTTCAGGGCGATTCCGACATGACGTCTCTTCCGGTTTCCGGCAAGAATGGAATCCACATTCGAAGCCGGAAGAAGATGATCCGTCAGCATCACGACCACGGTATTTTCCCACGCCTTCGATTTACGGAGCGCGGCAATGAATTTTCCGATTTCGCGGTCCGTCGTGCGGACGGCGCTCAGGAAGCGTTTCTCTTTCTCGTTTTTCCACGGATAGGGTTCACTGTCTTCATAGGTGAACCCGGCCGGAAGATGAGTGTCGACCGTCGTCAGATACAGCGCAAAAGGTTTTCCGCAAGAGGACAGTTTTTCAAAATGGGAAGCTCCCCACTCAAACACCTGCCGGTCGGAACATCCCCAGGAACCGGGTTCGGGCGTTTTTCCGGAACGTTCATAGGAACAGGCAAAATCAATATTTTCCCTCTGAACAAACATATTCACTCCGGCAAATTTCAGGGACGGCCCTTGAAGAAAAACCTGTCTGTACCCCGCCTTATGGAGGATGAAGGGCAATGACGGAAGCTCTCCCCCATAACGATCCTGCAATCCGCCCTCCCATAAGAGGGGGGAGATGATTTGTTCCGGCAGAAGAGGAAGTCCCATGAAAACCGAATACAAGGCGGAAAATGTATCATCCGCGTTCAGCCCGTTGGAAATGCCGGTGAAGGACAGTCCTTCTTTCGCAAGGGCGTTCAGATTCGGGGTCAATCCAGGAAGAGTTGCCGGATCCGTGAAAGTATTTTCGATCGACTCCATGAAAATAACGACCAGATTTTTTCCCGGAGTCGCGGTGAGTTCATTCTTTTTCACTCCGGAAAGTTTTATCCCGGCATTCCTGAATACGATTTCCGGATAAATGTCCGGGGTCCGTCTTATCTTTTGCATGAAAGGGGAAAACACAGGCGTGAAATATACGGCGACAGCCCCGAAAACAGCCATTGCAATCAGGCTTGGTTTAACAGACTTCATTTTCATTTTTTCATCTTTTACAACAAAATAAACACACGTAATCAGCAAAAGGATTATGACATACAGAAGAAGCCCTCCGACGATCCACTTTCCGAACAGCAGGAACCCCACGCCGACATCAAAATTATTCAACATCTGGAAGTCAAGATTTTTTCCGGACACAATGAAGTACACGTCATAGCAGAATTGAAAGAAAAGATAAAACCCAAGCACGCCCAAGGAAACCAGCCGCCATACCATCTTCCGTCCGAAAGGAAATTCCGAAAGCATGAGCGCAAAAAAAGAAACAGCCGAGGCAGCGATCAGTTCATCGAATCCGCTGTCTTTCTCAAAAAAAAGCCGGACTCCCCACGAAAGATTCATCAAAAGCCATATCGACAGTATTTTTATCATTTTACAAACACCTTTTTAACTTTTATATACTTTTACAATATCATACAGTTTTAAAATTTGCAAAATAAAAATATCAAAACAACTTTATTTTTATAATAATATTTTTATTATAGAATACAAAAACAACAAATAAAAATGATTTAAAACTTCAATTTAAAAAAGAAAACTATAGGTTTTTCAATATAAATAATGATTGTTTAGAATTCCGGAAAAAACTACCGGTATAATCATGAAGCCATGCCGGATGTTTCGACACAATAACCTCCGTATTCCTTGATAATTCATGAAACGGGGTTATTTTATAGGGACTCAATCTACTCTGGAAGGAATCGTATATGAACAACAATTCATGGAAACTGGAAACCCTCGCCGTACAGGCCGGATATACTCCGGAAAACGGGGCTCCCCGCGTTACACCCATCGCCCAGACCACCACCTATAAATATGACGACGCGCAGAGCGTGGCCGACCTGTTCGACCTCAAACGCCCCGGCTTCTTCTATACCCGTCTGGCCAATCCGACCGTCGATTGCTTCGAAAAGAAAATCGCCGCGCTGGAAGGCGGAGCCGGAGCAGTCGCCACCAGTTCCGGCCAGAGCGCCAATGCGCTGGCCCTGCTGAATATCGCAAGTTCGGGAGACCACATTGTTGCGATCTCCAGTCTTTACGGCGGAACGGTTTCCCTTTTTTCAAATACGTTCAAAAAAATGGGAATCGCGTTCACATTCGTATTGCCGACCGCGTCGCCGGAAGAAATCGCCAAAGAAATCCGTCCGAACACCAAGGCGATTTTCGCGGAGGTGCTGGCCAATCCCGCGCTGGTGGTGCTGGACATCGAGAAGATGGCGGCAGTCGCCCATGAAAACGGTTTGCCGCTGGTGGTCGACAACACCTTCCCGACCCCGTTCCTCTGCCGTCCGTTCGAGTTCGGAGCGGACATCGTAACCCATTCCACGACCAAATACATCGACGGTCATGCAACCAGTGTCGGCGGGATCGTGGTGGAAAAAGGCGGGTTCAACTGGGGCAACGGAAAATTCCCGGAGATGGTCGAACCCGATGAAAGCTATCACGGAACCGTCTACATGCGCGACTTCCCCGCGTGTCCCTACGCCACGAAACTCCGGGTCCAGTGGATCCGCGACATCGGCAACCCCATGATGCCTTTCAACGCATTCCTCTCGATGCTCGGCTGCGAAACACTTCATGTCCGTATGGAGCGTCACTGTCAGAACGCACTGGAAATGGCCCGTTTTCTGGAATCCCATCCGAAAGTCGGCTGGGTCAACTACCCCGGACTGGAGTCCAGCGGCCAGCATGCGCTGGCGAAGAAATATATGCCTAAAGGATGCAGCGGTGTGCTCTGTTTCGGAGTCAAGGGCGGCAGCAAGGCTGGGGAAAAAGTGATGAACTCGCTCAAACTGGCGGCCATCGCGGTTCACGTGGCCGATCTGCGCACCTGTGTTCTTCATCCGGCCAGCATGACGCACCGCCAGCTGAATGAAAAGGAACTGATCGCGGCGGGAGTCTCGCCGGACCTGATCCGTCTGTCCGTCGGGCTGGAACATATCGACGACCTGAAAGCGGATTTCGATCAGGCGCTGAACGCCTGATCCTGTCTCCCGCAAAAAATACAGCCGTATGCAGCCCGACAAAAAACGGGTTTCATACGGCTGTATTTTTTATTGTCCCCTCGATCAGCCGAACCAAGTCCAGAACTTCCACCAGACCTTCGCGGGCTTCCTCGCAGGAGCGGGGGGGACCGGAGGAGGCGCGGCAACCGGAGGAGGCGGAGGAGAAGGTTTCTGCCGGGCCGGACGCTCCGGTTCGGGGGGCGCTTTCGGTAAATTATTGTAGAAATGATCTTTGAAATCGGGCTTCATCCCAAAGGCTTTTCTGGAAATCTTGACCGTGTTCGTCGTAAGGTCCTTTTCCGCTTCCGTCACGGTAAGTTCGCTCACATCGGTTTTCCGTTCGGCTTCCGGAGCCCGGTTCTTCATGAACTGGGGAGGAGGGACCTGCGGCTGAACCGCTGATGGAGACTCGGCCGGAGGAGTCGCCGCCGATGATTCGGGCACCGGGGACGAAGGCGGAGGAGGAACAGACGGTGTTTCCGGAGGCGGCGGAGTCTCTTTCACAGCCGCGCCGACATCCGCGATCACGAAAAGAGCACTGCAATCGGGACATTCCGCGGTCTCTCCGAGAAATCTGGCGGCGACTTCAAACCTGGCCCCGCACTTGGTGCAGGCGGTGGTAATGTCGCTTTTCACCGGAGCGGCCGGCTTCTTTTCATTGGGCAAGGCAAGAACGAACGTAAACGAGCATCCGGAGCATTCGGCCGACTGTCCGAGGTATTCGGGCGGAATTTCATATTGCATTCCGCATTTCGGACAAACAACAATCAGATCTGTGTTCGGCATAAGAGCCTCCCCACTTGCTTGACGAATCATTTCAAACCGAGTACGTCCTGCATATCATACAGCCCGGGTTTTGCGGACGCAAGGAACCGCACTGCGACCAGAGCCCCCCTTGCAAAGGTGTCGCGGCTGGAAGCCTTGTGCGTCAGCTCCACCCGCTCGCCGTCGGCGGCAAAAAGCACCGTATGGTCTCCGACGATGTCGCCGCCGCGGATCGCGTGCATTCCGATCTCATGTTTCGTGCGGGCGCCGACCAGTCCCTGACGTCCGTGCTTCACATCCTTCTCATAATCCCATCCCTTGACTTTCGCGACGGCCTCCGCCAGCGAGACGGCCGTGCCGCTCGGGGCGTCCTTCTTCTTGTTGTGATGGGCTTCGATAATCTCGACATCGAAATCGTCGGAAAGCATTTTCGAGGTGAGTTTCGTCAGATAAAGGAGCAGGTTCACGCCCACGCTGAAGTTGGAAGCCTGAACTATTTTCGCCCCGTTGTCGGACAGGCGCTTCAGTTCCGCCTTGTCGTCCGCGGTCAGGGCAGTAGTCCCGATGACAATGGAAAGGCCTTTTGCGGCGGCAAGCCCCGCATTCTGGACCACCGCGCCTGTGCTGAAATCGATCACGGCGTCTGCCTGATCGAGAAGCGAGGAGAAGTCCGGGGAGATTTTGACTCCGAGGGACTGTACGCCCGCAACGCTGCCGGCGTCAACCCCGATGAATTCCGATTCGGGACGTTCGGTTGCTCCGGCGAGTTTCATGTCCTGCGACTCCGCAATGTGCGTCACAAGACGTCTGCCCATTCTGCCCGCGGCTCCGACCACAATCACTCTGATCATTTGCTGTTTCCTCCGGTTGTTATCTGAAATGATGAATTCCGTTTACCATGGAGAAGCTCTCTGGATTTCCATCAGCCGGTTTCCGGCGCCCATGTCTCCCGCTCCGGCGGCCTTCCGGTACCACTTCTCGGCCTGGGTGATGCTGCGTTCCACTCCGAGCCCCTCCCTATAGCATTCCGCCACCCGTTTCTGGGAGGGGACATCCCCGTTCTCCGCGGCCCGGAGAAACCAGTAGAACGCGGCCGCCTGGTCGCCGGCAAGACCGCCCTTGCCGTCCGCGAACATACAGGCCAGATTGTATTGAGCCCGGGCGTATCCCAGTTTTGCCGCCACAAAGAAAAAGTTTCCGGCCCGCTGGACATCCTTTTCCACGCCGAGCCCCTCATAATAGATTACGCCCAGCTTGAAGAGCGCCTGCGGACAGTTTCCCTCGGCGGACTTCCGGTACCATTTCAAGGCGTCCTTGACCGTCATGTCCTTGTAATATCCCTCGGAAATCGCCTCTGCATATTTGAACTGGGCCATCGGGTGTCCGGCAATCGCGCCGTCGCGGTAAAGCTTCTGCGCCTTGTCCACATCCTGTTTGACAACCTTCCCGAATTCATAAAGGAATCCCAGTTTGCCCATGGCTTCGGGGTCCCCTTTCGCGGCTCCTTCCTGAAGCAGAGAAATCATTTTCGTTTGGTCCGGCGCACAGCCGTATCCGCCGTAATAACAGTCCGCAAGCATCCTGTATGCGGACGGATCGCACTTCTTGCGGGAGGTCAGCTTGGTAAGAATCCGGAACGCACGAGCCTTGTCCTCCGGAGTGGAATTCCGGCGCATCAGCATCAGACAGAGGTCGATTTCGGCCGGTTCGTAATCCTGGGCGGCAAGCTTTTCCAATAACTCCAGAGCTTCCGCCGGAGACGCCCGCAGCTCCTCTTTTCCGTTTTCATCCCGGATGCCGGTCAGAAAAAACTTCGCGACGCGGAAGGAGGCGGGATGGAAATTCTGTTTGGATGCTTTTTCATACCAGACGAAGGCGGACGAAAGACTGCGGTCAATCCCCCAGCCGGCTTCCAGACAGCTTGCATAGTTGTATTGGGCTTCCGGAACTCCCCCTTCGGCAGCTTTTCTGTACCAGTAAGCGGCCAAGGTAAGGTTTTTCTGCCGGTTATCTCCGTAAAAATACTCATTCCCGAGGTAAAAGCAGGATTCCATATCCCCCTTTACCGCTTTTTCCCGGAGCGGGTCGACATTCTCTTCGGACGCCGCAAACAGCAGGAAAGGGAAAAAGAACATCGAGATGAATAGAACCTCTCTGACATTCATAGAATAAAGTCTTTCCGTCAAATCATTTACAGTTGGAAGTCGTAATATAGCGTCCGAAAATCAAAAGGCAAGAAAGATTCCGGAGGAGACGCCTATTTTCAGGACACCGCCACGATGCCGCCGGAAAGCCGTGCGCATACGGGAAATCGCCGTTTCCCGGCAAATCCTATTTTTTGTCCTGCTTCTTTCCCTTGTCCTTGTCCGCGGGAGGAACCTCCGGAGCCAGCTCGAAATATTCCCCGAGCGTATCAAAACATTCTTTTTCCAGACGCTTCCGGAGGTCCGGCTGAATATCGGTGGTCTGCATCCGTTCCTGAATACGCCATGCGGAATAATAAACACGCATGATATCGGCCATTTCCTTCTGATTCAGGGACCCCCTGTCAAATTTCTTCCGGTATTCCTCGCGCAGCACGATCTTCTTCCCGAGGAATACGATGGGCTGGGTTCCCCCCATTTGATTCCGGCGCAGAAACCAGATCATGCGGTAGGCCTTGGAGATCTCCTGCTGAAGCTGGGTTGCTTCCTGGGACGTTATTTTCCCGGACTGTTTCATTTTCTTGCGCATGGCCTCGATCCGGTCCGTCACGGCGCGAATGCGTTTGAGCTCGGCGGGACTGAGCTGTTCGTGCTTCACGGCATAATCCACTGTGGCGGACTGGTCTTCCAGATGTTCCTGAACCTGGCGGTTCATGCGGACTTCACGCGCCATGTCGGAAAATTCCGTTCCGAGTTTCGATACTTCGCGGCGTGAATTGTCCGCGGCCGGAACCGTCAGGCAGAGCATGGCCGGGAAAATCCAATAAAACAACCTCATTTCAGCCTCCTTCCGCGTTATAATAACATCGTTTGCAAAAAAAGTCAAAACAGTTCCTCAAAAAAAAGCTTTCTTCGCTTGAAAAAGTTTTTTGGAATTGTATTTTCTTATTGAATCCAACAGTACAACATTAATCATATACAGGGTGAATCATGGGCGGATTTTTCGGCGTTGTCTCTCCTTCGGATTGCGTATCGGAGCTCTTCTACGGAACAGATTACCACTCTCATCTGGGGACACGCCGAGGCGGGCTGGCCATGCATTCCAGAGACGGCTATATCATCCGGCGCATCCATGACATCACCAACGCCCAGTTCCGTTCGAAGTTCGATGGAATCCTCAACGAATTCAACGGCAATTGCGGAATCGGAGTCATCAGCGACTTCGAGGACCAGCCCCTGCTGGTTTCCTCCCGGCTCGGCAACTACGCCATTGTCACCGTCAGCAAGATCAACAACATCGAGGAACTTGCGCAGGAGTCCTTCCGCTGCGGATGCTCCCATTTCTCGGAAATGAGCCACGGAGAACTCAACCCCACCGAAATGATCGCTTCCCTGATCAACCGGAGGGGAACCATCGCCGAAGGAATCGCATTCGCCATGGATTCGATCCGGGGTTCCTGTTCCATTCTGATCATGATGGACAATAAAATCATCGCGGCACGCGACAAGTTCGGACGGACGCCCATTTCCATCGGAAAACGGAACACGGACGGTGCTCTCGCCGTGTCCATGGAAACGTCCGCTTTTCCGAACCTCGACTTCACTTTTCTTCGGGACCTCGGCCCCGGCGAAGTCGTGGAGCTTTCCGTCAATCAGCTTGTCCGTTTGAAGGAACCCGGCCCGATCAATCAGATCTGTTCGTTCTTCTGGGTCTACTTCGGATATCCGTCTTCCAGTTTCGAAGGCATCAACACGGAAACCGCCCGCTACCGCAACGGCGCCGCCATCGCCCGGAATGACGATTTTTCCGAAATCGACTCGGTCGGCGGAATCCCGGATTCCGGCGTCGCCCACGCGATCGGATACTCCAACGCCTCCGGAAAACCGTATCAGCGGGCGCTGGTCAAATATACGCCGACCTGGCCCCGAAGCTTCATGCCGCAGAGCCAGGCAGCCCGGGTGCTGGTCGCACGGATGAAACTGATCCCGATCGAAGACCATATCCGGGACAAACGCCTTCTCTTCCTCGATGATTCCGTCGTCCGCGGAACTCAGTTCAAAGACATCACGCGCCGCCTTTACGAGCGGGGCGCGAAAGCCGTCCATCTCCGTTCCGCCTCGCCGCCGATCATGTTCCCGTGCAAATTCCTGAATTTCTCCCGTTCCCGGTCCGTGCTGGACCTCGCCGCGCGGCGGGCCGTCGAAACTCTGGAAGGGAAAAAAGTGGATGATCCCGAAATCCTCCGGGAATACATCACTCCGGGAACAGAAAAATACAATGCGATGGTCGAAGTGGTCCGGAAAGAACTGGGGCTGACCTCTCTCAAGTATCAAAAACTGGACGAGCTGGTCGCCGCCATCGGTCTGCCCCGGGAAAAACTCTGCACCTTCTGCTACGACGGGTGCGACCGCTCCTGCGGAGGCTGTCCGGAGGCGGGGAAGGAAGCCGCCCGCTGATCAGAGAGGCACGACCGAATATTTCTTCCGGTATTCGGCGGGCGTAAGGCCGGATTGTTTTTTGAACTGTCGGTAAAACACCTCCAGCGTCTCGAATCCGCACAGCATGGCGATCTCCTTGATGGAAGCGCCGTCGCCCGCGGTCAGCATCATTTTGGATTTTGCGATCCGGCGTTCCTGAACGTAATGGAACGGGGCTTTCCCGAAGTGTTTTTTGAACAGGGCGAAAAGGTAGGGACGGCTCAAGTTCAGGTGGGAAGCAATGATTTCCGGTGTCAGGTTCAGCTTCAGTTTGCGCTCGATGAAATCACACCCTTCCAGCAAGACTTTCGGACATTCCGGCGCGCCGATTCCGGGCCGGGCCGAGGCCTTCCAAGTGAGGACCGAATAAGCGTAGTTCGAAAGAAGGGTCATGTCCGCATTTCCCGAGTGGAACGCCTTGCGGCATTCGTCGGCAAATGCGATCGTCTCGTCGGGAGAATCCCAGACGCTGACCCGGGGGCCGGGCCGGGCCGGAGAATTGACCTTGAAATGAAGCACAATGCAGCGGTAGGGATCGTCGGCAAACGTCTTGCAGATGGTCGTCTCCCCGAATTTATGCCAGAAAACAGCTCCCCGCACAAAGATTTTTTCCTCACCGTCGATATTGAAACGCAGTTTCCCGCCGGTCAGGATTTCCACACATTCCATTCCTTCCCGGATGGGGGCGGGGGTCACTTCATTCACATCCGGGCAGACAAAATATCCCACGCGCAGGAGCTGTTCCATGTGTTTCGCCATCTTTCCGTCTCCTTTTATAACAACGGTCAAAAAATAATACTCTCGGTCAATTGATTTTACACTTTCAGCATGTAAAATATATATAGAAAAGATTTTAAGTCAAGCCGATCCCATCAGAAAACCAATAGAAACGAGGAGTTTTGTCATGTTGAAGCCGTTGTCGGTCCAGTTGTATTCCCTTCGGGAACGCGCCCAGAAGGACTTCATCGCCGTCCTGAAGGATGTCGCCAAAATGGGTTACAAAGGAGTTGAGCCCGCGGGATTCTGGAACGTCCGTCCCTCCACCCTCCGGAAAGTCCTTGCCGACCTGGGGCTGGAAATGTATTCCTCCCATTCTCCGTGGGCGCGGGCCAACAACCTCGGCGAAACGATGGACATCGCCGACATGATCGGACTCAAGAAGGTCGTCTGCGGCTACGGTCCCGATGACTTCAAGGACATGGATGCGATCAAACGCACCGCGGATCAGGTCAACACCATGCAGGAAATCCTCGAACGCAACGGCTACACGCTCTTCCAGCACAACCATGCGTTCGAATTCGAGCGCCTCGACGGCCGCCTCAAATATGAAATTTACGCGGAACTCTGTCCGAAGGTGAAATTCCAGATTGACGCCTACTGGTCCACCAACTTCGGACAGGAAAACGCCGTCGACAACATCAAGAAATTCGCCGACCGCACGATCCTCATCCACATGAAGGACGGCATTCTCCACCAGAAAAAGGCCGACCAGAAGATGGTCAACGGCATCCTCGACCGCAAGATCGATCTGGTTCCGCTCGGAACCGGCGACATGGACATCAAGGGAGTGATCGCCGCCATGCCCGCCTCCGTCGAAGCCGTGGTCGTCGAACTCGACTACTGCAACATCGACATGACCGAAGCCATCGCCAAGAGCTACAAGTTCATGACCGAAAACAAACTTGCCCTCGGCAACAAATAACAAGGATTTATTCCCTCCATGAAAACAACAAAAGTCGGCATTATCGGCTGCGGCATGATCAGCGACACCTATTTCAAGGCCGCCCAGAAATTCAACATTCTCGAAGTCGTCGCCTGCTCGGACATCATTCCCGAGCGCTCCAAGGCGAAAAAAGAACTCTACGGCGTGGCGAACGTCACCAATGAAAAACTGCTCGCCAACAAGGAAATCGAGATCGTCCTCAACCTCACTCCGCCGCAGGTCCACTCAAAAATCGCACTGGACACCCTCAACGCCGGCAAGCACGCCTACTCCGAAAAACCGTTCGGAGTGGACGAAGCCGACGCCGCCAAGGTGATGGCCCTCGCCAAAAAGAAAAATCTCCGTGTCGGCTGCGCGCCCGACACCTTCCTCGGCGGCGGGCATCAGACCGCCCGCAAGCTCATCGACGACGGCTGGATCGGCAGACCCCTTTCCGGCACCGCGATCGTCATGGGACGCGGCCCCGAGTCCTGGCCCCATGCTCCGTTCTTCTATGACTACGGCGCGGGTCCGATGCTCGACCTCGGCCCCTACTACATGACCGCGCTGGTCAACCTTCTCGGTCCGGCCAAAAGCGTGACCGCCGTCACCACCAAAGGCTCCGATTACCGCACCATGGGTCCGGAAGTCGCCCCGCAGTACAAGGACAAATATGTCCCGTTCGGGAAATATCCGGTCAACGTGACCACCCACCTCACCGGCGTGGTTGAGTTCCAATGCGGCGCGCTGATCACCGTCATCACCAGTTTCGACTGCTACCGGCACAGCCATCAGCCCATCGAAATCTACGGTTCCGAAGGCTCCCTCCAGGTGCCCGATCCCAATGCCTTCGACGGTCCCGTCCGCATCTTCCGCAAAGGGTTCAAGGAACGTGACTGGAAGGATGTTCCGCTGACCCATGTCAATACGGACAACAGCCGCAGCATCGGCGCCGCGGACATGGCTTACGCTCTCCGCAGCGGACGCAAGCACCGCGTCAACGGCGAACTTGCCAACCATGTTCTGGAAATCATGCTTTCTTTCGACAAGTCGAGCAAGCTCGGCGCCCGCGTGGAACTCAAGACCACCTGCGAGCGTCCCGAAGCCCTGCCCCTCGGACTGAACGAAGGTGAACTGCCCGAATAAGTTTCATCGATAGAATCGAGATGAAACACCCCGCCGGAATCAGCGGGGTGTTTTTTATTTCCCGGACGAACCGGAACCTTCCGGGCGGATGGTCAGCAGAATCATCTCATACGGAACATTGACCCGCGTGTAATAACTGCTGTCGCCCATGCCGGAAGTTACGAGGAGTTGTTTGACGCCTTCCCGGAAAAGGCCATAGGGATACCGCTTGCATACTCCCCCTTTATAGAAATGAAATATGCCCCCCTTGAGAAAAGGCAGCCGGAAGAGCCCTCCATGCGTATGTCCGGACAGCATCAGGCAAGGCTTATCGGAGGGGAGTTCCGGAAACGGGTCCGGCCTGTGGGACAAAATCAGCGGCGACGGCAAGTCCCGGAGGATCTCAAGGATTTCAGGCGGAGTGGTCCGCTCGTTCGGTGAACGCTCCTTCAATCCGTAGATCGGCAGGCGGTATCCGTTGACAAGCGGGACTTCCAGCCGGTCTTCCAGAACCGTGATGCCGGCATTTTCCAGAACCGCACGGGACGCCCCCATTCCTGCAAAAGCCTCATGATTGCCCATCACGGCATAGATCCCGTATCTGGCCTCCAGCTGCGAGAACAGCTTTACAAAAGGCTCGTTCAGTTCATGAATTTTGCCCCTCTGCTCTAAGTTGAAGGTGTCGCCCAGCAGGAAAATGAAGTCGGGATGAATCCGGTTCACCTCCTGAACCATGAGGGAATATTTCGGGTCGGCAATGTTCCCCGCCCATAGATGGAGATCGGAAATCACAAGGAAACGGAGAGCGGCATGCTCGGAACGCCATCCGGGCATGACAATTTCTCTTACAGATACCGTGTAGGAATTCGGACAGAAAGAAGTCAGCAGCAGAGTCAGCAGGAAAAGCAGCGGCAGGGCCGCGAACAGGAACCTTATTCCTTTGCGACGGCGCATGGGACCTCACTTTTTCACAGAGGCGACCTTCTTTGCGCTTTTGGCTTTTTTGGCCGGTGCGCTTTTCTTCTCGGCCGGAGCTCTGGTCTTCATTTCAGCAGCTTTGCGCTGGGTCTGTTCCAAAGCGGCGGCCGGATTTTCGAGTCTCGGGTATCCCCAGTTCAGCAGTTTCCCCACGAACAGATCCCGGTTCTTCGCCGAATCAAATCCGACCACCACCACGACGAGACGCTTTCCGTTGCGGCTGCAAGTTGCGGTAACGCAATAGCCCGAGCGGTTGATGAAACCGGTTTTCAGGCCGTCCACGCCGGCAGCCGGATAACGTCCGCCCGGAAGCAGATGGTTGTGGTTGACGATCTGGAGATGGCCGCGGGTTCCGGGGGGCCGGAAATCGGCACGCTGTGTAGAAGCCCACTTCATCAGCATGGGATAGGTAAGCGTCCGTTCCGCCAGACGCGCCATGTCCTCCGGACTGCTGACATTGTCGGAGGCGGAATTGTCGCCGGGCAGACCGTGCGGATTGAAGAAACGGGTCTTGGTCATATTCAATTCGGACGCACGGGTGTTCATGCGTCTGACAAAGGAGGAAACATCGCCTCCGCCCAGATATTCCGCGACAAGATACGCGGCATCGTTGGCGCTCTTGATGGAAATGGCCTGAAGCAATTCCTGAAGCGGGAAGGTTTCAGTAGGATCCAGCCAGACCTGGCTTCCTCCGATTTTCATGGCGGCCCGGGTGACCGGAATCCGCGTCTCGAGGGTCAGGCCGTTCCGCCCGGCGATGACATCCTCGTATGCGAGGAGAGCGGTCATGATCTTGGTCATGGAGGCGATCGGATAAGAACCTTTGGCATCCTTGGCCCACAGGACCGTATGGGTATCGGCATCTACCAGGATTCCGGCGTGCGCCCCAGCGCTGGCCGGAAGTTCCGGTATGTCGCCGTTCACCGCATACGTATAGTTGTAAGGGAGGGAGATCGCCGGGGACGGAACCGCGGCGGACCGCAGATTCGCATAACGGCTCACACCCGAAGGTTTGGCAGCGGACGGCGTCCCGACGGCGGACGCGGCGGGAGCCTGAACTGTTTTCGCGGGTGGATTCATCTTGGGTTGCGCGGCATCGCCGGGCACTTCTCTGAAACAAAGATAGAGCACGACGACGTGCGCCAGCACAATCAGGCTGACGATCAGCAGGATATACCGGAATTTCACAGGAGGCCTCTTTCTTCAAGGATCGCCCGGTTCAATGCGGAAAACAGGGCTGTAATTGCAGCAAGATCGATGTTCGGATGTTCTCCGACGCCGTAGAAAAGCCGTTTGTCGCTTTTCCGCCGAACCCCGACGAAGGCGATGGCTTTGGCATCCGCGTTCATGCCGAGGGTGCGCTCCGAAAAATCCTCCAGAATGAAGGAATAGAGGCCTGCCTCGTCGCGGATCGCGTGAACCGTTGCGGAAATGGGACCGTTTCCGGTTCCTTTGATTTCCATGGGCTTGCCGTCGAAAGTCAGCTGAATGCAGACCTCCACCATAGCGTCTTCGCTGGACTCGTCATGTTCAGCCCCTCTGGAAATCCGGTTGAATTTCTGGAGGACAAACGGCCCCTTGATGTTCACAAAAGTGCCGTTGAAGACTTTCAGGAGTTCGGTCGCGTCCAGTTCATCCCCCTTGCTGTCGGCGCGGGACTGAACCGCCGTACCGATTTCCGGGTGCATTCCCTTGGGCGGATAAACCCCGAAGTCATGTTCGAGAACATAGACAACCCCGCCCTTGCCGGATTGACTGTTGATGCGGATCAGCTTCTCGTATTTCCGTCCGATGTCCGCCGGATCGATGTGAAGATAAGGAACTTTCCATTTCACTCCGAAAATCTCGCGGGATTTTTCGATATTGTCCATCCCTTTGCGGATCGCATCCTGATGCGAACCGGAAAACGCCGTGAAGGCAAGCTGTCCCGCATACGGATGTCGTTCGTGTACCTCGATGCTTGTCACCGTTTCCACCAGTTTGACGATACGGGGCATGTCGGAGAAATTCAGCCCCGTGGGAATGTTCCGGGACTCCAGGTTCAGCGCCATCGTGCAGATATCCACGTTCCCGGTCCGCTCGCCGTGTCCGAACAGGGTGCCTTCCACACGTTCGGCGCCGGCCATCACGGCAAATTCCGAAGAGGCTACGGCACATCCCTGATCGTTATGCGAATGGATGCTGATCGTCGTCTCGTCCATATACGGATAATGCTCGATGAAATATGCGATCATGTCCGCGTAATGATGCGGAGGACGACGCTCAACCGTCTGCGGGAGATTCAGGATGAAGTCCTTCTTGGAGCAGGGCCCCCAGGTTTCCTTGACCGCCTTGCAGACATCCAGAACATGATTTATGTCACTGTCGGTGAACTCCTCCGGGGAGAACTCATACCCGACCTTGCCGGTCAGGTTGTATTCCTTCAGATAGCGGATCACCGATTTGGTTCCTTCGACCGCCACGCGCAGCGTTTCCTCGCGGGACTTGCCGAAAACGATCCGTTCGTGAAGATCGGACGTGGCGATATACAGATGCAGGATCGCGCGCTCGGCGCCCGCCAGGGATTCGACCGTACGGCGGATCAGCGGCTCGCGGGCCTGCGTCAGCACGGAAATGCGCACATGGGAAGGAATCTCCTTCTCCTCGATCAGACGCCGCACAAAATCGAAATCGTCCTGAGACGCCGCCGGGAACGACACTTCGATTTCCTTGAATCCGATGCCGCACAGCAGCTTGAAGTACTCGAACTTCTTCTCCGGGTTCATGGGCATCGGCAGCGCCTGATTCCCATCCCGAAGATCGACCGAACACCAGTCCGGCGATTTCTTCAGTTCGTGATTCAACCATTCCCGGTGCTTGACGGGAATGTTTGTCGGTTGCGGGTACTTCTTCATTTCTGCACCATCTTCAATTTGGTTGCTTTTGACTGTAAACGGTTTTTTCAAAAACCGTCCGGAAAAACATATAACTCATAATATATCACATTTTCACAAGAATGAAAAGAGAAAAATTTGCCTTTTCAGCATATTTTCCACAAAAAACGGGGGCTTCCGCAACATCATGAAAAAACGGAAGCCCCGGAAAAGAATCCGGAAAAAATTGCTGTTCCGCCCGCGCTCAGCCGATCTTCACCCATTCGCAGGGAGTTTTCAGCCCTTTGATGCCGGCCTCCAGAATCCCGGCGATCTCGATGGTCTGCGCCGGATCGATCGGAGAAACGCCCGTCTCGAAGAACTGAAGGATCTCATCCAGCAGATTCGGGAAAATGTTGGTCATCGCGAACAGCTGGGCGGACTTCTCCTTCGAGGCCGCGGAAAGTGTGAAGCCGAACTCCGGACTGTAAACAACGGTTGCACGCCGGTCGTCCGGATAGTCGATCCACATCGAGCTCCGGGACGGATTGACACTCTGCATGACCCGTGTCGCGCCGGTTCCGAGAAGTGAAACGATCATCTCGATCTGGTGAATGCCGTATTCCTGAAAACTGCGCCCGCCTCCGGTCGTGGCGACAAAATCGGGCCGGACCGTCTTGAACTCGTTGCCGCGGAGGGCGATCAGTTCGTTGCCGTAACGCAGCGCGGAACTCGACATCAGGGGAGTGCCGTGTTTCCGGGCTTTCTCGAAAATGCGCCGGGCGGACGCCATGGAGGAGGTGAACGGTTTGTCGATATACAGCGGCTTGCCGGACTCCAGCGCCTTTGCGGCCAGTTCCTCATGCACTTCCGGATTGGAGGGTGCCAGCACGCAAATGGCGTCGCATTTCTCCACCACTTCCTCAAGAGAACGGGCGGGTGTCATATTGAAATCCGAACACCACTGGCTCAGGGTCCGTTTTCCGTTGTTGGCGGTTTCCCACGCAAGGGAAAGTTCAAAGTTTTTCCCGAATTTGGAATTCCTGATCCAGGCGGGGTAATTGTTCGCGTGCCATTCGTCGATGAACAGGTCGATGAAACCGATTTTTTTCATATGCCTCAATCCTTCTGTTTAAAAGTGAAAAGAACATATAACCATACCCCCGGAATTGCGTTTTTGCAATCAGTGTCATCATTATTTTTTGACGGCTTCCCGTTTTTCCCGTGACAACCTCACTCTCTTATGAGAGAAAAAAAACGTAACCGCTGTCCGGAAGAAAACGGCTTCCGGGAAATCACTATTTGCTTTTTATCATAATTGGACTATTTTATATTAGACAGTTTCAGTGATCGTGTCACTGTCATTTTTTACGGATGTGGTTCATCATCTTTCATGAACTCATCCCAAGACAACGCTCAGAAACTGATCGCATCGGATTATCCATTCAACGCGATGGACGGAAAAGGCTGTTCGGGTTGCCAATGGAAAGATATTATTGTCGGAGAAATTCAAAATGACATGTTCCTTGGAGAAGTTGCCGCCTGAACAGAGAACCATTGTCACGGCCGGTGACCGGAATTACGCATGGGGCATCTATCTGCTGCTGGCATCGATCCGGCGTTATGAAATGAAGGAAAGAATCCTTGTCGGAACCTACTCATGGACTTCAGACTGGCTGAATTTCCTGGCAGACTGGCCGAATGTGAAAATCATTCAATTGCCAATGGAGGATCGGCGCTGCGTGTGCGTCACCAAACCGATGCTGATGCTGAAATCGGAAACCGATTATGCGACATGGGTCGACTCCGACGGAATCTTTACGGGCGACTGTTCCGATTATCTTTACGGCGAGGCGGATGCACTGTACGCTCGATCCTATTCCCCGGCGGAAATTGCCAATCACAGTTTTGCACGTCTTCCAAAAACCATATCCACCTGGCTGCGCGATGTCGGCTCCCTCCCGGAACGGCGGAACATTCCGGACATCTGCACAAGTATTGTGGGGGTTTCACTGCGTCACAGCGCGCCTTTGCTGGAAAAGTGGATCGGGCAGATGAAAAAAGTTCTGCCTGAAAATGTCGGCATCGTAACCGGAAAGAAAGATCCATACTACCAGACCGACGAATCAGTGTTGAACTCCTTGCTCTCCTGTTGGGAACCTGCTCCGGAAATCACAAAAAGCTATCGGCTGAACAACCCGAGGACTGCTTATTACGCACATTTCGCCTACAACCCGAAACCATGGCAGCGGTTGTGGACGTCCTACTCTCTTCGTTATTATGAGCAGGTCATTTCTCTGATGGAATGGTGTGATGAACAGCACCTCCTGCCGAAGTTCGCTCCGGTGCCTCCCTCGCTTCTGCGCAGATATGAAAAATTCTATAAAACATGCGCTCCGCTTTCCCCGTATTATGTCAAGACCAAAAAACTTCTCCGGAAAATTGGAATAAAGCATCGTGCCAGCCCTTGAGTTTTCCGTACCGGTCCCCCGCATCTCCGGAGTCCCGGAGAAACAGTCAATTTCCAATTATTTGAAAAAAACTTGCGATCCTCCATTGTTTTTCAGATAAACAGCATTCATATTTCTCAGGATTATGGCAAGACATTCAGCGCGGAACATTTCAATTCGGAGACACAATGGAAAAGAAACTTTCTGAAATTCTTGCGGGAAAACCGGTCTTTGCAATCGCCTTCGCCGGAATTGCCCTGATCTATGCAATCCTCTTTCTCTCCCTGCCGCTGGAGTCCATCTGGATCAGCGACGAAGGCAACCGGATACTCTCGGTACAGGCCTATTCCGCCACTTCCTCGAAATATCTCCCGGACCCCTTCGAGGGCATTTCCGGCATTCCCTCCGGCATCCGGGCCTATCCGAAACCCTACTTCATTCAGGAAAACGGACACTGGCGCTCGGCTTATCAACTCTTCTTCCCCTATGTCGCTTCCTTTGTCTACACGGCTTTCGGACGCGCCGGCATCGCGGCTCTCGCCATGGTCGCGGGACTTCTGAGCATCTGGATGGCGGGGCTTCTGGCGCGGAAACTTTTTTCCTGCGACTTCCGGGCGACGGCCGTCATGCTCCTGTGCGCCTTCTGCACCCCGATCCTGTTCTACTCCGGAACTTTCCTCGAAACGACCTGGGCGGTCTTCTTCGCCATGCTCTCCGCCTGGCTATTCTTCTCCGGTCTCGGAAAAAAACAGGAAACTCTCATTCTCTTCGGCAGCGGCCTGACCGCCGGAATCTCCATCCTCTTCCGGGAAGAAGGGTTCCTGTTCGCCTTCGGCATGTTCGCGGCAATGGCGGTCTATTATTTTTCATGGAAAAGGCTCATTGCTTTCTGCGCGGGCGCGGCCTGCCCGGTCTTCCCGCTGTTCATTTACAATTATCTGGATTCCGGTTCGATCTTCGGAATGCACTCGCTGGTCTACTCCCAGCTCGAAAAGCCGGAGCTGAACCGCTTCGTCGCCAAGCTGATCGACTACAACTTCTATCTGACGCTGCTCTGTCTCCCGTTCCAGCAGCTGAACCTGATCCTCCCCGCGGTTCTCCTTGCCGGAATATTCGTGTGCAAACTGAAGAAGTTCCGGCTTCCGGCGGAAATCATCGCATACGGTTTCGTGATTCTGTGCTGCGCGGCCGGAATGGCCGGCAATCTGGTCATGGAGCATGGAGGCGTGTTCATCTATCAGTCGCTGCTGGACCATGTGCCGCTGTTCGCGCTCTGCCTTTTCGCCGCGTTCCCCCTGTTTTCCAGTGGGGGGAAGGAGTTCCGTTTTCTGGCGCTGGTCTCGGCCCTGTGCATTTTTATTGCGCCGATGATGCTCAACCAGTATGTCCTCGGAATGTTCTGGGGCGGACGCCATTTCCTTGACATTGTGCCGTTCCTCTGCATTCTGAGCGTATGGATTCTCTCTTCGCCCACTGTGGAAAAACCGCTGAAGATTGCCGGATACGCCCTGATCCTGATCTCGCTCGCGGCCAATCTTTCCGGTTACGGCGTGCTTCGCATGAAGAAAAATTTTTCGGCGGAAATCGTCCGGGAATTGGCAAAGCCGGAATGCAAAGTCATCGCCACGGACGTCTTCTGGCTGCCGGAGGAACTGGCGTGGCTCTCCCGCGAAAAGTGCATCTTCCTGATGAAGGAACCCGATTCCCTCGAACAAGCTCAAAAATTGCTTGCCGACAACGGCATCCGGGAATTCACCCTCATTCTCGGAACGAAATCGCGGGTCCTGAGCAACGAATCCATCGCACGCGCCGCGCGGAAAATGGACATCGTTCCCGGACGCCGCTTCCACAATGACAGACTGGGATTTTTCGAACTTCAGATTTTCCGCTGTTCGATCCGCCCGGACAGCAAATAATCCTCTTTTTTCCACTGTTTTCCGGGGCGGATTCCGGAAAAATGCTTTTTTTTTCGAAATCCGGATTGAAATCCCTGAAAAGCACTGTATGTTGTTAAAAGTTTTAAGAACATTCAGACTGGGAGCCTATTATGAACCGCGGAAAAAATTGTCCGGCCGTAGCGGAACGGAGTCAGACCGACGAAGCCTTCGGGCGCATCGTCAGGGACATCACGGAAAACATCCGGAACGGCTCTCTTCTGCCCGGATCGCGCCTTCATGCGGAAAGCAAGCTCTGCCAGCTCTATGAAGCGAATATCTACAGCGTGCGGAAGGCGATCGGCAAACTCAAGGAAGAAGGATTGCTTTACTCCGTCCCGAAATTCGGCACCTACGTGGGGGACCGGCCCGCGAAAGAAGCCGTCCCCGGCGAATCCGCCCCCGCCCTGTCTCCTTTCAACAGATCCGCTGCCAAAATCCGGTTTTCCACCCGGAGCACCTATGCGCTCCAGCGGAAGACCTGGGATACAATCGCCGGTCATTTCATGGAAAAATCGCTTTTCTCCGAAATGGAGCCCGTTTACCTCGAAACGCCGAATGGTGTCCTTCCCGAGGGGGACGTATATGAGTTCCATTACTTCGACAAGGATTACTATGCAAAAAAGGACGGATTCCTCAACATCCGGGAATATTTCTCAGGAGCCATCGACACTTCCCTGATGCACGACGATTTCGGTGTTCCGGTTTCGTATGCCACCTGTATTCTTCTCTACAACAAAACACTGTTGGAAAAAATGGGATTCGGGCTTCCGTCCTATACCGATTTCACCAGTCAGGTCGCCTACTTCGAAGAGATCACCGAGGCCGCCAACCGCGATCCGCTGCTCAAAATTCCGGGCACCTCGCAGGCGGTTGTCATGCGGCTGGGAGACCACCTTTCCGACATCTTCCGCCTGATTCAGGGACAAAAAATGACGCTCACTCAATTTCTCTCCGACTACCGCGAACTTTTCATTCAGGTCACCGCCTACTGGAAGAAATACCTCATCAGCTATCCGAAACAGGCCCGTGCCAATTTCTGCGATTTCCTCGCCGGGCGTTCGCCGTTCATCTACGAAACAAGCTCGAACTATCTGGAACTGCTGGACAAAAATCCGCCCTTTGAATTCGGCGTCGAGGTCATGCTCGCGGCGGATAACACCTTCAGCCGTCTGCCGGTGATCCTGCCGGTCGATAAAAACACACGGCACCCGCTGGAATGCCTGCAACTGATCCGGGAAATGCAAGGCGATCCGGCACAGCCGCTCTTTGCCAAAAACGGAAACATCCCGCTCCGGAAGGAACAGTATCCTCTGCTGCCATTCCGTTCTCCGCTGCTGCCGGAACGCACCGGGCGTCCTCTGTCGTTCAGCACCTACGAGGAGTACTACGTGTGCATGCATATTCTCGGCGTCGAGCTCTGGAACATCATTCTTTTCAACAAGAGCGTGGAAGACTCCATGACTGACTGTCTGGCCCTCTCCCGTGCTTATCTGAATATGGAACTGGACAAAAAGAGTCTGGAAAACCAGAAGCGCTGGGCGGAATTCTACTTGTGACCGGATGAGGAAGATACGCAGCCAGTCGCCATGGATGGGTACTGGCCAATATATTGAAAAAGGAGATTGATAAATGAAGACAAGAAGTTCTCAGCATTCCGATTGGGCAAAATTCACATTGATCGAGCTCCTGGTTGTAATAGCCATTATTGCAATTCTGGCAGGCATGCTGCTTCCCGCGCTGAATGCCGCCCGGGAAAAAGCCCGGACCATTTCCTGCATGAACACGCAGAAACAAATGGGTCTTGCCCTGAACATCTATGCCATGGACAACAAGGATTATTTCCCCACCCTGATCAAACCGGGCGCCTTCACCTGGGTAAATCTGGTTTTCCCCTATCTGAGTCAGGGAAAAACTCTCCCCGGCAGCTATCCGGACGACCTGAGAAAATACAGCCGGAATTTCCTTTGTCCCTCCAGCACGGTTCCCGCCACGAACATCTATACGACGCGCCTCTCCTACGGCATGAATTTTTATATCAGCTATATCGTCGGCGGGGTGAACTATTATTACAAGGTCAGCAGCATCCGTTATCCGACCGAACATCTCCTGACGGCGGAAGTCTACGGAGACGGAATCGACACCGCCTACTCCGTCAGCGGCTACACTGACATTGTAGCGCGTCACGGCGGACGTGTCCCGGAAACCAAATGCAATTCAACGAACTGGCGCACCCTGAAAAATACGAACAACCTTCTGGCAGTCGCCGGAAACGTCAAACCTTTCCCGGTCGCTTACTTCTGCTATGCCCGTTTTGCCGATAACTATACTGCAATCACGTACAACAATACACTCCCCTGGAATTTCGATAACGTCCAAAACCCCAACCGTCCTGTCGGTTTTCAGCGCTGAACGGAGACCCATTCATGAAATTTAATCTTTTCTTCCTCGTATTTTTTTCCGCGCTCGCATTCCTTCCCGTTTCGGGAGAGGAACAGCCCTACACCGCGTATACCCTGTTCAAAAAGCCGGTCATCGACGGAAAGCTCGACGATCCCGCATGGAAAATGATGGACGAAAAACGCGGGTTCTTCGTATTCCGCACAAAAAACTATGCGGCGGAACGTGAAACCTCCTTCCGCATCGGACGGCATGGAGACAATCTCTATCTCGGCGTTTTCTGCGGCGAACCTTCTCCGGGAAAGATCACGGCGCACGACAACCACCGCGACGGTCTCTGGAATGACGACGTCATCGAATTCTTTTTCCTCCCCGTTTCCGGCGACAATTATCTTCAGGTTGTCATCAATGCCAAAGGGCTTCTCTGGACCAAATACGAGAAGGACAGCAATACCGTTGACCTCACCCGGCAGTGCCGGACCGCCGCCTTCATCGGCGACAATTTCTGGTCTGTCGAGGCTGAAATCCCCCTTTCCGTCCTCGATCCCGCCGGGAAACAGGGCGAACAATACAAATTCCTTCTTGCGCGCACCCTTACGACAGCCTCCAGCGAAGAACGGCTGACCAGCTATCCGGCCGTCATCAAATTCTACGGGGAAAAAGAAAAATTCGCCCCGCTTCGGTTCAGTGCCGCCAACGGAGCCGCCTCCCCGGATTCCCACATGAACGCGGAATACGACGCCTATTTCTTCAAACTTCTCCGGTCGGTGGCCGGAAGCGCCCCTACCCTGGCCGAAGAAGCCCGATACGGCCATACGGAGGAATTCAAAAAACAGGAGCTGCTGCGCAAGGAGATCGCCGGAATCCTCCCCTCCATTCAGAACGACCGCGAAGCGCAGCGCAATCTCTACCGCCGCTGGATCGACCAGAAAAACCGGACATCCGTCATAGGCCGTTCCCTTGAGATCGATTGTTCCGCAAGGGACGCCTCCGCCATTATCAAAGTCAACGGTCAGCCGATCAAGGATGGACGGGCCTTTATTCGTGAAGGAGTTTCCATCCTCACGGTGGAAGCTGTCCGCAAAGGAAATTCTCCGGGGGTCCGCATCACCGTCAAGGGAGCGCCGGAAATCACCTCCCGCTGGAAGGTGAACGCATCGGAAAATCCGCTGTTTTGCGGAATGGACTTCAATGACACCGCGTGGCCGATGGCTTCGGAAAAAAACGGCTGGCTCTGGAGTTCCAACGCCTCGGATGCGAAGATCACGCTCCGACAGGCGATCGTCTGGAACGAAACTCCTTTCGGACCGGACAGCGTACTGTTCCCGCCGGTCCGCGAGTGGGGATTTTCACAAGGAGTTCTGGAAGCCATGCAGACGTACGTCTATTCCCCGTTCAAACATACGCTGGAGAACTATGAATTGAACATGGAACTCCCCGCCGGAGTTGAAATGCTTTCCCCTGTCGGAAACCCGAGCTGGGGCAACTGGAGCCCGAAAAGCTGGAAGAAAACTCCGGTTGTCCGCGACGGAAAACCGTATATCCGTTATACACTCGGATATTCCATGACGGGAATTCCTCCCGAAGTCGCCTACTATAATTTCATCCCGGTCAGGAATGTTTCCTTCGGGAAACCGGGCGACCGATTCAATATATATCTGTACCGGCGCGCGGCGGGAAACTTCACCGAACTGGAAGCGGTCCTTCCGGCGCGGGTCCTTCCGCCGCCTGACGGACGGATTCTGAAAAAACTGAAGGTCCAGCTCTATACTTCCATGCCCTATCTGCACGGCGCCGGACAAGCCCGCACAGAGGAGGAAATGGAGGTCATTGTGGAGTCCAACATCAAAGCCGGAATCAACCGCTTCATCATGGGGGCGGATCAGGGGACCAGGAAAAATTATACGTTGAAATTCGCCCGGATTGTGAAAAAGCACGGGGGAGAAGTGATCCTCTCTCCAACTGGCAACCACCCGATCTGGGGAGCGGTTTTCGATGGCGCTTTGACGGAACTTCTGAAGCAGGACGGTTTCCGCGCACGCGGTTTCAATGACGCACCCTGGTATATGGAGCGGGTCGTCAAAGGACAATACAAGATGTTCTGTCCCACGAAAATTCTGCTCTCCGGACGGGACGCTTTCGCGGAAGCGGTCCGGAAGGACTATCAGGGAATCATCCGGGACTATCCGGCCGACGGGATTTTCCTGAACTGGGAACAATTTGTCTGGCCCGCAAAGGGAACCCGCGGAGTGACCTCCGGAAACGGCGACGGTGCCTACTGTTTCTGTCCCTTGTGTAAACGCGAGTTCGGCAAATACAAAAACATCCCGAACGCGGAAAAACTCTCCGACCAGGATATTTACGACCGGTATGCGGACGAATGGGAAGATTTCCGTCACCGTCAGGACGCGGCGGTCCACGGCATCCTGCGGGATGTCGTCAAGGCAATGGGACTGCGTTATGTCTTCTACTGCCAGACCGCACACAAAACCTACTGGGCTCACGCGAAGGGAACCCTCGATGAACTGTTCGTGGGATGTCCCGGCAATCCGCAGGCCAATGCGAACTGGCAGAAATTTCTGGATGACAGCAGCCGTTATTTCCGCGAAGTCGTGGGCGAAAAACATTTCATCGGACAGCGTTTCGCCTTTTTCGACGGCGGATACAATGTGAAACAGGCATGGCGGAAAGGCATGGTGCTTTCGGATTCCGGGATTTTCGAACCAGAAACATGGAAGACACAGATCATCCGGCTTTTCGCCTCCAATCATGGCGGAATCGACCTTTCCCAGTCCTATACCAGCGTGGCCGGGATGCTTTACTACATCGGCGAGGCCACCCGACTGGCATCCGAATATGAAGATTTCTTTTATGACGGCATACGCGCCGATTCCCTTGCCGTTTCGAAGGACATTGAATATCCGAATCTTCTGGTGCTGACACTCGGGGATCGCCGTCTTGTCCTTCTGTTCAATGAAACAAATACTCCCAGAAAAGTTTCTTTCCGGAATCTGAATCTCAAAAAAGGCCAAAGTGCGCTAATCAGCGGCACGGGAAAAGCAGTTCAGGATCCCTCGCTGATAACGCTGGAAATCCCCCCGCATGATGTGGTTGCAGTCAATATTCAATAACCTTGGAAAAGAAGGAGATACTATCATGAAAAAGTTCGGCATGTTCGTCATGGCAATGACAGGAGTTCTGTGTTTCGGAGCCGAAACAGAACCCAAAGCGGAGATTCTCAAGCTCGCTTTCATCAACAACAACTCTTTCGATCAGGTGAACCGTCTGGGGGAACCGACTCTTTGGCAATACAATGACTACAGCAAAAAATTCAACGGAGGCGGAACTTTCAAGTCGAATCCGAACGGACGCACCGGCAAGTGCATCGCCGTGAAAACGGATGCGGGACAGTCTGTATTCTTCTATTCCGCGAATCAGGTGGAAGTCCAACCCGGAAAAGACACCGTCAAGGTCACCCTGTACACAAAGGGAAAAGGAACGCTTCAGATACAGCTCTACGGATACGATCCCAAAAAGAATTGCGGCGGCTGGAATTCTCCGAAAGTTCAGGTGGATTCCGCCGACTGGCAGAAACAGGAATTCAGGATCCCCCTGACGGCTCAGCCGAAAACCGTCGCAATCCGCCTCGCCCCGAGCATCTTTGAAAACAGCGACCTGCTGATCGATGACCTCGAAGCGGTCATCGAACGCAATATGTAATTCATCCATGTGCTGTCAGCAATGTTTATAAGAAAGAATAACTCATGAGTCAGAACTGCTCGCTCGCGGCAGGATGTTTCATTGATGACGCTGGCCTTGCTCCGGCGCTTCCCCCAAGCTGGAAAACGCCGGAGACATCCCGGGAGCCGGTCATCCGGAATGAATTCCAGGATCCGGAAAGACTCCTCGAAACCGCCGTCGGTTCGCTCCGGAAATTCATGCTTGCGGCCATCCCGTTCGAGTTTCCTGTCATCCTCCGAAAAATGAACGGAGAAGGCGAACGGGAAAGTTTTGAACTGGACTTGAACGTCCGTTCCGCCGAAATCCGGGCATTCGACACGGAAGGAATCCGGCGCGGAATCTATGCCCTGATCCGGGAATGGAAGAAAAACGGCTCTCCGGAATTCACCCCCCGGAAAATCCATCGCGCTCCCTGGCTGAAAACCAGAATTGCGCGCTGCTGTTTCGGTCCGATCAAGCGTCCGCCCCTGAACCGCGACGAACTCATGGACGACGTGAATTATTATCCGGACTCCTATCTCGAACGCCTCGCGTCGGAAGGGATCAACGCGCTCTGGCTCACCGTCTCCTTCGCAGACCTTTGCACGACCCGCTTCACGCCAGGAGACGGCAAGGACAAGGTCCGTCGCTACGCCAAACTCCAGCAGACAGTCGACCGCTGCCGCCGCTATGGCATCCGGATTTACATCTTCGGCATCGAACCGAATTCGTGGGAGTCCGATTCATCCGTATTGAACCAATTTCCGTCTCTGGGCGGTCCCGCCATTTTCGGACGCAGATGTTTCTGCCCGAACTCCCCGGAAGGAAAGGAATATCTGTATGCGTGCATGAACGGGATTTTCTCCTCCGTGAAGGGACTCGGAGGGATGATCAACATCTCCATCGGAGAAGGGATCACCACTTGTCTCGGAAGCATGGACATGAATAAGGATTCGGATATACAGCGGTGTCCCCGCAGATGCTCCCTGAACCCGGGAGAAATCATGGCAGCGGCGCTGGAAGCCATGAACCGCGGAATGAAGGACGCCTCGCCGGATTCCGAACTCATCGCATGGTTTTATATCCCATTCATCCAAAAACTGCCGGAAACGCTGAAAACCCTTGCGGAAACAGCGCCGGAAGAAGTGATCCTCCAGTTGAATTTCGAGTCGGGCGCCGCCGTGGAACAGCTCGGGAAGAAACGTATCGTCGGGGACTACTGGCAATGCATCCCGGAGCCGTCCGATGTCTTTGACGAGTTTGCATGTCTGGCAAGGAAGTCCGGCAGAAAGGTTTCGGCCAAAATCCAGACCGGATGTTCGCATGAAATCGCAACGGTTCCTCATGTTCCGGTGCCCGGACTCCTTTACCGCAAATTCGCGGCCATGCGGAAACGGGGCATTGCTCACGCCATGCTCGGCTGGTATTTCGGAACCACGCCCGGCCTCATGAACGAGGCGGCGGGCGAGCTGTCCTTCCTGAATACGGAAACGGTTCCGGAAGAGCAATTTCTTCTCGGATTCGCCCGGATGATCTGGGGGAAGGAACAGGCGGAACAGGCGGCGGAGGGCTGGAAGATTTTTTCGGAAGCCTATCGGAACTATCCGTTGTCGAACATGATCCAGTATTTCGGACCGGTCGCGGACGGCGTGGCCTGGCCGCTGCATCTGTATCCGCAGGACAGCCGACTGCTTCCAACATGGCTGCTGAACAACGGAAATGTCAGCGGCGACAATCTCTGCGAATGTCTGGAAAATCATACTCTCGGCGAAGCCCTGATTCTGTTCGACAAACTGGCGGAGGGCTGGGAACGCGGCATCCGGTTTTTCGTCTCCGTGAAAAATGCCTTTCGGAATTGTCCGGAACGGCTTCGGGACATCGGGGTCGCGGAAACGCTCGGAATCCACTTTTCCACCGCCGCCGGCATTCTGCGCTTCTATCAGCTGCGGCGTCAGTTTTTTCTTACAGGGAATCCGGCGCTTCTGAATGAAATGAAGGAAATCGTCGAAAGGGAAATCGAATCGCGCCGGAAACTGCTGTCGCTCATGAGGCTGGACCCGCGCCTCGGATTCCACCCGGAAGCGGAGGACTATAAATATACGTCCGCAGGAGTCGAAAGAAGCATTGCGCAGCTCCGGGTTCTTCTGGATGAGTTCAGCCGTCCGGCGGAGGAAATCCTCGAAAAGGAGAAAAATATTTCCCGGGGAAAAGATTCATATCCTCTTGGCGGCGGACTGCTCCAATGTCCGGATTTCACATGGTCGGCGGAAATCCGGAATGACAACCTTGTTCTTCAGGTTTTCTGTCCCGGACTGAATCCGGTTATGGACGAATTTTACATCGGGCTGGATGACATGGGCAGGAGTTTCCCGTGGCTGATGCATGCGGGATCTTCCGGATACGTCTACCACATTTCCCCGGATTCGGAATGCAAAGTCAACCGATGCGATTCCGGGTGGGAGGTCCATGTGACGATTCCGGAACAGGCGCTGCCGGGCGGCTCGTTCCGGGATCTCCGGATCAACCTGATCCGGGCAATCGGCAGTTATGCCAATTTATCCTCGTGGCCATTGGAGCGGACCGATTCGGCGGCACGGCTGAACCTGATCTTCTACAATCCGGCCAATATGGGGATTCTGAAACTGTCTTCCGAGTCCGGAAAAATATAATCACGGCAATCTTTTCAGCCGTGCACCTTCTCCACGATGCCGCGCTCCATCCAGGTCAACCCCCAGATGACCAGCACGATGAAAGCCTGCTTCAGGACTTCCACGCAGAGGAAGGAGAAGGAGGCGTTGGAGTTCAGGACCAGCGCGGAATAAATGAGAATTCCGGTTGAGCTCAGGAACCAGACCGCAAAAACGATCAGCATTCCGTGGTGGGGGATGCCCGAGGTTACGGGCTCGCCCCGAAGGGATCTGCGGATGTTCGCCGAAATGGAAATGCGGACCTTCAGCCAGAAGAGGATCACCAGAATCTCGGCCGGAACCGCCCAGACCAGCACCCGGTGTCCCGCCGCCGGAGGAAGGAACCGGAACGCCAGCACCAGCATGGCCCCCAGCCCGATGACAAAGACAAGATCCATCAGAATCAGCGAAAAACGCAGAAGTTTTGCGGACGGCGGACTGACTTCCGGCTGTTCGAGTTTTTCCGTTTTCTCCTCCAGCCACGGCGTGGGAGCCGCGAAATTCCGATAGCCTCCGAGACGTCCCCACTCCCGGTAGGTCCAATAGGCCAGAATGGTAGTGGGAATGCTCCAGACAAACACCCAGACCGGAACGAAACGGTAATGGAAAGTTTCCGAAATGGGCATGATTTTGTGAATCACATCGAAACAGACGCCAACCAGCAGACCGACGATCGTCGTGCAGGTGGACCGGAGCAGCGCCTGCGCCGCGCAGAATTGTCCGAAACGAGTCTTGGGCAGGGTCAGCATCTGCATCGGCAGTCCGGCAATGCCGTTGATGGTGCCCGCCACACAGGAGGCGACGGAGCCGATCACTCCGATCATGATGAACGTTTCCGGCGGCAGCAGTCCGAACAGATAGACGCATCCGCCCAGCTGGAGCGGAAGCATCAGTATGAGCATATAGATGCTGATCCGCATCGGATGCCAGCGGTCGATCAGCACGGAGAAAAGGATCGTCACGATGAACGTGGAAACCAGCGCCACGGCGCCCTGGATTCCGCCCAGACGCCCGATCTGCTCCAGATTCAGCCCCATTTCACGGTTGAAGAAATACCCGAAGGTGTAGGAGGCGCCCGCTATCGCGGAAAGGGAAGTCAGCGAGAAGCGCATCACATAGAAACGGTGGGAGAAGGTCTCCTTGAAAAAGGAAATGAACTTGGCATAGCGGGCGGCAAGGTCTTCTTTCAGGGTTTTGTGTTTGACCAGATCCTCCGGGGGCGGCGGCGGATATTCCCCTTCCTTGATCAGCAGACATGACGCGGTCATGCCGATGCCGTACAGGACAGCAGACCAGATGAAGATCGCGCTGTAATACTCTTTGGCGTATTTGAACAGGAAGTAGGTGAAAAGCGCGTTGCCGAAACCGGAAGCGACGTTGAACGCTCCCATGATCCGTCCGAAGAAGGCCGGGGGAATGATGTCGTCGAAAAGATACCAGATGACCGATCCGACATACATGTAGAAGAACTGGAAGAGCGTCATCACCAGCGCGATCAGAAGAATGGTCGAGGTCGCCGGAGCCATCTGAATGACTCCGGAAAGTCGGGACGAAAGCCAGACTCCCATGCGGTCCGTGTAGGCAAACAGCAGAAGGCTCACCACCAGGAACGGCAGGGAGATCAGAATGAAGGGAATCCGGCGTCCGAACCGGCTCCGGTAGCGGTCGCTCTTGAAACTGATGTAAGGACACACCGTCATGTTCAGAACGCCCCCGATTGTCGCAAGGATCAGGTACTTTTCGGAGTCGCTGATCGAAAGATTTTCCATCTGGATCGGCAGCAGCCGGGCCGGCATGGTCAGGCTGATGCTGTAACAGAATCCGGCGATCATCAGATAAAGAAACACGAGAGCGAGCTTGAATTTCGTATAGACAAGCGTTCCGCAAACCAGATTGTTTTTCGGCTCGGCAGCAGCTTCCATGAAACACCCCTTTTTCTCCGGGATTGTGTTTTTTTGAAAATTATAAGCTCCTGAATATAATACGCATTAATTAAAAAACAAGCCAAAAATATACAAACAAATGGAAGACGGATATTTTCCCGTATTTTTATTACACGCAAAAAAAACGCGGCCCGCGGTGAAACGGGTCGCGTTTTGAACTTCAAACAAAGAAATCCGGATTACTTGATCACGACTTCCTTGCCGGCTTCGGCGGAACGGTAGATTCCGTCGAGCATCTTCTGGACAGCCAGCCCGGCTTCGCCCGGAGCGCCCAGTTTGGTGCCCTTGGTGCAGCCGTCCACCCAGTTTTTCAGCTTGGTGGTGAACAGCGGAAGCCAGGAGGTCTCGTTGGACACAAAGCTCGGAGTCATATTGACCATGAGGTCATTCTGGTCGCAGTAGATTTCGGCATTTTCCCAGTTGCATCCGCCTTTTTCGCCCATCGCGGAGAAGTTGAAGATGTCGTTCTTGGGAATGTGCGCCACGAAGGAGGATTCGATCTGGAGGATCGCGCCGTTGTCGAAACGGATCTGTCCGATGGCGAGGTCTTCGACCGTATAGGTCTTGTAGTCCCAGTTCGGCCAGGCGTTGCGGACGGTGCTGGGCTTGTTGCCCATGTAGGTCCAGGTGTTGCCGCTGGCGGCGACGGGCTTGGGAGCGCCCATGAATTCATGCGCGCATTCGATGATGTGCACGCCGATATCGATCATCGGGCCGCCGCCCTGAAGCTGTTTCTGTCCGAAGACACCCCAGTTCGGAATGCCGCGACGGCGGAGCGCCTGGCACTTGACGAACATGATCTTGCCGAACTGTCCGTTGTCACGGGCCTTGATGAGGGCGGTGGTAAGGGGATTGTAGCGCTGCTGGAAACCGACGGAAAGTTTGACTCCGCCTTTCTTGGCGGCGGCGATCATCTTTTCGCATTCGGCGGGATTCATGGCCATGGGCTTTTCGACTATCGCATGGCATCCGGCGAGACAGGCGTCCACAACCGGGGCGCAGTGCACGCCGTTCGGGGTGCAGACGTCCACGGCGTCGGGCTTGATTTCCTTAAGCATTTTTTTCCAGTCGGTGAAGAGGGCCTTCTTCGGGACGCCCCACTTCTCCTCCATCACCTTCAGACGTTCCGGGAGGATGTCCACGCCGGCGACGATTTCCACTTCGGGAATGCTCTTGTAGGCTTCCAGGTGAGTCTGGGCAATTCCGCCGCAGCCGATAATGGCAACCCGGAATTTCTTGCCTTTGAAAACCTTCTTGCCGTCATCCATCTTGACCGATACGCTTTCAGCCATTTTCAACTCTCCATTTGTTCTGTTGATTAATGCAAGGGAAAAAAATCAATTCAAAATCATGGGGATTTAAATTACATCCCGAAACGACATTTTTCCAATGAATTCCTTTGAAAAAACGTTCTTTTTCAGGAAATTGCAAGTATCTGTCCGCTTTTGACTTCCAACAGACGCCCGTCCTCCGTCCGGAACCAGACGGAAAGCGCGGAGGGATTCTTCACGATCCGGCCGTCCGCCGAAGTGACAAGCCTCCGGAGCGCCGTGATGTATTCGTAAATTTCCATATTCGTTGCATACCAGACATTTTCCTGTCCGTCCATCTGCGCACAGAATTCCTCGATGACGTTCCAGTTGTTCTGTCTGTCGAATTCGTAGGAATGTCCCCATACATAAAAAAGCGCAAGCGGATAACCGCTCGCCAGAAATCTGTTTCCGAGTTCGGCGATGTTTTCGCGGTGATGGCAGGTCGGGTGCCACTCGAGGAACTCGTCCGGCAGACAGAAATTTCCGGTGGACCGAACCGTTCTTGAATATACGATTCCCAAAGCCTTCAGCGTCCGGACCACCCCGGAATCATACGTGCCGTACGGATAGGCCATGCCGTTGATGATTCTGCCGGTCGCCCGTTCAAGGATTTTCCGGTCATCCAGAGCATCCTCCACCAGTGAAAGCAGAGGCAGCCGCTCCATGAACGGATGCAGTTTTCCGTGACACGCGATTTCGTGTCCGGCATACACCGTGCTCAATTCATTCAGACTGATTTTCGATTCGCTTTTGTCCTGAAGGCCGGAATTCAGGTTGAACGTGCCTTTCATTCCATGGCGGTTGAAAATTTCGATCAGTCTGCGGTCATGAACGACGCCGTCGTCATAGCTGAAAGTCAAAGCCTTCAGCTTCCCTTCCGGATAAAGCAAAGTCAGTTCCATAAGACATTCCTTTCTGATTGGATCAGCTCCTTTTGAATTTATGTAAAGTCGCTGGTTTTGTGCTGAAACTTTATAATTTCAGTTGCGCTTTTTTAAAAGCTATGCCCGCGGAGGCGTGGCAGTTACCCTCTTGCGGCGGCGGATGAAGAAGAGAATCACTGCTGTCAACAGCACCACGCAGACAATGCCGATGAGCATCGAGAGACCAAAAATCCGCAGAATGTTGTCGATCATGTGACCGAAGTAATACCCGGAGGCAGTAAAACTGACCGCCCAAACCAAAGCCCCGATCAGGTTAAGGATAAGGAAACGCAAATGGCGGATGTTGCTCAAACCGAGCACAATCGGGGTAACATTGCGGATTCCGTAAACGAAGCGGAAACCAAGGATCAGAAAGGTATCATATTTCTGCAGCAGTTTCGAAACCTTCTCGCGTTTTCTGTCGAGTTTCGGGAAACGCCCCAGAATTGAGTTTCCCTTGTATTTGCCGAGACTGAACATCAACTGGTCGCTGAGAAAGCTCCCGAGAAAAGCACAGGCGGACACTCCCTCGAAAGACATCTGACCGCTCGCCACCAAAATACCGGCCAGAATGACTATAGTCTCACCTTCCAGAAATGTTCCGAGCAGGATCGCCCAATACCCGTAGGTCTGGAGCAAATCCTGCCAATCCACGTTGCTTAAGTATTCCATCTATCAGTTCATCCGATCCGAAGCAAAAAAAGCCATCGTCACTGGTTATTTTTGAATTTTTCTGGAGGAATAATATAACTGAGGGCCGTTGGAAATACAATCCCATTACCGGTCGGGTAAACTAAATAATCCATATTTTCAGGAGCTCCATCAAGGACACAATGGCAAAGGCGGTCGCATGATACAAAGGCGGCAAGAATATGAATTCAGGAATATGCAATAATATAACGTGCCTCTACGGCCATACGTCTGTGCTCCGTCCGGAGACAGACAGCAGCAGAGTTTTTCACGATCCGGCCGCCGGAAGACATATGGGACACTTCCACGGAAAATCGTCCGGCAGCATAATTTTACTGGAAAAACAAAAACGGAGAATTTTTATGATACGCTTCAGTACAAAAGCCCCTTCGAAAAATGCGGCAAAGAGATAATGGCGGTTTGCATTCCCCGTTCCGGACGGCTACATTATTCTACTCAAGACACCTCCAAATGGAAGGGAAATATCATGCTGATCGATTTTTATCTGGAAACGAAAAAATACGCGGGACTGGCGACGGATCAGGAACTGGCGCGGATTCCCGTGAAAGTTCCCGCGAAAGAAGGACTTCTCCAAATCCGTTTCTCTTTGCCGATTCTCGATTTTCACGGATACTGGACTCCGGAAACCCGGACACCCACCACGAAAATCGTCTGGACCATCGAAGCGAATTCCGCCGCCCAGCGCAATTTCCCATATCTGGCTTTTTTCAACTCGAAACAGGAAAACCGCGCGTCGGTTTCGCTGACCGATCTCCGGGATGATGCGAAAATCCTTGCGAAAATGAATCAGGAGACCTGCTGCTACGACATCACCATATCAGTGGCTTTGAGCGCGGAAACCCGTGATTTCGAACTGCGCATCGACCAAAGGAACCTCCCGTGGACACAAGCCCTCGCCGAATGGAGCCGTTCGCTCGGCATCCCGAAAACCGCGTATCCGGACGCGGCCTGGGAACCGGTTTTCTGCACCTGGTACGCGGTTCATGCGGCCGTCACGCAGGAATGGGTGGAAGCCAATGCGAAAATCGCCTCAGAACTCGGCTTCGGTACGCTCATCATCGACGACGGCTGGTGTTTCGACGTCATGAAGCGGGTCTCCCCGGAAACGATCGGCTCCTGGTATGAAATGATCGGCGACTGGCTGGTCTCCTCCCAGAAATTCCCGGACTTCGTCAACCATGTCGAACGCATTCATTCATTCGGGATGAAATATATGCTCTGGGTCGCCCCGTTCCTGATCGGCGAAAAAAGCGAGTTGTGCTCCCGCATCAAAGAAGCCACCTACCGGAAATACAATGAAGGCTGCTATACGTTCGACACGAAAAATGAAAAAGAGGCGCAGGAACTTCTCGATAAGATGGGCGCACTGATGGAGAACTATCCCATCGACGGCCTGAAGGTGGATTTCCTCGACCATATCTTCCCGAGTCTGGAGGCTCCCCGGGGATGCGAAACCCTTCACTTCATCCGGCGCCTTGCGGAAAGAATCCGTTCCGCGAAAGCCGATGCCCTCATTGAATTCCGCCAGAGCTATGCCACGCCCGGAATGCTTCCTTACGGAACTCAATTCCGCGCGGGGGACGTTCCGTTCGATTTCACCGACAACTTCTTCCGTCTCGCCCAGATCCGGGTCGGAATCGGCAATGCCGCGCCGGTCCACGCGGACCCGGTCTACTGGCATCCAAAGGAGTCGCCGGTCAACATTTCACGCCACATGATCGCCTCCCTCGCGGGCGTTCCGATGCTGTCGATGGACATGGAAAAACTGTCCGAGACGGAAAAGGAAATCATCGCCCACTGGATCGGATTCTACAAGGAACATCTCGACATCTTCCGCAAGGGGACATGGGATGTCTCCTATCATCAGTCCGGCACCAGCTGGGTGATGGCGACACACGGCAACCAGAGCATTCTGATCCTTCACGACGACGCCCGTCTGGTTCAGGCCCTCGAAAAGGCCGCCAAACACGTTTTCGTGCTGAATCTCTCTCCGGAGACATTGCCGGTTCCGGGCGCAGCCGCCTTCGATTGCACCGGCCGCGCCGTCCGTCCGGGCACCGTCCCGACCGGCGGACTCGGAGTCATCTGACACGGAAAGGACTCCTTCATGGACGAAAACGGCGGAATCAGCCTCACCAAGTATCTGAGCGCCTCGGGCGTATGTCCAAGACGGGGCGCGGCCGCACTCATCGAGAGCGGACGCGTAGCCGTCAATGGCGAACCCGCCCTCCGCGCGGCGCAGCACGTGTTTCCGGGCGACAAGGTCACGCTCGACGGCCGGGCGATCGCCCCCGTCGCGGAAAAGGTGTATGTGATGCTCCACAAGCCGCGCGGATACGTCTGCACTCTCGACGATCCGCACGCTCCTAAAAAAGCGATCGACCTGATTCCTCTCGCACGGGAGGTCCGTCTTGTTTCGGCCGGACGTCTCGACAAGGACAGCGAGGGCCTGATCCTGTTCAGCAACGACGGCGTCTTCATCGAACGCCTGACCCACCCGCGCTACCAGACGGCCAAAATCTACGAGGTGAGCATTGCCATTCCGCTTACCGGGCCGGAAATCCGGCGTCTGACCGTGGAAGGAATCCGGGATGACGGAGATATCCTGAAAGCCCGGGAGGTCAGCCGGATCGCACCCGGAAAATATTGCTTCGTCCTCACGGAAGGCAAAAACCGGGAAATCCGCCGGATGCTCACGGCGCTGGGACGCGAAACCCGGCGTCTGAAACGGATCGCGGTCGGAAAACTGGAACTGGGCGATCTGCCGCCGGGACGCTGGCGGCGTCTGACTGAAAAAGAGGTTCAGGCCGCCCAACAATAAGTTTTTTCGAAGAATCCTCCGAAAATCGGAAGCGAAAAAAGCCTGCATCAAGGTTATTGCTTTTGAAAAATGACATTGTCCGTTGTTCCTGTTCAAACAACGGACAATGTCATAACATACTTCATAAATTGAAAAATACAAATCGGCGTTGAAAAAGATTCTTGACGTTTTCTGCTCTTTCTCCATCCCGGATTCTTTTTATGATTTTCTTTTCAAAAAAAACTTGCCGGGACCACGATTCCGTGCCATATTACCCTCGAAAAGACGGGAAAGAACAAGTAAACTCCAGACGGGAGAATATTTTATCATGGAAAAAATGATCATCATCGGATGCGGCGCGGCGGGACTGACCGCCGCCATTTATGCGGCAAGAGCCAATCTCAATCCGCTGGTTCTGGCAGGACCTCTGCCGGGCGGACTGCTGACCCAGACCAGCGACGTCGAAAATTTCCCCGGATTCCCGGAAGCGATCAACGGATACGAACTGATGTACAAGCTCCAGCAGCAGGCAGAACGTTTCGGCACACGGATCGAAAATGAAACGGTCCAGGGCGTCGCCCTGAAAAACGCCGGGCCGCAGTCCCTGACTCTGGGCAACGGAAAAACCCTTGAATGCGAAGCGCTGATTGTCGCAACCGGAGCCAGTCCGCGGTGGCTGGGGCTGGAATCGGAAAAGAAGTTCCTGAACAAAGGGGTTTCCGCTTGCGCCACCTGTGACGGCGCTTTCTTCCGGAATGTCCCGGTAGCCGTGGTCGGCGGCGGCGACAGCGCCATGGAGGAAGCCAACTTCCTGACTCATTTCGCCAGTGAAGTGCATCTGATCCACCGTCGCGACGCCTTCCGCGCCTCCCCCATCATGGTGGAGCGCTCCAAAGCCAATCCGAAAATCATCTTCCACCTCAACGCCGCCGTCTCGGAAATCTACGGCGACAAGGACGTCGACGGCGTCGAAATCAAAAACGTCCAGACCGGAACCGTCGAGAAAATTCCGTGCAAGGGATATTTCTCCGCACTCGGACATATTCCCAACACCGCCGTATTCAAGGGCGCATTGGACATGGATGAAGGCGGGTATCTCATTCTTCAGGGATCAAGCTCGAAAACCAGCGTCGAAGGCATCTTCGGAGCCGGAGATTGCGCGGATCATGTCTACCGGCAGGCAATCACCGCGGCCGGAATGGGCTGCCGCGCCGCCATTGACGCGGAACGCTGGCTGAATTCCTGAGGAGACGCCTCTTGTCCCTAACATCCGTGGGCAATCCTCCCCCGGAAGACAATCTTCAGCGACGGCTTTTCGAAGTCTCCTGCGGACGCATTATCTTCGCGTAGGAAGAGATTCCCGCCACAATTCCCGACACGATTTTATCCTGATACGTGCTCTGGGCAAGCTGTGCGCCTTCCGCCGTATGGGTAATGAAACCGGTCTCCACGAGAATCGCGGGACAGACGGAATTCCGCAGGACGAAGAAACGCGCATGTTTCACGCCGCGGTCTTCCGTGCGGGTCAGGGTGATCAGGTTTTTCTGAACCTCGTATGCCAGACGGTAGTTGTTCTTGTCAAAAGAATTCCCAGGCCCGTTGCCGGTTCCCCGCTTGGTTTCATTGGTGGAAGCGGCATCCTGCGGCGTCATGGCAAAAGTTTCAATGCCCCGGATGGTGTGGTTTCTTTCCGTGGCGTTGCAGTGAATGGAAACAAACAGGTTCGGTTTGAATTTCTCACACATTTCCGCCCGCTGCTGAAGGGAAATGAAGCGGTCGTCGGTACGGGTCATGATCACCCGGTATCCCATGCGTTGAAGCCGGGCGGCAAGCTTGGAGGCAATTATCAGGTTCACATTCTTTTCCAGAAGGGTTCTGGAACCCGGCGCTCCGTTGTCACGACCGCCGTGTCCGGGATCGATCATGACCGTGCCCAGAGGATGACGCCAGAGCGAAGCATCCCGGATGACGGGATCGATCACCAGGAGAAAATCCTTTTCGTCCAGGTAGACCAGAGCCCCCCGCTGGACGGGCACATGGGTCAGAAACATATTGATCCCGTTGATGGCCGCCATGCGTTTGTCATAATAGAAGGCAACGGAATCCGTTCCCTTCAGCGTGATGCCGTCTCTCTGGTAGGAGATCTTCATGTTGTAAAACCGTGCGACATCCTGAAGGAGAACAAAACGTCTGGACTCGATCCATGCGTAACGGATTTTTGCGGAAGGGGGGAGAGAGGCGGACTCCGTGTCCGTCTGAGACGATACCGTCTGCGGTGTCTGTTGCTTTGAAAGATTCTGGTCGCGGATCGACTGAACCCGTTCATCCCGCTTCCGGGCTTCCTCAGCGGCGCGCTGCTGGGCGCGGGTAGGACGGTAAACCCGCTGGGTTGTCGGAGGAACCGCCTGCGCCTCGAAAATGTCTCCCCACAAAAGAGCCGGCAGGAAAACGGTAAACAAACGCTGCCGCGGGAGCAATCGTGCCAAAAACTTGTAAATCATAAGGGACCATCCATTCAGATTCGGACGCAGGAAACCTGTTTGCAATAAAATACCAGTTTGCCGCGCGGCGGAAACATGCCGTGGATTCCGGACTCGGAAATGGGAACCGCGCAAAGCAGGGAAGCCGTCACGAAGGCCTTGGCCTTGTGAACGGCCGATTCCCAGTCCTCCCCTTTTGCGAGGAGAGCCGTCAATGCGGCGCTGAACGTACATCCCGTCCCATGGTCGGAGTTGCGCCGGACTTCCACGCGAGGAGTGGAGAGCAGCCGGGTATCTCCCTTGTGAACGACTATGTCAGAGGCGTTTTTCCCATCGGAATGTCCTCCCTTGAGAACAACGGAACAGTCCCACCGTTCGGCGCAGAAGCAGGCGGCACGGAGGGCGTCCTCCCGGGAAGCGATCTTCATCCCGGCCAGCACCTCGGCCTCGGGGATGTTCGGGGTGATCCAGGCGGCCATGGGCAGCAGACGGTCGCGGAGAACCTTTACGGCGTTGTCGCACAGCAGTTTCTCTCCGCTGGTGGACACCATGACGGGATCCACCACCAGGGGTCCCCGGAAATTCTTCAGGGCGTCGCAGACCGCCTCCACGATTTCACCGGAAAAAAGCATTCCCGTCTTGACGGCGGTCACGGACAGTTCTTTCATGACCGTATTGATCTGTTCTTTCACACCGGAAGGAGAAAGCGGTTCGATTCCGGTCACTTCCAGAGGGTTCTGAAACGTGGCCGCGGTGATTGCGGATGCGCCGTAAACACGAAAATAGGAAAAAGTCCTCAAATCCGTCTGGATTCCCGCACCGCCTCCGCTGTCACTGCCGGCAATCGTCATGGCCAAAGGGAACGTTGTTTTCTTCTGCATTGGCAAAATACATTCCTTTCAAAAAAATTAAGCAAAATATAAGATAGAATGTTTTTTCGAAAAACAAAGTGCGGAAAGAAAAAAATCCGAAAAAACTTCATTCCCGCCGGGATTCCGAACCGTCCAGAAGCGCGTTGACCCCCTCATAAATGCAGCGGATGTCCGCCGCTCCGCAGGAGCTCGGACACCGCCGAAAAACATCCCCCGCCTTCCGGGCGGAAAGGACCTCCCGGATTTCCGTCAACGGATCCAGAAGACGTGTCTTGAGGCGGCGGATGAAAAGAATGCCGGCAGAGAAAATCATGACCGCCATGAAGACCACGCCCCAGGCGCCCGCATACCCCAGTTCTTTTGCCTGTTCAGCGGCGGAAATCATTGCATTTCTGTTGATTCTGGCAAGCCCGTAAATCGACGAGATCGTTTGTTCCCGCGCGGAAACATTCCCGGACAGAGCGGCCTTGTAAACCCGCCCGATCTTCCGGAGTTCCTCCGTCTCCCCTTTTTCGGTGATATTGTTGCAGGCGTCCCGATAAGCTTTTTCAAAATCGAGGTCAAGCGCGGGATTCTGCCGATATGGAAGAATTGCCAGGATCATCAGCATTTTCTCGCAGGATTCCAGAGAACGTTCGTTGCGGAGGTTGATTTCCTCGATCACCGGAGCCATGCGCATGAACCCCCAGATGGAGGCGAACGCCATCATCATGTTGAGAAAAAGCAGAACGCGGATCCCGATCTGGATGGAAGGGGCGGTTTTCATGTCACGACTCCTTCATCAGACGCGCGATCGCGTTTTCGCTGCACACAAGCAGAAGGCGGTCATCCGCCTGAAGCACTTCATTCGGATCCGGACGCAGAATCTTCGGCGGCTCGCCGCGTCTCAATGCCGCCACAATAATCCCGAACCGGTTCGGCAGAGCCAGCTGGACCAGGGTCTTCCCCACCATGAACGGCTGAATGCGGATCTCCGTCAACTGGAGATCGTTGCCCAGATAGGTGTCCGTTATCAGATTATGATACAGGATCTTGTTTGCGAACCGCTTCCCGTACTCCTCCTCGGGATTGAACACCAGATGCGCTCCGACCAGTTTCAGGATTCTTTCATGAATCTTGTCGTGAACACGGGCCGCGATCATCGGGGCCCCCATCTGCCGGAGAAGCGCGGTGCAGAGGATCGAGCTTTCCCGGGACTCGGCACCGATCGCGCAAACCACCGCATCGCGTTCCTTCGGACGCAGTTTTTCCAGTTCGCCTTCGTCGGAGGCATCCATGCAAACCGCTTCCGTCACGTATTCGGAGACCTCGTCCACCAGGTCTTTATTGATGTCCACCGCCAGAACTTCCGCGCCTTTTTCGGCAAGATTTTTTGCAAGCGTCATCCCGAAGTTCCCCAGTCCGATGATCATAATCTGCAAAGCCATGGCATTCGTCCTTTTTTCGATTTATTTCAGCTCAATGGTATTTTCACATCCGGGCGTACGGTTTTTGAGGAGCCTTCCGAACCGCTCAGAAGCATGAAAAGCGTGATCGGCCCCACACGCCCGATGAACATCGTCAGGATGATGAGAACCCGTCCGATCTCATCCAGCCGGGTTGTGGCGTTCATGGAAAGCCCCACCGTACCGAGCGCCGATCCCGCCTCGAAAATCAGCAGGCGGGCCGGCATATTCTGCGTCATCAGAAGCATGAACACCACCGTGACGAAAACCAGCCCGTAGGCTCCGGCGATCGTGACCGCCTTGAAAACGGTCCGGGGCGGAATCCGGCGGGACGCCACAGTAATCTCTTCCCTGTTCAAAATATTGTTCCAGAAAGTCAGCGACAATACCGCCAGCACAGTGGTCTTGATTCCGCCCGCCGTACTGCCGGGACTGCCCCCGACGAACATCATGAAAATCATCAGCAGGAAAGTCGGTGCGGAAATCCCTCCTATATCCAGCGAGTTGAATCCGGCCGTCCGAAGCGTCACCGCCTGAAACCACGCATTGCTGATCTTCGTTCCGATCCCCAGTTCCCTGAGGATGCCGTTCCATTCAAAGGCAAGAATCCCGAGCGTCCCGGACAGCAGGAGAACCGCGGTCGTAATAAAAATCAGACGCGCCGAATGGGGAACCGTCCTGCCCGCCAGAAAGCGGGGAAGCGAAAGACTGACCAGCGGTGAAAGTCCTCCCACAATAATCAGAAACGAAACGGTACACAAGATCAGCGGATTCGACTGGAATCGCATGAAATTTTCTCCGCGGGGAGAAAATCCCGCGTTGCAAAAGGCCGAAACCGAGGTGAAAATACCCTCCCACAGCGCCTCGCCGGAAGAAAGCCCCTCCCCCATGAAACAGAATGTCAGAATCAGAGCGCCGGCCAGCTCGACCAGAAACGTAAATCTGAAAATCAGCACCAGTGCATCAAACAACGGCCAGTCTCCATCCAGCTCCGTCAGACGATTCATCACATGCTCCTGCGCCAGACTGGGACGGCGTCCGATCGAATAGATGGCCACTGACGCGATACTCATGATGCCCAGGCCCCCCAGCTGGATCAGCAGAAGGATGAATCCCTGTCCGATCCCGGTGAAATCCTTCCCGGTATCCAGGACAACCAGCCCGGTCACGCACGATGCGCTCACGGCCGTGAATGCCGCATCCAGCACGGAAATCTCCTTATGGGTGGAAACCGGAAGACTCAGCAGCAGAGTCCCGGAAAGACACAGAAGAAGAAAAGTCGAAAACAGCAGGCGCGCCGGATGGTTCAACAGGACATCCATCCCGAACTCCCCTTTTCCAGTGAAGAACAACACAATCCACGGAATCATCGGAAGAACCAGAAGGAAACAGAAGAACAGGATATGTCCGGTGAAAAGGGAACAAATCGACAGGAGAGCGGCGGCTCCATTCCAGACGGTAAAGACATACCTCCAGGACGGTCTGAAAAAACACCAGACAAAAGCGCCGTACAACACCGACGAGAACAGGGTTCCGCAGACCAGAACCACTTGAAAATGATACGGATCGGAATGCGTGAAAAAGACGGATCCCAGCATCAGACAGAACAATGTCCCGCCGGCGCCGGAAACACGCTGGGAATACAACTGCTCCCGCGAAAGATGCCCCCCTTTTCCAATCTCGAGAAAAGAAAAGAACACGATTCCGCTGATGCCGCAGATGATCACCAGAAGCACCAGTGCCGGACGGGTCGTCATTGCGGGAATCAGAGATATCGCTGCAAAAAACACCGCCAGCGCACCCGCGGTCTTTCCAATCCTGACCTCACGGAAAAGCATCAGGGCACTGAGCAGGCAGAGAACGGACGCAGCCAGGCAGAACCAGAATTCAGGATGGCTCCACGCACTCCCGGAGGACACCCCGGGCAAAGCAAACAGCATCGGCACGGGTGAAATTACCAGCAGCATTCCTTCCAGAAAACCGCGTCTGCTTTTTTTATCATGCGGATTCATGCAAACGGATTCATCCTGTCAATATCCCCTCTTCATACGCGGCCAAGATCGTTGAAAGATTTCCAACCCGCATAATATGCCACACCGTGTGATAAAATGCAACCCGGGGCATTTCCCCGGGAATCGGAAAAAAACGTTTCCGGAAACCTGACAGGTTCTCCGGACTGTCGGACGGGGCGAATTATTTTTTCTCAGGAGGCGTCTGGGCGGGATTTCCGGCGTCTGGTTTTCCGGCATTTGCGGCATCCTGGGCGGTCTTCTCCTGGGATTCCACAATCACATAGGCCTTCAGGCGATTCGCCATGTCTTCCGGGAGGCTCTTGATAATGGCCTGCGCTATTTCAGACTTCATCTTTGCAAAAGCAGGTAGCTTGACCCGCTGGTCCGGGAGGTCCGCGACATAACGGTCATAACAGATTTGAGCCAGCTGCAGATGGGATTCCGCCGCCGTTTCATCACCGTAGGCAAGCAGGATGCAGGATTTCGCGATCATGCCGCCGATCAGGTCCTGCGCCTGTTTGAAACCAACGCTCTTCATTTCCTCCATCCAGTCGGTATAGACGAACTGCTCAAAGGACATGTGCCCCGCCTTGTGCCCTGTCTTGTATTCCGTCCGGAGGGAGTTGTAGTACTCGCGCGCCTTGGTGTATTGTCCGTAGCTGAACATCGTCAGGATGGCGCGGGACATGAAATTCTGGTAGGCATGAAGAAAGGAAGGAACCGTCGGATTCTCCTTCATCGCCTGCCGGTAGGATTCCCGGACCGCATCCACAACAGAAAGATTCGGAATCAACAGGAAGGACATGCTCGGGACTTTTCCCGGATACAGCATCCGGCCGTTGGTGAAAGTGACCTGCATGGACTGGGTGATCATCCGGCTGCAATCCACATTTTTCCGATCAGGGCTGCGTTCCGTTCCGAGCGTTGCCCAGTAAATGGCAAAGGACTCGGGAAGGAACCAGTCCAAGTCTCCGTATTTCGCATTGATGTCCGCCACCACCGACGGTTCGAGCATAAAGCGGTCGTACAGCCATTTGACCCGCAGGTAATTCATAAGCTGCTCCAGCTCCTTCGGATCGGTCAGCAGTTTGGCCGCATTTTCCGGAAGGACTCCGCCCGCATTCCTGAAAGACTCCGACAACACGTTCAAAGAGGTGAAACCTTCCGATTGAAGATCCTGCATGAATTTCGCACTGTCTTTGAACTGCTGAAGAAGAGCCTTTTCGCTCCGCGGAACCGCGGCCAGCTTCTTCCAGTCGGGGTAATGTTCCCCGAGGATCTGATACATCTGAAGCGCCATCTGCCATTTGTAGTAGCGCTGCGCGTCATCCAGAATATTTCCGAGCTTGTGCTGGTAAATCCAGCCGAGTTCCTTGTAGAGGATCGGGTCGTTCGGATTATACTGAAGGGCTTCATGATACAAGTCGATTCCCTTGTTGACCCAGCGCCAGCGGTCCTCCGGCATGCTGAACGTCACGGAAATATTGTAGGCCATATTCCAGGCCAGATACGCCGCCGTCGCCGTCGACTTCGGCTGGAGTTTCGTGATCCACGACGCCAGCTGCACCATCTCGAAGTATTTGCCTTCTTCCTGAAGCGATATCGCACGGAGCCAGAAGAAGTCCGCGATCAGGCCGCGGAATCCGCCGAGGGCGACTGTCGTGAAGGCGACCATCGGGGGCGCCCCCTCCACAAACTGCTCATCGACCAGTTTGTAGTCGCGGATCGTCTTGTCCATGCGCGACTGCACAAACATGTTGCAGATCAGAAGCAGGATGCCTGCGATAATCACAATCAAAAGGAACGGGCGTTTTCCTGACATGTCAAAATCCTATTGTTTCATTGCCAGGGCCGTCTCTCTCCGCCAGTAAAGCCACAGTCCCAGCAGACAGAGGGGAAGCCCCTTCAGAATAATATTGAAGAACAACAGCCGCATCAGATAGGAAAATTCGATCAGCGTTCCCGTCGAAAGCAGGCCGGACACAAAGAAGTTCTGGACTGGTATCAGAAGCGATATCATCAGCGAGGCCAGCCAGGAGCCGACGGCGTCCAGAAACGCCATGCCCTCCCCGCTTCCCGCACTCTCGATCGACGTAATCAGATAAGAGGAGAACAGCCCGGTCACCACGTAGGACAGGGTGATGAAAACAGCGGTCGGCATCGACAGGAACGCCGCAAAGGAGGAAGCGATCAGCCCCAGGGCGAAAATTCCCATGGCTACGGAAAACATCGCCCGGCAGTAGTTGTTCAGGAACGATGTCTCCTTCAACAGGAGCCGCGGACTTTCCGTCACCTGGAAATGCAGGCTTTCTCCGCCTTTGCCCTGCGCCAGATTCGCAAAGCCGATGGAGGCGGTCCCGTTGTAGATCAGAATGTCCCCCGGAACCGGGAACTCCTTGTAGGCGCTTGTCAGAATCTGTTCCGGCGGGAGCTGAAGGGGAACCTCACGGACGTCCTTGACAACCGGCTTGCCATCCTTCCCTTTTGCGTTTTCATCATAAATTTTCTGATTGTACCGGATCGCCCAGACGCCTTCCCCGATCTTCTGGTTCCGTGAACCGAGATTGCCGGAGTAAACGCGGTAACCGATATAAACCGGACCGGAATATTCCTTGGGAAGCCCGCTGTAGGTCCAGACTTTCATTTCTCCGGGCTTCACTTCACCCATTCCCGCAAGGATTTCCATGTAGATCGCCTGAATGAATTTCCGCCGCGAAGCACCCGAAAGATCAGGCAGGGCCTCCCCCAGTTTTTTCGCCGTCTCGATCCGGCGGGTAAGCTCCTGATTGACTTTCAGGTTCATGTCTCCCAGATCAGGGGTAAAGGCGCGACGTCCGGCAAAGACCTCGTTCTCCATCTTGACCCGTTCCACCGGGGAAAATTTCTGCCGGCTGTACTGCCACATCAGAAATCCGTAGATAAAGGAAAAGGAAATCACCAGCAGAACAAGATGGATCAGAAAAACACCGAAGAATTTTCCGAACCAGACGGTAATCCGGGAAATCGGCTTCACGAAAATCATGTGGAGCTGACCGTTTTCAATGTCCGTGCAGAACTCCGAACACGCCAGCCAGATCACGGAAGTGGACAAAATCAGCGCCACGAAAGCGGTACTGTATTCAAGCATCACCTGAAGGAAGCCCTGCGGCGTCCCGTCTCCCTTGAGCGTGTTCGGCACCAGGATCACGCAGACGATCAGAAGAAACAGCAGAAAACGGAACACATTGGAACGGATGGCCGAACGGCAAGTCAGTTTGACTATGGCAAGAAACGGTGTCATTTTTTCTCCGCTTTACTCTTTTTTGGAGCCGGACAGGATATTTTTCAGCTTTTCATTGGCCTCGGAATAATCCACCTCGGATTCTTTTGCAGCGGACGAGAGTTCCTCGGCTCTGGGCTTGAGCGTTTCATCGCTGAGGACATCCAGCTTGGAGGTATCGATCGCTGGCGCGGCCTCAACCGCCGCCGGCGCCGGCTCTTCCTTCTTCCTGTCCGCGGTTCCGGTCAGGGTTTTCAGAAGCTCTTTCGCCGCGGCCGCCTGATCGTCATGCGAGAGATAATCGGCAATCTGTCCGCCGGAACGGGCTCCATAGGTCTCCACGCTTTCCGACTGGGCTTTGTTGACGACATCCAGGAAGAACTCTTCCAAGGACATCCGGGGATGATCGATCCGGAACTGGTCTTCCGACAAGCTGGCACGGAGAATCGCCAGCACCTTTTCCATGACCTCCGGCTGAAGCTGGGGCGTGGTGATCCGGTCGGTGCCTTCGATCGTCAGGAGCTCATGAAGCGTGCCCTGCGCGCGGATGCGTCCGCCGTAGAGAATGATGACACGGTCGCAGACGTCTTCGATGTCGCTGAGCAGATGGCTGGTGACAATCACCGTCTTGCCGCGCTTCTTCAGGAGATGGATCAGATCCTTGACCTCGCGGCAGCCCAGAGGGTCAAGCCCGGAAGTCGGCTCGTCCAGAATCAGCAGGGAGGGGTCGTTGATCATGGCCTGCGCCAGACCGATCCGTCGGCTCATGCCCTTGGAAAATTCGCCGACCGGGCGGTTTTTCGCATGGGAGAGTCCCACCATTTCCAGAAGCTGCTCCGAACGTTTGCGGCGTTCCAGCGCTGAAAGATTGAACAGGGAAGCGAAGAAATCCAGCGTTTCGTAAGCGGTCAGGTATTTGTAAAGATAGGAATCCTCGGGAAGATAACCGATCAGACGCTTGGTGTCGACGTCGCGCGGGGACTTTCCGAAAACGGTAAGCCTTCCCGCCGTGGGATAGAGCAGGCCGAGAAGCATTTTGACGGTCGTGGACTTTCCCGAACCGTTCGGGCCGAGCAAACCGATCACTTCGCCTTCCCGAACCTCGAAATCAAGATCGTTCACGGCCTTCGCCTTCGGCCGGTTCCAGAAATCGCGGAACTCTTTGACCAGCCCCACGGAACTGATAATGACCTCAGGAGCCTTCTTTATAGAATCTGCCATTGCCCATTCTCCCTGATTATGATTTCACGGCTTCCGCCTGGAGGGCGCGTCTCCAGGACATCGCCCCCTGACTGGTCGCCTCTTCTCCTGACCGCAGCAGACGCGCACTGTTGAAAATAATGATCAGCGTGCTGAAGGAGTGAAGAATCGCGGCGGCGATGGGGCCCATCCATCCGAAGACGGAAAGGATGATGCCGCAGAGGACGAAAAGCAGTCCGAACGCAACGTTCTGATGAATGATCGAGTTGGATTTTCTGGAGAGCGTAATCAGCATCGGAATACGGCGCAGATCGTTGGTCATCAGGGCAATGGATGCGCTGTTGATCGCGATGTCGCTGCCGATGGCTCCCATGGCGATGCTCAGGTCGCCGGCCGCCAGCGCGGGCGCGTCGTTCACACCGTCGCCCACGAACGCCACCAGCGTATCCTTTTTGAGATTTTCGATATATTCGACCTTGCCCTCGGGCAGACAGTCTCCCTTGAATTCATCGATATTGAGTTTTGCAGCCACGCCTTCCGCAACGGATTCGCGGTCGCCGGTCACCATCGCACAACGCTTGATGCCCAGCTCCTTCAGATGGCGGATCGCCTCTCCGGCCTCTTCGCGGATCTTGTCGCGGAATCCGAGCCAGCCGAGCAGCTTGCCGTCCTGAGACACATAGACCACGCTCATGCCGTGGGTTTCCTGCGGCTGGGTTTCCGGCAGTGCGACATTGAACCGTTTCAGCCAGATGGCACGGCCCACCAGCGTATCTTTTCCGTCGACCTGCGCTTCCACGCCGGTTCCCGGGGTTTCCTTGAAGTCGGTCACCGGCAGAACCTGAATTCCGACCTCCCTGGCGAGTTTCTGAATAGCCAGAGCCGTCGGGTGATTGCTGTGGGATTCCACCGAAGCGGCCACCAGAAGGAGCTGCGCCGGTTCGACCCCTTCCACGGGACCGAGCTTGGCAACCGCCAGTTCCCCCTCGGTCAGCGTTCCCGTCTTGTCAAAGACGAAGGCACGGATCTTGGAGGCGAATTCCAGATGGCTCACATTCTTGATCAGAATTCCCAGACGCGCCGCGGCGGCCACGGCGGCCACGGTGGCGGTCGGAGTGGCGAGAACCACTGCGCAGGGACACGCGATCACCAGCAGTGTGATCACGCGATACATGTCGCCGTTGGAAAGCCACCATGTGATGATGGCGAGCATCATGATTGTCGGAGTGTAGAATCCCGCGTATTTGTCGATCAGGCGCACGATGGGAGTCTTGCTTTTTTCAGCGGCCAGGATCATGTCCTTGACCTTGCCGAGAGTGGTGTCGCCGCCCAGCTTGGTGATCTGGACGTCAAGACTGCCGGAAAGGTTCTGTGTGCCGGCGTAAACGTCGTCGTTCTCGACTTTGTCCACGGGCATGGATTCACCGGTGATGGAGGCCTGGTTGACGGCGGACTGTCCGCGGACCACCACGCCGTCCACCGGGAAATTCTCGCCGGGACGCACGTTGATGTGGTCTCCCACGGCCAGTTCCTCCACCTCCACCTCGATGGCCTTGCCATTCACCAGCTTGCGGGCGGTGTGGGGAGCCAGACGGATCAGTTCCTCGATGGAACGCTGCGCCCCGCTGGCGGTATGGGACTCGATGATGATGGTGATCAAAAGGAAGAATGCGATCAGTCCCGCCGTGTCGAACTCGGCAGAAGTGAACGCGGCGAGGATCGCAAGCGCGACCAGCTCGTTCATGTAGACACGGCCTTCACAGAGGTCCTTGATGGCGGTCGTGACAATCGGCAGCGCCAGAATCACGGCGCCCGCAAAGGCGCTCAACGAAGCCGCGAACCGAAGTTCGGGAAGGAGCCAGTGGAGAAGATAGTAGTTGATGATCAGGAACCCGCCGACAACGGCAAACCCGATCCGTCCCATGGACCGGTCATGCCCTGTCCCGCCTATCGGCGCGCCGCAGGAGATGCAACGGCCGGGTTCTTCCTGGGAGTGGCTGTGCCCGCAGGCGCAACCGGGTGCGTGTTTATGTCCAACATGTTCACTCATGGCTTCTGATCCTTCGCTGTATTGTCCTGATTTTTCTTGATGACGGGCTCCGGATTGAGCTTCAGACGAAGTTCCTGTCTGGATCCGGGAGTCAGCCCGATCACAAATTTATCCTTGACTTTCGCCATGGAATCGGCCAGCGCGGTGGAGTAAAGCGACACGAGAACCGATTCCGGATTCTTGTTGTATTCTTCCAACAGCTTCATGAAGTAAACCTTGTCCGCAATCACCTCCGCCACCACCCGCTTCTTGTAGGCTTCGGCATTGGCGATGATCTCGGTGGATTCGGACTTGGCGCTGTTCGCGGTTTCGATCGCATACGCACGGGCGTTTTCGGTCTCGATGGCGGCCTGGGTTCCCGCGCTGGCGGCTTCGTCAAAAGCGGCAATGGTCAGGAGCGGCGGACGCTTCACCGGAAGCGAAAGGCTTTCCACGGAGATTCCGAGCTGACGCTCATTGAGATTCCTGATCAGAAGGGCCTTCACCTCGTTGATGTAGTCGTTGGTCCGGTCGTAAAGAATGTTCTTGATATTCCATCGGGCAGTCACCTTGATGACGGCGTCATCCAGAAGATTCTTGATGAGGGTGTTCGCGCCACGGGTTCCGAGAGCTTCCCCTTCCGGCCCCTTGACCACCACGTCCGGATCGAGGGGGCGGGCGGGCGTGAGACAGGTGGTGTAATACTGCGTCGCATTCGAAATGCGGTAGACGAGCTCCCACTCGGTGTGGATGATGGTATTGTCGCCGGTCAGCAGAAAACTGTCTTTTCCGGGCATCAGCGGCTGGGGGGCATTCCCCATCTCGTCATCCTTCTTGCGTTCCAGAAGGGATTTTTTGTCAGCCGGCATGAATGTGCTGCTGCGGATGGTCTGGTTGCTTTTGGGGACTTTGATGATCGTACTGACCGGATAGGGGAAAACCCAGTACCAGCCTTCGTTGTACTGCACCTTCAGCTTGCCGAATTGGAGCAGCAGGACCGATTCGCGGGTGGAATCGACAATGAAGAAACCGCCGAGGGTGAAGAACCAGACCAGCATGATCCCGATGCCGATGGTCAGCAAATAGAAGAGCGCCTTGGCGAGCTTCAGAAGAGCGTCTGTTCCCGAAGAAAACTGACCGTTTTCCGGCACTCCCAGCATTTCACTGTATCTGTTTTTGTTGTTTTCCATGATGGATGTCTCCGTCCGTTACTTTGCCGGAGCCGTCTTGGCGGGAACCTGCTGTTTATCAAGAGAACCGACCTTCATCGTGAAGATGTCGAACGGGACCGAATCCGTGCCGAGAACCAGAGTCGTCTTGGTTCCGACGATCCGCTTGAGGGATTCCAGCTTGCGGAGGAACACAGCCAATTCCGGATTCTTGTTGAAGACCGCGAAATGCATGGCGGCCTCGGCGTCGCCCTCGGCCATCAGCTTTTTCGCGGTGGCTTCGGCGTTGGTGATGGCTTCGCGCTTCTTTTCATTGGCGAGAGTCTTGATTTCCTCGGCTTCGACTTTGCCCTTCTGCTTGTCGATGGTGGCGGCGGTCTCACGTTCCTTCTTCATGCGTTCGGTAATCGCCGCGGAGATTTTGGCCGGAACGCTGATCGTGCGGATGCCCACCTTCGAGACTTCCAATCCGTAGCGTGTCATCACATCGGGAGCGATCTGCCTGAACATGTCCGCTTCGATTTCATCAAGTTTCATCTTTTTGGGATCGGTATTGATCATCTGGTCGAAACGGAACTGTCCGATGACCGCGCCCTTCACCGTGCGCATACGGTTGTTGAGATATTCTTCGGCGGCCTCCAGACTCTTGGCGGCATTCTTGAAACGCGCCAGATCCTTGATCGAGTAAATGGTGTAGATTCCGACGATGACGTTCTTTTCGTCCTTGGTCATGCTCTCTTCCAGACCGCCCACATTGCCTTCGAAGCAGCGCTGGCGGATGTCATACTTCACGACTTCCTGGATGGGAAGCGGCAGTCTCAGATGAAGACCGGGCCCGCGTTCTCCGGAAATCTGTCCCATCGTGATCACCAGAGCGCGTTCCGTCTCCTGCACCTGGTATGAAAAGATCGCAACCAGAAAGATGACTGCGACAATCACCCCGAGAAGGATGGTGGACCAGTAGACCGGCACTTTGACTGCTTTTTCCGAACTGTTCGTCGTCATGTTTTTTTCTCCAAAAATTATGTTATCTGTTCTTTATCGTTATTTACCCAAATTCTGCACGTCGGCGCCTTCCAGAAGATCCAGCCGGGGTTTCTCTTCCATATTGACCTCGTAAATCTGGGAGGGCATTTGGGAGGAAAGAATGAATTTGCGCAGATCCCGGCAGTCGTTTTCCAGAAAATCCAGATAGGTGCGGAGCCGGAACAGCTGCGGCTGTTCATTGAAAGCCGTCAACTGCCGCTGGAAACGGAAGGCGTCGGCCGCGGCCACGTTGGATACGTTGAACTTGTATGCGAAAGCCGAGCTGGTGATGCTGAGACTCCTGATACGCCCATCGGAAAGGAACTTGGCTTCTTCGGCCCGTGCGGCAAACACCATTCCCCTGGCCTCTTCCTTGGCAGCCAGAACTTCCTGAAATGCGGGAGCCACTTCCTTGTAGGGAGGATGCGCGTCCGTCATGTTCACGCATACGATTTCAATACCCAGCCCGAGACGGTCCGTTTCTTTCTGAATCCGGGACTGAAGCTCCATGACGATCTTTCCGCGACCGGAGGACATGTCCCTGATGAAGTCGGTGCTGGCGAAGTAACGGGTGGACTCCTGTTCGCCGATGGTTTTCAGAATTCTCGGAATATCCTTGAATTTGAAAGCGTAATTGTAAACCTCGGCCGCCTTGACTTTGTAGGAAATAGGCAGAATCGTTGTCAGAATGGAAACAGCGTTGGAAACTTCGGTCCCCCCCTGGTCGTTGGCCACCAGGAAACCGTCCGCGCCGCCATGCTCCGTCGTCCAGAGAACAACCGCCGGTTTCTGGGCTTTGCCTTCATTCCGAAGCTCGCCGCCCACATCGACCTGATAGATGACATTGACGGGGACCCTCACGATCCGTTCGAACGGCCAGGGCATCTTCAGATAGACGCCAGGGACAAGGACAGGAGAATTTTTGGGTGCGGAACCGAAACGTTCGCGAATGCCAAACTCCCCCGGAGCCACTTCGCACAACGAGGTGAATATCCAGAAGAGGAGCAGCCACAGGAGCAGCGCCGGAACAATCGCCTTTTCGAGAAATCCGTAAATCCACGTTCTGGAAACCTTGAACCCGAACTGATAATCCAGGGAGTCCGCGATGTTCCGCATGACGCCGCCAGGTTCCGTGAAGAAGGAGAGAAGACGGCTTTCATACACCGGACGGTCTTCCATCTGATTGCGCGGACGGTAGAATTCACTGATGAAGTTGGTGAAAAGCTCCACGCAGAGAATCGCCAGTGCGAAGAAGAATATTTTCGAGAAAAAGAGATTCCAGTGGGTAACCTTCAGTTCGGCAAGAACGGAGGAAGCGGCGGTGAAAAACATAATCATCGCGCCAGCCATCAGCCAGGCGCCGACCGGACGCAGCCAGCGGAATTCGAACACGTGCGACTGTCCCGCCAGAAAGATTCCGAGAAACAGACTGATCACCGCGCACAGAACGCTGGTGAATGCCAGAAGAATCGGCTGTTTCGGGAGCCCCGTCCCCAGAGCAGGCAGATTTTCAGGACGAAAAATATAGCTGTGCCAGAACACAACAAGCACCGAAGCCATCAGCAACGCGCAAAGGATCGCGACCGTCGACGGAATGTATTTCTCGAAATTCAGGAGGGTCCGCCCGGCTGTGAACCGGACATCTTCCGAAATATCCAGCAGGGACGTCTTGGACTCCTTGCGCTTCTGAAGCAGGATTTTTTCCTCTTCGTTGCGCACGGCGTTTTCGGAGAACTTCGAATGAATCAGCGCCATCACGGAAAATAGAAAGGCAAGAACATAGGGAATGGCCGTCAGGGAAAAGGTAGTGAACCCGCTCCATTCATAGACGGGTCCCGCAAGAAGGACCAGAATGGACAATGCGGCGGATACCGCGCAGGAAATACCGGCAAGCTTTACGGAAAGCGAATACCGTTCCATTACGGCGGAGAGATTGTTGCTGTCATTTGACATTGTTTTCAAAACCCCTTGCTTTTATTATATTTATGTTCTTAAAAACAACTAATATTCCTTCATAAGCTCGTAACATAATACCGGTTGAGGGAAAAGACAAGAAAAAAAATATTTTTTTTAAGCTTTTCAAACAAATGCCTTATATTCAGGCAGAAAACTTCCGCCGGGGGAAAACACTTGATCCGCACCGATTCCGTGTGTTGCGGATACGCTTCCAGAAGCCCCCCGGGAAAAGTCTTCGGCGCGCCTTTCTGATTTTTCAGCTTTTTTTTGGAATTTGAACTTGATGTACGACGGAAGTGTCCTATATTTTCTTTATTTATATAGTTTTGCGCGACCACAGGGAGCATTCATGAGAAAAGTCATTATTCTGGGCGCAGGCCAGGCGGGATTCACCGCCGCAAAAGCCGTAAAACAGAATTTGCCGGATACGGAAATAAGAATCTTCGAAGAGGAAACGGGCGGGCTGTATGCAAGAATTCGGCTGCCGGAATTCGTCGCCGGAACTCTTCCGGAGGAGAAACTGTTTCTCATCCCCGAATCCGCCTTCCGGGAAATGGGCTTTCTGACCCATTTCGGCGTGTCCGTAGAACGGGTGGACCGTGCAAACAGACAGGTTTTCGTATCCGGGTCGGAGCCCTTCTCCTATGACATTCTGATCTTTGCAACCGGCGCCCGGGCATTTGTTCCTCCGGTCAGAGGGCTGGATACGGTGGAAAGCCTGACGTTCCGGACTCTCAGCGACGCCCGGAAGATTGTCGATAGGACCGGACAGGCTGAAGACGCGCTGGTCATCGGAGGCGGATTGCTCGGACTGGAGGCCGCCTGGGCGCTCTGCTGCCGCGGTCTCAAGGTAACCGTCACGGAATTCATGGACCGCCTGCTTCCGAAGCAGCTGGAGAAAGATCAATCCTCCGAGCTTCTCAAAGAGCTCGGAGGAACCGGTCTCGAATTTCATCTGGGAACCTCCCTGGAAGAAGTCTCTCCGGCAGGGAAACGCATCCGTGCGGCATTCTCGAACGGTTCGGTTCAGGAATGCGGGCTTCTCCTGTTCTCCGCCGGAATAAGGTCCCGCACGGAACTGGCGTCCGCCTGCGGACTGAAGGTCGATCACGGGATCGTGGTCGACAACAGGCTCTGCACCTCGGATCCGGCTATCTATGCGATCGGCGACTGTGCGGAAGTGGAGGGGAACACCCCCGGTCTCTGGCTCGCGGCCAAGGATCAGGGAACCGCGCTGGGACAGATTCTGGCGGGCAAGCTAGACCGTTTCATTCCCCCCGTTTATTCGCCTTCCCTGAAAATCGGAGGAATACACCTGAAAGAATTCTGCTGCCGGAAAGCGTCGGAGAAGCCATCATGAAAAAGTCGCACCGGATCGAAGGAATTTCCACGCTTCTGAAAATCAAACCCGGAAAAAAAGGGAAAGAGGCCGTGACGCGTCTCGGCACTCCCTCCGCCGCAAAAAAACACGGCACCCCGTTCCGCTCGGGGGCCGCACCTTACCTGATCGAACCCGACGGCACGATTCTGGTCATGCTGGTCACCCCGGTCGGCGGCGGAAAATGGATTCTTCCAAAAGGGAACATCGAACGCGGCATGACCGGACGGGAATCCGCGGAGAAAGAGGCGCGGGAGGAAGCCGGGGTCATCGGAAAATGCGATCATTTTCTGCTGGGAGTCTCCCGTTTCCTCAATGAACAGTTCATCGAAATTTATCCGATGAAGATCCGGAAAATCCTGAAAAGATGGGATGAATTCGGACGGCGTTCACGTTTCCTGTTTCCTCTGGAAGAGGCGCGGAAAGAACTCGATGACCAGGATGCCTCCGCCATTCTGGAACGTCTCCGGCAATATATCGCGGAAAAGGAGCAGCCCTGAACCATGTCTTTGCTGAATGTTGAAAATCTGACAGTCGCCTTTCAGACCGAAGGGAAACTTGTGCCCGCGGTTTCCGGGGTCTCCTTTACGGTGGGAAACGGAGAAATTCTGGCACTCGTGGGGGAAAGCGGCTGCGGGAAGAGCGTGACCTGCATGGCGCTTGCAAAACTTCTGCCGGAAGCGGCGAAAATCCTTTCAGGCCGGGTCGAACTGACAACCCGGAACGGGGAACGGGTGGACGCCATCTCCCTGACGGGACGCGCCCTGCGGAAAATCCGGGGCGGGGAGATCGGTTACATCTTTCAGGAACCGTCGGTCTCGCTGAACCCGGTCTTCCGGGTCGGGGAACAGATTGCGGAAGCGCTCCGGCTGCACCGTCCCGATGTGGCGGACCCGTGGAATGAAGCCGTCGAACTCCTCAAACTGGTGGGAATTCCCGATCCGGCGGGACGCGTCTGGCGTTATCCGCACGAAATGTCGGGCGGGATGCAGCAGCGGGTCATGATCGCGATGGCGATTGCGAGCCGGCCTTCACTGCTGGTCGCGGACGAACCCACGACGGCATTGGACGTAACCATTCAGGCGCAGATTCTGGATCTGCTTCTGGAATTGCGGAAAACGCTCGGCATGTCGATCATTCTGGTGACGCACAACCTCGGGATCGTTTCCGAAACAGCCGACCGGGTCGCGGTCATGTATGCCGGACAGATCGTGGAAATGGCTCCGGTCCGGGAGCTGATCGATGCCCCGCTCCATCCTTATACCCGCGCCCTCCTCGCGGCCGTTCCGGTGCTCGGCCGTGAATCCGGCCGTCTCGCCACCATCCCCGGAACCGTTCCCATGCCCGCCGACTTCCCCGCCGGATGCCGCTTTTCGAACCGCTGCCCCCTCTGCGGCGGAGGCCCCGCGGACGACCGCCGGAAATGCAATGAGATAGTTCCGCCTCTGACAGACCTCGGAAACGGTCATTTCTGCGCCTGCCATCGGATGAAAGGAAAGGATCAGTCTCCATGAAGGAACAACCGTTGACTCGACAGCTTGCGCCGCTGATCATCTTCATTCTGCTGGTGATCGTCCTGACTCTTGTGATCCGGGGCAGTCGTTCCGAACCGGATACTAGATCCGACATGTTCGAAACACGGTCTCCGCAGCTGAAGATGAGACTCAGTCCGTTTTCATACAGTCAGCAGCGAACCCCGAACCGCGCCGGGGGAAACCAGATCACCATTCCCGAAGTGGAACAGGCCCTCTCGCTGGCCGCCATGGACTGTGAAAACAGCAGATATGCCATCGCCGAGGACAGACTCCGCACCGCGCTGGTATTCCATCCCGAAAACCGCGCCCTCCTTTCCATGCTCGGCACCACCTTTTATCTCCGGCAGAAATACAAAGAGGCGGAGGACATCTTCCGCAACCTGACTTATCTGGACCCCTCCGACTCCATCTCCTACAACAATCTGGGCGCAGCCCTTGCCAAGCAGAACCGCTACCGCGAGGCCATCGCCAGCGTGGAGAAAGTCCTCAAGAAAGAACCGGACTCCCCCATCACCGCGCTGAATCTCTCCGGAATGCACTCCATGGCGGGCAATACCGCCGAAGCTCTGGAATATTTCAAAAAAGCCTACCAGACCCTCGGCGAACGGATTCTTCCCCTTTCCTACAACACCAACTTCGACAACATCCGCAAGGAAAAGGACTTCATCAAAATCGTTCAGGAAGCGCGTGAAAAAAGCACAAATCCGGAAAAGGAACTCCCGGACTATGAAACGTATCTTCAGTCCGAAACGGAAAAAGGAATCCGTCAATGAGCAGGATTCATCTTCTTCCGGAACAGATTTACAATAAAATCGCGGCCGGAGAGGTGGTCGAACGGCCGGCCTCCGTTCTCAAGGAGCTTCTGGAAAATGCTCTCGACGCCGGTGCGAAGAAAATCTCCGTGCAAATCCGCAAAGCCGGTTCTGAATTCATCTCCGTCGTGGATGACGGCTGCGGCATGGACGCCGATGACGCCCTCCTCTGCTTCGAACCCCACGCCACCAGCAAAATCCTGAAGGAATCCGATCTTTTCGCCATCACCACCATGGGCTTCCGGGGGGAGGCCATGCCCAGCATCGCCTCGGTTTCAAAAATCACACTGAGAACCCGTCCGAAGGAACTTCAGGAAGGGTGCGAAGTCGTGCTCCACGGAGGGAAAATGATCGCCTCCTCGCCGGTGGGGTGCGCCCCCGGAACCGAGGTGATCGTCCGCGATCTCTTCTTCAATACGCCCGCGCGCAAGAAGTTCCTCCGGAGCCGTCCGACCGAGGAACACCACATCGCCGAAATGATGACCAACCTTGCGCTGGCTCATGCGGACATCGCTTTCGAGCTCAAACTGGATAACCGCGTGTTCCTGTCGAGCCCCGTCGCGGCGGATCTGATCCCGCGCATCCGGGAATTGTTCGGACGCGAATATGCCGACGCCATGCTCCCCATGGCGCATGAGGAAAACGGAATCCGCATCACCGGCTTCATCGCCCGGCGTTCCTTCACAAGACCGACCCGCCTCGAACAGCGCATTTTCGTGAACGGCCGTCCCGTCGAGGCACAGGGAATCTACCGCGGCATCCGCGACGGCTGCGGCCCCGTCCTCGACCGCGGACGCTACCAGCCCTGCATCCTCTTCCTAGCCCTCGATCCCTCTCTGGTCGACGTCAATGTGCACCCCTCTAAACGCGAGGTCCGCTTCTCCCGTGAATTCGAGGTCGTGGCGGCTGTCCATAACGCCGTCACGGAAGCCATGCGGAATACAAATTCCCCGATCATTTCCATGGGCTCCGTATCCGTATTTCAAACCGAAGCTCCCCTCGGGGACGAAACGGATGTCTCTCCGAAACCCTTCGAAAACATCCCCGAACCGCCGTCTCCGGCAGCCGGCCCCGGGCAGGAGGAGGACTTCTCCATGCTGGACGCCGTCATGAGATCCGCTTTTCTGGACTATTCGCCGCAGTCCGGCGCAATCTCCCGGATGGCGACCGCCGCCGACCTGCCCGGACTCCGCACGGATCATGCGGACGAATCCCGCAAGGACCGCACGGGTATGCCGTCCGCGGAAGAAAAACAGGGAGGACCCGCCGCCGCACCGCAGGAAAAGAATTCACTCGGACTGCGGATCGTCGGGATTCTCAACAACACCTACATTCTCGCGGAAAGGGCGGACGGACTGATCCTGATCGACCAGCACGCCGCGCATGAACGCATTCTTTTCGAAAAACTCCTGAAAGGGGTGAACGGCATTCTTTCCCAGCGGCTCCTGATTCCGGTCCCGCTGGAGCTCTCCCGCGCGGAAATCGCCTTCCTGGAGAAAAATGCCGGACATCTGGAAAAACTGGGGTTCGAGGCCGAACCCTTCGGCAGCAACTCGGTCAAGCTCAACGCCATTCCCGCCGCGCTCTCCCAGGACAACGCGGGAAATGCATTCAAGGACATGCTTTCCGAAGTCGCCGAAAACGGAACTCCCGGACAACGCATCGACTACGAAAAATTCGCCATGTGCGCTTGCAAGGCGGCCGTCAAGGCAAATGACATCCTGTCCATCGATGAAGCGGTCTCGCTTCTCCGGCAGCTCTCCTTCTGCGAACTGCCTTTCGCGTGTCCGCACGGACGCCCCACGATCCTCAATATTTCCATGAAGGAAATCGAACGCCGTTTCGGACGCAAATAACCGTTTCTTTCAAAAAACCGGAACGCGTGGAAAGGTTTTTCTTCCTCCCGGTCTCCTGCGGTCAGAACTCGCAGGGATCATACCAGGAACGGCCGTCGGCTCGAAGCATGTCGTCTGCCTCCTTCGGACCGGAGGAACCGGCGGGATAAAAACAGAGCGGCATCTTTTCACGGGCTTTCAGGACAGGCTCCAGCAGGGACCACGCCAGACGGACCGTGTCGCTGCGGATGAAGAGGGTCTGGTCTCCCAGCATGCAGTCCAGCAGAAGCCGTTCATAGGCTTCCGGCATGCTTTCGCCGGGCTCCAGAATGGAGTCATACTTGAAATCCATCGTCAGGTCGCCCATGCAGAGCTTCGGTCCGGGGCGCTTGGCAATCAGGTTCAACGCCAGCCCTTCTTCGGGCTGGACGGTCAGAATGAGCCGGTTCCGGGCGAGATCCCCGGCCTGCACCGGTTCGAAAATGCTGTGCGGAATGTGCTTGAAATTGATGACGATTTCACTGCGTTTGCGGTTCAGGCGTTTCCCGCTCCGGAGATAGAAAGGCACGTCCCGCCAGCGCCAGTTGTCGATGAACATCCGCGCCGAAGCGTACGTTTCCGTGCGTGAATCCGGGCCGACCCCCTTTTCCGCGCGGTAGGCGGGCATTCCGTTGCCTTCCGCGTATTGGCCGAGAACGAAATTTTCGGGAACGAACGGGCGGATGGAACGGAGCAGACGCGCCTTTTCGTCGCGCACCCGGTCCGCGGCAAAGGAAACCGGAACTTCCATCGCCACCAGGGAAAGCATCTCCAGCATGTGATTCTGGAACATGTCCCGGAGAAGTCCCGCCTTCTCGAAATAATGGGCGCGGTGCTCGACGCCCAGCGACTCCACCGCCGTGATCTGGACCGAATCGATGTAGTCGCGGTTCCAGACCGGTTCAAAAAGCAGGTTCGCAAAACGGAACATCAGGATGTTCTGGACCGTCTCCTTGCCGAGATAATGGTCGATCCGGTAAATCTGGCGTTCCGTGAGGCAGCGCAGAAGTCCGTGTTCCAGCGCAATGGAGCTTTCCAGATCATTTCCGAAAGGCTTTTCGATCACGACATGACGCCACTGCGAACATTCGGTGTCGCCCGGCTCCTCGGTCAGGCCGGCGCCGGAAAGCCTTTCCACAAGAGGAAGATACATGGAAGGCGCCGTCGCAAGATAGAAAAGACGGCAGGAATCCAGATTGCCGAACGAATGCTCCAGTTCAGAAACCGCCGAAACCAGACGCGCAAACGTATCCGGCTCCGCATAGTCTCCTGCATGATAGAAGAGATGTCCGAGAAATCCTTCAAGAAAGGGGGACGGCTCCATGCCGGGGAGCTTGCGCACGTACTCACGGTAATCCTCGTGCGACATGGAATCGCGGCCGCACGCAATGATCCCGGATCGCTTGTGCAGCAGCTCCCGCTGATACAAATGACACAGCGACGGGATCAGCTTGCGGCCGGCCAGATCGCCGAGCGCACCGAAAATGACAATGGTGTTCGGAGGCGGAGCGACTTCCATGCAGAAGCCGCCGCGCCACCGGCAATCCGTCTCCACCACGGAGGGCATCGGATCAGCTGTGCTTTGCGAGATATTCGGCCGTTCCGGCGGCGGAGGCCTTCATCGCGTCTTCGCCGGGGTGCCAGTTGGCGGGGCAGACATCGCCGTATTTCTCGGTGAACTGGAGGGCGTCCAGAACACGGATGATTTCATCGACATTCCGACCGATGGAAAGGTTGTTGATCGTGGCATGCTGGATGATTCCGGCCTTGTCGATCAGGAACAGTCCGCGCACCGCGATGGCGTCGTTCATCAGAACGTCATAGGAACGGGCAATATCCTTGGTCAGGTCGGCAACCATCGGGAAACGAACATTGCCGATGCCGCCCTGTTTCGGCGCGGTCGACTTCCATGCGAAATGCGAGAACTGGGAGTCGATGGAGACGGAAACCACTTCGCAGTTGCGCTTCTTGAACTCATCGAGACGACGGTCGAAAGCGATGATCTCGGAAGGGCAAACAAACGTGAAATCCAGAGGATAGAAGAAGAGAACGACATATTGTCCCCGGAGTTTCGACAGGGTGAACGGAGCAATGCTCATGTCCGCATAAACGGCATCGGCGGTGAAATCCGGAGCTTCTTTGGTAACCAGCATGGGAACCCCCTTTTTTTGTTGTTCTTGAGTCGGGGTTCCAGCTTCAATGAACCCCATTCCCTCTAAACTACTCCGCAACTGGAAAAATGCAAGTCCTTTTTCCCTACTTTCATACGATTTTAATTAGAAATGTATAATTTTTCAACATGAAAATTCCGTGAAATCAGAAAAACAGCCCGATGAAACCGCAAATCCGCAGAGGGTGACAATTCCGGAGTTTTTTCATTGGACGACTGTTTTAAAAATATCCCGTTTTCAAAACGGCGCGAACCGATTTTTTCACTGGCCCTTTTTCAGCTCGCGGATCGCCTCTTCCCTTGTCCGGACGACGCCTTCCAGCTGCAGGTCGTTCAAGTGACGGAGCAGTTTTCCCATTCCGGGCCCGGGCGGAATTCCCAGTTCAATCAGGTCCTTGCCGGTCAGAAGGGGTTGCGGCACGGCCTCCTGTCCGGCCTCTTCGAGTTCACGGATGCGGTCCAGCAGAAGGAGGTAGTTAGCCAGAAGTCCGTGGCATCCCATGCAGTCGATCCGGTGCAATTCAAGTTCGAGCTGGAAATTGGGATCGGCGATCAGCTTCCGCCACTTGGCCGGACGCATCTTGTCCACGTGCGCGAAACGCATGTGGTTCGCCACGGCCATCTCCACATTCTTCACCAGCGCCGAGGGCGCCTTCAGACGGAGAAGAATCTCCCGCGCCATGGCCGCCCCCCTGACCTCGTGTCCGTAAAAATGAGATACGTCGTCGGAATCCACCGTGCGGCAGAGAGGCTTGGCGACATCATGGAGGAGGACCGCCCAGCCGATTTCGGGAGTGGGCCATGCAATGCGGGAAAGCATCAGCATGGTATGGACGAAGACATCTCCCTCCGGATGATATTTTTCGGGCTGCTCCACGCCGTGCATCGCCTCGACCTCCGGCAGGACGACGGCAAGGATTCCCAGCTCGGACAGCATCCGGAAAGCAAGGTCGGGAGACGGGCCGCAGAGCATCCGGGTGAGTTCGTCGCGCACCCGTTCGGCGGAAAGAAAGGTCAGTTTGTGAGTCAGTTCCCGGATCGCGGCGGCGGTCTCGGTGTCCAGCTGAAAACGGAAGCGGACCGCGAAACGGACCGCGCGAAGCATCCGCAGATAATCTTCCGAGAAACGCGTCCGGGCGTCGCCGATGGTCCGGATTACGCCGCGTTTCAAATCCTCCAGACCGCCCGTGAAATCGATCACACGGGAGGTCTCCGGGTCGAACAGCAGAGCGTTGACCGTGAAGTCGCGTCGGGCGACGTCCTCCTGGGGAGTCCGGCTGTAGCGCAGGGTTTCGGGACGGCGTCCGTCCTCATAGTCGCGTTCCTCGCGGAAGGTCGCCACCTCGAAGTTCATGGAGTCCGTGACAACCGTCACCACGCCGAAGGCCGCACCGACGGGAATGGAGCGTTCGAACAGCGCCGTCACCTGTTCCGGATGCGCGGAAGTGGTCACGTCGTAATCCTCCGGCGTTTTCCCGAGAACCATGTCGCGGACCGCGCCCCCGACCAGATACGCCTCGAATCCGGCCTTGCGGAGAGTCGAAACGATTTCCGCCGCCGCCCGGTATCCCGGCGAATTTTCCGGCGCGGCAAGCTGCATTTCCACACTTTTCATAAAAAATTAATGCTTCCTGTTTGTCTTTCCCTGATTTTATGCTACATATTACACCGAAAAGATGGAATTTCAAATTCACATTTTCCCGGATCGGACAGACTTTCCGGGGAAAGGCGGGACAACACAGAATGAGAACAGCGTTTTTCGGCGGCACGTTCGATCCGGTCCACAAAGGACATATCGCCATCGCGCAGGCCGTCCTTGACCGGAACATGGCGGACCGCATTCTCTTTGTCCCGGCGCCGAACCCGCCGCACAAGACGGATCAGATCATCACCCCATTCAAACACCGCTTCGCCATGCTGGCCCTTGCGCTGGAAAACCGCCCCAGGCTCGAACTCTCGGACATGGAACGCCGCCGCGCCGGAAAATCGTATACGATCGACACGCTCGAAGAACTTTCATCAGACGCGGAACGAGGCGAAATTCTGCTGTTGATCGGTGCGGACAGCCTTTGCCAGCTTCACACGTGGAAGCGCCCGCACGATCTGGTGGAATCCTTCCGGATCATCACCTATCCGCGCAGAGGCGAAGTCCCGGATCCGGCCCGGCTGCGTCCCTTCTGGAGCGAAGAGGAAATCGCGCGGATGCTGGCGTCGGTCATTCCGGACACGCCTCGTTTCCCGGTTTCTTCCACTGAAATCCGTGAAATGCTGAAAAAAGGTGACCTGAAAGACGCCTCCGCATTTGTCACGGACCGGATTATGGAGTATATTACCGGATATCATTTGTATGGAACGGGCGAAACGGGAAAATTTTCCGGACCGTCCGCTGGATTATAATTAACGAAGCATCGTAAGATCGGAGGAGTTCATGGCAAAAGAGACGAAGATCAAGTCGGAAGACATTGTCAAGCTTTGTGAAGAGATTGCTTATGACCGGAAAGCCGAAAATATCATCAGACTCGATCTGAAAGAACTGCCCGCCGTCTCGGATTACTTTCTTCTTTGCACCGCCCTCTCCGAACCGCACATCCGGGCCATTGCCGACCGCATCCAGCGGGACGTCCTGGAAAAGCTGAAGGTGAAACCGCTCCACGTGGACGGTTCGACCGAAAGCCACTGGATCATCGTGGACTTCGGCGGCGTCATGGTGCATGTCATGACCGAGAACTCCCGTGCACAATATCAGCTGGAAGACCTCTGGGGCGACGCTCCGAAAACGGATGCCGTCAAACGGATTGAAGCCGCTCTCAAAAGCAAGGTCGCCGCGGAAAAGAAAAAAGCCGATGCACAGAAAAAGGCGGACGACGCGGAATTGAAGAAGGCGGCGGCTCCCAAGACGGCGGCGGCTC
>Ga0209373_10000082_pt1 | contig 209413 bp, 162 predicted proteins | sample Higcelweek5metaG_FD_187173 | JGI IMG/M metagenome (GOLD analysis project Ga0209373, IMG submission 187173) | Freshwater pond sediment microbial communities from the University of Edinburgh, under environmental carbon perturbations - High... | ecosystem: Environmental > Aquatic > Freshwater >... | reverse complement strand
GGATCACCGCCGAACAGATCGATGCCGTCAAAACCAAAATTCTGGAAGGATAAGAAATGAGAAAACTGTTTGCGATTTTTCTTTTGCTCGCGCTTTGCATGGTCGTGCTGACCGGAGAAAAACGTATCGTAGGCGCGCGCGTCAATAATCAGCTTATGCTTCTCCGGATCGACCTGGCCAACTACTCGATGGACTGCTCCGTCGACGGAACGACCTGGTCAGCGATATCTGTGGGTGGCGTCGGTGACGTTACTGGTCCGTCGTCGTCTACCGATGGCAACCTCGTTTTTTTCGATGGCGCCACCGGAAAAATCATCAAGGATTCCGGGGTTTCCGCATCGAGTTTTGCGACGGCCGGCGCCAATAGCAATATCACGAGTTTGACAGGCTTGACGACGGCCTTGGGGGTGTTGCAGGGCGGCACGGGAGCGACAACCGCATCCGGAGCGCGCACAAGCCTTGGGGCGGCTGCTTCCGGAACGAACTCCGACATTATCAGTCTGACAGGACTGACAACGCCGCTTTCTGTCTCGCAGGGCGGAACCGGTCTTTCCAGTCTCGGCGCAGCTGGCCAGATATGGACTGTCAACGCAGGCGCGACGGCGGCGGGATGGGCAACGCCTGCCTCTTCTTCCGGAGTTGACTTGTCTGGATATGATTCTTCTTATAACGGCCACTATGCGCGTTATCTGTATGTGTCGGCCGGGAACGACAGTTACACAAAACTTCTTATCGATGCCCAAGGCACAAACGGAAGCACAACCTTTGTCGATTCATCTTCGACGGGCCGTGCGGTAACGGCCAGTGGAAACGTATCCATTTCGACCGTCCAGTATAAGTTCGGAACATCATCGGCTTATTTTTCCGGGGGCTATCTTTCTCTCGCGGATGATACCGGTTTTGACGTAGGGGCGGGTGATTTTACAATCGATTTCTGGATGCGCCCGACTGCGGACACGGCGAGGCAATCCCTTTTTTTCAACACGACCGACACCTACTCAATCGGGCTAGAGTTTGGATTTGGAGGCACCCGGAACATCGCAACGTGGGTTACCTCGACATACGGCTCCTGGGACATTCTGCAATCCGATACAGGAGGCCTGGAAACATCCGGAATCGGATCGACATCGATCCCTCTGGACACGTGGACCCATGTGGCTTTTGTGCGGCATGGAACCAGTTGGATGCTTTTCATCAATGGTGTGCTCGACTTTACGCGCACGCGATCGGGCACCGTGCTTGCAAGTTCGGAACCGAAGTTGATCGGCACCGCTGCTTATCGCAGTGCCTTTTCTGGATATCTTGCCGCTTTCCGATTCAGCAAGGGAGTGGCTCGCTGGACATCCGGTTTTACACCTCCGGCAACTGCCTACAGCACCGAAGCGCAGCGCCTTCTTTATGTGGACTCTTCTGCTCTTTCTGCTGTTACAACTTCGGTCGCGGGGCTGATGTCCGCAGCGGACAAGACAAAACTGGACGCTCTTTTCACTTCCGTTACGATCACCGCACAGACGGAATCCTATACGCTTGTGTTGAGCGACAAAAGCAAGCTCATTACGATGAGCAACGCATCTGCCAACACACTGACCATCCCGCTGAATTCGGGCGTGGCATTTCCGACAGGCACATGGATTGATATTGTCACCATCGGCGCGGGAACCTGCACAATCACGGCGGCATCCGGTGTCACGCTCAACGGAACGGACGGCGGGACGAAAGACCTGGCACAATGGGCGGGAACGCGACTCTATAAAATCGCCGAAAATACATGGATAACGAGGTGAAAATGGGAACGTATACTCTTTTCGAAGTCAGCGCGATCCTTGATCTGATCGAACACTATCAGCTTGACGGACGCGAGATCACCCGGAAGTATCTCATTACCGAGATCCGGGAGATTTACAACGGAGCCGGTCCGGACAGCTGGATCGAACTCAGCCGCGAAGTTCTGACCGCGCTTATGTCGCTTTTTAAACCGGTCATCATGATCCATGACCTGGACTTCAACGAGTCCGATGGAACTGAAGAAAAATTTCTGGTCGTTACCGCCCGCTGGAAGGCGAACTGTAAGCGAATCATGGATGCCGAATACCCGCTCTGGACCTGGAGACAGCTCGACCGTAAATACCGTCTCCAGCGTGCCTACTGGTATGGCGTCATGTTGCTGGCCAACAAGGCGGTCTCTGGCGAGAATGCCATGGCTGCCTGGCAAGCCGCATACAACCGCAAACGAAAAGAAGCCAACTCATCCGAAACGAAAGGAATTGTATCCGTATGAACACGAAAAAACTTTGCCTTGCCGCCGCTGGAATCGGTCTCGCCGTCACCCTCGCAATCATCATGACTGGTTGCGCCGCCCTGGAGACCAAAGCGGTGGCGATCGCCAGCGGGATCGACGCCATGAAGATCGAGACGACCGGCAGTGTGTCGAGCGGGACAGTGCTGCCGAACATCATCGTTGGCGGTGCGGTCAACTCGGTTTGCACCGCACCCGCCATGGACAGCGGAAAGACGGCCCAGCCGACCTACAGCAAGTCCCGCCGCAACTCCTTCTTCGGTTCTCTCTTCGGCATCGACAATGCGACCGAGACCATCGCCTACACGGGTGTCCCTGGAGAGACCGCCGATGAAACCGCCAAGCGCTGTCAGGCTCTTGCCGGTCTGAGCACATCTTCAAGCACCGCCAAGACCTCCGACACAGCCACATCCACACAAACGACTGATACAACCACAACCGCCTCGAAATGAGGCAAAAGAAAGGATCGAGATGAAAAGAATCATTGCCGCACTCATCGCAATCACCGCCATCACCCTGACCGCCACCGCCTGCACGTGGACGAGTGAGGAAAAAGCAGCCGCGGTCCAGACCTTCAAATCTGCTCTGGCACAAACCGGGGTGGCACTTTACGAGGCAGAAGGCCGCGCGAAACTGGAATCCTGGCTGACGGAGCAAGTGACTGCCGGAAAGATCACCGAAGCCCAGAAGACGGCCGCCTTGGCCGCCGCAGACAAAGGCGTCTCCGAGTTGGCCGCTTATCTCGAGTCAACTTCCACCACCAGCCAGGCGACCACCACGACCGCTGCCAGTACCGGTACCACCAGCACTGCATCGCCCACAGCAACGGGTGACGCAACTGCCAAAACCGAGTAACACGTTAAGCCCTGCGGACAACCTCCGCGGGGCTTTTTAATATCTCTTCAATGAGTAAACCGCTACATGCAAAATCGATAATTTAATTTACTCACTCCCTGCCAATCTGCGCAAACCATTTCTCCCCTCGTGACCAAACCGTTTCCTACAATATATTAGTAAAAAATGTTGATTAGCGAGAGGCTGAAATAAAAAACTCCTCAGCATCATTCTCGATAATCTTCTTGAGCTCCTGAGCGTAGAACTTGGACTGACCCTGAAGGCAAAGGGATTCCGCCCAAGGCTTCAGCATAAGGGCTGTAGAAACAAGCCCCTTTCAGAGAGGGAAATCCAAGGCAACAGGACGCGGGCGAAAATAAGGTCGAGAATCGAGCACATCTTTGGAATCCTGACGAGGCGAGCCGGAAATCTCATCATACGGACAATCGGAATTGCAAGAGCAAAGGTGAAAATCGGACTGCGGAATCTGGCTTACAACTTGGATCGCTATGCCTCCTTTATGGAAGAAAAGCGCATCGAAGAACTCCTGAAGGTATAAAACAGGGGATAGTATCCGAAATGCCATCTCAGCAACAATGGGCGGAGCTCTAAATGGCGTTTCAAACGGTAAAATTTCTTAAAGATGCAGGTTGAAATAACTTCGGCCTCCTAAAAAGGTATTTTAAGAGGCTCCCTTAAGGAAAAGTAACGGAACCGGTTTGAACCCGGGAGGGGGATTTTTCTATTGCGAAAAGTTTTTCTCTCTCGGGGTTCTGTTTTTTTTTTGCGTCTGGCTTACAAAGAGCTGCATTTCCCGTAGTCCATTCGGATTTGAGGAATTCCTGAAAATTCTTCCTGTTTTCATTCTCAAAACAGATATTTTTATCGGAAATTTGCATTCGACTTGAAAAAAATCTGAAATTTTAATTTTTTTTACTTGAAATAGAGAATTGAAACGTTATCTTTGACGTTACAGAATAGAAGGATATTCCCATGACGATCAAGGAAATAGCCAAGTCGCTAAAATTGTCGACAACCACGGTTTCCGTCTGTCTTGCCGGTCGTGAAAGCGAGCCGAAATACTGTATCCGGCCGGAAAAGGCGGAACTCGTCAGGGCTTTTGCGCGAAAACACGGATATGTCCCGGATATTTCAGCCCAAAGACTTCGGAATGGAGGTGGGGTGCCGCCTGTCGGAATCGTGTTTTCCCACAGGTCAGGATTTGAAAAATCATTTCCGGCCATCCGGAAAGCCATGGACATTCTCACTGAAAAAGGACGCGAATATTATGTGATCGGGTATCATACGGCGTTTCTTTCCAAGGCGCTTGAAACGCTTCGGGGAATGAGGGTGAAGGAGGTCATTGCCTTCGGACCTTTTCATGAACCGTGCCCGGTGTATTATCCCCGGAGTATGATACGGCCGGATGCGGTATCTGCCCGGAAGGTCGATGATTGGCTGGCCGATTGCGACCGGTGTGCCGTCCTTCTCAAGGAAATGACCATGTATGTCACCAGCTACCGTTTTCCGCGTCCCGTATCTGGCGGCATCAAGGAAGGAATGGTTCGGATGGGAGCGGATCTTCTCAAGTTCATTCCTGAAGTGCTTGGAAAGATCAAACACAGCGGGATGGGGCCGGTTGCGACGGTCCGCTGGAACGCTTCCGAGGAAAATCTTGTTCCAGAAATTCTGGACAGCCGCGAACTGATATTCGATGTCAGTCACATGGGAAATCACTACGAGGAAGGTCGGAAGCTGGTGGACAAACTGCTTGCCGTCCGGAAACGTCATTATTTCAGAAGCATTTTCATCGGAAACGACGGTGTAGCTGCCGGCGTGATTGCGGAGCTCTGCGACAGGGGGTTTTCCGTACCGGAGGACATTGCCGTGCTTGGATGCGGCAACGATGAGCCGTCTTCCTGCTGCCGCGTTCCGCTGAGCACTTTCAACTGCTATATAGAAGAATATACCGAGATTGCGGTCAATGCGATCCTGAACGGGGAGGGGCTTCCGCCGGACATCTGCCGGAATTTCAGTTATATTGAACGGGAATCTTTCATCTTCCCGAAAAATGTCTGATTTTTTGCATGGAGCAAGGTGTTTTACCGTCTTGTATGTAACGTTACAGAAAAATGCGGAATTCAAGAATAGAAAAGGAGGTTTTGCGAAAATGAGAAAGACAATTTCCGGAAGGACGGTCAACCGGTCAGGCAAGAAAAGTGATAGAAACATGAGTATGCCTCAAAAGGGAATTTTTACGCTTATAGAACTCCTGGTTGTCATTTCGATCATAGCCATTCTTGCCGGAATGCTGCTTCCGGCACTGAATCAGGCAAGAGAGAAAGCACGCTCGATCAGCTGCAAGGGAAACCTCAAACAGATGGGCAGCGCGTTCATTTTCTACACGATGGACAACAAAGAGTATGCCTGTTCTTCAAGAAATGCGAATAATGCGAACAATGACCCCTATTTCGTAATATTCAAAAAATCCGGATACCTCAATGAAAAAGCAACCCGCTGTCCAACAAGCCAAGAATGGGCGTTCACGCATTCCGACCTGAACTACGGCATCAATTACACTGTTTTCGGATATGGTCCGGCGAGTATGCAGAAAATGACTTCTCAATACTTGAATTTGCCGTCGCGCATAACGATATTCGGGGATTCCGCCACGGCCAGCTTCCTGAAAGATAAATACGGGATCACTACTCAGAATTTCGCGTCCATGGTCAATGGATACGGTTACGGGATTCCCAACACTTCAACGTCCTCCTATCCCTGGCATTACCGGCACAACCGGAAAGTCAATACGGTGCAGCTGGACGGACATGTTCAGGAGCTTGATTATTACAAGGCGACGAGGCGATGCCTGACCGCCCCGTGGTTCCAGCCCTATGCCGACAATGTGACGTGGCTGCAATGCACATCCCCCTGTATCTCGTATTAAATTCATAAAAAAGAGGAAAAATTACATAACATGAAAAGCCTGTTTTTTTTCACATTGTCCCTCATGGCACTCACAGGATTCTCCGCACCGGTGTTCAATGCCGACTTCCAGCGTGACTTCAAACTTTTCCGTCCATACGGCAAGATTGCGCCCAGACTTGAGAACGGCAGTCTTATCCTTGGAAGCGGAACGCAGATCGGTGTAAATATCCCCGCTCCGGGACGCTTCAAAATCACCGCGAAAGTAAGCGGTGAAAGCAAAATGCAGATAGCCGTTTTCGGGAGTCCGGCAACAGCTTATTCGCAGGACCGGACCGGTGCGGGAGAAATTACGCTGAGTTATTTTGAATGCGGGAAAATTCTGAGCATCTGCGTCTATACATTGAATGGAAATCCATTTGTCCTTGAAGCTTTGACGGTGGATGCCGAATCTTTGCCGGACGTGGAAAATGCGGAAATCGCCGCAAGGGCGTTCGAGGCGGAGGAGTTTCCGGGGAATGGTTGGACTCGCAAGGATGCTTCCGCCCGCGGCGGCAGTTATCGCGGCGGACAGCGCTGGTATCGCCCGGTTGCCGGAGTGCCGGTTTCGCTGACCTCAAAACCACTATATTTGTATCTCCGTGCGCGCAAACATGGAAATGAACCGATGATCGTCAATCTTATGGCAGGCCGTCAGGTTTCTGCCAGGGAGAAGATCGTCTCTGACGCCTTCGAGTGGATCAAGTTTGGCCCGCTTGATGCCCGTGCGCTGTCTCCGGCTGCATCTTTCGAAATCGGAGGTCCCGCCAGGATCGATGTTGACCTTGATTGTATCGTATGGAGCACCGTGCCGACACTGACAGGCGCCGACCTCGATAAGATCGGATCCGAGAATCCGAAAGAACCAGTCGTCTCCGCATTTCCTGCCGCGGCTCCGGAAATCGATGGAGTGCTGAACGATCCGGCGTGGAAATCCGCCGTTTCGATCACTCCCTTCAGGATCAACACTGCCGATGAATTCGCCTTTGAACAGACAACGGCGAAACTTGCGTATGATTCGAAGACTCTGTTTATCTCTTTTCATGCGCGGGAAGCGGCCCTTGATCCGGTGAATCAACGGATGCATGAGTTCAAAAATACGCTTCGGAGCGCCGACGTCAAGAAATGTTATAGTGAAGATGCCGTTATCCTTCTACTCATGCGCAAGGGAAAACCCGAGATGTATGAATTTGTCGTGAATGCGGCGGGAAACGTTACCGCGGCAAAATCATTCGGTCCGGATTTCTGGAACACACGCAAAGCGATGAATATTTCTGAAACGCGTGCTGCAGGAACGGTCGGAAAAGGTTTTTACGATGTTGAAGTGGCAATTCCGTTCGCGGAGATTGGCGGATTTCCGAACGGGGATGACGATTTCCGGATTCTTCTCGGCCGTGTAGAGAAAAGCCGCGGTGAACTGAGCTCATTTTCCGCCGTAAAGGTTGGATTTCATTTTGCTGAAAATCTTGTTCCCCTCCATTTTGCGGAGAAACCGAACGGCCTTGAGGTCACCGGAATGCCCGCTTTTCAATCCGGAAACAACCGTGTTGAGTCCAAAGGCGGAAAAGCATTGTTTCTGAATGCTCTGGAATCGGGCGGGACAAGAGAAAACTACGTTTCGGAGGACGGTGAATTCAAAATCGCCCGGAGCGGTGAGTTCGTTTTTTCCTGCGGCATGTATGATCCCGCGACCCTTGCCCCGCTTGTGAAAATGCCTCCTTTCTCCGGACGCACCCGTTCCAGCCTGCTTGAGTTTCAACCGCTTCCCGGAGTCGAAGTGAAAGTCAACGGAATGGATGTGGTTTCAGGGAGTCCCCTTTCCAGCGGGGCAAACCGGATCGCTGTTTCCGGCACGAATGCGGAAAAAATGAAATTCAAGATCGGGCAAAACGAATTTTCCGTGGATTCCACATGGAAAAAGGAAAACGGCGCATATCGGAAGATCCTGCTGCTGGAACATTCCCTTCTCTGGCCGGACTGGACAAAACAGGGCGTTTCAGTCATGGCCGGAGACGTTCAGCAGATCCTGTTTCCACCCTTGCCGCCGCGCGATATGAAAGTTTCCGACCTGGAGTTTCATGTAGAATTGCCGGAGGGGTTTTCTTTCGAAGGTGCGAGCGGTTATTATAAGAAATATCCGATCTCTGTCTCCGGGACAGGAAATATTCTCCGGGGCGGGAAGAAATACAACGGGTTCTCAATTCGTTTCGGAACGGAAATTCCTTATGACGCGAAATTGCCGGCGCACGCTTATGCTTTATTTGTTTTCCGGGCTCCGGAAACACCGTCGGCCATGGAAGCCAAATTTTATTTTCACACCGGATCGAAAACTCTCGCGATGACGGAAATTCCGAATGAGTGCAAAGTCCGGGTTCTGCCCGCGGTAAAAAGCAAGACCCCGGAAAAGGTGCACGTTCAGTTGTGGACCGGTTGGCTGAGGAACCTGGATGATTCCGTGCTGAAGGAAAAAATTCTCGGAGGAATTAAAAACGCGGGATACAACGAAGTCAATGTAAAAAACAATCAGGGAATCACCCGTTATGCGCTCATCGATTTTGAAAGCTGGAATCTTTCGGCCAGGCCGTTCCTAAAGATGACGCCAGACGCGGAACTGGTCCGTTTCCAGAGCGGGAAATCCGACCCGAAATATACGTGTCCGAGCGTGATGTGCGAAGACCGTTTTGCGAAATGGCTCGGAAATGCCGTGCCTGAATGGTTTGAACGCATGATGCGTCCGGAAATAGTCTGCTGGGATTTTGAGGGAGGTGTTTTTGAATCCTATCTTGCGTGTGCCTGCCCGAAATGCCTGGCGTGTTTCACGAAGCGATACAATCTTCCGGAAACTCTTTCTCCCGCGGAGATCCGGGCGAAATATCCGAAAGAATGGAGCGACTTCATGACTTCGCAGATGGCTGGAGTCGCCAGACAGCTTTATACTGCGTTGAAAAAGATTGCGCCGAAAACACAATTCTACATCTACAGCGGGTATGAAAGTGAGCAGACCCGGCTTCAATATGGCGTTGACTGGAAAAAAGTCGCACCATATATGGATTTCGGCGGAGCGGGGTATGGACGCCCGAAAAATGAAATCAATGCAACCGTGGAGGCGTGCGGTTCGAAACCGGTCATTATGGGAGTGATCGCCTATCCTTATGAAGTATCTTCAAGGATTTCGCCGACCGTTGCAACGTCTGCCGAACTGATGCGCGCAATGTGCGATTCCCGCGGAGGAATCCTGATTTATGAATATCCAACACTGGACGGCCGCAGTTTTGCGGCTCAGGCGGAAGTTTCCCGGATCGTGGCCGAGAATGAATGCTTCTTCGCTCCGGGCGAGTATCACGATGGAAAAAATGAGGTGGATGGAGCGGGCTGCGAGTATTTTGTCCGGGCTGATAAAAAGGGAAATCTCCTGATTGTTTTCACCAACAACTCGCGAACGAAAGCCGACTGTAAAGCCTCGTTTCGGAAGAAAGGGCGGCTGACCGATTGTCTGACCGGGAAAACGGTGGATTCAATTCGAACGGTTATTCCGGCGGGACAAATCGCCGTCTACCGTGTGGACGTGTAAGGATGCCGTGTAGATTCTTTTCTCAGGAACCAATGTTTTCCCGCTCTCAACGCGGATTGTCCTTACCCGGATGATAGAGCATGATCTAGGGCAGGAAAACAGCATTGCCGCTGGAACGGAATTACAGAAATGAAAACAGTATCTGTTTTTGTTGAGAGAATATATCATAAAAAAACTGAAACTCGAAATCTGCTGCGGAGTCACCGAAGCGGTCTTTCCGGAAACGGGAATCACGTTTTCCTCTGCTGAACCGTGTCAATTTCCTCCCATGAGACTCCGGAATATTTTCCCGGCTTCTTCCGCATTTCCTCCGGAAACAGGAATCAGAAAATATTCATAGTACAGCTTGTCGCCGTTCCGGATTTCGCGGTTTGCCCAGAAAACCAGTTCCAGGGTGAATCTTTTTTCCTGAGACATTGAACTCAGGATACGATCGGGCAATTGTTTCCATGCGGAGGCATCCACCCCTGCGACAACTATGCCCGGACCGGAAATCCTGTGGTAAAACAGGAAGCGTTCCTTATCGTTCCGGGGAATGGAAAACCATTCACTTTTTTCCGCTTTCATCGTTTTCGCCGTTCCGTTTTCCTGCGTGGTAAGAAAATCGGCCGGGAAACAGGAATTCACTGTGACACGGTCGCAGAAGAAATTCTTGCGGGCTTTGATTTCACCGTTGATCTTGATACAGGATTTTCCGGAATAAAAGGTATATTTCCTTTGCACTTCGATCCAACCGTCCAGCGAGAATTTTGAGGTGAATTCATATTCGCCGTCCTCGAATACGGCGGAAATCTCCGGATAGTAATTCCGGTAAAAGTCATTCAGTGCATTTTTTCCTTTTTCGGAAGAGAGCATGAGCATGGACCATCCGAGGGTATTTTTCCCTTCCTTTTCCAGCTTCACCGGATTGAAGCCCCTCAACGTATCCAGTTCCATGAGATAATCAGGTGTCCGGAATTTCAGCAGATTTCCATCCTGCGAAACTTTGAGTGTTCCGAAATCTCCAGTGATTTTTCCGGAATCCGTCATTTTCGCATCGCGGAAGAAAACCTTTCCTTTTTTTCCGGCAAAGACGAGGCCGATTTCACAGTCCGTTTCCTCTCCGGGCGCAAGGAATGGCAATTCGATTGTCGTGACTTCGGTGGCGGGTACGGGGAAAGAACGCGAGAAACTTTTGTTCCCTTTCAGAAAACGGATGATCAACTCGACATTCCCTTCCGCTTCCATCCCCCGCACCGAAGTTTTCAGACAATAAGCGTGTCCGCCCTGAATTGCGACCGGCCTCTGGAAAATATAAAGTTTCTTCCCGGGCACGGCTTCGAGCTCAAGATATTTCTTGCCGTCCACGGTTGCGACCCGCGGGGCGGAAGGCCAGAAAATCCAATCTTTGGCCCAGTTTGCACCGCTTGCTTCCAGAGCGGCGTTTTTCAGCAGGTTTCCTTCTCCGGAATGAAGGGGATGAAGAAGGAAACAGAGTCCCAGAACAAGCAACAGGTTTCTTTTCAAAGTGACTTCTCCTTATTTTGGCATTGACAATGGCGCGGAATCCTCATTTTTTAATTTCTCCGGAAGCGGAATTCCCGGGAAGCGCCTTTTTCAAAACAAATTTCTTGAAGATAGAAGGTTTCTTTCCTCCGCAGATCCCGTAGGTGAGCCCCATCCAGTAATCGACTCTTTCCCGGTCGGAGTCGAGCGCGGTGAAATTGAAACCGAATACATTGCCGTCCGCCGCGGTCAGGGGAGCCAGAAGCCGGAATGGAATTGCGACTTCATAGTCGATTTTTCCATTCCCGGCGCGAACGATCGCCTTGATGCCGGATGGACTTCCGGAAGGCGTGGGATATGTCCGGCTCCAGACCGTTTTCCCTTCTTTTTCCGAATAAGCGAACCCGAACTCGCAGTCGCCATGCTGATACCCGCCGTCGAACGAATCGTTGAGCGTATCGAAGGCCATCTGGATGCAATCTCCGGCCCAGAGGCTTTCCGCGGGATTTTTGTTGACGAAGACATCATCGTATACGCGCGCCGCGAAGTAGAAATACTTTTCATTCCATCCGACATAAGCCTTGATGCTCAGGTCGGCCGCATTCTGCCATAAGGAATGACTTGCGGCATCGGGAGGAAACAGAAATTCAGTTGTTGCAAGGTCGATGGAGGGACGGTTTTTCCATTTCTCGAGATCGCCGTCCACCGTGATCGTCGGCATGTAGAGACAGGGAATCAGTTCCAGTTTTTCCTGAAAGACGCTTGTCCCGAAGGAGGTTGTGAGTGTTCCCTCGACGGTTTCCGTTCCCGTAAAAGGCTTGTCGAGACGCAGAGAGGCCGTTTCCCGGATTCCGGGACGGAAATTCTCAAAGGGAATGGAAAAGGATTGCTTCCCCGCTTTTCCCTGAAGGGTCCCCGACAGGGATTTGTTCATCTGATTCATCAGATAAAAGACGAGCATATCGTCCCGTTCCGCACGGACTCCGATCGAGAAGGGCTGTATTTTCGGAGTGCCCGAAAGAAAATAGTCGGCAAGTTCCTTTCGGGACAGCGTGCTTGTGAAATAAAGCGGGGCATCGCTCAGAAGGAGTTTTTCTTCCGAAACGGGATTCCCCATCATGTCCAGAATCCGGACCTTGTCGTTTTTCTTCAGGAGGAATGAAACTTTTTTATCCGAGGGAATATAAAGGGCGCCGACACTGCCGGTTCCCTTTTTGAAAACCATTCCTCCGATCAGACTGCCGTAGCGGAAAAGTTCCCCTTCCGAAGCCCCGTTCAGCAGATCTGAGAGAACGGCGTAAGCGGGAACAACCGGGCGCGGATTTGGCCAGTCCCAGATCGAAAACGAATCGTAATTCCCTTGTGCGCAATAATACATCAGTTCGGAGACGTTTTTATTTACCGCGGAGATCAGGAAACTCCGCGCCATATAAGAGGCCATTTTCATCGAGGCTTGACTCCCCAGAGGCTCCTGCGGGGAGATGGAGAACCCGTATTCCCCGTTTGCCACGGGTTTTCCTCCGGCGATCCGGGAAGCGGCGTCATATTTCCGGAACAGGTCGGCTTTTTCCGGGGACTCCACTTCCTTGTCCTTGTCGAACAGCCATGGATAGGAATAAGGATGAATGACAATCTCATCATAGCATCCTTTTGCGAGAGGCAGCCATAGATTGTGGAATGCGAAGGCGGCATTGCTGCAGTCGACTCCGCTTACGGCGGTTGTTTGAACGATCGCATCCGGATCGGCGCGCTTGACCCCGTTATAGCCGGCACGGCACAGATCCGCCACCCGCTTTGCAAAGACGTTTTGGTCCATTCCGAGGCCGCCTGCGACGGTGTTTGCCAGCAGGTCGGCTTCCCCGCCCCACATCTGGTAACGGCGGACTTTTCCCTTGAAACGTTTTGCCGTGCGGTAAGCGAAATCCTCGTAGTCGGCAATGAATTTTTCATCGGGCGGATAAATGTCATGCGGATGCTGTTTCAGTGCCGCATAACACGGAGTCCGGCGGAAATAGACGACCGGTTCCATATTGTATTGAAGGATGAGATCGATCTGTTTTTCGACATTTCCCAATACTTTTTCATTAAATTGACCGGGAGATGCGTTATACGCCCACCGGCACTCAAGCGACATCCGACGGACTCCAATGCGTTCCAGAGAAGAGAAGTAGTGAAGCGGTCCGGCGTGCAAACCGAAAATCCTCCCGGCGCCTTCGGCTTTTGCGCCCGGTTTCGGTACTATGGAGAATGAGTCGGTCTGTTCCCGCAGCAAGTTTCCTGCGGAATCCCTGATGCCGCAGCGGATCGTATAGAAGCCCAGTCCGGAACAGGGAATGAGAAAAGATTCCGTCTTTTCACCTTTGGGTTCAATGGAAATCTCCCGGCAGTTGTCCAGCACGGTTTTCCCGGTATAGTCCTGAACGGTGATGAACCCCCGGAGTTTGGCGTTCTCCTTTCCGGCATTATAGAAATGAAGCGACGCCCGGACCGGTTCACCGGGATAAAAAACCCTTCCAAGGACGGGGCATTCGACTTCACAGTTCACCGAAATCGTTTCCGCGGAAGCGTAGGGAGTCGCCTGATTTCCTTCCTCCAGCTGCGGGGCATCCATCAGAACGCAGGCATTGTCCTTCGGGACAATGTAAAGCCAGAAGCGGTTGTGACCGCCCAGCTTCTGCGGAGGAACGGAAAGTTCATACCGCTGCCAGGAGTCGGTCGCTTTCACGATCCGGGTGATGTATTTGCCATCCCAGTTGGTCCGGTAAAGCATCAGGAGAACATTCGCCGGTGTTTTCTGAAGAGATTTCAGAGCGACCGAAAACACGTACGGCTTTTCATCCTTGAGAGTGAAAACCATTGTTGTCTGTACGGTTTTTCCATCGAGTTTGAGGGCGTTTCGTCCGTCGGAAGCATCGCCCTTGACACGGGGGACTGTTTCGTTCCAGACACCGTATCCCGTTTCAAAACTGGAGTCTCCCGGAATCAGATTCGCCCCGGAAAGGATTCCCGCGGCAAGACACAGCAAGGCACTCACGAATGACTTCATCATTATTTTCTCCCGTTGTATATAGACTGAATTGATTCCGCTTCTTATAAGAGCCAGGGTTCCCAGCCCAGTGTAGTTCCCCATAGAGTGCAAGTCGGCCGCATCGGCGCTCCTTTGACGTTTCCGGACAGAGACAGCAGATTCACGGTTTTGTTATGGCGAGTCGCAAGCTGGGGATTGGTGCTCAGGGACTCGTCATATATCTTGTAGTTGGTCAGGATGCCATTGTTTTTCAATCCGCCGGGAGAATACATCAGGTCGAAATAACATCTTGTATCCGAGCCGTATTTTGGATTTTTATCCGCCAGCAGATAGAACTGCGACGGGAGAGTGAACTGCGTGTATTTGGTAAGAGGATATCCCTGAGTCATGTAATAGTCATTCCCGACATAAATATTGTAACCGTAATTGGTTCCAAATTTCGGAAAAGTCTTGTCGGTCCACGCATACTGGACGTTGTCTTCGGAGGGGCAAAGAAGGGTTTTGGGGCTGTTAGCGTAATTCAGAATGCGTTTGGACATCAGGTCCGGCCACCAGAATCCATAGGCATTGCAGGGCGGCAGGTAATCTCGGTAGTCATTCACATAGAACCCGATGCAGAGGCCAACCTGCTTCATGTTGTTTTTACAGTAGGTCCCCTTGGCCTTTTCCCGCACTTTATTGAGGGCGGGAAGAAGCATGGATGCCAGAATCGCAATAATCGCGATTACAACCAGAAGCTCGATCAATGTGAATCCTCTTTTCATTTTTCACGACCTTTCTCATATCCATTGCGTTCTTGTTCCATTTTTGTTGTTTCCTGAAAATAATATTTGTCAACTGCTTTTTTGTTTGAGGTTTCTGACGGATTTTCCTTCGATCCAGCGGTTCGGAAGCATCGTTTCGACTTTTTTGACCTTGCCTTGGACCAGTGCCGCAGCGCCGCTGAATGCTTCCTTGGCGATCCTTTCGACTCCCTGGTCGATGCATGTGATCTCCGGAATCAGGTAAGGGGTTTCCCCCGGCGAATAAAACCCGATCATGGAAATATCTTTCGGAATTTTTTTGCCCAGGATTTCGATTGCATACTTTACCGGAAGGAGAAGGAATTCTCCCGAGGCGACGATTGCCGTTGGACGCTCCTCCAGGAAGAGCCGGATCAGTTTCTGCGGAGTTTCCCGTGCACCGTATACGATCAGCGAGGGATCGAACGGAATTTTGTTCTCTTCCAGAGCAGCCCTGTATCCGCGCAGCCGTTCTCCTTCGCCCCAGGAGATATTGTTTTCAAAGGGAGCGGTTGCAATCGCAATTCTGCGGTGACCGTTCCGGATCAGATGAAGGGTCGCTTCGAAGCCGCTGGCGAAATGATCCGTGCATACATAATTCATCCCCGGTGTGATGTGATTGATGGTGATGACGAAAATGTTTTTTAACTTCTGAAGTTCCTGGGCTCTGGCTTCGGAATAGACCGGGGCGATGATTGCCCTCGAAAAATTCCGGTAAACCCGTTCCAGATCGGAGATTTCCACCAGATCGATGTCAAAGTTTTCCTGTCGCGCCGCCATGAAGAAACCGCTCAGCAGCGCCGATTCGTAAAGCCCGATCAAACTGCCGCCCGAGACAAAAGAGATCAGCTCCCGCCGCGCGGTGGATTTCGGTCTGTAGTTCAGTTCGCCGGCGACTGCGAGAACTCTTGCCCGCACATCTTCGCGAACGTATGCTTTGCCGGTGAAGACGCGGGAAACCGTTGTGACGGAAACCCCTGCCGCTTTTGCGATGTCTGTAATACTGCCAGTCATTTTAGGAAAACATCCCATATTTTATGAAAACATTTCATATTCGACTAAAAAATAAAAACCAATGGCTCTATTAAAAATTATAAATCCTTTTTTGGAATTGTCAAGGACAGGAATGAAAAAAAACAGATTTTTTTGTTCTTCCGTCACGGCGAAAAAAAAACGGCGCCTCCCGCAGAGGAGAGGCGCCGCCTTGCATTGGCTGAGACGGTTTTCAGCGGAGTTTTACTTTATATACGTGCCGGGAAAGCGCAGGGAAGGAGTCCGTCAGTTTTCCGTTGGAAACCTTGAGTTTGCGATTTTCGAACATCACTTCGGCATTGTCATCGTATTTCAGACCGGAGGGCAGGGTGATGACGACATCCGCGGAAGGATTGTTGTCGATGTTGGAAGCGATGATGTAGAGGAATCCGTTGTGTTTGCGCGTGATGGCGCGGAGCGTGGCGTCCGAGAGGGCGGCGTCCGGAACCGCTTCATCGGAAAGGATCGCATCGTTGAGCGCGATGATTTCGCGGTTCAGCGCCAGATAGGCTTTCCAATGTTCTGGGTATGAAGGAATTCCAAGGAAGTAGGTGAGACCGGTGCAGTTGGCGGCGATCGAGCCGTAGGTTTCCGCGACCTGTTCCGCGGCGGTCGGTTCACGGTAGTGGTTGTGCATATTGTTTCCGACCAGGAAGTAGTAGCAGGGTTTGTATTCGGACTTGCCGGCCCTCCACATGATGTCCGCCTGATCGACGATCTCCCGGACCGCCCGGTTTTCCTTGTTGGTGAGATAATCGTCCAGCATCAGGATGTCCGTGTTCAGGTCCGCGAAACGGTTCGGGATGCCGATCACGGTGTTGTTCATGAAAACGGGCAGATAGGGATACTGTGCGCGCACGCGGGAAAGGAGCGCTCTGGTCTCATCCGACTTGGTGTACAGTTCCGGTTCGTCGATGGCCAGATTTGCCAGAATATTGGAGTAATTTCCCAGCATTTTGGCCTGTCCCGCGAGCTGTTCATCGCTCATAGTGCGGGTCTGGCCGTCCCAGTAGAGGACCTTGATTCCCTGTTTTTCCGCCTCTTCGATAAACTTTTTCGCGTTCTCCGTGGCGTTGCGCGAGATGACGATCATTGCGGACTTGAATCCGTTGTCCGCCAGGAATTTGACGACGTCTTCCATATTCTTCTGGAAGGGCCAGATGGTGATCAGCGGCATGAAGGGCAGAATGTTCTGTCCGTCCATCACCAGACAGCGACGGTGCTGATTGATCTGGACAGCGCCCTTGCGGAAGGGTTTCTTGACCAGAACGCATTTTGTTTCCGCGACTTTGCCGGAATTTCCATAGAGTTCAATCACCGCCTCATGGGTTCCGTCCGGAAGGTTTTTCAGGGGCAGGCGCATAGTGAATTCTTCCGCCGCCTTGCTCTCTGCCTGAAGCTTTCCGCATTTCAGGCGGGCGGTCAGGGTTTCCGGTTTTTCCAGAGCGCAGGAAACGCGGAAGAGCGCTTCCGGTTCGTTCATGTAATAGTTGAGGTGCGTATAAGCGGAGAAGAGCGAGAACTCTTCCGGGCGCGCATACTGGATGCAGAGGTCTTTTCCTCCTGTTTTGATTGTGAAGATCACCGGTGAATTCTTGAAGTCGCCGGCAGGGACGGTCATGCTGAAGGAATTGTTGCCTTTTTTGAGGGAGAGATCAGCGGAACCGAGCGGTTTGTTGTCCTTGGAATCCACGGCGGAGAGTGTGACGCGGAGGTCTTTTCCCGTGTTGTTCTCCACGACGCCGCTGAGCTGGAAGCGGCCGTCCTTGAGTGTGCTGACTTTCGGAGCGACGATGCCGATGGCGTAATTGCGGACAATTTCCTCTGGAATCTTCAAGACTGGATAATTGGAAACCTTGTGGAAATTGGGCTCGTAATAAGGAGTCAGACAGGCGGCTTCCTTGGAAGCTGTATCCGAACGGCCGATATTCAGTCCCCAGTCGTTTGCGGCTCCGGGCATGGCGAGGAGGGCGAAGGGGATTTTCACTTCGTAATCAATGGATTTTTCTTTTTCATTGCGTTTGACCGCCACGCTCCAGGGACCATTCCACTTCGGGTTGCGTCCGGGGCCGAGATCGGTGCGGCTTCCGGCGGCGCTGGCCACCAGCTGGTAATAGTTCTTTTTGCTGCGGCCCGGATCGGGAAGAATCTCGATGTTCTCCTGTCCGAATATCTTGAAGGTGTCGTATTCGGTGGGTTCCGTCTTGAGGCTGGAAAGACTTTCCTTTCCGGCGCGGAGACCGAGGTAGAGGTTTTCGTCGTCACAGCCGAGATACAGGGTGTTTTTCTGCTGCGGTTTGCCATCCTTGTAGAAGAAACGGTCTGTGGACCATGCGCCGTCCTTCCAGGAATCCAGATTGCCGTCCATGGCGGGAATTCTGGAAAGCTTTTTTGCCTGAAGGGGCGGGACCGGTGGAAAGTCCGCCTTGTCCGCGGCAAGCTTGCGCTGGTCGAGGTTGGAGGGACGGTAGGGGCTGGACTTGTCGGCGATTTCGGTCTGGATGTCGTCCACCCAGACGGTTCCGGGCTGGGTGAACTGGAGGCCGACCCGGACAGCGGATTGTGTGGCGGAGGGAATGGAGAACTCATAACGCTGCCATTCTTTGGAGAGACGGATTTCCTTGCGGTGCCACTTCGTGCGCATTTCCCAGATGGTGAGCGTCACGGGGAAGTTGTCGCGGTCCGCTTTGAGGTAGACGCTGAACGTCATGGGCTGTCCGACCACCATGCCGGTGTCGAAGGTCTGGACGCCCTGCCGGACGCAGGATTCATCGAAGACCAGGCGGAGCGACTGTTTGCCGGAATGCTTCTCCGCGGTGTCCACGGAAAAAGTCTTCAGATACTCCTCATAAGGACGCTTGAAGCTGTAATGGCGGGGCGTATCCGTGTCGAAATAGGTCGGGATGCCTTCCTGAAGGTATTCGAAGGAAGAGTTGACTGCCGTATTCGACGACTCGTCACCTTTTTTCAGGGAGAAGAGCTGGAAGTCGTCCACGATGGCCGTTTCGCGATAAGAGAAGACCATCAGCGGGGTGTTTTTCGGGGGAGCGGCGATTACCGCCGTTCCGACGTCCTGATTGTTGATCCGGTAAAGGAGCTGGTCGCCGCCGCTGATTTTCCGGCGGATCAGAGTCAACGTATAAGATTTGCCGAACTGAAATCCATCCACGTTGCGGATGGTGCCTCGGGCTCGCTTGTCATTGGGAACATTGTAGACCATCCATGCTTTGCCGTCAGGACGGAGCATGAATTTGGCTCCTCCGAAATCGAATCCGGCGAATCCCGGCTTCGCCTTGTTTTCGGGGGAAGGCTCCTGCAGGGCGATTTTCACGGAAGCCCAGAACTCGTCGGGCGCTTCCCGTTTCATCGCGATGCTGGTTCCGTTCAGTGTGACGACACCGTTTTCGTTCTCCGCCTTGCCGGCCGGCTTCCAGTTTTCAATGAAGGTTCCCTTCACGTCGAAGTTGTCGCTGAAGATCGGTGTGCCGCGTTCCTGCGCATGGACTGTGAAAAAGGCCAGTGCGAGGACGAAAAGGAACATGAGTTTCTTTTTCATTGCTTTTCCTTGCTTTTATAATGAAAGTTTTTTGGGAATGCTATTAAGGAGTATCCGGAAAACGGGAGGGCCGGTCAGTTCGTCGCATAATCGTATCCTGTGCCCCGGTTGCCCCATTTATACAGCAGGGTGAGCGGCCATAAAGTGGTCGCTGTCGTGGAACCGGAACTTTTGAGGAGGATGGCTCCCGTCCCATAATCCATATATCCGTATGTGACTCCGGGGGCAAGGTAGTTCACGGTCGTAATATTTTCGGAATGTCCGTCTACGAAGGCCATGGGCGTTTTGCCGCCGTGGCGGTTTCCGGGCAGGAAGTTTGCCGCGCTGATGATTTCCCCATAGTAGCCGTCGTCGTCACTGTCCCCGATGGAAACCATGACGGACGGCCGTTTTACCTGGTCCGGCCTGATCGGCCAGAAATTCACCGTGGCGGTGAAGGCGGACCCGAGAGCGTCATTCTTGCCGTAATGAATGGTCTGGTAATAGATGTTGACATCCATGCCGAGTTTGCTGGAAGGACATCTGTAGTAGGGCATCTCCTTGTAGAATTTTGTTCCGGCAGTATTGTTGACGTTGGCATTCAATCCGGGTTTGATGACTTTGGCGACTTCCAGATACCAGACGCCGTGAGTGTCCCGGAAGGGGAACGTTTTATAGGTGTCGGCATACAGCAGCATTCCGTACATGATGGTTTTGGTGTTGTTCAGACAGGACATGATCTGCGCCGATTGTTTCGCCCGGTTCAGCGCGGGCAGCAGCATGGCCGCCAGAATGGCGATGATCGCAATCACGACGAGGAGTTCTATTAAAGTGAATTTCTCTCTTTTACGCTTCATATCAACCTCCATTTGAGTTGCCGGACTATTCATGGGACCGCAGCCACAGGATTGCTGACCAGTGTGATTTTCTCTCTTCCCAAATAATACACAACTTTCCATAAAGTGTCAATTGAAAATTCTGCCATATATTGTTATATTTCAGACAAAATTGATGAAATGGTGAGAAATGGACAAGGATAGATTAACTTTTTCGCAATACTTCGAAGCGGACCGCATTCCGATTTCCGTGAAAATCATGGAGGCATGGGGGGTGACCGGATCGACCGTCCTGCATTCGCATGAGTTTTCGGAACTCGCGGTCGTGATGTCGGGCGGGATTACGCACCGGATTTCAGGACAGTTTGCGGATTTGAAAACGGGGGATGTTCTTCTGCTTCATCCCGGAATGAGGCATACCTATGTAAATCCGTCGCCGGACGCGTGTGTCTACAACCTCATTTACGACGCTTCGGCGCCGATTCCCGGACTCCTTCTTCTCTCCGGACAGCTTCCGTTCATCGGGTGCGTTTATCCGTCCTCCCGAAGTGCTGTGACGGAGGGTGCGGAACCGGTTTGCCGCATTCCTTTGAAAACGCTGGAAACGGTCCGCTCCGCAATGGATATGATCGCCGTGGAGAAAAACAATCCCCGGCCCGGCAGTCAGGTGCTCATCACCAATCTTTTTTCAGCGGTCATTGTGCTGATTGCACGGGAATACGCCTCTTCGGACGACGCCCCCTCCTCACACTGGTATCTGAACAAGGTGACGAATTATCTACAGCATCATTTTGCGGAAAAGATCACCGTTGCGGCACTGGCGAAGATCGCGGGCATGTCCGAACGCACACTGACGCGGCAGTTCAACTCCGCTTTCGGAGTCGGCCCGGCCGAATATCTGATGGATTTGCGGGTGACGTATGCCGCCAAGCTCCTGAAAAACCGGAGTCTTACTCTGGCCGCCGTGGCCGAACAGTCCGGTTTTTCAGGCGCCGGACACCTATGGAAGGTTCTCAAGAAAAAATTGGACCTCACCCCTGCCCAGATCCGAAAAAAAGAGCAGAAGTGAGGCGACGGGATTTCCGTTGAAATCCCGGATGATTGCGCCGGTGTCAGTCTTTCCCGTTCCCTGCCGCGTCGTTCGCCTGAGGAATGATCCACTTATTGAAACTTTTCATGACCATGAAAGTTTCCGTGGAGACGATTCCCCCGATGGCCGCCAGCGGACCGCTGAGGAACTCGATCGGGCCGAATTTCACCGCAAGAACGGCTTCAACCACAATGTCATAGCGTCCCGTGGTGATATAGACCGACTGGACTTCCGGCAACTGTGAGATTTTCGCCGCGATGTTTGTCAGGTTCTTGCTGACCGAAACCTTGATGCCCAGCAGAACCAGTTCCTTGTCCGGCACCGCTTCCGTGGACACCATCCCCGCGACTTTCAACACGCCGCTTTCCGTCAGATGCCGGATGCGGTTGCGGACGGTCCCTTCGGAGACGTCCAGAGTCCGGGCGATTTCGTTGTTGCTGCTCCGTCCGTCCTTGACCAGCAAATAAATGATTTTTTTATCCAGCTTGTCCATCCAGCGCCTCATATTCCATGTGGTGAGCTTCCGCCACCGCTTTGTTGGTGAGATGTCCCATATAGCAGTTGAGTCCGGAACGCAGCGCGGGATGTTTCAGCGCGCGGGCGATGCCTTCATTGGCGATGATCGATCCGTATTTGGTGGTGACGTTGGTCAGCGCCATAGTCGAGGTCAGTGCCACCGCGCCGGGCATGTTGCCCACGCAGTAATGCACGATGCCGTCCAGCATATAGACCGGATCGGAATGATAGGTCACATGCGATGTTTCGAAGCAGCCGCCCTGGTCGATGGCGATGTCCACCATCACCGCGCCGGACTTCATCAGTTTGATATCGTCGTGACGCACCAGCCGGGGCGCCGCCGCGCCGGGCACCAGAACCGCGCCGATCACCAGATCCGCTTCCCGGATCGTATTGAGCACATTGGCACGGGAGGCATACAGGGTCTGCACGGCATCCCCATAGATGTTTTCCATTTCCACCAGACGGCGCGTGCTGATGTCAAGGATCGTCACATCGGCGCCGATCCCGACCGCGATCCGGCAGGCGTTGGAACCGGCGACCCCGGCTCCCAGAATCGCCACTTTTCCCTTCCGGACTCCGGGCACGCCTCCGAGCAGGACTCCCTTGCCGCCGAACGGACGTTCCAGGTACTTGGCGCCTTCCTGAACCGCCATCCGTCCCGCGATCTGGGACATCGGGGCCAGCAGCGGCAGACTGCCGTCTGCCTCGGTCACGGTTTCGAACGCGATTCCGATGATTTTCTTCGCCAGCATGGCCTCGGTCAGGGTGCGGTCCGCCGCCAGATGAAGGTAGGTATAGAGAATCTGGCCCTCATGGAAAAGATCGTATTCCTCGGGCAGCGGCTCCTTGACCTTGACGATCATTTCAGACGCATCGAACAGCTTTTTCCGGTCGGCTACAATCTCGGCTCCGGCGGCGGCGTATTCGGCATCCGCGAATCCGGACCCGGTTCCAGCATTTTTCTCCACCATCAGCTTGTGACCGTGGGAGATGTACTCCGCCACTCCGTCCGGGGTCAGTCCGACACGGAATTCTTCCGCCTTGATTTCCTTTACCAGTCCGATTTTCATTTTTCCGTTGACTCCTTATGCGTTTTTCGTAATTATTCATACTATATTTACGAAATTCAGTTTTTCAAGTCGTAAAAAATCGATATGCGTAATATTGTTGACATAATTATGATGGGACAATAAAAAAAGCCTGCGAACAGTACGCAGGCATGAAGATGGTTATGTTAACAGGAAGAAGTGTCGGACAGTCTCAGATTCTCACGCACTCGATCCGCATGAGTTCAGCCGTCTTTTCAAGAGACTTTACCGCATCTCCGTGCGCAACGATGATATGGTGCGCGGAACCGGTGTCGATGACTTCCTTCAGATACTGCCGGACGGGTTTTTCCACCCGGATCATGGCATGGAGCTCATGGCATGGCAGACACGGAAAATCGATGGATTCTCCGTGCGAAATCAGCATCCGGTAGCTGTCACCGGTATTGAGAAAATGGCCCATCGTGACTTCCCCCGGTTTCAGGATCAGCTCGAAGTTGAGGCCGTTTCCCTTGAATCCCCATTCCTCCGGCGACGGGGTCAGTCGGACCTCCTTTTCCGTTTTCGCAAGGGAGGAAACGCCGATGCCGTGTCCCAGCAGAAACACCGCGTTGTTTTTGAGGTCGAACTGTCCCCATTCGGCCTGAAACGCCGGCTGTCCTGTGAACTGGTGCAGAAGGTCGCACATGACCAACCCGCCGATGTCGCCTTCGCAGCACACGGGGAAACCGTCCTCCTCGATCAGCAGGGAGGCCCCCATCCTTGCCGGTGCGCCGGTCATCTTTTCAAGGTAATGCTGGCCGAGGAAGCAGAGTCCGTCGAGGCTGTATTTCCGGTAGAGTTCCCGCATGGCGAGACCGAGCCGGACGGAGCGACAAACGTCCTCCGGTTCCACATTTTCGACGGCGAAGCGTTTCAGCAGTTTTTCCGAAACGGCTCTGGTTTCGGATTCGGAGACATTCTTCCACAACTCCACCAGATGCTCCGCCTGAATGGTCATGACTTCCGGCCCGAGAAAACCTCTGACCCGTGCACGGTCGAATTCGAGGTCGTACATTCCCCGGAAGACATGTCCGACCAGTCCATAGGTGCTTCTCCTGAGGCGTTTCACGGCGCAATGTGCGGCGACTTTCTCCGCGATTTCCCGATAAGCCTCCGGATCGGAAATCTCGCCCACGACGGTTTCATATTCCCTCTTCATTTTCCGGAACGATCCCGAAAGCTGGGTGAGGGCGATCAGCGCGGAGTTTCTCATGGTGGCGACATAGTCGTCTTTCGGATTCACGTCGCTCCCGGTTTGCGTGCTGAAAAGAATGACTTCCGGCCGTCCGCCGATGCGGTCGAGCGCGTGCATCGTGATGAAATCCGGCAGATAGGTCCCCGCGATCACGATGACGATTTCCACCCCGGCTTCCGCAAGAACTTTTCCCGCTTCTTCCGCGCGGTCGAGCGTATCGACCATGCCGGGATAGACGACCTTGCAGCCGCTCAGTGTCTTTTCAAGACGCCGCACGGCGTTTTTCAGATCCGTCTCCACCTGCTTTTCGAGTGCCGGATACATCCGCCAGTATTCGAAGTAGCCGAGCCCGAGAATGCCCGCGACCATTTTTTCTTTTTCGGGAGGCGTGGTCAGGACGTCTCCGAACACGCCCGCGTTTTCGGCGTCAAATGAAGTAATTTTCTGCTTTTTCACGATGGGTTCCCTTTACGATATGTTTTTACGGCGTTTTCCAGCCGGTCGAGATATCCGCTCCACAGACTGTGTTCCCCCTCGGCGGGAGAGGTGAAGCGGACCTGAAAGTTCTCTTTGAGATATTTCCGGGCGGAGGCGATTTTGCCGAGCAGGGCCGTCCGGTCCGGCTTTGCGGCGAAAACCCCCGCGACGATCTCCGCGAGAGACTCGGAAAAGATGAGCGTCCGGGTGAACTGTGCGAGAATTTCCCGCACGAAGGGGGCCGGCGGCAGTTCTTTCATTTCTTCAGCCAGCGCACGGGCTTTTGAGGTTTCGCGGAATATGGCCTTCCACTGTTTCAGAAGCTCCGCGCGACCGGTTTTTACCGTACAGTCGAGAAAAGAGTTGTCGAAAAGATGCTCTTTGTCGAAACGGAACATAATGGAAGTCATCGGGTAAATCCGGTCATTGCCGAGTTTGATCAGCCGGACCATCCGGCGTCCTGCTTCCGGACCGTAGAAACTGCGGCAGAATTGTGTCAGGAATCCGTTTCTCGAGTTCAAGTCTTCCGGGAGACTGAAGGTCTCCGGCATACGGCGGATAATCTCGCCTCCCTGTTTGCCGAATGTGCGTGCCCTTCTGACGGTTTCCGCATTCAGGGGCGGCACATTCCAGCAGCATTCCGCGTTGAAGACCTCCTGGGGTTCCTGATAAAGCGTCCCCGCGAAGTTGAAGATCATTTCCGAGCCTTGGTAGAAACCGTTGAGGAGTGCGCCGGGCGCGAAGAGTTTTCCATTGGTGTAGGAATCCGCTCCGTTGATGGCGAACATGGCGATCCCGGCGGAAGAGGTTTCCGCCATGGTATTCACCCGGAAGCTGTTCTTCTTCCTGTCGCAGAACTGTTCGCGCATCAGCAGCAGGAGATTGGGCGAATGCGGCAGTAGGGACGCTATGTTGTGATACTGTTCCACAAGGCGCTTGTAGATGGAATCGTCCGGGTTTCCTCCGGCGTAGGCCGCGGGCACGAATACGACGAGACAGTCTTTCGCTCCGTCGTATCCGGTTTTCGGGTTTTTCACGGAAGCCACGGCCTCGAAAAGTTTCGACAGTCCGTATGCCTGGGCTCCGGCGGCTCCGTCCGCGGCTTCGGGAAGGTCCGACGGCCAGCGTTTCCGGCATTCCGGACAACGCAACTTCCAGTCCGAGGCGAGTACGTCCAGTGTGCTGATGTCCTCCGGATGAATGTAGAGCATGCGCGGTTCGACCCGGGCGACATATTCGGACAGCTGTTTCATCTTGAGTGCGTTCAGTGCGTCGTTGGAGCGGCAGGTGCCGTTGTAACGGGTCGGATGGTCTTCGGATTTTCCCATGCATTTATAGGGTTCGCCGTCCGGATAACTCTTCCGGTTGAGGTCGCCGAGTCCGGACTGAAAACCGCAGCCGACCGCCGATTTGAACTCTGGATTGCGCCCGCCGATGCCGATGCTGTGTCCGCCGAATTCCAGTGAGAGATTCCGGATGGCTGCGTATTTTCCAAGAGCTCTCATGTCGGACGCATACTGCGGATATTTTTTCCAGTTCCAGGTGAAACCGTCGAAGAATGCGGCGTTGATTTTATGGCGCATTGCAAAGTCGATTTTTTCACGGCAGCGGCGCAGCATTTCCTCCCGGCCGTCGCCCCAGTCGTAGGCCATGCGGCTACCCTCGAGATCGATCAGCCAGCGGCTTGCCGCACGCCAGCGGACATCCGGAACGTCGACGATTTTTCCTTCCGGAAGAACTCCCGTGTAAAGACCGTCTTTCATCATCAGCTGACGGAAGGTCGCAAGTCCGCAGATCACGCCTCGAAAGGTTGCTCCATTGATCCGGACCTCTTTTTCCCGGATCGTCAGTTCATACGCTTCCGGCTGTTTTGACTTCAGCTTCGTTTCCAGATGGATGGAAACATCCGGAGCCTTTTTCCCGCCGACGGAGATCCTGCCTGACGGAATCAGTTTGTGCAATTCCGCCGCGGCGACTCCGGCCGTTTCCTTCAGTTCCTTTGGAAAAACGAGTCTGATTTCCGGCTTTTCCGGCAAAGAAAATGTTTTTCCGGTGAGCTGGAGATTTTTAGGCTTTGGAAACAGTTGGACCTCCTGATTCTTCATGGGATCACTCCTTTTGCCGTGCGATATTATCGAGTGTTTCAAAAACCAGTTCATAGCCATGTTCCAGCGCGTCTTTCCGTACGAACGCGAAAAGCGAGGAAAGAAGCCGGACGCCGCAGCCGTCCCAGACGGGATCGACATGGCACGCGGTCACGAATGGAATCGAGGCTTCCCGGCAGGCGAGATAATCGTGTTTCGCCAGCTCGAACATGCGGTTGAAGTTCTTTTCGGAAAGAATCCATGTATAGTCGCAGGTCAGCGGCAGGATCGGCGCGGCGGATTTCTTCCGGAGCTCCAGCCAGCGTTTGCGGGTGATTTCCCTCGGCGGGATCTCCGTGCGTCCCAGCAGATAATCCCAGCCCGTTTCCTGAAGACAGGCGGAACTGTCGAAGTTGTAGCCTTCCAGCGCGAGCGCCTTGAACATGCCCGGACTCTCCTGAAGCGCCGGAGCGCGGAATCCTTCGATTTTGAACCCGAGCGCTTTTTCGAGGATTTCGCGTCCCTGCCGGAGACGCGGAACCAGATTGTCCGGCGTATGTTCGGCGGCCAGTTTTGCGCGGTTTTCCGCCGCATACCGTTTGTTTTCCGTCTCGTGGGGAAGATCGAGGATCATGTCCGGCGGAACGCCGAATTCAAAACGGTTGTGCCGCAGTCCGTGCTGGGCAAAGGCAAAACCTTTCGCATGCGCATCCCGGATTGCGGGGACGTATTCCGGAAACGCTTCATTGAAAGGCTGGTCCGTTTCCTCGTCGACCGGAACCACGAAGAAAGTGGCGGGAACTTTTTCTTCCAGGAAGAAATTCACCAGTCGGTTGAAGTTTTCCACAGTCGACCAGTGGCGGAGTGCCACATCGTCCGCTGTCATTCCGAAAAACATTTTCTTCATTTTCCTCCACTCCCTTTTCATACGGGAAAGACTGCTTCCCCAATTTTTTCCGGCCGCTGAAAGAGATCCGGACTTTTCCTGTTTCGATATAATTATACATGTCCGAAAGCAAAACGCCAACACGGATTCTGCTTTTTTATGATCCGATCTTGCTTTTCTTTCATCGGCGTATATATTGTGGAAAAAACAGGGAGACGCGTCATGCCGGATCTGGCCGACCTTTCGGAGAAAAAACTCCTTCATCTGTATCATTCCGCTTTCTTCAAACTGTTCCATATCCCTCTCGACTGGGTCAAGCCGAACAACAAAACCTTTACCGTGTGCGGCAAGGAACACTGTCATCCGCTCTGCGCCTGCCTCATGGAGCATGAGGCGGGAGTCAGGATGTGCGAATCCCTTACGGCAAAACGGATCCGGGAATGCCGGAAAACACGGCGCGCCCTGCTGACGGAATGCCATGCCGGGCTCTACGATCTCCTGATCCCGATTTTTGACGAGGATGAATATCTGGGATGTCTGTGCGCCGGACAATTCATTCTCCGCATGCCTTCCGCGGAAGAATTGAAGGTTCTCCGCAAGAGACTTTCTTTTCTTTCCGTGCCGGAGGAAAAGCTGTCGGCTTTTTACATCGGCACCCGGATTTTTTCCGAAGAACAGATCGAGGGATTGAAAGAATTGCTCTTCCTGATTGCCGGCTACATCTGCGAAACGTACGGGAAAAGCCGCTTCCTCGAATCGGTGTCGCACTCTCCCAAGATCGCCACAGCGGAGGCCTATATCCAGAAACATTATACGCGAAAATTGACGGTTGGAGGCATTGCCCGTTCCGTCGGGATGAGCGAGAGTTACTTTCTTCACGAATTTTCAAAACAGACCGGTTCCACTCCGATCGGCTACCTGAATTCCTACCGGATCGCACGGGCCGTCGAACTCCTTCGCGGTTCCAATCTGAATATTTCTGAAACGGCTTTCGCTTGCGGTTTTCAGAGCGTTTCCCACTTCAACCGGATTTTCCGCAGGATTACCGGAAAGCCGCCTGGCGACTATCGGACCGGTTTCCAGTAAATGCGCCTGAAAAGTGCATCCAATTTCTGATTTATTATGCGTTTTTCGTAATTGTTATCAATAAAATTACGAAATTCGGCTTTTATTGTTTGAAAAAAGCGATAAACGTAATATTTTATATTGCCCTGAGTTTCGGATGTTTTTATGGAGCCGGGGGATGGATTGCAATATTATATTCGAGAGATAAGATATGAGTTCAAGAAGGAAGAGTAAAATGAGGGTTCTGGTCTTTTGCGCGCACGCGGACGACGAAGTGATCGGAATGGGAGGCACCATACGGTTTTTTGCCGCGGAAGGAGCCGACATCCGGCTGGTGATGTTCTCGGAAGGCGCGGAGGGCTATGCGACTCCGGAAGAGAAAAAGACCATCAGCAAGACGCGCGACAAGGAAACGAAAGCGGTCTGCCGTCTGCTCGGGATTCAGGAATATGTGAATCTTCACGGGCTGGACTGGAGTCTTCCCGTGAACAACGCCGCCTACCGTTCGGTGATCGGCCAGATCCGGGAATTTCAGCCGGATGTGATTTTCACGCATGCGGAACTGGATTACAGCGACCATATCGCCGTCAGCCGGGTCACGCGGGAAGGCTGGTTCCACGCCGCGCTCGCTTGCGCCGTGGAGAAGGACCCTCTGTGGCCGATGGTCCCGCTCTATGAATTCGAGGTGATCAACCGCATGACCGCGCCCACGCACATTGTGGACATTACCGGGACTTTCGAATTCAAGAAGCGGGCGATGGAGCTGTACGGCTCCCAGACGGGCATTGTCGGCGGCGTGTATCAGATGATGGAGGGCCGCGCACTTGAACGGGGCTACACCATCGGAGTCAAATACGGTGAAGCTTTCCGGCGTTCGGATTACCGTCCGCGCGCCGTCAAAAAAATAAACTCATTATTGGAACGGGAATGACATGAAAGATTACTTGAAGACGGATACGAAACGGATTCGGAAGGATTTTGAAAAGGTGCTGGCGGTTCTGGAGAAGACCCCGCGTGTGGATCCATTCAAGCGGATCGGCAAAGAGGAATTTCTCCAGCGTGTTTCCAAGGTCGAGACAGCCCTCCTTGAGCGCGGTCTGGAAGTGGGACTGGTCTTTTCCGACGAACATTACTGCGGCGATGTGCCTTATCTCGGCGGAAACACGAACATCACCGTGGAGCAGGTGGCCGGCGTGGTCGGACGCACGGGTTTTCATGTGATCGCCGGGCTGGAAGGCGGATATGTGGCCGAACAGCTTGTCGGACGCTCCGGCGCGAAGGTCCACAAGGCCGAAATCCTTCAGCTGGCGGATGAGAAATATCCTGTCGCCGCCGAACGCCTCGAGGACATCCTCAAGGATGCCAACAACGGCGTTTTCCCGAAACGCATTGCGCTGCTGACGCCCCGTCAGGTCATTCCGGCCTCGCTGGTGGAATACTGTGAACAGCTCTTCGGGAAAGAGAATGTCGTGGACGCGCAGGACGTCTACCAGAAAGTGAAATACGAGAAAAGCGAGGCGGAACTGGAGCTGACCCGCGACGCGACCGTGATCGCGGACGCGGTCATGGAGGCCATGCTGGTCGTGCTCAAGCCCGGGATGCTCGAAACCCAGGTGGCGGCGTGGGGATACTATGTCGCGCGCGAACTCGGCGCGGAGGAACTCGGTTTCGACATCATGGTCGGGGCGAACGAGGCAAACCGCTCCTTAATAGGAAAGGCCCTCAACCGTGAAATTACGCTGGGCGACTGGGTGCATCTCGGAGTCGGCACGAAACGCGACGGCCTGAATGCTTGCATCCGGCGTTCCGTGATTGCCGTGCCATCCCCTGCCGTCCTCACAGAAGAACAGAATTATTGGTTCAAAATGCTCGAGGACGCCTACCACACCGGTTACGAAGCCTACGTGAAGATCGCGGAAAAGAACTCTCCCGCATGGACCCAGGAACAGGCGCTGGTCGATTTCTTCGCCGCCCGCTCCGAAGAAGTTTCCCGCCGGATCGGCAAAAAAATCGAACTTCAATTCCTTAAGCCGTATACGGGCACCCACAACTCCGGTTATACGGAATGTCAGGAATTCTTCGGGGCGATCACGCTGGACTCGAAGAATCCGCTCGGCAGCCGGGTCGTCACGATGCTGGATGTGGCGCTGCGCGGGATCGGCAACCACTGGAACGACGTGGTGATTCCGGGTTTCGACTATCTTGTGATCGAAAACACGCTCGGCAAATCGGGCCGCAAGGTGGAATGCTTCAACCGTCTACCCGTGAACGTCCAGTCGATGGTCTCCTTCTGACCACGGAAAGCGGACTGAAATGAGTCTCCGGAAATGAATGCCGCCTGACGATTTACGCGGTGATCTTCACCACATAGGCGTTCGAACGTCCGTCCAATGTAACGGAAACGCGTCCGTCATCTTTGAGTTCGAAAGGGACTTTTTTCCAGCGCCGGTTTTCCGTGCCGCGAGTCAGGACGGACGGGTGTCCGCCGGGCGGAGTCAATGCTGTGAAATGGAATTTCCGGGTGACGGCACCCGCTTTTTCACGAAGGATCGCAACCAGATATTCTTCTGAAGACGCCCGGAAAATTTCGCCCTTGAGTCCGGCGTCGAACGTGAGGGGAGACGGTTCCAGCAGAACATGACTGCCGTGCAGTGCGCGGATCAGCGGCATGTAGCGTGCGAACAGCTCCTTTACTTCCGGAGGAAATGGCGGAGGATTCCGCAGGGTTGAGGAACCGCCCACACTGATGGCGGCCGCCGTCAGCAGCGCATACCGGAACATGGACTCGGTCTTTTCCGCATCCGTCGGATACGTATGGACGAGGAGCGGTTTTTTCAGGCAGAGATATTTCAGCGTTTCTGAAAGTCCTTCGGTTCCTTCGGCCATGATGCCGTCTGAATACCGGGCGATTCCGAGGTGAAACGGTCCGTTCGCCAGAACGGGTTTGCCCGCGCGATGGAGAGTCTTGGCAAGAACCTCTGCATGTTTCATGTAGGACTGTCCGTAGGAATAGACCGGACGGTTTTCCACTGCGCTACGGCCATCGTCATGAGCGAAATCATAGAAGAAGTAACAGGGCTGGTCGAGAAAAACGCCGTCGATGTCCGGATGCAGACGCAGGAAGCGGGGAATCATTTTTTCGATGTGCCGTCCGAACGGAGTCGAAGGATCGGCATTGACCATGCAGCACTCCTTCCACGTCGGATACGGACGTCCGTGCCGGTCTTTCGCCATGGAAGAGGCAAAATATTTTTCGGCCCACGGAAGAAGTCCGTCCCCGGAAATCTGAAGATACAACAGGGCGTTGACTCCATGCTTCTGAAGGCACGCGGTCCGTTCATTGATTTTTTCGTGCGTGATCTTTCCGGGCGTCTCCGCGGAAAACGCCGGATAATCATGCCTGACCACACTGTCCCATGCCTCTGTTTCCGGCGCATATTCGCCATAATGGGGGAAGTGGTTGTGGAGTTCCGAAAAATCCATGCCGCTGCGCCGGATGTAATTCTCCTTTGTGAAAGGATTGCTGATGCCGAAAACGGTCATCTTTTCCAGCGCGGGAACCGCCGGATAAAAGAAGTCCGGAAACAGTTCGATGAACCGTGCCAGAGCGGGACGGTAACATCCAACGTGAGCATAAAAAATCAATTCCACTTCTACCGGACGGTCCTCGGAAAGCGCCATATCTTCGAAACAGGCATGGATTCCCTTTCCGTAATAATGGTCGATGGAAAAGGCAAGGCGTCCGCCGGGAAAAACGCCGGGATCTGCCGCGACGGTCATCCCGCAGTTTCGTCCCGAATGATACAGCGACAGCATCGGCAGGACCGTGCCGTAACAGACATCTCCGTAATATACTTTCCGCGCCCCCGCGAAATAAACCGTTTCGGGAAAGTCCAGACGTCCGGTAAAGACATTCCAGCCGGAAAGCCCGCCGCCCTGTCCCGGATATTCGAGCAGGAGTTCCAGCGAGATCGACCGGAAGGGACGTCCTTTCCGGAGTTTGACCCTGAATTTTCGCCGGATGGTTCCCTTTTTCCGGGACACGGTTTCCGTCAGTGTCCAGTCGGGAGATTCATCTTCCCGTGTGTAAAATTGCCGCTTAAAATCATCCCGGACCGTCACCGTATCCGCGCGGATGACGGGGCCGTCCGGAATCCGGAATTCTCCGGCGGAATACGTCAACATTTCCATCTCTTTTTTCATGTTTTCCCTTTTCTGCCCGGATTATTTGCCCCAGAGTTCGACTTCGGAAAGAATGAACTTCGCGTTTGTTCCGGAAAAAATCATCCGGAGAAATTGCGCGGAGGCATCGACGTGAATTTCTGAACGGACAATTTCCAGAGCCTCCGTCTGTGTTTTTATGGGGCGGAAATTCAGCGGTTTCCAGTTCCCTTCCGAGGCGGCATATTCGATTTTCAAATCATTCGGCAGTGTGCCCGTCCAGAAAAACACCATGTGGTTTACCGGATAAGGACGCTTGAGGTCGAACGTCACGGAATAATTTCCCGGACGGGAGAAATCTTCCACCCAGTTCGAATAATCCTCCGTGCTGTAATCCTGTGTGCGGACAAAACACGTGCGACGATCAGTCAGTTTCGCTTCCGAACCCGGCTGCCAGACACCGTTGCCGTCGCGTGTGACCCGGCAGGACGCCCGTGTATCGACATTCTGAAAGATGCCGTCGTTGAAACGGAAGCGGTTCCAGAAAGCATAATTATTGGTCAGGCATTTTCCCGCGGGCGGTTTCGGAAGACTGACTTTCATGGACGGAAAACGGAAACGCCAGATGTCATGTCCGACACTGCCGCCCAGTTCTTTGTGCCGTGCCCGGAAGTCAGCCAGCCACGGGAGGGACGGCGAAAGGTGAGGAAGCGAAAACATACGGAAGGCAAAATAAATGACTTTTCCTTTCCCGTACGGACGTTCAATAATGGCCGGAGAACCGTCCGGAAATGTGCCGGTGACTTTCGCATTCTTGTCGGTAAGTTGGACCCGGACGCTGTCGCAGACGATCGGGCGGATTTCATTCCCCACTTTCACGGAGGTGTATTTCGCATTTTTATCCATGACTTTGACTCCGAACAGTTTTTCCCGTTCCGCCGCCAGAGAGTCCGCCGAAACCGAGGTGGAGAAGACCAGCGGATCGCCGCAGACGAGAATCCCTCCGTTCTTTACATATCCTTCCACCTGCTGGGGGAAATCTTGTTTGACGTATTGCGCATAGGGCAGATAAACAATTTTATAGTCCGCCAGCCGGGCCCGGCCTGATTCAAGGTTGGAATCGCAGAGGAACCGGAACCATCCGCGCGAATACGGTCCGAGCATGGTGAACAATCCTTCCGCGGTGTTTTTCTTCGGATCGCATTTGACGGATTCGGCGGAAAGCAGAACCGCCGTATCGGTTTTTTCGGGGAATTTCAGACGGGGCATCGAGGCGACATGACGGCTTATTGCGAGCATATACTGCCATGCCAGCGGATAGCCCTCCGAACAGGAGGCGGCGAAAACCGGCGGCGGGGAGAATCCGCCGTAGGACGCGGGCCAGAAGGAGAATCCTTCGCCGCCGCCCCGGAAAATCTGGCTGTAGAGTTCCAGCATTTCCTCTTCGCTGGAGGCTCCCGTCGGATATCCGCTGTCACATTCGTGCGGACACGCGATGACCGTGTCGATTCCCGAGATATCTTTGGCGAGCTTCACCCAGTAGGCGTAGTTCTGGCAGACCGGGGAGATGGTTCCTCCGCCCTCTCCGAGCTGGACCGTCAGGACATCCGCGAATTCACCGGCGAACTGGAGTCCGTTCATCAGGGGATCGCCTGAATTGGAATAGGCGCGGACCGGCATGTCGGGATATCTGCTTTTTACTGTTTCCCGGAATTTTCTGCCAACCTCCCGCACCTTGTCGTGCATCCAGGTGATGTAGGCGTTCATCCGGTAGGGCGTGAACTCATCCTTCGGAAGATTGTCCCACGGAATTCCGAACTTGCCGAACCCGTATTTTTCGCGGACTTCCCGGTCCGCCTGCTGGACGAATCCGGAAGGATTGTCCAGATTGAATTTCGTATTCATTCCGGTACCGTATTTGAGGTTCAGCTGAACCAGTTCGTCCCCCATCCACATTCCGCCGATGGATTTGCCATACTTGTCCAGCGTCGCGGCGACGCCGTCCAGATACAGCTTCTGCGTCAGAGGATCGGCGATCCAGCCGAAATAGCCGTTCGCATCGCGGGTGATGCTCCGGATCTTGCCGTCGGGAGACTGCCCCGTGCAACTGTAATACGTGTAGATGACGGGCTTCGGCGCTTTTCCCTTTGCCGCCTGTTCCAGAAGATACGGCATGAAGTGTTTTTCCTTGCCGATGGAATAATTTCCATGATAAAAGTTCGGCTGGGCAAGATAGGGGGAAATGATCTGATCCTCCATTCGCAGTCCGGCGTCCGCCAGTTCGTCGAAACGCTGCCGGAAAGAATAATCTCCGCCGTATTTCATGGCGAGAGTGAAGTTTTTTTCCGAGAGAGGTTGCGCCCATGTTCCGAGACGTCTCATGAGGGGTTTTTCCTTGCCGAGGAGTTCCCTGTAAAGAGGGTCCGGGAGCACGTATGTGCGGAAGGAAGGTGCGATGACGTCCAGAAAGTTCTCGTTTTCGTAAAGAGTTTTCCCATCGGCTTTCAGCGTGATTTTGAGTTTTTCCCCGAGTCGGCCTGCCACGGTATAATAGAAGGCAGGATCCGAAAGCGGTTTATCGCTCGTCTGTTTCCGGCTGGCAAGGATCTTGCCAGCCAGAAGTGAAGTGACTTCCAGTTCGGTTGCCGCGGGATGGTCGAGCCGGAAAAGAATCCGGTTGCCGCCCTGATCATTTTCATGAACTGACATGGCTCCCTGAGAAATACAGTAGCACTCCGGAAGCGTTTCACCCGGGCTGAAAACAAAAGGGCGGAATGCCTCCGGTTCCTGCCCGAAATGACCTTTTACGGGAGTGAGGCAGGTGGTTTCCTTATTCCCGATATTGCGGAAGCGTCCGACGCTGACGAGCCAGCGTTCTCCGGTCAATCCGGTTTTTCCGGCCGCGGACGCCGGCAGGGCGAATTCCAGTCCCCAGGAATCTTTCCCGCGAAAAGGAAAGCCGGATGGAAAAACGCTGCCGAAGTCAAGGTTTTTGAAGGAGGAGATTCCTGCCTTATTGAAGGTCAGATATTTCTGATTGCTCTGGTCCGGATTTCCCGTGACGCTGAAATGGAGTTCCACCCGTTCATCGGTCCAGACCGGTTTGCCGGGCAGGGACTCGGAAGAGATGATACCGGAATTTTTTTCTTCGCACCGGAACTGAAGATACAGATTTTTGCCGTCATGAAGCATTTTCAACGTTGTGGGCGCTTCAGGCGGATTGCCGCTTCCGTCCGTGCGGTGAAAACGGTCGATGGAGAGCGCTTTCTTCCAGACGGGATCGTCTCCGGTGCCGTCCATACGGGGCGCCTGTCTGGTCATGGGAATGACGAAAGCCTGTTCCGTCACATTTTTTTCTTCCCGGGCGGGCATCTGACCGGGTGCGTCTCCTGCCTTGTAAAGTCCGAGACAATCCACATAGAACAGGGAATCCTTGTCGGGCGTTCGGAGAATGATGCCCAGTTCCGCAGCATCCTTGGAGAGTGTGGCCGTAACTTTGATTTGACGCCAGCTGCCATCAACGGAAAACCCCTTGAATGCGGATTCAACGACTTTGTTTTTTCCGTCGGTCGTATACAGATAGATATTGAGTATTTTTTTCCCGACGCATTTGACATAAGCCGAGGCGGTATAGGTTTCGCCCCGCCGGACGCTTTTCAGCAGGGGAACGTAAATTCCCAGTTTGTTCGACGGAAAATCCAGCTTCATTTCCAGCGAAGATTTCCCCCGGTAGCTTTCCGCTGTTGTCAGACGGCGGAAATCATTTGGCGCGGGGGACCACCAGAATTGAATTCCCTTCAGGGATTCGGGACCTTCGAACCCGGCGATATTGTCCGGAACAAGATTGGCGTCGGCCGCGGAAAGAAGAATTCCGGACGACAACAGGGCGATTCCCCAAAAAAGAATACTTTTCATGATGCTTGTTTCCTTTACTGGTAGACTTCGTATGCTCCATTATTTGCAACAAATTTGGAACTGTAAAAGCTGTTGTAGGCACAGGGGTTCAATGGAGAGATATTTCCGGGAAGCCATAGAATATGAGCCAGTCCATTGTGAAGATAACCGATTGCCTGGGAAGATGTGTCGGGCGGCTGATTTGCCATATACCGCAGACTCCCGGCCCAGTATATGGCGGCGCCGGACTGCCCCGGACAGCGGTCGCTGAAAATCAGGCAGCGTTGCGGATTTTTGAATTCGGCAAGGCGGTGATACTGGTACTTTGCGGTTGGTTCTGCGAGACCTTTTCCAAACAGACTGGTATTGTAGGCGTAATTCAAATCCCTGGTTGTGTCATCGACCCTTTCATTGAGCGGACAGAAATATACGCCGCGGCGATTTTTGGCGGAGAGTTTGTTGAATGTGTCCATCCCCAGATATGCACTGATGCGGAGATAGGCGGGGATGCTGGTCGGCGTCGTCTGGTTGTAAGGCATGTATTCCTGATTGTCGCCGAGGTAAAGATGTACGGCCGTTCCGATTTGCCTGAGATTGTTCTGGCACTGGCTGCCCTGAGCGATTTTTTTTGCCTTGTTGAGGGCGGGGAGCAGCATGCCCGCCAGAATCGCGATGATGGCTATCACGACCAGCAATTCTATCAACGTGAATTTTTGCCTCCGGACGTGTCGCCGAATGCCGGTTGACTTTTTCATTTTTGACTCCTTCATGATGATTCAAAATCCTGTTTTCAAATATTACAGGTTCTCTGAAGCGGCCGGCAGCTGCCGGCATCGATGAATTCCACCGGGAATTCATAGGTTTTCTGCTTCAGGTGCTTGCCGGGAACAAACTGGTCGAGAACCAGATCGACCGCTTTTTCCGCGATTTTGCGGATGGGAACGAACAGCCCGGACATATTCGGATTGCATGCCTCGATCGGATTGGTGCCGATAAACGAAACATCGTCCGGAATTTTGAGTCCGAGGTCGCTCAGCCCCTGCCAGGCCCCGGAAGAGAACGTGATGCCGGGGGTGAGAATGGAGGTGGGACGTTTTTCGGAGGAGAAAAGTTCCATGGTCAGATCGCGGCCGATGTCATACCAGTTTTCCGTAATCTTTCCGAGCCGGGCGTATCGCGTGCTGAGCCGGTATTTCTTACAGGCGGCCAGAAAATCCTGATAATAAGTGGCCATCACAAAGTCTTTCGGCGACGCTTCCTGACTGACGAACGCAATGCGGCGGTGTCCCATTTCAAACAGTTTTTCCACACCCATTCCCATGGACCCTCGCGCCGTCCTGACCTCATAGCGGCCGAACCGTGCAAGGTCTTCCACGTGGGAATTGATGAAAACCATCGGCAGGGAATCGAACTCCGGTTCGCAGAGTTTCTTCTGGAACGACAGGGTAGGAATGGAAATGATCAGGGCATCGCATCTTGTTTCCTGGATACGCGTGGAAATGGTTTCCGGATCGTTTTCCGGAAGAATCGTCAGCTGGATTTCCGGATGCGTGGTGCTGCAGCGCATGATTTCACTCAACATCCGAAGGGTGTAGGGACCATAGGGAATGGCATCGCTTCCGACCGCCAGCCCGATCCGAGTCAGCTTCCTTTGCGGAAACGAGATGAGCGTCCCGCGCCCCCGCGTCTGGGTGATCAGCTTCTGTGCGGAGAGAATGGCCAGCCCCTTCCGGAGAGTACGGCTGTTCACGGACAGGCTGGCCGCGAATTCCGCTTCGGGAGGCAGACGGTCTCCTTCCTTCAGTTCGCCGGACAGAATGGCATTCCGGAGGGCGTCCGCGATCTGGCGGTAAACCGGTTCCGCCGCCAGCGGGCTGATTTCAATTTTCTTTTTGAAAACCAACTTTTTTCTCCAAGTTAATGCATCTTAATGCACTACTATATGTGAAAAATTTTATTTTGCAAGAGGGACGAGATGATATAATTGTTTTTTTTTCAAAAAAAATGGGGATGAAAACCTTTTGGGATGATTTTCTCCCCGTTCGTTTTGATGTTTCCGGAGAACTCCGGGACGTGTCCCCGGAATTACTTCCGGCTGTGGTTCAGCGCGTTGACCAGCGCACGGATCGCGGCCACGTTGATGCTCTCGTCGATGCCCGTGCCGTAGACGCTTTTTCCTCCGGTCCGTGTTCCGATGAACGCGATGGCGCGGGCGTCCGCACCGCTCCCGAGTGCGTGTTCGTGGTAATCCTCCACTTCAACAGACGGGATGTCCGGAGACTCCCGGAACGCAATCACGGCGGCCTCGATAGGACCTCTTCCAATGCCGGTGACACGACAGACCTTTCCGTCGATCTTCATTTCAATCTCAACTTCCACCGTTTTTTCGTCGGCGGAGGCCGGACGGCGCATCCGGAAGTGCTGGAGCTCGAAAGCGGGATCCGGCGGAGAGACAATCTTTTCCTGAAAGATCCGGAAGATTTCCGAAGCCGTCACTTCTTTTCCGGTTCTTTCCGCCTCATCTTGAACGGCCCTTGCAACGGACGGCTGCATTCCTTTCGGCACGCTGATTCCGTATGCGCTTTCAAGAATGTAGGCCACGCCGCCCTTGCCGGACTGGCTGTTGATTCGGATCAGTCCTTCGTAGCTGCGTCCGATGTCGGCGGGGTCCAGATGGAGATACGGCATCTTCCATCCCTGTTGGAAATAGTCGCTGATTTCCTGCCGGCGCGCCATTCCCTTGCGGATCGCGTCCTGATGCGTGCCGGAAAAAGCGGTGAAGACCAGCTCCCCGGCGTAGGGTGTACGCGGGCTGATCTTGATTCCGGAGACATCTTCGATGAAGGTGGTGATTTCCGGCAGGTGCGAGAAATCCAAACCGGTTTCGACCCCGCGCGATTTCAAGTTCAGGGCAAAGGTGATCAGGTCCATGTTGCCGGTGCGTTCGCCGTGTCCGGCCAGCGTGCCTTCGATCCGTTCGGCTCCGGCCAGCACGGCCAGTTCCGCCGCGGCGATGCCGCATCCCTGATCGTTGTGCGTGTGAACGCTGATGACGGTATCGGCCATGCCGCTGTATTTCCGGCAGAAATACTCGATCTTGTCGGCATATTCATTGGGCGCGCGCCGTTCGACGGTCGAGGGCAGATTCAGGATGAAGTCCCCTTTGCCGATCGGCCGCCATTCCTTGCGGACCGCCTCGCAGAGTTCGACCATGAAGTCGATGTTGCTGTCGGAAAATTCCTCGGGCGAAAACTCGTAGTTGACCGCCCCGCGCAAGCCGCGCGATCCGATGGCGTCGGCGATCATGCGAGTGCCGTCCGCGGCGATCCGGATGAGTTCTTCATGCGTCTTTCCGAACACGAATTCGCGGTGCAGTTCGCTGCCCGCGATGTAACAGTGGACCATCGCCCGGCGAACGCCTTCGATCGAGGCCATTGTCTTGTCGATCAGATCCTTGCGGGCGGCCGTGAAGACGACGATCCGCACCTCGTCCGGAATCCGGTTTTCCGTGATCAGGCGCCGTACGAATTCGAACTCTTCAGAGGAGGCCGCGGGGTAGGCGACTTCGATTTCCTTGAATCCGACCCGGCACAGCATTTCAAAGTATTTGAGTTTGGTTTCGACGTTCATGGGGTTGACGAAGGCCTGGTTGCCGTCGCGCAAATCGACGGGGACCAGCATGGGCGTTTTCTCGATCCGGCGGGTGGGCCATACACGGTTTTCGATTTCGACGGTTTCAGGCGATCGGTATTTCGGATAACTTTTCATTTTTCATTTTCTCCGGTGCGTGATGAATGCAATTCTGAAAGAGGACCTTGCGGCGGCAAAATGCGGAAAGACGAACGGACCATGCTGTGCAAAGTCAGAAAATCAGAGCGCCGACCGGGCTGAAATCGAATCCGAAGAAGGAAACGCGTGCGTCCTTGCTCAGGCCTGGCCGGCGCAAGTAAGTCGTAGAAGAAGGGTGGACGCGGAAACAGGAACGGACGGCACGGGAGCGAATCCGGCGCCGGAGGAAAAACGATAGCTGTTTTTCTGTTGTTTCATGTTCTGTTCCACAAAAATCCAAAGTTTGATTATGTCTTGTAATATAAATGAAAACTTCGAAAAATCAAGGGTTTTTGAAAAAAAGCGCAGGAGCGATTCCTCTTTTTGAAATTCTGCTCCGTCATTTTTTCATCTGATCTTCACTGCCAGGGAGGCGGTTCTTCCGATATTCGCGGCCGGGGTATTGAATCGTCCGGTTGGAGAGTGTATGTTACCCCTTCACCGGAAAGGGAAAATCACATGGATCGGGAACTTCTTTGGAATTGCTTGTCGCGCGCCGTTGAATTCAGAACCTCCTTCCTGGCGGAACCTCATGACGGCGCATTCCGTCTGGTCAATGGCTTTACGGAACATCTGCCAGGTCTTGTGATCGACGTTTTTGCCAAGACCGCGGTCATCCATGATTATTCTCCCGATGGAGAATTCGAACAGGACCCGGAGCCGCTCAAAACATTTCTCATCGAAAAACTGCCGTTTCTCAAGGCGATTGTGCTGAAGAAAAGAAACACGGCGTCGGCTGAAGAGAAAAACGGAGTCCTGATCCATGGCGTCAAGCCGGACACCCGGATACGGGAGCACGGAATTGCCTATGCCGTTGATCTCCGGATGAACCGCGACAACAGTTTCTATGCCGATACGCGCCTCCTTCGGAAATGGCTGATTGAAAACATGGCGGGCCGTTCCGTCCTGAACACCTTCGCCTATACGGGCAGTCTTGGTGTCGCGGCTTTGGGCGGCCATGCCTCCGAGGTGGTCCAGACAGACCTTTCGGACAAATTCCTTTCGCTTGCCGGGCGTTCCTGTTCCATGAATTCCTTCCATTATACGGGGAAAAACCTGATTGTCGGCAATTTTTTTCCGGTCGTCGGACGACTGAAAAAAGCGGGACGCCTTTTCGACTGCGTCATTCTGGATCCGCCGTTTTTCTCGAAGACGGTGAAAGGAATCGTTGACATGGAGTACAACCCCCTTTCCCTGATCAATAAAGTGCGTCCGCTGGTCGCCGACGGCGGGTATCTTGTGGTAGTCAACAACTCCCTGTTCCTGCCCGGCAAGGATTTCCTCTCCGGAATCGACGGACTTTGCGACGATACTTATTTGAGACGGGAAACAATTCTGCCGGTTCCGGAGGATTTTGTCGGTTGCGATCCGGACTATCTTCAGGCGTATGCGGTCAGCCCGGAACCTTTCAATCATCCCACAAAAATAGTGATTCTCCGGGTCGCGAAAAAGTGAACCGCTGTTTCCGGCATTTGGAAAGAACTTCAGTGTCCATCGGTATCATTGAAGTCCGACGATGAAAAAGCAGGAAGCGGGGATCCTCCCTTTTTGACAAAAACACAGAATTTTTCCGGAACGGCCTTGACAAAAGGAGTGGTGCGGATTATAATTACATATAGATCGAGTCAAATTTTAGAAAATGAGGCGAAATGATTAGACGTGTGACAATGCGGGATATTGCGGAAAAGGTGCGGATGTCCCGTGCGACCGTGTCCGCCGTGCTCGGGAATAAGACCCATTGTTACGCCTCGGAGAAAACCAAGTCATTGATCCGCGAGACCGCCATGCAGATGGGGTATTCGCCCAATCCGCTGGCGTGCGGACTCAAAGGCGGCAGGACTCATACGATCGGCCTGATTGAAAGTTCGCTGCAGAATGAAGTCAGACGTCAGGAAGTGGTGAATTTCACCAATCTTCTTGATGAAAGAAACTACAGGCTGTATGTCGCTTACTACAAGGGTGAGGAGCGTCTGCTGCAAATTGCCTGCGACGATCTGCTTTCGCGCGGTTGCGACGCCTTGGTCATTTCCGGGAAACTGACGGAGAAAATGTATCAGATCATTGCTGAGATCACGGACCCTGTCATCGTGCTCTCTTCTTCTCCTGAATGCTTGAAAAGGGAAGGGGAACTTTTTTCCGACCACAGTTCCGGGACGCGGGAAGCGCTGGAGCATCTGATTGCCCTGAATCATCGCCATATCCGGATGATCGGCAAGGAGTGGGATGAGTTCAATAGCGATCTGCGCCCGGTCACTTTCCGGCAGGTCATGAAACAGCATGGTCTTGGTGCCAAGGATATGCTTCATGTATTGGATAAAGAATCGGATTTGACACCAGACTTCATGAAAGTTTTTTTACGGAAAAATCCGGATTGCACCGCCATTTTCTGCACTAACGATTTTCTCGCGATGAGAGTCATACAGTCCTGTTCGAAACTTGGGTTGCGGGTACCGGAAGACATGTCCGTGATCGGTTTCGACGACATCAGTGCGAGCGTCTGCTATAACCCGCCTCTGACGACGGTGCGCCAGCCCAGCATGGAAGGGGCGAAGGCCGGCATCCAGATGCTGATGAATCGGCTGGAAAATGAAAACAAACCGGTCCCCCGGCATCTTTTGTCGCATCTGGTGGTACGGGAAACCACGGCACCTCCGCGAGTCCGGCCGTTACCGGAGATGAAATGAATGTCGATTCATATATTGTAAAACCGGAGAAGAAAATGAGAAGAAAAAAGTTCACATTGATTGAGCTCCTGATCGTGATTTCCATCATCGCGATTCTGGCGGGCATGCTGCTCCCCGCCTTGAACAGGGCCCGAAATACCGCCCAGGCTTCCAAATGCCTCGGCCATACCAGGACATTCGGCATGGCGGTTGTCATGTATGCGGATGTCTCGAACGGATATATGCCGGGAGCGTTCACGTATTACCCGTCGGGAAATCCGGTCGGATCGTTCTGGCAGAGTATGTTCGTGAACATCGGACTGCTGCCGCTTCCGGTTCCGGATGTTTCTTTCCCCGATCCGAGAGGGATATTCAACTGTCCGGCGGAAAAACGGCCGACGCTCGGCACTGCCGATGCCTGGAACAGCTGGAAAGGGTCGCATTACGGGATGAACCGCTATCTGAACCAGCAGTATGTCTCCAATGCCTCCAGCGCCGCGCGTGTGGTCTGGCGCAAACTGGAACAGGCCAAGACCCCTTCCGTGACCTATTCCATCGGCGACAAATGGGAGGGCACCCTGATTGAGAACGGCAGTTATCCTCAGGCGGAACTTCGTGCGCGATACATGGTCCCGGGGACCCGGCATAACGGTTCCTGGAATGTTTCCATGCTGGACGGTCATGCCGAATCACAGAAAAAATATCCTTTGCGCGGCGTTGCTTCCGACTTCACCGATCGCGCATGGGCGCCAACAGACTGGTGATGAATATGATGAAAAATCTGAAACTGTTTTCCGTTCTGGCTCTTGTCCTCCTGACCGCCGTTTTCCATGCCGCGGACATCGAGGTCGACCCGCACCGCGCGGCAATCATTTTGCCGGAGGACGCCGGTCCCATCCGGCGTTTTGCCGCAATGGAGCTGCAAAAACATCTGAATCTTATTACCGGAACCTTGACGCCGATTCTGGCCCGTCCGGAAAACGGGATGTATCCCTTCTATCTGGAAGCTCCCGCGGGAACGGCCTTGAAAGGACTGTCCCGCGAAGAGTCCCGCTGGCTGGCGACGCCGAAGGGAACATGGCTGTATGGAGAGGACTTTCAAGGGATTCCAGCGAAGAAAGCCGACGATTTCACCCCGGTTTTTATCAAAACATCTCGCACGGGAACCCTGTTTGCCGTCTATGATTTTCTGGAAAAAGAGCTGGGGGTGAAGTGGCTGGAACCGGGAGACAATGGAATCGTGCATCGGTCCGCTGCGCTCCTGAATTTTGCATCCGGCAGCGGTTCCTGGGCTCCGGGGAAACTGGTCCAGCGCCAGCTCCGTTCCGGCTATTCGAACTGGGCACAATACAGCAAGCGGGTGGCCCCGACGCTGCCGGAGCCGTTCCGTCAGAACCGCGAACAGTATGAAAAGGCTTCGGGCGCCGTCCGCATATGGCTCAAGCGCCAGCGTATGGGGAACAGTTCTCCGATGAGTTACGGACACGCCTTCACCCCCTGGTGGGAGCTTTACGGAAAGGAACATCCGGAATATTTCGCCATGCAGGCCGATGGCGTCCGGCGTCCGGAATATCCGGCCCTGCCGGACCGCAGCAAACTCTGTGTCAGCAATCCTGCGGTGCACGACCGGATCATTGCGAACTGGCGTTCGGAAAAAGAGCCTTCACGGATTATCAATGTCTGCGAAAACGACAGCGGAGGTTACTGCCGCTGTCCGGAGTGCCTGAAGCTCGATGCCCCCCTGAAGGACGAGAAATTCGCCGACAACCTTTCCGACCGCTATGTCTGGTTTGCCAATGCGATTCGGCGCAAAGCCGCGAAAATCGATCCCGATGCCTCCGTCATCATGTATGCATACGCCTGCTATCGTTTTCCGCCGCGCCGTGAAAAAGTCGATCCGCAGGTGATTATCGGTTTTGTCCCCTCGATGATGGATCTGGAAAAAGTCGGAGTCATGTACCGTGACTGGAAGCAGGCGGGCGCGAGCCAGCTTTTCCTGCGTCCGAACGATCAGCATGTGAACACCGGGCTGCCGGTGGGATTCGAAAAGCAGATGTTCGATCACTTCCAGCTCGGAATCAAAAACGGCATTATCGGCACCGACTATGATTCCATGCACAATTTCTGGCCGGCGACCGGGTTCGCCGACTACATTCTGGCAAGGGCGCATACCGATCCCTCGAAGCCCTTCGAGTATTGGGAAAAGGAATACTGTTCGGCCTACGGACCGGCGGAGGACAAAGTCCGGGATTATTTCCGGTACTGGCGGGAGAATGTCTGGGAGAAGCGTCTGATGCCGAACCGGGCACTGATTAGTGAGCGGGGGCGTTACGGCAATTTCCGGAGGGGACTGATGTGGGATATCGGCAAATATTACATACCCGCCGATTTCGACGTGACCGACGCCATTCTTGCCGAAGCCGCCAAACAAAAACTTTCAGCCGACGAACGGCGCCGTCTGGAAACATTACAGCTGGCTAACCGTCACGCCCGGCTTACCTATCAGGCGCTGGTCGCCCCCGCCTCCCAAAAGTTCCTCGCGGGGCGCAAATTGCTCGAGTTCCGCGAGAAACATCGCGACGACCTGAATTTCGACTGGGGCACGCTGCTGAAGATTGAAGAGGAATTCGGGGATGTGACGGGAATTGTTGCCACTACGAAGTTTCAGGAATACAACGATATCCTTGCTTTGTCCAGACAATGGTATTTCCAGATCGACCCTGAAAATATCGGGTTGCGGGACCGCTGGGAAAACAGCCAATGGGCCGACATCCGCTCCACATGGAGTCCCATCCTTGTCAACTCCTGCTGGGAAAATCAGACATTGAAAGAAATGCCCCCGAAACTGAAAGAACAGCTCAAGAATTACGATGGAATCGGTTTTTATGCTCAGTCCGTCAAGGTTCCGGCCGAATGGAAAGGCAGTCTGGTATTTCTGTATTTCGGGGCAGTGGACGAATCCGCGCGGGTCTACCTGAACGGTAAATTCGCCGGAGAACATCTGTTCAAGAGCACGGATGACTGGAAAACTCCGTTCGCTATCCGGATTGACCCGTTGATCGATTGGAATCTCCGCTTGCAGACCGTGGTTGTCCAAGTGGAGGACAAGACGGGGTCCGGTGGCATCTGGAAGCCTGTTTTCCTGGTTCGCAAGCTGTTGCCAGGAGAGGAAAAAAAATGACTTTGGATTACGCGGTTTTTTGCTCTGATCCTGAAATCTGAGCCAAACGGCAAACAACAGCGGACGTGGGATATGACAGAATTCGCAAATCCGCTTTTTTTGAGCAGCCCGGAGGTTTCCTCGACATAATTATGTCAGGGAAATCTCCGGGCTTCCTGTATTGTCCTTTTCCTTTTCCGGTTTGTTTACATTCTTTCAGTTATCCTCGTTTTTTTTCAAGACTCCTCTGCTTGTTTTTCCCGCCTTTGCCGTTTTTTCACTAAATTTTTTCTGAAAATGTGAGAAAGGGCTTGACATTTTCTTTTTTGCAATTATAATTAATGGTACATGAAGGAACATGAATAAACATGTGGAACAAGCTGATATGATAACCATGATGAAAAAAGATTCGCTGTATGAACAGCTTGTCCAGGCGATCCGGACAGGGAAATATCCTGCGGAATACCGTTTCCCGAAAGAACCCGATCTGGCGGCGGAACTGGGCGTGTCGCGGAACACTGTACGGGCAGCGCTGAAACGTCTGGAAGACGAGGAATTTATTCTCCGCCTCAAGGGCAAAGGCACCTTTGTTGCGTCGGGCAAGAAGGTTCCGGTCTGCGGCAGTATTCTTGTTCTGGCCGATTTCACTTCGGACGAGCGTTACCCTTACCATTATATTCTCCCTTCCATCCGGGAAGAAATTCTGCGGAGGGGGTTCGGAATAGAAACCTGCGAACTGGCTCAGTTTTCCATGTTCACCGCGGAACAGGCCCGGGCTGTGATCGATCAGAACCATATTTCCGCGATCATTCTGATCACCAGCAATTTTCTGGGCCACGAACCCATTATTCCGCTGACGCATCAGTTGCGGATTCCCATTGTCCTGGCTCACGGATGCATCGAGGATTATGCCATCACCGGCTGGGCGGTCGTCGGCTGCGATTTCCGCGCCGCCTGGCGCGAAGCGCTCGTTCATCTTGCGGAACAGGGACATCGGAGAGTGATCACTCTGGCTTATCAATATGAGGATCGTTCGGTTCGGCTGTATTCCCGGGAAAAGTATCTTGCAATGCTTCGTTCCCTGAATCTGGAAGATTCCGAAGAGCTGATTCTGGAAGCTCCCATAGACCGGGCGGATGGATTATTTTTGAAGCTGGAAAACTTTCTGAACCGTCCGGGTCCCCGTCCCACGGCGGTTCTGGCATGGTCCGATTTTCTTGTTCCGGGAATCTACGAAACCTTGAAAAAAATGAACTTGCGCATTCCGCAGGACATTGCGGTCATGGGATTCTGCGGCGGAATGAACGTCAAGTTTTTCACTCCTCCGCTTTCGACCGTCGATCTGGAATACGCGGAATGCGGGCGTCTTTCCGTGGAAATCGCAGCGACCGCTTCCGAATGGTTTGACCCGAGCGGATCGAAGAGCAAGGCGCCTCCTCTGATTTACTGTCCGTATCATCTGGTGAAAAATGAAAGCACGGCGATCCGTCGTTTCGAAAACCGATACAGAAGAACAGAAAAGAGAAAAAAGGAGCCGGAAAATGAGGTCTTACTCGAAAAATAACATTCGACGGAAAAAAATGTTCACACTGATCGAGCTCCTGGTTGTGATTGCGATCATCGCGATTCTGGCGGGACTTCTTCTTCCGGCGCTGAACCAAGCCAGGGAAAGGGCCAGAGCCACGTCCTGTCTCAACAAGCTTCTGCAGATCGGCAAGGCGTTCTGTTTCTATGTCGATGACAACAAGGAAAATCTGCCGCTTTACAGCGAACAGAATATCGGGGTGACCAGCAACTACAAGACCTGGTTTTATGAAACAGAACGGCAGGGTTTTTTGACCCCATATCTCGGAACGGAACCGGCGGGATGCGACCTCGGTTCGCTGGCATATACGGCCGGACGCTGGCAGCAAAGCAAATGGGCCTGTCCGAGTTGTGATCCCGCCGGAGCGACTTCTGTCTATACCTACGGCTACAGCGACGGCGTTCATGACAGCAAAGACAACTGGTGGGGATACGACGGCACAAATTACGGAGGGGTCGGACTGGCACGGTTGAAAGTCTCGACTCACAAGGCGCCGTCGCAGACCGCGCTGCTCTCTGATACCCGTCAGCAGCGGCTTTTCCCTTCCGACGCCGGAAGCTGGTCGGATGTTCACCGGCTGACCTACCGCCACTCCGGCAACTGCAACGTGCTTTACTGCGACATGCATGCCGCGTCCGGGCGGAAAGGGAAACTGCCCGATTCCCGGTATGTCGGCGGTTCCAAACTCTATCTGGACATCTTCTGGAATCCGGTCAAGCCCCCGGCCGCAGTCTGGTAAGCAAGTCATCTACATAAAACCATAAACCGTAAAAGAAGGATGAATGGAATGAAAGTTCAACTCTGGTTTGCCGCCTGTGCGGCAAGTTTGGCGCTTTCCGGTGCGCCTGTGCTGAATCCCGGCGGGGTAACGCTTGATTTCAGCACATTGCCGCCGGTTTCTCCCGGCGAGGGCAAAGGAGAAAATCTGATTGCAAAGGGCGACTTCAGGGACGCGAAGATCGCACCGGACACATGGAAACTTCCGAACGGAATCTGGGGAACGAATTACTGGGTTCACATTGTCAAGGCGGATGGCGACTACCGTGAATTGATGAAAAAGATTGCGCCCTTCCTCAAACGCGAAATCGTTTCCAGCCAGGGACAATGCTTTGCCCGGATCGTCTCTGGCATGGAGGCATGGAAAATCAAGGATGACAAAAATCAGGATCTGGCTTTCTCCAATCAGCTCCTTCAGCGGATCATACTGCCGGCAGACGCCAGCGGGAAGGATTACGTGCTTTCCTTCCGCTGCCGCGGCAAACTCGAAACCTTGAACAGTAAAAACAAATTCCGCGTTTTTGTCCGTTTCCGTGATGATGCGGACTTTTACAAGGGAAAATTCCTTCCGTACGAGAGAACCGGTGAATTCAAGCCTTATCCTGAGTGGAATGATTCCCGGATCAAAATTACGGTTCCCGCCGATGCGAAACTGGCCGAAGTCGTTTTCCTTCTCTATGGGCCCGGGGAGATCGATATTGCCGACGTCTCGTTTCGCGCGGAAGCGGTAACCGGGGCGCTGGCGGTTGATCTTTATCCGCAGATTGTCGTGGATCATCGCTACCGGCTGGGAGAGAACATTCCCAACGTATTGACTTTCGAGGTCATCGATCCCGGCACGGTTCCACGTAAAAATCCCCGGTTCGAATTCGTGGCGCCGGAGGGGTTCGAAATCACCGACTGCCAGCTGCCTTTGCTGGAAAAAAAAACGGACAACGGCCGGCCCCGTTACATTTATTCTCTTGACCATTGGCGTTTCGCGAAGGAATATGTCTTTTCTTACCAGATCAATCTGATGATCCGCTCCGCGCTTCCAGCGGGAGACGCTCTTTACAGGGCTTCTTATCGGACGGTGAACAATGAGGTGCCGGGCACGTGGCGGAATCTGGACTTCCATATCCTGCCGCATATTTCTTCCCCTCAGCCAAAACGGTTTGTCACCGGCCTCTTCCTGGGGCAGCAACACCAATTGCCTCTTCCGAAATCAAGGGAGAACTATGCGAATTTTTATGCCGACTGCGGATTCAATTTCCTTGAAAGCTGGTTTGACCTGAATGGGGAATCCGGACAGATTTTCAAGAAGCGCGGAGTTACCCGTGCCGTGGGTCCATGGGGGATTGCCGACGGCTATCGGTTCGGTGTCGGCCCGAAACCGGAAGACGCCAAATTCCGGCTGGCGGACGGCACCGCCTACACCGAGCCGGGCGGTCAGACCTTTGCAATCTGTCCCGCCGAGGTGGTCGAACGCGGTCCGCATTTCCGCGCGGTGGCGGAGCAGCTGATCGAAAAGCCGATTGTCCTCGATGATACGATCGACACTCTCATGGCGAACCACGAGCCCTTCCGATACAATGGGAAGGGATGCTTCTGTCTCCGATGCCGTGACCGTTTCCTCCAGTATCTGGAAAAACAAGGGGGCAAAGTCGATTCTGAAAGATTCAAGACAGACTGGCCCGGTTCCGCCGCCGCCCATGCCAACCTCTGGACCCGGTTCTGCCGCGATCAGCATGCGGAAATGGTCGTCGCCTACGAGGAAACCGCCCGGGCGGCCGGGAAAAAAGCCGGCAAGGAAAGCCACTACATTCCCGAAGTCAACTGGGCCGAGTTTGAGGATTCCTCGCTGCCGAAATTCGCCAACTATTCCGCCGTCGCCTATATGGATAAAATCCCCTGGATCGAACCGTGGGGCCCTTATATCTTTCACAATCTGAATGAAAACTATCTCTATACGCCGGGAATTCACCTGACCTCCTTCGCGGCGGGAAAAGTCGTCCGTGACTTTCTGAAGAAAAACATTTCCGATCCCAAACGGATTCCGAAATTGATTGCTTTTCCGCACGGTATCCAAAGTGACGGCTGGATCACCGAACCGGAGGCGGTTTCCTTCGAGACCCTCTGTTATTTTCTGAACGGCTGGGAGGGCTCGGTGGTTTATCATTTCAACAATATGGATTATATCTATTATTCGGAACTGGCGAAGGCGAATTCCCTGATCGCCCGCTACGAGGATTTTGTCTTCGACGGGCGGGAATGGACGGGGGACCGGGCCGAGGCTCTGACGCCGATCATCGGCCCGGAGGAATTCCGGCCGTGGCTCAACGGAGACAAGCTCTGCGCCTTTCTCTGTCTCGAACAGGAGAAGTTCGCGCCTTATATCGGCAAAGGAAACGCGCTGAGGCTTAAAAGTTTTCAACTCGGCGGCAAACGTCTGATTGCCGTCGGAAACTTCTGGCAGCGGGGCGAATGTTTCTTCAACCTCCAACTTGAAAATCTCGATCCGGAAAAACGGTATGTCGTCCGGCAGCCGGAGGCGAAGCGGAATTTCGGCATTTTTACCGGTACGGACCTGAAGCAGGGGATTGTCCTTCAGGTCGGGGCTTTGTGCTGGGCGTTCTATGAAATCGAGCCGGCGGAGGCCCCCGACGGTTCTTACGGGGAAACCATTTCCCAGGCATTCGTAAAGGCGGAAATGAAGAAACGTCTTCCGGAAATCAAGGCCGCCTATGCGAAGGAGCGCGCCGTCGCCGGGCAATGGGAAAAACTTCATGCTGCGGAACTTGACGAGGAGCGGGAGGCGACCGCAGGCAAGCGTTTCGAATTCGGAGTCCTTCCCAATGTCGCGTCGGGGAAAGTGAACCTCACACCGGCGGGACAAGGGGCGTTCGCCGCGATCCATGTGAACGCACCGGATTACTCGCTCAAACTTCAGCCGGCGGAGGGCGGAATCGTGAGCCAGTGGAGGGAGGCTTCCGGCGTCCGGCTCGATACGGAGGAAAAAGGATACGGACTCACATTGGATACGATCCTGTTTCCGGCGGCGAACGGCTTCCGGCTGACGCGGCCCATGCGGGTTGTGGAAATCGTTCCGACGCCGGAGGGAGTGCGCGTGATGCTGGAGCGGAAACTCTCGCCGGGGGACTGCCGTGCTTTGTCCGGAGTCACGGTAACCAAGTGTTTCCTTTTCCGTCCGGATGGATTCGATGTCGAAACGGTTTTCCGGAACGACACGAAAAAGGAGATTGAGCTGGGATACCGAATGCACAATTTTGCTCCGGTAAATCGAAATGTGGATGGACATTCCGGAATCATTCAGGTCAGCGGTAAAAATTTTCCGCGAGACTTGAAACACAAGCTGCTGCGGACGGGAAAGCCGGTTCCGGGGCTGGAGAAAATGCTCGGAATGAAACCGGAACAGGTGACGTCGGGAACGATGCTGTTTTCCGCACCGTGGAGTCCGGTAAAAGTGATGGCGACGCCCGTGAATCCGGAAGGGCTGTATGGCATTTTCCTCTGGGATGCGCCGGGGGAAGCGGGGATGACGGCGGAGTATGTTTATGTACCGGTAAAACTGAAGCCGAATGAGACGCTGCGCGTAGGCGCAAAGTGGCGGCTTGAAAAATAAAATTCCGTCCGGTATTACAATAGAAATGAATCGTTCCCCCTTGGATTCCTTGAATGGGAATTCATCGGGGGAACTTTTTTGTCCTCCTTCAGGACAAAAAACTACCGGCTTTGCCGGTAAGTAACCAGAGGACTTCAGATTCAAGAATGAAAAAAGAGCCTCCGGAATTATATTGTCATGCCCATGAAATCGCCTAGTGACGCCATGCTTTTCTTACATGTCCGGATAAAACTTTTTTTGAAAAGGGGATTGACATTTCCGGAAAATGTTGTATAATAAAAAAGAGCAATCGATTGCTCAATATCAAAATTGAGGAAAAACGTTATGTCGTCTCAACAGTCTGACAGCATGGTTTCCCTGAAGAACATTGCGGAAAAATGCGGGGTCTCGGTATCGACGGTTTCCCGTGCTCTTTCGATACCGCCGCGCGGACGGATCAGTCCGGAGGTTCGGGAACAGATCCGCCTGTGTGCCGAAGAAAGCGGATATCGCGGGAATCCGGTTGCGCGAAGCCTCCGCCTCCGCCGTCATGAGACCATTTCACTGGTTCTTCCGCCGTTCTTTACGCAAATGCCGCGTTCGCTGGATTTCGACTCTCATGTGCGTCTGACGCAATGGGAAGTGATTTTCAGTGTGATCCGGAAAGCCCGTGAATACGGATATGACGTCAAGCTCGAGCCCGTTCAGGATGAAGATGTTTCCTTCCTTGCCCGGAAGCTGGATTTCGCGCACACGGATGGCGCCGTTTTCATTACGACGGAACTTTTTGAACCGCTTTTTCCGGCTCTGTCCGCCGCCCGTTTTCCATATGTCACGATGAACTTCGGCAGTTCTCCGGCGCCCGCCATGTTTTACCCGGATATGGAATCGGGATATCGCCAGGCGGTTGATTTTCTGATCAAGTCGAACCGCAGCCGCATCGGTCTTCTGATTGAACCGGAGATGTCCCACTCGCAGATCGTATTGCATGTTCTCGGCAAGGTGCTCAGGGAATGCGGCCTCTGCCGGAAGGACCATTTCTTTGACGTGCGGGATGCTTTTTCCATCCGCAGACTGATGGACGAACGGTTTTACGAGTCGATTGATGCCATTTTCTGCTCCAATGACACAATGGCCAATATGCTGGAGCGTGAATTCGAATACCGCCGCATTCCCCGGCATCGGCATCCACTGATCATCGGGTATGACAACAATCCCGTCTATGACACCTGTTCCACCATCGCCGTTCCCCGCATGGAAATGGCCCGCGGCACGGTGGATCTCCTGATCGGACATCTGACCGGCAAATGCCGGATCGGAGAGTCCGCCGGAACAACGGTCCCCACACGGTTTATCTTCCGGGAAGGAAAAACTACGCTTGCATCCGAGGGAAAACCGCTGACAAATTCAATATTTTCTGAAAAGATCAGGAAGAAAGGATAAAGGAAATGAAGATAAAGTATTTTACATTGATAGAGCTGCTGGTTGTCATTGCGATTATTGCCATTCTGGCGGGAATGCTTCTCCCTGCGCTCAACCGGGCCCGTGAAAGCGCCCGTTCGAACAACTGCAGGAGCAACCTCAAGCAGCTTGGGGTTCTTCATCTGTGCTATGTGAACGATTTCAAGGAATGGATGCCTTCCCGCTGGCTGAATGACAATCCTCTCGGAAATCCGTTTTACACTTATTACCGACTGACATATCTGAAAGATCCGAAAACAGCCCGCGATCCGAATGGAAAGGGAGTATTTTACTGTCCCACCGAAACCGAACACGGGGTTGCCGACAGCAAGACCCTGCCGAGCGACTACGGCTGGAATTATCAGGTCATCACGACCCTTACGAATACTTCATTCCGGGCGAAGATCAGCGCCATGAAGCCGGGCACCCTCGTGCAGGCCGACGTCGGAACGCTCTCCACCTATCCGAATGAATATCTGCTGACTCTTTACACCATTGTTGATCGGACCTCCCGGCGTCATGCGAACGGCGCGAATTTCCTGTTCCTTGACGGGAACGTCCTCCATTACCGTTATGAAAACTACAAATGGCTTCAAAACAATAAAACCGATCCGCAGCGTCTGATCCCCTGACCAGAAAGGTTCCCAAGCATGAAAAACCGATTGATACTTGCCGCGTTTTTCGCCGTGTTTTCCGCCCTTTCGGCGGTCGAAATCAAAAATCCCGGATTTGAAACGGGACGCAAATCCTTCGAGGGCGTCGGCTGGTGGTGGTTCTCCACCGCGGACTCCTGCGATTACGATACGGATGTTTTCCATTCCGGGAAACGTTCCGTCCGTTTGACCGTTGACGACACCACAAAACAGAAAGCCAGTCCGTACTGGTCGCGCTATGCCGTGCTTTTCGGCCCGATTCAGGGGATAAAACCCGATACTGTCTATACGATCCGATGTTTTGTCAAAACTGACATGAAGGAAGGGAGGGCCGGCATTGCCGTTGGGTGTCAGAAAAAGAAAATGAGCATGGCGGAACGGGTTCCCGTCAAGTTCCTTCCGATCCGGAAAACTTCGGACTGGACGGAACTGGTTTACACCTTCAAAACTCCGGAGGATGTCACCGGCGCCACCCTGTATTGTGCCGCCGAAAATTTTACCGGGCGAGCCTGGTTCGACGATTTCAGTATCCGCGAAGGCACGGACATCCCCGCAGTTCCCAATACCTTGGACTGGGGCAAAGCTCTGGTCCTCGATCATTTTATCCTTGTCGGGGAGGAGGCCGCCGGACGCGGGCAGCCGAAGGTGCAAACCGAACTCCGTCTCCTCTCCGCCGGCGAAAACCTGATTATCCGCGGCACCTGTTTCGAGCCCGAAATGAAGAATCTGAAAACCTCTGCTTTCGGACGCGATTCGGCTGTCTGGAACGACGACAGTGTGGAACTGTTCCTCGACGCCCAGCGCAGCCGCTCATCCTATTACCAGTTCATCATTAATCCGGAAGGCGTCTTGTATGATGCCCGCGGCACCGACGCTTCCTGGAGTCCTTCCGACATTAAACTTTCCGTTTCCAAAGGAACGGACCGCTGGGCGTTCGAACTCGTCATTCCCTATACCGCCATAGGATATGGACCGACGGAAGCCGCCCTTCCGGATAAACCGATGGCCTTTGCCGCATTCCGGTCCCGGAAAAGCGTCTCTTCTGCGGAACGCTCCAGCTGGCAGCCATGGCATCAGAAAGGCAACTTCGGCAATCCGGCTCTGTTCCCGCCCGTTCTCGTCGGAACCGGCACGAAAGGGGAACACGTGAATTATCTGTTTCGCGGTCAGGCGGAAGATACCATGCGTCCGCCGCTGGCATGGCAGACAGCCGATCCTCTTTACGAAGAGCTCATGACGGATGTTCCCATGCATCCGAACCCTGGAACCTTGTTCAACATCGCTTTCCGGGGAAATGGAACCGGTGTTGGAGAAACAGCCTTTGCCCTTCAGCACGGCATGAGGAAACATTATTCTGAAACGGATGCACTGATGAAAGAAATGCGAAGTGTTTACAACGCCACTTCCCTTCCGCCCCGGGATCGTCTGGACAAATACAGCCAGAAGGTCGGCATCATGCCGATGATCCAGTTCGGCGGCGCTCATTATGCTTATGCGTTCAGACCGGCAGCGCCGATGTTCAAACATTTCGCGGGCGCGTTCTTCTATCCGGATCCACGGGTTCAGGAAACGTATGCGAAACATGTAAAAGCCCTGCTCGAAAACAACAAGGACGTCATTGATGAAATCACGCTGGGACACGAAGGCCGGTTCCTCTATTTCAGCCGGGAATATGACAACATCCGCGCCGCTTATATGAAGAACGATCCCGAGGCATGGAAGCGGATGGAGGATCAGGCGAAAAAAGAATACGGGCACGGAAAAATCGGATTCCCTGTTTCCCATGCGTCCGCGACTCCGCTGGAACGCATGGTCTATCAGCGGTTCGTGTTCGCGGAATACAACAAGGGAATCCGGAAACTGTCGGAAGAACTTCGCCGGATCAAACCTGGAATCAGGCTCATTTCGGAACTCGACCCGGACGGCGTGAAGCCCTATTTCTACGAACAGAGCGTCGGAGCCTACGACCTCATGTGTCAGCAGATGCCGTGGGGACACGGCGTCAACCGGCAGAGCGTCGCCTACAACTGCAAGTTCCTGACCGACCTTGCAGAAACTCCCGCGCGGGGCGGTCCGCACATCGAGCACTATTTCGTTTCGCTGAATCCGGAAGAGGTCAATGAGGTGATATCGAGTGTTTTCCGCGCGGGCGGAGAATCGCTTCAATTATGGCTTCACGACTGGTATGGAAAGACCCTCGGCGACTACTATGGCGCGCCCGAACGCATGCACGAGATTGTCAGCCTCTGCAAGCATATCGCATCCATGCGCAAACTCAAGTTTCCTGAAGCGGACACGGCGATTCTCTACGGCAACATCAATCAGACGGCCCGTTCGTGGGCGCTTACCGGAGGTGTCGGCGGAGGATATGAGGAAGCGTTCACGGTTCTCGGTCCGCGCGTGCGTTCCTGGTTCAAGTTTCTCAGCGACACCCAGATCGAGCTTGGACGCGCCCGATTTTCCAATTTCAAGGTTGTCTACGACCCCGGCTCACTGTATTTCGACGATGCTGTTTATGAAAAGCTGACGGATTATGTGAAGAACGGCGGAACGCTTGTTGTTGCCGATCCGTTGAGTTATTCGCTCCGGACCGACGGTTCGAAACGGGATACATCCTCTCTCCTCGGCGTCATCTCGAAGGAGGATATATTGAATCCCGGCGGAATGACGTTCGTTCAGAACTCGGATTTTCCGCGGGTTTCCAAGTCCGGCGTTCTCTCTTCCGGCAGTGCCAGACGTCTGATCCCGACCTCCGGCACAACCGTGCTTGCCGCCTATTCCGACGGCGCTCCGGCCATTGTCGTGCACAAGTCCGGGAAAGGAAAAGTCATTACTTTCGCGGCAACGCCGTTCGACAGTTCGATTTACGGTTCCGCGCCGTGGTGGGATTTCTTCCGGAGATTCCAGCAGGACCTCGGGTGCGCGGTTGACCGGGATATCTGGCGTTTCCGTTTCCCGAGGGCGAAAACACCGCTTCCACCTCAGGTTCCCGAGGAGATGACCTGTCTCACGGGAAATTCCTGGTATTATGCGTCCGACACTCCCGTCGAAGGCCCCAATGCAAACCTCAAATATACCATCTCATATGACAATGCTCCTGATCACATTGCCGACAATGTCAAAAAGGACAAACTTTTCAATCGGAAACTTTCCATGGATGCGGAGCCTCTCTATAAAAGCGTTACCGCTCTTGACGGGACGGTCGATCCCTGGGGGGTTGCATGGAAGAAGGGGAAAGAAGCTTCGATCACCTTTTCTTTCCCGAAGAAAGTCACCGTGAAAAAAATCCGGATATGGGCAAGCGGAGATATTCCTGAATTTGAATTCGGAAGTGTTACCGTGGGAAGCTATAAAAAACTGGGATTTGCGCCTGTTCCCGTTTCGGAAAAAGGAGATGTCCGTGAAATCGCCATCGACATTCCGCCGATGGCGGGAGAAAAGTTCGTCCTGAAAATCGGAGAACGCAAGACGGGTGTCCTTTACTTGTCCGAAGTTGAACTCTGGGGAAAACCCTGAGGTTCCGGAAGGATCAGAGATTTCCATGGTTGCATTCGGTTGTTTTCAGACTACATTACGGAATGTATTGTAATCTTATAACCGGACAGGACCCGATCATGCGTTTGGACAAATTTCTTTCCGAATCGACTTCATACAGCCGCAAGGATGCCAGAAAATTGGTCCGGGTCGGCGCCGTGACAGTGAACGGCGCCGTTCTCCGGCTTCCGGAAAGTCAGGTCGCCGGAACGGACGAGGTCCGGATCAACGGAAAGCCTGTTTCCTACCGGAAGTTTATCTATCTCATGCTCAACAAGCCGCAGGGGTATCTCAGCGCCATGGAAGACCGTTCCGATCCGGTGGTCGCAAGCCTGGTCCCGGAGGAGCTGAAGCATTTCAAACCGTTTCCCGTCGGACGTCTCGACAAGGATACCGAAGGTCTTCTGCTGCTGACCAACGACGGCCGGTTCGACCACGAGATGACCTCGCCGAAAAAAGAGGTCCGTAAACGTTATTCCGCAACATTGGACACATCCGCGTGTCCGGAGGACATCGAAGCCTTCCGTGCGGGCATGACATTCAAGGATTTTACCGCGAAACCCGCTCTGCTCGAACTTACGGACGACCCGCTTCATGTATTTATTGAGATCTCCGAAGGCAAGTTTCACCAGGTCAAAAGGATGTGCGAACAGGTCGGAAAAACAGTAACCAGCCTCAAACGAGTTGCGATTGGGGCGTTGAAACTCGATGAATCGCTGTCTCCCGGCGATATCCGCGAACTGACCGCGGAAGAACTTGCCCTGCTTGGATACACGCCGTCCGTCGAGTAAAGTTTTGCCGTATTCCCTGTGCAAAATCATGAACGGATTTTACACCATCATTCAATGAGTGAACATGTGGCGATGCCAGAGCTTTGAAAACGAGACATAAAACTTCTGCGCTCGAACGAACAACCGGCCATTATCGGAATCTGCTTGAATCCATTGCCTGCGGTTATTGCGTCGGAGATGGAACTACCGGTATTCTTTTCGCACCTTTGCAAAAATTTCTTCCGATTCCCGCTGAATCCTGTCAGCCATTTCCTTTTCTCCGACGCCCTTGGCGAATTCAACCAGCGGAGCCACCCTCATCTGTTCTGCATAGCTGATCATTTGCAACCGGAAATCTTTGATTTTCTGTGTCGGGATGTTTTCTTTATTGATTTTCATGGCGCATGGTTATCAGAAAAACCGGAGTTTAGGGATTACATAATAACCAAAATAAATGTGGGTACAGTGTAGACAGGTAAGTTTATTTTGCAAGCAACAAAACGGTTCCCGGACGGAGGGAATGACGGAATTCATTCGGGGACTGGCCGGTCATGCGTTTGAACTGACGGCAGAAATAACTGCTGTCCACGAAGTGAAGGGTGTCCGCAATTTCACAGATTCGCATTTCCGTTTCCTGAAGGAGGCGCGAGGCCGTTTCGATCCGCTTTTTCATGACGAAATCCCAGGGGGAGACATCATAGTATCTTTTCCAATGCCGGAAGAATGTGCGCCGGGAAAGGTTGTGTTTCCGGATCAGGGAATCCAGGTCCGGCTTTTCCAGAATGCGGACGGCGAGGGCGGAGGCGATCCGGTGAATCAGAATTTCTTCCGGAGAGGTCGTTTCATCCCGCCGGCAGAGCAGCGTCAGACGCAGGATTTCCAGCGATATGAAGTCGATCTGATCCGCGTTTCCGGGAACCCGGCAGGAATCCATCAGAAGAAAAAGGCGGGAAATGCGGTCGGATATTTCCGAAGTCATCCGGAATTCCCATCCGGGGAGGGCGGGTTCGAGCCCGAATTTGCGGAGCGCTTCCAGCCGGGATGCATCGAAAGTGAAGACAAGCACATCCCATGGTTTTTTGGTAGCCATGCGGTAGACGTGCCCGGGCATTCGGGTGCTGCACCATGGAAAACGTTTCCGGAAAGGCTGACCGTCGATTGTGTATTCCGCGAATTCCGCCTCGGAAGCCAGTTCGATGCCGAAGTCGATTCTGGTATGGGTTGTCCTGTGATTGTGAAAATTGTCCGGCAGATAGGCAATGGAACTTACCGGCAGAGGGGTCGGCAGAAGCCGCGGCTGGTCTCCCATCTGAATGTATTGCATTTTCCACCGCCTGTCCTTTGATCCGGTAAAAGCAATATATCGCTTTTTATCATAAAATCAACTTGCTTTGGCACGATAATTCCATTTTTTGGCACGGTGATTTCTTGCGCACAGCGGATTTTTCCGGTATAATGAAGCATCATCCAAAAAAGGAGGCATTCTGTCATGTTGAATTGGAAGAAATACACAGGCGGGGCGGATATTCATTATCATTGCGACACGGAGAGCGGTTTTTTTCTGGATTTCCAATCGGAACGGGTTTTGTCACCCGGGGAAGAGTTTTCTTTCCATCCGGAGTGTGTTCTCCCTTATGACGGCGAATACGTGTTCCAATTCGATTTCCTTTCCGAGGGGATGAAACTCACGATCAACGGAGTTCCCCTGAACCTATGGTTCGCGGTAACAAGGAATGGAATTCTGCCGGAAATCCGGCTGTCTCTGAAAAAAGGGAAAAACACTCTTGCAATTCAGTTGACCAACACTGAAAAAGAGAAGAAGCCGCTGCCGCATTTCCGTCTCCGGGTGGTGGACCGGGAAGGGAACGTTGTCCGCCAGAACGCCGTAATTCCTTACGGGCAAACACTTCCCGTCCCCGGAAAATTGCGGGCGGCGCCTTCGCTGGAAGGATTCCGGCCCGGCGCGGGAAAGGGATTCCGTTCGGTCGGACGTTTCGGCTACACCAAGGGCGACGGTCTGCTGGACTACACGGTGGCGGAATTCGGACGGATTTCCAAGCCGCACGTCTGCGGTCACCCCCGCTATGACAAGAATCTCATCTGGGGCTTTTCCGTTCTCCCGGAAGGATTCGAGTCGCGCGGCTCGCTGCTGGAAAATTATCAGCCGGGACCCGGAGAGGAGATTACCGCGGACTGGAGCGGTGTTCACTGGACGCAGCGGCAGGGAAACTCCTTTTTTACACTGGAGTATTCACTGATTGCGCCGGAACTGCTGATCCGTTGCAATCAGACGGGACTGCGTCTGAGCGGACTGTGCGGAAGCGCGGCCTGCCGCCGGGTGCTTCTGCCCCTCAGTGACGGCATTTCGGACCGTGTCGATGACAATGGCGTCTTCTATGACCGTTCCGCGGACGGTCCGCTGGCAGAGAACTGGATTCTTTTCTACGACAACGGCGCGTTTCCGGAGATTCCGGTCCTGCTGATTCTCCGGACTTCGCCCGAGCAAATCCGAGTGACAAGGAACGCCAAGGGAAACGCGGAGGAAATCAACCTCAACTTCAAAGATCATGCGGAATGGGCGATGATCGGATTCCCGCACGGCATTGCCATGTTCAATCCGGTCGACCTGAATTCTTCATGGCTCGAAAATACCATTTCCCTCTGCCGGAACCGTTCCCGCACGGCGCTGGCGCGCCCGTCCTCCTGTGAGGAGTATTTCCGGTTGGAAAAAGATCGCGTGAAGATTATCCAGAAGTTCCGGACCGAGGTGTTTTCGGACGTTTTCGGAACGGTTCCGAAACATTACGCGCCGTATCCGCCGCCGCTGGCGCTGGCGGCTCCGTCTGTGCCGGAAGTGAAACTGGAATCCGGAGTTTCCAACTTCAATCTGCCCACCAAATACGGCCCTCTTTTCGCGGTGATGGATTCCGACTGGTCGGAGTATTCCATTCCGGTGCCGGAAACCCGGCGCGACTTTGCGCTTTCGGAGGAGACTCCCCATGCGTTTGCCTCCGAGTTCAAAGCATATCTGGACTTTCACGACGGGCTTAAGGAAATTCCGAATCCGGGCGTGCATCAGTTCCTGTTTCCGTTTGCCGTGCCGCTGCTGACATTCGCCGCACTTTCCGAAACGGAAAAAGAGACTCTGATCTCGCGTCTGCGGAAAAATCTGGAATTCGTATTGAATCCGGATTCGAGTTATACCGGGCCCCGCGGCCGACACTGTTATACGTGGTATGAGCGCAAGGAGCCCTTCAGCGGCATTTCCTACTGGATGAATTATCTGCACGTCGGCGGAATTTTCCTTCTGCCGGACTGCGAGAAAGAAACCGTTTCGACATTTAAAAGACCCTTCATCGAGGTGGACTGGGGCAATGGGATCGGCCTGTATTCGATCTGGCTCGCCGCGCTCCTTTCCAACGGCTGGGATGTGCTTTCAAAGCGGAAGGAGACTCTCCGCCGGGCGTTCGATTATTATCTTGGCACAATGGACTGGGCTTGCCTTTGTTCCGCCTACTGTGAAAACGGGCGTGCATGGAGCGACGGCACCAACTACGGCGGATATCTTGGATACGTCAACATCATGCGGATGCTCGGACTGAAAGAGGAATATGAGACCGGTGTGTATGCCTTTGCGAAAATGGCGGCGGAACGCATGGGACTTTTTCTGGCCTCCCAGAAATACATCTGCCGCTATTTCGATTCTCCGCCCTGGTATGTCAACAAACTGTTTCCGGAAGAACTGGACGGGCGCAATCCCGAGTTGTCCGTGCCGTCCACTCTGATTCACAACGGATTCCGCGAGCAGGGGATCTACAATATGACAACCGAGGGGCATTACCCGGAAACATTCGCGATGTATGCGCGTTTCTTCCCGGAGGAACTTCCGGCGATACTTTCCGCCATGGAGAAAAGCCAGAGCGACGGCCGGGTTGTCGGTCCGCTCAAGGACGGTGCGAAAAGCGTCTACCACTCCAACGGGGAACAGTTCGGAGAACAGGAAATTTACTCCTACATTCTGCTTTGCCGGATGAGCGGACGCTACAGCGAGAAGGAGCTCCTCGGCCTGATCGACGAGGCGGCCCGGAATGAACGTCTGTCCACGGATTACCTCGGGGCGCACACCTTTTCCTACCGCCGCGTGCCGGAGAGCTGGGTGCCGATCTATCTCCGGGAACAGGTCCGGCATCCCGGACAGCCGCGGCTGACCCGCTGGCGCGGGGTGTCGTTCGGAAAGACGGCGTTCCCGGAACTGGAGGTCCGGGTTCTGGAAGGAAACGCCTGGCTGGAAATTCGTTCGAAGACCCCTGTGAAGGCGCTTCTGAACGGAATCGAGCTTGCTGCGGAAGCGGACGGTGAATTCTACCGGTTCGCCATTCCTGAACCGGGCGTGATCCGTTTCAAAGTGTAACCGGGGTTGATTCTTCCCGGCTGTGTCGCGGACCTTCCTGTTCCAGAGCCGTTTTGTCGATGCCGACGAAACGGTTTCTCAGCCATGGGAAACCATATGTTTTCTTCCGTTTTCAGTTTCCGGCAGGCTTGTTTTTTCGAATTGGATATGGTATATTGTATACAATGATTTGGAAAACGGCCATCGGATAACGAGGAGAAAACATGTCGGATTTTTCGCATTTGAATATTTTCCGGAATCTCGAACAGGGGAATCCCATCCGGGTTTGCGTGTTCGGCGCCTCCAACACCCAGCGCAGACTGCCGGGCATGCACTGGTTCGATTATGTGGAGCTCGGGTTCAAACAGAAATACGGCGGCGGGGCAGGGCAGTTTCTGAATGCCGGGATCGGCGGAAACACCACCCGGCATCTGCTGGAGCGTTTCGACCGGGATGTGGCTCCGTTCCGTCCGGAACTCACGCTGGTCACGATCGGCGGAAACGACATCAACCCGACGTTTTCCATATCCTGTGACGAGTTCAAGTCGAATCTCCGAGAGATTTATGATTGTCTGTCCGGCGTTGGTTCCCAGGTGATCTTCCAGACCTACTATGCCTGCGACCTTGTGCAATTGGATGAGGAACGCCGCGCTAAAATGGTGCAGCTGATGCGGATCGTCCGGGAGACGGCTCCTGAACTCGGAGCTGAACTGAACGACAACGACCTGCGCTGGATTCCGCTGCGGGAGAATCATCATGATCTGTATTCCCTGCTGATGAAGGACGCCATGCACGTCAATGAGCTCGGCAACCGGGTGATCGGACTGGATCTGATGAGACGTTTCGGGATTGTTTCGAAGGAAGACGCCGCCTTTGCGGACGGCTTCTTTGTTCAGGCGTTTCTGGACACTCTCGAAAAATAATGAAATTCAGCCGTTGTTGTCGGGGGACGACGGCGGCTCAGGGATACTCAGGGAGAATGACGATGCTCAAAAAAATTACACTGTCGCAGCAGGCTTATGAGGAGATATCCCGCCGGATTGTCTCCGGAAAAATTCCGGCGGGTACGCGGCTGACAGAGGAAGCCCTCTGTGCGGAGTTTCAGATCAGCCGGACTCCGGTAAGGGACGCTCTCGTGAGGCTGGAACGGGAGGGAATGGTCGAGCTCCTTCCGGTCAAGGGGTGCCGGGTCAGGGAATTCAACCGCGAGTCCGTGCGTTCTCTGTTCGAGTGCCGCGCGCTGGTGGAGACCGAGGCTCTGCGGCTTGCTTTTCAGTGCCTGCCGAAAGAAAAGATCGCAACCTTGAAAAAGCGTCTGGAACAGAGTGGAAAGAATCCTCTGGAACAGAAGCGGTTGTCCCTTGCGGTTGACGGTCAGTTCCATGAGCTGGTGGCGGATTGCTGTCCGAATGAATATCTCTCGGATATCCTGCGGCGGCTGAGCCGCCAGTGTGCCGCGTTCCGCCAATACCGGACACTCGACGGAAGGGAGTCTCCGGAGAAAATTACGGAAGAGCGTCTTGGAATCCTGAACGCAATCCTCGGCGGGAACCGCAACAATGCCTGCAAACTGCTTCGAGAACATATTCTGCGCGGCGGAGAACTGGGCGCGGCAAAGGAGTAATCTTCAGCGAAGGACATCTGAAAAAGCAGCATGGGAAGGAAAGCATCTCCGCCTGGTTTCGATGAAAACGCATTTCAAGTATAGATAAGGAATGGCGATGAAAGAATTCAAAGACTTGAAAATTTATCAGCTCCTCGACAAAGGAGAACGCATCCGTGTGCTGGCCTTCGGATCCTCCAATACCCAGCGTTTTCTGGCAGGAGCTCATTGGTTCGATTATGTCAGCCTGGGGTTTAAAACGACTTACGGCGGAGCCTGCGGACAATTTATCGAATGCGGGAGAAGCGGGGATACGACGGAACTGCTGCTGGAACGTTTCGATACGGATGTAAAACATTATGAACCGCATCTGACCCTACTGACGGTTGGAGTCAACGACGCCAATCCGGCAAGGAATATCTCCGGCGAGGTCTATAAAGCCAACCTGCTGAAAATCGCGGAGAAAATTCACCGCTGCGGCGGCGAAGTGATTTTCCAGACTTACTATGCCTGTGATGAGGAACAGCTGGAACCGGATTTTGTCACAACAATCCGCCGGAACATGCAAATCCTCCGGGACGTTGCCGCTGAAACCGGTTCCGCGCTGAACGACAACTACTCGAGATGGGACAAACTCCGCCTCAAAAATCCGCAACTGTATCGTTTGCTCATGCGGGACAGTCTCCATGTGAATCCGGATGGAAATTGCGTCATCGGATTGGATCTGATCCGGAAATTCGGTCTTCCATTGAGTGAGGAAAACTGGAAATATTGCAGTGTCGGGTTATTTGCACAGCAATATCTGGATACGCTGGAATAATTTCTTTCGGTTCATGGCTCTTCAACCCTTCCATAGACGCTTCACGAAACAAAACTTTCCCCGGCGTATCATCAAAGAAAAACCCCCGTGTCCGAGGTGACACGGGGGACAACAAAGGAGAGAGTTTTCATGAGGCCCGCCTTGGGAAAGCGTCCTCACATCCCCATAGACAGGATATTCCGTCAAAGGTTCCACTGTATCAAATGCAGCAGGCGGGAAAAAAATTCAGGAATTCCGCTTTTCCATATTGTTTCCCGAATTTATGAGAGCTCTCTGTTTCCAAAGAAAAACCCCCGTGCCCGGAGGGACACGGGGGACAACAAAGGAGAGAGTTGTCGTGAGGTCCGCCTTGGGAAAGCGTCCTCACATCCCCATAGACAGAATATCCCGTCAAAGGTTCCACTGTTTGAAAAAAACTTCAGAAAAAGAAAATTGATGTGGTTGCTGTGAAAAATTAAACGATAGGCACGGGAAGTTTTCTATATATTTATATTTCAATAAGTTGTATATTGTTTTTTCTGGAAATCCGAGGGGTGTGTGGAAAAATCATAGATGATCATTTTTAAGCAAAGTATTTCAAAATATTTCATATTTTTGCAAAAATGGGCGGTTTTTTTTGTTTTTTTTGCTGAAAACCGGAGGGTTTCTGTTTGTATTAGCATTTTTTCAGTGATATATTATTCTGATTTTACTAATGCGGAAAAAATCAACGTCAACCCTTTAATGGAGGAAATAGAGAAATGATCAAGCATCTGAACACCCCCCCGAAACATGCCAAGCTGGTTGCATGGGTCGAGGAATGGGCGGCTCTTTGCAAGCCCGAAGGCATCTACTGGTGCAACGGGACGCAATCCGAGTATTATCGTCTTGCCGAAAAACTGGTGAGCAGCGGAATTGCCAAATGGCTGAATCCTGAAAAGCGTCCGGACAGTCTCTGGTTCTGTTCTCAGCCGTCCGACGTGGCTCGTGTGGAAGCTCGTACTTACATCGCCTCCAAGACCAAGGAAGAAGCCGGCCCCACCAATAACTGGATTGATCCGGTTGAACTCAAAAAGACCATGCGCGGACTCTATGACGGCTGCATGGCCGGACGCACCATGTATGTGATTCCGTTCTCCATGGGCCCGGTTGGAAGCCACATTGCGAAGATCGGCGCTGAAATCACCGATTCCGAATACGTTGTGATCAACATGCACACGATGACCCGCGTCGGGACCAAGGTTCTTGAAGTTCTGGGTACGGACGGCGAATTCGTTCCCTGCGTGCATTCCGTCGGCAAGCCGCTTGCCCCCGGTGAAAAAGACGAGGGATGGCCCTGCGCCCCGATGGAGAAGAAATACATCGCGCATTTCCCGGAAACCCGTGAAATCTGGTCGTTCGGTTCCGGTTACGGCGGAAACGCCCTCCTCGGCAAGAAGTGTCTTGCGCTCCGTATCGCGTCCGTTCAGGCACGTGACGAAGGCTGGATGGCCGAGCACATGCTCATCCTCAAGCTCACGAGTCCCGAAGGTGCTAAAAAATACATCGCGGCAGCTTTCCCGTCCGCCTGCGGCAAGACCAATCTGGCCATGCTGATCCCGACCATCCCCGGATGGACGGTGGAAACGGTTGGCGACGATATCGCGTGGATGCGTTTCGGCAAGGACGGCCGTCTGTATGCGATCAATCCGGAAGCCGGTTTCTTCGGTGTTGCGCCCGGAACCAGCATGAAGTCCAACCCCAACGCCATGCTTTCCTGCAGCAAGGAGACGATCTTCACGAACGTCGCCCTCACGGAAGACAACGACATCTGGTGGGAAGGCATCGGCTACGACGCCCCCGGAACCCTTACCGACTGGAAAGGCAACAAGTGGGATGCCGCGACCGCCACGGACAAGGCCGCCCATCCGAACGCCCGTTTTACGGCCAAGGCCGCCAACTGCCCCTGCATCGCTTCCGAATGGCAGGACCCCGCGGGTGTGCCGATCGACGCCTTCCTCTTCGGCGGACGCCGTCCCTCCATTCTTCCGCTGGTGTATGAATCCAAGAACTGGGAACACGGCGTGTTCATCGGTTCCACGGTCGGTTCCGAAGTGACCGCCGCCGCGCTCGACGTCAAGGCGGGTGTCCGCCGCGACCCGTTCGCGATGCTGCCCTTCTGCGGCTACAACATGGGCGACTACTTCAACCATTGGCTCGAAATCGGAAAGCATTCCGGCGCAAAGCTCCCGAAGATTTTCTGCGTGAACTGGTTCCGGAAGACGGCCGACGGCCGCTGGCTCTGGCCCGGATTCGGTGACAACAGCCGTGTCCTCAAGTGGATCTGTGAACGCTGCGAAGGCAAAGGAAAAGCCGTCGAGACCCCGATCGGTTTCATGCCCACGGCGGACGCCATCGACCGCAAGGGACTCGAAAACGAAGTTTCCGAAGCCGACATGAAGGAGCTTCTCTCCTATGATGCCGCGGGATGGAAGTCTGAACTTGCCATGATCAAGGAACATTACAGCAAGTTCGACCGCTTGCCCAAGGTTCTTGCAGAACAGCTCAAAGCTCTGGAGGAACGTATCGGAAAGTAATGCCGCAAGGCCAACCAAAAGGGAGACCGCGTTACGCGGTCTCCCGATATTTCTATACTTAACTTGATTATTGTTATGCATTTCCCGGAAATTCACATTCTTGAACTGGAAACAGTCGACTCGACCAATCTCTACGCGAAAGACAATTTCGATGTCCTGGACGACTGCACTCTTGTTTCCGCGGAAGCGCAGACCGCGGGGAAAGGGCGGCTTGGCCGCCAATGGTTTTCTCCGCCCGGGACGAATATTTATGTTTCTCTGGTGATGAAACGGATCTCGAATCCTTTTTACGCAACCATCGTTTCATCGCTGGCGGTTCTGGAAATGCTGGAAAGGGAACTGCCCCGTGCTCCTTTTTACATCAAATGGCCGAATGACGTTTACGTGGATCACCGGAAGATCTCGGGCATCCTTTGCGAATGCAGTACCAGAGGCTCTTCCATTGAAGGGGTGATCGCTGGCATCGGAGTCAACATCAATCTCGACAAGAAGGAGCTCGACTCCATCGGACAGCCCGCTGCTTCCCTCAAATTTCTTTCGGGCGTCCATTACGATGTGAAGAAGCTGAGCCGGGAACTGGCCGATTCCCTGGAAAAATATTATGCGGTGTATTTGCGCTATCCGGAGGTTCTTTTCGACGAATGGAAAGGCCGCAACTACATCATTGGACGGAACATTTCCCTGTCCGATCCGACGGGCAATATCCGGAATCTTTTCATCCGGGACATTGCCGAGACGGGAGAACTGATCGCCGAAGAAAACGGCGTTCCCTGTCGGTTCCACTGCGGGGATGTGACGATATTGAAGGAATCCCTTCCCGGGACTCCTGACTGAATGGCGGAATTTTCTTTAGATGAGTAAAGTTGATATAAAACCAAACGAAAAGTGAGAAAGTCAAAATGGAAATGATTCTGGATGGAGTGAAGTTGATGGTAATCGGCATGCTGACCGTTTACATCTTCTTGATGATCATGGTCTTTTGCATGAGCCTTATGAAAAGGACACTTGTGCCCATTGCCGCAAGATTCGAGAAGGCCCCGGAAAAACAACCGACCGCCGGAGCCAGTGACGATGCCCTTCGCGCTGCTGCCGCGGCCGTCGCGTTTCATGAGAATTCCAAATAATTACCCTTATTAAATATAGAGAAAGAAGTGCTTGTATGAAAAAAATCAGCTACATGGATTGCTCTTTCCGCGATGGATTCCAGTCCTGTGTCGGCGCCCGCGTCAGAACCGAAGATTTCCTCCCCGCTCTCAAGGCGGCGAAGGAAGCCGGAACCAACAATTTCGAAATCGGCGGCGGTGCCCGTTTCCAGAGCCTCTACTTCTATTGTCAGGAAGACGCCTTCGAAATGATGGACAAGTGCCGCGCGGCCGTCGGGCCCGATGTGAACCTCCAGACCCTCGCACGCGGCGCCAATGTGGTCGGGCTCATTTCCCAGTCCCGCGACATCATCAACCTTCACGCCGTCCTCTTCAAGAAGCACGGCGTTTCCACGATCCGCAACTTCGACGCCCTTAACGATGTCCGCAACCTCTCCTACTCCGGGCGCTGCATCGCCAACGCCGGACTCCAGCATCAGGTGACCGTGACTCTCATGGGCCTTCCTCCCGGACTCGACAACGGATACCCCCACAGCCCTGAATTCTACGTGGACAGCCTCAAGGCCATCCTCAAGGACGAACTCCCGTTCTCCAGCGTCGCCTTCAAGGACGCCTCCGGCACCTCTACCCCGAAAACGGTTTTCGAGACCATTCAGGCGGCCCGCAAGATGCTGCCTCCCGAAATCAAGATCCAGTTCCACACCCATGACACCGCCGGTATGGCGGTCTCCTGCAACATGGCCGCCATCGAAGCCGGCGCCGACTGCGTCGATCTGGCCATGGCCCCGATGTCCGGCGGCACCTGCGAGGCGGACATCCTCGTGATGTGGCACCGTCTCCGCGGAACCGGCTATACTCTCGACATCGATCCCGAAAAGATCATGAAGGCCGAGGATGTCTTCACCGAGTGCATGGGCAAATACTTCATTCCGCCGGAATCCATGGAAGTCAGCCCCAAGATCATCTTCAGCCCGATGCCCGGCGGCGCCCTCACCGCCAACACCCAGATGATGCGCGACAACAACTGTCTCGACAAATATGACGCCTGCATCGAAGAGATGCGCGAGGTCGTCGCCAAGGGCGGTTTCGGCACCAGTGTCACCCCCGTTTCCCAGTTCTATTTCCAGCAGGCGTTTGCCAACGTCATGCAGGGCAAATGGAAGAAGATCACCGACGGCTACGGCAAAATGGTCCTCGGCTACTTCGGCCGCACCCCTGCCGCTCCCGATCCGGAAATCGTCCGGATTGCTTCCGAACAGCTCGGCCTTCAGCCTACGACTGAAGACGCGCAGGACATCAACGACCGCAATCCCAAGCTCGGAATCAAGGCTCAGAAAGCCCTGCTCGAAAAAGACGGTCTGCCTGTGACCGATGAAAACATCTTCATCGTGGCCACCTGCGGCGACAAGGGCCTTGCCTTCCTCAAGGGCGACAAGCCCAACGGCATCCGCTACAAAGAGGAAAAGAAACCCGCGAAGGCCGCCGGACCCGCTTCCTATACCGTCTCCGCCGGAGGCAAGAGCTTCCAGGTCGAGGTCAACGGCTCCAAGGTCACGGTCAACGGCAAACCCTTCGACGTTGCCATCGGCAGCGGCGCGGATGCCGCAAAGTCCGCCGCTTCCGCCGGAGCCGAATTTGAAGTCAAGAGTCCGCTCCCCGGCACGGTCACCAAGATTCTGGTTGCGGAAGGCGACACGGTCGCGGATGGCGAAACCATCCTCATCCTGGAAGCCATGAAAATGGAAACCGAGATCAAAACCGAAAAAGGCGGGCGTGTCTCCAAACTTCTTGTGGCCGTCAAAGACGTCATCACCGCCGAACAGGCGATCGCCACGGTCGAAGCGTGAGGAGCTTTCCAATGAATACCATCAAATACTTACTGACGCTGGCCCTCTGCGCGGCGGTCGGCTTTGTGTTCGCACAAGGCCCGGCTCTCCAGCGGAAGGATTCCTTCGAATCCATGAAGAAAGATCCCAGGGCGGGGATCGGCAGCAACTTGATCGAACTGACAAAAAAAGACAAGGACAATCTGTTCAAGGCCGAGAGGAAGGAGTATCTCCGGACTCAGGCAAAATACATCAATGAGGCCGAAGACGACCTGTTCCAGTGGTTCCGCCTCGATGATGGACGCATTGCGCTGGTCTACAAGGATACCGTCAAGAACGTGAAGGGCGAATTCGTCCCGGCTCCTCCGGCGACGATCTACTCCGTTTCGTTCCAGGCGAACCAGAAGATCACTCCCGGACGCGAGATCATGGTTCTGGCGATCCCCGGCCGCAGCAAGGCCAAGGTCAAGAACATGGGCAATTTCCTCCCGCTGGCCCTGAATCCGGAGGTCCGTCCTTCCGGATTGCTGAACCCCGGCGAGATCATTGCTTATTTCGCCCCCGAAATGCTGGTCCATGACTCCGTTCTGGAAGGCACCGCTCCCCAGCGGCTGGATTCGATGGGCGTCCTTTTCCGCGGTCTCTGGGAAAGCACAGGCATTGCGGATATGATCAGTCAGACCAGATCCGACTTTTCCTCCACATGGATTCTCGGTCTCGGACGCGCCCTCATGATCTTTGTCGGCCTCCTCCTGATTTATCTGGCGATTGTGAAAGGCTTTGAGCCCCTCCTCCTGCTTCCCATCGGTTACGGCGCCGTGCTGGCCAACATTCCGCTGGCCGGAATCTCCGGGCCGGACGGACTTCTCGGCCTGGTCTACAATGTCGGCATCGATTCCGGAGTGTTTCCGCTGCTCATCTTCATGGGTGTCGGCGCCATGACGGACTTCGGACCCCTGATCGCCAATCCGAAATCCGCCTATCTGGGCGGCGCGGCTCAGCTCGGAATTTTCGTCGCCTTGATCGGCGCCCTGGTGCTGGCTCAGTTCGGCATTCAGTTCGACCTCAAGGATGCCGCTTCCATCGGCATCATCGGCGGCGCGGACGGCCCGACCTCCATCTTCCTGACCAGCCGATTGTCTCCGAAACTTCTGGGGGCGGTCGCAGTCGCGGCCTATTCTTATATGGCTCTGGTTCCGATCATTCAGCCTCCGATCATGAAGCTCCTCACGACGGAAGCCGAACGCAAGATCCGGATGAAACAGCTCCGACCGGTTTCCAAGCTGGAAAAGATCTGCTTCCCGCTCCTGATTACGCTCCTTTGCGCATTCCTTCTGCCCGACGCGGCTCCCCTGATCGGCATGCTGATGTTCGGCAACCTGATGCGTGAAAGCGGCGTGGTGGACCGTCTCAGCGATACCGCCCAGAACGCCCTCATCAACATCGTTACGATCTTCCTCGGAATGGCGGTCGGCGCGAAGCTTTCCGCGGATCAGTTCCTGACCAAGCAGACCCTCGGAATTTTGGTTCTCGGGGCTGTTGCGTTCGCCATCGGCACGGCGGGCGGCGTGGTTTACGGCAAGATCATGAACAAGTTCTCCAAGGATCCGATCAATCCGCTGATTGGTGCGGCCGGCGTCTCGGCGGTCCCGATGGCGGCGCGCGTCGTGAACAAGGTTGGTCTCGAGAGCGATCCGCATAACTTCCTTCTCATGCATGCCATGGGACCGAATGTGGCGGGCGTGATCGGTTCCGCTGTGGCCGCGGGCGTTCTGCTCAAGGCTCTCGGCGGACTCTGATTCGGATTTGCTGTATTTGTCAGGACATACCGGATCTCCGGTATGTCCTTTTTCGCTTCCCGCCTTTTACGGGCGGGATGTTTCATTTTGAAAGGATGTGCGTCATGGTTGATCCATCGTTTTTCGAGTTCGGAATGCTGGCCTGTTTCGGATTCAGCTGGCCGTTTGCGATCATTAAGACCGTCCGTACGAAAAACCCCGCCGGGAAAAGCCGCGGTTTTTTCATCCTCGTGATCGCCGGTTATCTCTGCGGTTGTGTTTCGAGGATAATGCGAACCGACAATCTCATCGATTCCGTCCTGTGGCTGTATATCGTCGATCTTCTCATGGTCCTGACCGATTTTATCCTCTGCATGCATTACCGTGCCCTTCTCAAAAAGAACGAAAAGGCCGCCTGAATATCCTTCTCTCTTTTCTGCTTTGCATTTACGGTAATCTTTCCCTGATGATAATCAAAACAGCTCAACAGGAGACTGCCGCCTTTACCCGGAACAGTGCAACAGAAATTTTTTCATGTTTCCGTCACCGATTCAATTTGTCCGCACCCTGAAAAGTGAATTCTTTTCTTTCCGGGAATTGAAAAAAGGCAAACAAAAGGTATCTTCTTGAAGAAATATGAAAAAACAGGTTGATTGATGTTAAATATGAATACATGCGGCAAAACGACCGTTCAAATTTGCGTGGCGGCATTGGCATTGCTTATATTGAGTGGATGTATCGCTTATCCGGTGATAGGTTATCGGAAATATACGCCTGAATTCACGGGCAAGGTGACCACACGGGACGGAAAGCCGGTTTCCGGAATGAGAGTCCGTATGTGGTGTTATGACCGCAGCTGGGAGGGACAAACGGATGCGACCGGCGTTTTCCGTGTTCCGGAACAGGGGCACTGGTATTATTTCGTGGTTGAACGTCTGAGCGGGATAAAAATCTATCCGGAACAAAATGGTGAACCCTTTCTTTATGACTTTGTGATCCGGTTTGGAGAAGAAGGCGAAAAATATTTCATAGTAGGCGCCTTGCACGATTCTCCGGGAAGCGATATTATGTACCGCATTCCGACTTTCGGAGGTTTTTCCGGATTTGATCTGCTGACATTCAAATCTGTTGATGAGAAGATACAGAAACGCGAATCCGCAAAGAAAACCCAGAAATGTTTTGATTACAAATTATACTCAAAAAGTCAATATTTTGACGATTTTTTTATATCGCCTCAGGGGAACAGAATTTATTATTGGAAAACGTATCTGTTGCTGAAAAAGGAAGATTTGAAGGACTTCAAAATTGTCACGGACGATTATGTCCTGACGCTGGATGAAGTCCTTCTCAATTATCTCCTGAAATTCAGTCGGTTCAACGATCAGGAGAAAGAGGCTCAAGTGTCGGAGACGAAGGAGTCAGTAAAATGCAGAGTATAGGGAAAACGATCGCTCAAATTTGTGTGGCGGCGTTGGTTTTACTTCTGTTGAACGGGTGTATTGCGTATCCGGTGATAGGTTATCGGGAATATACGCCTGAATTCACGGGGAAGGTGACCACACGGGACGGAAAGCCGGTTTCTGGAATGAAAGTCAGTATGAACTGTTATGATCGCCGCTGGGAAGGGCAGACGGATGCAAATGGCGTTTTCCGTGTGTCGAAACAGGGACATTGGTATTTTTTTGTGACCGAATGTATGATATGGCGCAAAATTTATCCGAAACAGGAATATTTCCCCGGGCTCTATGATTTTGTTTTTTATTTTGAAAAAGGGAATGAAAAGGATTTTCTGATAGGAATGTTGCATGATTATCCATTCGATGAATTAGACCAGATTCCGACTTTCAGCAACTTTGTCGGGATGGATTTGTGTACCGTCATGTATGTGGACGGAAAAATTCAGAAAGAAGAAGCTCGTGCCAAAAAATATTTGGACGTGAGAGATTTTTATTTCCATTCATATCTGAAACACAGCGACAGAACCTATTACTACAGGAGAACCATTTTCTTTCTGAAGAAGAACAGGAAAGACTTCAAAGTTGTCACGGACGATTATATCCTGACGCTGGATGAAGTCTTCCTCAATTACTTCTCGGAATTTATTTCATGGGATCGTAACGAAACCCGATCGGCTCAAAATCAATAAGGGCAATATTCAGATATTGGAACGTTTCCAGCTTTACGGCAAAAAAAGGAGTTGGTAAAATGAGGTATATATGGAAAACGATCCCGCGAATATGCGTGGCGGCATTGGCTTTACTTCTGTTGAACGGATGTATTGCATATCCGGTGATAGGCTACCGGGAATATACGCCTGAATTCACGGGCAAGGTGACCACACGGGACGGAAAGCCGGTTTCCGGAATGAGAGTCCGTATGTGGTGTTATGATCGCAACTGGGAGGGACAGACGGATGCGACCGGCGTTTTCCGTGTTCCGGAACAGGGGCACTGGTATTATTTCGTGGTTGAACGTCTGAGCGGGATAAAAATCTATCCAGAACAAAATGGGGAACCCTTTCTTTATGACTTTGTGATCCGTTTCGGAGAAGAATGTGACAAATACTTCATGGTCGGTGCCTTGCACGATTCTCCGGGAAGCGATATTATGTATCACATTCCGACTTTCGGCGGCTTTGCCGGATTTGACCTGCTGACATTCAAATCTGTTGACGAGGAAATACAGAAATGCGAATCCGCAAAGAAAACCCAGAAATGTTTTGACTATAAATTGGTTTCATATAGCCATAGTTTTAATGATTTTTTTATATCGCCACAGGGGAACAGGATTTATTACCGGAAAACGTATCTGTTGCTGAAAAAGGAGGATTTGAAGGACTTCAAGATTGTCACGGACGATTATGTCCTGACGCTGGATGAAGCCCTTCTCAATTATCTTTTCGAAGTCAGTAAAGATTAATGCCAATAACGCGGGTCATAGTCTATCAAACAATAATTCATATATTGGAATGTTTTAAGCCTGACTGCGTATGTTGCCCATTGCGTTTCCCAGTCGATGGACAGTTGCAATTCATAGTTGTAGTATGGTTCTCCTTCTTTGGGGAAATACTGTCCAACTTTGCAGGAAATATATCGTAATTTTTGATCCCCTGCAAAAAAGTCAATCAGTTCTTTTTTTAAGGATTCTGCAACTAGGTATCTGACATCATCGTTTGGTGCTTTTCCAAGTTCTTTTATACCATGTTTATGTGAATATATCGTTCGCATGGATCTATCAGAAATGCAACAACAGAGACGAGTCGGAAAAATACATGAAGGAAATCATGATGGTCATGAAAAAAATGACTCCTTCCGGGCGAGAAATAATAAAAAGTAATTTGAAAGAATTTGAGTTATACATGCTTTGACATTATATTCCCAGAAATGGAAGGCGCATATCATATGAATAAATTCATTGTTTTTTTCTGTATGGTTTTTCTTGCAGTGCTGACGGTTTCCTGCGGGAAAAGTGAAAAGGCGGCAATTCAGGAGGCAGAGGCTCTTGTAAATGAAATTAACAGCGCGAAAGAATCGCAGGAATGGGAAAAGGTGGAACAGGCATCGGACCGTCTTCTCCAGTGTGCAGAGAAAATAAATCGGCAGCCGGAAAAGAACCGTTTTCTTATTGCGGCTCTGGAAACCAAAGGAATTGTCTGTTTTCAGAAAAGAAACGATAAGGAAGCTTTTCCTTATTTTGAAAGAGCTTATTCCTATTATGATTCCATTCCCGGCAAGAATCTTTTTTCCAAAATCGACAGTGTGATTTTTCTTTACAGCCTTGCCACTCGACTGAAAAAGGAAAAAGAAGCAGCCCTGTATTGGGCGCAGGCTGAAACACTGATCAATCAAATTCAGGTTGAAGCTCGAACAAATTCAGATGAAGCCTTTCAGAAAAATTATAAGTCTGCCGTTGCCAGTTTTCTGAATTATAAAATGGAAGCCTTCATTGAAAAAGGAGAATACCAAGAGGCTTTGGAAGTTTCTTGCAAAATTTTCCAGCTTTACGGAGGTGAAGAACAATATCAAAAAGACACCGTCTTTTCACTGTATACGTTTTCCATTCTGGCTAGACTCTACTCGACAATTGGGAAATACGAATCGGCTGATCGCTATTTTGAAAAAGAGTTGACTTCCATCCAGAGAATAAAGACTTTCCCGTCCGTATCTTATAATCTGTGGATGAAGACCTTTTTTACAAGAAAGCTCTATAAAGAGGCGGAAAGTGTGGCAAAACATACTCTTCAGATGATATCCGACAATGAGCCTTACAATTATGAAGATGCCCATGTTTATGTGAATATATCGTTCGCATGGATCTATCAGAAATGCAACAACAGAGACGAGGCGGAAAAATACATGAAGGAAATCATGGTGGGCATGAAAAAAATGACTCCTTCCGGGCGAGAAATAATAAAAAGGAATTTGAAAGAATTTGAGTTATACATTTTTTGACATTATATTCCCAGAAATGGAAGGCGTATATCGTATGAATAAGTTTATCATGTCCTTTTGCGTGATATTTTTTTGCGTGCTGACGGTTTCCTGCGGGAAAAGTGAAAAGGCGGCAATTCAGGAGGCAGAGTCTCTTGTAAATGAATTCAACCATGCAAAAGAGTTTTGGCAATGGGAAAAAATGGAACAGGCATCGGACCGTCTTCTTCAATGCGCGGAGCAAATAAGCCGGCAGCCGGAAAAGAATCGTTTCCTTATTGAGGCTCTGGAAGCCAAAGGAAGTGTGTATTTCCAGAAGAAAGATTATAAGAAAGCTTTTCCATACTTTGAGAGAGCCTATTCCTATTATGATTCCGTTCCGCGCCAAGATGTTTTCAGCAGAATCGATAGTGTGATGTTTCTTTACCGCCTTGCCATTAAATCAGGGCGGAAAAAGGAAGCGGAAACGTATTGGGCGCAGGCGGAGAAGCTGATCGAACAAATTCAGGTTGAGGCCAGGACCAATACAAATGAACCCTTTCAAAAGAATTATAAGTTCGCTGTTTCCGGTTTTATAAATCATAAAATGGAAACTTTCATCGGAGAAGAGAAATATAAGGAAGCCCTGGCGATTCCTTCCGAACTTTTTCGGCTTTACGGAAATGAGGAGAATTTTCGAGATGAATGTTATTCTTCCTTTAGCACGTTTTCCAATATGGCATTGTGCTATTCGGAACTGGGGAACTATGCTTTGGCGGATCATTATTACGAACTGAATCTGACAACCTCTTATCAGAGACATCTTTTTCCGACTATTCCTTATTGGGAATGGATAAAATCCTATATAAAGCGCAAGGAATACGCCACGGCAATGAAACTTGTCAAAAAAACAATGCAGGATATAACCCATCTTGAACTGCGAAACAAAGAAAATGCCATTATCTATGTGAATGCTTTCATTGCACTGCTGTATAAAGAAATGGGCAAAAAAGAAGATGCGAAAAAATATGCGGAAGAAGCCCTCCGGCACGCAACAGTATTGGGGCCGGAGGCGCAGAAAAGTCTTGAAGTTAAATTAAGCGATTGTCTTTAGGGGGGGGATAAAAGAAAAATTGTAAATATTCAAACGATGATGTTTTTGTATATAACAGATATTCAATGGAACGTTGAATATTCATCATTTAGACAATACGTTTTGCTGTGAAAGGATTATGAATGAAAAAATTACTGTTTTTTCTCCTGCCCCTCTTATGCCTGCTTTGTTTGTCTTCATGCCAGAAGAATACAGAGGCGGCGTTGATGAAAAAAATTGGAGAGTTTCATACACGGATTGGAAAGGCACAACTTTCCGGGGAGCCGGATGTAATTCTGAAAGACGGCAATTCCCTTCTGGCTCTTTTGCAGGAAATGAATGATAAAAGTCTTATGAGAAGACTTACCTCGGATACATATGAGAGCATGGCCAAGGCTTTTCTGTTGAAGCGGCAAAAGGGAAATGCCTTGCGTTATTATGAGATGGCATACTCCGTCTTGAGCAAGGATGTTTTGCCGGAACTTGAAAAGAAATGCGATCTTGCAATTCTCCTTGCTTATTCCTTTCGGATTCAAAAAAATGAACAGAAGTTTCAATCTTATATTCAAACCGCGACGGAGAATGTCGGGCATCTTGAGAAACTGGCTTCAAAACAGGCCGCGAACGGGAACCCGCTGCCGTCAAAGTTCCGGATCGCCATAAGTTTGGAGTCGGCTGAGTTTCAGATGGACCACGGACAGTATCAGTCGGCTGTCAAGATTCTTCTTGCCGTTGCGGAACGTCAGGACTTATCGGTCCTGATGCAAAGGGACCCGGTATTATTCCTGATGCTTTTCGGCGATCTAGGAATGGCGTATTCTCATGAAGGAAACGATTCTAAGGCAGTCTTTTATTTACAAAAATGTTTCGAACTATGCCGACAGCAGGGGCTGTTTCCGGAGAAATATTACCTGCCTTATGTTAAAATCCTGACGAAGGCAGGAAAATATCAGGAGGCGATTGCCTTCTGTGAAGAGTGGCGGAACAATCTCCTGTTTTCGAAAATGGAGGATATTGAAGGCAAAACTCGCATAATACAACTGAAAATGGCGGAAATATACAAAATGTGGGGCAAAAAACAAGAAGCGAAAAGATACGCCGAACAGGTTATGAATGAGAATCCATTGCCTGTTCAGCGCAGTCAAGCAGAAACTTTTATGAAATGACTACATCTGCCTTGAGGGATGACTCATTTGCTTAACTCATTTCCTCGCATTGAAATATATGAGTTAGGGTTATTCACGCTTTGGACCAAACTTCCATTTGCTCCCAGCACTTCTTCCGTGAGGTCAATGATGTTGTTTGCATAACTTTCGGCCAGATTGAAAATCTTATCTGTACTTTTGAAGAACTTCAAGTAGAAGTCGATGACATCCCTGACAATCGGAAACGGATTGCCAGTGTTCAGGTTTTCCATGAGACTCATGACTTCGTTCATGGCTTTTTTTGCCTCCTTCATTTCCCTGATGGAAGCTTTTGCCAGATTCTGGTAACTTTGCTGTTGCGGTTTGTCTTTGATCTGCTTGTAAAGCCGGAAGCTGATCATCGCATTCTGGATGCGAAGCTGCCACTTGAACGTTTCTTTGTCAAGCTCTTCCACTTTCCGCAGAATGCCCGTCAATTTTCCGCACAACTTTTTGACGGAATCCTTCTCATTCAGCAGATTCCGGATTTCCAATTCGGAGAGGAGAGGTCGATATTGAATCCCCGAAGGCGCTTTCATACGTAATTCCTTATAAAGGGCTGCCGCTCTGTCGGCATTGCTGTTGAAATGCCGGTTGTTGATGGCATTCAGAACCATGATCTGATTGTTAAAGTTTCTCGCTATCGGTGGAATCTTGCGGTAAAAATTGACCACATTGTCACGAACCTTCTGGTTGTCCTGTTGGACTTTTTGGAGCTTATCGTTATCCATGATTTTTCTCCATTGTATGTTTTCTGTATTTCCATTTGAACCGTTCACACTTTTCTTGAAGGACAGCGGGGACTTCCCCTGTTCCGGACTGTTTCCGGCCCGGTTTTGTCTGTCGGACGGATTGGTTTCGATGATGCCGCAATCATTGTCGTTTTTCCTCCTGTCAAAAATCCTGTTGCAGGACTTCCCGCGCGGAAGCCGTTTCTACAATCATGTTTTTGCGTCAAATGAAAACAGGAAGATTGATGGGGAGAGGTCCGGTTTTACGTAGAAAAAGGCGTCAAATGAAAATATGAAAAACAGGAATCGGGACGATGCCGAGACAAGGGAATCTCGTGTCAACACGTTTTCAGAGCGCTTCCGGAATGATTCCTGACAGGGAAGAAGGAATGTCAGGAATTGCCGCGGGGCTTTTTTGAACCGCGGTGGGGAGGGGCTTCCAGAGGATTCTCCGGCCAGTCGTGTCTGGGGTAGCGTCCGCGCATGTCCTTGCGGACCAGAAAGTAGGAATTTGCCCAGAAATGCGCAAGGTCGGCGGTGATCTGCACCGTGCGCATCGCGGGGGAAAGAAGATCCATCACCAGCGGGACGCGTCCGCCCGCGAGTTTCGGGGTCGCCGTCATGCCGAAGACTTCCTGAAGTCGCACCGGAAGACGCGGCGGGTCGGTGTCGTAATCGATCCGGATCGAGGAGCCGCTCGGGACTGTGATCCGTTCCGGCGCAAGGGTGTCGAGCTGTCTCAGCCGGGTGTGTCCGACGAGATTGTCGAAGGCGTTGGCGAGCGTCCCGCCCCGGAGGGATTCGAGGCTGTTGCTGCGTTCCGTGAGAAACGGCGCGAGCCATTCTTCGAGGGTGGCGGAAAGGGGTTCCGGCGAGAGATCGGGCCATTCGTCTCCGAGGGCGCGATGAAGGAAGGAAATGCGCTGCATCAGGGAAAGTTCCCTTGCGGACCAGGGCAGGGGACATTTGCGGATTCCGTCCAGAAAGACTTTCTGGCGCGTTTCGGGGGGCAGGTCCGGGGTATGGGCGGGGAGGCTCTTCTGCGAGAGCGCGAGGGAGCCGAGACGCCGGATCCGGCTGACCGAGAGGCTTTTCGAATCGTCGTTCCAGACGGCGGAGACTTCTTCGGAGATGAGTTCGCGGAAATGTTTTTCGATCGCTTCGGGAGTGAGTTCTGCGGAGAGGAAGATCGTGGGTACTTTGCCCGTTCCTTCCACGATCGGGGCGCAGAGATACTCGTACAGCCGCATGTCGTCGGAGGAAAGGAGTTTGGCCTGAACGCCGTTGGAAAGGGTGTATTCCCCGGAGTGCGGCGAACGCGCTTTGGCAATGCGGTCGGGATAGGCCTTGGCGAGGAGGACGCCGCAGAGGTCGAATTCGCGCGGGGAAAGGGGGTTCCGGCTCAACTGGCGGAAAACGGACTTGACGCGCCGGAGTGCGTTGCGGTCGATTCCCGGAGCGGATTCGGAGGCGTCGGGCAGAAGGAACGGGAGACGCCGTTTGAGATCGGAGTCGGAAGCGGTACGGAGGAAATCGCGTTCGGAGAGGACGGCGGCGACGGCGCATCCGAGTGCGGGCGCGTGAAGGGTTTCGGCGCAGGCAATCATGTGGGCCAGACGCGGATGCATGGGATATTCCAGAAGGCGTTCGCCGTGTTTCGTCAGGCGGAAGGTGTCCGGGGCGACTGCCTCGAGTTCCGCGAGGAGGGCGAAGGCCTGATCGACCTTGGCGCGGGGCGGTTCGTCCAGCCAGCGGAGGAAGGAAATGTTGTCGGGACGGAGCCCCCATCCGGCGAGTTCGAGACAGAAGGAAGCCAGATCGGCTTCGAGGATTTCCGGGGCGCCGAAGGGAGGGAAGGCGCGTTCTTCGGAGGGGCTCCATAGACGGATGCAGAGACCGGGGCCGGTCCGGGCGGCGCGTCCGCGGCGCTGATCCGCCGAGGCGAGGGAGACACGGACCGTTTCGAGTTTGTTCATGGCGTTCGCGGGAGAGAAACGGGGGACGCGCATCCAGCCGGAGTCGATGACGATCCGCACTCCCGGGACGGTCACGCTGGACTCCGCGACCGGGGTGGAGAGGATGACTTTGCGGAAGGGCTTTTCGGCTTCGGTCAGGGCGAGGTCCTGTTCGCGTTCGGGCAGATTGCCGTAGAGCGGGAGGAAGAGTAGCTTCTGCGCGTCGGCGTCGGGAAAGACCTTGCGGAGTTCCTCGATCGCCAGCTTGATTTCAAATTCGCCGGGGAGGAAGACGAGGATGTCGCCGGGATGGCTGTTGAGGGCGAATACGACGTTCGATGCGATGATTTTTTCCAGATGGAAGCCGTTTCCTTCGGGCGGACGGTGAAGGGTTTCCACGGGGAAGACACATCCTTCCGACTTCACGACGGGGGCGTCATCGAGTAGACGCGAAATCCGCCGGGAGTCGAGGGTGGCGGACATGACGAGTATTTTGAGGTCGTCGCGGAGGGCTCCGCGGACATCCAGAGCGAGGGCGAGGCCGAGATCCGCCTGAAGGCTGCGTTCGTGGAATTCGTCGAAGATCAGCATTTTGACGCCGGGCAGTTCGGGGTTGTGCTGGATCATCCGGGTTAGGATGCCCTCGGTGATGACTTCGATCCGGGTCGCGGGGCTTGTCTCGCTTCCGAAACGGGTGCGGTAACCGGCCGTCTGCCCGACTTTTTCGCCGAGGAGAAAGGCGATGCGTTTCGCCGCGCCGACCGCCGCGATCCGCCTCGGTTCCAGCATCAGAATTTTTCCGCCGTCGAGGAAAGGGGCGTCCAGAAGGGATGGCGGGACGACCGTGCTTTTGCCTGCGCCGGGGTCCGCGCAGAGCACCGCGGAGGATCGGGTATGGAGCGCCTCTTCCAGTTCGTCGAGAACGTTTTCGACCGGCAGCCCGGTATGGAGTCTCATGGCGCTTCGACCTCGTCCCGGAGCTGCCGCATGATCGCCGTGGCGGGACCCTGAAGGAAGATGTCCGTGACGGTGCGGGTGAAGGACGACGGTTCGGGGTTGACCTCGATCAGCACGGCTCCATGACGTTTGGCGATGCGGGGAATCTCACAGGCGGGCATGACCTCTCCGCTGGTGCCGATGACGATGATGAACGCGCAATTTTCGGCCATGCGGAAGGAGGCGTCGAAGGCATCCTTCGGGATGCCCTCGCTGAAGAAAACAAAGTCCGGCTTGAGGAGTCCTCCACACTTCGGACAGGTGGGCCGCTCCTGATCGATGAGCTCGCGGTCCGGAGTGTAGCGCGAGGAGCACTGGAGACAGAGCAGTTCGTCCATGGTGCCGTGGAACTCGATGACGTTTTCGGCTCCGGCGCGCTGGTGGAGGGCGTCGATGTTCTGTGTCACGATGCCTTCCAGAAAGCCCGTCCTCATCCATTCCGCGAGCACTCTGTGGGCCTCGTTGGGTTCGGCCTTGCCCCAGTGGTCGTAAAAGACTTCCCTGATTTTTGCCCAGCATCCTTCGGGGTCGGCGTGAAAATGGGTGAGCTCGATAAAAGACGGGTCCATGGTGTTCCAGAGACCGCCGCGTCCGCGGAAGGGAGGAATTCCGCTTTCCACGGAGACTCCCGCGCCGGTGAAGGCCATGCCGCGTCCGTGGTTCTCCCGGATGACGGACGCGGCTTTTCTGATTTTTTCAGGCAAATCCATGAAAAACTCTCCAAAATCATTTGCATTTCATCTGAATCGGGCTAAGTTCAAAGCGAGTGTATTTTCCGGGTCCAGGAAGAACCGTTTTCCAGAAAAACCGGTTCTTTTCTCCATGGAGACCCGGAAAATCGGGATTCATTGAAACGAACCCTGTCATTATACAATTTCAAACCGGAAAAAGCAACAGTTTTTGAAAGTTTTTTTGAGGAATGAAAAGAAGCATATCCAATGTGGCGAAACGGGCCGAACGGGACGGGGGGAACGGTTTTTTCGGCCGGATTCCAGTGAAATATCCGTTGATTGCGCTGGCGGTCCTGATGGCGGTCCTGCTGGCGGTGACCCTGGTTCCGGAAGAGAAGGTTCCGCCTTCACTCGACAAGGTTCATGCGTTTGCGCTGACCTTGCGGAACAAGGCGATCCGCATAAGCGAACTGCCGATCTCGCGGTATGAGGATTCATACGTGCTGGAAAATCCGAGGACGGACCCGATCCGGATCTATTTCGCCCCTTCGCCGAAGATTATCCCGGGATTGTGCGCGTGCATCGATTCGGCGGTGAGGACGATCGAGGTCTGCGCCTACGACCTGCGTTCGGAAGAGGTGGCGCAGGCTCTGGTGAACGCCCGCAAGCGCGGAATTTCCGTCCGTGTGGTGACCGATACGGACAACCTCAGAAATCCGGCAATTTCAAGGCTGGTCAAATACGGGATTCCCGTGGTTTCGGACCACCGTCCGAGTTACATGCACAACAAATTCGCGGTAGTGGATTCCCGCTATGTCTGGACCGGGTCCTTCAACTTCACTCCGAACTGCAGCCTGAAAAACGACAACAATGCCATCTGGATCGAATCGCCCGGCATCGCGGCGGGATACCGCGCGAAGTTCGAGGAATACTGGAACGGCCGCTTCAGCCGGTCCGCCCGACCGGTCCGTATTCCCGATTCCGCCTTCATCGGGAACATTCCCGCGGGAGCCGTCTTTTCCCCGTCCGACCATGTCCGCGCCTATCTTCTCCGGGAGTTGTCGCGGGCGCAGCACACGGTCGATATAATGGCTTATTCCTTCACGGGGAGCGATCTGGCGACAGAGATCCGGGATCTGGTCAGGCGCGGGGTGAAGGTCCGCTGTCTCTTCGATGCCGGACAGGCCGCGAACAAAGCCAGCCGCGACAGTTATCTGAAGCTGATCGGGGCCGAGGTCCACCTTTCCCCCAACCGTTCCGGAAAGATGCACCACAAGGTCATCATCATCGACAACCGGACCGTGATTACGGGCAGCTACAACTATTCCGCCAACGCCGAATACCGGAACGACGAGAACATTCTGATCATCCGCAGTCCCGCGATTGCGGAACTTTACACAAAAGAGATGAATCGCTGCATCCGAGGAACAAAGGGCTATTGACTTTTGCCGGTTTCCGGGGTATCTTATCTGATTTTCAAATCGAAGGAAAGGATTTCTGAAAATGAGAAAGATTTTTCTGCTGCTTGCCGTCTGTGCGGCTGCGTTTTCACTCTATGCAAAAGAGGAGGGCAGCGCTCCGAAAGTCGCCGTGATCGACATGGGCCGTGTGTTCGACAACTACAATAAGACCAAGATCAACGAGGCCAAACTCAAAAAGCAGGCCGAAATCTTCAAGGACTATTCCGATAACCTCGCCAAGTCCCTTGAAAAACTCAAGGAGGAGTTCGTCAAGCTGCGGGACGCTTCCCAGAATGTGGCTTTTTCCGCCGCGGAACGCGAAAACCGCCGTCTCAACGCCCAGGACAAATACCGTCAGGTCATGGCCAAGGAGCAGGAACTGCGCGAATACAATCAGGAAAAACAAGCCCAGCTCCGTGACGAATACGAGAAGCTCCGCAACGGAATCCTGACCGATATTTCCAACGTGGTTTCCGCAAAATGCATCGCGGAAGGATATGTCCTTGTGCTGGACAAGTCCGGGCGCACGCTCAACAATATCCCGTTCGTGGTCTATTCCTCGAATGCCCTGGACATTACGACGTCCGTCATCAAAACACTGAATATGGGACAGACCCCCGCGGCCTCCCAGGAACCCAATAAAGGAACTCCCGAAAAATGAGCAAGGCTTTCCCCGTTTCCGAACTCGCCCAGATGGTCAACGGCGTCTTCAAGGGAGACGCCTCTCTTGAAATTACGGGTGTAAACTCGCTTAAACTGGCAGCTCCGGACGAGGCTTCCTTTCTCTCCAATGTGAAATACCGCCAGCAGCTGGATGTTTCCAAGGCGGGGGCCGTTCTTGTTCCCGAGGACTGGAAGTTTCCCCCGAAGGAAAACCAGAGCCTGATCTATTGCAAGAATCCCGACAAGGCCTTCACGAAGATCTGCGGCCTTTTTGCGCCGGAACCCCAGAAATTCGAGCCCGGCGTCCATCCGTCCGCGGTGGTCCATCCCTCCGCGAAACTCGCCGAAGGCGTCTATGTCGGTCCGACCGCCGTCATCGAGCAGGGTGCGGTGATCGGGAAGAACACCGTGATCGGGGCGGGCGTCTACATCGGCGAGTTCGTCGAAGTCGGCGAGAACTGCATGATTTCCCCGAATGTGTGCATCATGCGCTTCTGCAAGCTCGGGAGCCGCCTCATTCTTCACTCCGGCACGGTGATCGGAGCCGACGGCTTCGGCTTCACGCCCACTTTCACCGGACTGGTCAAGGTTCCGCAGAACGGAATCGTCCAGATCGACAACGACGTCGAGATCGGTGCGAACTGCACGATTGACCGCGCACGTTTCGGCAAGACGTGGATCAAGAAGGGCGTCAAGATCGACAACCTCGTGCATGTGGCCCATAACGTGATCGTCGGCGAGTCGTCGGCGCTGATCGGACAATGCGGCATCGCCGGAAGCGCCGAGATCGGACGCGGCGTGATTGTCGCGGCCCAGGCCGGTGTCAACGGGCATATCACGCTCGGAGACGGGTCCAAGGTGGCGGGCTGCTCCGCGGTGCAGCGCAGTCTGGCTCCGGGCGCTTCCGCATTCGGAACTCCGGCGGAGAGCGAAGAGGATTTCATCGAGCGTCACATGCTTCCCCGCAAGGTCCGCAAGCTGGCCGAGCGTCTGGCGAAGCTGGAAGAAAAACTCGGGGAGATGGAAAAAACTTCTTGAAAAAAGTTTTTTTCCTCCGTATGACGTCCGTGAGCATTTTCCGTTTCTGAAAGAAGTGTCATGCAATACTCCCAGTATTGCCGCAGTCCAGTCGCGAAGGCTGGTCGTGCAAAGCACGAAATCCCCGCCCGGAGCGGTTCCCCCCGCTCAAGGATGAGAATTTGCCGGAACGGCAAGTTCGAGAGCTCCGGGCTTCCCCGTATGCCAACCTTACGGGAGCGGCGGCTCTCGCTCGTCCGTCAGCGGTGAAACCGCCGCCGCAAATGCAAAGCGCATAAGGACTCCGCGGCAGGGAAAAATTCCCTGCACCCCGGCAAACAAGTTTGCCGTCTTTGAAGATTCCGACTGACGCCATCCCTTACTTCAAACTCTTTTCAGCTTCTTCCAGATGCTTCACGACGTTTTCCACGCCCGGGAAAGAACTGAAGAGAAAACATCCCCGCAACTTCGAGAAACGTTCCTTGAGAGCGTCGTCTCCCTTCAGGCACGCACGGTCGACTCCCAGCAGGAGCCGCGTTTCCGGGTGCTTCTCCAGAAATTCCAGACGCTCCGTCAGCGGACCCTTGTGCCACTGGTGGAACAGCTCCAGATCGAACTCCACGCCGTCTGCGGAACGGAAGCGGAAATCGGGGAATGCCAGACGGTTTCCTTCCATGCGGAGATACGCGCTGCGCTGGACCAGCCGCCACAAGGTCGCCTTGCCGTTGAAGTAGTTCTGAAACATCTTCAGTTCCTCGGGAATGTAGGCGCCGAAATTCGTGTAGGGACAGACCAGCCTGCTGGTTTCGTCCAGCGCCAGCCGGAGCGGCTTGTCGCGGAGTTTCAGATCGCTGGCCGCCTTCCATGATTTCAGCGTGCAGACCGCCGGGAAAAACGACGCCAGCTGAAGCCCGTATTTCGTGCTGTTTTCGAGGATGGAGGCCGGACCGTCGATCTTCAGGTGAATCATCGGAACCGAACCCTTCTTTCGGCCGTCGGAAAGCTCCGCGTGAAAAAGGAGCCGGAAGAATTTCAGATATTTGAAAAGGCGGCGCAGCAGGGCCGGGTCTTCGGCGGAAACCTGACATTCGATCCCTTCGCTGAACAGGAGAAGCGACTGCACCAGCGAGAGGTTGTAGCGTTCCAGCAGTTCGCGCGGGAAGGTTTTCTTCAGGGACAGCAGACGTTCGTTTTCCGGGAGATCCGCATAGATTTCATTCTGAAGGACCGTTTCGCCCTCCATGACTTTCTCCCGGAAGGAGGCCGGATCGGCGGGACAGCTTTCCTCGGCGATGAGCCGGGCGCTCCGCAGGAAAAGCTCATGCCGCAGGGCCGGATAATCCTGTTCCAGACACTCCGAAAAAATACAACGGTCGTTCAAAATCTTGGCCAGGCCGCGGGCCAGTTTGACGTCTTTCCAGAGAGCGGTCATGCGGCCGATGTTCTCTTCCAGCTCCTCGCGGCGGCAGTCCGTCGATTCCTCATGGATCGTGATCAGCTGTGCGGCGAATTCCAGCAGTGCCGGATCGTCCGTTGCGACAAAGGAAGGTTTTGCATAGCCCCCGGAGACTCTGTAACGGAGAAGATCACGCGTCAGCATTTGGAGTCTCCCCTGCCGAGGAACCGCAGACGGCGCTGTTCGTAGGCGCGGTGCTGTCGTCGTCGGTCGCTCACGCTCATTTCGGAGGTGCCTTCGCTGACCAGTTCAAAGAGGACGGCCTGTTTGCCGTCGCGGGCGCGGAGGATGCGGCCGAGACGCTGGACATGTTCGCGTGTGCTGGCGCTGCCGGACACCACGATTCCGATGCTGGCTTCCGGAACGTCCACGCCTTCATTGAGAACCTTGCTGGTGAGAAGAACCGGATACTCCCCGCTCCGGAAACGGTCAAGAAAATTGCGGCGTTCGGCGGCCTTGGTCTTGTGGGTGAGGACCGGCAGACAGAAGGCTTCGCCCATCCGGTAGGCGGTATCGTTGTCCGCGGTGAACACCAGAATCCGTTCGCCCCGGTTGGAGCGGATCAGATTCCAGACGGTTTCCAGCTTGGCGCGTCCGCAGCGGGCGATGGCGCGCTGGCGCAAGTAGGAGCTCATCGCCTCGCGGCCTCCGGGCAGCCTTGCGGCCAGAGCGATGAAACGGCCCCAGCCGTCGGGGGCGGAAAAATCGATCTGGTGACGGCGGATGAACGTGGTGTAGACGCGCCGCGCCTCGGTGTATTCGGCGGTCTCCTCTTCGGAGAGATTCACCCGGATGCGGCGGGTGACGTACGGCGCCAGAACTTTGCCTTCCAGTTCGTCGATATGCGCTTGAAACACGATCGGACCGATCAGTTTTTCCATGATTTCCAGACCGCCGTCCTCGCGTTCCGGCGTGGCCGTCAGACCGAGCCGGTAGGGTGCGATGCACATGGAGGCGGCCATGCGGTTGACCTGTCCGGGCAGATGGTGGCACTCGTCGAAGACGATCAGCCCGAAACGGTTTCCGATGAATTCCATCTGGAGCACGGCGGAGTCGTAGGTGCTGACGGTCAAGGGGAGGATTTCCTTCGAACCTCCGCCGAGCATGCCGATATCGGTTCGGAAGAAGTTCTTCAGGACACCCGCCCACTGGACCATGAGATCAATGGTCGGCACCACCACCAGCGCGGAGCGTTTCACCGCCGCCATCGCGAGAACCGCGAAATAGGTTTTGCCGGAACCGGTCGGCATGACTACCATGCCGCGTCCGTGCGATTCGCGCCACCGGGCCAGAGCATCCCGCTGGTGTTCCATCGGCGTATGCGGAGAATGGATTTTCAGGTCGAGCGTATCGTATGCGCGGACGTTGTCGGAGAGCTCCACCCGGTTTTCATGGGCCAGACGGACGATCGGGGCGTAGTCGGAAGCCGCCGCGCGCCATGCGCCGACCCGTTCATCCCGGCGGATATGGGCGGCGAAAACACCGGGCAGAGTCCCCGCTCCTTCTTCTTTGAGGAGCAGGGTTCCGGCGGCAAATTCCAATGCGATTCCAGCCATTGGTTCAGCGCTTCCGCCCGGGCTTGCTCATTTCCGGTTGTTTTTTTCGGTCGGACCGGCGGTGCGCGTCACGGCGGTGCTTCCGGTACGAGCCACTTCGATGATCTCGAAATCACTCATCAGAGAGAGGAAATGCTCGATCTTTTCGGGCGGACCGGAAATGGCGATACAGAGCTCGTTTTTGTTGACGTTGGGGATATAGCCCTGGAAAAGTTCCACCAGCTGGACGATGGCCACCCGGGTGAGGGCGGTCGTATGGACCTTGATGATCGCCAGTTCCAGCTCGACGAAATCGGAGGAGTTCAGGTCCGTGACGCTGACGACGTCCACCAGTTTGTTCAGCTGTTTTTCGATCTGCTCCAGCACGTCGTCGTCGCCTTTTGTGACGATCGTCATGCGGGAGAGATTCGGGTCATGGGTGTGGTTGACCGTCAGGGACTCGATATTGTAGCCGCGTCCGCTGAAGAGCCCGGCGATTCGGGCGAGCGCCCCGAACTTATTTTCCACGAGCACGGAGATCGTGTGCTGTCTGACCTTTTTTTCCATAAGAAGCCCCCTTGGGTGTTAGTTGAGCATCACCTGGCCGCCCGTCACGGGAATGGCCTGCCCGGTTTCGTATTTCTGTTCGACCGAATAAATGATTGCGCGGGCAACGTCCACGGGGAAGCAGCCGCGGTTCATCGGAACCTTCGATTCGTAAAAGCGCTTGACATCTTCCACGGTCTTTGCGCCGGGGACTTTGCCGCTGTTGAGATACTGGACGAAAAGGCCGCGTTCGGGATTGCTCCAGAGGGGGCCGTCGAAATAGTTGCCGGGACATACGCTGTTGACCTTGATATGGTCTGTGACCAGCTCCATCGCGAAACTCTGTGTCAGGCCGAGTCCGCCGAACTTGCCGCCCGCGTAGGCGGCGTTCTTGTTGCTGCCCTGGAGCCCGCTTTTGGAGTTGACCTGAACGATGTCCAGCCAGTCGCCGCCGTCGGCGGTCTCCGTGGCCATCAGGGTGGAGACGTGTTTGACGCACAGGAAATAACCGTTGTAGTTGACATCGGTCACGAACTCCCAGTCCTTGAGCGTGAAGGTCTTGACGGAACCGGCCTTGAGCACGCCCGCGTTCGCCACGAAGAGATCGATGCCTCCGCAGCGTCTGGCAATGGAACCGACCATCTCCGATACCGACGTTTCATCGGCCACGTTGACCGCCACCGCGAACGCCTCCGATGCCGGATATTCCGCACGGATCGCGTCGGCCGCCTTGTCGGCTCCCTCCAGATTCAGGTCCGCGACCACAATGACCGCTCCTTCGCGGGCCAGCTCCTCGGCAATGCCGTAACCGAAGCCTTGCGCGGCGCCGGTCACAACGGCCACGCGGCCTTTGAGGCGTCCTTCGGAAATGTTTCCGGATTTCGCGGCCATGGAGCGGCGGTAGGATTCCACTTCCCAGTTTTCAATGAAGAGACGGTCCCGGTCGCTCAGATATTTCGGACCGTCGAAAGCGGCCGTCAGCTGCTTCACAAGGGCGGCGTCCGCGGCCAGCGCGGCCACCGTGCGGGCGCCTTTGAGGGTATCGGATGCGCAGAACACTCCTTTGTCGGGCACGCATACGACGAGCGGTTTGAAGCCGTGGGTTTTGACGTAGGCGGCAACCTCTTCCTTTTTCGGGCTTGCGGAAACCATCGGGAAGGATTTCGCATATACGATGTGGTCCGGGGAAAGCGGACCGTCGGTTACGCTGATGATTCCGGCGCATACGACGAATTTACGCTCGATCGAACCGTCTTCGGCGTCTGTTCCGAGAATAGTGCGCAGTTTCGGCGCAAACTGCCTGACGGCTTCCATGTCGGCGTCCTTGCGGACCAGTTCCATGGAAACGCCCGCCTTGGCATACGCACCGGCAAGGGTGCTCATCACGGAATCATACAGGGCATCGATTTCCTCCGGGGTGTCCGCTCCGGCGAAAACGCCGTGGTTCTGGAGGAAAATCAGGGATGGAACTTTTCCGGCGTTCGCCGCTTTGTATTTCTCAATTTCGTCAAAAACTTTTTTGGAAAGGGTGTAGCCGGGGTCCACATACGGAATCCAGAGGGCCTCCGGGAAGAGCTGCGCACAAGTTTTTTCGGCGTTCACGGAGCAGGTCATTCCGTTGACGGCGGCCGGGTGAAGATGGACCACATAGGCGAACGGAATCAACTCATGAAGGGGAGCCTCCACCGAGGGGCGTCCCGAAGACTCTTTGCAGACCGCGGCCATCATCATTTCTTTGGCGGCGGCTTCCCGTTTTGCGACATCCTCGGGAAGCGCCTCGGAAAACATGCGCTGAATCTTCGCGCGTTCCATCTTGACGAACTGGTCCGGGCGGATTTCACTCAACGCGACGCCGCTGGGTTTGATGAAGAGAACGTTTTCATCCTTGAAGGAGGTGTTTCCGCCTCCGGCCAGGACGAATTGAGGATTTGAACCGTATTTCACGGACATTGCGGCAATTTTTTCCAATGACATTTTCAACAACTCCCTGTTCAAAATTCAGATTTTAAAGCAATCAGCGGATCAGCATCTGGACCCCGCGCCAGAGGAAATCCTTCGGATCGATCTTCTTGCGTTCCCGGATGGCCATGTCGATGGGGACATGGGTGAACGTGTCGCTCCAGTGTCCCACCAGCAAATCTGTTTTCCCTGCCATGGCGGCGTGGACGGCGTTCTGCGCCAGCAGCAGGCAGAACACGGCGTCGGAGGCGTTCGCCGGAATGCCGCGGATCAGGTAGGTCGGATCGAAATATTTGATGTTGACCTCGAAATTCAACTTGCTGAAATATGTTTTCATTTTTTCGCGCATGAAAAGCCCGATGTTGTTGTTCAGCAGGTTTCCGGACTTGTCATATTCGCGCTGTCCCTGCATCAGCTCCTGTCCGGCGCCCTCGGCCACAATGATCACCGCGTGATGACGGCGTTTGAGGCGGTCGTAAAGAACCGGGAAAAAGGAATCAGGTTCGCCTTCCAGCGTGAACTTCACTTCCGGAATGAAACAGTAGTTCACATGCGGATTGGCAAGGGCGGCATTTGCGGCGATGAATCCGCTGTCGCGTCCCATGACATGGATCAGTCCCACTCCGTTCGGCGCTCCCTTGGCTTCGTTGTGCGCCACCGTGATCATTGGATTGGTGGCATGAACGGCGGTCTCGAACCCGAAGGTTTTGTCGATGTAGCTGATGTCGTTGTCGATGGTTTTCGGAATGCCGACGACACTGATGTTCAGTTTGCGTTTCAGGATTTCCTGCGCCAGTTCGTGCGCGCCGCGGAGAGTTCCGTCTCCGCCGATGCAGAACAGTAGATTGATGTCCATGCGGACCAGGGTTTCAAGCATCGTAAGGATGTCCTGGTTTCCGCGCGACGATCCCAGAATGGTTCCCCCCTGCTCATGGATGCCGTCCACCGTCAGCTCGTCCAGAATGATCGGACGGTATCCGGACTCCGGATTCAGTCCCGCGTAGCCGTAAGGAATTCCATATACCAGCGGGACATGATAGACCTCCTTCAAGGTCTCGGTAAGTCCCTTGATCACATTGTTGAGGCCGGGGCACAGTCCGCCTGCGGTCAGGATGGCCGCCTTGCACCAGCCGGGATCGAAAAAGATATTTTTCCGAGGCCCGGCCTTTTCGAAAGCCCGTATTTTCCCGTCTTTCTCATAGTCCAGCTTTACATCCAGCGAGTCGCAGTCGTAAAGGATCTGGGATTCTTCGCTTACGAAAGGGATATTCGGATCCATGGGCGACGCTATACGACATTCTCCCAAATTCTGAATGGGAAAATTCTCAATTTTCATATGGTGTCCCCTTTCCAACGGTTGAAATATGGATGTTAATCTAGCACCCATTGAATGTAAAGGCAAGCTGGGAAACGGAAATTTTGTCATTTCTGAAAACGTAAAAGTCCGGGCGGCCGGGACGCTGAATTTGCTCATGGAGAAATTCGGACATCCCGGCACTGCGCCGGACTCGAATCGGATTATGGAATTTTTCGGTTAATAAGGATTTCTTTTTCCCTTGTTCAAAAATTCCTTCCTCTTCTGTTTTTTTTACTGGTTCCGGAGAAAGTTCCGGACCGCTTCCGCGGAGGCCGGCCACTTCTTGATTTCACGGTCGCCCAGAAGAATCACGCCTTCCAGAACGCCTTTGGTCAGATATTCTCTGCATTTTTCCAGCTGATAGACCAGCAGTTCGGGCGGATTTCCGACGTCGCCGCGGCCGTATTCGTGCAGGAAGATTCCCTGAATGATCGGTTTCCCCGGGAATTTTTGACGGCAGAGTTCGATTTTTTCGTCGTATTCGAGGATTTCATCCTTGTGCCAGAACCAGAGATTGACCACGTCAATGTAAGGGAGGATGTAGGAGAAGTCCTTGACGTCCAGCTCATGCACATAGAACACGCCGTACATTTTCATGGCGGGATTGTGTTTCTTCAGTGCTTTCGAACGCGCCTCGAAGGATTCGGGAAGGACCACCTTGGTGAAGTTGACGCTTACGTCGTCGCACATCGCGCCGACTACGTTCGGGAACTGGAGGGAAAGCTTGCTGAGATGTTCCGCGTTCTGTTCGTCCGTCAGGTTTCCCTGGGCGCCGGGCGTGCGGCAGTTCGAATTGATCTGGCAGAGCATCCGTTTGTATTTGCTGTGGATGCCGAGCATTTTTTCATTGGTCGGGCCGTAGACGTACACCACGTTCTTGGCGTTGAAGTAGTCCGCGCCGCGGACAAGGGTGTCATCCGCCATGCTTCCGCCCCAGGAGGGAGTCGGACCGCCCCATACCCACAGATTGTCATCCCCCAGCTTCTTGAATTTGGAGGTGTCCTGACGCGGCGCCTGGGCCAGAAGTTCATGGAGAATCCCGTCGACGATGGAATTTTCCGGTTCGATCAGCTTGACCCATTCCGTATCGACCGGGCCGCAGAGGGGATCATCCTCCACGTAATCCGCCGGACGGGGAGCCGCGCTGCATCCCAACTTGTAGTCCCGTTTTTTTCTTTCCTGACGCTGTTTGAGGTAGAGGCGCTCCAGCGCCATGTCAAGACGGCGTCTCTGTGCTTCACTGATCTTCATTCTGAATCCGCTCCTTTTTAATTGGTTTGAGGGAGAATCTTGAATTATGTCATTTTGTGTATATATTATATCCCGGAATAGGATTAAATAAATGTCAGAAGGTATGAAAAAAATGTCAAATAATACCGAAAACAGCTTTGTCGTCCATCCGGTGGAAGCGTTCGACATCCGTTTTCAGGCTTGCCGCTATGCGCTCATTTCCCGCTGGAACTACACGAACATTACCTACGGTCTGTGGCTTTTCTACTGGAATCCGACCGATGGAGCTTCCCTTATTCAGAATGATCAGGAGCATGAACTGAACAGTCATCAGGCCGTCCTGATTCCTCCCTACACGACATTTTCCTCCCGGAACAGGCATCCATTCCAGCATTTCTACATTCACTTCGAGGCGGACGAACCTTTCAACCGGGTCAAACGGGAGATCCTTTTTTTTCCATCGGAAATTGTCCGGAAGATATTTCCCCGCCTGGAGGAAGGCGGAGATGATATGAACCGGAAGCTTCTCCTTCGTGTCCTTCTGTATGAATATCTGCTGCTCATTCCGCGGTCGTCGTTTCTTCCGTCCGGGGAAAACGTTCTGGACCGGCGGGTCCGGAAAGCCACGGAAATCATGAACGGGAATCTGGCGGAACCGCGAAGCAACCGCGAACTCAGCAGGAAGGTCGGAATGTCGCTCAACAACTTCTATCAGCTGTTTCAGAAGGAACTCGGGACCACGCCGAAGCATTATCTGCTGAACCAGCGGATGGAGGCCGCCCGGAAACTGCTGATTTATTCCGAATGCACTATCGACGAAATCGCCGCACAGACCGGATATGCCGACCGCTATCATTTTTCGAAGGCGTTCAAGCATTTCTACTTCGTCCCGCCTGCAACCTATCAGCAGCAGATGTGCGGGAAAAAATGAGGGAACTATTTCCGGGCTGGAGAGTGAATTACTGTTCCGCCCCGGCTGCTTCGGGAAGAAGCGTCTGGAACTGGCGTCCCAGAAGAGTCGAGGAAAAATACTGCCGGGCCGATTCCCGCCGCATTCCGTGTTTCCGGTAGATCATGCCCATCCATATCTTCCGCGCCTCTTCCGACGTGCCGTTCAGACGGTAGGTCTGTTCGCTCAGGGGAAGATCCCGCAGTGTGAAATGAACTTTCTGGCCGGTTCCGGGAATTACCCCGGATACCTGTTCTCCCTGGACTCCCGTCACATGAAAAACGAAGGACTGTCCTGCCAGGGCCACTTCCGTCGGCTTTCCGATGCGCGCTCTCCAGGTTTCAGCATAGGAAGGGCCGAGCCCGGCCAGTTCTTCCAGGGTCTTCTTCAGTTCTGGAACCAGTTTACTTCCCTTTGTGTGAACATATCGGTTCAGGGCATCGTCGTATTTTCCCTCCAGAAGAAGGGAGGCCATATTGTCCAGCAGTTCCTCCGTTTCGTGGATGCTGGTCAGGCGGTAGCCGTTGGCAAGGCGTTTCCGCTCCACTTCCGTTTCTTTGGCGAAATCGCCTTTGTAGGAGTTGTATATTTCCATGACTTTGGAATATTCCTTGTCTTCCACATATTGGACGGTCTGCCGGTGAAGCATTTCCATGATGGCTTTTTCCGGAGAGCCGCGCCGGGTATCGGTGGAAAACGGGGAGGCGGAGTCCGGCTGGCTGCTGTTGTAAAAGATGAATACCGATACCAGCGCGATCGAGAGGATCGGAATCATCAGCCAGAGAAGAAGTTTCAGCGAGGCGTTGGCGCTGGCCTCCTCCGCCGTCTGCTTCTGGAATGAAAATGCCGAGGGCATGCGGACATTGCGGGCCAGTGTGGAAGGCAGAATCCGGTTCTTGAGAAACGCATCCAGATCCAGCGACAGTTCCTCCACGTTGCTGTAGCGGTCGTCGCGTTTCTTTTCCATACAGCGGAGAATGATGGTTTCAAAGTCCTTCCGGAGGGTGGGCTGGTGGACGGTCGGCGGAACGGGTGCGTCCATGGCGTGCATCCGGCGGAGCTCCTTCAAATCCGGGGAATCGAAAGGAAGACGGCCGGTGCAGAGCTGATACAGGGTGACGCCAATGGAGTAGATGTCCGCCCGCGAATCGCAGTTGGTCGCGTCGATCGCCTGTTCCGGAGACATGTATTGAGGGGTTCCGAGCGAGGTCAGAGACACGGTGATCGACTCTTTTCCGATCCGCTTGTCACCGTAGATTTTGGCCAGCCCGAGGTCCAGAATCTTGACGGTGCCGTCCTCGGTGAACATGATGTTTTCGGGCTTGATGTCACGATGGACGATGCCCAGTTTCTCCGCTTCGATCAGTCCCGCGCAGACCTTCTGCATGATGACCGCCGCACGGGTCGAATCGATGCTGCCCTCCCGGTCGAGAATCGTCTGGGCGCTTCCCCCGCCGATGTATTCCATCACAAGGTAGACGTTCGCATTGTCGTAGCCGCAGTCGTAGACCCGCACGATGTTCGGATGGTTGATCTTGGCACAGATTTTCGCGGATTTGACGAAACGGTCGCAGGAAGCGCGGTCCGTCACATATTCCATCCGCAGGGCCTTGATAGCCACGGGCATTCCCAGATTCGGATGGATTCCCTTGTAGACCTTGCCCATGCCGCCGAATCCGATGAAGCCGGTGATCGGATATTGCCCGATGAATTCCGGTATGAGACTGTCAATTTCCGAATACTCTTCGACGACCGTATTCTGGTCGACTGCGAATTTCTGGTGACAGATGCACTCCACATTGGACCCGTGGTCCACGTGTTCCAGCTCTGTCACCTTTTGACAATGCGGGCATTTGATTTTCATAAAATACTCTACCCGTTCTTGTAGCCGACCTCAATCAAATCGGAGATGAAAACAGATCCGAGGGAGAACTTGCCGACGCGTTTCTGCTCATGGGCGCGGGACCCGCCTCGACTCCCAGTTCGGCGGAAGCCACCGCCATCGCAAACGCCTTCGCCATCAGCGCCGGATTTCCCGCCGCTGCTATCGCTGTATTGACCAGCACCGCGTCCGCTCCCATTTCTATCGCCCGTGCGGCATGGGACGGCACGCCGAGTCCGGCGTCGATCACGACGGGAACATTGGAGTTCTCTATCAGAATTTCCAGCATCGCCTCCGTCCGGATTCCCTGTCCGCTTCCGATTTGCGCTCCCAGCGGCATGACCGCGTGAACCCCGACGTCCTCCAGACGTTTGGCGAGAACCGGGTCGGCGTTGATGTAGGGGAGAACAATGAATCCTTCCTTCACAAGCACTTCCGCCGCTTTCAGCGTTTCGATCGGGTCCGGCAGAAGGTGGATCGGATCGGGATGGATTTCCAGCTTGATCCAGCGGAAAAATTCCTGTCCGAAACGGGCGATTTTCACGGCGTCCTCCGCCGTCCGTGCCCCGCTGGTGTTCAGCATCACTTTTACTTTGGAACGGTCGATCGCGCCAAGAATGTCGTCCTGCGTATCGTTCATCCGGACCCGCCGCATCGCCACGGTTACCAGTTCCGTTCCGGAATTTTCAATGGCGGCTTTCAGTTCTGCACTGGAGGAAAATTTCCCTGTCCCGAGAAAAAGTCGGCTGTTGAACTTTTCTCCGGCCAGCATCAACGTCTTTTTCATTGTAAAACACGACTCCAATCATTATTTCCATGAAATTTAGCATCAATATGGTTAAAAGCAAAAGCAAATCGAACAAAAAAAGTTCAATTTTATTCATTTCCACGCAGACCGCCGAAAGTGGGACACTGCCGCACGGAGGCGGCTATGTCATGTCCGGCGTTTTTCCGCATTGTGTTTTTCATTAAAATAAATAATAAGTTTGTACGAATTTTATGAAAAAGAAACGGCTTTTTTCACGGGACTTCCGTTCGTCTTTTCCTTCCGGAATTCTTCCTTTTTTCCGAAGTGATTTTTTGTGTGGAGCCGGAAATGTCCCTCCGTAAAAGAAGCTGGAAATCTTTCATTTCAATGTTTGTATCGCTTTATAAATGCCGAAAAAATATCAGAATGTCGGAATTGTCTCTTTTTTCTGATCTTCCGTCTCCTTGCGGTTTTTCTTCCGGGAGATATGGTAAAAACAAAGAAACCGGAACCTTTCAAAAGACAGGAAAAAAACATGAAGAACACCCATCCCGCTGAAATGAATGAAGTCAAGGTCAACGATCCTTATCTGGCGCCGAGAATCCGCCAATGCCTCGAAACCACCATTCCGAAATCCGTGCAGCATTGCCGTACGGACGGCCGGATCAATGCGTTCAAGCTTCAATGGAAGGAGGGAATGCCGGACAAACCTCATGTTTTCTGGGATTCCGATGTGGCGAAGGTGCTGGAAGGCATGGCGTATGCGGTTCAGCTCACACGGGACCCGGAGATGGAAAAGGAATTGAATGAAATCGTCGATCTGGTGGTTTCCGCTCATCAGAAGGACGGTTATCTGAATACGCATTTCACGGTTGTGGAACCGGAAAAGCGCTGGGCTTGTCTCAATTCGGCGCACGAGCTTTATTGCGCCGGACACCTCATCGAGGCGGCCGTGGCCCATTTTCAGGCAACCGGCAGACGCAATTTTCTTGGTGCCATGTGCCGGTATGCCGATTACATCGCCTCCATCTTCGGACGCGGCAGAGGGCAGAAGCGCGGATACCCCGGACACGAGGAAATCGAGCTGGCACTCTGCAAACTGGCGGAGGTCACCGGGAAGAAAAAATATCTCGATCTGGCAAAATATTTCGTGGATGAGCGGGGACAGTCTCCGAGTTATTTCCAGAAGGAAAATCCGCAATGGACTTCGCGCAATCTGGAAAACCACCAGGCGCTCAAGCCGGTCCGGGAAGAGAAAAACGCGGTCGGACACGCGGTTCGCGCGGTCTACCTTTATTCCGGCATGGCCGATATCGCACAGGCCACCGGCGACAAAGAACTCCTCCGGGCCTGCGAAGCGGTCTTCGACAGCATTTCCCAAAAGCGGATGTACCTTACCGGCGGCATCGGGTCCGAACGGAGCAGCGAGGCCTTCGAGAACGACTATAATCTCCCGGACCACAGTTCCTATGCGGAAAGCTGCGCGTCCATCGGTCTTGTTTTCTTTGCCTCGCGGATGTTCAACATTACCGGTGACGGCAAATACATGGATGTCCTCGAACGCGCCCTTTACAACGGCATTCCGAGCGGCATCAGCCTCGACGGCTATCACTATTTCTACAAAAACCTTCTCCGCGCCGATCATAATACGCACTGGCTTTTCCAGAAAACCCGTCTGGAATGGTACGACTGTTCCTGCTGCCCCACGAACTTCTGCCGTTTTCTCCCCCAGATCGGTTCTTATCTCTGGTCGGCCAATGAGGACGGGGTAAAGCTCAACATTCCCGCGGCTTCCGTCTATGAAGCCGACGGACGCAAAATCACGGTCCGGGGCGACTATCCTTACGGCACGGAGATCGAGGTGGAGTTCGGAACTGGCGCCGAATTCACCTTCAGCATGAGGATTCCTCTGAACTGTTCCGCGAGTTTCAGCCTGAACGGGAAAAAGGTTTCTCCCGTGCCGGAAAAGGGATATGTCTCTTTCCGCCGGACGTGGAAAAAAGGCGATCTGCTCAAGGTTTCTCTGGAGATGCCTGTAGTGGTTTTCCGGGCGCATCCGGAACTCACTTTCAATGCGGGACACCTTGCCCTCATGCGCGGTCCGCTGGTCTACGCCCTCGAAAGCATTGACAACGGCGGCCGGAATCTCTCGCAGCTCCTGATTTCCGCCTCACAGTCATTCAAACTCTCGAAAGCAAAAGGACTCCCTCCGGGGACCATTGCGCTCAAAGGGACGGCGTACGAAGAATTACTCCCGGAGAACCATCTTTATACGCAAGGAGTTCCAAAATTCAGGAAGACCTCCTTCACGGCCATCCCGTATGCGCTGTGGCAGAATCGCGGAGAGTCCGGAATGACTGTCTGGGTCCGGGAGTATTTCGGATGAATTCTTGACTTTTCCGTTCCGGCGCGGTACATTAGCCTTTTCTCAAAACAGGATTGGAGGCATTCATGAATACGATCGATATTCCCGCCGGAATGGAAACACGCTCTTTCGTCATGGAACCGGGGGCTCTCCGTCATGTTCCCGCTCTGCTGAAAACATGGTTTCCGGGGGTTCGCCCGTGGATCGTCGCGGACGAAAACACCTGGAATGCCGCCGGAAAAGCGGTGGACGCATATCTCCGGGAAGCCGGAATCGAAGCATATCCTCCTTATATCTTTCCGGCGAAACCGATCCTTCACGCGGACAATTCCCACATTCCGGAACTTCAGCGGGTCATGCCGGAAAAATGCGCTCCTGTCGCTGTCGGCGGAGGCACCGTCAACGATCTCGTCAAACGACTGTCCGGAGTTGCCGGAGTTCATTACATGTGCGTGCCGACCGCTCCTTCCGTCGACGGCTACACCTCCTTCGGCGCGGCCATGACGGTGGACGGTTTGAAGCGGACATTGCCCTGTCCGGCGCCCTATGTGCTCGTTGCCGATACGAAGGTGCTTACGGACGCTCCGAGCGGACTTTTTTCTTCCGGTTATGCCGATCTGGCCGCGAAAATTCCCGGAGGCGCCGACTGGGTGATCGTCGACACCATCGGTCTTGAGCCGATCCGCCCCGACGTGTGGGATCTCGTCCAGAAGGATTTGCGCAAATGGCTCTCCTCGGGCAACGACGTCACTTCCGTTTTTATGGGTCTGGCGGCCACCGGATATTCCATGCAGCTCTACCGGGATTCTCGTCCCGCGTCCGGGGCCGAACATCTTTTCAGCCATATCTGGGAGATGGAGGGACTGACCTTCCGCGGCGAGTCCGTCTCGCATGGATTCAAGGTCTGCATCGGCTCACTCGCCTCCGTGAAACTGATGGAAACGGCCTTCCGTCTGAGCACGGAGGACGCCATGAAGCGTGCCGCGGCTCCTTTGTTGCGCGAGAAACGGGAAAAACAAGTGGCGCACCTCCTCGAACGGGGCTGTTACGGCACGGAAGCCGCCGAAATTGCCCTTTCCAAATTTCTCGAAGGCGACGCCCTGGCGGAACGGCGGAAACTGATCTTCAGCCGTTGGGAACAGCTGCGGAAACGAGTTCTCAAACAGCTGATCCCCTATGCGGAATTCAAAGCCCTGCTGAAAGGTGCGGATTGCCCGCTGACTCCGCCTGAAATCGGCCTTTCCGACGAACAATTCAAACACGGTCTTCTTGCGGCGCAGCTGATCCGGAAACGCTATACGATCCTCGATCTTCTGTTTGAGGCAGGATTGCTCGAACAGATCGTCGCCGACTTGAAGCTGGACTGACCTCATGAGAAAAGTCGGCATCACCGGGGAAACCGGATTCATCGGACTTCATCTGCGGGAACTCATCGGCCGCTCGGAGCAATGGGAAAGAGTCCCTTTCGAGAAAGCTTTCTTTTCCGATCCTCCCGCGCTGGGCGGTTTTCTCAAACAATGCGATGTCGTCGTGCATCTGGCCGGACTCAGCCGTCATTCCGACGGCGATTTCCTCTACCGGACCAACCTCGAATTGACCCGCGCGCTGGCCGAAGCAGCGAAGACGCTGGACTCTCCGCCGGTGATCTTTTTCGGTTCCACGACGCATATCGCAAAAACGCAGCCCTATCACGCGTCCAAGCGAGACTCGCAGAAACTGCTGGAAGATTCGGGCGTCCCGAACGTCACTTTGCTGATGCCCAACACCTACGGTCCCGGCGGACGTCCCTTCCACAACTCGGTGGTTTCCACCTTCTGCCATCTGGCGGCGGAAGGAAAAACTCCGGAAAAAATCGAGGATGCGGAACTGAAGTTGATCTATGTCGGAGACCTCTGTAAAAAAATCCTCTCCCTGATGGAGACCGAAATCCAAACGAAGACCATTGAAATCATCCACACGGAGGAAATCCGCCTTCCCGAGTTATGGGAAAAACTCTGCGAGTGGCGGGAACAGCCCTCGCCGTCCATCCATTCCGAATTTGAACGGAACCTCCTGCTGACATTCCGGAGTTATCAGTCTTTCACATCCTGTTCGTGATGAGGAAAAAGAAAACCCGTTTTTCACTGCGGGAGGTCGGAGAGGTGACGCCTCCGGTATTCGGATGGCGGCAGACCGGTTTTCCGGCTGAATTTCCGGCTGAAGTAATAGACGTCGGAAAATCCCATTTTCCCGGCGATTTCCTTGACCGTGAGGCGGGTTTCGATCAGCAGACGGCAGCTTTCCCGCACAAACAGGGAGTCGCGGTAGGCCCGGAAAGGTCCCGTTGGTTCATTCTTCGCCCAGCAGCGCCGCAGAGCGGATTCCGACATCCCGACTTTTTTCGCCAGACGGTCGATGTTGACTTCTCCCGAAAGCAGATGTTTTTCCAGAAACCCCCGGATGGTGCGGAACATTTCGTCCCCGCCTCCCGTTTCCGCCGGAAGCCCGAACCCGGATAGAATGAGATTCCAGCAGAGGGCGTCGATCCGGTCCGCGTCTGGCTCCGGATTCATGCATTCCTGATTCAGCAGTTCCAGCGCGGAATGAAGCGCCGTCACGGACCGGACCGGACGGACAACCGGCGGAGTTCCCGGCTGGAAAGTCCGGCTCTGAACCAGCCTCGGCATCCATTCCCCGGGGTAGATGAGATAGAGTTCCTCCCAGGTCGGATCGGGACCGTAGTCCATGGGTTCGCCCGGCCATTGCAGCAGCAGGCACGGAGCCTCCACCGGATACGATTTTCCCCGGAAGACATAATCGCCTTTTCCGGAGAGAATGAAGGAGTAATTGCAGCCCGAAAACGCCCGCACGACGCGCTGCTTCTTGTTCGGGACATACCCGATCGTTTCCACCGGGGGCAGCAGTGGAAAATGCCTTTCATACGCCGCGAAGTGTTTGGAGGAAAAGTCCATTCCGTTGACAGATTTGTCCATGGCGAATCCTTTTTTTCTGCTTTATACTATAGGCATGACCGGAAGAAATGTCAAGAATCCGGAAAAGGAAAGGATGAAGATATGAAAGTGGGACTCATCGGATGCGGGAATATCAGCGGAGCCTATCTCGGGAACCGTTCCCGTTTTCCGCAGCTGGAAATGGTCGCCTGCGCGGATGTGCGGGACGAGGCGGCCGAAAAGGCCGCGCAAATGTACGGACTCCGGAAAATGAGCGTGGAAGGACTGCTCGCCGATCCGGAAATCGAAATCGTGCTGAATCTGACGACGCCCCAGTCGCACGTCGAAATCAACCTCCGGGCGCTGGAGGCGGGGAAGCACGCCTACTGCGAAAAACCGTTCGGGCTGGACCGCGGTTCCGCCCGGAAAGTGCTGGAAACGGCGGACCGGAAAGGTCTGCGCGTCGGGTGCGCTCCGGACACGTTTCTCGGAGGCGGGCATCAGGCCGCCCGCAAGCTGGTGGACGACGGTCTGATCGGAAAGGTCTGTTCCGGGACCGCATTCATGATGTGCCACGGACACGAGGCATGGCATCCGGCGCCCGCGTTCTACTATCAGAAGGGGGGCGGTCCGCTTTTCGACATGGGGCCGTATTATCTGGCGGCGCTGGTCAATCTGCTGGGACCCGTCCGGAAAGTCTCTGCCATGTCCAACCGTTCGACCGATCTCCGCAAGGGGGGCAAGATCAACGAAGGCAAAACGTTCCCGGTCGAAGTGGAGACACACATTTCCGCCTCGCTGGAATTCACCGGGGGCGCGATCATCACCCTGATCAACAGCTTCGACGTCTGGCAGACTTCGAACTATTCCAACAGCATCGAGCTGCACGGCACGGAAGGCTCGCTTCACGTTCCCAATCCGAATGCGTTCAGCGGCGACCTCCGCTTTTTCAAGGCGGGATTGAGCGCGGACTGGGCTCCGGCGGACAACCCGTTTATTTACAACGAGAATATGCGGATCATCGGTCTGGCGGACATGGCGGACGCGATTCTTCACAAGCGGGAACACCGTGCCAACGGACGGAACGCGTTTCATGTGCTGGATGTCATGTGTTCCATTCTCGATTCGGCGCAGACCGGGAGCATTGTGGAAATCGGGAGTCCGGCCGAACGTCCCGCGCCGCTGCGGATCGGACTGAAACCCGGTGAACTCAACTGATCGGAAAGGACGGATCATAATGAAAAGAGTATTGATGTTCCGGGGCGGATGGGAAGGCCATCAGCCCGTTGAAACTTCCGAACTGGTGGCGGACGCCCTTCGCGGACGCGGCGTCGAGGTGGATATTTCCGATTCGCAGAAGTGTCTGCTGGATACAGAACTCAAGACGAAATACCGGCTGATCGTGCCTGTCTGGACGATGGGTGAACTCGGGGGCGAGGAGACCAAAGCCCTCCTTGATGCCGTACAGAATGGGGTTGCTGTCGGCGGCTGGCACGGCGGCGCGGGCGATTCCTTCCGGCAGAACACCGGATACCAGTATATGATCGGCGGACAGTGGGTCGCCCATCCCGGCGGGATCGTGGATTATCTTGTGGACATCGTTGAAAAGGACAATCCGATCATGGCGGGAATTTCCGGATTTTCGGTTCACAGCGAGCAGTATTACATGCATATCGATCCGGGCAATCACGTGATCGCGGCCACCACTTTCGACGGTTCGCACGATCCCTGGGTTCGCGGAACGGTCATGCCGGTCGTGTGGACCCGTTCCTACGGAACCGGACGCGTGTTCTATTCCTCGCTCGGACATGTCGCGGCCGACTTCAAGAATACGCCGGAGATTCTGGAAATCACCGTGCGCGGCCTTCTCTGGGCGATGGACGAACTGAAGTGAAAATGAATCCGTTCTTTCCGGAAAAGCGGATTTGATTTTTTCCATCCCCCGCGTTACTGTAAGGGGCGAACCCGATGGAAGGGGGATGGAAAAATGCACCGTGAAATCATTGTCAATGACCTGATGCAGCAGGATTATCATTATTTTCTGACGGAAAAACCGGGGAAGAATTTCCACGTGGGATTCTGTCCTGAACTGACCCCGAAACAGATGCTCTCACTCGGGGTGTTCGGCGGAAAATACATGACCGACTGCCGGACGGAATTTCCCGATGACTGGTTCGAAAATGCGAAACTCTGCCACGAACGCCACGATCCCGAGCTGAACTGCTTCAGGATTCTTGCGTCGCAGACCCTTCAGGAATGGATCCGCAAAGGCTGGATCTATGCCGAGGACCCGCGCGGCTGGTTTCAGTGGTATTGCCGCTATTACCTCGGACGGCGCTGTCCGGACGACGAACGGCAGATCAAGCGTCACCGCGCCATGATCCGGCATATCGCCCAGATTCACTATCACTGCCGTTTCGGGGATGCAACTTGTCACACCAAACAGCGTCAGGCGCTTCTCCAGTGGGCGTATGACAGCCGCAAAATGTGACTCTTTTTCCATTGAATAGCCCCTTGATTTTTTCCGCCTCCGCGGTATCTTATCCGGATTCAATCAGGAAAGAACCCAAACGGAGTGGAAATAATGTTGAAGAATCCGGTCATCGGAGTGAATATGGCCTGCCGCGACAATCCCGAACGGCCCGGCCGGATGTGGTATGAAGTCCAGAACCTGTATGTGGATCCGATTCTGGCGGCGGGCGGACTTCCCCTGCTGATTCCGCCCGTCGAGGAAGCCGCGATTCTGGACCGCTACCTTGAACGGGTCGACGGCATGCTGTTCATCGGCGGGAAAGATTATCTTCCGGAACTGTATGGAGAAACCCCCGTTCCTGAAACCGACCTCACCCGCGTGCGTCCGATGAGCGATCCCCTGTTGATGAAACTGACACTGGAGCGGCGTCTTCCGCTGGTTGGAATCTGCGGAGGATGTCAGCTTCTGGCCATTGCGGCGGGCGGGAAACTGATTCAGCATCTTCCGAACACGGAAAAGCATGTCGATGGCGTCTTCCATTCCGCGGAAATTACGGAGGACGGCGTGTTTTCCCGGACGCTCGGGTTGCGGAAAAACGATTCTTTTCAGGCGTATTCCTACCATCATCAGGCGGTGAAGGAGGACGGTCTGCCTTCGTGTCTGAGGATTACCGCCCGCGCATTCGACGGCAGCATCGAGGTGATCGAGGGAACCGACGGTTTCCTTGCGCTCGGAATTCAGTTCCACCCGGAACGCATGCCGGAGCTGGCCCCGAAAATTTTCCGTCTTCTGGTGGAAGAGTCCCGCAAAGGGAAGTGATCCGTCACGGTTTTCCGGCGGAAGCTCTTTCCTGTTTTTTCGCATATACACGGTCCGCGCCGATCAGAAGGGCGAGTCCGGCGAAACAGGCGGGAATCAGGTAGAAGGAATACTGGAGACCGAAGCGGTCGCCGCAGATCCCCATGAACCATGTGAAGAAGCCGCATCCGGGGATTCCCGCGCAGGAAAGCAGAACGAAAAGCATGGTGGTGTCGATTCCCGGCATACGGTCGGCGGCATAACTCTGGACGCTGGGCCAGAACGGACCCGCCGCGATTCCGCAGAAAAAGAGCAGTATGTAGAGAGCCGTTATGAAGAGCGCCGGGCTTCCGAAATTTTCCGGATTCAGCAGCGGCAGAATCGAAGTGAAGACCGTTCCCGCGACGGCCATGAAGACGATCAGATTGCAGAGATGATGCTGGCGGACCAGAACCCCGCTTCCGGCGCGTCCGATGAACATGCCGACTCCGAAGACCGCCGTCCCGAGACCGGCCGCCCATGCGCTTCCGTGGAAGCATAGCTGGATGAAGGCCGGACACCAGAACGTGAGGCAGAATTCCCCGCCGCCCGCCAGGAACATTGCCGCGAAAAAGAGCCAGAAATGACGGCGCCGCAAGATGTCGTAAGACTGTTTGGCAACTTCGCGGATCGACAGTTTCACCGGGGCTTCAGGGTAGGGGGCGGCCGGGTTTTCCTTCCAGAAGATGATCAGGAGCGGGACGGTTACGAGCGCGCCGCCGATTCCGAGGAGGACGCGCCAGGAGACGCCCAAGCTGAGCAGAGCCCCCGCGGTCAGCGTGGTGAAAGTTACCCCGACCGACCAGAAGCTGTGGGCGAAATTGATGTAGCGACCGGGTTCTTTCTCATGGAGTTCCTGAACGAACGGCGTGGCAAGTCCCTCGATTACGCCTTCCCCGAGACCCGCGATCATCAGCAGTACAAGGAGCGCCCAGTACCATTGGGAAAAGGCGCAGAGAAACAGACCGCTCCCCATCAGCAGGACTCCGATGCCGAGACTTTTCCTCAGTCCGATGCGGGCCGCGACAAAACCGCAGAAAAGCATCGAGCCCATGATGGCAGCGGAGCGTCCGAAATGGAGCACTCCGCCCGCGCCCATGCCTCCTTTGTCGAGGGGGAACCCGAGGTCCTGCGCCAGCGCGACCAGCACGACGGGCACGATGATGGAGCAGACGGCATAACATGCGAACGAGGTGAAGGCGGCGTAGTCGTAGCGCCCGAAAACCAGCCTGGATGAGGTCATGATGGAATTTGATTTCTTTCAGTGAGTTTATTTTTTCACGGAATACCGGAAAGTCTCATCCGCGATGAAGGAATCGAGGAAGTCCAGATATTCCTGTTTGGTGAAACGGGGCTTGATCCGGGCGATCCGCCGGGCGTCATCAGCATTGCCGAAAAGGAGATCGACGGCATCCGCCGCCAGCACTTTGGCGGGTTCGACGAACGCCTCGTCTTCATCCTGCCAGTGGAACGGAATGGTGTGTGCGGTGCCTTTCCACCCGCCGGAATAGGGATGCATGGCGGGCATGATCGCGCTGACGTCTCCCATGTCGGTGGAAGAGGTGCGGCGTCCCATGTCCACGAAGTTGACGTCGGGCCGGAAGGATCGGAGATTGTCGAGATGGAGGCGGATGAGTTCGGGCTCGTTGTAGAGCGGCATGTAGCCGGGGAAGGTTGTGATGGAGACATCGAGACCGAAGGCGAGGGCTGCGCCCTGCATGGAGCGGTCGAATTTGGAGGAAGCGTCGCGGATGGCTTCCGGCGTCTGCGCCCGGAGCTGATATTCGAGTTCGACTTCTTCCGGAACAATGTTGACGACCGAGCCGCCGTTCTTGATGATGCCGTGAATCCGGACGGTGTCCTCGTCCCGGAAGGTGTCGCGCTGAGCGTCCATGGCATCCAGCGCGATGCGTGCGGCGGAGAGCGCGTTGAGTCCCACCCAGGGGCGTCCCGCGTGAGCGGCCTGTCCCCGGAAAAGGACTTTTTTCATTACGAATCCGTTGGAGGTCCGCGCCGCGCCGTATTCGCTGTTGGCGTGGGTCATGATCGCCATGTCCACATCGTCGAAGACGCCAGTCCGGATGAGTTCGGGTTTTCCGCCGATGTATTTGACCCCTTCCAGATGGTCCCCGATCCTGCTTTCTTCCGCGGGACAGGCGATGAAAGCGAGGTTTCCGGAAAGGTGTTCCCTGACTTCCGGGAGGGCCAGCGCCATGGCGGCGCCGACCATGGCCGTGATCTGCATGTTATGCCCGCAGGCGTGTGCGGCGCGGGTTTGCGGGTCGGCTTCCGGATGTTCCGGCATGATGAGGGCGTCGAGTTCGCCGAGAATGGCGACGGTCGGTCCGGGTTTGCCGGTCTTGAGGTCGGCGCGGACCCCGGTCCGTGCCAGTTTGCCCCGAACGGGAAGATTCAGAGTAGAAAGAACTTTTTCGACCAGCGCGGCGGACTTGAATTCCTCATAACCGGGTTCCGGGTTCTTCCAGAGCTGGATTCCGAGTCCGATCAGTTCCTCTTTGCGGCGGTCGATTTCCCGATACAGCTTTTCTTTGAGTTCGTTCTTGTTCATGGAGTCCTTTTCCTGCGGGCAGTTTCTCTCATAGTGCCATTCCTGGGCGGATCATGAAATCATACAATATACCCTCTCTCCGGAAAAAGACAAGGAGAAAACGGGCCCTCGAGAGGCCCATAACTCAACAGGGAAGGACGGAATCAGGGAGTTTTCTTCCCGAAACGTTTTTTGTCGCGGGGTGCGTGGTCGCGGTCGCCGTCGCCTCGGAATTCGCGGAAACGTTTCTGAAACGGCTTGCGCGGACGGTCTGGACGGTCGGTGCGGTCTGGACGGTCGGTACGGGGTGCGGAAGCGAATTCGGGGGTGTCTTCGTAAATGGTGACCGCGAATTCATCCCGGAAGGCCCGTTCGAGCTTTGCGGCGTCGGAGGGAATGGCGTTGAGGAAGGTGTAGCTGTCGTGACAGTCGACCTTGCCGAGAACGCGGGTCTGGATGCCCGTGCGTTTGAGGATCATTTCCATGACGCTGCGCTTGTTGGCTCCGTCATCGTATCCGATTCCCAGCTTGACGCCGAGCATTCTGACGGGCGGAGAATCTCCTCTGTCGTTCCCGAAACGGCTGTTTTTCGAGCCGGAAGCACTCAGGTCGCGGTAGCGTTCGGGGGTCAGGGAATCTCCGGCGACGGCGCGGATCAGTGCGCCGACCAGAGCCGTATGGGAGGCGGAGGTTTCCATCAGTTCGCGTGCGAAGTCCAGATAGACCTCGTGTTTCCCCGCTTCGACGGCGGCGAGAATGCGTTTGGCGAAACGCCCTTTGGCGGCGGCGACGATCTCGCTGGGGGCGGGCAGCATTTTCTTGAGAATGTTCAGATCGAGTTTTTTGCAGAGGCTTGCGAAACGCTTGCGTTCGCCGGGCGTGACGAAGGTGACGGCTTTCCCGTTCTTGCCGGCGCGTCCGGTGCGTCCGATCCGGTGCACGTAGAGGTCCTCATTGTTCGGCATGGAATAATTGATGACGTGCGTGAGGTTGTTGACGTCGATGCCGCGCGCGGCGACGTCTGTTGCGATCAGGAGTTTGAACGCGCCCCGCTTGAAACCCTCGATCGTGCGTGTCCGCTGTATCTGCGGGATGTCTCCATGAAGGGGTGCGACCGCGTAGCCGCGTTTGCCGAGCTGTTCGGAAAGCTCGTCCACATCGCCGCGCGTGTGGCAGAAGACGATTCCGTAGAGGGATTCCTCCAGATCGATGATCCGGGAGAGGGCGTCGAGCTTGTCTTCGCGGCGGAGGTCGAACCAGACCTGTTCCGTGCGGTCGTGTGTGAGTTCCCCGCCTTCGGAGCGGACGATTTCATATTCGCGCATGAATCGTGCCGCAATCGAGAGAACCGGGTGCGGCATGGTGGCGGAAAACATGAGCATGCGCCGGTCGGCCGGAGTGCGGGAAAGGATGTTCTCAATGTCTTCGATGAAGCCCATGTCGAGCATTTCGTCGGCCTCGTCGAGTACTGCGAACTGGATGTGTTCGAGAGGAAGGCGGTTGCGCTCCATCAGATCGATGAGGCGTCCGGGGGTTCCGATGGCGATGTCCACGCCCGCGGAAAGTTCCTTGAGCTGGATTCCGATGGGCTGTCCGCCGTAGAAGACCCCGATCCGGAGTTTCCGGTCGCCGCGGAGGGACGCCATTTCAGTGGCGATCTGCATGGAAAGTTCGCGGGTGGGGGAAAGGATCAGGGCGCGGGGGGCTCCGGACCTGGCAGGGGTTTCCGCGAGTTTTTCCAGAATGGGGATTCCGAACGCGGCGGTTTTTCCGGTCCCGGTCTGGGCCTGGCCGATGATGTCCTTTTCTCCGGCAAGGAGACGCGGAATGGTGAGGGCCTGAATCGGAGTGGGTTCGTCAAACCCTTTTTTTTCGAGGGCGTCGATCATGGAGGCGGAAAGCCCCATCGAGCGGAAGAGGGAAGAATCTTTCATGGAAAACCTTTGTGTGATGCGCCGGGAAACTATATGCGGGAAAAGAATCGCTGGACGAAATTTCCGGCCTGGGAAATCGTCCGGCTGCTGTATAACGATTTTCCCGAGACATCCCGATCCACCGAGTGCGGATGAGGCTGACCCGTTTTTTAGCCGTATAATATACTCCGCCTGTGAGACTTTTACAATGCGGATTCCGTCGAAAGTCGGCAAATTGCGGTTTTTGAATGGGATTCAGGCTTCCTCCAAAAACGGGAACAGGACAAAGTGACGTCCATACTACTGCCAAGGATGATTTTTGCGGTTGCGGCGGAATGCAAACGGAAGAACGAGCCGGCGGCCTTTCTTGAATTCGGGCGAACCGGCATTATATTACTTGTTTCGGTTTTGTGCCGGAATCATCGAATAACGAAGGAACATCATGCTCAAGACTTTGATTCGCCCTCTGCTGATTGTGGCGGCTTTCGCGGCGGGATACTGTGTTCCGGAAGCGAAGAACCTGACATTTCTGATCCGCTACCTGCTTCTGATCATGCTGTATTTCGTGTGCCTTCAGGTGAAGGTTGTCCATTTGAAACCACGCATGAGCCATTGGAAAATTCTGTTCATGAATATTCTGATCGGTGTCGCCGCATGGGGCGCATTGCTGTTCACCGGTTGTGAGGAACTCTCCGCCGCCGCCTTTTTCACGGGAATCACGCCGACGGCGAGCGCGGCGCCGGTGATCATCCGCTTCCTGGGGGGAAGCGTGTCGTATGTGGTGATGGCGTTTCTCATCACGAATATTGGAATCTCGGTGGCCCTGCTGGGGCTGATTCCTCTGGTTACAGGCAACTATACCCTCGGATTCTTCTGGGATGTCGCCGGCAACATGGCTGTCATCATGGGAATTCCGGCCCTGGCGGCGGTGATTACGCGGAAATTCTTTCCCTCTTCCCGCGAGTGGCCCGACCGTCTGCCGCTTTTCTCCTTCTTCCTCTGGCTGGCGATGCTGTTCATTACGGCGGGTTCCGCGTCCGCGTTCATCCGGAGCACCCCGGATCTTCCGCCGCTGGTTCTGCTGGAGATCGCCGGAATCGCGCTGGGGCTTTGCGTGTTGAACTTCCTGAGCGGGTATTCTCTCGGGGAGCGGCGCTACCGCCGGGAGTCCAGCCAGTCGCTCGGACAGAAGAACACGATGTTCACATTGTATCTGGCGCTGACGTTCTCCAGTCCCCTGGCCGCGATGGGGCCGACTTTCTACGTGCTGTGGCACAATCTCTGGAACGCGGCGCAGATGTTTTTTCATGACAGACGGAAAAGCCTTCGGAAAAAAAAGCGTCATAATCCTTGCGGAAATACGCGGAAGGGATATATTGACTCTGTCATGAAGGAACCCGAACCATGAAGCTGGCTTTTCTGATTTTCAAATATTTCCCTTATGGGGGGCTTCAGCTGGATTTCCGCCGGATGCTTGTCGAGGCGGTTGCGCGCGGGCATCATGTGACGGTGCTGTACGGCCGCTGGGAGGGGCCCTTCGTCGAAGGCGCGGTCTACCGGGCTCTCCCTTCCTTTGCTTTGACGAACTGGGGGCAGGCGCTCGCTTTCGAATGGAAGGCGCTGATGTATTTTCAGCGGGAGAAATTCGACCTTATCGTGGGATTCAACCGGATGTCCGGGCTGGATGTTTACTTTGCCGCGGACAATTGTTTTGCCATGAATTCGGCGCATAAGCCGAAACTGCTGCGTTTTCTGACCCGCCGTTATTCGATGTACGAGCATCAGGAGCGTTCGGTTTTCGCCGGGGAGAAAATTCCTGTGATTCTGTGTCTGACCGACCGCCAGAAGAAGGAATATCAGTCGGTTTACCTGACCCCGGAAGAACGGTTCCGCCTTCTGCCGCCGGGAATCGATCCCGACAGGAAGCGTCCCGAAAACGAGGAGGAAGTCCGCCGGATCCGCAAGGAAGTCCGTTCGGAATTTTCTATGAACGACGACACCCTGTTTCTGATTCAGGTCTGTTCCGGATTTCATAACAAGGGCGTTGACCGTAATCTGCATGCATTCCGATCGCTTCCAGGGGAGATTTTCGACCGGAGCAAACTGGTGATCGTCGGACGGGAGAAATCCCGGAAGTTTGAAAAACTGGCCTCTGCCCTGAATCTGGGGAAACAAGTGATTTTTACCGGGAGCCGTGATGATGTCGGACGCCTTCTGCTGGGGGCCGACCTGATGGTGCACCCGGCCCGGAACGAGGCGGCCGGGACCGTACTGGTGGAATCGATTGCGGCCGGTCTGCCCATGATCTGTTCAGGCGCTTGCGGATATGCTCCTTTCGTGCGGGATTCCGGCGGCAGGGTCCTGCCGGAACCATTTTCACAGCGCGACTTCAACGATGCCTTGTCCTTTATTTTGACTAAGCCGGGACTGCTGGAGAATATGCGCCGCGAGGTCATCCGCTATTTCGGGACGGTGGATTACTGCCACCGTGCCCGGAGGGCCGTGGACATCATGGAAGAAGCTGCCTCGGCAATGAACTGCGGGACTTTCAGCGCGCTGGACAGAGGCGTGCCGGGGCAGTCCTCCGGTTCGGCCTCCGAGGGGGCACCGTCTGGTCTGGAACGCTGCGGTTGCGCGAAAGGAATGGGGCATAGGATGTGTGATGTCCGTTTGAACAAGGATTTTCAGGAACTCTGGAAGGGGAAGGATGCGTTTGAAGCCGCCTTCCTCCTGACCGGAGAGAGTTTCCGCCGTGTCAAGTCCAGGCATACCTTCCGTTTCGAGGTCGGCGGGAAAGGATATTTCGCGAAACTTCATACCGGCTGCGGCTGGCGGGAAATCTTCAAGAACCTTCTTCAATTCAAATTGCCGGTCATGGACGCCGGACAGGAATACCGTGCCCTGATCCACCTGAGCCATCATGGAGTGGAAACGATGACTCCTTGCGCATACGGATGCATGGGGAACGATCCGGCGGGCAGAATCTCTTTCCTGATTACCGCGGAGCTGACGAATACGGTCAGTCTGGAGGACTATTGCCGGGACTGGCCCGCAGCCCCGCCTCCGTTTGCCGTGAAGATCGCCCTGACCCGGAAGCTGGGGGAAAACGTCGGCAGAATGCACCGGTCGGGGCTGAATCACCGCGACTGCTATCTCTGCCATTTCCTGCTCGAAAAGGGAACGGAAAGGAATGGATCGCCCAATCTTTTTGTGATCGATCTCCATCGGGCGCAGATACGGAAAAGCGTGCCTTTCCGCTATCTCGTCAAGGATGTGGGAGGCCTCTACTTTTCCGCGATGGACATCGCACTGACCCGCCATGACATCCTGCGTTTCATCCGTGCTTATTCAGGAAAACCGCTCCGGGAAACATTGTCCTGCGAGCGTGCATTCTACCGCGACGTCGATGACGCGGCTCATGCGCTGTATCGTAAAGTCCACCGGAAATCTCCGCCGTCCCTGTTGTGATTCCCGTCCGGTCAAGACATTTTCGCTACGGCTGAAAGATCCGGAAACATTTTTTCCAGAGGTTCCAGTCGGCTACCGGAATTTCCGGCGGCTGTCCGTTTTGCGGGAGCCGTTCGGCCATGTGGCGCGACAGGAGGAATCCGACCGTGCCCGCGCAGAGATCCGAGGCGAGCCGGGCGTAAAACAGCACCTCCAGTGAATTGCAGGCAAGTGCGATGAAGGAAAAGGGAATCATCAGACCGAGAATCCGGAAGGCGTTCAGCCATGCCGAAATGGCCGGACGTCCGCAGCCGGTGTAGAAAAAGCCGGAGAAACGGTGAATTTCCACCATGCCGAATCCCCATGGAATGATGTGCATGCAGGTTACCATGATCTTCCGCACCTCGGGGTCCGGCGAGAACTGCCGCACCAGGAATTCCGCCGCGAAGAAATAGAGGACGGCCATTCCCAGCAGGAACAGGAATGCGAACCTCATGGCGAATCTCCGGCAGGAACGGATCCGGTCATACAATCTTGCCCCGAAATTCTGTCCGACCATGGGCGTGATGGAGATGCCCAGCGCCATCGGGAAAACGAATGCGACCATCTCCAGCCGTCCGGCGGCGGCCGTCGCGGCCACGGCGGCGTCTCCGAACCGTGCGGTGATCCAGGTGATGACCGCCGAACCGATCGGCATCATGAGCATTCCGATGGAAGAAGGGACGGCGAAACGCATCACCAGATTCCAGGAACTTTTCAGCTCGCGCCACGGAAACGGCCCGAATCGGAGCAGGTCGTGTTTTTTCCAGAGCAGATACAGCACGAGAAAGGCCGCGATGAGCTGAGCGGCGACCGTCGCCAGCGCGGCGCCCCGGATTCCCATGGCGGGAATCCGTCCCCAGCCGAAGATGAGGATCGGGTCAAGGACCGCATTGAGAATCAGCCCGATGACCATCATCATGCTGGCCCGTCTGGAGTCTCCGACCGCGATCAGCAGATCGTTGCCTGTCATGGAAAGGGAGGCTGTCATGCAGCCGAAAAACCAGATGTCCATGTAGTCTGTGACCAGCGGGAGAACTTCCTCCGACGCCCCCAGAACGCGGAATATCCAGCGGCTTGTCATCATGCCCGCAACCGCCAGCAGGATCGAGAACAGAACGGTCAGCAGGATTCCGTTGCTGATCAGGATCGAGGCTTTTTTCTTTCTGCCGCGTCCGACCGCATGCGCGGCGGTTGTCATCATGCCGATGCCAAGTCCCCGGAAAAGACATCCGACCAGCATGATGACCGGAAACGTTAAACCCATTGCCGCCATGGGGATTTTTCCGAGATTCCCCACGAAATAGGTGTCGACGATATTGTATCCGGACATTGCCAGGGTTCCCGCCAGCATGGCGAAGGCGGTCCGGAGCATGGTCTTGCCGATCGGTCCCCGGGTGTAAACGGCGCTTTCCTTCATTTGAAAACGCCTCCGTCACTTCCGAGGAAGGCGTTTCCGGCTGAACCGGAGAAAGGTTTTCCCCCGGAGACAACAAGAATCCAGGGAAACAGCGGATCATATGAAAGTTCATTCATTTTCAGGGAGGAATTCTTTTTTATTTTTCAGCTCTCAGACGGGCGTGCAGAAATTCAAGGACTTCCAGAAAAGATTCCAGTTTCTCCTTTGGAATTTCCACCAGCAGCTTCTCCATTGATCCCGTGAAGGAACGGTCCAGATGATTCCGGATTTCCTCTCCCTCGCGGGTCAGGCGGATGCAGACTGCGCGGCGGTCGGTGGGAGAGGCGAGGCGTTCCACCAACCCCTCCTTGACCAGGGAATCGATGGTCTGGGAGACCGCACCGGGCGTGAAATTGAATTTTTCGGCGATTTCCTTGAGCATCAGGGTTCTTCCGTTGTGTTCGAAAAGACATCCCATGATCCGAAGTCTGGCGAGCGTGATTTTTTTCGTGGGGTCCTGAGGTTTTTTATGGGATTGGTTCCGCAGCGCGTCGGTGACGCGAAACAGCAGTTTCCAGCATTTTTCCGCGGGATTATTCGTGTCTGTTACAGGAATCTTCGTCATGGAATCTTCCCCCTCTTTTCTTTAGAAGCGTAACAATTTTGAGATTAAACTATAATGCCGTTCTTGAATCTTGTCAAGTTCCGGAATTGGAAATAAAAGTAAAAAACCGTTTCCCGGGAAAATGCGCGGGGCAGGGACGGAGACCTAATTTTTCCCTGAAAAATCAGCGGCTTCCCCTTGTCTTTTTTTCAGTATTTCGGAGAATGTTTTCGCAGAACGGCTTGATTTTTGTGAAATTCTATGTATACTATCGGGGAAAGCCAAAATCATTGAGGTTGCAATATGGCGGAGAAACTTCCTGAAGGACATGAAACAATACTGGTCGTGGACGATCAGGAAACGGTGTGGGATTTTTTGATCGAGGCGCTCCAGAATCTCGGTTATTCGGTAATCCTTGCCGAGAATGGACTGGACGCGATCGAGATTTGCCGCGAAAATCCGGGACAGATCGATCTTGTCCTGCTGGATATGATTATGCCTAAGCTCGGGGGACACAGCACCTTTTATCAGCTTCGCGCGCTGGACCCGAAAATCAAGATTCTTCTGGCAAGCGGATATGTGGCGCCTTCGGCGGTCAATGACCTGCTGGCCAATGGGGCTGTCGGTTTCCTCCAGAAACCTCATCGCATTAAAACTCTGGCAGTGGAGCTTCGCCGGATTCTGGATACGAATGAAAAAACGCCGGAACAGGGTTCCGCACCTTCTTCCGTTACCGTTTCTGAACAGAAGAGCGACTCCGCAGACACTTCCCATGTTTGAGGAGAATGGGTTCCGGGCAGGGGCTACTGCGGCCGGAGCGGCTTCCCTTTGGAAAAGGATTTTTTTCTTTTCCAATTTTTTTTTTCGGGCGGCGCCATTCTGTGAAATATTCGTGAAAAATTGTATTTCACTTTGCAAAACTGCGGAACGCATGGTATAGTATTGACTGTATGTTGCATTATAATGGTATATTAACGTGGGAGTTGTGAGATTTGAAACTTTTACTGACAGGAATTACCGGGCTTGTGGGAGCCTCTTTTGTTACCGCGGTTCTTCGTGAAAGAGAAGATATTGATATTGTAGCCGTCTGCAGAAGGGGACGGGGAAAAACCGCCGCTGACCGCGCCCGGAAAGTCATTGAAGAACAATGTGAATTTGACGGAGTTCCGGAACTTGCGGAGAAAATGCTTTCCCATGTGAAGGTCATTGAAGGAGATGTTTCCGCTTTTCCGACCGCTGAAATCATCGCCAACGGCCCGTATGATGTTTTCTTCCATTGCGCCGCGGATGTGAATCTCGGCAAGGATCCCGAAGGCAAGACTTTCCGGACCAATCTCGAAGGAACGCGGAATGCTCTGGCTCTGGCCCATCAGCTCAAAGTCAAGGCCCTCCACTATGTCAGCACCGCTTATGTCGCCGGGACTACGGTCGGGCGCGTCATGGAAGGCTCTCTTCCCGCTCTGGACTTCAACAATTCGTATGAAAGAAGCAAATTCGAGGCGGAGAAGCTGGTCAAGGAGTGCGGCATTCCCTATACGATCTACCGTCCCTCGATCATTGTCGGGCGTCTTTCCGACGGTCTGATCCGCAAGCCGCTGGCGTTCTACCGTATCATGGAGTTCCTCGGGAAATTCAAGAAACATTACTGCGTCAAGCATGGTCTTGCTCCCAGTTCCCCGATTCAAATGAGCCTTCGTCTGGAATCCAGGATTTCCGACAAGATTTACTTTGTGCCGATTGATTATGTCCAGAAGGCCATCTCCACGATCTTCTTCAAGCCGGTCGAAAACAAGTGTTATCACATCACCGGGGAAAGTCCCGTTTCCACAAAGAGCATTCAGGAAGCGATAGCTTCCGTTTTGAAAGTGGAAGGACTGAAAGTGCTGGAGGAAGTCGTGAATCCCACCATGGACGAAAAACTGGTCCAGCGCATGATTGAGGATCTGATGCCTTACTTTGCGTCCCAGATCATTTTCGACAATACCCAGGTCAAAGCGGCGCTGGGTGAAAAAGCTCTCGCGTGGAAACAGGATTTGCCGTTCCTGAAACGGATGGCTACATCCTTTTACATGCAGACTTCTCCTGAACTCGTTGCAAAATAACTTCCTGAATGCGGGTGTTCTATGCGGAAGGAAAATAAAAGAATCAACTACAGTTTCCGGAAAGTGGAGCATCCAAAAATGCTTGCCAATGACAGGATGCTGGTATGCCCCGCCTGCCGTGAGGTTCTGATGCGGGCCGATATCGAAGGATTTTCCGCCTGTCCCTTCTGCTCTTACAAGTTTGAAAGTTCCTATGAGCTGGAGGACTTCATCATGGAACCGCTGGTGGACAGCTGGGTCCGTCACCAGCCGGGATTTTCTTTTCAGGTTTTGTCGTCCGCGCCTTCCTCGTCGGGGAATGAATAAAAATCTTCCCCGGACTGTTTTATCCTTATTTCAGGGAAGGGGTGAGTCCTGTCCTCCCGGGGCCATCAGGAATTTCAAAGAAAAAAAATGACCGGAATCTCTTGGGACTCCGGTCATTTTTTTGAAATCTTTTCAGAGTGAACTTTTTATCTTGCTTTCGCCCGTCTCATTTTCGAGAAAGCCAGTGCGCCGCCGCCGAGAAGCAGGGTCGCAAGGATTCCCGGAAGAGGCTGTCCGGAAGGTCCTTCGTTCGTATAAGCGACACTGAAAGACAGGACTCTGTTGTCCCATTTGTTGTCTCCGAAAGTGAACAGGACACCTCCGCCCTTGGAGAGAATGTCATTGAAATAATTCCGGCCGTTCTGGTTGAGTGCATTGATGGAATAGAGAGTCTTTTTGGTTTTGTCGGTTTTCAGCCAGAACCCGACTTTGTCGCCGGCTTTCAGTTCCACCGTGGATACGGTCGTGTTCGCTTTGACATTCAACTCCTGTGTCGTGAGAATGTTTCCATTGGAGTCAAGCGTGAAGTAACCGAAGGATTCCACCTGTCCGAATTTGCTTCCGGATGAATCATAGGAAATGTTCAGAACGGCATTTTGAAGAATATCGAAGTAACCGGCATCGTTTGTTTTGAACGTTTCATTGCTGACGTCATACTGAAACGAACCGAAAGCGGCGGTCGTGCAAATCATTGCACACAGCGAAATAATGTACTTTACCATTTTCATCTTTTCCCTCAACTTTCTCCTCGTGATTTAGTTAGACACCCGAACATTAAAAAAGTTCTCCTCTTTTAGCTGTTTTCTCTTTGAATCGCCTTATTCAGGCATTTTTTCCCCATATAAAGAACCCCCCTTAAAAATTGAGAAGGTGAACCGTGGCGCCTTCGAAGACAAGTTGTTCATCGTAGTTGGAATCACTCCAGCATTTGTCTTTTTCCCAACGCCGGATGGTGGCCGGATCCTGGACGGGATTGCGTTTCACCTGAAGCCGCCGGTGGAAATAATGTTCGAAGTAGGGCGGGATTTTCCACGGAGTACAGAAAAGCTTGGTGTCCTGTTCCAGTTTTTCCGTGATTTTGGCGCATGGAAAGTTTCCCGGTCGGTTCCGTCTGGAGTAATGCGGACGGAAATGAAGTTCGACTGTTTCGATGCGAACCTTGTTTTTCTGTTCATAGTTTTCGATCTTCCGGAGAATCTCACGGGCTTCGTAGTAATCGGACATTTCGGACTCATGCATCCGGACCGTAATCATGATGTTGGTGGAGACGGTCGCCGCGATCAGAAGAAAACCAAGTGTTGCGGCAACCTTCCGGAAAACCTCGGGAAAGGCATCGCCTCTGAAAAAGAACAGAAGCGTAAAGGCCGCAAGCCCGGCAGAGGCGGAACAGGGGATGGCTGAACGGTCGTTGATCCATACCTCCGACACGAAAAGCTGGAGAAGAATGCTCGTGCAGAACAACATGGCAAGCGACAGGAACAACAGGAACAGAAGCGGAAGGCGTTTGAGTTTCCAGTGGTCGTAAAAGAAAATCACCCCGGCGGCAAAGAGGATCGAAAGCGGGAGAAAACCGGGGAAAAATATCCCGAAGAGATGAAAGTAAACCAGCTTCAGAGACCGGAAAATCTCCAGTGCGTTTCCGGGAATGTCAAGGCTTCCCACCGCCCGGATGTTGGCATTTCCAAGCATGGGAGAAAGCACTTTTGCACAGAAGAAGGATACTCCCAGCGAAAAGATCACCACTCCGCACAGTCCGGCGAAAAAAAGGAGGAATTTCCTCCATTGCATCCTGCCTTGTTCATCCCAGGCGCCGTGGAGGTGTGCGGCGGAGAGCAGCGCCAGCGGAATGAAAAAACCGACAAAAGTCTGATAGGTATTCGCACAGAGGCAAACCAGCAGAACAGCGCCTCCCCATGCTTTCCACCCTTTTCCTTTCATCAGCAGCACGACGGCGAAAATCAGCGCTGTCAATCCTGTGAGCCAGGGCAGCATGAGAATTGGAAATGCTTGAACCACTACCATCAGGGGGGCAAAAAAGACGGCTCCGATTCCGACGCCGAGGAGGGTTTTGTCGAAAGGAGATGTCCGTTGGGTTTGACGCACGCAGGCTTCCCAGAAAAAAGTCATCCCGAGAGCAAGCATGAATACCCCCAGCGTCATGCACCCCTTCAGCCAGGCAGGGGAAAAGAATCCGAAGTCCTTCAATGCCACGAGAATAAGCCCTGTGACCGGACGTCCTTCCGCGATGAAGATGGAGAAAAGATTTTCAATCCGGAAGACAGTCAGGGTGTCCATTCCCAGAAACGGCGAAGCAATTGCCGGCGCCCAGAGGATTCCCGCCAGAAAAAAGGATAGAAAAGCAAATGTCGTTTCAGTGGAACGAAAGATCCGTGCGATAGCCGCCACCAGAAAACAGACCAGCAGAAACAGGACCAGGAATTCCAGAAAAAAAACTGGAAACGGTCTTGAAGCGGCTCCGGCAGAAGAACCGGGAGCGGAAGACAATAGAACCATGGATATGCAAATAACACCGGAGAACAGGTATAACTGCCAGTGTTTGAATGCGTTTGTCATTAAGAACTCCCCGAATATTTTCTGCGGAACGTTTGCCTTGAAGTCAAATGAACTGTATTTTTCCGGTTTTCATGTTTCTTCAACCGAATTTGAAAAGTGCCTTCAGATTCTGGAACATCCTTCCTTCCCGTTCGGCTTTTTCACCGGTGTTTCGCAGGCTATATAAACATATTATGTAAAAAGAGGATATGCAACTTTTTTTCGATAAAATTAAATCAAAATTAATCGTCTTCCGGCATGTCTCGGTTTTTCCGCATGGAGGGCAAGGCCTCAGGCGCTTGTATGGATGAGAGCTTTCCATTTTTGACGGATTCGCGGTTTTCTTCCATCGGGGTGGAGGAAATCACCGTGCAGTCTACATCATAAACGGATTCATTTGCCGAAGATGGGTTCGGTTTGTCGGCGGTTTGTCCCGGTGGCCAGATGGCCGTGAAAGTCTTCACACGGACACGACGGGGCGATTGTGCCGTCACGCAGGTGATCAGCATCAGGACCGGGATGGCAATGACCAAAAGTACCAGAAAGACCGGAATCAGCAGCAGCGATAAAAAGAATCGAAGAAAATAGGACATAAGAACCCCCTCTGATTGTTATGTAGAATTCCTTACTTCATGCGATAGTTTCCTCAAACGCAATTTTGTCTGTTCCTTTCCGTCCAGGTGGTGATTTGCGGGACCGGCGTTTTTCAGGAACCGGGGCCGGAGCCGGAAGAGAATCTTCATAATCGTCCATGTGCCAGAGAACATTGTTCTGGATGACGGCCAGTTCGCGGGCATGCGGATAACCCGGATGTGAAACCATCCGCTTGAAATTCCGGTTCTTCAGCCGATCCTGAAGGGACAGCGTCCGGATGGCGGCGGAAGAGGCCCGGCGGGTCAGGGAGGCGGGTGCAAGGACCGTATGGAGAAGCCCCCACAACTCTTCCTGAATTTCCGGCTTGAAAGGCCAGAGTTCGCCCGGCTCGTTTCCTCCGATGAGTTTTTCCGCAAACGGAATCGTGAATAAGGACATTGCCAGCGAAATACTGTCCCGGTACAGTTTGCAGCGGACCCGGCGGTTGCGCTCGTCGAGGAGAGCCAGCATGTAGTTGCAGGCGGGCGTATCCCATTCCTGTTCGATGAAAGGCAGAAACTTTTTGAGGAATCCGTACTCGTGAAAGGCGCGGAGTATCCGGTGCCCGTAAGGGTTTTTGAGAATCTTTTCCAGTTCGAGGGTAAGGCGCGAGCCGGACGCGTGATCGATGAAATTCATGCAGTCGACGACCGCTTTTCCGGTTTCCTTTTCCAGCTTGAAACCGTATTGTCCCACCAGTTTCAGCGCGCGGAGAATCCGGACCGGGTCCTCTTCGAAACGCAGGGCCGGGTCTCCGATGGAGCGCACACAGTTGTCATGAATGTCGCGCAGCCCCATTCCCGTGTAGTCGAGCGTCCGGTCATTGACGGGGTCATAGAAGAGGGCGTTGACGGTGAAGTCGCGCCGCCAGGCGTCTTCCTGCGCGGTCCCGAATTCGTTGTCCTGGAAAATCATGTTTTCAGGTGCTTCCTTTCCGGGGCGGCGGAGTTCCTGCTGCGGCTGCGGGCGTTTGCGGAATGTGCTGATTTCGACGATATCCCTGTGGTGGAAAAGATGGACCAGACGGAACCGTTTGCCGATGATGATGGTCCGGCGGTCGCGGAAGACTTTGCGGACCTGTTCCGGCGTGGCGGAGGTGGAGATGTCGTAGTCCTTGGGGATGCGGTCGAGCAGAAGGTCGCGGACCGCACCGCCGACGATATAGGCCTCGAAGCCGGCCTGCTGGAGCTGTGCGATGATATCGACGATGTAGGGCAGAATTTTTTCTTTGATTTGCATTGGACTCAATACAGGTAAGGTTTTTGAAGGACCGTGTCGACGCCGTCGAGGGCGGGATCGCGTTCCGGATAATCGGCATTGTAGTGAAGACCGCGGCTTTCGTGCCGGAGCATGGCCGAGTCGATGATCAGTTCGGCGGTGGTCGCGATGTTTCTCAGTTCGACCAGATCGCTGGTGATATGAAAATCCCAATAATACTTTTCGATTTCGCTCTGGATGTTCTTGATTCGGCGCTTGGCGCGTTCGAGACGCTTGTTCGTCCGCACGATGCCGACATAGTCCCACATGAAACGGCGGATTTCGTCCCAGTTGTGGGAGATGACCACCAGCTCGTCCGAGTCCGTGGCATTGCCGGGCGTCCAAGGCGGGATGACGAAGGAGGGGCGTGTTTCCCGGATGTTTTCGAGATGGGCGCGGATGTGTTGGGCGGCAAGGTTTGGAACGACAATCGTTTCCAGCAGGCTGTTGCTGGCCAGGCGGTTCGCCCCGTGGAGTCCGGTGCAGGCGGTTTCCCCGACGGCGTACAGTCCCTGGATTCCGGTATATCCGGCGGTGTCCGTCAGGACGCCTCCGCAGCTGAAGTGGGCGCCCGGCACCACGGGGATGGGCGTTTTGGCGATATTGATTCCGAGTTCGCTGCACTGGGCGAAGATACGGGGGAAACGTTTCCGCAGGAACGCCTCGCTCTTGTGGGTCATATCCAGATATGCGCAGGGCTGGCCGGTCCGCTTGAGTTCGCTGTCGATCGCGCGCGCCACCACGTCGCGGGGAGCCAGACTCTTCATTTCGTGGTAGTTCTGCATGAACTCGGTGTATTCATTCTTGCGGTACTGCATCTTCAGGGTTCCGCCTTCGCCGCGGAGAGCCTCGCTGATGAGGAAGTTTTTCACTTTCGGATGGTAGAGCAGCGTGGGATGGAACTGGAAGAATTCCATGTTGGCGATCTTTGCATAGGCTCGGTAGGCCATGGCGACCCCTCCGCCGCAGGCGACATCCGAGTTGCAGGTGCAGAGATAGACTTTTCCGCAGCCGCCGGTGGCGATGGAGGTCGTGTGGGCGGCGAAGGTTTTGACCATTCCGCTTTTGATGTCGAGCACATAAGCTCCGAAACAGATGTCGTTGTCGATGCCGCGTCCGAGACGGGCCTTGGTGATGAGGTCTACCGCGATATGTTCCTCGAAAATATGGATGCGGGGCTCTTTCCGGCACGCCGCGATCAGGGAGCGTTCGACCTCTTCCCCGGTGATGTCGCCGGAATGGAGAATGCGCCGCTTGAGATGTCCGCCCTCTCGGGCCAGATCGAATTCATCCCGGCTGGATTCCCGGGTGTCCCCGAGTTCTCCGCGCGTTGTAAAATGGGTTCCGATCTTATGTGTCAGCCACTGGATGCGTTCGGGGCCGGCTTCGATGATGCGTCTGGCGTTCTGCTCGTTGCAGAGGTGGGCGCCCGCGTTGAGGGTGTCCGCAAGATGTTCGTCAAAGCTGTCGGTGCTGTCTATCACGCAGGCGATTCCCCCCTGCGCGAGTTTGCTGTTGCAGTCGTCGATGTTTCCTTTGGTGACAATGGCGATTTCACCGGTGCATTTTTCCGCAAGCGTCAGGGCGCTGGAAAGCCCGGCCAGTCCGCTGCCTATGATCAGGTGGTCGAAGAATACTTCTTGTGTCGATGCCATTTTTCCGCGCCTTTTTTCATTTGCGGGTTTTCAAAATATCACATGAGCAAGTAAATTACATGCACTTTGGGCATTTTGCGAATTATTCCGATAAATTAAATAGGACTTTTTTATGGATATCGACAGTTCTCCGGCAAAAGACCGGGAGGCGAGGATGCTTGCTTTCTCTTCCGGACGTATGAGAATCTTTCTGGAAATTCTGGCCGCCGCGATTTCCGGCGCATTGTACGCCGCGATTTTCGCCGGACCCGGTTGGCACTGGTTCGCCTGGTTCGGAATGGTTCCCCTCTATTGCCTGATTTCCGGACGGGACTCGAAAAAGGCTTTCTGGTATACCTATATCTGGGGATATTTCTGGAGCCTGTTTTCTTTCATCTGGCTGCGTGAAATCCTTTTTCCGATCCCCTTCGTGTTTTCCCTTCTTCTGGGGTTGTTTCCGGCGCTCTGGGGAGTGACGGTTCCGTTCCTTTTCAGAAACTTCATGATCCCGGCCGATGTCCGGCTCAAAGGCGCCGAATCGATCCGGTCCTGGCGGAACCGCAATCCGTTCAAGGAGATTGCGTTCTGCATGGCGCTTGCCGGCTGGTGGTGCGTGACCGAGTGGATCCGTTCCTGGATTTTCACCGGACTTCCCTGGAACCTTGTCGGTTCCAGCCAGTGGAAGTTCAACGCCCTGATCCAGATCTGCGAATATACCGGCGTCTACGGCGTTAGTTTCCTTGTCGTTCTGGTGAACCTCTCCATCGGTGTTTTCGTCAAACAGCTTTTCCTTCCCGGGGACAGGATGGGGAGTGCGATTCGTCTGTATTCGCTGATTTTCGCCTTTGCCCTGGTGCAGCTCTCCATTGCGCTCTCCATCAAAAATGTAGTCTGGCTCAAAGCCGCTTCCTCCGACTATTCCACGCTCCGGATCGGAGTGGTTCAGCCGGATTTGTCCCAGCGCCGGAAGGGAGGTCCGGAACTCGTTCTGGAAGCGATCGACATCTGCGTCTCCCTTTCCGAAAAGCTGATGGAGAATTTCGGGGAGGTGAATGCGGCGGACCGCCCCGCGCTTCTGGTCTGGCCGGAAAGCGCGATTCCTGTGCCTTATAACGCGGATGCCCCTCTCTCGGAACGCTACCGCAATGAAGTGAGACGTCTGAACAGGATTACCGGAACGCCTCTTCTGATCGGGAGCCTTTACCTCGAACCAAACCCGAAAAATCCCGATCAGGCCTTCATCTACAACTCGGCCTTGTTCATCCGGAACGGCGGTCTGGTGGAAGACCTCTACAGCAAGGTACATATCGTTCCGTTCGGAGAATATGTTCCGTTCGGGGAGACTTTCCCGTGGCTGAACCGTCTGGTGGGGATGGGACGCAACCTTTCACGCGGCAAACAGTTCCGTCCGCTGGAAATCGCTCCGGGCGTCCGTGCCGGTATCTCCATCTGCTACGAGGATGTTTTTGCCTACATTTCCCGGGCGCAGGCGCTCAACGGCGCGAATTTTCTCATGGTAGTCACCAACGACGCCTGGTATCCGACCAGCGATGAACCCGTCCAGCACTTCGCCAACTCCGTATTCCGCGCGGTGGAGACCCGTCTGCCCATGCTCCGCTGCGGCAATTCCAACTTCAGTGTCGCGGTCGATCCGACCGGACGCGTTTCCGACTCGATCCGCAAGGGGGACCCCGGCTGGACCGGACGCCAGAGCGCGGTGCTGACCGTCCGCTACAACCCGAACCCGAAGCCCACTTTCTACACGCGTTACGGCAATGTGTTCGTAGGTGTCTGTTTCGCTTTTGCCCTGCTGATTTTCGCGGTGGCTGTGATCCAGTGGAAAATTTACAAGTCGGCCTTTCTGGACGTCTTTGAAAAAACGTCCGGCGAAAAGGGATACTGACCTTTCCGGCGGACGTTTGAATTCATAAGCCAATCGTATATCAATACTGAATGTCCGGAAGAATGGGATCGTAGCGGGGATGTTCCACTTCGGGAACCCGCAGACCGCCTGTCCGGTAGATGGCGGGCGGTGCGTCGCATTCGAAATTCAGCACGGGACAGAATTTCTTTTCCAGCGATTCGGGAAGCTGCACGACAATGCGCTGTCCTTCCTGGGTGAACTTGAGCTCTCCGATATTTTTTACCGTGACACGCCGTACATTGACCTTCAGCCCGGTGAGCGTGTAGACCGGCCCCGGCCAGTAGGCCATGGTCAGGAACAAATGATTCCCGGAGGCGGTGAAGGTTCCCTGATGATCCCAGTCGCCGCGGTCTCCCGGCTTCGGAAGAATCGGGCTGAGGGGCAGGGGTTCGCAGTTGGTGATTGCCTCCTCGCCGCCCTCCCGGAGCCACTCGCCGACAGCCCGGATGATTTCCACGGATTCTTCCGGGATGGAGCCGTCGCCGCGCGGTCCGATATTCAGCAGTATGTTGCCGCGGCCGGAAGCCGCCGTCAGGAGCATTTTCACCACATCGATGGGCGACTTCCAGTTGCTGTCTCCCGCATGGAATCCCCAGTGGTCGTTGAGCGTAAGGCAGGCTTCCCATGGACGCCACGGGTCCGGGGCGGTCAGGTGCTGCTCCGGGGTGCCGAAATCACCGGGCAGACAGTTCCGTCCGTTGAACAGCAGATGAGGCTGGATTGCGCGCATCGCCGCGTTCATCTTTTCCGCCTGCCAGCCGTTCTGGTTGAAGGGCCACCAGCCGTCATACCAGAGGATGTCGATCGGGTTGAACTTTTCGACCAGTTCGGTCAGCCGCGCGAAGGTGTTCCGGATGAAAACTTCGTAATCCGCCGGATTTTCCAGCGCGTCCACGGCGTCGGGACGGTCATGCCAGTTGTTGAGGCTGTGATACAGGCCGATTTTGAGTCCGTGTTTCCGGGCGGCGCGCACGATTTCCGCCGTCAGGTCGCGTCCGCAGACGCGGAACGAGTTGAGTTCCGTCAGCTTGGTATCGTAAAGACGGAACCCTTCATGGTGCATCGTGGTGAACACAATGTATTTCATTCCGCCCGCGACGGCCAGTTCGCAGATTTCATCGGCATTGAAACGGTCCGGGCTGAAATGTTTTGCGATTTCGTCGATTTCGGACGGCTGAATCTGTTCCCGGTTCATGGTCCATTCGCCCCGCGCCAGCTGGCTGAACAAGCCGTAATGGACGAACATTCCATAATGCAGTTTTGTGAAGTCGCTGATATTCATTATTTGCTTTCTGTCAGGATTTGAGTCCGATTCCGACATTCAGAATGTGTTCGACCAGAGGAGTCGGGTCCTCCAGACCGTGAGGATGGTGTCCGCCCGGATGACGGAACACCTTGAGGTTGTTTCCGCCCAGACCGCGATAATTTTTTTCGAGAACGTCGATGTTTTCCGTGGAGGGGACCACCGTGTCGTCGACTCCGGCCGTATGCACCAGAGGAATTCCCGCCTTGATGAACGGACGCAGATTGTCCACCGGATTGCCGGGCCACGCGATCGCTTCCGTCTCGTTTTTGAACTCATAATCGCGGATCAGTTTGGTCCAGTCGTCCTTGCTGCCGATTCCCGTTCCGCGTCCGGCGGGCCAGCTCTTGAAATCGCAGACGGCATTGTCGCCGTAGACGCATGCAAGCTTGTCGAGGTTCCGCGAACCCCAGTTGTAGATGTAAAGACCGCCCCGGCTCAGACCGAGCAGGACGACGTGCTTCGCGAAACCGTAATTTTCGTGCAGTTCCCTGTAGAAAACATCGAAATGTTTCATCGCATTCGGACATCCGAACGTGTTCCCGACGCTCATGAAGGCCAGATAAAATCCACGATTGAGCATTTCCAGCTCGAATTGCGGGAACGCCTCGAAGAATTCCGCCTTCCAGACCCACTGTTTGCCGGGACGCGGGGCCTTCGGTTCGACGATTTTGCACTTGCATCCGTCGAGTTCGAAATCGTGCATTCTGAAACCGTGATAGTCCGACACGGCGCCGAGCTTGTCCAATGGCTTTTGGTTCGTTTTCACTTTTTTTCCTTCCGTATATCCGTACCTTCGGGATGGTTCAATGAAATCCGGAGACATCCGGTAATCCTATAATATACGATCGCCCCGCATGATTGCAAATCATTCCTTCTTTTGCCGGAACCATTTCGGCATTCCTTCCGCCCGCAGACGGACGACTTTTTCCTGTCTCTGGCGAAGAATCTCCTCCCTCGTCCGGCTGAGATCGGGGTCTGAATAGGGAACTCCCGCGGTGGAACGGGTCGCAATCAGAATCTCCTTTTCCGGCAGGGAGACCAGATGGGATTGCGGAGACAAGGCCGCCACGGTTCCTCCGCGTTTTCGTCCGAACGGTTTGCTTTCATAGACCAGAAATCCGTTTTCCAGCAGGGCGCCGATGAACGGATAGGCGGAAGAGTAGGTTGCAAGAAGAGCGTCCGGCTTCATCCGCTGTTTCAGGGCGGCGAGGAATTCGAGTGTCCAGAGTTCCGGATTGGTTTCCGGCGAGAACCCGTCCAGAAAAACCGCGTCGAATGGAAGACCGTCCGGAAGAATTTTCCGGGCGTCCCCGAAACGAAGTTCCAGACGGAAACGGTCGGACTCGTAAAAGGAGTGTTCCGCGACGGCGTCCAGCAACGCGCGGTCGGGATGTTCCGGAAGCTGACGCGCCGCCTTCAGGACCGCCGGGTCCGCCTCCAGCGAAACCACGGACAGTCGGCCGTGGGGAATTTCCCGGGCCAGATGAGCCAGCGCGGACGCGTTGAATCCCATTCCGAAACCGACGTCGAGGATTCGGAGTTCTTCGCCTTGCGCGAGCCGTTCCTTGATGCGGCAGGGCTCGATGTATTTTTTTACGGATTCCGTGAGGGCTCCCGCCGTGGAGTGGAAATACTGCCGGTAGCCCGGATGATACAGCGTATAGGAGCCGTCGCCGGTCCGCGGCGCGAATTCAAATGGAGTCTCCGCGCCGCGGGTTTCGAAGTAACGCAGAAACATTTCCCGGAACTGTCCTTTTTTCATCCACCAGCGGGGGGCGAGGATCTCTTCCGCGTCGGCGTCGGCGCTCAGGCGCATGACCGCGATCTTTTCCGGCAGGCGTTCCAGAAACAGCGCGAGCTCCTGCGCGTATTCGTATTCGTTGAGGGGCTTGACGAGTCCGTCGTGCAGCATTTTCGCCATCGGCGTTCCGCGGAGGACCATCAGATGGTGAAGCTTGACCGCCTGAAACGGGAGCTTTGCGAGTTCGTCGGCCGTATGGAGAAAATCGGTGCGCGTTTCGCCGGGAAGCCCGAGAATCACGTGTGCGGCGCACCTGATGTTGTATTCGTCGAGGCGGATGACGGCGTTCCGGACATCGGCGAAGATATGTCCGCGCCGGATTCGTTTCAAGGTTTCGTCATTGGCGGTCTGGACTCCGAGTTCGATCCACAACTCATACCGCTGGCTGAGTTCGGAGAGATATTCGATGCATTCCGGGGAGAGACAGTCCGGACGGGTCGCGATCACCAGTGCCTTGTAGTCCGCCGTCTTCAACGCTTCCGAATAGAGCGAACGCAGGTTTTCCACGTTCGCAAATGTATTTGTATAGGCTTGGAAATAGGCCAGATACGGACCGTCCGAACCGTAACGCTCCCGGACGTATTCTTTTCCGCGCGCAGCCTGTTCCGCGAGGCTCATGCCGGGGGCGAGATGCCGGGCCGCCGAGCCGTCCGCCGCACAGAAGGCGCAGGGACCGGAACCGTCTGCGCGGTTGGGACACGACAGCCCCAGATCGAACGGAATCCGGTGCAGCGGCGTTCCGAAACGTTCTTCAAGAAGATCTCCGAAAAAGCGGATCCGCTTCATTCCTGTGCCGGAAGCAGCTTCTGGGTGGCGTGGAGACGTTCGATCGCGATTGCGGCGCCGTCTTCGGCGCGGAAAACCGACGTTCCCGCAACGAGCATGTTCGCCCCCGCGGCAACGACCAGTTTTGCGGTCTCGCCGTCGATTCCGCCATCCACTTCGATATGGATTCTCGGATTCGTCTTGTTGGCCATCTGGCGGAGTTCCGCGATTTTCGGAACCATGTCCGCCATGAAGGACTGTCCGCCGAACCCGGGCTCGACCGACATGACCAGCACCAGATCGACCTTGTCCAGAATGTCAGCCAGGGCGGAAGCCGGGGTCTTCGGTTTTACGGAGACTCCCACCGAGGCGCCCGCGTCGCGGATTGCCGCGATCACGGACAGCGGATCGTTGTTGGCTTCGATGTGAAAGGTGATGTGATCCGATCCCGCCGCCACGAAAGGCTTCACGTATTTGATGGGATCGGTAAGCATCAGGTGCGTATCGAACGGCATGGAGGAATGTTTCCGGATCGCCGCGATGATCGGCGGACCCATGGTCAGATTGGGAACAAAATGACCGTCCATGATATCCAGATGGAGCAAATCGGCTCCCGCTTCCTCGATCCGCTGGATTTCCTCGGCCAGTTTTGAAAAATCGGCGGCCAGCAGGGAGGGCGCCACAAGAATTCTGCGGGAATCAAATTCAGACAGCAGTTTTTTCATTTTGTTTTTCTTCTTTGGGGTGATATTTTCGGTTGCAGTCCAGCCAGCGGCGGTGTGCCCAGAGCCACTGGTCCGGATACTGACGGAGGGTTTTTTCGATCAGTTCGGTGTAAAGCTGGGTGACGGCTTTGATGTCGGCTTCCTTGTTGCCGGTTGGGGTAAAAATGAGCGGGCCGTTCCCGGTGAGCTTGAAATTCTTAAAACAGGTGTCCCGGATCAGCACCGTGCAGAGAATCGGGACACCTGTTTTAAGATGGAGCAGGGAGGGCGTCATGTGGGCTCGCGCCGGATGTCCGCAAAAGGTGACTTCGACTCCTTCTTTGCTGGAGGCGTGCTGGTCGGAGACGATTGCAATGGACTGATGGGAATTAAGTGCGGTCAGCAGCGGGCGGAGCCCTTTTTCCTTGGAGACGGTCGTATGGCCGTTCGTCCCGCGGCGGGAGTAGAAGAAATTGCCGATCAGTTCGTTTTCCAGCGGACGCATGATCGAGCACAACGGATTCCGCGTGACCATGCTGAAGGCGGTTCCGGCCAATTCCCAGTTCCCGATATGCGCGGATGCCAGAATCACCGGCGTGCATTCCCGGTCGTAGCTGAGATAATCGGCGACCCCTTTGTCATCTTGCTCAAAGGAGATGTATTCCTTGTAATTTTCCGGCGTGACGATCTGAGGAAACTTGATGATTTCCACGAAGACCTTCACCATGTGCTGGAAATTCAGCTTCGCCAGTTTTTTTGCTTCGGGCAGGGTGGTGCGGATTCCGCTGTGGAGAATATGTGTCACGGCGCGGTTGCGGTGCTTGAAATCGAGGTAATAGACCGTCGATCCCGCGAAACGGGCCAACGCATACGCCTGTTTCAGACTCAGTTTCTCGATCAGTGTGACAACCGCCTTCAGAACGGCGAACTCCGCCTTCTTGATCCACAGCGGTTTTTCTTTTTTTTGCTTTTTTCCCATGGGAAAGCTGCTGCTCCTTCGGACTTTTGAAGAGAAAAATATAACTCCCCTTTGTATTTTTTTCCAGCTGGAAACTCATCTTTGTCCATGAAAAGTCGTCAGAAAGAGTTCCATCATTCTTCGTAGAGGAAAAATAATGAATTGCTTCTGGTCGACAAGTCGTAGGAGAGAGGCTCAAGGATGCCGGACAGGGGGAATTGCCGGGGCGGTAATGGGCTTGCCTGAAATGGGTGACGGCGGGGAGACGGGTTTCCGCATGGGAGAAGTCGCTGGCGCCGGTTTTTCGGAGGAAGCCACGCGCGCCGGAAGAAAACCCGCCTCATAAAGCTGCCGGGCGAAACCACGGCTGAAGATGTACTTTACAAGTTGTTTTTCCGCCGGGGTGGGGTTGGCCGGTTCCACCAGATAATAAGTCTTGAGCAGAGGATAGCGTCCGGAATCGAATTCCTTCAGTGTGGGAGGAATTTTGTCGATGGTGAGCAGGGGAACCCGGTTTTCATCGTAGCGGGTGATGTCGAAACAGGCCAGTCCCAGCGGGTCCGTGAAGAGGAGGGAGAAAGCCTTGTTGTCGTTTTCCGTCTGGAAGAGGAGGGGCTTTCCATAGCTGAAGAATTGCTTTTTGGGGTTGGTTTTTTCTCCATGGTCGTGTCTGTCGTCATGGCATTGTTCGCCGCGGCATCCGCATGTCTGGATGACGGGAGGCGGAAGTGCGTTGTCCATTTTCCTGTAGAGATGGATGCGGGTGATGGGGCCTCCGAAGGTCCGCCAGGAACCGAACTTCTGTTGAAGAAGGGCCGAGGCGTCCGCGGCGGAGATGTCGCGGAGGGGATTGTCCGGATGAACCGCCAGAACCGGGGCGGCAATGGCCAGTTTTGTGACTTTCCATTTCGGATTGTCTTTCGGCGGCTCGGGGGTGATCGCCAGCCTCAGCATATCCTTCTCCAGAAGATCCTTGATCTGGAACGGGGCCGATTTGACCACGAAAAAGAAGGTTCCCCCGGGGACCTGATACTCTCTGAAGAAGCGTCCGAACTCCCCGGTATGATGGAGGGTCACGGACGGCGCATCGTCCGCGGGGAGGAGGGCGGCCGCCAGCAAAAACAGGAGAATCGGAATCAGACGTTTCATGGGGCTCTTTTCATTTAATACCCGAACGAATTCCGGGACGGTTAAATATACCATGGAAAAAAAGAATGTCAATATTGATATTTCCTGAAAGGAAGATTATATTAAATATCGACTTTTTGACATTGCATAGAGGGAGAGAGGAAAAGGAACAATGAATCCGGAATTCGCTTATTTGTCGGAGATCGACACGGGGAAGGGAAACCTGATCAAGGGGCTCCAGCTGGTTCAGGAGCGGGAAGGATACGTTTCCAACGAGGCCATTCAGGCCGTTGCGAAACATTTTTCAATGGCCGATGCCGAAGTGGAAGGCGTCCTGACTTTCTATGCCCAGTTCAAACGGACCAAACCCGGAAAATACAAAATCAGCGCATGCGACGGCACCGCCTGTCATATCAAAGGATCGCCCCTGATTCAGGAATGGCTGACCACAGCGCTCGGAATCAAGGACGGCGAAACGACTCAGGACGGGCTTTTCTCCATCTCCACGGTTGCCTGTCTTGGCTGCTGCAGCCTCGCTCCGGTGATCGCCGTCAACGGACGGGTCTTCGGCAAGCTGGACCGCAAGAGTCTGCTCAAGATCATCAACGAATACAAGAAGCAGGGGTGACCTCATGGCTGATATCATAAGAATCAAGGTGGGAACCGCGTCATGCGGTCTGGCGGCGGGGGCGGCGGATGTTCTGACCGCGTTCAGCCGTCTGGCGGGAGATATCCCCGTCGTGGAAGTCGGCTGTATCGGGCATTGTTACGTGGAGCCGATGGTCGAACTGGAACTCAAGGACGGATCTTCGGTTTTCTACTCCGACGTCCACCCGGACGATGCAAGCATTTCGGCGATTCTCGGGCTGACCACGCAGGGGCGTTTCAGCATTCCCGCCGAGCGTTCCGACATCGAAAAACTGTATGTGACGCGTCTGGCCGGACGAGTCGATCCCAAGGATATCCGGGAATATGAGGCCAACGGCGGGTTCGCTTCCTTCCGGAAAGCCTGTTCGTGCAAGCCCGCGGAAGTGGTCGACGCCGTGAAGAAATCCGGGTTGCGCGGACGCGGCGGCGCCGGGTTCCCCACCGGAATGAAGTGGGGCTTCCTGGCTGCAAAGCAGTCCGGCGAAAAAATCCTGATCTGCAACGCGGACGAGGGCGACCCCGGCGCATTCATGGACCGTTCCCTGATGGAGAGCGTGCCTTTCCAGGTGCTGGAAGGAATGCTCATCGGAGCCTATGCGACGGGTGCGACGAAACTCTTCATCTACTGCCGCGCGGAATATCCGCTGGCGATCAAACATCTCCAGATCGGCATCGATGCGATCCGCAAGGCCGGTCTGGACCTTCTGCCGGGACGCGGCAAGCCGCTGGACATCCTCATCAAAGAGGGCGCGGGCGCGTTCGTGTGCGGCGAGGAAACTGCGATGATCGCCTCGCTCGAAGGCAAACGCGGACAGCCCCGTTTCCGTCCGCCATTCCCGACCGACAGCGGCTGGAACGGCCATCCGACCGCGATCAACAACGTGGAGACCTACGCCAATATTCCGCTTGTCATCAAGAACCCGGAAGCCTTCGCGGCGATGGGAACGGAAAAGAGCACCGGCACCAAAATCTTCGCTCTGGCGGGCGACCTGAAGCATCCCGGCCTGGCCGAAGTGCCGATGGGCGTGACGCTCGCGGATATCGTCTACAAGATCGGCGGGGCGACGCCCGGCTCGGTCAAGGCGGTCCAGACCGGCGGTCCTTCCGGCGGGTGCATCCCGGCCGACAAGTTCGACGTGAAAGTGGACTACGACTCCCTCAAGGAGCTGGGCGCCATCATGGGGTCCGGCGGACTGATCGTGATCGGCAATGACCGCTGCATGGTTGAAACGGCCCGCTACTTCCTCGATTTTACGCACCGCGAATCCTGCGGCAAATGCACCTTCTGCCGCGTCGGCACCATGCGCATGTTCGAGACGCTCGAGCGCATCACCGCCGGAAAAGGGCAGGAGTCGGACATCGCGTTTCTGGAAGAACTGGGCGGAAAAATCAAAAAGGGATCGCTCTGCGCCCTGGGCCAGACCGCGCCCGGTCCGGCGCTTTCCACCATCCGCTATTTCCGGAACGAATACGAGGCCCACGTGAAGGAGGGATACTGTCCCGCCAATCAGTGCAATTCGCTGTCCGATGTCAAGCTGGATCAATCCAAATGCATTCATTGCAAACTCTGCATCAAGAACTGTCCGGTCAACGCGATCAGTGATGATTTCGTGGTGGACAACGCCAAGTGCACCCGGTGCAACACCTGCATTGAAATCTGTCCCAAGAAGACGATTTACCGTGTGAAAAAAGGGACCGGCTTCACCTCGTCCGGCGCTCAATCATCAAAAGGGAGCATTTCTGAAAATGTCTGAAATCAAATTCATACTGGACGGCAAGGCCGTCAATGCGGCGCCCGGCGAGACCATCCTTCAGGCCGCGAAGAAAATAGGCGTGGAAATCCCCAGCCTCTGTTATAACGGAAAAGTGTCCCGGACCACCTCCTGCTTCGTCTGTCTCGTGAAAGACAAAAAAACGGGACGTTTTCTTCCCTCGTGTTCGGCGTGTCCCACGGAGGGGCAGGAGGTTGAATTCGAGACCCCGGAAGTCCGCGACATGCGCCGGACCGCGCTGGGGCTCCTGCTTTCCGAACATACCGGCGACTGCGAGGCTCCGTGCACCGTGGCCTGTCCCGCTCATGCCAATGTGGAGGAATATGTGCGCGCCGGACGCAATGGCGATTTCATGAAGTCCCTCCAGATCATCAAGGAACGCATCCCGCTGCCGATGTCCATCGGACGGGTTTGTCCGCGTTTCTGCGAGAAGGACTGCCGCAAGAACGTGACCGCGAAGCCGGTCGCCATCAATGACTTCAAACGCCTTGCCGCCGACCTCTATTATGAGGAATACATGGAAGAACTGCCCCCGCTCAGCGGCAAGACCGTGGCGGTGGTCGGCGGCGGCCCCGCCGGACTTTCCGCCGCGTATTTCCTGCGCCGCATGGGCGTCGCCGCGACGATATTCGAAAAGATGCCGAAGGCCGGCGGGATGCTCCGCTACGGCATTCCGCAGTTCCGCCTGCCCAAGGAGACGCTGGACCGCGAGCTGGCTCATTTCAAGAAAATGGGAATCGCGTTCGAGTTCGGAAAAGAGCTCGGAAAGAATCTGAGCGCGGAAGAACTCTCTAAGAAATTCGGGGCGGTGATCGTGACGGTCGGTTCGTGGGCGCCCAGCGCCATGCGGATCGACGGCGAGGAATTTGCCGAACAGGGCATCCGCTGGCTGGAAAAAATCGCGTCCGCCGAATGCAAGGGGTGTGCGAATCCCGGCAAGACGGTCGTGGTCGGCGGCGGAAATACCGCGATGGACTGCGCCCGGACGGCGCTCCGCCTCGGCGGGGATGTGACGGTCCTTTACCGCCGGACTCAGAACGAAATGCCCGCGGAGCCGCTGGAAGTTCACGAGGCCATGGAAGAAGGCGTGAAATTCGAATTTCTGACCGCGCCGCTTTCCCTGAAGAAAAATGCGTCGGGACGTCTTGTGCTGACCAGCCAGAAAATGATGCTGGGCGAGCCGGACGCGTCCGGACGGCGTTCCCCCGTGCCGGTCGTCGGGTCGGATTTCGATATGGAAATCGATACCGTGATTGCCGCCATCGGACAGCGCACGGTCGCGCCCGCCGGAATTCCGGCGGACAAGCGCGGCAATATCGCCGTATCGCAGGAAGAACTGCGCTGCGGAGATAAACTGATCTTTGCCGCGGGCGACTGCGTGACGGGTCCGGCGACGGTCGTCGAGGCGGTTGCCGGCGGACGCAAGGCCGCGCTGGCCGCGATCGACGCGATGGAAGGACGTCCTCACACGGAGCCGCCGGTGTTCAACGTGACCCGCGGACACTGGCGGAGTCTTGCCAAGGACGAACTGGTGATTCTGCGCGACAATGTTTCCGACGCGGACCGTGTCAAGCCTGATTATATTTCCATGGAGAAGCGCCGCACCACCTTCGAGGAGCTTTTTCCGACCATTCCGGGCGAAAATATCCGGATGGAAGGCGAACGCTGCATCGAATGCAGCTGCACCGCGAAGGGCGAATGCAAGCTCAAGAAGTTCTCCGAGGAATACGGAGCCCAGCCGGACATGTTCACCGGCGAGAAGCTGGTATATGCGGCCGACACGCGCCACCCGCGCATCATCCACGACCGGATGAAGTGCATCAAGTGCGGCATCTGCGTGAAGACCTGCGCGGAGATCGTCAACAAGAATCTGCTGGCGGCCATGAAGCGTGGTTTTTCGACCGCGGTCAGCACGGCGTTCGACAAGGGCTTCCCGTCCTACTGTTCGGAATGCGGAGCGTGTATCAGCGAGTGTCCGGTGGGCGCTCTCGACTGGCGCAACAAGGAATGATGACGGACCTCTGATCCATCAGCCGATAAAATCAGAAACCGCCTTCCGGAAACGGATCGGCGGTTTCTGTCTGTACGCGGATGAATGAAAAAAGTCTTACATCAGTTTGAGTCCGGGAAGGTCCTGAATATCGACGATGCCGACGGCGCGGCCGTCTTCATCCACCACCACGATGTCGTCGATCTTGCGTTTTTCGACAAGTTTGAGGACTTCGATCGCAAGGGCGTCCGCGCGGATGGAGGCGGGTTTTTGCGTCATGACGTCTCCGACCTTGCGGGAGAGGATCGCCATGTCGCTGTCGGCTTTCCGGCGGAAATCGCCGTCCGTGAAGATTCCGAGGAGCTTTCCGTCGTTGTCGATGACGACCGCGGAACCGCCGTGCGCATGGGTCATGGCAAGGATGGTCTCCTTGATGGTGGTCTCCGGGTGGACTTTCGCCAGACGGTCGCCGGAACGCATGACGTCCGACACACGCATGGTGACGGCGCGGCCGATGGCTCCGGCGGGATGGAGGCGTCCGTATTTTTCCTTGGTGAAACGGCGGAACTGAAGCAGAGTCATGGCGAGGGCGTCGCCGAGCGCGAGCGTGGCCGTGGAACTGGTGGTGGGCGCGAGGTTGAAGGGACAGGCTTCCCGGGGAATGCCCATGGGAACGGTGAGGTCGGAGAGTTTCGCAAGGGAGGACTGCGGGTTGCCGGTGAAGGAGGCGACGGTGACTCCGAGGCGTTTCGCCGGGAGGATGACGCGGACCAGTTCATCGCTTTCGCCGCTGTAGCTGAGGGCGAGGACCAGATCGCCTTCGCTGATCATTCCGAGGTCGCCGTGCATGGCTTCGACGGCATGTACGAAAATGGAGGGCGAACCCGTGCTGGCGAGCGTGGCGGCGATCTTCTTGCCGACATGTCCGCTCTTGCCGATTCCGCAGACGACGATTTTCCCGCCTTTGTCGAGAATCGTTATGCTCATCCGGACCAGATCCGCGAAAGCGTCGTCCAGATTGTTCTTCAGATATTCCAGCCCTTCGATTTCCGTCTGGAGCGTTTCGGCTCCCGTCCTGATGATCAGTTCCTTGTCCACTGTCCATACCCTTTCGGTAATTCTCTTTTCCCTGTCAATATACATTGCGGCGGCTTTTGACGCAAGAAAAATTCACTACTGTTTCCAAAAAGTAATTTGAAAACAATCCGTTTCCGGTGTAAAATTCCGTATGACCTCTGTCAGACAACAAAAGGAGAACATGGGAATGGCCTCGGAAAAGTATCTTGCTATCGATATCGGCGCCTCCAGCGGACGCGCAATCGTCGGAACTCTGGAAAACGGAATCCTTCATCTGGAAGAGATGCACCGTTTCGAAAACGGACCCACCCGGCGCGGGAATTCCCTCTACTGGGATCTGGCGCACATTTTCGCCGAACTGAAGGAAGGCATCCGCAAATCGCTGGCAAAATATCCGGACATCCGGAGCATGGGAATCGATACATGGGGCGTGGACTATGTGATCCTGAAACCGGACGGCTCCTTTACCCGCGATCCCTACAACTACCGCGATTCGCGCACGGACAACGTCCCGGAAGAAGTATTCAAGGCCGTTCCCGAAGCGGAACTGTATTCTCGTACCGGGATGCAGCTGATGCAGCTCAACACCATCTATCAGCTCTATGCCCATCGCAAGGCTCATTCAGAGGATTTCGCGGACGGCAACACCCTGCTTCTGATTCCCGACGCCATCGCGTATCTTTTCTGCGGCGACCGGACTTGCGAATATACGGAAGCCAGCACTTCCAACCTTCTGGACGCCAAGACCCGCAACTGGGATTGGGAAACCATCGAAAAGCTCGGTTTCCGCAAGGAATTCTTCCCGAGACTCACCCCGCCGTCCACCGTGGTCGGCAAGCTCCGCAGCGAGCTCGCCGCCGAACTGGGATGCCCGCAGATCGAGGTCTGCAAGGTGGGCAGCCACGACACTGCCTCGGCGGTCGCTTCCGTTCCGGCTCCCGCCGACAGGAACTGGGTTTACATCAGCTGCGGCACATGGGCGCTCTTCGGGGCGGAACTGGATGCTCCGGTCCTGACGGAGGCGGCCCGCAAGGCGTCATTCACCAACGAAGGCGGACTGAACGGCAAAATCCGTTTCCTGACCAATATCATCGGCATGTGGCTGGCCCAGGAGCTCCGCGCGGACTGGGCTCTGCGCGACGGTGAAAAGATGCCCTGGAGCGTGATCGACAAAATGGCCCGCGAATCCGAGGGGCTGAAATTCATCGTCAACCCCAATTACCGCGAATTCCTTTCGCCCGGCGACATGGCTTCCAAGATTCGGAAATATTGCGAAAAGACAGGGCAGGGGACGCCGACCGACGCGGAGACGATCCGCTGCATCTACGATTCGCTGGGACTTTGTTTCCGCGCCAAGCTGGAGGAGCTGCGGAAGCTTACCGGCTCGGACTGCGACTGTCTCAACATCGTGGGCGGCGGCTCCAATGCCTCGGTTCTCATGCAGATCTCCACGGACATCTGCAACGTGAAGGTGATTGCCGGTCCCGTGGAAGCCACCGCGACCGGAAACATCCTTTCGCAGGCCATGGCCCATGGCACGGTCGCCGATCTGGCGTCCGCGCGCGATGTGGTTCGCGCCTCGTTCACTCCGGTGATCTTCGAAGTGAAGGATCACAACCGCGACAAATACGACAAGGCGTATGACCGTTTTCTTTCGCTGATCAACCAATAATCGGGAGACTGAATTCTTTTTCCAAAATACAAAAGAGGAGCCTTTTTATGTGTTTTTCACGGATTTCCGTCGGATTGCTTGTCATGTTTTGCGTCTGTTTCGCTTTTGCACAGGATATACAGCCGTATAAAATATTTTCCAGCAACATGGTCCTTCAACGGAGCAAGCCGATCCGGATTTCCGGTACCGCTCCTTCCGGGACGGAGGTGACCGTCCGTTTTGCGGACAAAACTGCAAAGGGAAACACCTCCGCGGAGGGGGAATGGGGGGTTGAATTTCCCGCGATGGAGGCGGGCGGTCCGTATGAGGTGAAGATCGAAGGAAAAGGAACCCCCGTTACATTTACGAACGTGATGGTGGGCGAAGTCTGGTTCTGTTCCGGGCAGTCCAACATGGAATGGCGGGTGCGGAATGTTCTCAATGCGGAAAAGGAGATGGCCGCGGCGAACTACCCGAATCTGCGTCTCTATCAGGGCAGCAACTACCAGACGGCGGCCGTTCCACAGAAGAATCTGGCGGCTTCCTGGACGGTCTGCACCCCGGAGACTGTCGCCGGGTTTTCGGCGGTCGCCTACTTCTTCGGGCTGGAGCTTCTGAAGGATCTGAAGGTCCCGGTCGGACTGGTTCACGTGAGCTGGGGAGGCACGAGGATTGAACCCTGGATCGCGCCCAGCGGTTTCTCAGCGGTTCCTGCCCTGAAGCCGATCCATGAAACCGTTCAGGCCCGGATTGTCGGAACTCCTGAGAACAAGAGGCTTACGGATGACATCATCTCCGGGACGGAAAGCTGGCTTGCCAAGGCGAAGAAAGACCGCGCGGATGGAAAACTGATTGAAAGCTCTCCGGATTTTCCTGCGGCACTGAAGGTTCCCGGAGACATCAAACAGTCCCGCGGGTATCCGGCTTTCCTTTATAATTCCATGATTGCCCCGCTGCTGCCGTACACCTTCCGCGGATTCCTCTGGTATCAGGGGTGCGCGAACGTCACGGACGGAGCCATTTACAAGGATAAGATGCAGGCGCTGATTCTTTCCCTGCGCAGGGAGTTCAGGAATCAGACTCTTCCGATTTACTTTTCGCAGCTGGCTCCCTATACCTACGGGGGCTCTCCCTACAGTCTGCCCGTGACATGGGAGGCGCAGCAGGCGTTTGCCGATTCCGATCCGAACGCCCACATGGCGGTGATCAATGACATCGGCAATCCGAAGGACATTCATCCCCGCAACAAGCAGGATGTGGGGAAACGTCTTGCGCTGCTGGCGCTGAAATACGAGTACGGGCGGAATATCGTCGCGGACTCGCCTTCCTTTGAGAGTTACAAGGTCGACGGCAGCCGGATGATCGTCACATTCCGCAACGCCAAGCAGCTGAAAACCCGTGACGGCAAGGCGCCGAGCCACTTCGAAATTGCCGGCGGGGACGGCGCATTTTTCCCGGCCAATGCCGAAATCAGCGGTAATCAGGTGATTTTGACCAGCGACAGCGTGGCGGTTCCGCATCTGGTGCGTTTCGCCTGGAATCAGGTTGCGGAACCCAACCTCCGCAACGAGGCTGATCTTCAGGCGGGTGCTTTCCGCGCCGGAACGTTGCCGGTCCGCGGCATGCTGGACACGGAAGTCCCCGAGGCGAAGAACTTCCGGATACTGTATGCCTTCAATCCGCTCATTCCCGTGAAAAACGGCCGTGCGGAGTATCTGGTGGACAAGACCGCCGAACTGAGGTCGTTCGTTCCGGAAGAAGTCGCTTATTTCGTGTATCTGACATATCCGGACGGGAAGAAGCAGTTCGTGTTTGTTTCCATGGACGCCTTCAGCAAGAAATTCCCGGAACTTGGAGTGCCGACGGTGGAAACCGGCACGCCGTTCCAGGTATATGTCAATCATCTGTTTGTCAAATCCAATGTGCCCGGTGTGAAGAACGGTAAATTCGAAAAGGGAAATATCGAGTTCTGGAAGGACAACTACAGTCCGGAAAATGCGATGAAGGTCCCGGGGGCGAGGGGGGATGTTTTTGACTTCGGAGACCAGCGCGCCGCAAGCGGGAACTACGGGTCCATGCAAGTTCACAATCCTCTGGAGAAACAGACGGTTTTCGCCTTGAACAACTTCAATTCGGCAGTCTGCGACATCGGGATCGGGAACGCGCCCGGCGCGAATACGGACTGGACGTTTTCCGGCACCGGGAAGCATCTGGCCGGAGCCGTGATCCTGATTCTGGTCCGCTGAGAAACCGCATGCCGGGGATCGCCGGACGGAACTCTTTTGTTCCGAACCTCTTGCCCCGGCTGTTTTCTTTCATGGAGATGTTTTCCGCGATGGAAAAAGCCGGATTATGGCAATTCTGTGAAAAAAGAGAAAAAAACAGGTTGAAAATTGTGAAAGACATTTGCTTTTTCTCCGGAATATGAGTATACTTCATTTGCAGTGACCAGCTTAAGGAAGGGGGTCTTATGCCGAATGAAACGTTGCCGGAGGGACTTGGTGGAGACTGGATATGGCTTCCCGCCGAGGAAAGAAAAGACAATCTGAGGGCTTTTGCGCGAAAAGAATTCGTTCTTGAGTCGTCCGTTTCGTTCAGCGAACTTTGGGTTTCCGCCATTCCTTTTTACCATGTCTACATCAACGGGGAACATGTGGGCTACGGTCCGGCCTCCCCGACGCGGTCCAACTGTTATGTGGACCGGTATGATGTGACACAATATCTGGACGTGGGGCTCAATACGCTGGCACTGATCGCGGTGGACCAGATTCCCGCTTCCTATTCCTGGCATCCTTATCCTCCGAAAATGTGGTGCCAGCTGAATGTGGAAGGAACACCCCTCGTCTGTACAGGCCCTGACTGGAAGATTGCGGAAGCCACCTGTTATGCCTACGGACAGCCGCGCTGCCATGCGGGCATGGGCGAAACTGAAAAAGTCAATCTGGACTCCTTCCTGTCCGATTGGCTCCTGACCGGATTCGACGACTCCGAATGGGATGATCCGAAAATTCTTTCTCCCTTCCTCGGGAGTTTCCCGGTTCCCGCGCTTTCCGGACTGGAACCGTTCCTGTGGGTGGAATCCGAGGCCGTCGAACCGACCAGTTTCGGCAGATACACGGACAAAAATGCGTCCGCGTTCTATTTTTATTCGAGCATTCCCGAATTCATCCCGGGGAACTATGCCGCGCAGTCCTATGCTTTTTCGCTTGCGGACATCGATGTGACAATGCTGATTTCCTCGGACGATCCTTTTGCCATCTTCTGCAATGACGATCCGGTCATGTTCTGTCTTCAGACGAGGGAGCTTGACAAGTTCGAGACGCCCCACTCTCCGCGAGTAGGCCGCGAAATACTCCTCGAGGCGAAACTTCACCTGAAGAAGGGATGGAACCGCTTCCTCTGTTTTCAAGACGCCTCCGAAAGTTCCATGGGGCTGATGCTTCTTTTCCCCGATGTGAAAAAAGGAGCGCTCACCTTCCGTCGCGAAGCCTCGAATGTTTCGCTGACCGGCTGGAATCTCTGCGGTCCCCTCCGGATCCCGCTTCCGTTCAGCTCTCCCTCTTTCCAGATGGACGGCAGGGAGGACGCCATCGGCCTTTTGCCGCTGGAAGAGCATATTAACGACATTTCTTCTTTTCTGGGGAACTGCGAATTCGTTCCGGATCCGGTTCTGCCGGTCGGTTCCCGTCTGAAGGCTGGGGAATATGTGATCTATGACCTGGGCGGGTTCTGTTACGGCTTCCCTCTGCTGGATATCAGCGGTTCCCGCGGCGATGTGATCGACATCACGTGCGGATTCCGTTTTTCTGACTCCGCCGTGCGTTCCATCGGTCCTCTTGGCAGAATGACCGACACCATCATTCTGCGGGACGGCAACAATTCCTGGATGCGTCTTTCTCCGCGCGGAGCCCGCTATGTGATGCTGTCCGTGCGGAAGGCTTCCGGCAGCGTTGAACCCGTTTTCCGGTATGTTTCCGCCGCGTCCGACCTGGGAACGGAAACCGATTGCCAATGCTCCGACGAAACCTTCGCCGCCATCTGGAGCAAAGCGATCGCCTCCCTCCGCAACTGTGCGAATCAGAACATCATCGACGACCCGTGCGGACGCCGCTGCCAGACTCTCCCGGAAGCCTACGTCTATGCCCGTCTGCTCTATTCGGTTTTCGGAGGCAATGCGATTGCCGTCAAGGCGCTGGAAGAGTTTGCCGACGGCCAGCTTGAAAACGGAATGCTGCTGAGGATTTCGCCTTCCGGTGTTTACTCGTATTCTCCCGATACGGCGCTCCTCTGGATCCTGTGGCTGGAAACGCATTGGAAATTTACCGGCGATGAGGAATTCCTCCGGAAGATGATTCCGACACTGGACATGCTTCTTCGCTTCTTCCGCATGATCGCTCCTTCCGGGGAGGTCCTGCTGACCGCGGAACGGGCCGGACATTGCACCTTCCTGAATGAAATGCGCGACATGGAGGAAAAAGGAATTTTCACTCCGCTGAATGCTCTTTATTACCGTGCGCTGATCGTTGCCTCGGACCTCTATGCCCAGGCGGACGAGAAAGACCGGGGCGTGGAATGCTACCATCTGGCAGAGAAAGTCGCCAAGGAACTTCTCGATCTGGTTGTCGACCACAAGAGCGGACTCTATGCGGATTTCTATCAGGATGGGAAACGGGCGGAAAAATACTCGTTCCGGACCCATCTCGTCCTTCTGAATTCCGGAATCATCCATATTCCCAAGGAGGCAAACCAGATTTTTGAATATTGCTTCAACGATATGGACACCCTCCTGCCTTTCTCCTCCAGTCCGTTTTTCTTCTTCATCCTGGAGACGCTTTTCTCTTTCAATAAACAGGGATTTGCTTTTTCCCTCATGCAAAGGGCATATGAATACAATCTCGAGAGGGAAGACCTGTATGAGTTCGGAGTCAATCCGCATGTATTCAACATCGTGGCCGCCGACTTCATGGTCCGGGAGCTTCTCGGAATCCGTGCTTCGGCTCCGGGACTGTCGCAGATTTACTTCAATCCGGCGTGTTCGGTCCTGTCCTATGCGAAGGGGAAATTTCCGAGCGCCTCCGGACGGATCGGCGTGGAATGGCATGTCGAGAACCGGGATCTGACGGTCAGCATCGATTCCAATCACCAGTTGGACGTTCTTCCGGTGATCCCTCCGAAGTACGGTTCCACTTTCAATCTCGGGAATTATGTGAATCTGCTGGATCCCTCCAGCGGGAACTGATTTTCCCGTCGGCACGGCTTCCGGAGGTTTCTTCCTTCGCGGAAGCCTGAAGGGGGCTCCTGTTTTTTTTCCGCTCCCGGTTTGTATTCAATACGGCTGGATGTTATATTGAGGAAAACAGCCGTATCGAAGCGGAAAAAACAACCCTTGACAAAGGAAGAGAACCGGACTTATGGCCGCGGAATATTGTGTGATCATGGCGGGGGGAAAAGGCGAGCGTTTCTGGCCGTGCAGCCGGGAGGAAACCCCGAAGCAGCTCCTGAACATTTTCGGGGACGCGACGCTGATCGAACAGACGGTTCTGCGTCTTTTTCCTCTGATCCCCTTCGAAAACATCCTCATCGTTACCAACGGGAAATATGTGGACAAGATGCGGATGCTTCTTCCGCAGCTGCCCGCGGACAATATCATCGGGGAACCCTGCGGGCGTGACACAGCTCCCTGCGTGGCCCTCGCGGCCGGAGTCATCAAGGCAAAGTCCGGCACGGAGGACGCGGTCATGCTGCTGCTGCCGTCGGACCACTGCATTCATGCCGTTTCGAATCTTCAGAAGGACCTGAAATCCTGCTGCGAACTGGCCCGGAAATCCCCCAGCCTCATCACGATCGGCATCCCGCCGACTTTCCCGAGTTCCGATTACGGCTACATCGAATGCGGAGAAAAAATCGGGGAACAGGCTTACCGTGTGCGGAAGTTCGTGGAAAAACCCTCTGCCGAACGGGCCGCGGAAATGTTGTCCGCCGGAAATTACAAATGGAACAGCGGCATGTTCGTCTGGAAGGTCGGCACTGTGCTGGACATCATGCGCCGTCATGCGCCGGATCTGGCGGACCTCTCCGCCGTGCTGGAAAAAGCCTGGCATGACGGCTCGTTCCGGGAGACTCTTGCTGCCGAATACGGGAAATGCCGCAAAATTTCCATTGACTACGCCGTCATGGAGAAGGCGGAGAATATCATTGTCCTGGACGCGTCCTTCGACTGGGACGACATCGGGAACTGGACCGCCCTGAGTCATCATTTTCAGGCGGACAAATCGGGGAACGTGGTCGTCGGCAAGTTCGAGTCGCTGAATTCGAACGGCTGTATTGTTTTTTCCGATGTGCCGGAGCATCTGCTCTGTGCCATCGACATGAATGATTCTGTCATAGTGCATACGCGGGACGTGACCTTGTTCTGCCCGAAAAACAGCACTCCGAGAATCAAGGAACTGCTGAAGATTCTGGCGGAAAAGCCTGACATGAAAAAGCATTTCTGATCCGGGCCCCGAGAAAGGGAAGATTCTGTGGAACATCTGGCGTCTCTGACTGAACTGAGCCTGTATTTTCTGGCGGCGATCAATCCGGCCAGCAAGATATTTCTTCTGGCGTCCGTCGATCCGCCATATACGCAGAGGGAACTTTTCCATGTTTCCGTCAAAGCGTCTCTGACCGCGTTCCTGATTCTGGCGGTTCTGGCGGTGTCCGGACAGTATATTCTTCTGGAAATATTCAGCATCAAGCTGTATTCCCTGAAAATCGCCGGCGGAATCGTGCTTTTCACGGTCGGCATGAAAGCGGTTTCCAAGGGGCGTTTCTACGAACTGGAAGACCTCCGGACAAACGCCGATATTTCGATCGTCCCTCTTGCGGCTCCTCTGATCGCGGGCCCCGCCACCATCGCGGCGGGCATCGCGATGGTGCCGATCAAAGGATTGCTGGTCACCCTGTGCGCGATCACGGGCGCGATTGTCGCGAACATGGTGCTGATGATCGTCTCCAGACAAATCGGAAAACTGCTTGGGAAAGTCCATGCCATCGGGCCGATTATCCGTATCACCGGCCTCATCGTGATGGCTATGGCCCTTCAGATGATTCTCAATGGAACTTCGGAATGGATCCGCTCCATTCCCTCCCGTTGATACGCCGGAAATCCTTTTTTTTCTGTTTTTTTTGAAAAATATACAATATATTGTAATTTTTTTGCTTGCATATACCATGCAATGTGGTATGATACTCCCTCGTGATATGTTGTTAGGCATCTGTTAGAACTATATGAATTTTCAAACCGGAGGACCCCCGAATATGGGAAAAGAACTTCCTTGCGCGGCTATAAAGAAACGTGACGGTCGGATTGTCCCGTTTGACCCGGAACGGATTACCCTGGCGGCGGCGAAAGCGCTCAAGGCGGCCGGAACCGCAAACGAAAAACTCGCCGCAACCATCTGCAAAGATGTCCTTCATGAACTGAACGACATGGAACTGGGCGACGAGGTGCCCGACATTGAACTGATTCAGGACCTCGTGGAACATTCGTTTATCCGCCGGGGACTGACCAAGGCGGCGAAACTTTACATCCTCTACCGCGCGCAGCATGCCAAGATCCGCGAAGGCAAACAGCTGATGATGGATGTTCAGGAGCTCGTCTCCTCCTATATCAGCCGCGAGGACTGGCGTGTCAACGAGAACTCGAACGCCTCCTATTCCTATGCGAGCCTCCTGAACCATATCAGCGGTTCCGTCATCGCCAAATACACGCTCTCCAATATTTACTCGCAGGAAATTTCCTCGGCTCACTCCGAAGGGGATTTCCATCTTCACGACCTCTCCTGCGGCATCGTCGGCTACTGCGCCGGCTGGAGCCTCCGCCAGCTTCTTCTTGAAGGATTCAAGGGGCGCGAGGGACGCGCCAGCGCAGGACCCGCGAAACATTTCGACACCGCGCTCGGGCAGATGGTGAATTTCATGTGCACGCTCCAGACCGAATGGGCTGGCGCACAGGCGTTCAGTTCCATGGACACCCTCTTGGCTCCGTTTGTACGCGAGGACAAGCTTTCCTATGCGCAAATCCGGCAGGCGATTCAGCAGTTCGTCTTTGGGCTGAACATCGCCAGCCGCTGGGGCCAGACTCCTTTCACGAACATCACCTTCGACTGGGTCGTCCCGGAAGATCTCCGCGGAACCCCGGTCATCCTTGGCGGCAAGATTCAGGAAGGAAAGTATTACGGGGACTACCAGAAGGAAATGGACCTCATCAACAAGGCGTTTCTGGAAGTCATGAGCAAGGGCGACCGCGACGGACGCATCTTCACATTCCCCATTCCCACCTATAACATCACCCGGGATTTCGACTGGAAAACCGAAAACGCCAAAATGCTTTTCGAGATTACCGGAAAATACGGGATTCCCTATTTCCAGAACTTCATCAAGAGCGACCTGAATCCGGGCGATGTGCGCAGCATGTGCTGCCGTCTTCAGATGGATATCCGCGAACTGCGCAGCAAAACGGGCGGCCTCTTCGGCTCCGGCGAACAGACCGGCTCCATCGGTGTGGTCACCATCAATATGCCGCGCATCGGCTACCTCGCCAAGACGGAAAAGGAGTTCTTCACGCGTCTCGGACACCTCATGGATCTGGCCAAGGATTCTCTGGAAACCAAACGCAAAGTGGTTCAGAAATATCTGGACGGCGATCTGCTGCCCTATACCAAGACCTATCTCGGCACGCTCAAAAACCATTTCAGCACCATTGGTCTGGTCGGACTCAATGAATGCTGCCTGAATTTCCTCGGATGCTCCATCTGCGACGACGAGGGAAAGGCGTTCTCCCTGAAGACCCTCGATTTCATGCGGGACCGCATTGCCGACTATCAGGAGCAGACGGGCCATATCTACAATCTGGAGGCGACTCCCGCGGAAGGGACGTCCTACCGTCTGGCCCGGATCGACCGGAAGAAATATCCGGACATTCTCTGCGCCGGGGATTCCGAACCGTATTACACCAATTCCTCGCAGCTTCCGGTCGGATATACCAGCGATCTTTTCCAGGCGCTCGACATGCAGGAGCCCCTTCAGTCCAAATACACCGGCGGCACGGTCTTCCATTCCTTCATCGGGGAGAAGATCAACGATCCGGCGCAGGTGGCGTCCCTGGTCAAGAAGATTGCGGAGAGCTACAAGATTCCCTATTTCACCATCACCCCCTCGTTCAGCATCTGTCCGATTCACGGGTATATTCCCGGGTATCACGAACATTGCCCCTGCGAGGTTGACGGCAGGACAGGAGCAGCGCCGTCCATGTGACGACGGTCTTTTCCCATATTACACAACAAAAGGAGAATATCGAAAATGGCAAAGTGCGGAGCCGAAACAGAAGTCTACAGCCGAGTCGTCGGATATCACCGGCCGGTTAAAAACTGGAACAAAGGGAAACGGGAGGAATTCAAGGATCGCAAGACTTTTGAAGTTCCCGTTGCCGGGAAGTGCAAATCGAACCAGGCCTGATCCGTTTTTCTGATTCCTGAAACTGATGTTTCATCCCGCCCGGTCTTCGCCGGACGGGATTTTTAATTTTCCGCAGGAAGATTTCGATGAAGGAGTATTATGATGTTGAAAGTCAAGCGTTATAAATGTAACCGTTTAAGAAAATTAACTTCGTGGATTGGTTGTATGATTGCCATGACCGCATCCACTCTCATGGCACAGAAAGCAACGTCCGCAACGGAATGCGCAACGCCGGCTCAATCTGACGGTAAACGGTTTCTGGGAATTTTTCCGAAATGGGTAAAAACCGTTGCCATCGTTTCTCCTGCCAGTCCGGCGGAAACGGCTCATGTCGACCTCGGAATCCGTTTGCTGGAAAACGCCGGGATTCGGGTGAAAGTCATGCCCCATGCCCGGGAACGCGAGAACAGCGGTTATATTTCGATTGAGGAGGGGAAGCGAATCGCCGATCTGGAACAGGCCTGGCTGGACCCTGAGGTGGATCTTATCCTCTGTACGCGCGGCGGTATCGGTTCTGAAGCACTTCTGGACAAAATTGACTGGGAAAAACTGCGAAAGCGCGATATCCCACTGGTCGGATTCAGCAATATCACGGCTCTTCAGTGTGCCATGATCGTCAAAAAAGCAGGACATCCTTATTCCGGTCCCTCCCTGACGGCATTGCTTGGCTGCGATCAGGAAAGTTTGAAGAGATTCCGCATGACTCTGGACGGAAACGGGCTTCCCCCCCGGCAGCTTCAGATTCTGCGTCCCGGAAAATGTTCGGGCATTGCCATTGGGGGACACTTGATGTTATTGGAAAAAGTCAGCGGGACATCCTTTTGTCCGGATACTGAAGGCAAAGTCATTTTCATTGAATGCCCCGGACAAAAGGTATCCGTGCTGCGGGAAAAACTGCGTAAGTTACATGACGCCGGTTTTTTCAGCAGGTGCGCGGGAATCGTGTTCGGTCATTTTGTCAATTGCGGTTCCCCCGAGGAAATCATGGAAATGCTCAAGGAGTTTGCGAAGACCGTTTCCTGTCCGGTGTTTTCAGGCTATCCCTATGGTCATGCCGACTCAAACTACATGATTGATTTTCGACGGTCCGTCTCCATTGACGAGAAGGGGATGATGACTCCCTGAAACCATGCGGTATGTCTTCCCTGCTGAACGTCGCCCGGCAGATGGCCCGGTCCCGCTGCGCATAGTCGGCAGAGCGGAGCGATTTTTTCTGGTCCGGGGAGGGGACTTTGGGGGCTGCAGAAAATTGAATTTACAGAAATATCCTCTCTTTTTCGTAAAAACAGCCTCAAAATTTATTTTCTTGACAGCGCCGGCTTTTCATGTTATAATACTTGAACTCACCCGCAATTGTCAACATTTAATCAGGGAGAAGATCATGACGAAAAAATGGATGATCGCCGCGACCGTAAGCTTCCTCCTTGCAACCAGTCAGCTTTTTGCTTTCGGTTCGTACAAGGAAGCCTTCGATCAGGCAGGAAAACAGGAAAATGCCAAGAAATATGCGGAGGCGGGCAATGACTATGCCGAAGCCTTCAAGCTTGCCAAGACGGCTTCGGAAAAATTCGATTCTCTGTTCCGTCAGGGAGAATGCCTCAGACTCGAGCGCAAGTATGACGAAGGCCTCGAGGTTTTCAAGAAAGCGGGTGTGCTGGAAGGGATTACTCCCAGCCAGAAGGGAATAGCTCAACTCCGCGTTGCGCAATGCAATGAATGGAGCCAGAAGTGGGATCCGGCCATCGTGGAATATGAAGCCATCCTTGTGATCGACAAGGTTTCCCCCGATCAGCAGGCCAACGCATATCTGGGTGCCGCGAGTTGCTACCGGGCGAAAAAACAGTATGATAAGTCCGAGCAGTCAATGGATAAGCTCCTTGCGCTGAAAAATATCAGTCCGTATTATGTCGCCCGCGCTTACATGATCAAAGGATACAATGATCGGGAAACAAAAAAATTGGACGATGCGATCGCTAATTTGAATAAGGCGATCGAAGTTCCCAAGGCTCATCCGCATCTGATTTCAGAGTCCCGCAACGCCATTGCCGATATTCTGATGAGTCAGAAGAAATATGACGAGGCCGAAAAGATGTCCCAGTCTGTTGTGAACGATTCCGCGGCTCATCCGTATCATATTGCTTCTGCGATGAACCGGATTGCCACGATACAGCGCAACAATAAGAAATACGACGATTCCATCAAAACGTCCGAGGCTGTTATTGCATTGAAGGATATGCATCCCAACTACATGACGGATGCCCAGTTGAACATCGGCTACTGCTATTTCTATAAAAAAGAGTATGCCAAAGCCATGGACCAGTTCAAACTGGTGATGGACTCCAAAACCGCTGCCGTCTGGCATAAGAATTCCGCCAAGAGCTGGTCTGTCAATACCCAGAAGGAATTGGATAAAACCAAAAAATAATCAGGCGTTTTTCCAAAGGATGCCGGCTTGTCCGAATGGACGGAAGAAGGGTGAGTGGGCCGGCATCCTTCACAGGCCGCATGAGCGGCCTTCTTTTTTTTCAGCGGAAGAGGAACCGGACGGCTTCCTCGACTTTTTCGCAGGCTTTCATCATCACCGTCTTGCGGGTGGTGATCGCCCCTTTCGGACAGTGTTCCTGGCAGCAGAAGCAGCGGATGCAGTGCGGCAGGTCGAAGACCGGCTTGCCGTTTTTCATTTTTAGAGAGGCGGGAGGACACATTTTTTCGCAGAGTCCGCAGCCGATGCAGAGTTTTCGATTCAGAATCGGTTTCGCCACCACGGCTTCCCGTAGAAAACTCTTGAAGAAGGGGGGAAGGGGAGCTCCCCATTCGCAGAGGAAGCCGGGAGGCGGCGGCAGCCTCAGCCGTTTGATTTCGGGAATGGTTCCCGCCACTTCCATTTTCGGAAGGAGTCCGCGTCTTCGTGCGCTTTCCAGAATCAGAAGGTCTTCACAGCCGAGCAGGGGCGCCACGGAGGCATCCAGTGCCAGAGCGTCGCTCGATCCGACGATGAAACCGCGTTCCGCGGGAGTTCCGCTGCCGGGACCGTTGCCTTCCATGCAGACGATTCCGTCCAGCAGATTGAATTGCGGGCGGACCGCCAGATAGAGGTCGAGAAGCAGATCCGCGAACTGTTCGAAATTCTTTCCCACGGCCAGATGCCAGCCGAGCCGCTCGCTTCCCTTGATCATTCCGAAGAGGTTTTTCACGCACAGCGTCAGCATCATCATTCCGTGGGTCTTGGCCTTGGCGACATCCACGACGGCGTCAAAATCCAGATATTCGCGGGCGATCTCCACATGATGGAAACATTGTCCGGGAACCTGTCGGATGGGCGCGAATTCCGCAAAGGACGCCACCGGGACGCCGAGCTTTGCCAGTTCGCCGTCCAGTTTCATGGCCCGGACCACCGCGGGCGCGGTCTGGACGGCGGGCGTTTCGATGATGGAGATTTTCGCTCCGGCGTCCAGGAATATTTTGACGCTTTCCAGCAGAAAGGCCGGATGCACGCAGGCGATGTCCTCGTCTCTCCGCCATGCCAGGAAGTTGGGTTTGAACATCAGCTTTTTCCCGGAAACGCTTCCTCCGAAATCCTGAATCTGGATGGAAATGACCTCCTCCAGTGCCGCGCGGAGACGTCTTTTGTCGGTATACGACGGACATTGGGAGTAGGCTACCCGGAACTTGGAATCCGTCATGAAAAATAGTCCTCAAGCTGAATGATGGTTTCCGGATTGCGCAACTTGGCGAGGGCATTGGTCTCGATCTGGCGGATCCGTTCGCGGGAGATGTTGAAGTGCTTGCTCATTTCGGTCAGGGACATCGGCCTGCTTCCATCCAGTCCGTAGCGCAGTGAGAGAACCTCCCGGGTCCGTGGCGGCAGTGTATCCAGCATTTCTCCGAGTTTCTGGGAAAGAATTTTGCGGGAGAGGCTGTGCATCGGATCGTCATCGTCGTGCAGATCCTTCACGGTGTCCTCGAGAAGGACATCCTTGCCGTTGTTCCAGGAGAACACCGGCGCCTGAAGGGAAATGGATTGCATGGACATCCGTTTGAGGGAGTTGACTCTTTCCCGGGTCATCTCCAGTTTTTCGGCGATTTCCTCGACATTGGCTTCGCGTCCGTTTTCCTGGAGGAAAAGCTGTTCCGCCTTGTTGATCTTGTTCAGCGTGGACAGCATGTGAACCGGCAGGCGGATTACGCGGGACTGTCTTCCCACCGCGTGGAAAACACACTGTTTGATCCACCACGTGGCATAGGTGCAGAAGCGGTGGCCCAGCTTATAGTCGAATTTGTCGATAGCCTTCATCAGTCCGATGTTGCCTTCCTGAATCAGATCCACAAAAGGAACTCCGCGCCCCTGGAATTTTTTTGCGATGCTGACCACCAGCCGCAGATTTCCTTCCACAAGCATATTCCTTTTCGTATCCAGTTCCGCGGAAAGCCCGTCCAGCATCTTCAGTTGGTCCGCCAGTTCTTCCCGGGTGCAGAGAAGCTCTTTTCCGAGAAGTTCTTCCGGGGTTGCCGTCTCCTGGGAATTCAGGAGAATTTTATTGGTACGGAGCGTCTCCACCATATCGAAGACATGTTCGATCAGAATCGGGTATTTCAGCATCAGACGGCATCCGGAAGCCCGGAGGCGCTTGAGCGCCGCGGTGTCATGGTCATTGAAGGCATCCGCAAGCTTGTTGTGAAGCTCCTCAAGTTCCACGCGAAAATTGTCCGCCTCTTTCAGCATTTCGAGAGCATTGCCGTTTTTATGAAGGGACTGCGGGAAAACATCGCTGAGGGAATCCGGGGTATTCAGCTTCTCCAGCAGGCGGATATGACATTTGTAAACGAATCCGAAGAAGGCCATCTTTTCCCGGATCTTTTCGTGAATGTGGCGGATCTCTTCCCAGAGGGCGGTCTCCTGATCGCAGTCGAGCGGTTCCGCCGCGGAAAGACGCTCCATATACAGGCGGAGAATCTTTCCGCATTCATAACCGGAAGAAATATCTTCCGTATTTTCGGAACCCTTGCTCAGCTCGGAATCATTTTCAGGAGAGGGCGTTTCCGTCTCCGTTTCGGGATTTACCCGATCATCCTGCTCGTCATCATTCTGTGTGGGAGAAGTCATCCCATTGGCCTTTCCATATCCGGGGTGCCGGACAATGTTTTTGTATCATCAATACTGTAGCGAATCTGTCCGGATTTTCAAGTCCCGCTTCTGAAAACTGCTGCTTTTTGTTGTTTTTCTGTATTGCGGTGCGTCCGCGTAAAATAATCGGGAAGAGAATGCGGTTGAGATTTGAATTTCAGGGGATGTCAGGATATATTTTATTTGTATTGTTTTATTGTTTGAAAACCATAATGAATGCCCGGGCATTTTTGAGAAGGAGCATCGAATGAAATTCAGCATATTGGACCTTCTGCTGCCGCGTGAAACGAAATTTTTCGATTTCCTCGATCAGTTGAGCGATTATGTGTATAACAGCTGCGTCATGTTCCGCGATCTGGCGGTTCAAATCGAGACCCTTTCCGAAGACGAACGGAAGAAACGGATTTTCGCCATCAAGGATTTTGAGCACAGAGGCGACCAGGCCGAGGTGACCATCATCGAAGAACTGAGCCGTTGTTTCATTACCCCGCTCGACCGCGAAGACATTCATACTCTGGCGGTGAACTTGGAAAGGCCTCTTGACGAACTCAAGGACCTGGTCCGCAAAATCGAGATTTATCAGATTCACAAGATGCCGACCAATGTCTGCGAGTTCTGCGACATCATGGTGTCCCTTGCCAAATTGCAGCAGGATATCGTCCACGATCTTCATACCCGGCAGAAAGTCCGCAAGAAGGTCGAACAGATGCACAAACTGGAGAATCAGGCCGACGAATTGTTCAACCTCAGCATGGCGGAACTGTTCTCTCATAAGGAAACGGTCCTGACCATCGAAATGGTGCAGCTCAAGGAAGTATATGAATCGCTGGAGGCCGCGATCAACGGTCTCGACGACATCGGCAAGCTGGTCCGCGGCATCAAGATCAAAAACGGCTGATCCGCCACGGGAGCAGAATAGAAAATGACATCACTGATGGTTTTGCTGATTCTCGTCGTCGCGCTGGCTCTGCTGTTCGACTTCCTCAACGGTTTTCATGACGCGGCCAATGCCATTGCCACCGTGGTGGTCACCCGCACCCTGACGCCGCTTCAGGCGGTCATTCTGGCGGGATTCGCCAACTTCGTCGGATATTTCGCTTTCGGACACGCCATTGCCAAGATGGTCAGTTCCGGCATTATCCACATGGAAATGATTTCCACCCCGGACGGCAAAATGGTGGTGCTTCTTTCCGCCCTGATCGGCGCGGTGGCCTGGAATATCATCACCTGGATTTTCGGACTGCCGACCTCCAGCAGCCACGCGATTATCGGCGGTCTGATCGGCGCCGGACTGGCGGCGGCGGGACCGGAAATCCTGATTTTCGGCCATATCGGCATCGAAAACGGCAAGCTGGTTTCCCATGGCATCCTTCCGGTGATCGCCTTCATCGCCATCGCTCCGCTTCTGGGAATGCTCGGCGCGATGGTTTTTACTGTGATTATCCTCAATCTTTTCCGGAAAATGCCGCACATGCACGCCAATCAGGTCTTCCGGTATCTCCAGCTGGTTTCCGCTTCCTGGTACAGCCTCGGACACGGCACCAATGACGCCCAGAAAATGATGGGCGTCATTTCCCTTGCCCTGGTCTGCGGCGGTGTCAGTCAGACGCTGGAAATCCCCGGCTGGGTGGCCTTTTCCTGCTATGCCGTCATCGGCCTCGGCACTGTCATGGGCGGCTGGCGCATCGTCAAGACGATGGGAACCGGCATCACCAAGATCCGGCCTACCGAAGGCTTCTGCGCCGAATCGTCCGCCGCTCTGGTCCTGATGGGAACCGCCCATCTGGGCATTCCGGTGTCGACCACCCACGTGATTGCCGGTTCGATCATGGGCGTCGGTTCGGTGGAAGGGGTTCGCGGAGTGCGCTGGGGAACGGCGCGACGGATCGTTCTTGCCTGGTTCATGACTGTTCCCCTGACCGCCCTTTGTTCCGCCGTCACCTATTACATCATCTCCCTGACGCACTGACCCCTGCGGGGAAAAGTCCGTCCGGGATTCTGCGGTGCTTCCGGCTGAAACATTATCGATTCGTTGTTGTCTGCGGGCAGGCCCGGTCGAATTCGGCAAAGTCGCTCAACAGTTTGTGTCCGACCAGCATGGCGGCGCCGATCGCGCCGGTTTCGTCGTCGGGTTCGCTGAAACGGATGGAAAGGGCGTCCGCGGCCAGCGGGAAGGCGAGTTCGAAGATCACCCGGTTGAGCTCCTCGTGGAAGGCTTTGCCGAGATTCATCATGCTGCCGGTCAATACAAGGGAGTCGGGAAGCAGGTTGTTCACCTGATTGGCAATGGCGGTTCCAAGGTAGCCCGCGGCGGTATTGACTTCCCGGACCGTCTCCTCGTCATCGGCCTGATACAGCGCCGTCAGGGCTTCAAATGAAAGTGTCCGGTCGTTTTTGAGGACGCGGACTTTTTCCAGAACGGTTTTTTTCGAGGCACGGGTTTCCAGACATCCCCTTCTGCCGCAGGCGCACGGGAGTCCATCCGGTTCGCAGATGTTGTGTCCCAGTTCGCCGCCGTGGTTCTGACGGCTGAAAAGGATTTGTCCGTCGGAGGCGGAGGCCATTCCGATTCCGCTGTCGCCGGACGACACCAGCAGCAGCGTTCCCCGTGCGGACTCCGGATATTTCCGGAGTTCGTAAAATGTCCGGCTGATGAGGATGTCCGAGATTTCGATGTCGGGAAGTCCCTTCTGCGAGAAAAAGTTTTTCAGTTTCAGCCCGTTCAGTTCCGGGAAACTGGCGACGTTTTTCAAGTGGAAGTCGGCGCTGGCGTAGGACCCGAAGGTGGACAGTCCGATGCCGGAGAGACCTGTTCCCGCGTAATCCGACAGATGCCGGATTGTTTTTTCGAGAGCTTCCAGAAAATCGGCGCGGGAGCATTTTTCCCGGAAAAATGTTTTTTCACGGCTGCGGATGCTGCCCCGGAAATCGGTCAGGACGCCCGCGATGAGATTCGGGTCGAGGGAAATCCCCATGAGATAATGTCCGTCCGGGTTGAGGCTCAGCATTTCGCGGGGCCGTCCGTGCGCCAGTTCGTGCTTGCCGGTGGAAATAATCAGGCCCCGGCTCATAAGATCCCGTACGGCGCGTGTCACCGTGGTGTTGTCGCAGTGCAGTTTTCGTGCGATTTCCACACGGGAGATCGTGTCATGCCGGAGCAGAATTTCCAGAAGCGACAGGATGTTCGCGCTTTTGACATCGTTCAGCTTAATGATGTTTTCCGACTTCATGGGAATCCTTATAATTTCATGCGGTTCAATACAATACTGCTTCTTTTCTTTTTTGCAAATGATTCAGGAAAACTCCCCGGATTATTCCTGAAACGATAATTTAATTGACAAGTGAAAATAAATAAGTTCCAGAACCCCCGCAAGTGATTTTCATATCTTACGGACACCAGTGCGCGACCCCGTTCATCGGGTGCGACTGTCTCCAGGCGGCAAACTCGTCCCAGGTCCGGACACCGTCGCGGAGCACTGCCTGATAGTATTCGATTCCGGGAATGTGTTCTCCGTCCGGAGTGATGTCTTTGAGTTCAAGAATTGTCCGCTTCGTTTCCGGGGTCAGAATCGCCAGAATGCGTTCCGCCACACGCTCGAAGTAGCCGTCGTAGGTCGACCCCTTGAGGATATGGATCATGTCGATCTGCCAGTCTTCCCCTTCCGGACCCAGATACTTCGCGTGCCACTCGATGCAATGTTCGTCCGTCTGAATCCCGTTGATGAACTCGACTCGCTTGATCGAAGGATTCTCCGCCATTCGGGCGACAGCCTTGAAGCTTTCCGTCACGGAGAGTTCCGGCGTGTAGATGTGAAAGTCCACATCCTGATGCTTGATCATCAGTCCCATTTTCAGCGAACCGACCAATCGTACTTCCGCTCCGATGGATTCCCACGCGAGAACCACCCCGCTTTGCTGAACAACCTTCCAGGCTTCCTTCTGTTTGGCTTCCGATTTCTGCAGCAGCTGATCCATCATGAGGGGGTTCCTTTCCTGTATGTTTCCGTATCCGTGAGCACCACGGAAGTTACCACCTGCCGCGCCGGGATATTCCAGAATTTCCGGAGCAGCGCATTCTTCTGTTCCACGTCTTCCACAAGGCGGAATCCGTGTTTCTCGTAAAAACGGACCGCCCATGACGCCGCCGTCCAGGTCCCGATCAGCATGGGTTTTCCGGCAAGGGCGTGCAGATGTTCCAGCAGTTTCCCGCCGATTCCCTGATTCCGGCATACGGTGCGGACATAGGCGTGACGGATCAGCATCACTTCGCCTTTGTCCTGGACGCCCATGACCCCGAGCAGATAATTGTTGACGGAATACCCGTAGAAGAGGACGCCGTCTTCCATCTGTTCCCGCAGCTCTTCGCGGGGCATGTAAGGCTCTTTCCAGCGGTCCGCGGGAATGACTCCCTTATAGGCGGACGCCGCGTCGTTGACGATCTCGAAAATCTCTTCGAAATCCTGCTCGTTGGTCGGCTGGACGGTTCCCTCGCCAAGAAAAAGCTGGTTCGGGGAAGCGTGCTTTTTCCGGGGTGGAAAGGTTGCGTCGAACGCGGCGGTTTCCGCCGGATTCATGAAGAACAGCGGATTGTCTGTCAGCCGTCCGGAAAAGGTTTCCGCCGAGCCGGACGGGAGCACCAGAATCTGCAAGGCCTCGTTGAAGTTGCCTTCGCTGTCCGACAACCCGTATTTTCTACCGGACTCGAATCCGAAACGGCTGTAATAGGCCGGGTTTCCATAGAGGACGATCGCCCGATGTCCCGCTTCTGCCGCCAGTTTTTCCGTATGCTCGATCAGGGCGCTTCCGATCCCCTGTTTCTGAAAGTCCGGCGCGACGGCGACCGGCCCGAGGATAAGCACGGAAATGCGCCGTCCGTCCGGTGCCGCGATCTTGGAATCCGAATAGTAAATGCAGCCTGCGAGCTGACCGTTTTTCCGGGCGGTGAAGCCCAGTTCCGGATGATAGGTGCGGTCCTTCCGAAGAAGATGGACCAGATAATGTTCATCGCATCCCGGCCTGTAGACATCCCAGAAGGCGTCTCTCACCAGTTCTTCCGCGGCCCGGTATTCTTCCGGCTGTTCCAGACGAATCTGCGGTTCTGTCATGATTTTTCCTGTGATGATTTGTTTTTGCGGGAATCCGGTTCATGAAAGCAGGGCTTCCAGATTCCCGGATTGGATGGCGGACAGCTTTTCCTTCACCTTTTCCGGAGGCCAGTTCCACCATTTCAGTTCCAGAAGTTTTTCAATGACGGCATCGGGAAAACGTTTCCGGATCGGTTTGGCCGGAACCCCGCCGACGATGGTATACGGCGGCACATCCTCTGTAACCACCGCCCGGGTTCCGATGATGGCGCCGTCCCCGATTTTCACCCCGGAAAGAAGGATGGCTTCATACCCGATCCAGACATCATTTCCCACTTCGATGTCGCCTTTGTTCTGCCAGGCGCGGGTGATGTCCTTGACATCCAGTCCCCATTCCTCGAAAAAGATGGGGAACGGGTATGTGGACAGGGATTCCTGCGTATGGTTTGCCGAGTTGAAAATGAACTTGGCGCCGCAGGCGATGGAACAATATTTCCCGATGGTCAGGCGGTCATGGTTGATCGTCGGATAATGATACAGTACATTGTTCTTTTCGAAGTCTGCCGGATTGTGGACAAAATCGTTGTACATGGTAAAGTCTCCGACCCGGATGTTGGGATTTTTTACCACGGACTTCAGATAGACTGTCGCTTTGTCGCCGGAGCGGGGATACATTTTTTCAGGGGACTGGATGCTTATTTTCTTTTTCACCGGAATCCAGACGAAACTCTTGTATTCCAGATCCTGCGGGTTTCCGGGAGTATACTCCTCAATGTCGATGTCGCCGGCTTTTTCATAGTCGGCTTTCGGCAGCCATTCATGATATACGAAGTCGATCCCTTTGTGAATTGCGTTCGGCATCGCGCCGACGCAGGGAAAAATCGCCCATGTGTTTTCCGGAATCGTCAGCACCTCGAGTCCATCGGGGACCTCCATCCCTTCCGTATACGGGTTGGCGATTGAATACCGGAAACGGGTGCCGTTTTTCGAAAGGGAATGGCAGATCCCGAATTGTCCGCAGATGAATTTGTGGTGGGGACTGCAAATGAATGCTCCCCAGAATTCCGGAATTTCCTTGCGGCAGGTTTCAATATCGAATTCCTGGGTTACAGCAAGAACCTTGAATTCCGGCTTCTTTACGATTTCAGGAGAGAAGTTCTTGAGTTCTTGCATGATGTCCTCCTTGGCTGTTTTCGTGTTTGAATAATATAACTTCCTGAAGACAGATTGCAATCGGAAACCTGTCTCCCGGGAAAATAATACGTTCATTATTCTTTCCCGAGAACCCTTTGGCAGATTTCTCCGCAGCCTTTCTTCAGGCACGATTCCTTGCAGAACTGGACGATCAGGGCGTGATACTCGTTGTATACTTGGACATCCCGGGGCAGGGCGCTCATGAAAATCTCCTGAAGCCTGTCATAGGGCAAGGCTTCATCGATTCCAAGATGGCGTCCGGCCAATCGCCGGGTGTAGGCATCGATCACGAATACCGGCTGCTGAAACGCATACAGCAGAATCGAATCCGCCGTTTCCCGCCCGATTCCTTTTACAGACAACAGTTTTTTCCGACGGTTGTGCAACTCACTTTCTGACGTTTCCTGACAATATTCGGACTCGTGTTCCAAAAAGAAAGCGGCGATTCCCTTCAGATAGACGCTTTTCTGGTTGGAAAATCCTGCGGGCCGGACCGCTTTGCATAAAGTTTCCAATTCGGCATGAAGGATATTTTCCGGTGTATCCATCCCGGCTGAAGTCAGATTCTCCAATGCTTTCTCTACATTCCGCCACGCACAATTTTGAGTCAGAATAGCTCCGGTCACAATTTCCCATCGATTGCCGGTCTTGCACGGCCACCAGTGCTGTTCCCCGTAAAGATCGAAAAGAACCTGATAGATTCGATGTATCATACTGCCTTCTCTTATGTCTGCTGACGATGAATATCGCTTCAGTCTTACTGGAAACAGCCTCGCTGCAGCCCCGTTAATGAGTATATATAGCACTGACGGACGAAAATGCAATGAGGCGGAGAAAAAATGACGGACACGCGAAAACTCCAGGGAACTTTCTCCGTGGGAAAATGTCAATTGCAGTTGCCTTAAGTCTTTTTGAGTCTGATTTGAGTCTGTGGAAAAGGGTGTTGGGATGGGGATGGGCTCAAAAAAGTTCAAAAAAAGGTAAGAGAGCGGGTTGACAAAACGAGGAAGTGGTGTATAATAATGATCCTGCGCCTCGAAAGGTGGGGCTGCGGTGCTCGAAAAAAGATTGAAAAAAATTAGAATTTCGTTTGACAAATATGAATTCGATGCTAAAGTAAAGCCCCGTGCCTCCTGAGGGAGACGCGATGCTCGAAAAAAAGATTTGAAAAAAATCGAATCTGAATTTGACAAACATCGAAAAGATGCTAAATTAAAAGCTCGTGCCGTCTGAAAAGAAGGTGCGAAGTGATACGCCGCTAGAGAGAGCTCCAGTGAAAGACGAGGGAAAGGAACCGGAGGTTTTTTGCCCTTGAAAGTCAGGAAGTTCCCGATACGGCGATGGTCTTTGAAAATTGAATAGTGCGATGAACCCAAGTCAAGATTTTGAGATCGAAAGATTGAGGAATCGTAGTACTAAAAAGAGCGAACCTGTAGTTCAGGTTTGCGACAAGATGCAAATTCTTGAAAACAGTTAATGAAGCCGTCTGATCGGCTTTGCTAATTTTGTTTGGAGAGTTTGATCCTGGCTCAGAACGAACGCTGGCGGCATGGATTAGGCATGCAAGTCGAACGGTGATAGCAATATCATAGTGGCGCAAGGGTGAGGAACGCGTGAGTGATCTACCCTCAAGTTTGGAATAGCTCCTGGAAACGGGAATTAATACCGGATGTGATTGCGAAGCTGCATGGCTTTGCAATGAAAGCAGCAATGCGCTTGAGGAGGAGCTCGCGTCCCATTAGCTAGTTGGTGAGGTAAAGGCCCACCAAGGCGATGATGGGTAGCTGGTCTGAGAGGACGACCAGCCACACTGGGACTGAGAACTGCCCAGACTCCTACGGGAGGCTGCAGTCGAGAATTTTGGGCAATGGACGAAAGTCTGACCCAGCAATGCCGCGTGCGGGATGAAGGTCTTCGGATTGTAAACCGCTGTCGAGGGGGACGAAATATGACGGTACCCCTGGAGGAAGCCACGGCTAACTACGTGCCAGCAGCCGCGGTAATACGTAGGTGGCGAGCGTTGTTCGGATTTATTGGGCGTAAAGGGTCCGCAGGGGGTTGATTAAGTCTGACGTGAAATCTCTGAGCTCAACTCAGAAATTGCGTTGGAGACTGATTGACTAGAGTGTTGGAGAGGTAATTGGAATTCCAGGTGTAGCGGTGGAATGCGTAGATATCTGGAAGAACATCGAAAGCGAAGGCAGATTACTGGACAACAACTGACCCTCAGGGACGAAAGCATGGGGAGCAAACAGGATTAGATACCCTGGTAGTCCATGCCCTAAACGGTGTAAACTTGATGTGAGAGGAATTACTCCCTTTTGTGTCGAAGCTAACGCGATAAGTTTACCGCCTGGGAACTACGGCCGCAAGGCTAAAACTCAAAGGAATTGACGGGGGCCCGCACAAGCGGTGGAGCATGTGGCTTAATTCGAGGCAACGCGAAGAACCTTACCTAGATTTGACATGTAATGGACGTATGTGGAAACACGTATTCCCGCAAGGGCCGTTACACAGGTGCTGCATGGCTGTCGTCAGCTCGTGCCGTGAGGTGTTCGGTTAAGTCCGGCAACGAGCGCAACCCGTGTCATTAGTTACCATCAGGTAATGCTGGGGACTCTAATGAGACTGCCTGTGTTAAGCAGGAGGAAGGCGCGGATGACGTCAAGTCCGTATGGCCTTTATATTTAGGGCTGCACACGTGCTACAATGGACGGTACAGAAGGAAGCAAGATCGCGAGATGGAGCAGATCCCGAAAACCGTCCTTAGTTCAGATTGCAGTCTGCAACTCGACTGCATGAAGCCGGAATCGCTAGTAAAGGCGTATCAGCTACGACGCCTTGAATACGTTCCCGGGCCTTGTACACACCGCCCGTCACATCATGGGAGCTGATTGCACCCGAAGTCGCTGACTTGACCCGCAAGGGAGAGAGGCGCCTAAGGAGCGGTTGGTGACTGGGATGAAGTCGTAACAAGGTAGCCGTTGGGGAACCAGCGGCTGGATCACCTCCTTTCTAAGGAGACAGACGAGACGATCGCGGGGAGATGAATAAATCATCTTTCATAAAAGATTGGGCTTGTCGAGAGTAACATCCCACGTGGATGTGATTGTCCGAGAGGGCAGTCAGGGTTTATCGCACTATTCAGTTTTCAAAGAAGTTCATTGTAAAAAAGAAGATTGGCCGCGTAGGCGGTTTTTGAATCGGAGACGGGGCCTTAGCTCAGTTGGCTAGAGCACCTGCTTTGCAAGCAGGATGTCGAGGGTTCGAACCCCTTAGGCTCCACCAATTTTCGACGCGTGGGGGTTCTGGTAAGAAAAGGACTCTGAACGATGGGCGTATAGCTCAGTTGGTTAGAGCGCGTCCCTGATAAGGACGAGGTCCTTGGTTCAACTCCAAGTACGCCCACCATATTGTTGTATTTGAAAATCACCGTTTTTACGGTGTTTTTTGATAAAGCGGCGGTCGGACTGCCGCGGTTCATTGAAAATTAAAGAGGTAGGAAGTAGGGAAAATGCCTAATACAGGCAGGCAAAACAACTTTGTAAGAGTTGAATGCGTAGAGACAGAAACAGATATAACTTGGTGGTCAAGCTACTAAGAGCGCATGAAGGATGCCTTGGCATCGGTAGGCGAAGAAGGACGTGTAAAGCTGCGATAAGTTCCGGGGAGCTGCAATAAAGCTTTGATCCGGAAATTTCCGAATGGAGAAATCCGCCCGAAGTAATGTTCGGGCATTCCAGACTGAATCCATAGGTCTGGAAGGCGACACGCGGCGAAGTGAAACATCTCAGTAACCGCAGGAAAAGAGATCAAAAGAGATTCCGCTAGTAGTGGCGAACGAACGCGGAAAAGCCTAAACCGGGTAGTTTACTATCCGGGGTTGCGGGACCCCGTTGTGGGACTGCGTAGTCTAGCTGAACGATCTGGGAAGTTCGTCCAAAGAGGGTGAAAGACCCGTAAGCGAAAGACAAAGCAGCCCTAGGGGAATCCCAAGTAGGTCGGCACACGTGAAACTCCGACTGAATCCGGGGAGACCACTCTCCAAGGCTAAATACTAACCGATGACCGATAGTGAACAAGTACCGCGAGGGAAAGGTGAAAAAGAACCCCTGTTAGGGGAGTTAAAAGAATCTGAAATCATGCGCTTACAAAGTGTAGGAGCCCTTCGGGGTGACTGCATGCCTTTTGCATAATGAGCTTGCGACTTACTCTATGTAGCGAGGTTAAGCCAGTGGCGAAGCCGAAGCGAAAGCGAGTGCGAATAGCGCGTCTAGTTGCATGGAGTAGACCCGAAACTGAGTGATCTACCCATGGTCAGGTTGAATCTCCGGTAACACGGAGTGGAGGACCGAACCGGTATATGTTGAAAAATGTTCGGATGAACTGTGGGTAGGAGCGAAAGACCAATCAAACTCAGTGATAGCTGGTTCTCTTCGAAATATCTTGAGGGATAGCCTTGCGTTTAATTAGTATATGGGGGTAGAGCTCTGATTGTTGGAGGGTCCCGACAGGGATACCAAGAACTGTCAAACTCCAAATACCATAACACTGTATCGCAGGAGTCAGACTGTGGGGGATAAGCTTCATAGTCGAAAGGGCAACAGCCCGGACCGCCGGCTAAGGTCCCTAATTCAAGCTAAGTGGATTGAAGGATGTGGAGTTGCGTAAACAACCAGGATGTTGGCTTAGAGGCAGCCATCATTTAAAGAACGCGTAATAGCGCACTGGTCGAGTGATTCCGCGCCGAAGATGATCGGGACTAAGCTTGAAACCGAAGCCGCGGATTCCGTATTTTATACGGAGTGGTAGAAGAGCGTTGTATGAGGAGCGAAGCCGATATGTAAATGGAGGTGGACTTCATACAAGTGACCATGCAAGCATGAGTAGCGAAAAACCGGATGAGAATTCCGGTCACCGAAAGACTAAGGTTTCCTGGGCAAGGTTCGTCCGCTCAGGGTTAGTCGGTTCCTAAGACGAGGCCGAAAGGCGTAGCCGATGGACAACTGGTTAATATTCCAGTACCACCTTATCGGAGTGATGGAGGGACGCAGCAGCTAACGTGAGCCGGTTATATGCCGGTCGAATGTCATGGGCCGTCCGGGGTTAAATGACCGGACATCAGGCTGAAGACAAACAGGCGGTGAATCCTTCGGGTGAAGCCGAATCACTGATGCGATGCTGACGAGAAAAGCTCCTAAACGTCGATGATAGGGTGTCCGTACCGCAAACCGACACAGGTAGTCGAGGCGAGAAGCCTAAGGTGCGCGAGTGAAACCACTTCAAGGAACTCGGCAAATTGGCCCCGTAACTTCGGAAGAAGGGGTGCCCAAAGGGTGTCAAAGCCCTGAGGGTTTCAACAAAGAGGCCGCGGCGACTGTTTAACAAAAACACAGCTCTCTGCTAACTCGCAAGAGGATGTATAGGGAGTGACACGTGACCAATGCCGAAAGGTCAAATGGATCCGTCAGCAGCAATGCGAAGCGGTGATATGAAGCCCCGGTGAATGTCGGCCGTAACTATAACGGTCCTAAGGTAGCGAAATTCCTTGTCGGGTAAGTTCCGACCTGCACGAATCGTGTAACGATCGCGGCACTGTCTCGAAGTGGAGCTCGGCGAAGTTGTAATTCCGGTGAAAATGCCGGATACCTGCAGTAGGACGGAAAGACCCTGTGAACCTTTACTGTAATCTGATATTGGTACTCGTGTGTTCATGTGTAGCATAGGTGGGAGGCTGCGAAGCCGGAGCGTCAGCTCCGGTGGAGCCACCGGTGAAATACCACCCTTGATCACTTGATTATCTAACCTTCTCCCGTGAATCCGGGTAGGGGACAGTGTCAGAGGGTCAGTTTGACTGGGGCGGTTTCCTCCCAAATTGTAACGGAGGAGCACGAAGGTACACTCAGCACGGTTGGCAATCGTGCGCAGAGCGCAAGGGTAGAAGTGTGCTTAACTGTGAGACAGACACGTCGAACAGATACGAAAGTAGGTCCTAGTGATCCAGCGATGGAACGTGGAATCGTCGTTGCTCAACGGACAAAAGGTACTCCGGGGATAACAGGCTGATAGCGCCCAAGCGTCCATAGCGACGGCGCTGTTTGGCACCTCGATGTCGGCTCATCTCATCCTGGGGCTGTAGAAGGTCCCAAGGGTCCGGCTGTTCGCCGGTTAAAGAGGTACGCGAGCTGGGTTCAAAACGTCGCAAGACAGTTTGGTCCTTATCCACTGCAGGCGCAGGACATTTGACAAGAGCATTCCTTAGTACGAGAGGACCGGGAATGACTGACCTCTGGTATTCCAATTGTGTGTAAACACGCAGCGTTGGGTAGCTATGTCGGGAAAGGATAAGCGCTGAAAGCATCTAAGCGCCAAGCCCCCTTGAAGATGATATGTCCCGGACCGTAAGGTCCCTGAAGGCGGGTCGTAGACTACGACCTCGATAGGATGGCAGTGTAAGAACAGCAATGTTTTCAGCTTACCATTACTAATACGCCGTGCGGCTTGACCACCTTTTTTTCAATCCCCCGTTCTGCCAGGAACGGAGCATTGATAAAAGGACTAAGCTTAAATTTAGATCATTTCTCTATGTTTTCAATAACACTCAAAAAGTGTTTTGTTCACTCTCCTTCCTATCTCTTTATCCTTTTTTTCCGGTGTCTATGGCGGCTTTGAAACACACGTTCCCATCCCGAACACGATTGTTAAGAGAGCCCGCGACGATGGTACTGCACTTCGAGTGTGGGAGAGTAGTTCGACGCCGGATTTTTTTTTCGCCCGTCTCCATACCGTTATACAAAAACGGTAGAAATGACGGGCTGTTTTTTTGTACGGAAAGATGGGATTTGGAGAAGTCCGGAAAGAGAAAACGAGAACACGGAGAAAGAAAAAAACCTTCAGGAAAGACTTTCCATTTCCCCGCGATCTTTCGCCTAGGAAAATTAATCCGTGTATTTCACGAGTTTTTCATGGGCGCGGAGAATCAGCTTTTCCGTTTCCTCGAAGGAGATGCAGGCGTCCGTCACGGAGATTTCCGGATCAGGTGTCTGATTTTCATGGAGGGTTTGTTTCCCCGCTTTCAGAAAACTTTCCAGCATGAGGCCGAAAATCGCTTTTTCCCCGTGAAGACGCTGCCGGAGCGCCTCTTCGAATACGATATGCTGGCGGCGGGGATCTTTTCCCGAGTTGCCATGACTGCTGTCAATCAGGATTTTCCGGCAAAGATGAGCCTGCGAAAGTTTTTCTTTTGCCCGGACAATGGTGTCCGAATCGAAATTTGTCTTTTCCTTTCCCCCGCGGAGAACCAGGTGACAATACGGGTTTCCGCGCGTACGGAAGATTCCGGTGTGGCCGTTGCGGAGAACCCCGATGTAACTATGCGGCGCGTTGGCCGCCGTGATTGCGTCTATGGCGGTTCCGATGTCGCCGTCCGTGCCGTTTTTGAAACCGACCGGCATGGGGAGTCCGCTGGCGAGCTGACGATGGGGCGGCGATTCCGTGGTCCGGGCGCCGATTCCGGCCCAGACGACGAAATCGGTCAGGTAGGGAGCGGCGGCGGGTTCGAGTAGTTCGGTGGCGACGGGAAGCCCGAGCCGGGTGATCTCCAGCAGGAGTTTCCGGGCGACGACGATCCCTTTTTCGATGTCGTATTCCCCGTTGAGATTGGGGTCGTAGATGAGGCCTTTCCATCCCAGCGCGGTGCGCGGCTTTTCGAAATAGACGCGCATGAGGAGAAGAATGCGGTCGCGGACCCGATCGCTCAGATCCTTCAGTTTCAGGGCGTAGCGCAGGGCCGAGTCCACATTGTGGATGGAGCACGGCCCTGCGATGACGACCAGGCGCTCGTCCCGGTCGTCGAGGATGTCGAACAGCTCCCCCCGGGAGCGCGCGACGAACCGTTCGCTGTCGGACGGCAGCGGGAGTTCGGCGCACAAGGTGCCCGGGGAAATGAGCATGGTATTGCTCTCGATGTTATTCGATTCTCCCATTCTTCAGACTTTCCGCCAGTTCGGCGACCAGCTTTGCCGCATTGTCGATTTTCTGCTTTGCGGGGAGGTCTCCGAGCGTCAGCGTCACCACGGCGGATCCGACGACCACGCCTTCGGCGAGACGTCCGATCGAACGGGCGGTTTTGCTGTCCGCGATGCCGAAGCCGACCGCGACAGGGACCGGCGAGGAATTCCGAACCGTCCGCACATAATCCTCCAGCCCTTCGGGGAGTTCGTGGCGGACGCCCGTGACGCCCGGACGGCTGACGCAATACACAAACCCCGTGCAGCCGGAGACAATCTTTTTGATCCGCGCGGCGGGCGTGGTCGGGGCCACCAGCGGGATCAAGTGGAGATGATGTTTCCGGCAGGGGACGTCGAGTTCTGCGCGTTCTTCCAGAGGCATGTCCACGGCGAGGATGCCGTCCACTTTCATGGATTCGAGTTCGGCACAGAGCTTTTCGAGTCCGTGGTTGAGCATCACGTTCAGATAGCTGAAAAGAATGAAGCCCGTCTCCGGGTGCCGGGCACTGACCCGTTTGACCATTTCGAGGATATTGGACAATGTGGCTCCTCCGTTGAGCGCCTGCTGGGAGGCGTGCTGAATGACCGGACCGTCGGCCATCGGATCGGAGAAGGGGATCCCGAGTTCAATGATGTCCGCGCCGGATTCGATGACGCGTTCGATGAGTTTCTCGCTGGAGGGGAGGTCCGGACAGCCGCACTCGACGAAGATGATCAGCGCGGCCCGTTTTTCGGTTTTGCACCGGGCGAATATTTTCTGCAGTTTATCCATTTTTCAAAGCCTTGTATTTTTTGACGTTGTCCATGTCTTTGTCTCCGCGGCCGGAAAGGTTGACGATGATGATGCCTTTTTCGGAGTAGTTTTTTGCGGATTTGATCGCCTGCGCCACGGCGTGGGAGGACTCCAGCGCGGGGATGATCCCCTCGACTTTTGCGAGAAGATCGAAGGCGGCGACGGCCTCGTCATCGGTGATGCACGTGTAGGTTGCGGTGCCGCAATCGGAAAAATAAGCGTGTTCCGGGCCGACTCCGGGGTAGTCCAGACCCGCCGAAACCGAATAGGTGTCGGTGATCTGGCCGTCGCCGTTCTGGAGCAGATACGTCTTGCATCCGTGAAGGACACCGAGACGTCCGCCGTTGATGCTGGCGGCGTGTTCGCCGGTCTCGACGCCTTCACCGGCCGCTTCCGCGCCGGTGAGCTTGACCTTTTTGTCCTTGAGGAACCCGGCGAAAATACCCATGGCGTTGGAGCCGCCTCCGACACATGCGATAACCTCGTCGGGAAGGCGTCCGGTCTGCTCGATGCACTGACGGCGGGCTTCCACGCCGATCACCGACTGAAAATCGCGCACGATCATCGGGTAGGGATAGGGGCCGGCGACCGTTCCGATCACGTAGAAGGTGTCGTCGCTGTGGGCGCTCCAGTCGCGGATGGCCTCGTTCATGGCATCCTTGAGCGTGGCCGAGCCGTCCTTGACGGAGTGGACCTTGGCGCCGAGCAGTTCCATGCGCTCCACGTTGGGAGCCTGACGCGCGACGTCCAGAGAACCCATGTAAACCTCGCACTCCATTCCGAACAGCGCGGCGACGGTGGCCGTGGCGACTCCGTGCATGCCCGCCCCGGTTTCGGCGATGAGGCGGCGCTTGCCCATGTTGCGCGCCAGCAAGGCCTGTCCGACGGTGTTGTTGACCTTGTGCGCGCCGGTGTGGTTGAGGTCTTCGCGTTTGAGGAAGATCCGTGCGCCGCCGCAATGCGCGGTCAGACGTTTCGCGAAATAAAGCGGAGATTCACGCCCGACGTAGTTCTTCAGGATATCCTCCAGCTCCGCCTGGAATTTCGGGTCTTTTTTCGCCCGGAAATATTCGCGTTCGAGTTCGATCAGGGCCGACATCAGCGTTTCCGCGACATACTGCCCTCCATAGATTCCGTAATGTGTTTTCATTCTTTCATATTCCTTATGTTTTCAGCCAGTTTTAGGATCAGATTTCCCGATTTGACTCCGGGTGCGGTTTCCACGCCGGAACAACAATCGACGCCCGCCGCACCGGTCGCCCGGAGCGCTTCCGCCGCATTGTCCGGGGTGATGCCACCGGCGATCATGAGCGGGCGGAGCGCGGCGAGTTTCGCGGCAAGTTCCCAGTTGCTGAGCGTTCCGGACCCGCCTTTCGCGGAGTCGGCCACGAACCGCGCCGCAGGGTAATCGCACCATCGGCCGACCTCTTCTTCCGAGGTCAGATGGACCGCCTTCCAGACTTCGACCGGAATTTTGTCCGCGAAGGCGGAATCCTCGCCGCCGTGAAGCTGGACAATGTCGAGCTGAGCGGTTTCGACGGCTTCCAGGATGAATTCGAGTTCGTTGTCCGCGAAGACGCCGACTTTGCGGACATTTTCCGGAAGCGCGGAACAAAGTTCTTTGAGCTGTCTGAGGGAGACTCTGCGGGGCGAACGTTCCGCCAGAATGAATCCGGCGTGAGTGATTTCCGGAGGGAAATCCAGATCGCAGAAGCGGGTCAGACCGCAGATTTTAATATCCTTTTTCATGACAGCAGTTCCTTGAGAGCGATTCCCGGACGCGGGGCCCGCATGAGCGTTTCGCCGATCAGAAACGCCCCGGCTCCGGCCGCCCGGAGCGAACGGATGTCGTCCCGGTTCCTGATGGCGCTTTCGGCGACGGCGACGCGGTCGGAGGGGATCATCCCGACCAGTTTTTCCACCCGTTTGAGGTCGGTCTGGAAGGTTCGCAGATCCCGCGCGTTGACCCCGATGACTCCGACCGGAGAACGGAGAAGGCGTTCGACTTCGCGTTCATCGTGAGCTTCCCCGAGGACCGCGAGTCCGGTTTCTCCGGCGATTTCGGCAAGCTCGTGCAGTTTTTGATCGTCGAGCATGGCCGCGATGAGGAGAACGGCGGACGCTCCGGCGGCTTTCGCCTCGTAAATCTGATACGGATCGAAGATGAAATCTTTCCGCAGGACCGGAATCCGGACCCGTTCGACAGTCCGGCGCAGGAAGTCCAGCGAACCGAGAAAATAGTTGCGTTCGGTCAGCACGGACAACGCGGCTGCTCCGGCTTCCTCGAGTTCCTCCGCGCAAGCTTCAAAGTCGAAATTTTCGCGGATGAGCCCTTTGGAGGGTGAGGCTTTTTTGAGTTCGGCGATGATCCGGACGCCGGGTTTCTTCAGGGATGCGGTGAAATCCGGCGGAACGGGCGCGGCGACTGCCTGTTTTTTGAGCTCGGCCAGAGGCATTGCCTTTTTCGCCGCCTCAATTTCGGGGAGTTTGTCGCGACAGATTTTTTCGAGGATGTCGGTCATGATCTGCTCGCTTGGATGAGAAGTTCGAGTTTCTTCATGGCTTCGCCCGAATCGATGGATTTTTCCGCCAGGCGGATGCCTCCTTTGATGGAGTCGGCGAGTCCGGCGACATAGATGGCGGCGCCGGCGTTGAGAAGGACCGCGGTGCGGGCTCCCCCTCGATCGGAACCGTCGAGAACCGAGCGCAGGACACGGGCGTTGAATGCCGCGTCGCCGCCTGCTATTTCGGACGGTTCGCAGCTGTGTCCGATCAGGATCTCCGGATAGAGTTCGCTGGTCTTGATTTCGCCGTTTTTGAGCTCGGTGACGCGGGTGCGGTCGCAGCAGGAAATTTCGTCGAGGCCGTCGCCGCCGTGGACCACCAGCGCGTGGCGGACGCCGAGCTTCTGAAGGGCGGAGGCGAAAATCGTGGTGAGCTTTGCATCGAATACGCCGACCACCATGCCCGTGGCTCCGGCGGGATTGCTCAAGGGCCCGAGAAGATTGAAGATGGTCCGGATTCCGAGTTCCTTGCGGAGGGCCGCCACCTTGCCGAGGATCGGGTGCATCTTCTGCGCGAAGAGGAAGCCGATTCCGTGTTCGATGATGCAGCGTTCCATGGCTTCGGGCTCTGTATTGAGATTGAACCCGAGTTCCGCAAGGACGTCGGCCGCTCCGCACTTGCCGGAGACCGCGCGGTTTCCGTGCTTGGCGACTGCCGCGCCCGCTCCGGCCGCGACCAGTGCCGATGCCGTGGAGATGTTGAAGGTGACGCCGCCGTCGCCGCCCGTTCCGACGATGTCGATGACTTTCCTTGTGCCGCAGTCGATAAAAAGCGCGTTGCGGCGGAGAACATTGGCGGCTCCGGCCAGTTCATCGGCGGTTTCGCCTTTCATCCGCAGGGCTGCGAGCAGCGCGCCTGCCTGGACGCAGGAAACGTCATTGCCCGTGAGGATCGTCAGAATTTCTTCCATTTCCTCGGCGCGCAGATCGTTTCCGGCAATCACTTTATTCAGGTAGGTTTTCAGCATGGGTCAGCTCCGTTTGCGTTTGTTCTGTTCGACCATCTTGAGGAAGTTGCCGACCTGGGCTTTGCCGTCCGAACTCATGATGGATTCCGGGTGATACTGGACGCCTTCGATCAGGAATTCGCGGTGGCGGACGCCCATGATTTCGCCGTCTTCGGCGCGGGCCGTGACTTCCAGCACGGAGGGCAGGGTGCTTTCCTTGAGGGCAAGCGAGTGATAGCGGATCGCCTTGAATTCCTTGCGGAGCCCGGCGAAAAGGCCGCGTCCGTCGTTGGTGATCCGGGACATCTTGCCGTGCATGATGTATTTCGCCTTCACCACTTCCGCCCCGAAATGCTGTCCGATCGCCTGATGGCCGAGACATACGCCCAGAAGCGGAATTTTTCCCGCGGTTGCGGCGATCAGCGCGGGCATGATTCCGGCGGTTTCGGGACGCCCCGGACCCGGCGAAAGGATGATGGCGTCCGGATTCATCAGAAGGGCTTCCTCGACCGTGATTTCCCGGTTGCGGCGCACTGTCAGTTCCGCACCGAGCGAATAGATCAGATGGGCAAGGTTGTAGGTGAACGAATCGTAATTGTCAAGTAAAAGAATCATGGTGGTGTCTCCTCTTCAGATTTCCAGGCCGCCCGCGGCCAGTCTCACCGCTTTGAAAAGGGCGGCGGCTTTATTCAGGGTTTCTTCGAATTCCTTTTCCGGTTCGGAGTCGAAAACGATTCCGGCTCCGGCCTGAATGAAAAGCCGTCCGTCGCGGATTTCGAGTGTGCGGATCGTGATGGCAAGATCGAGGTTGCCGGTGTAGCTGAAGTATCCGACCGCCCCGCCGTAGACGCCGCGCGGGGTGGGTTCGAGTTCGTTGATCAGCTCCATTGCGCGGATTTTGGGCGCGCCGGAGAGGGTTCCGGCGGGGAAGGTGGCGCGCACCAGATCGAAAGCGTCGCGGTCCGGCGAAAGCATCGCCTCCACGTCGCTGACGATGTGCATCACGTGGGAGTAGCGCTCCACATTCATGAAGGACTTCACCTGAACGCTGCCCGGAACGGCCACGCGCCCGAGGTCGTTGCGTCCGAGGTCGACCAGCATCAGATGTTCGGCGCGTTCCTTATCGTCCCGGAGAAGCTCGTCTTCCAGCACGGCGTCCTCCTGCGGATTCTTTCCGCGCTTGCGCGTTCCCGCGATCGGACGTACGGATGCGCGCCCGTTCTCCAGCTTCACCATGGTTTCCGGGGAGGACCCGACCAGGCGAAGATCGTCCAGTTTCAGGAAGAAGGTATAGGGGGAGGGGTTCACCAGCCGGAGGGCGCGGTAGATCTGAAGAGGATCGATCTCGCATTTCGCGGAGAATTTCTGGGAGAGGACGATCTGGATTACTTCGCCGTCGCTGATGTATTCGCGTGCGCGCTGAATCATCTTGCAGAATTCGGGACGGGTCATGTTGCTTTCGAGTTCGGGCGCGGGAACCGGGGGGGCATTGACGGGAGTCGAGGGGCGTTTCAGGCGTTCGCTCAGGACCTGAATCCTTGCGACGGCCTTGTCGTAGGCCTGCCGGGGAGTGGTATTGGCGTCCGGACGGGCACAGACCACCACCTTGAGGGTGTGCCGCATGTTGTCGAAAATGATCATTTCATCGGTGAGCATGAAGAGACTTTCACAGGTGCCGGGCTTGCTCTTCGGAGGCGGGAGCTCTTCGAAACAGTTGACAGTCTCATATCCGATGAATCCGATGGCGCCGCCGAACAGCGGTGGAAGTTCCGGAATCTGGACCGCTTTTGCTCCGGCGACCAGCCCGCGGAGGGCGTCCAGCGGCGTGCTCTTGTAGGGAAGCCGGACCTTTTCGCCTCCGGTCGGCTTATAATAAGGAACACCATCCTCGATGGAGAAACTTCCATAGGGATGGACGCCGATGAAGGAGTAACGCCCGAAGCGTTCCCCGCCTTCCACGCTTTCCAGCAGGAAGACATTTTCGTCATCGACAAATCGTTTCAGGACTCCGACAGGGGTTTCCAGGTCGGCCAGCAACTCCGCGCAGACGGGAATCAGGTTCCCTTCTCCGCACAGCCTTTCGAATTCTCTGAATTCCGGTTTCAACATGATCTTTCACCTCTTTCTGGTTAATTGGATCGCGGGAGGCTGACCTCTTCCATCTGCCTTGAACCGGAATAAAAAAAACGGATTAAACCTTTATTTGGGTTCAATCCGTCTTGGAAATCAATTTATATCAGGTGCAAACAGGAGAGAGGTCGAGACGGATTAAAGTCTCGGCCGCCAAGCGAAAAAACTGTTTGCATCAATTTTCATGATATTTTAAATATAGGACATTTTCAAAAGAAATCAAGAGGGCGTACAAAAATTTTCCGTTTTTTTCTGAAATTTGAACGTATTGCTGACGGAATGCCGAAACTACTGTTTCAGAATTCGACCTTCAGGACTTTGACGCCGTGCTCCGAGATGTCGTTCCAGTCCATGTCTCTGACATGGAATCCCATCCCGCCCGGCATATCGAAATCGATGGCGGCTCCTGTTCGCAGATCGCTCACCCGGATTGGTTCAAGTCCATTCGTAAAGAATGCTGCATACGGGTCCGGTCCGGGGGGAACCAGAAAGTAACCGGATTTGGCCGCGTCTGGCGGTTCCGTGATCAGCACGTAACAGATTTTCGGATTTTCGCGTGGGAACGTTACTGAGCAGAAGCCGCCGCCATGGAAGAAGCCTGGCCGGATGGGGGATGTCTTTCCGCCGGTCGTATTGTAAATGGCCTCGGAACCCCATCTCATGAACCTTTCCACTTTGTCGAACATGGGGTGATACTTTTCTTCCAGTGTTCCGTCGAGCCGGACCGGAATTCCAAAGGTGAAGTTCCATTGTCCGCGCTGCCCGAGGCTGGAGATCATTTGTTTCAGCAGAAAATTCGGGTTGTCCAGATAGGGCTTTTCCTTTGCGCCGATCTCTTTCCGGAAGGGGCCGCGGTCTTCCCAATACCACCAGCTGGCACAGTTCGGAATATCTTCGTTGAAGTCGTCCGGCGGAGCTCCGATGCAGTAACTGTTCACTTTTGTCAGCGCGGAAGGACGGTTGTAGGGCGGAACCGGCGCGGAATCCAGAAACTCGGTGACACTGAAATCGTCCTCTTTCACTTCAAGGAAGGTACAGCTGTTGACATTGACGATCGCTTCCGGAAAGACGTTTTTGATAAAGGCGGGGAAGTCGAGAAAAGGTTCCGTGAATCCGCCGTCGAGCCAGAATCCGCCGATTTTCGGCTTGTCGTAACGTTCCCCGATTTCCTCGACCAGCCGGCCGTAAAGGCTCCGGGCTTCCCGTTGGTTGGAGATTCCTCTCATGTAAGGCCCTTCCGGAGCATTGACATGGGCTGAACACATGGGAATATAAATGATCAGCCGGATTCCTGTCCTGGCGGATTCCTCGATGACCGCCCCCAGATAATCCTTGCTGGTCTTGAGTGTGAATTCAGGCTGTTTTGTGGGAAACATTACGGCATAACCGTCCGCCGCGTGAAGACAGGTGAAATTGACGTATTTAGCGCCGAATCTGCGGGCGGTTGCGAAGAGGTTTTTCGCGATGGCTTCAGGGGAGGGGGCGGCGGCCTCGAACTCTTCGACCGTCTTGTAGCGGAGGGGCACAAAGTGACCGTCGGCTGTGGTCATGCCTCCGCCGGTGAAGAGTCCCCAGTGATAGAAGAGACCGATGCGCGCGGGCGCATACCAGTGGTTGACGCACTCTTTGCGCGCCAGATAGTCGGGATGATGTTTCATGGAGCCTTTCCTTGAAGGATTGTTTCAATCTAGAAAATTGATGGTTGTTTTATTCCACATTCCCGAGACGTATGTGCTTCTGGCTTCCCGGAAGGAGATGCCGTCCACGTGACCGTCGAGGAACAGGTGGTTACCGATGGAATTATGGGGGAAGAGCGGGCTGTTGCTGGCGTCCTTGATGATCATGGGAGAGTCCGGCAGATAGCCGCCGTCGCCTCCGTAGACATAGCGTGCCGCGTCTGTGGCGAGACTGACGCCGCTGGGGCGTTTGACGTTGACGGTTCTTTTCGGTTCCCGTCCGGCTATGCTGAATAGATCGTTATTTTCATTGATCCAGCCCCAGCGGAAATTCCAGCCGAGATTGGGCGTGGCGTCGTTCGGGAGGGGATTTGCCGTGCATGTGCGCATCTGGTTGTCGGCTTTCAGAAAATCGTTCAGATTCAGCGGATTCGGAATGAAATAACCGTTCTTTCCTGTATAATAGGCGATTTTGGCGAACCAGTAGCGGGACCCGTTCCATGTGGGTGTTTCCGGATTCCGGTAACCGTGCGCCGCAATGATCCAGTCCCTGTAGTCGTTAAGATATTGAGCATGAGCTTTGCCGATCATGGAAAGCTTGTTCCTGCATTCCAGCGCCAGAGCCTTCTGTTTCGCATTGTTGAGCGCGGGGAGCAGCATGGAAGCCAGAATTGCGATGATCGCGATCACAACGAGGAGTTCTATTAATGTGAATTTCTTTTCCAAATGCGTGGTATCCGTTCGGATCGTTTTCATTTTTTTCCATCTCCTTCCGTTTCAAAAGTGAGAATTCCGAAGGCGGATTCATCGGCATGTCTCCGTGCGAACGTCGTGCTCCACCGCGAGACGTGAGCGCTTCCGTCCTTCAGCTTGCGTGTGCGGACGAAGTTCGCGCTGACAGGTATTTTTGCATCGAACGGATGGTTGGCGTCCAGCGTGACGAACGGGAAATACGTGGTGAGAGTCCAGACCCCGTTTCCTTTTTCCGCCAGGTGATAAGGCATGGAGAGCCGTTTCTTCGGAGGTTTCCCGATGAAGTTGTCACGGCGGGTATTCTCCGAGTTGACGGTATACTGATAGATGCTTCCCGGCGTATATTCCACGAAGATCTCGACACAGTCGCCGTTCCAGATTTTCGTCCGGTCTTCATTCTGAATCTGATCCATCGCGGGTTCGGTCATGGTGAATTTCAAGAGCAGTCCCTTTGGATCATAAGCCGCCTGAACGGTCGTCGGCTGGGGAGGATCCGGGACATGGGAGAGATAGGCGTTGACAAAATACTGCTTCGGGACTTTATCCCATTCCGGCAAATGGATTTTATCCTCGAATTTCGGCTTGAACGGCATTTCCGTCAGCACAATGTTCTTTCGGGCGGCGAGCTTCGGATTGTGATAGTTGTCATAGTCCATGAAAAACAGCTGGAGCGTTTTTCCGAAAAGATCGATCCGGCGATAGTCCGCGCTGTCCTTCGGCACGGCCTGATACGCAGCGTCGAGTTCGTTTTTGAGCATCTTCACAAACTCGGGACGGATAATTTTGTCATACAGAATGTTTTTTCGAATGACACCCGCCTCGTAGTTCCCGAGTTTCAGCATGTCGGGATTGTTTGTGGTCGCGGGACCTTCCCACAGTTTCGCGATTCCAGAAATGATTTTATCCATGTGGGGGGCTGCGGGACCATACATCCTTTTGCACATGTCCGCCACGCCCGCGTCCACATCGTAGTCCGGGTTCCACATCAGACGGAAGAGGCAATAGGTCGAGGGCAGGGTATATGCGTAAAAACCGCCTTCGATCGCCTGAATGCCTCCGGAATTCGGCCCGTCGGAAAAAAGACCGGTGACTTCTCCCTTGAAGTCGTTGACGAACTGTTTCAGGTTGTGGTAATACTGCCGAGGAAACGGACTGTAGTCAATGCCCGGCCAGTTCGGATACACATAGACCTGAACCGGTTTCCCGGTGATTTTCTTCCAGTCCCGAATCCATTCCGTCGTATAGCGGCGGATGGCCGGGTCATGATATACGCTCTGGCCGTACATCAGGCAGATCAGCGCTTTGGTATTATCCGGCAGGACAAGTCCTTTTGCCGGTGCCGTATAGTTGTAATACGGGGCGAAATAGAGCGTCGTATCCGGGGAGGCGGTCTTCATCTTTTCAGCGGTTTCCCGGATGAATTTGCCGAAAATGTTCCGGCCCTGTCCGTGGAACGGAACGGCATTGTCCAGCAGCGGCGCACAGGAAGGACACTGACACTGAATGGAGTGGTCCGGCGGCATGAAGCGGAGAATATTGTTCTGGGGTGTCATCCCGTAAGCTCTGGCTTTTTCAGGGGAAAGACGACCGTTTTTCGCATCCGTGGAGATGCGTAGGAATGTATCGGCGGCGTCCGGACGTCCCATACACGGCATGATCGGGATCGTTTGAATGGGCCTGCCGTTTTTGTCGAGGGCTGGCGGCATCCCCGCTGTGACCGGGTCGGGCGGTGCGTGAATCGGGAGAGCGGTCGCTCCGAAAGGACCGTGTCCGCCGGAACGGTAACGGAGCGCGATTTCCATCGGGTCCATATCCTTCACGCCTGGAAGCGTTTGCGTCTGCCAAGAATACATCTTTCTGCATTCATACAGAGGCGCATCCTTGTAGACGACGGCGGGAACGGTCAACACCGAAAGTTTCGGAATGAGGGTTCCGTCCGGACCCGGATAATAGAAGCGGGCATCCAGAAAACGTTCGGCGAAGTCATACACTCCGAAAATGACCCCGTAAGCGCTGTCCCAGACGTCTCCGAGGGGAGCCGCGGGAGGCAACGGCGATCCGAGAATGGCGATGCCTTCGTTGAAGACCTGCACCTTGAATCCTTCCCGTGCGACATCCGCGTTGTTGAGACCGTGTTCTTCCGCGGTCCGGCTCATTCCCACCAGAATCAGGCTTTTTCCTGCCGGGATGGTCTGATTGGATGTCACAACCGGTATTTTTACCCCGCCCGCTTGCTCCAGAATGTTCTGGAGTTCGAGCGCCGCATATCTTGCCACGCCTCCCTGGTATTCCATTTTTTTCCGGGACGCGCTCTGTATGTACGGCATCCAGGGAAATCGACAGTCTTCTTTTTCAGAAGGAATGACGATGACCGCGTTGCTCTTTCCGTTTTCAAAGAGCGTGACGGGGGCGGCGTCCTTCGCTTTTTCGATCCGGACCGGATTCAGTGCTTTGGGATTTATTTCGGCGGATGTCAGCAGCGCTGTGCATGAGAGCAGGGAAAACAAAACCGTTTTTTTCAGTATCATGAAAAAGTCCTCCTGGTAAATGACTTTCGGTCGTTTGTGATTTTCTGTCTTATATACTATTTATTATATTTGAAAAAGTGCTTATAAAAATGGATTGGTTTGATATTTTACTGGATTTATTTGATATATGTGCTATTTTTTTGAAAAAAGGAGATTTTTTATGGCTGTTACGGAATCGGTTTACACCTCCATCATCGCGATTGAAAGGAAATACGGCTGCAGGATTGGTTGTCACCTGGGTTGCGGCGATCTTGCCATGTTGCCCGGTCTGGTCAGCATTCATGCGTCCAAAGCCTGCAATGAGGTCAAAAAGAACCTTTGGCGTCATGCTCATTGCACCACGTTTGAATTGGAAGAAAGTTTGCGGTTTGCCCGGAAATCGCAGCAGACGTTTCTCAAAATCTGTCCGTTCGGATTGGCCGAGGTGGTTTCTCCGGTCTTTTCCGGTGGAATCTTTCGCGGAGTGATCCATGCCGGAACCTTTCAGACCTCCGGTTTTCAGTCCGAACATGAAATTCGGTCTCACCGGGTTCAGGGTAGAAACGTGCCTTCCGGCTATCTTCCGAAATTGCTGTCCCTGACGGAAGCCGCATTTAAGGATATTTCCGCTTTGCTGGAACTGCTGGCTTTCTCGATTGGACATTGCATCGGTGGGAATACGGCAGTTTCCGAAAGGCCGGTGTCCGGAAACCGCGAACTGATCGAATACCATATCAACAGCAATTTCCGCATCGCGTTCGGGCTGAATGACCTCGCGGCGAAAATGCGCTGGACTCCAGAACATACTTCACGGGAAGTGAGACGTCTTTTCGGACGGTCTTTTGTGGAGCTTCTGAATGAGAGCCGCATGAAAAATGCCTGTATGCTGTTGGAGAATTCTACCTTCAAAGTAAATAATGTGGCCTGGGTGTCCGGCTTTCACGATTCGGCATATTTCAGCCGCCTGTTTATGAAGAAGATGAAAATGACTCCGGGCAGTTATCGGAGAAAAGGGAAGGAACAGTCAAGCCGTTGTGCCGATTTTCTGCCGCGGGAGGCGAACCATTGAATGGAAGCTTGGGGGGGAGCGGAACCATGTGGTGGAAAAAGAAGAATCCGTTTTTTTTTTGGAAAGCGGGGTTGCATTTTCAAAATATCCATGTAGATTAACGAGCGTGTTTTCTTTCAATGAAAGAGAGCCGGATCAAGTCGGGATGTAGCGCAGCTTGGTTAGCGCGTTAGTCTGGGGGACTAAAGGTCGAGAGTTCAAATCTCTCCATCCCGACCATTTCTATCCTCCTATAAATCAATCACTTGCAAATTACCCGTTTTTCATCATTCCAGCGAAAAATCCCTTTTTATCCAAGAATAGCACCAAGAATACCCAAAAATGCGTAACCTTACGGGAAAAGGCTGTTCCTCTTTCCGTCTTGACAGGAACCTCCTTCGAGTGTATAGTATCCAGTTATGGAAGTCCTTTTCATGAGATTACTTATCGTCGCAAGGAGTGGAAGATGTTTCCGGTTCAAGATCCGATCCTGACATTTATCATACTGATGCTGATCATCTTCATCGCCCCTCTGATTGCAGGCAGGCTGAAGGTTCCGGACCTGATCCTGCTACTTGGAAGCGGCGCGCTGCTGGGACCGAACGGACTGGGTGTAATTGAACGGAATTCCGCGGTCACGATGTTCGGTTCGATCGGACTGCTTTACATCATGTTCATCGCCGGATTGGAAATCGACCTGAACCGTTTCGTGCGGACCCGGAACCGCAGCATTCTCTTCGGGCTGTTCACCTTTGCCATTCCCCAGACGGTCGGAACTTTCATGGGGCACTATCTTCTCGGGTTCAACTGGACCACCTCGATTTTGCTGGCCAGCATGTTCGCCTCCCATACGCTGCTGGCCTATCCGATCGCCAGCCGTCTCGGGATCTCCCGGAGCGAGCCGGTTGTGATCACGGTTGGCGGAACGATCATCACCGATACCCTGGCGCTGATGGTTCTGGCCGTGATCGCCGACTCTGCGAAGGGGGTTGAACTGGGAATCATGTTCTGGTTCCTGCTGGGACTGGGAATGACCGGGCTGGTTATCCTGATTGCTTTCGGGGTGCCGCGGCTTACAAGATGGTTTTTCAAAAATGTTCCGGAAAGCGGCGGTTCGCAATTCATTTTTGTCATTCTGATGGTCTGCGGAAGCGCTTACCTGTCTCATTTTGCGAAGATGGAACCGATCATCGGGGCTTTTCTCGCGGGGGCGGTGTTCAATCGTCTGATTCCCGAACAGAGCTCGCTGATGAACCGTCTCGTTTTTGTGGGCAATATCCTCTTCATCCCCTTTTTCCTGATTTCTGTGGGGATGCTGGTCAACCCGAAGGTTCTGGTGGCGTCTCCGCAGGGGTGGCTTGTGATTGCTTCCATGAGCATCTGCGTAATTGTTACGAAATACGCCGCCGCGTGGGTGACGCAGAAAACCCTCGGGTACAATGCGTCCGCGGGGAAAGTCATTTTCGGGTTAAGCGTTGTGCAGGCGGCTGCCACGCTGGCGGCTGTGGTGGTCGGCTATGAATTGAAAATTTTCGATGAAAACGTGCTCAACGGCGCGATCATCATGATTCTGGTGACTTGTCCTCTGGGGGCATGGATGGTCGACCGTTACGGACGCAACCTGGTTGAAAAGAATATATCCACGGAACAGCCCGTCGCCGATCAGCGCCTGATTGTGTCGATTGCGGACCCCGATTTCTCGATGCGTCTGTTGAACCTGGCTTTTCTGATCCGCAACAAATCGCGGCGCGGCAATATTTTTCCGGTGACGATCGTCAACGACCATGACAATTCCGACGGGGCGGTGGCGGCCGGAGAAAAACTGTTGGCCCACTGTATGGCGGAAAGCGCCTCCGCCGAGATGGAAATCACACCGTCCGTCCGGGTCGACCTGAACCCGTCCGACGGGCTGATCCGGGCGGCAAAGGAGCTGCGCGCCACGCAGGTTCTTGCCGGATGGAGCCGGAAACAGATGCTGCAGTCGCATTTGTTCGGCACCGTTTCGGAAAATTTGCTGGAATCCTGTCCTTCCCGCCTGTTGTTCTGCCGGCTGGTCCAGCCGCTCAATATTACGAAGCGGCTTCTGGTTCCGTTTCCGGCATTGGCGGAAAAACGGGCGAATATGAACTCGTTCCTCCATGATGCCAAGCATCTTGCACATCAGGTCGGCGCGTCCTTGCGGGTCTATCTTGTGACCGACAGCGGATCGGATTTGAAGCACCGGATCCGAACCATGCGGCCGACCGGCTCTCTGACTGTCCTGGAAGGCGAGACCTGGACGGAGGTTCAATCCATGTTCCTGAATGACCTCTCTGAAAACGATATGGTCATGATGCCAATGGAGCGTCGCACCGGGATCTTCTGGACTCCCGCCATGGAAAAACTTCAGGAAACCGTATTTTCCCGTTTTCCCGGGATCAATCTGCTGAGTGCCTACCCGTCTCTCCAGTGGCAGAATGAGGAAGCTCCTATTGCGACCTTGCCGTCTGTTCCTGTCAAGCCGGAAATATTTTCCGCGGAGATTCCCGCGGGGACGGAGGGCGAGGCAGGACTGGAGACAATGGTCCGGAAAGCCTTCGGAGAGAACCTGAAAAAATTTGAAGACGTGGTGCCCGGTCTGGTCCGTTCCATGAACTCCTATCCGCTGGAATTGTCCAAAGACATCGTTCTGATCCATGCGCATTGCGAAAGTGTCCGTACTCCGGTCATCATTGTTGGAAGATCGGAACGCGAATGGAGTTTCCGCAATCTCAAGGGAGCCTATCGGATTCTGGTCGTTCTGGTCAGCCCGAAGTCCGCTCCGACGGAACAGCATCTGAAGACCCTGGCCGATCTGGCCCGGGGCTTTCTTGATCCGAAGTTTTCAGAGGAAGTATGTTCCGCCGCATCCGCGGAAGAAATCGAAAAACTTCTGCGCAGTCTGAAATAAGGCCCCGGAACATTCCTTTTCCTGTTGTTCCGCAAAAGATGTCGGCGGCAGGACCGTTTATTTCGCGGAGCCCCTTGAAACTTGCCGGATATATGGTATATTAATAAAACTATTTGTAAGCCTTCCTGAGAAGGCGGTGCTCTTATGGATAATGATGCTTGAAGCATTCCGCAGGTTTTCTCTGTTCCGGCAATGGACGGAACGGGTCCCTTCAGAATGTTTTACTATTATTTTTTAGATATGATTTTCGAGGATGTCGTTTTTACAATCAGTCCGGCAATGCCGGATGAATTTTTTTACAAATATCCATATAACAGCGGCTTAGAGCTGAATTTTATGGAATAGCACATGGTAATATAAAGGGGCCTGTAGTTGGCTGGCAAGGAACAAATCAGAAGGATTGACAATCTTTCTTCAATGCGGTCTGAAATCAGAAACAACATTGGAGCGGCGGTAGTTCTGTCCTGTGTTTTTGCCATTGCAGCATTGGCGCTTCATATTTCCCTGCCCCTTTTGCACCGTGACTGCCGGACGGTTTTCTACAGCAAAACCATTTCAAACCTTTCTTCCTCCGCTTCTTCCGAAGCCCCTGTGTGGATACGGACGGAAGTTTTTGTAGGAATGGCATTGGATGAAAGGAATTCTTCTTCCACGGAACAGCCGTTGAGAAAGATCCGCTCCGTCTTCATGCTTCCGCCCAGAAAATTCTCCGGGGACCGCCCGTTTTACAGCGTGCCCTATTTTACGTTCCAGAAGATCCTGTGGGCAGCCTTGCCCGTTCGTGCGGGTCCCTCCTTCTGCTGAGGCGGAAGGTCTGCCTCGGCCCATTAATTCTCTTTCTGAATCCGGAATTTTAACCGGTATGCTTCATGCCGTTTTCAAACGAAAGGATTCACTTGCAGAGAGAAGTCTCCCGAACGACAGAATGTGTGATGAAGGAAGACCCTGAAAATCCCGCAGGAAAATGCGGACAGGAACCAGAAGAAATTTCTGAAACAGCGGCGATAGGATTTCGCGGGTCCCAAATAGAATGAAACTTTACGAACAGAAAATAAAAATGCGCGGCGTGATTCAGGGAGTGGGGATGCGTCCGGCGGTATGCCGGGTGGCGCGGCGTTTCGGATTGACCGGTTCCGTGGTGAACCGGGGGGATTCCGTCGACATCGTCTGGCAGGGAGATGCTCCCGCGCTGGACCGGGCATCGGCATCGTTGTCCGAGTCGATCCCGCCCGCCGCCCTGATTACGGAGATCCGGAAGACCTCGCGTCCGATTTCCCCGGAATCGCGTGCCGACGGCTTCACCGTGGAGCATCCCGTCCAGCCGCCCGCGCTCAATCTCTTCGCGCTGGCAGACCGCGCCCCGTGCGCCCGCTGTCTGGCGGAACTTCATGAAAAAGATGGACGCCGTTACCGTTATTTCTTCAATTCCTGCGGCGATTGCGGGCCGCGCGCCACCGTGATTACTTCGCTTCCCTATGAACGTTCCGCCACGGCATGGAAGGATTTTCCGCCGTGCGATGACTGTGACGCCGAATACAATTCCCCGGACTCCCGCCGCTTCGGGATCGAAAGCGTGAGCTGTCCCTCCTGCGGCCCGGTTCTCCGTTTTCTGGAGCAGGACGGAACGGAAAGCGCAAGCGGGGAAGACGCCCTGCTGTCCGCCGCAAAGCGTTTGAACGCGGGCGGAGTGATTGCGCTGAAGGGGGTCGGCGGATTCCAACTGCTGGCCGACTGCCGCAGCCGCGCGGCGCTGGAGCGTTTGCGCCGGATCAAGAAACGCCCCGAACAGCCTCTGGCCCTTCTTGCCCGCGACCTTGCGGCGGCAAAACGCATGACCTCCATGTCTCCCGAAGAAGGGACTCTGCTGGCCTCGCCGGAGGCTCCGATCCTTCTTCTCCCGTGGCTCGATTCGGAAGCGGGCAAAACCTGTAATGCCGACCTGATTTCTCCGGACGCCCCCGATGAGGCGGGATTCATGCTTCCCGCTTCGCCGCTTCATCATCTGCTGCTTCAGTTGACCGATTCTCCGCTTCTTGTTGCGACCAGCGGCAATCTTTCCGGGTTCCCTCCCGCGCTCGATACGGAGGAAGCCGTTGCCATGCTGGGCCCGGAAGTCGACGGTATTCTCACGCACGGGCGCGCGATTCATTTCCGGTATGACGATTCTCTGGCGGCGATGAATCACGGACGCTTTCAAATCTGGAGACGCGCGCGCGGATATGCGCCCGCGATCTTCGGCGACATGAAACTGAACCACAGCGTCCTGGCGATGGGCGCACAGGAAAAAAATACATTCGCGGCCGCCGGGAATATTCCGGAACCGTGGTCTTATCTCTCTCCCCATCAGGGAGATATGGGGCATGCCGAAGAGTCGGTCGTCTGTGACCGGGCGATTGCGCGGATTCTGCATCTCCTGCCGGAAAAACCGATGTCCGTGGCCGTGGACCTGCATCCCGATTATTCCAGCACGCTCGCCGGGGAGAAACTGGCGAAACGTCTTCAGATACCGGTTGTGGAAGTTCCTCACCATTATGCGCATGCACTGGCCGCTCTGGCCGAATCCGGTCTGGAAGAGGCTGTCGCTTTGGTGATGGACGGCACCGGGCTCGGGCCGGATGGCGCGCTCTGGGGCGCCGAACTGCTGTATGTGAGCCGTTCCAGCGGCGGCCGCCGTCTGGGAACCTTCCGTCCCGTCCCTCTTCCCGGCGGCGAGCTTGCGATCCGACACCCCCTTCGTCAATATTTCGCCCGCGCGTACGACGCCGGAATGGACATGGACACCTTGAAGAAACGTTTCCCGGAACACGCCCTTCTGGCGGAGGAAGTCTGTCTGCAATGCAAAAGCGGGATCAATACGCCCATGACCCACGGGGCGGGGCGCTGGTTCGACGCGGCGGCCGCGTGGCTCGGGCTGGCGGACGGCTCCATGAGTTTCGAAGCGCAGGCGCCCATGCGTCTGGAATACGTGGCCCGGCGGGAAGCCTCCGGAAACGAAACGGTCCTGCCGTTCCGTTTTGTCCGTCGCGAAGACGGTCTTCCGATGGTGGACTGGCGCGAGCTCTGGAACGTGAATCCGAAAGGATTGGCGTCTCCGGCCCGTTCGCTTCATATGACTTTCGCGGAAGCGGCGGCAGGAATGATTGAGGCGGTACACGCGAAATCATCGCTTCACCCCGTATTGCTGGCGGGCGGAGTCTTTCAGAACCGTCTTTTTTCGGCGATGCTTCAGGACAGATTGAAAAGTCGGGGCATCGCTTTTTTCATGCCGTCAAAATTGCCCGTCAACGACGGCGCGATTGCGGCGGGGCAGTTGGTCTGGGCCGGTCTGGATTTCCGTCCGGACGGCGATGGTTACAGGAATCGGACGGAAAAGGAGTAATTTTTTATGTGCGTAGCCTTGCCGATGAAGATAATGGAAGTGGATGCCGACAAACATGCCGTGGTGGAGTTCGACGGAGTTCAGCGGCGGATCAGCCTGCGTCTGCTTCCGGATGCGGCGGCGGGCGATTTCGTGCTGATCCATGCCGGTTATGCCATCGAAAAACTCGATGAGGGCAAGGCGGTCGAACAGCTGCGTCTTCTGGAAGAACTGAAAGCGGGATTGGACTTATGACTCGTTCGAAACAGGCTGAATTCTGGCGTGAACAACTGGCGGAGGCGGTCCGGGGATATGATCACCCCATCCGCGTCATGGAGGTGTGCGGAAGCCACACCAACGTCATCGCGCAGGCCGGGTTGCGGTCCCTTCTGCCGGAAAAGGTGCGCCTGATCTCCGGTCCGGGCTGTCCGGTATGCGTCTCCGGAGCCGGATTTATCGAGGAGGCGCGGAAAGCCGGTTCCCTGCCGGGCGTGACGCTGATGATTTTCGGAGACCTGCTCCATATTCCGGGAGCTTCGCTGGAACGGAAAACGCTCGCGGAGACGGTTTGCGCGGAAGTGATTTACTCGCCGGAAGAGGCGCTGGAATATGCACTTTCCCATCCGGAGCGTCAGGTGGTTCTGGCGGCGGTGGGCTTCGATCCGACCCTGAGCGCGACCGCGGGTGTTCTCGCGGATGCGGAGGAACGGAAATTGAAAAACTTTTCCCTGCTGAGCGACTTCAAACGGTTGCGTCCCGTGCTCGACCTGCTGGCGTCTGGGGAAGGGGATGACGGACTTTCCGGATTCCTTCTGCCGGGGCATGTGGCGGCGGTCTGCGGCGAAGCGGGCTTTGCCGGGTTGCGGATTCCGGGCGTGATTTCCGGGTTCGAACCCGAAAATATCCTTCATTCCCTTCTGCGTCTTCTGAAACTGATCGGGGCGGGGAAGGGGAGTGTGGAAAACAATTACGGACAGGTGGTTTATCCTCGCGGAAATCCGGTGGCGCTGGAATTGATCGAACGGTTTTTCGAACCGGCGCCGAGCGTCTGGCGCGGATTCGGCGAAGTTGCCGGAGCCGGATGGTCCCTCCGTCCGGAATGGCGCGGATTCGACGCCTTTGCCCGCTGGGGCATTGCTCGGATTCAGGCGGCGGAGTCGCCGCTTTGCCGGTGCGGGGAGGTTCTGCGGGGAACGCTGTCTCCGGAGAAGTGCGGACTGTTCGGGCGTCAATGCACGCCGGAGCATCCGGTCGGAGCCTGTATGGTGAGCAGTGAAGGCTCCTGTCAGGCGGCGTATCGTTACCGGGAGGTCGGTGCGGCATGAACGGCAAGGTAATCACACTGGCGCACGGAGGCGGAGGCCGCCTTCAGAATGAACTGATCGCGGAGGAGATCGTTCCGCGTTTCGGCACGGGCGCGCTTCGCGGACTGCCGGACGCCGCACGGGTGCCGGGCGGAGAGGAACTGCTGGTCACCACGGACAGTTTTGTGGTGACTCCGCGCTTCTTTCCGGGCGGAGATATCGGCAAGCTGGCGGTGATCGGCACGGTGAACGACCTTCTGGTGGCGGGCGGAATCCCGCGGTATCTGACGCTGAGCCTGATTCTCGAAGACGGTTTTTCCCGGGAGGAACTGGGAAGGATTCTGGATTCGGTCAAGGCGACCGCTGTGGAATGCGGGGTCGAGATTGTCACCGGGGATACGAAAGTGGTTCCGCGCGGCGCGGCCGACGGAATATATCTGAATACGGCGGGAATCGGCGTGCGGAATCCGGCGCTGGAACTGGGACGTTCCCGGTTCGCGGCGGGAGACCGTCTGCTGGTGTCTGGCGGAGTCGGGGAGCACGGCTTCACGATTCTCGCGGTGCGGCACGGCATTGCGACGCCCGGACTGAAGAGCGATTGCGCGCCGCTGACGAACGTGGTCGGCGCGGCTCTCGCGGCCGCGGGAAATTCGGTCAAATTCATGCGCGACGCCACGCGTGGCGGAGTCGGCGGGGTGATTTCCGAGATCATCGGGGATTCCTTCGACGCCCGTCTGGACGGGGAGTCTCTTCCCCGGAGCGGAGCGGTGCGGACACTGGAGAAGATGTTCGGGATCGAAAGCTGGTTTTCGGCTTGCGAAGGACGTCTGGTGATGGTGGCGGACGCCGCCGGAGCGGGGGCGATCCTGGAGGCGTGGAAAAAATTGGAATGCGGACGTCTGGCGGCGGACCTCGGGGAACTTTCTCCGGGAGAAGGCCGGATGGTTGTTTCGGGCGGATGGGGAGGCGGCAGGCTTCTGACGCTTCCCTCCGGCGAGCAGATGCCGAGAATCTGCTGAGGAGGCGCGTCATGCATGAACTGTCGATTGCGGAAGCGCTCATGGGAAGCCTGGAGAAATACAGAAAGGAACACGGCGGAAGGGTCCTGTCGGTGAATGTCCGTGTGGGACGTCTGGCGGGAATCGACCCGGACGCGTTGGAATATACGTGGCGGACGGCGCGGGAATGCGCCTCCGTCGAACTGAAGGAGTGTGAAATAAAGATTGCGGTTGCGCCGATCCGTCACCGCTGCCGGAATTGCGGCGGGACATTCGAACGCGACCGTTGGATCATAGAATGCCCGGACTGTCACCAGTCCGCGCTTCAAAGGGAAAATGGACAGGAATTAGTCATAGAAAGTATCGAGGTAGAGTAAAAATGTGTAAAGATTGCGGTTGCGGCGGGGGCCATGCCCATTCCCACTCTCACACGCATGTGAGAGCGGATGGCACGGTCTACACGCATGACCATGGGGAGGCGTCCCACGATCATGCGAAAACGCCGGTTACGGTCAAGTTGGAACAGGCGATCCTGAACGCGAACGATGCGGCGGCCGCGGCCAACCGTGTCTGGCTTGCGGCCAGGGGAATCGTGGCTCTGAACTTGATTTCGTCGCCCGGTTCGGGCAAGACGCGCCTGCTGGAGAAGACGCTGGAATTCCTTTCCGAAAAGGGAATTCCCTGCGCGGTTCTGGTGGGCGACCAGTATGGCGAGGCGGATGCCCTGCGCCTGAAACGGTTTGCGTCCTCCGTGACGCAGATTCAGACGGGCGAGCGCTGTCACCTGAATGCCGAGGAGATCATGGCGGAACTGCCGCGCCTCCCGGAAGGAACCCGGATTCTTTTCATCGAAAACGTCGGGAATCTGGTCTGTCCCGTTGCCTTCGATCTGGGGGAGAATGCCAAAATTGCCCTGCTGTCGACGCCCGAGGGAGAGGAAAAGCCGGTGAAATATCCGGCGTTGTTCGCCTCCTCGTCGCTGGTCGTCCTGACGAAGATGGATCTGGCGGAGGTTCTTCACTGGAACCTGCCGGAATGCACGGACAACATCCGGAAGGTCAATCCGGCGGCGGAGATTCTTCCGCTTTCGGCGCAGACCGGAGAAGGAATGCAGAAATGGTTTGACTATCTGATTCAATACATGAAAAAAGGAGAAAATCAGTAATGGTAACGTGGCTTCTACTCTCTCTGATCGGGATCCCGCTTCTCGGCGGCGCTCTTGCCGGACTCATCCGGCATGACCGTTTGCGCGATGCGCTGGTGATCTTGTCGTCCGTGCTGATCGCGGCAGGCGGAATCGCCGTGGTGGCATTGAGCCTGACCGGGACTTCCGGTGAAGTCTGGAGTCTGTCCGTTCCCGCCGGCTGGTCGCCGATCGGAGACGCGCTGGAAGGGATCATCATTCTTGTGATCCTTGGAATCGCCATCCGAATCCGGAATATCTGGGTGGCGCTGTTCAGCGTGCTTCAGCTGCTCCTGTGCGTCGCCACGTATATGACGGGCACCCCCAACCATGAGGCGTCCTTTGTGCTGTTCCGGATCGACAACCTGACGCGGATCATGCTGCTGGTGAGCTGCTGTGTGGGACCCGCGATCCTGATTTTCTCGATCGGATACATGAAGCACCATCATTCCAAGGCTCCGGACGCGGGCGGCCCGGGCCGCTTTTTCCTGTTCCTGATCGGATTCCTCGGGTTCATGATCGGGCTGGTGGTGTCGAACCAGCTGGCCTACTTCTCCTTCTTCTGGGAAGCGACCACGCTCTGCAGTTACGCCCTGATCGGTCACGATGGCGGCGACGCCCGGAGGGTGAACGCGGTTCGCGCCCTGCTCATCAACAGTTTTGGCGGCGTCGCGCTGATGCTTGGGATCTTCCTGCTGAAATACAAGACCGGCGGCGAAACTTTCGATGAACTGCTTCACTCGGGCAATATTACCATTCTTGCGGCGATCATGATGTGCCTGGGGGCATTCACGAAATCCGCTCTTTTTCCGTTCCAGTCATGGCTGCTGGGCGCGATGGTGGCGCCGACTCCGGTTTCCGCGATGCTTCATGCGGCCACCATGGTCAAGGCGGGCGTATATCTGGTTATGCGCATCACGCCCGGATTCACCAGCGACAGCCGGGTGATGATGTGCGTGGCTTTCGCCGGTTCCCTCTCCTTCCTGGGCGGCGCCCTGCTGGCCTGCACCCAGCGGAACGGAAAGAAGATTCTGGCTTATTCGACCATCTCCAACCTTGGTCTGGTGGTGGCCTGCGCCGGGATCGATTCCCCGATCGCGTATGCGGCCGGACTCTCCATCATCAGTTTCCACGCTCTTTCCAAAGGGCTTCTCTTCCTCTGCATGGGACGGATCGAAAGTCATATAGGCAGCCGCGATGTGGAGGACATGGACGGCCTCATGTTCAAAATGCCCTTCACCTCGGTGGTCATGCTTCTCGGCATGATGTCCATGCTCCTGCCGCCGTTCGGAATGCTCATGAGCAAATGGCTCGCCATCGAGGCGACGATCCGCTCTCCGTTCCTCCTGGTGTTCATGGTGATGGGAAGCGCCCTGACCGTCTTCTTCTGGGCGAAATGGATCGGACGCGTCCAGCATTCGGGGTATCATGAGTTTCTGCCCCGTGAGAAAATCGATCTGACCATGAGGATTTCCCTCGGTCTCATGGCGGTCATGGTGCTGATTACCGGACTTCTGGCCATGGGGATCTTCATCCGGGTGTTCATCCCGATGGCGGAAACGGTATTTCCCGCTTCGCACGGCGGAGACGATCTCCGCGAGTTCGGCAGTTTCTCGGCGGTCGGCATTTTCTGCGCGGTTCTGCTGGGAATTCTGCTGCATTATCTGGTCGTCTGGCGGCGCTTCAAGCGCAAATGGGTCAGTCTTCCCTTCGTATGCGGCGAGAATGTGTCGATGGAGGACATCGAGAAGAACGAGGAAGTGAAGTCCTATGACTTTCACAGCGTCGGCGGGAAGATCGAACATTCCCATGTGACCAGTTATTATTTCCGCGGCATCATCGATGAACAGCGCGTAAGCGGACTTCTCACCTTCCTCGCCTGGCTGATCATTCTGCTTCTGGTGGGAATCACATTTAAAATCATCGGCTGACCGGCCAAAAAGAGGATGCAATATGACAATGAGTTTTCAAACGGTTTTCAATTTCTGCTGCAAGGATCCCTATATCTCGTCGATTCTTCTGCTGATTCTGGCTCCGGTCCTGGGAGGTCTTCTGCAGGGACTCGACCGCAAGATCACCGCCCGGATGCAGGGTCGTTACGGACCGCCGCTGCTTCAGCCGTTCTATGACATCATCAAGCTGTTCGCCAAGGAGCCGATGGCGCTGCACCGTCCGCAGACGGTCTACGCGACGCTCCACCTGGTTTTCATGATGGTGGCCGTGGTCCTTCTGGCGCAGGGCAGTGATCTTCTGATGCTGCTTTTCGTGCAGGCGTTTTCCGTGATCTGTCTGGTGCTGGGCGGCATGAGCGTGCGTTCGCCCTACAGCTGGATCGGAAGTCAGCGCAAGATTCTGCTGATGCTGGCTCTGGAGCCGATTCTTCTTCTGCTGATTCTGGCGGTCAACCTGAAAACCGACAGTTTTCTCGGATCGTCCGTGATGAAACTGAACCATCCCCTGCTGCTTTCGATGCCGCTTTTTTTCCTGGCGTTCCTCTGCGTGGTTGCCATTGAATGGGAGAAGTCTCCCTTCGACCTTGCGACCTCGCATCACGCGCATCAGGAGATCGTCAAGGGGATCACTCTGGAATATTCCGGACCGTTTCTCGGGCTGATCGAGGTCGCTCACTGTTACGAAGTGGCGTTCTTCTTCGGCCTGATGATGGCCTTCTGGCACACGAACCTTATGTTTTCCCTGCTGCTGGGATCGGGCGGTTTCCTGTTCCTGATCCTGCTGGACAACGCATTTTCGAGGCTGACCCCGAACTGGGTGCTCCGTTACATGTGGACGGTTCCCCTGTCGCTGGCCCTGGTAAACTTAATCTGGCTCTGGGAGTAAACAATATGACAAAAGCGATTGCAAAATCACCCTGGGTGGTTCATTTCAACTGCAACAGCTGCAACGGCTGCGACATTGAATTTCTGGCCTGCCTGACCCCGACTTACGATGCCGAACGTTTCGGCGTCGTCCATGTCGGCAATCCGAAACACGCGGATGTTCTTGTCGTGACTGGCTCGGTCAATCACCGGAACCGTCACGTGCTGAAAAACGTATACGATCAGATGCCCTCTCCGAAGGTCGTCGTCGCGATGGGCGTCTGTCCCGCCACAGGGGGCATTTTCGCCGACTGCTACAACGTCCTGGGCGGAGCCGGAAAAGTGATCCCGGTCGATGTTTTCGTGCCGGGATGCCCGCCGCGTCCGGAAGCCATGCTCGACGGAATTCTCGAGGCCGTCGGAATTCTGGCCCGCAAGAAAGCGGACAGCGAGTCCGTGACTCCGGAGCTGCCTGTCGTGAGTGTCAAACCCGCGCCCGCCGTCCCTGCCGCAGCTGCCGCTCCCGCGGTTCCTGCTGAAGCCGCCGCACCCGCCGCACCCGAGAACAAGGAGGAAAAATGCTGAAAGTCACAGAAGAACTTGAACTGGGCAATCTCCATGAGAAGATTGCCTCGCTGATCCCGCGCGGATATCGTTTCGTGACGATGACCGCCGTAGATGCCGTCGATCACTTCGATATATTTTATCACTTCGATCTTCAATTTGAACTCAACACCTTCCTGCTGAAACTGCCGAAGGAACAATCCCTGCCCAGCATTTCCCACATCTGTTTCGCGGCGCTGCTGGTGGAAAACGAGATTCAGGACCTCTTCGGCATCACGGTGACGGATCTGGTCATCGACTACAAGAAATCCTTCATTCTGGCGCAGGATGCTCCGGTCAAGCCGTTCTGCAAAGTGCCCGGAGTGGGAGTCAGCGTTCTGGAAAAAACCGCGGAAGGAGAAAAGAAATGAGCATGTTAGTCCCCTTCGGTCCTCAGCACCCCGTCCTGCCTGAACCGCTGCAGCTCCGTCTGGAAATCAGCGACGAACAGGTGATATCCGCCGTCCCGGTGATCGGCTACGTCCACCGCGGACTGGAAAAACTGGCCGAGCAGAAGGATTTCGTTCAGGATGTGTTTCTTCTGGAACGCGTCTGCGGCATCTGCAGCTTCATCCATTCCATGACCTATTGCATGGGAATCGAGGAAATGATGTCCCTTTCCGTTCCGCCCCGCGCGAATTATCTCCGCGTGGTCTGGAGCGAACTTCACCGGATGCACAGCCATCTGCTGGCGCTCGGTCTTCTGGCCGATTCCTTCGGCTTTGAAAACCTGTTCTACCAGCTCTGGCGGGTGCGCGAACACGTGATGGATGCGATGGAATACACTTCCGGCGCCCGCGTGATGCTCGGCACCTGCTGCATCGGCGGCGTCCGCAAGGACATCAACAAGGAACAGGCGGATTTCGTTCTCCGTAAACTTTCCGATGTGGAAAAGGAACTTCGCACCCTCACACCGGTTCTCCTTGAAGACTACAGCGTGAAGGTGCGTCTGGTCGGAGTCGGGCGTCTTGATCCGAAACAGGCGCTTACGGACGGCGCCGTCGGGCCGACATTGCGCGGAAGCGGAGTGTCATACGACTTCCGTTCGACGGGATACGCGGCCTACAGGGAACTGGAATTTTCCCCGGTCGTGGAAAAGGGCGGCGACTGCTACGCGCGGACCAAAGTCCGGATCAACGAGGTGTATCAGTCGATCTCGCTGGTGCGCCGCGCATTGGGGCACCTGCCCGATTCCGAACTCAAAACGCCGCTCAAGGGAAATCCCTCCGGCGAGGTTGCGGTGCGTGCCGAACAGCCTCGCGGGGAAGTCCTCTATTATCTCCGGGCGAACGGAACGGACAAACTGGACCGGATCCGTGTCCGGACTCCAACCTTCGCAAATATCGCTCCGCTGCTGCACATGATCAAGGGCTGTGCATTGGCGGATGTGGCTATGATCATTCTGTCCATTGACCCTTGCATCAGCTGTACGGAGCGGTAAAATGCGTCTCTTTTCCATCTTCAAAGAAATTGTCATCAATGTGCTGAAGGGTCCCTCCACGCGGAAATATCCCATGGAAAAACGGGAACCCTTCCCCGGCGTGCGCGGCAAACTGTCCATCGAAGAGGACAAATGCATCTATTGCGGAGCCTGCGCGCGGAAGTGTCCGACCAAGGCCATTCAGGTAAAACGCCAGCCGGAAAAGGAGTGGCGTTTCGAACGGTTCCGCTGCATCCTCTGCGGATACTGCGTCGAGGTCTGCCCGAAGAAATGCCTTTCCTTCAAGGACCGCCTGGAGAAGTAAGCCGCAGGAAGAGTCCGGAGATTCCGGGGCGATGCTGTGCGCGTGGCTCCGGAGTCTCCTTTTTTGTGTCTGTTTATTTCTTGAGGTTTTTTCTCACGATGTGAGACTCTCCGTCGCTGATGCCGGAGTGGGCGGAGAGCGGACCGGACCGGAACAGTGCTGTCACCACGCCTTCGTCGATGGAGTCCATCAGCTCTTCAAACAGGACGTAGGCCTCTTTCCGGTATTCCACCAGCGGGTCTTTCTGCCCGTATGAGACCAGATAGATGTTGTCCATCAGAAGCTCCATGGCGTTCAGATGGTTTACCCATACCCGCTCGATTGTCCGGAGAAGCAGGGAATTGAGCATTGTTTTCCTCTGAGCTCCATCCGGTTCATCCGATTCGTCCGGCGGGACCGGAAAACGGGTTTTGAGGTATCCGGCGATCACTTCCGCCGTGTCGCTTTCCTCTTTCGTCCATTCGGACTCCGGGATGCGGATTCCGGTTTCGTCGAAAATCATCGCTGAAAGAGTGTCGCGCGAGACCGCTTCGCTGTTTTCCGGGGAGAGGGAAGCAATCCAGAAATCCGCTCTTCTCAGGAGTATTTCATCGAGCACTTTTTCCGCGCCGTCCTCACAGATGATTCTGCGGCGGAGAGCGTAGATGACGGCGCGGTGTTTGTTCATGGCGTCGTCGTATTCCAGGGTCCGTTTCCGGATGGCGTAGTGGTGGATTTCCAGTTTTTTCTGCGCCTTTTCGATGATGGAATCCAGCCGTTTGGAGGATACGGAACTCCCTTCGTCCACGGCAAGTATCCTGACCGCGTTTTCCGGGCCGTAGACGCGCATGAATTCATCTTCCAGGGACACGTAGAAAGCGGCCTCGCCGGGGTCGCCCTGCCGTGCGCAGCGCCCCTGAAGCTGAAGGTCGATCCGTCTGGCCTCATGCCGGGAACTTCCGATGACGAAGAGTCCGCCCATCTCCACCACGCCGGGTCCGAGCCGGATGTCCGTTCCGCGTCCGGCCATGTTGGTGGCGACCGTGATTTTCCCTTTCTGTCCGGCGCATGCGACGATCTCCGCCTCCTGACGGTTCTGTTTCGCGTTCAGCACCTGATGGGGAATTTTCTGCATCCGGAGAATCCGGCTGATGGTCTCGGAGTCTTCGACGGAGGGTGTTCCCAGCAGGACGGGCTGTCCGGCTTCGAAACGCCGGGCCGTCTCTTCCGCGATCGCGTGGAATTTCTCTCTCCGTGTGCGGAAAACCTGATCGCAGTGAAGCAGGCGGTGCACCGGACGGTTGGTCGGAATCGGCGTGACTTCCAATTTATACGTCTGATAAAATTCGGAGGCTTCCGTTGAAGCTGTTCCGGTCATTCCGGCAAGTTTTTTATACAGGCGGAAATAGTTCTGCTGCGTGATGGATGCATAGGTGATGTTTTCGGATTCGAGCCGGACGTCTTCCTTGGCCTCCAGCGCCTGATGGAGACCGTCGCTGAACCGGCGTCCGGGAAGCGCGCGTCCGGTGTGTTCGTCGACGATCAGGATTTTCCCCGAATCGACGATGTAATGGACATCCTTTTCGAACAGGCAGTAGGCCTGCATCAGCTGCTGGAAATCGTGAATGGTTTCCACTTTGCAGCGGTAGGCCGAGCGGGCGTTTTCGATCTGTTTTTTCTTTTCCGGGTCCGGGACGGTTTCATCGGCCCGGATGGCCGTGACCTGTTTTTCGAGGTCGGGCAGAATGAAAAAGTCTTCATGGAGATGTTCGAAGAATTCCAGTCCGCGGGAGGTCATTTCGATCTGTCTGTATTTTTCGTCCACCACAAAATACAGGTTGGTTTTCAGTTCGGAAAATTGAGTTGCGGCGAGTGTCTGGCGCATCCGGTCCTCAAAGCGGTCCAGCTGAACGCGCAAATTGGAGTCTTCGAGGATTTTGTGCAGCGGACGGTATCGCGGCATTCCGAGCCGCGCCAGAAAGAGCAGTCGGATTCCTTCTTCCGAGGCGGGGTTCCTGCCCAGAAGTTCCGCCGCGTCGTGAAGATAGTTGTCGATGCGGCGCTTCTGTGCGTCCGTCAACTTGCCGATGAGGTCCTTGTAACGGTCGTAATGATCGAGCGCGACCTCCTCCTCTCCCGCGATGATGAGCGGGACGCGGGCCTCGTCGATCAGCACACTGTCGATCTCGTCGATGATGGCGAAATGAAGGTCCCGCTGCACCATTTCCTCGCGGGACATCGCCATGCCGTTGTCGCGGAGATAGTCGAAGCCGAACTCGCTGTTCATTCCGTAGGTGATGTCGCAGGCGTACGCGGCTTTCCGCTCCTCCGGGGACTGCCCGGTCTGAATGCAGCCGACCGTCATGCCGAGGAAACGGAAAATGCCGCCGATCCATTCGGAGTCGCGGAGGGCCAGATAGTCGTTCACGGTCACCAGATGGGCGCCCTTTCCGCACAGGGCGTTCAGATACAGCGGCATGGCGGCGGCAAGCGTCTTGCCCTCACCGGTCGCCATTTCCGCGATTCCGCTCCGGTGCAGTACGATTCCGGCGAGAATCTGGACGTCGTATGGGATCATGTCCCAGACCGTTTCGATTCCGCAGACGGTCAGCTTCGTTCCATACAGTCGCCGGCAGGCGTTCTTGACCGCGGCGAAGGCTTCGGGCAAGAGCTGGTCCGGAGTTTCTCCGGCGGAAATCCGGCTCCGGAATTCTCCGGTTTTCGCCGTCAGTTCCTCATTCGTGAGTTTCTGAAAGGCGGCTTCCACCGCGTTGATTTTCCGCACGGTCGAACCCAGACGGATCAATTTCCGGTCAGCGCGGGTTCCCCATACATATTGATTCAACAGATGTAGAAAATCCATCATACCACGTCGGCTTTCCGGATTTGTCCGTTTCCGCATCCGGCTTGCCGCGGAGCCGGTCGGGAACGGTATATTTCCCGGAGACCATTCCCCGGGAACGTTTTTTTCGAAGGGAAGCACCGCGTTACTTCGGCTGTTTCCCCGCAAAGACGACAGCAACGGCCAGCGCCAGTTCGAGTTCTTCGTTCTGCAAGGTCTTTTCCTGTTCTTCGCTCTTTTTACCGATGTTGACCAGTTTTGTGAGGAGGAATATCAGGAAGGAGACCAGAAATCCGACAATCGCCGAAATGGCGATTGTCAGGAACATGATCTGCAATGCTTGATACATCTTGAAGTTCTCCTTATTGCTTGATGAGACAGATATACGCGGCGGTGATGATCGCAGTGGTGATCACGCCGCAGATGTTTGCGCCCAGCGCATACTGCATGATGATGGCGCTCGGATTGTCGTGGGAAACTTCTTTCTGCGCCACTTTGGCCGTGCTGGGGACACAGCTGACACCCGCAATTCCGATGACCGGATTGTATTTCTTTCCGGTTGCAAAATAGAGGATGTAGCCGCCGATCAGCCCGCCGATTCCGGAAAGTCCAAGGGAAATGATTCCGAGGATGAGCAGAGGAAGGACGCTCGGATTCATGATGGTCTTTGCATCACAGAGAATTCCCAGCAGAAGTCCCAGCGTGAGAGTGGATCCGTACAGGACGATCTCGCCCACGAGGAAACGGAACTTTTCCAGGCCCGATTCACGGATTGCAATTCCAAGGAAAAGGGAGAGAAAGAGGGGCGAAGCCACCGGGAAGAGGAAAGAAAGCACAACGCATGCGATGACGGAGAAAATCAGTTTTTCTCCGGAGGTCGCTTTGAACTCCTTTTTTTCCTTCGGCATCTCGATCATCCGCAGTTTCCGGGGGACCAGAAAGCGGACCATGTACGGAAAGCCGCCGTATGCCAGCGCCAGATACAGATAGGCGACAACCGTGATGGGGACAAACAGATGGGGAGCCATCTGAAGGGAACCGAAAAGCACCATCGGGCCGTCCGCACCGCCGACCAGTGCAATGGAGGCCGCTTCTCCGAGCGTCATTCCCTTGAACAGCATGGCGATCGGAAGCGTCAGCAGCGTTCCCATTTCCGCAAAGAGCGCGATGAACATGCTCTGGAAAGGTCGTGCCATGACGAATCCGATGTCCAGCAGACAGCCGATTCCCACGAAGATGAGGCAGGCGATCAGGCCGTTGCTGAATGCAAAGGTATAGATGGGCTGAAGCCAGTCCACCTGGCAGAGCGTCATCAGGTTGTCGTTATTGGCTTCGATCGAATCGAGGAACAGGGTTCCGACCTTGGTCGGATCGACCGGAGTCTTTTTGACCATGTTGATCGGGTCGAAAAACATCATGGCAGCATTGATCGTGCTCATCCCCAGTCCCATAGGGATCATCAGAAGCGGTTCCAGAATGCCTTTGCGTCCGAGATGGACCATCAGGACCCCCAGGATAACGAGAACAATGCGCCCGACGACGATTTTCCAGTCGTGTTCCCATTGATAGGCGATGAGGTTGAAGCCTTGAAAGACTTGCGTAAAATGAAAGTTCATGATCAGATTCCTTTTCGCCTTACTACTGCTTGATGACCGCAACCCTGGCGCCGGTCTGGACCTGCATGCCTTCCGTGACTTCGAAACTGGCGATGATTCCGTCTTGTCCGGCCATGATGGGGGTTTCCATCTTCATGGCCTCCAGAACCAGAATCGCATCTTTCGCCGTAACTTTGTCGCCGGGCTTCTTCAGGAAGCGGATTACCGCTCCGGGGATCGGAGTATGAACATCGAAGAACTTGTCGTTCGAACTTCCCATGGATGCCGCGGACAGCGGGGTCGTCTTGTTGGTTTTTGTGCCGTTTTCCGCATGGATGGAGTAGGCGATGTTGTGTCCGTTGACCGTTGCGTTGCCGCCGTTTCCGAGCTCCACGCGGAACTCTTTTCCGTTGATGGTCACCACCATTGCGCCGGAAGGGGAGGCGGCCGGCGAGGGGGCGGGCTTGGCCGTAGCGTTCTTCCGGACGCCGATCTTGCCTTCACCCTTCAGGAATGCGATGCCTTTTTCCAGGCAGGTGGCCGCGATGAAGATATTTTCATCCGTGGCGGGCAGCTGGTTCGCCTGAAGCATGGATTGCGCGGCCTTGCGTCCCTTGGCCGGATTTTCGTCGTTCACATCCAGCGGATTGCGGGTGGTCGGAGAGAGCTGAAGCTGTTCCGAGGCGATCTTGACAATGGCTTCGTCAGGTTTGGCCGGCGTCTTTCCGAAATAGCCGAGAACCATTTTGCCGTAGCCGTCCGCGATCTTCTTCCATGGGCCGAACATGACGTTGTTGAAAGCCTGCTGGAAGTAGAATTGGGAGACCGGCGTGACGCTGGTTCCGTAGCCGCCCTTGACCACGACTTCTCCCATGGCCGCGATGAATTCGGGGTAGCGGTCCATGAGCTTGTTGTCGCGGAGCATCTGCGTGTTTGCGGTGAGCGCGCCGCCCGGCATCGGGGAGAACGGAATCAGCGGTTCGACCTTGGTCGCTTCCGGAGGCATGAAATAATCCTTGAGCGCTTCCTTGAGGTTTTCTTCCAGCTTGATGATCCGGTTCGGATCGATGTCCAGCGTGAAATCCGTTCCGCGCAGGGCATGCCACATGGTCAGGACGTCCGGCTGGCAGGTTCCGCCGGAAAGCGGGGCGAGCGAGAGATCGATCTGGCTGGCGCCGCCTTCCAGGGCCGCCCGGTAGGCGAGAACGCAGCATCCGGCCGTTTCATGACTGTGGAAAACGATCGGCATGTCCTTGCCCAGAATCCGGCGCGCCATTTTGATGGTGTCGTGCACTTTCTGCGGGCAGGAGGTTCCGGAGGCGTCTTTGAAGCAGACCGAATCGAAGGGAATTTCAGAAGACAGAATCCGTTTCAGCACGCTTTCGTAGAAGTCCACCGTGTGGCCGACACATCCCGGAGGAAGCTCCATCATGGTGACGGTGATTTCATGCTTGAGTCCGGCTTCGTGAATGCACGCGCCGCTGTAGATCAGGTTGTCGACGTCGTTGAGCGCGTCGAAGTTCCGGATGGTCGTGATCCCATGCTTCTTCATGAGCTGGGCATGGAGCTTGATGATGTCGCGGGACTGGGAATCCAGGCCGACCACGTTGATGCCGCGGGCCAGCGTCTGAAGGTTGGCATGGGTTCCGGCGGCCTTCCGGAAGTTGTCCATTACCAGAAAAGCGTCTTCGTTGGAATAGAAATAGGCCGCCTGGAACAAGGCTCCGCCGCCCGCTTCGAAATGTTCGATTCCGGCTTTGGACGCCTCTTCCACCACGGGAAGAAAATCTTTGGAAAAAACACGCGCTCCGAAGACGGACTGGAAGCCGTCACGGAAAGCCGTCAGCATGAAATTGATCTTTTTCATCATCAAGTCCTGGTTGGTTTCAGAAAGAAATTGGCCGGATTCCGGCTAGTGATACGAATGTGAATATATTGCTGTTTTTCAGGAGAAAGGATACAAAATCCGTCCGACTCCTGTAGGGATGCCTGTAAGAATGCAAGTCAAAAGCCCGATGCGGAAACGAAATCATCCAACGGCTTCGGAATGGAAACGGAACTGTTGTTGCCAGGGGGAACCGGAACAAAGGAAGGAATCGTTTTCCGGGAGGATCAGACGGAAGGGCCGGCGCGTGCCGGCGTAATGGCCTTCAAGGCTGCAGACACTTGAAACGCCGGAAAATAATCATCATAAGAACACGTGCCGTAAACGGAGAGTTTTTGAGGAGCGCATCTCCGGAGGATGTAATGGGCCGACGAATCCTTGCTCCATTGAACCCCCGTTTTGCCGCTTCCCGCGTTCTGCTGTTTCAGAAGGTCCCGGACGAATTGGGAAAAATTGAAGCGGAGGGAAGTGGTGACATCTTCGGACAGAGAGTCGTTCACACTCAGCGATGCATTGTTCCGCCAGATGGAAAGAGCGACATTCCGCTCTGTAGCGGCTTTTTTCCGGAGAGGCAGTTTCCCGCAAAGTTCATAAGTTCCGAACAGGGCGGCAAGCAACAGAGCGAAGAGCATCAGAGTCCGGGAAAAACTGTCCCGACATTTTGTGTTGTCAGGAGATTCTTTGCCGGAATCATCAACCGGCAGCCGGACTGTCATTTCATGAGTCATCAGCGGACGCACCTTGAAAAGTTAAGAGGGCAATATATCACGCGGCAGATCTTTTTTCAAGGGGTTTTTCCGAAAGGGACGCATGTTCCGTCCGGGATGGTTCAGGTTGCCTCATGCGGTTGACTCAGTCGAGACTCATCCGCATTCTGTTCCGGTAAACCGAGGGGGAAACTCCCGTTTTCTGCTTGAAAAGACGCGAGAAGTGATACTGGTCGTGAAAATTGAGCTGTCCGGCGATCTCGCCGATGCTGTCGCCGGAATCCTGAGTCAGCAGATGCTTGGCCATATCCATTCGTTTTTTCAGGTGACAGTTGTAGGGAGTGTCGCCCAACTCCGAGCGGCAGATCCGGATGAGTTTGCTCCGTGACATTCCCAGATCGCGGCACATGACATTCAGATCCAGTTTGAGGAAAAGCCTGCGGTCCAGATAATACTGGATTTTGAGCGCGTCCAGTGAACGCTTGTCGCTGCCGAGAATGTGATGTGCCAGAAATTGAATGATCCGAAGAACGATTTCCGCCGTCCGGTCGTGCATGTCCGGACCGCCTTCCTTGAAAATATTCTGAATCTTTTTGAACTCCTCCAGCAGTTCCGTGCTGCGGCAGTCCGGGAAGTGGTAGATTCCCCTGAGATGGTAGACTTCGAGCAGATGTTCCACCAGAGGTCCGCTGGAGACAATGTAACTCTTGACCCAGATGCTATCCGGGTCGGTAACGTGCAGTATGTGACTGGTGTGCCGCGGCAGGATGTACACATCTCCTTCTTTTACAAGGAACTTCTGGTTTTCCACCTTGACATGGCCGGTCCCCTTTTCCACATATTCAATGACGTCGAAAGGATAATCCTCCCGGATGAAGTCCAGATGTTTCGTGCCCGGCGTGACGCTGGCGTTGAGCAGCGCGAACGGCATTCCGCTCAGACGCAGATCCGACGGTTCCAGCACCTTCCGGCTGTATCTGGACAGCAGCGCATCTCCGCTTCTTTCCATAGTTTTTTTATCCTGATTTCATGCCCATGATTTATTATTTGACACTATTATACATCTGAAAGCAAGTTTTTTCCATTTCAAAATTCAGGAAATATGCTATAATTTATGCAGGCACAAAGCTATGATCAAATACGAACCAAGCAGGAAGGTGGAATATGGATGACATGAAGAATCGGAAAATGCTGTGGATGAATTTTACATTGATCGAACTCCTGGTCGTGATTGCAATTATCGCGATTCTCGCTGGAATGCTTCTTCCGGCTTTGAACAAAGCGAGGGAAATGGCATATTCGATTCAATGCGCCAACAACCTGAAACAGCAGGGACTCGCAACGCAGCTTTATCTGGGAGACTATAAAGATGCATTTCCATTCGAATCGCTCAGCTGGGGGACAGGAAGCAATACCGATATTTATGCTTATACGGACCAGCTGGCCGTCTACTGCACCCGGTTCAAGTCCTGGCAGGAATCCAGAGTCAATAATACCGGAATTTCAAATGCTTCCTTGAGAGAAGCCCGCCTTGCAAAAATGAAGCCGTTCGTCTGTCCGGCGAACAAGATCAAAACCTGGTATGAAGTTAATGCGGGACTTCAGATTTATACCGGCAATTATACCCCGAACGGCTATTTCTTCAAGGCCGGCAGTGCGACCGCTGCCCATGCCTCCATCAAAGGGTTCAAGCAAATCTCACGTCTCGGCCTGATCTGGGACGGGTGCGGAGTCTATAAGAACGGAAATATATCCACGGTGAAAAATGACATCGACCAGACCAGCACCTACTGCAAGACAAGCATTCCGCACAATCTGACGACAGATGTTCTCTTTGCCGACATGCACGTCATAACCAATCAGAAGTCACGCCCGCTGCTTCCGATTTTCGTCAATTCCTCCAGTCGCCTGACGGATGAGCCGTAACAGAATCTTAGAAAACATAATATTTCATATGGGAAGGAATCTTAATGAAAAAAGCGTCAATTCTTTTGGGAGCCCTCTTTTTGTCCGCAGTGCTGTTTGGACAATCTCCGGAAAATGGTCTTCTGTTCCACAGCAGCTTCAACAAGTTCTCGACGAATCCTGACTATTCCGCCAACCCGAAAACAGAGGTCACCGGCATTCCGCCTGAACTTCAGATGCGCATGTATCAGGGACCCGGCGAAAAAGACAATGCCGTCCTGCTGAACAACAAGGAGTTCATAGGATACACCACGCTTGACAATTTCAACCCGAAGCATGGGACAGTTTCCCTCTGGCTCAAGCCGCTCAACTGGAAAATGTCGGATAACCGCTATTTCCAGACCTTCTTTGAAATCCGCACCGGCGATGGCAAATACCGCTTCATCCTCAACAAGGACAACACCGGTGACCGTCTGATGGTGCAGATCACTGCCAATGGAAAGTACCACTATCTGACATGCAAGACTAACTGGCAGCCGGGGGAATGGCACAAGGTGGACTTCACTTGGAATTCGAGCGGCATGAAACTGTACGTGGACGGGCGTCCGCCCGTACCGGGTTCGGGACAGGAACAGATCTTCAAGGAGGATCCGGGGTTTCCGGAAACAATCCGCTGGAGCCCCATGTGGCTAAACTATCCGCGCGGCTGGCGCGTCAACCCGGAATGGAGCACCTCCTATGATGACCTGAAGGTGTATGACCGGGTGCTTTCTCCGTCTGAAATCCTGGCCGCGTATGAGAAATACTTACCGTCGAAAACCGTTGTCCGGAAGCCTCTTGCGACCGCACCGGCGACACTTCCCATCGCCTGTCCCATCCCGGAAAACAATCTCAATGAAAACTTTTTCGCAACGGTAAAAGTGGCTTATGACGCCAATACCCTTATTCTCGACTTCAACGTTCCCACGCCCGGCGGCAAATACAGCATCACGACCCGCGACGGTGAACTCTGGACGAACGACGCCGTTGAATTCCATGTCATCGGCGGCGACGGCAGACAGCGCCAGTTCATCGTGAACCCGGCCGGCGCCCTCTACGATTCGCTTCAGGACGATCCGAAATGGAACTCCCATGCAAAAGTTTCCGCCGAACGTCTGGGGAAAAACTGGACAGCACATCTTGAAATTCCATTGGCCGATCTTGGCGGAGGCAAAACATTTCAGGCGAATTTCGGCGCCTCGAATCCGGAAATCCAGCACAACGCCTATACCTGGAGCGCATTGCACGGACATACCGGATTTGCCGACAAAAACTATTTCGGAACACTGGTTCTCGGCGATAAATCGGAGGAAGTCGCCCTGACTTCGCTCGGGGATCTTCGCGCCGGAAATCTGGACATTCAATATGAGGCGGCGCCGGGAATCAAAGTCGAAACAGAATTTGCAAGCCTGAGTGGAGTCGCCGGAAAAGGTCCGAAGGCCACACTTCCCACCGGCAAGGCCGACATTTCCATGAAAGCGGCGACCCCGGCAGGGAAAAACGTCTATACCTTCTACCGCACGGTCAACGTCAATCCGCCGCTGACAATGAACTGTGTGGCCTATCCGACGCAGGACCGTCTGGAATGCAGACTCGACTTCAACGCATCCGGCCTCAAAAAAGCCTCCGGAACCGCGACTTTGAAATCGACGAAGGACGGGAAAGTTTATGCGGAAAAAACATTTCTGGCAGACAATCCGGAATTTACGGTCGATCTTCCCCTTCCCAAAAACTTGCCGGACAATTCCCTCTACAAAGTGGCCGTTGCGGTTGGAAACTTTTCCGCCGAACAGAATTTCCGGATTCCGGACATGACGCCTTTCCGCACCCGTGTCGCGGTCGATCATACCGTGCCTTCCCCGTGGAAACCTGTCCAGATTTCCGGCAGGAACGTCATCGTTCTCGACCGCGTTTATTCTTTCGACAACGGACCTCTTCCCTCGCAGATCGTTTCCCGCGGACAGAAACTTTTCCTGACGCCCCCGGAATTTGTTCTCAACGGCAAACCGATCGTCTGGGGCAATGTCAAATTCGATAAAAATTACGGGGACTATGCGGAGCTTTCCGCGGACGGAACTTTCGAGGGGGGAACCGCATCGGTCAAGGGCGAAGTGTGGTTCGACGGCATGTTCAAATTCGATATGAGCCTTTCTCCCGCCGCGCCGCTGCGGATCCGTTCGCTCACTCTTGGATGGTCCACTCCGCGCGATCTGGCGCTTTACTGCATGTCAACCGCCTGGACCCCATGGAAAAACGATGAAATCCGGCTCAAGTGGGATCCGCGCGAATACCACTCGCTTTTCTGGCTCTCGGGCACGGAAAACGGACTCGCGTGGTGGTGCCAATCCGACGCGAACTGGATCATCGATCCGAACCGCGACAATATCCTTGTGAAGCGGGATTCGAATGCCGCCCGGATCACGATCGATCTGTTCGCCGCTCCGGCCACACTCGCGAAACCGGCTTCCTACACCATGGTGTTCCAGGGGACGCCGCCGAAACGTCCGGACCTTTCCCTGAGGGAAGTAACGCAGGGGCCGCGGTGGTACAATCCGGATTTTGCGGAAGTCGGCGGATTTTCCGGAACGGAGCGGCTGACCGATGAAAACATCCGTCACTGGATCAGCCTTGTTCCGATCGATGGAGCCAAATTCAGGGACGCC